>Ga0315298_1000049_pt1 | contig 219868 bp, 218 predicted proteins | sample WHS_1_MG_FD_203077 | JGI IMG/M metagenome (GOLD analysis project Ga0315298, IMG submission 203077) | Extremophilic microbial mat communities from Washburn Hot Springs, YNP, Wyoming, USA - WHS_1_MG | ecosystem: Environmental > Aquatic > Thermal springs > Hot (42-90C) | place: USA: Wyoming... | reverse complement strand
AAGTACTCTGTGACAGGGTTGGTATTTTGTCTCATGGGAGACTAAGCGCATTTGGGACTCCTCAAGAATTAAGAAGAGATCTGGGAGAATATGTAGTTGATTCTTTCGATGATTATGGTAGATTATTTAAAAAGGCTTTCTCTTTAAAAATGAATATAATAATTTATTATTTAAAGTTTTAGAGCTAAATTGCTTTACTTTTTAGAGGTATTATATTAGTATTTATCCTTAATGAGTGAGTTATTAAAGATACTTTATTATAAGTTCCCAATTTCAGGAGTAGAAACTTATATATTTATACCACCACTTGTAGCGTTGATTGTCTCATTTTTTACATCTATGGGTGGTGTTTCCGGGGCTTTTCTTTTATTACCTTTTCAGGTAAGTTTTCTTCGTTTTACAAGTCCATCTGTTAGTGCAACTAATTTCGTTTATAATATCGTGGCAATACCGAGTGGTGTTTATAGGTTTATAAAAGAGGGCAGAATGGCTTGGCCTCTTACGAATGTTGTGATTGTAGGGACCCTTCCAGGTGTTTTCCTTGGTTATTATATAAGGATAATATTTTTGCCGGATCCAAAGGCTTTTAAATTCTTTGTTGGTTGTGTTCTTTTGTATATTGGCGTTAGGCTTATATATGAGATAACGGGCAAGGCATCAGAGAAGAAGGCAGCTATGAAAGCACTTGAAGATAAATTTAGAGAGAGGGCAAAGCGGATCAAAGAAGAACAGAGTTCAAGGATTGCTTCAGGATTACCGCCAGAGGCTGTTGTTAAAACTGTATCAGTTAGTTTAAAAAAGGTTGAGTATGAATTCTGGGGAGAAAGGTTTTCTTTTAGTACAGTTGGCATGTTTATGCTGGCTTTTATTGTTGGTATAATTGGTGGCACATATGGGATAGGTGGTGGTGCTATTATTGCACCATTCTGTGTTGCAGTGTTTCATCTACCTGTGTATACTGTTGCTGGCGCTGCTTTGATGGGGACCTTTTTGACTTCAATAGCAGGGGTAATTTTTTACAGTATTATACCTGCAAAGGAAGGAATGGTTACATCACCTGATTGGTTACTTGGTTTTTTGTTTGGGATAGGTGGTTTTATAGGTATTTATCTTGGTGCAAGATTTCAGAAATTTGTTCCACAAAGATATATTAAATTAATACTTGGTTTTATTATAATATTTCTTGCTGTTAGATATATAACACAATTCTTTTTTAGATAATATTATAAGGAGGTGTGAATATGTCTTGTAGTCCGAAAGGAAAGGCTTGTGGGACATCGAAGAAGACTTCTTCTAAATCGAAAACGAAAAAGTCTAAGAAATAATATAAGGAATTTATTGTACATATTAACTTGTGTAGTTGTTTTCTAATATAATACCGTCTGTTATTTTCAAAATCCTTTGACATTGTTTTGCTAATAATTCGTTATGGGTAACAATAACGAACGTTGTTCTTTTCGTTTTGTTGAGATTCAGGAAGATGCTAAATAATTCTTTTCCTGTAGGGGTGTCAAGATTACCAGTTGGTTCATCAGCAAGGACAATAGGTGGGTCGAGTATAAGTGCACGTGCTACCGCTACCCTTTGTTGTTCACCACCTGAGAGTTCTCCAGGTCTTTGATGACGTTTGTCTATTAAACCCATTTGTTCGAGTAGATATTCGGCTTTATCGATGATCTCCTTATTTGTTAGATTGTTTGTTTTGTTTTGGTTTTTACTTATAAGAGCTGGCATTGCTACATTTTCGAGGGCAGTAAATTCGGGTAAGAGATGATGAAATTGAAAGACAAAACCTATGTGTCTGTTTCTGAAATTCGAAATCATTTTTTTATCAAGTGTGAAGATATCTATGTCTTTATAGAAAACCTTTCCAGATGTTGGACTATCAAGTGTTCCTAATATATGTAGTAAAGTACTTTTTCCTGCACCTGATGCCCCAACTATTGCTACAATCTCACTTTCAAATATCTTAAGATTAATACCTTTCAAAACGTGTAATTCACCAGCTTTTGTTATGAAAGATTTTTTTATATCTTTTGTCTCTAAGATTAGATTTGAGTTTTTATTCATCATTCTTTATGTCTTGAGTTTGGTTAATTTTGTTTTTAGTCTCTGCTAACTCTTTTTTTAACATCTTTGTCTTTTCTTTAAGACCCTCCGTTTGCTTTTTTAATTCGTCAGCAGTTTTGCTTATATCCTCGCTTTTCTTTTTTATTATCTCGCCAGCTTGTTCGGATTTTTTACCAAACCATCTGAAAGGTTCACCTCCTTTCCAAAGAGATATGAATAGGAAGATTAGGCCTATGATTATAGCTAAACTTATAATATTTTTAATAAGACTAAACATAGTTTTCTCCTTTAGGTTTATCTTTATTCATATCTTAAAGGCTCTACAGGGTTTAATCTTGATGCTTGTAAAGCTGGATAAATTGTCGAAAGAAAACTTATGGTGATTGCTGATATAGATACAATAATGAAATCAGTGAGTTTTGTCTTAACTGGTAGATGACTAAGATAATATACGTCCGCAGGTAACTTTATTATTTGGTATGTATTCAGGATGTAGCAAAGTGAGTATCCTCCAATTATACCAATCATTGTTCCAATAATTCCAATTATTAGTCCTTGTAACATAAATATGCTCATTATTCCGTTATCTGTTGCACCCATGGCTTTGAGTATTGCAATCTCTCGCCTTTTTTCGATTACATTCATAATGAGTGTACTGATGATGTTAAAAGAGGCAACAAGTATTATGAGTATGAGTATTATAAACATTGCAAACTTCTCTAATTTCAAAGCGGAAAAAAGATTTCTATTCATCTGCATCCAATCTTTTACAAATAGTGGGAATTCTAAATTTGATTGTAGGTGCTCTCTGATTGATGATGCACGGTAGATATCTTTTAATCTTATCTCAATACCTGTTATAGAATCTTTCATATCAAAAAATTCTTGTGCAGAGCGAATATGGGTTATAACAAGATTGGAGTCATATTCGAACATGCCAACCTCAAAGATCCCTACAACTTTGAATTGTTTTATTTTAGGTAGCATGCCTAACGGTCCAATATTCCCAGTTGGAGATAAGACTGTTATTGTGTCACCACGAAATACTCCAAGTGAAGAGGCAAGTTCTCTACCGAGTATTATTTTAGGCATATCCTGAATGTTTGATAGGTCTTCTAACTTGCCATCTTTTAAGTACTTTCCTACATCAGTAGTTTCGTTTTCAGTAATAGGGTCTATACCACGAATAAAAACCCCGTGTGCCTTTCTTCCAGATGAAACCATAACTTGACCCATTACAAAAGGTGAGGATGAGATAATCTCTTTTTCGCTTTTTATTTTTTCTATTATGCTTTTATATTCATCAATATAACCTCTATAACTGAGTATAACCATATGTGAATTTACTCCAAGTATTTTTTTTTGGAGATCTTCATGAAATCCACTCATTACTGATAAGACGACAAGTAGAGCCATTACACCTACAGCAACCCCACCTGTTGAGATCAAAGTATTTATGGAAATACCTTTGTTTTTCTTTTTGCTTTTTAAGTATCTTATTGCTATGAAAAAATAGTATGGGAGATTCATTAGGTATCTTTTTTCTCTGGTTTTAACTGGGGAAACAGTATTACGTCTCTAATTGATTGAGAGTTTGTAAGTAGCATAACGAGCCTGTCAATGCCAATACCTTCGCCAGCAGCAGGGGGCATTCCATATTCAAGGGCTCTTACAAAGTCTTCATCCATAAGATGTGCTTCTTCATCGCCTCTTGCTTTTGCTTCAACCTGTTCGATAAACCTCTGTCTTTGTTCAAGCGGGTCATTTAACTCTGAAAATGCATTTGCTATCTCCCTTGATGTTATAAAAAGCTCAAACCTCTCTGTAAGATTTGGATTTTCTGGTTTTCTCTTTGCAAGTGGAGATAATTCAACAGGGTGGTCTGTGATAAATATTGGTTGAATTAGATTTGGCTCAACTTTCACTTTGAAAATCTCATCGAGTATCTTTCCAAGACTAAAATTATCTTCTATAGATATATTATTTTCTTTTGCCCAATTGATTGCGTTTTCCCTATTATTAAATATTTCTTCAGGAACTCCATATTCTTTTAATGCATCAAACATAGATTTTCGTTCCCAAGGGGGTGTTAAATCAATTATCTTGTCGTCATAAGGGATTTTTAATGTGCCAATGGTCTTTTCCGCAACATATTTTATTAAGTTTTCAGTGAATGACATCAAATAGTTGTAATCCTTATATGCTATATAGAATTCGAGCATTGAAAACTCAGGGTTGTGTTTGGTCGATATGCCTTCATTCCTAAAATTGCGGTTTAGTTCATAAACACGTTCGAATCCTCCAACAAGTAGCCTTTTTAAATAAAGTTCGGGTGCAATCCTCAAATATAAATCGATACCGAGTGCGTTGTGATGTGTTTTAAATGGCTTTGCTGTTGCACCACCTGGTATTGGTTGCATCATAGGAGTTTCTACCTCTATAAATCCTTCAGCCTCTAAAAAATCTCTTATTGCTTTAATTATCATGCTCCTTTTAATAAAGGTTTCTTTTACATCAGGATTTACAATAAGGTCAACATACCTCTGTCTATAGCGGATTTCGACATCTTTTAGACCATGCCATTTTTCAGGTAAGGGTCTGATAGATTTAGAAAGAAAGACAAAGTCTTCAACCTCAATGGTTAGTTCGTTGGTTTTAGTTCTGAATAATCTACCTTTGAGACCTATAATGTCTCCAATATCGAGCTTCTTTACTAAAGAATATTTTTCTTTGACGATATCTTTTCTTAGATATATCTGTATCTTTCCAGTTGCATCTTGTATATGTGCGAATGTTGCTTTTCCAAAGTCACGCAAGGAAATTATTCTTCCTGCGATTGAACATGCGATGTGATGATTTTCGAGCTCTTCTTTAGTAGTATCACTATATTTTTTATGAATTTCAATGGCATGATTTTCATATTCGAAAGACCTACCGTAAGGTTCAATTCCAATTTCTCTTAATTCTTTTAATTTTTTAATCCTTTGTGCTATGAGTTCGTTTATTTCTTCCATATTTAGCTCCTATTACCTGAAGACATCTCTTCGAGTAGTTTTAATTTTGAGGGTTCGCCAACAGCTATTAGAGTGTCACCTGCTGAAATTGTTGTTTTAAAATTTGGATTAAATCTCATCTCTCCCTTTTTATCTTTAATTGCTATAATTAGAATACCAAGTTCCCTTCCTATACTACATTCTTCAAGCGTAAGACCATTTAGGCTTGAATCTTCTTTTACAGTTACTTCTTCTATCTGTAAATCTATGTTGCCACTTTTTGTTGCGAGCTCTATAAAATCTACGACTGCGGGTCTCAATACTGTGTGTGCAATCCTTAAACCCCCTATGTGATAAGGAGAAACAACTCTGTCAGCTCCCGCACTTAACAACTTCTTTTCTGAACCTTCTTCACCTGCACGGGCTACTATCATTAGATTTGGATTAATACTCCTTGCACTTAGAACAACATATAGATTCTCGGCGTCTGTGGGAAGAACTGATATAAGACATTTGGCTTTTTCGATATTAACCTTTTTTAACACTTCATCTTTTGTAGCATCAACATGAATAATAAATGTGTTATCGTCTTCGTTTATGGCTTCTTCATTTTTTTCTATAACAACAATATTTAACTTCTCTTGGGAAAGTTCTTTTGCGATTATCTTACCCATCCTACCATAACCACAGATTATATAATGGTCCTTAAGTTCTTTAAGCCTTTTTTCCAATCTCTTCCTCCCATATATCTCTTTTAACTCACCTTCTAATAAAATCTTTGCTCCATTATTTAGAATATAAAGAAGTGTCCCAACACCGCAAAGAATTAATATTATCGTGAATATTCTACCATTATATGATAAATCATGAACTTCTTTGTATCCAACTGTAGATATCGTGATTATTGTCATATAAAGTGATTCATCAATCCTCCAACCTTCGATGAGCATGTAACCCGTTGTTCCAAAAATAATGATAAAAAGAATTGAAAAGATTGAATAAATAAGTCTTTTGCGGAAATTATTCAATATCTATATCCTCTTTAATGAGTTAAATTAAGATTAAATGAAATTATTTTCATTATAACAAAAAGATTTAATCCTATGGACATTAATGTAATATTTTATGTTAAAATTATTAAAATTTTATAAGAGGTTTTGATATTTATGAAGATTACAGGTGCAGAGATATTAATTGAAAGCTTAAAAAGGGAGGGTGTTAAACACATCTTTGGTTATCCTGGCGGCGTAGTTCTTAACATTTTTGATCTACTATATGACGACAAGGATATACAATTAATCCTTACAAGGCATGAACAAGGTGCTGTTCATGCTGCAGATGGATATGCTCGTTCCACTGGTAAGCCAGGTGTTGTACTTGTAACCTCGGGACCTGGTGCTACAAACACAATTACAGGAATAGCTACTGCATCTATGGATTCAGTACCTGTAATAGTGTTTTCTGGACAAGTTCCGACAATGCTTATTGGTAATGATGCTTTTCAAGAGGCTGATATAGTTGGAATTTCAAGGCCATGCACTAAGTATAATTATCTTGTGAAGGATGTAAATGATCTCTCAAAGATTGTAAGAGAGGCTTTTTATATTGCAACAACAGGTAGGCCTGGACCTGTATTAATCGATTTGCCAAAAGATGTTACTTCATCTAAGGCTGATTTCACATGGCCTGAGATAAATATAAGGAGTTATAACCCGACATATGAGGGAAATAGATGGATGATAAAGCAGGCTGCACACCTTATTTCAAAATCTAAAAAGGTAGTGATAATAGCTGGTGGAGGCTGTATTATCTCGGGGGCATCGAAAGAGGTTAAGGAACTCGCTGAGATGACAATGATCCCTGTAACGATGACCCTTATGGGTCTTGGGACTTTTCCTGGGACACATGAGTTATCTCTTGGCATGCCAGGGATGCATGGGACATATTACGCAAATAAAGCGATTCAAGAGTCAGATTTGATAGTTGCGATTGGCATGAGATTCGATGATAGGGTAACAGGAAAGGTTGATGCCTTTGCACCAAATGCGAAGATTATACATATTGATATTGATCCGACTTCTATTAGAAAAAATGTTCGTGTTGATGTGCCAATCGTTGGTGATGTAAAAAGGGTACTCATGGTTTTAAACAAGATTCTTAAAGAAGAGATTAAAGAACAGTGGGATGAGGTCAGAAAAGCCTGGTTAAAACAGATCGAAGCTTGGAAAAAAGAGAGACCTTTAACTTATACATATAGTGAAGATATTATTAAACCCCAGTTTGTTGTAGAAAAGATATATGAATTAACAAAGGGTGATGCAATTATTGCTACAGAAGTTGGCCAAAACCAGATGTGGGCGGCACAATTTTATAAGTTTGATAAACCAAGAATGTGGTTAACATCAGGGGGTCTTGGGACGATGGGGTATGGTTTCCCCGCTGCTATAGGAGCTCAGATAGCGCATCCTAATAAGCTTGTTATTGATATCGCTGGTGATGGTAGTATTCAGATGAACATTCAGGAATTGGCTACTGCTGTTGTTAATAAGTTGCCTGTAAAGGTTGCTATATTAAATAATCATTACCTTGGGATGGTAAGGCAATGGCAAGAACTTTTTTATAATGAAAGATATTCTTATAGTCATCTTGAAGTAGTACCAGACTTTGTTAAGGTTGCCGAGGCGTATGGTGCAGTTGGTTTTAGGGCTACGAAGCCGAGCGAGGTTGAACCCGTTTTGAGGGAAGCTTTTAAGATAAAGAAGACAGTTTTTATGGATTTTATTGTTCATTGGAAGGAGAAGGTATTTCCAATGGTTCCAGCTGGTGCACCAATTGATCATATGATATTTGAAGAGACAAAAGAAAAAGCTGAGAAGAAGCTAAGGGCGGTGAAATAATGAGACACACCATTACTCTTCTTGTGGAGAATAAGTTTGGTGTTCTATCAAGGATTGCAGGCCTTTTTAGTGGGAGGGGATATAATATTGAAAGTCTTTCAGTTGGTGAGACAATAGATCCTCAAATATCAACGATGACAATTGTCACAACAGGGGATGACCTTATAATTGAACAGATAACAAAACAGCTTAATAAATTAATAGATGTTATTAAAGTGATAGACATGACAGAGCTGGATCATGTTGAGAGGGAGATGGTATTAATTAAAGTTGCTCCTAAACCTGAGAACAAATCAGAGGTACTAAGGATTGCAGAGATTTTTAGAGGTAGGATAGTTGATTCAAGCCCAAGGACATATACTATAGAAGTAACAGGTGACGAAAAAAAGATTGAGGCAATTATAGACTTGCTGAAACCAATAGGCATAAAGGAGTTTGTTAGAACGGGTAAGATAGCTATTGCAAGGGAAGGAACAAAAAATAAGTAAGATTATTTAAAATTAAAGATTAAATCTCTCCATAATAGTGTTATAAACCTTCTCTACAGTTAATAATTTCATACATCTCATATCTTCACAACTTCTTTTTCGGCATGGAGAACATGAGACTTTCTCTTTAATCACAATATGGTTTTTACCATACGGACCTGTCTTTACAGGGTCAGTAGGACCGAATATAGCAACAATAGGGATATTTAAGGCTGAGGCTATGTGCATTGGTCCAGAATCATTGCTAATAACAAACTCTGCATTTCTGATTATTTCAATAAGCTGGTTTAGATTTGTCTTGCCCACAAGAGATATCGCATTATTATTGGAATAGAATAAAATTCTATTTGCAATATTTATATCTTCTTTGCTCCCGACGATGATCGATTTTAGTGGCAGTAGTGATATTAATTTACCATATTTTTCAGGTGGCCAAATCTTTGTTTTCCATCTTGCACTCGGGATAACGACTATATAATTTTTATATGGTATCTCTTTCATTATAGATTTTGAGTTATCCCATTTTAAAGGAAATGCTATTTTATTAACATCGCATCCTAAGAATTCTGCAACTTTTAAGTACTTTATTATGGCATGGATATTTTCTGGACATTTTACCTTGTGAGTATAAAATACTTTGCTACCTTCTCTTGCCTTATCGAACCCAACTCTCATTGGTGCATTGGTTGCATAAGTTATTATGCCGCTCCTTAGTAACCCTTGGAGGTCTATTACAAGGTCGAATTTTTCTTTTTTTAAGTTTTTAAATAGTATGTTTAGTTCGCTTAAGGTGTCTTTTATATTTTTGATTTTTTTCCAAGTGTCTTTATCAATTATCCATAGCTTGTTTATAAGTGGATTTAAATTGAGGAGGTCTTTATAAGGTTTTGCAATGACCCAGTGGAGTTCTGATGTCGGAAATCTGGATTTAATAGAACTAAGAAATGGCAGGGTATGTATAATATCTCCCAATGAACTTGGTTTGACTATTAGTATTTTTTTAATATTCTTAAGCTCCATTTATACTTTCTTTGATTATGTATCCAATTGCTTCTTTAAGCCCTTCTGCTATAAAGTCAGCGTAGATTGACGTTTTTGCTTCACCTGTTTTCACGAGTATACCTTTTGCGCCTGAAGCTTTAGCAAGTAACATATCTGTTTCCTTATCACCGATAATATATGATTTTTTAATGTTTATATTAAATTCTCCTTTTGCTTTTATAAGCATCCCTAACTCAGGTTTCCTACATGAGCAGTGTTCATCTGGGTGGTGTGGGCAATAGTAAAAAGCATCAAAATTATATTTCTTTATGAATATTTTGTTCACTTCTTTTACAAAATTTTCATCTACTAAGCCTCTTGATATACCAGATTGGTTAGAGATTCCAATAATCTTGAATCCATGTTCTTTGAGGATACTCAACTGATTTATTTCAGGGAAAATTTCAAGTTTATCGAAATTGTTTATGTAGTTATTATCTTTACATAAGGTTCCATCTCTATCGAAGAAGACAGCGCGATTTTCGTATAAAAGCTTTTTTACACCATAATAGACTTCATCTGACGTAATAGTATGCATACACATTAAATCGTTTTGTTTGCATGAACGATTAAAACAAGGGCTACATGGAGTGTCTGACTTTATTACTATGTTACTGTTACCTAATGGACCTGTTAATTCGGGATTCGTTGATCCAAACAATGCTACAAGGGGTGTTCCCACTGCATATGATATGTGTAACGGACCAGAATCATTTGTTAAAAAGACGTCGCATTCGGATATTAGACTTACCAGTTCTCTTAATGTTGTTCTGCCTGTTAAGTCAAGGACTTTGCTATGTTTGTTATCAATTATTGGAACATAATCTTTCAAATATTTGGTTTCAATATGTTTTATTATTTCTTCTGAAATATCCGTTTCTGACTTACTACCAAATATTATTACGCTGCCATCGGTGTCTTTTATGAACCAGCTTGCAATTTCTGCAAATCTCTCTGGAAACCATCTCTTTGCAGAACCATATGTTGCTCCTGGATTTATGCCGAGTGTTGGCCTTTTTAAATGAGATAAGTAATTCCTTGCGTTTATTCTTTCATCGATTTTTAAATAGATATAAGGTATCGAGAATTCAGGTTTAAACCCGAGGCCTTCAATTAGGTTTAGATAATAATATACCTGATGTTTGTTTTTTAGCTTTTCATGGATGTTTATTGGCTTTGTTAGCAGGAAACCTCTTCCATCTCTTTTATATCCAGCTCGTTCCTTAATTCCTGCAAGGAAGGTTATTAAGGCTGCATCAAATGCATTTTGAAGAAGAATGGCAATGTCAAATTTTCTCTTTTTCAGTATATTTGCAAGCTTAATATGTCCTAGTAGAGTATTATACTCATCTTCGTATTTAATAATCTCATTAATGTCCGGATTGTTCTCAAAGATCGAAAAGACCCATGGTTTAATAAGGAGAGAGATATTTGAGTTTTTAAATATCTTTCTTAGTGATTTTATTGTAGGCAATGTCATTATTGAATCACCGATCCAGTTAACACCCCTAATTAGAATGTTTTTGGCATCTTTGTTTATCATCATAAATATTTTAACTCATTGGAAGAATTATACTTAAGAAGGAACTCTATTATTGCGGATAAGATATTTTTTGTTTTTGAGCGTTAGCGACAATTTTTCTTTATTGATGTATTTAATCAATGTTTTACCTATTATTAAACCTATAATTGCACCAGCAATTACATCTGATGGAAAATGTGAGAAATCTTCAATTCTTTCAAATCCTATTATGAGAGCTATTAGGTAGAATATAACTCTATATTGGGGAAGGAAAGAGGATAGGATAGCTGAAAAACAAAATGCAATTGCAGTGTGACCGGATGGGAAGGAATCAAAACCGCTTTTAAAATTTGGTCCAATACATAAGAAAGAATCAGACATTTTTGGTCTTGCTCTTCCTATTAAATGTTTGAAGATTTGGATGCTTATGCCTGTAAGCCAAAACCCAATAAAGAGTGTTTTACCTATTTCAGTAAGTTTAATTCTTTTCATTAAAAGTCCAAAGATGTAAATCAGAGATGCTACAGTTAAAAGTGTTAAACCATTAGATAAGACATTAACAAATTTATCTGGATAATCCATTAGTCTGTTTATGTGAGGAAAATTTTTATATATAGTTTTTATGGTTGATATACATAGGCTATCTAAATAAAAGAAGAATAGCGGGAAAATTAATAAAAAAAATAACCATTTATTTTTTTTCAAGAATTGCATAGTTTTTATCTTTTTCAATTATCTCAAATCCTGATGATGATAAATAATCAACGTACTTTATTTTAGTTATTATTATATTATATTTATTTTCAGAGGAAAATTTTTTAAATTCTTCTTTATTTCTTATGGGTATTATTTTATGGCCTGAATAAAATACAATACTTGGATTATTTAATCCCATAACCATCAACTTTTCATTTTTATTTAGCTTTTCTTTTGCATATAAACTGTATTTATAAAGTGAACCTTGAAGATACTTATTAATTGAAGGAAAAAGTTCAAGTAATGTTGTATAAAGAAATAATGTAGAGCATATACAAACAATCCAAAAAATCCTTTTTTTAAGAAAGATTTGGTAGATGCTTGAAATTGCTATTAAAATAAAGATAATTATTGATGAATATAGCCATTTTGCATTTACAATTTCATGTGATAATTCGTGATTTCTTAAGATAAGCAAGATTATAGAAAAAACTATGCTTAAAATTACCAATAATGAATTTGAGAGATTTTGCCATTTATCATCCTGTAAGTAAATACCATAAGATAAAAGAATACATAAAGCTGGAATGGCTGGTAAGATGTAGTTAGGTAGTTTTGTGGTTGAAAAGGAAAAAAATGTAAAAATGAACAAGAACCATATAAGCAGAAATTTTGATAATCCCTCTTTTTCTTTAATTGCTCTCTTTACACTTATGGGTAGATAAGCAATCCAAGGGAAAGTACCTATTATTAAGATTGGAATAAAATAATATAGTGGTCCTTTATGACCAGATATAACACCTGTATATCTTTTTAGATGATGTTTTATAAAGAAATTGTTTATAAAATCAGAACCATTGATACTATATTGAATCACAAACCATGGGAGACAAACTACCATAAATATTATTAAGCCTACAATGTTGAAAATCTTTGGAATACCTTTCTTACCTTCAGTAAATAATTGATATATTATAGCAATACCAAAAGGTATAACTATCCCAATTAATCCTTTTGTTAAAACTGCAAGGGCAGAAAAGAAGTAGAAACTATAAAGGTAGTAATTTTTCTTTTTAGCATTGTACTTCTGATTAGTAGAATTATAGAATGAAAACAGAGAGATACAGATAAAAAGACATAAAACCATGTCGGTAACTGCTGCACGAGAATATACAAGGTAATAAAGTGACAGTACCCATGTGACGACAGATAAAATAGCGTAATTGGTGTCCTTGTGTTTTTTTACGAATAAGAAGATGGATATAGATATTAATATTGCTGATACGGCAGAAGGAAGCCTTGCTGAAAATTCATTTATACCAAATAATCTATATGAAATTATTATAAACCAATAAAAAAGGATGGGTTTATCATAGCGGTTAATTCCGTTGTATGTTGGTGTGATTAAATTGTTTGTTTCAAGCATCTCTTTTGATGCTTGGGCGAAGACGGCCTCGTCTACGTCGAAGAGTGTTAAAGAACCAAGTCTAAAAAGTGGAGTAAATATGATTAGTATTAAAAAAAAGTATAGAAATAAAAATTTATAGTTTTTTTTAATTGTAACTTCTCCTTATCTTAATTAATGTTGCATATTTAAGATATTTTAAATACTCTATGCTAAAATATTATTTTAATATATTAAAGTCAAAAGGAGATATTATATTAGATGAATATTGATGATATTGTAGAGTTTGATAATGGATATATAAGAATTAAAAGTGTGGAAGACATTAGAAAAAATATTGATAAGATTGTGTATAAAGCAGTTTTTTCTGAAGGTGAGATAAAGAATGAATTATTAAAGTTTATAAAAGAGTTAGCAAAAGTTTTAGGCATAATACCATCATCTATTCAGGGACTATATGAAGAGATGGCAAGAGCTTATCCTAATTTTACGGTTCCAGCAATTAATATTCGTGGACTTACTTATGATGTAGCAAAGGTTATATTTAGGAAGGCAATAGAAATGGATGTAGGTGCGATTATCTTTGAGATCGCAAGGTCTGAAATAGGTTATACAAGGCAGAGACCTCTCGAATATTCAGCAGTGATAATGGGGGCTGCGATAAAGGAAGGTTATACTGGTCCAGTATTCATACAAGGTGACCATTTTCAGGTTGTAAGAAAAAACTATCTCATTGATAAGGAATCTGAAGTAAGATACCTTAAAGGTCTCATAAATGAGGCTATAGACGCAGAGTTCTATAATATTGATATTGATACTTCAACTTTGGTAGATATTGAGAAGGATTCTATTATGGAACAGCAAAGGCCTAATTTTGAGATGACGGCTGAATTTGCATCATATATTAGAAGTATCCAACCCGAAAGTATTGATATTTCTATAGGTGGTGAGATAGGAGAGATAGGGGGGAGGAACAGCACACCAGAAGAGGCAAGGGCGTATCTTGATGGTTTTAATGAAACTTTTAAGAAGGGAAAGGGATTAAGTAAATTAAGCATTCAGACTGGGACGAGTCATGGTGGTGTAGTTCTTCCTAACGGAAAACTTGCTCAAGTAAGTATAGATTTTGAAGCCTTAAGGGTAATATCTGAGATTGTAAGAAGGGAATATGGGCTGTCTGGTTGTGTTCAACACGGTGCATCAACACTTCCAGAGGAGGCTTTTCACATGTTTCCTGAAACAGGTACATCTGAAGTTCATCTTGCTACAGGCTTTCAGAATATTATTTATGATAGTAAATATTTACCAGAAGAGTTTAGGAAAGAGGTTTATGATTATTTGAAGCATGAATACGGGAGTGAGTGGAAAGAAGGTAAGACAGAAGAGCAATTTATCTATAGTATAAGGAAAAAGGGATTTGGACCATTGAAAAAGAGATGGTGGGATTTGCCTGATGAAATTAAGAGTTCTATAATGAGAGAGTTAGGTGCGAAATTCGAGATATTATTTGAAAGATTAAAGGTTGTAAATACGAGGGGGATTATTAGTAAAACAATTAAACCAATTGTCATTAGAAAAAGTTTGAATAAGGAGATCATCAGACTTTAATTTCAGGAGCATTTATTCTAAATATATAAATACGTATATTTAAAATTTATACTATGCTGTTAAATTATATATTGAAAAAGGTTTGAAATGGATTCAGATGTAAAATATATAAATCCTGATGAATTACCAAAAGTTCCGTTTGTTTTAAATGGAATTTCTTCCAGATTTATTAAAGAAAATAAGATTATACCTCTTGATATGAAGAATAATGTTTTAAGAGTTATTATGGCGAATCCAGAAGACAAGTCTGCTATTGATGCTCTTCGTGTTGCAACTTCTGCTGATATAAAGATTTATAGTTGTGACAAGAAGATTATTGATGATTATATATCGAGATTCTATGAGCAGGAATCGCAGAATATTAACAGAATAATAGAAGATATCGGAGAGAGAGGCATAGAGTTTCTTAGAGAAGAAGAAGAGGATATTGGACATTTGAAAGATCTTGCCTCAGAAGCCCCTATAATAAAGCTGGTGAATATGATTATAACGAGGGCTATAGAGAGTAGAGCAAGTGATATTCATATTGAACCATTTGAAGATGAACTAAAGGTAAGATACAGGATTGATGGAGTTTTACATGATATAGAGACTACACCTAAGAGATTGCAAGCTGCAATAGTATCAAGGATAAAGATAATGGCAAAATTGAACATTGCAGAGAGAAGATTACCTCAAGATGGAAGAATAAGACTGAAGATTAACGAAAGAGAAGTTGATTTAAGAGTCTCTACTATACCTGTCTTGTATGGTGAGAGCGTTGTAATGAGAATATTGCATAAAGAAGGCATAGTGATTGATCTCAATCTACTTGGTTTTCCTGATGATACTCTCAATGCCTTTGAACAGTTAATAAAAAAGCCTAATGGTATTATTTTGGTAACAGGACCTACAGGGAGCGGTAAGACTACAACACTTTATGGGGCATTAGATAAAATAAATTCACCTGAAAAAAAGATAATAACAGTTGAAGATCCGGTAGAGTACCAATTGAAAGGGGTAAATCAGATTCAAGTAAAACCACAAATTGGTTTAAGTTTTGCAAATACACTCAGGCATATTGTCAGACAAGACCCGGATATAATCATGATAGGAGAGATAAGAGATCTTGAGACTGCTGAAATAGCTATACAATCTGCTCTTACAGGTCATCTTGTATTTTCAACTTTACATACAAATGATGCACCAAGCGCTATCACTCGACTGCTTGATATGGGAGTTGAAAATTTTTTGCTATCTTCGACGATTAGGGGGATACTTGCACAAAGACTCGTTAGGGTAATATGTCCTTTGTGTAAGCAAGAAGATAAAAAACAAGCCGATAAAGAAGAGTTAAGATTGCTTGGTATAGAGAAAGAAGTTCCACTATATTATGGGAAAGGTTGTGAGCATTGTTCATTTACAGGCTATTTTGGTAGAACTGGTATATTTGAATTACTTGTTGTAGACGATGACATCCGTAGGCTTATATTAAAAAATGCTGATGCAAACCAGCTAAGGGATAAAGCACGAGAAAAGGGGATGAGAACACTCCTTGAGGATGGGGCTGAGAAGATTAAGGCAGGTATTACAACACTTTCTGAGGTATTAAGGGTAACGCAGGAAGCGTGATAAATATTTTATGACCAAGCTTCCAAGTCCAAGCTATACATTAACGATAAGACTTGAGTTTAAAAATGAGCCTGGCATTTTTCTAAAAATTGCAAAGAGTATAATTAATGCAAAAGGTGAGATTGTAGGGATTGATGTTGTTAGGGCAAGTAGGGCTTCTGTAATAAAGGATTTTATAATAAATGCTCGCGATGAGTTGCATGAAAAGGAGATATTAACAGTAATAGAGAAGATAAAAGGTATAAAAATTATACAAACAATTGATAGGACGTTTCAACAACATATTGGTGGTAAGATAGAAATTCGTAATAAGATATTGATAAGAGATTATAATGATCTTTCGAGGTTGTATACACCTGGAGTTGCACGCGTTTGTGAAGCAATTTGTAATGACAAAAGATATCTTTACAAATATACTATCAAACAAAATACTGTTGCAATCGTTACAGATGGGAGTGCGGTGTTGGGATTAGGCGATATTGGCCCTGAAGCGGCATTGCCTGTTATGGAAGGTAAAGCAGTGGTCTTTAAAGAATTTGCAAATATTGATGCATTTCCAATATGCCTTTCTGTAAGAGATACTTATATTGTGTGTGATGTTGTAAAGAGTATATCAACGGTTTTCGGTGGAATTAATCTTGAAGATATATCTGCACCGAGGTGTTTTGAGATAGAGAGCTTGCTCAAGAGAGAACTTGATATACCTGTTTTTCACGATGATCAACATGGTACAGCAATTGTTGTACTCGCTGCGCTTAAGAATGCTTTAAAGATAGTTAAAAAAGATTTTGATAAGATAAAGGTTACTATATCGGGAGCTGGAGCTGCAGGTACTGCAACTTGTTTATTACTAAAAGATGCTGGTATTAATAATATTATTGTTTGTGATAGTGAAGGTATTATATATAAGGGAAGGAAAAAGAATATGAATGAAATAAAGAGATGGCTCTCTTTAAACACTAATAAAAGAATGATAAAAGGCGGCTTATCTGATGCAATTAAAGGTTCAGATGTATTCATTGGGTTATCTGCACCGCATATTTTAAGTGTTGATGATATAAAAAGCATGGCTAAAGATCCTATTGTGTTTGCATTAGCTAATCCTGAGCCAGAAATAGCACCTGAAGATATTTATCCTTATGCTCGTATAGTTGCGACTGGTCGATCAGATTATCCAAATCAGATAAATAATATACTTTGTTTTCCAGGGTTGTTTAGGGGACTTCTGAATGTCGGGGCAACTATGATTGATAAAGAAATAAAATTATCGGCAGCGGAAGCGATTGCATCTGTAGTAAAGGAAAGCGAATTGAGTGAGGAATACATTATACCGAGTGTGTTTAATAAAAAGGTTGTGAGCGCAGTTGCTCAAGCAGTTGAAAGTGCCGCATACAATAAAAAGATTTATAGAAAAGGGCTAAATCTTTGGATGTAAATGAGATAATTGTTGTAGTTGAAAAACTACTGCTTTCTGCTGTCCTTGGTGGGGCAATTGGTTTTGAAAGAGAGTCGCATGGACAGGCTGCAGGATTGAGAACTAATATCCTTGTAAGCGTTGGTGCTTGTTTAATGATGATGTTGTCTTTGCATATGGAAGAATTATTCAGGCATCTTGATGCATACTCTGCTGTAAGGTTAGATCCTGGAAGGATTGCTTCATATGCGATTGCAAGTATGGGTTTTCTTGGGGCTGGTGCTATTATAAAGGGCAAGGGGTCAGTAAGAGGACTTACGACTGCTGCTGGATTATGGCTTGTTACAGGAGTTGGATTGGCTATTGGTGCTGGATATATCATACCTGCAGTAGTGAGCACTATGATAAGTCTATTGATATTATTTGGTTTTCGCTGTTTTAAGACAGTTGTATCACGTGATATGTATACATTGTTATTTATGGAATTTAATGGACTGAGTAATAGGCTTAATGAAATCAGAGATATATTTGCACAGTTTCCTGAATTTTCGATTCAATCGATAAATTATTCTCAGGATTTTGTCAGGAGGAAGACTATATATAATCTTAGGATATTAAGCAAAGAATTGAAAAAGTGGGAAGATTTATTGACAAGTTTAAGTGGGTTAAACGAGTTAGAGATAATCAAATGGAATGAGGGTGATGTGCCTTAAGTATGTTAATAAGCGCCTTCTGCTTTTAAAACGACTTTGATAGTTTTTAGTAATATGACAACATCAAGCCAGAGTGACCAGTTGATAACATACCATGAATCGAGTTTAATCCTGTTTTTATAGTCTGTATTACTTCTGCCAGAAACCTGCCATAGGCCTGTTATACCTGGCCTTGCACTACAAATTATTGACATACTCTCTATGATGCTTTCTTTTTCTCTTAAAAGATAAGGGCGTGGTCCAACTAAACTCATTTCTTGTTTTATTACATTTAGTATTTGTGGAAGTTCATCAAGTGATGTTTTTCTCAGGAAACGGCCAATACGAGTTACCCTTGGGTCATCTTTTAATTTCCAATTATTTTCCCATTCTGCTTTGAATTCTTCGCTACTTTCAAGTAATCTTCTCAGTCTTTCCTCAGCATCTTTGTACATGGTTCTAAATTTGTAGCATTTAAATGTCTTACCATTTTTTCCTATTCTTTCGTGTGTATATATTGCAGGTCCTTTTGTCTCTAATTTAATAATAATAGAGATAATTATAAGCAATGGTAGAATAATTGGAATGAGTATTATACTCATTAAAAGGTCAAAGGTGGTTTTTATAAGTCTATTTGTTGCTGATTTTAAATTATTTCTTATATTCATCAAAAATATTTCTTCTGTAAATAAGTGAAATAGCTCTGTATTGAGAATAGCAATACCTTTAAGGTCAGGTATAATCATTGTATTTGGAGTTTTACTCTGAATAAATGTTGTTAAGGCTGATAATCTATCGGATGGAAGAGTGGGAATGGCTAAGATCGCAGTCTTTATGAATTTGTTCTTTGTTATGTTAGGATAATCTGCGATCTTACCTAAAACCTTTACGCCATTTATTGATTTGCCTATAATTGTTTCATTATCATCGAGGAATCCTATAATATCAAATCCCATGTGTTTTTCTCTTTTCAGTCCTGCAAGTACAAGTTTACCTGCGTTACCTGCTCCAATTATTATTGCAGGATCCTTAAATACGCTGAATGAGAATAGTAGTCTTTTGCCCTGTAGCCTAAAAAGTGGGAAGATGAATAGGGATGAAAACCATAGTCCGAGTAGAACAATTCTTGATACATCATCCCCCATTTTGCCAAGTGTGACTATTGACATTGAGGTTACACTTGAGAGTGAGGTTGATTTTACGATACTTCGCGTTTCATCCCAAAAAGGCAAATTTCTATCATAAAGACCTTCGTAAAACAGAAAAAAGATGAATATAGAGGGGATCCAAATAAGAGAGATGAAGTGCATATATGAAAAGTAGAAAACTGGTAAATTATTTAACAATAGTGGTAGTATGTATTTCCTTAGATAATATGCTAAAAATAAACAAACGTAAAAAGCTGAAAGGTCTATCAAGATAAGGCATATAATTTTGAGGGAGTTTCTTATGAATAAATTAATTTCCTTCATCCTATTATAAATCCAAGTCTGTAACCTAAATATCTTATGATAGCATCTATTATCGCATATGGAATCCAATAATATTTGTGATTTTCTTTAAGAAAAGCAAGCTCTTCTTTTAAGAATTTAATCCCTTCTTCTTGTAATTTTGTTAAACTTAAAATCCATTTGTTGTTTTTAAAGGAAGAGCCAATATTGTAATATCTTATGAATTGTTTCAAAAGAAGATAATTGTGTGAGTGGATGACTTTTGCATCTGGAACATAAGCTATTTTAAAGCCATTTAGTATTAATTTAGCAGTAAATATCATATCTTCATTTGCCTTTACTCGAGGAAATGCGCCGACATTTATGAAAATATTTTTTTTAATTACAGAACAGACATTGCTGAAGAAAAAGGTCTTTATTCCGAGCGCCTGAATACTGTCCTTCCCTTTGATACATTCTTTTTGCGGATAGTTAAATAATCTTGCAAACCTTTCGATAGGTGTTGCATTTTCATTTGGTAAATGCCTTGCGTATGATGCAGCAATATTATCACTATCGAGAGGAGATACAAGTTTTTCAATTAGATAGTTGTCTGCCGGAATGGCGTCTTGTGTCATAAACATTAGGATTTCTCCCTTTGAATTAAATGCACCCATGTTTCTTGTTTCACCATGATTAAAATGTTTTCTTGGTATTTCAAGGACCCTTGCTCCCATCTTTTCTGCTATTTGAACTGTGTTATCTTTTGATGAGGAATCTATAATTATTATTTCATATGGTAATAGTGTCTGGTTAAAAAGTAGATTTAATAGTCTGTCTATGTTGTTTCCAGCATTAAGAGTAGGGATTATAACAGAAATTTTCATATCTTATTCTAACACATAGAATAAGTCACTAATGGGCATTTTTGTCAATCAAGAGGTGAAAATGTGTTATGTAAGTTTATAGCGTTTATAGCGTTTTTTGCGTTCATTGTGTTTATAGGGTTTATAGCGTTTGTTGCGTTTATTGCGTTTGTAGGGTTATAGCGTTTATAGAGTTTATAGAGTTATTTAGAAGAATGATATAAGGTATCGAAAAATAAATCTTCTCGCAACATCTGCACTATATTAGGTTTAATTTATGGTTGAAGGGATAATTGGCAATAACTCAATTTATGAAACAAAATAAACTACCTTTTATACAGATGTATAGTTTATAGGGTATTGTGATGTAGTTATTTATATTATATCTGAGGCTTACGCTTCGACTTCAGCCTCAGTTATGAAGACCCGTGATTTTGTTTCATAAATTGAGTTATTGCCATTGATATAGCGTTTATAGCGTTTATTGCGTTTTTTGCGTTCATTGTGTTTATAGCGTTTATTGCGTTTATAAGATTTAATGCTTCGCATTGGAATTGAGACCTGCTCTGCAGGTCTGGAATTGAGCACCGCATAGCGGTACTGGAAGTTAGTCGCCTTGGCGACTGGAAAGAAGCAGAGCGAAAGGCGTATGGCATGAAAATGTTGATGGGGTATTGCTCTCTTTTTATTTTAAATTTAAAATGGGATGTTGTGGTGCTGATAATACAAGAAGATTTTTTGTTGGTGTCTAAGAAAATTACAAGATTAAATAACAGGCTATTGGGTACACTTGATGTTTTTTTATTATATTTTTAATAATAATATCTAATTTGTTTGTTATGCCGAAGTGGCGGAATTGGTAGACGCAAGGGACTTAAAATCCCTCGGAGCTTAGCTCCGTGCCGGTTCGAGTCCGGCCTTCGGCACCAATGTTTAAATTTATTTCTTTTTTTTGTTCTTCTTTAAAGAGAATATTAAAAATAAAGTAACAGCAATTATTATGAGTCCTTTTCCGAGGAGACCTAAGACACCAAAGCTTACCCTTGTTATGGTCTTTCCGAATAATACTATTAAGATTATTATTCCAAGAAGAAGGATTACCTTTTGATATTTATTCATTTAATAATACTATCATATTAGTGAAAAAAGGTTTAAAAATTATTTTTTAAAATGTTGATAACCTACTGCTGAAAAATTTATTTTCCTACCGTTTTTGTCTATGAGTTCTCTGCCTGATTTGATTATCTCTCCTATGCAATATGCGTTAATTTTTGTTGGTGATGTAAGGAGAAGTCTATAATCTTCGCCACCTGTCAAGGCTATTTTTATTGCAGGTATCTTCAGAAGGTTGGATATACGCAACAGTTCATTTGATAGTGGTACTCTATCTAAAAATATTCTTGCGCCAGTCTTACTTTCATTACATAGACGTGATAGGTCAATAAGTAATCCATCACTAATATCTATCATGGAGGTAATTTTTTTTATGTTTACGCTTGAATTGTCTGCAACTGGCATAAGGTGTCTCCTGATGAGGTATTCGACATCAGGAAGTGAGGAAGAGTTAAATTTCGTTTTAATGAGTTTTTTGTATTCATCTTTCAGCTTTCCACTATCACTCAGCAAAGGCTTTTTGAAAGTATTTAGGATTTTAAGTCCACAAGCTGAATCGCCAAGATAACCTGATACATATATCTTGTCTCCAATTTTAGCACCATTTCTTCTAATGACTTTATCAGAATATCCTAACATTGTTGCTGATAACGATATATTCTTTAAAGTTGATGAAATATCTCCACCAATCAGATTTACTCTGTAATGAATCATTGCTTTTTGTATACCATTAAAAAAATCCTCAAAAAATTTCTTTTCCGTATCCTTTTTTAATGATAAATTTATTAGGAAATGTGTTGGTTTTCCACCCATTGCGTAAATATCACTAACATTTACTGTGATAAGTTTAAAACCGAGCTGGTGTGGTGTTGTATATGATAAATCAAAATGTATTCCTTCGACCAGCATGTCAGAAGTTATTAAAAGTTTCTTTTTATTTGTTTTTATAACAGCAGAGTCATCTCCGATACCAACGATTATATCTTTTGGAAACTTTGAAAATTTTCTTTTTAATATGTTTATGAGTTTTAATTCGCCAATCTGCGAGAGTTTCATTTTTTAATAGTAAGGATTATTTTTTACTCTTATTATTTTTCTTTTTAGAATATTGTTTGCTGGATTTTTCTGTTGTTTTCAATTTTGTGTTTTTTAGTGTTACTTTTAATACGTCATCCATTGTTTCAGCAAGTATAAAATCCATGTCTTTTTTGATATATTTTGGAATGTCTTCAAGGTCTTTCTTGTTTCTTTTGGGTATTACTATTTTTTTTATCCCCATCCTTTTTGCAGCGAGTGTTTTTTCTTTTAAACCGCCTATTGGTAGCACCCTACCTCTAAGTGTGACTTCACCTGTCATAGCGACGTTTTTGTTGACAGGTTTACCGGTTAGTGCTGATGCTATTGCAGTTGCCATTGTGATTCCTGCCGAAGGTCCATCTTTTGGTATAGCGCCTGCAGGTACGTGAATGTGAATATCAATCTTTGAAAAGATGTCTTCTTTGATTCCCAGCGACTTTGCTCTTGATCTTACATAGCTTAAGGCAGCTTGTGCAGATTCCTTCATTACGTCACCAAGTTGACCAGTAAGGGTTAGACTGCCTTTTCCTTTCATGATTGTTGCTTCGACGTAGATTATGTCACCACCTGTTTCTGTCCATGCTAAGCCTGTTGCAACACCAACTTCGTCTCTTTCCATCTCTTCTTCTGGAAGGTATTTAGGGACACCAAGGTATTTATTAACATTTTGTGCATTTATTACGAATTGTTTTTCTTTGCCTTCTGCAATTTTTTTGGCAACCTTTCTACATAAGTTAGCGATCTCCCTTTCAAGATTTCTAACGCCTGCTTCGCGGGTATATTGTGAGATTATGGTGTAAAGGCCTTGGTCAGTAATCTTTAAAACTTTTTTGTTTAGTCCGTGCTCTTCAAGTTGCTTTGGTATAAGATAATTCTTTGCTATTCCAAGCTTTTCCTCAGTTGTATATCCTGATAAGTAAATTATTTCCATTCTATCCCGTAGAGGGCTTGGTATTGTATCAACGAGATTACCCGTTGTGATAAACATCACATTAGATAGATCGAATGGAACTGATAAATAGTGGTCTGTAAAAGCATTGTTTTGCTCAGGGTCTAAAACCTCAAGCAACGCAGAAGAGGGATCTCCTCGAAAGTCCATGCCAATTTTGTCTATTTCGTCAAGCATGAAAACGGGATTGTTAGTTCCTGCCGTCTTGATACCTTGAATTATTCTTCCTGGTAGTGCTCCTACATATGTTCTTCTATGTCCTCTAATTTCAGCTTCATCTCTAACGCCTCCAAGTGACATTCGAACAAATTCTCTACCTAATGCCCTTGCAATTGACTTCCCCAATGATGTTTTACCTACACCCGGGGGACCAATAAAACATAGTATAGGTCCTTTCATCTTTTCTTTAAGCTTCCTAACGCTAAGGTATTCAAGGATACGTTCTTTCACTTTTTCAAGGTCATAGTGGTCTTCATTCAATACCCTTTCTGCTGCCTTAATATCAAGATTGTCAGTAGTAGATTTTGACCATGGTAGTTCAACTAACCAATCAAGATATGTTCTAATTGTTGCAGCTTCAGCGCTATCAGGATGCATTTTTTCGAGTCGTTTGAGTTGTTTTTCAGCTTCTTTCAGTACCTTTTCAGGCATCTTAGCTTCTTCTATCTTTTTTCTAAATTCTTTTATTTCTTCAGCTCTTTCATCGATATCTCCAAGTTCTTTTTGTATTGCTTTAAGTTGTTCTCTAAGAAAATATTCTCTCTGCGTTTTATCTATCTCACCTCTTGCCTCAGATTGAATCTTCTGTTGAACAGTTAATAATTCTATTTCTCTGGCTAATATTTCACTAACCTTTTTTAATCTTTGAACAGGGTCAAGGATCTCGAGCACTTCTTGAGACTGCTCGGCTTTTAGACCTAAGTTAGATGCAACAAGGTCAGCGAGCTTACCAGGGTCCTCTACATTTTCAATTATTCCCATTACATCTGGAAGGATTGATTTGCCTAAAGATATGACCCGCTCAAGCTGTTCTTTGACTGTTCTCATCTGGGCTTCGATCTCTATTGTTAAATTCTCTATCTTAGGGTCGATAATCCTTTCTATGTTTACTTTAAAGAATGGTTCAGTTTGTTCAAAACTTATTGCTTTTGCTTTTGTGATACCTTGAACGAGAATCTTGACTCTGCCATCTGGAAGTTTTAACATTCTCATGATAAGTGCTACTGTGCCTATAGAAAATAGGTCTTCAGGTGTCGGATTTTCTATATTGAGGTCTTTTTGTGTAAGAAGGAGAACCATCTTATTAGTGTCCAAGGCATAATCTATTGCCTTTATTGACATTTCTCTTCCTACAAAAAGCGGTAATATCATATAGGGGAATACCACAATATCTCTTACGGGAAGAACTGGTAAGATAGATGGAATTTCTATCTCTTTTTCAGATTTTTGTTCGGCCTCTATTATGTCTGCCATTTTTTCTCCTTTTTTAATTTTTGAGTTCCTTAGTTTTTTCAAGTAAATATTTTTTTAGCTCTTTAGAAACTTGAGGGTTCTTCAGGGCAAAGTCTATAGTCGCTTTGAGATATCCAACCTTATCTCCAGCATCATATCTCCTACCGTTGAATAAATATCCATAAATTTCTCTGCTTTTTAATAAGCCTTGAAGAGCATCAGTTAATTGAATCTCTCCGCCCTTACCAGGTTCAAGGTCTTCAAGAATATAAAAGATTTCATTTGTAAGGATATACCTTCCTATAATTGCCATATCCGATGGTGCTTTTTCAGGTGAAGGTTTTTCTATTAGTGTATTTAATCTAAAAATATTCTCTCTTACGATGGAACCTCCTACAATACCGTATTTGTGTATTTCAGAAGTAGGGACTTTTTGTAAGGCAAGTATTGGGGATTCAAATTCTTTGTAAAGATCTATCATATCCTTTAATAAATTATCTTCGGGATCTATAAGGTCGTCACTTAGTAAGACGGCAAAAGGTTCATCTTTTATAAAAGGTTTTGCACATAATATTGCATGTCCAAGACCAAGGGCTGCGCGTTGTCTTATATATGCGAAGTCTATGTGGTTTAGATGGCTTATCTCTTCGAGCAAGTTTTTTTTACCTTTTTTCTTTAGATTTTCTTCGAGTTCATAGGCAGAGTCAAAATGGTCTTCAATTGCGCGTTTATATTTACCTGTAATAATTATGAATTCTTTGATACCACAGCGTATAGCCTCCTCAATAGCATACTGTATCATGGGCTTATCCACGATAGGTAACATTTCTTTTGGCGATGCCTTGGTTGCAGGTAAAAATCGTGTACCAAGACCACCTGCTGGCAATACAGCTTTGCGAATTTTCATATTCATTTATAATATTACATAACTATATAGTTTAATTCAAGGAATAGATATTTTTGTAATTTAAAGATTTATAGAACTTTAATATATCCAGAGTTTGAAATAAGTTCACCTGGCATGTTAGAGGTTGTTTTAAAAAATTTTTGGTATTAATTGAAATTTCTTTTAAAGTTAAGATTTGAATTAAGCATTAATAAAGTTCAAGATATTATTAAAGAGAAGAATTTATGATAGGATAGAAAAATTTTAAAAATCACAAATATTAATATATTATATAATATAATAATTTTAAAAGGTTTAGAAAGGGGGTGAGATTTTGAAGAGAATGTCTATCTTTTTAGTCTTTTTGGTAGCTATTTTTTTAGTTATGACAGGCATTACGGTTGCTGTTCAGCCTGGAAAGACTCTCGAGTTTTCTGGTGGTGAAGAAGGGAAGGTTGTATTTAGTGGAGATGTGCATGGACCAAAGGCTGGTTTGAAATGTTCTGATTGTCATCCAAAACCATTTGCTTTCAAGAAGGGTTCTTTTAAAATGAGTAAGGATGACCATGGTAAGCCTGATTATTGTGGAAAATGCCATGACGGAAACGAGCATTTTAATAAAGTTGTTTTTTCACAATCCAAAGAAGAAAATTGTGTAAAATGCCATAAAAAAGAAGAACCTAAAAAAGAAGAGCCTATAAAGAAGGAGGAAGATAAATAATTATTTAAGGGAGGTAGCGTGTAAGTGCTACTTCCCTTAATCTTTAATTTAGACCTTAGTTAACCACGATTTATATTTTTTGACTTTCCCTTTAACGATGTTAAAAAACTTTTCTTGGAGTTTCAGCGTAATTTTTCCAGGTACACCATTGCCAATAATCCTGCCATCAACTTCTTTGATAGGTGTAATTTCTGCTGCAGTACCTGTGAAAAACGCCTCATCAGCAATATAAACCTCGTCTCTTGTAAATCGTTCTTCCAAAACTGGGATATTCATGTCTTTAGCTATTTTTTTGATGCTATCTCTTGTTATTCCTTCGAGTATTGAGGTTAAAGGTGTGGTTTTTAGTACTCCATTTCTGTAAATAAATATATTCTCACCACTTCCTTCAGATACATATCCTTCTGTGTCAAGCAAAAGTGCCTCATCGTATCCACATGTTACTGCTTCTTTTTTTGCTAATTGAGAGTTAACATAATAACCACAAACCTTGCTGCGTGACATTTGTGAATTCACATGGTTTCTGATATAAGATGATATTTTCACTCTAATACCTTCTTTTAGACCTTTTTCTCCAAGGTATGTTCCCCATGGCCATACTGCTATCGCAACATTTATTGGATTTTCTTTTGGGTAAAGTCCCATAGCACCATATCCTATGTAAACCAGTGGTCTGATATAACATTCTTTCATCTTGTTTATCTTTACGGTTTCGATAACGGCGTTTTTAAGTTCTTCTTTTGAAAATGGTATATCAATCGTAAAGATGTGTGCTGAGTTGAATAACCTTTCTATATGTTCTTCTAACCTGAAAATCGAGGGCCCTTCGTCCGTTTCATAACATCTTATACCTTCGAAGATTCCAAGCCCATAGTGGAGTGTGTGGGTTAAGATGTGGACTTTCGCATCATCCCAGTCAATAAATTTACCATCCATCCATATCTTTTCAGTTTTGTCAATCATAAGGCTTTAATATATAACAATTTAAGATAACTTATGTCAATTGAAAAGTTGTCCTTTGCTACGTAAACATCATTTATTTACTATTACTATTTGTAAAGATTGAATTTAAATGTTTTCAATATAATGCAGATATTGCTCAAAAATTTATTTAACTCGATAAATTTATTAAAGATGTCCTTATTAGAGCTGTAATAAGATAATCATTAACTATATATAAGTATAATCATATTGTTATACACAATGTGCATAAAAGGTATCGAAAAATAAATTTTTTCGCAACATCTGCATTATTTTATCCATGAATAGTTTCCCATGTGTACATAAATGATATTTACGTAACATTGAAAAGTTGTCCTTTGCTACGTAAACATCATTTATGCACTCTTTGTAAAGATTGCGCTAATTGCGTTTATAGCGTTTATAGCGTTCAATAAAAGCGCATAGCGCAGAGCGAAAAAAGGCTGGGAGGTAGGTGGCAATAACTCAATTTATGAAACAAAATCACGCGTCTTCACTACTGAGGTTGAAGTCGAAGCGTAAGCCTTAGTTATATTAAAGGTTGGTGTATAGTGCAAATATTGCACAAAAATCATTTAAATGGCGGTTTTTTAAAGTTGATTTTTTATTGTAGTTAAATATTTGATTATAATCTTTATGAAGATGGATTCTGGTCAATTAATGATATTAAAGAATCTGCGTCTTTATATCCTGGAATTATTATACCATTTGGTAGTATTATAGCAGGAACTCCGTTAATTCCTAATTTTTCACCGAGTTTTAAATTGTCATCTATTGCTGTTGTCTGGCATTTTGGTTTTGGAAGTTCTTTTTTTGCGAATGCATCATCCAATAATGCTAAAGATTTTTCACATACGATAGCTGTTGCATTTTCTCTCGCTTGCGGATGTACCCTTACATACATTTTTATGTAGAAAACAATATCTTTTCTTTTTTCAACGACCTTCTTCATCTCCTGATGAAGTTTGGCGCAATAAGGTCAGGCAGGATCGTCAAATACAATGACTTTATATTTTGCTTCTTTATTACCCATGATTATTGCATCATCTAAGGGTATTTGTGAGACATCAACCTTATTAATCTCCATGTACCTCTTTTGGGTAAGGTTTGTATTTGACTTGATTTCAAATATAGAACCGTTAAAAGCAAGCTTTTTTGAATAATCTAAATAAAGAAGCCCTTTCATGCCTTTTGATTCAAGGGCAATTTCCCATAAACCTTTCATTGGAGAGCTACGCACTTCAATAATTTTAGAATCTGGTATAACTTGTTTGATAACGTTATAAGCTTCTTCATTTGTCAAAGTATGACACTTTGAGCAATCAAGATCATGTTTCTCTAAACTATAAGAATTTAAAGCAAGTAATGAGAGTAATATTGCTACAGCAATAATTATTACAAATTCTACCTTTTTCATGCTATATGTTAACATATATAGCAAAAAATAGAAATATTTTTTAGTTGTATATTAAAAAAATTTTATCTCTACGTAATTTGAAAGATTAATGGATGATATTATTGTTTTTAGTATAACAGAATCTTTAAAGAAGATGGGGTTAAAGGATATTCCATATGTTGAGATAGAGGTACCACCTCATGATCATATGGGAGATCTTTCAACCCCAATTGCTATGTCACTTGCAAAAATCTTTAAGAAACCACCAATAAAGATTGCAGAGGAGATAATTGGGTTGTTACCTAATAAAAGTGTCTTTAGTAAGATAGAGGTGGCAGGTGGAGGGTTTATAAATTTCTCTTTTTCGAAGGATTTTTTGGTGGAATCTTTTAAAAGTATTTTATTGAAGAGAGATAAGGTTTTATTCAGGAATATAGGGTCTGGGAAAAAGATACAAATTGAATTTATAAGTGCTAATCCTACAGGACCACTTCATCTTGGTCACGGAAGAGGTGGTGCAACTGGGAACGCTTTAGCGAATATTTTAAGGGTTTTAGGCTTTGAGGTAGAGAAAGAATATTACATAAATGACGCCGGACGTCAAGTAAGATTGCTTGGTTTATCAGTTTTTGCTAAGTATAAGCAGATTCTTGGAGTTGATTACCCGTTCCCTATAGATGGTTATAGAGGATATTATGTAGAGGATATTGCTAAGAAGATAATAAAAGATTTTGGCAGTAGATATATAGAAAAAAGTTTTGATGAGGTCTCAGATTTCTTTATAGATTATTCATATAACATTGTTATGGATTGGATAAGAGAAGACCTTAAAGATTTTGGCATAATGTTCGACACATGGCAAAGTGAAAGAGAACTTTACAGGACTCATTTGGTTGAGGAGACAATACAATATTTAAAAAATAACAATCTTGTTTATGAGAAAGATGGTGCGTTGTGGTTTGAGTCTACCAGATTTGGAGATGATAAAGATAGAGTAATGATAAAGAGTGATGGTGAATATACATACTTTACATCTGATATCGCATACCATAAAAATAAGTTGGACAGAAATTTTGATGTTTTAATAAATATTTGGGGTGCGGATCATCATGGTTATATTTCAAGAATAAAGGCAGTAATCGAAGCACTCGGTTATAGTAAAGAAAAATTGCATATCCTTTTGGTACAGATGGTAACTCTACTAAGGAAAGGAAGACCTGTACAAATGTCAAAAAGGTCTGGTGAGTTTATAACATTGAGGGAAGTAATTAATGAGGTTGGTCCAGATATTACAAAATTTATCTTTTTAACAAGGAGACCTGATAGTCAACTTGAGTTTGACTTGGATGTTGTTAAGGCTCAATCTTCTGAGAATCCTGTATTTTATGTTCAATATGCATATGCGAGAATAAATAGTATATTTGTTTTTGCAGAAGAAAAAGGAATAAAGATCGATAATGTTAATGATGACATTGATTTTAATATGCTTAATTCCGATGAAGAGCTTAAGATGATGAAAAAGATTCTTTTATTCCCTATGATCATGGTCAAAGCTGCAAGGACATATGAGCCGCACAGAATAACATTTTATCTTCAGGAAATATCGAGTATATTTCACTCATACTATAACAAGTTTAGGGTAATAACCGATGATGTTAAATTAACAAAAGCAAGACTTGCATTATGTGATGCAATCCGTTTTGTTTTAGAAGAAGGGCTCAGGTTACTCGGAATTAATGCTCCCGAGAGGATGTAATATGTCATATTTTAAGGAAGAAATTTTATGCCTTCTTTATTTTTAGATTTTAATGTTCTGGATAAAAAGAAATTAATAAGTTTTTTAAGATAACTTTGAACCTTATCCTGAACTTAATCAAGGAAATCGCTTTGAAAGTATCTCGAAATTATTAGAAGGTTTATAAAAATAATTTGCATTGCTTGAATGATTGGGTTATGCTATGATTACGATGCGCGATTCAAATAGAGCAAGTTTGAAATTTAAATATTGTTTTTGCCTGTTGAAAGGGTAAATAGTTCGTGTCGTTGTCGCTATTGGATAAAGCCACGCTATTTTTAGCGTGGTCTATTGTTTTATGGGCTTTTAAAGAGCTGTTTTTATTTATGTAGAAAGGAGGTGAAAAATGTTTAGTTTTTAGCATTTAGTAATTTTTATTAGTTAGTAAAAAAAGCTTAAAAATGATTAGGAGGAAAAATGAAGACAACAAAGGTTTTGTTTGCAGCTATGGTAGTTTTTAGTTTTATCTTTTTAGCATACTCTTTTGTTTTCTCAACGGATGGACAGATTAAACCTTTAGAAGGTATTACAGCTCAACCTGCTCCAATTGTGTTATGCCCTTCTGGATGGCACCAGATAAAAAATACAAGTGAAGAATTTAAGTGTGCGCCTAATAAACCTACACCTATAAAATGTCCAGAAGGTTGGAAATATATCGAAGCACTTGACTGTAAGCTTAATCCAGGATCAACTGGTACACAAATAAATATACCACCTTCGTGCTCTGGGTGTGTTGTTGGATGCCTTAAGATACCAGTAATAAAATAAGATATTTAGACTTTAAAGAATATGAGGGGGAAGTATGTATATGTTATTATCTCGAAGTCTTTCCCCCTCCAATACTGCTAACCTAAAATATCATTGAGTTGTTCAAAGGCTACGAACAATATCTGCATTATGTACTACCTTTAATTATGATTAAAACAAATGGTGCATAAATGGTCTTTAGGTAATAAGGTATTTTGTCTATTAATTTTAACTGAATTTGTAATATTATAAATATTGTGCCGCATATTACAGTATTTAGAAGGAGATAGATATGAATGTTCCGTTTGTAGATTTGAGTAGGCAGTTTAAACCTATTCTTGATGATATCTTTAAGTCTATGATGAATGTTATAGAACGATGTGCTTTTATTAAAGGAAGCGAGGTTGGTCTATTCGAGAAGAAGATGGCTGAATGGCTTGGAATTAAAGAGGTATGTGGTGTTTCTAATGGTACACATGCATTGGCACTTACACTAAAGGCACTTGGTATTGGTAGAGGTGACGAGGTTATAGTACCCCCGAATACTGCTTTTCCAACAGCAGAAGCGGTTAATCTCTCTGGTGCTGAGGTAGTTTTTGCAGATATATCGAGGGATTATTATAATCTTGATCCAAAAGATACAGAAAGAAGAATAACCGGTAAAACGAAGGCAATTATACCAGTTCATTTGTACGGTATACCAGCAGATATGGACTCTTTTTTAAATATTTCTAAAAAGTATAATGTCTTTATTATTGAGGATGTTGCGCAAGCAATGGGGGCCAAGTATAAGGGGAGGATGGTTGGGAGTATAGCACATGCAGGTTGTTTTAGTTTTTTCCCTTCTAAGAATCTTGGGACCTTTGGCGATGGTGGAGCAGTCGCATCTAATAATATAGAATTGATAAAAAATGTTAGGATGCTCGCGGATCATGGAAGAAACAATAAATTCACGCATTTCTTTATTGGGACAAACAGTAGACTTGATACTTTAAAAGCTGCTCAATTGCTTATTTGTCTTGATTATCTTAATGAATGGAATAAGAGAAGACAAGAGGCAGCTCTTTTGTATAATGAACTTTTGAAACCTTATGAAGAGATTGTTACTCCAAAAGTGCCTGAAGAGTGTGAAGCGGTGTGGCACTTATATGTAATACGTTATAGCGATAGGGAAGGCTTGAAGGAATATCTTAATAAAAATGGTATTAAAACAGGTCTTCATTATCCTTTACCCTTACATTTACAGCCTGCTTACGAATACCTCGGTTTGAAAAAGGGTTCTTTTCCTAATGCTGAGGTTGCATGTTCTGAAGTATTATCATTGCCTATGTTTCCATTTATTACTACTGATGAGATAGAATTCGTTGTGAAACATATAATTAAATATCTTGAAAACAAAAAGAGATATTATTAACAAGATGGAAGAAGAAAAACCTATTGAGCTATCTATTGTAATACCTATTTTTAATGAAGAGGAAAATATTGAACCGTTGCTTGATGAATTGTTTCCAATCCTTAGAAATATGGGAAAGGTTTTTGAGGTTATATGTGTAGATGATAAAAGCACTGACAGTAGTCTTCAAATATTAAGTATTATGGAGAAAAAATATCCTGAATTGAAGATAGTTCGCCACAAATTCAATTGTGGAGAGAGCGCTGCTGAGGCTACGGGATTTGCTCATGCATTGGGTGATATTGTTATTACTATAGATGGTGACCAACAAAATGACCCAGCTGATATACCTAAATTGGTAGAAAGTCTTAAAGATGCAGATGCAGTATGTGGTGTTAGAAGAAGGAGAGAGGATGATCTTATAAAACGTATATCTTCTCGTATAGCAAACGGGTTTCGAAATTGGGTAACGGGAGATTATATTAAAGACGCAGGGTGTACTTTCAGAGCAATAAAAGCTTATGCCCTAAAAGAAGTTCCAGTTTTTAATGGAATGCATAGATTCTTACCAACAATATTAAGGCTTCAAGGATATGTTGTAAAAGAGGTTTTAGTTAACCATCGACCAAGAATACGTGGCAAATCGAAGTATGGGATAGGAAATCGTATGTTTAGGGGAATAATTGATTGTATAGCAATGCGTTGGTTTAAAAAGCGCTGTATTTCTGGCAAAAGAGTATATAACGATAAATAATGAAAGATACAAGTCTTTTAAAAGAAGATTTAACAAAGAACAATTTTTTAAAGGGTAAACTTTACGTTTTAAAACCTATAGCTATGATTGCCATAATTACCACTTCTCTTATAATAGTAAATTTTTCTCCAATAGGTGATTACTTCAAACCTTCTAAGTTATACTTGCTTAAAGAAAAGTTAGCAGATTTCCATTTGTTCGCACCATTGGTGTTTGTAATGATAAGCTCTTTACTTATTTCAGCTGGTATACCTCGTTCAACGATTAGTGTATTTGGAGGGATGGTGTTTGGTTTTATTTGGGGAACATTGTTATCAACATTTTCAGCCTTTATTGGTTCATTAATAACTTTTTATATTGTTCGGTATATGGGAAGGCCTTATTTTTATAATAAGTTTGGAGATAAGGTCAGTTTATTAGAAAAGAAGATTAAAGAAAATGGGTTCCTTGTTGTTGTAGTTTTAAGACAGTCGCCCTTAACGTGTTTACTTGTTAATATATTAATTGGGTTATCGCCTATAAAGGCAAAGACGTTTGTTATAGGTTCTGTTTTAGGATTTTTGCCAGAGGCAGCAATATTTACATTATTTGGAAGTAGTGTAAGAGAAAATTTTGTTTTAAGAATAGTTATTGCTTCAATATTTTTGATATTGTTAATAATATTTGTTAGATATTTTTATAAAAAATCAAAGTTTGCTAATGAGATAAAAGACCTAATTAAAGATATTAAAAAAGGAAAGGAGATTGAATGAAGGTTTTACAGATAGGTGCTGGAAGGTGGGGTCTTAATCATCTTCGTGTTTGGAAGAATCTTGGTGTTGACTTATATGTTGCCGATCTTTCACCATCAGTTAAAGATATCTGTTTTAGCTATGGGATACCAGATGATCATTTTAGCTTTGATTATCATGATTTTATTGATAGTGTATCGACTGTAGATATTGTTACACCAGCTCAAACTCATTATGAGCTGGTCAAAGAGATGATCTATAGGGGGAAGGATATATTTGTCGAAAAACCTTTTGCAGAGGATTCTGTTAAGGCTCAAAAGCTCGCTGATTTATCGTCGAAGAGTAGTATTGTTTTGCAAGTTGGTCATATATTTAGGTATGACCCTGCAACGGATTTTATAAAGGATTATATTTCATCGGGTAATCTTGGTAACATTCAATACATGTCTGGGATGTTTTATGGTTTTAAACGTCCGCGTTTAGATGGTGGAGTAACAATATCTGATGCGATACATTTTATAGATTTATTTAACTATATCCTTGATGCTGTTCCAAAAAGAGTTATAGCTCGTTGTGATGACATTTTAAAGAGAGGTATGGATGATCTTTCCTGGATATGGCTTAATTATAACGATGTGCCTGCTGTAATTGAAGCAAATTATTTTTCTCCATTTAAAAGGCGTATGGTGATAATCAATGGAGAGAAGGAGACTGTAGTATGTGATTTTACTTCTTCTCAAGATAAGATCAAGATTTATAAGAATAGGCATATATTAAGTGAAAATACTTGGGTAGCAGTGAGTGGCGAAACAGTTCATCAAGAGATATTACCAGCTGAGCCTCTTTTAATAGAGCTAAAAGACTTTTTAAGATGTGTAGAGACTCGCTCTAAGCCAAGAGCAACCGCGCAAGATGGTGTTAATGCAATTAAGATTGTTGAAGCGGCAATTGAATCATATAAAAAAGGGATGGAAATCACTTTGTAATAAAAAAGTTTTAAAAGCACATTAATGTTGATTGATGAGATTTTTTGTTAAACAAAATTGAAGTGTAGCTAATATCTGGTTGCTATTTATTATATTTAGAAATTTAAAATGGTATTATCATAAAGTTAATTGAGGAGGAAGATTATCTTTTATGTATTCAACTAAGAAGGGTGTGAAAAGGTTACCAGATCGAAGAGGATATTTTGGGGAATATGGTGGACGTTTCGTTCCAGAGACTTTAATGCCAGCACTTATAGAACTTGAAAGGGCATTTTTTTACTATAGAAAGCGAAAGGATTTTTTATCAGAACTTGAGTATCTTCATAAAACTTACATTGGTAGGCCTACACCTCTATATTTTGCTAAGAGATTGACAGATTATTTCGGAGGGGCTAAGATTTTTTTGAAGCGTGAGGATCTTGCTCATACTGGTGCGCATAAGATTAATAACGCTGTTGGTCAAGTGCTACTTGCAAAAAGGATGGGCAAGAAAAGGATTATCGCTGAAACGGGTGCGGGTCAGCATGGTGTTGCAACAGCTACTGCTTCTGCCCTTGTGGGACTTGAGTGTGAGATTTATATGGGAACTGAAGATATGAAAAGACAAGCGCTAAATGTTTTTCGGATGAGGTTGCTTGGAGCCAAAGTGACAGAAGTATCTACTGGCTCGAGAACATTAAAAGATGCTATTAATGAAGCTTTACGTGATTGGACAACAAACGTTCGTGATACTCATTATGTTCTTGGTACTGTGTTTGGTCCTCATCCTTATCCTGTGATGGTAAGGGAATTTCAATCGATTATTGGTAAGGAGGCTAAAAAGCAAATACTTAGAATGGAAGGCAGACTACCTGATTATCTAATTGCATGTGTCGGAGGTGGAAGTAATGCAATGGGTTTATTCTATGAGTTTCTTGACAATGATATAAAGATGATTGGTGTTGAGGCAGGTGGTAAAGGTATTGAGACAGGGTTACATGCTGCGAGGTTTGCAGGAGGAACGCTTGGAGTATTTCAAGGGTGTAAGAGTTTTTTATTGCAAGATGAGGATGGGAACGTGCTTGGAACGCATTCTATATCTGCAGGTCTTGATTATGCATCCATAGGTCCTGAACACCCTTACTTGAGAGATGTTGGACGGATTACTTATACATATGCAACTGATAAGGAAGCATTAGATGCGTTTGAGACTCTTTCGAGGTTGGAGGGGATTATACCTGCACTCGAGTCAGCCCATGCCCTTGCTGAAGCATTTAAGATTGCTCCTACACTTTCAAAAGAGAAGATTATTTTAATCAACTTGTCTGGAAGGGGAGATAAAGACGTACAACATGTTGCAGATTTAAGAGGTGAGTCTTTATGGAATCGAATTTGACTCTTGTATTTAATAAGATACGCAAGGAAGGGAAAAAGGCTTTCATACCTTATATAATGGCTGGTGACCCTTCACTTGAGGATACAGCAGATATTATTGGAGTGTTTGAAGAAATCGGTGCGGATATAATTGAGGTAGGTGTGCCATTTTCAGATCCTCTCGCAGATGGACCAACAATACAACGTGCGTCTGAGCGTGCTTTATCAAATCGTGTGACACTTAAGAAAGTATTATCTTTTACCGCTGATTTGAAATTAAAGAAGAATACACCTATTGTTTTAATGAGTTATTTCAACCCAATATTTAAAATGGGTATAAATGAGTTTATAAAGTGTGCAAAGGCATCAAAGATTGATGGGATTATAATACCAGATTTACCACCTGATGAAGCAGGGGAGGTGGTTAAATATTCAAAGGAAGCATCCATTGATACCATTTTTCTTTTAGCTCCAACATCTACAGAGGATAGAATAAGAAAAGTGGTACGCTTATCAAGTGGTTTCATATATTATGTTTCAATAACCGGAATTACTGGTTCTAAACTTTTATTAGATGGTTCTATGGAAGAGTTAATTTCGAAAGTAAGAAGTTATACGAGGAAACCAATTGCTGTAGGTTTTGGCATCTCTAAACCTGAAGAAGCATCCATTATTGCTAATGTGGCTGATGGAGTTATAGTGGGCAGTGCTATTATAAAGAAAATTCATGAAGCACGATCAGAATTAAAAGATTATCTCTTAAGTTTGAGGTCAGCAATAAGGTGAGTTCAATAGAAAACAAGGTTGAGCAATTAAAGACTCTTATAGAGATATCTTCATTGATTAACTCTTCGCTTAATTTAAACGAGGTTAAAAAAAGGGCTATAGAATCCTTAACAAAACTGCTTGATGCTGAAGCTGGAAGTTTGATACTTATTGACCAGGAATCGGGTGAGATGTTTTTTGAGGTTGCAACGGGAGAAAAGGGTAAAGTAGTTAAGGAATTCAGATTGAAAAAAGGTGAAGGAATAGCAGGCTGGGTTGCAAATACAGGGGATGTGCTCATTGTTAATGATGTCCAGAATGACGACAGATTTCTGAGAACATTTGATGAGAAAACTAATTTTAAAACGAGAAATATGATATGTGTACCATTAATAACAAGGGGTAAGATATTGGGTGTAATGGAAGTTTTAAACAAGAAAAAGGGTGATTTTAGTGATGAAGATAAGGATATCTTAATTGCACTTGCTAATCAAGTTGCTATAGCAATTGAGAATGCTCAATTGTATGAGGAACTTAGGGATACCTTTTATAGTACGGTTCAGGCACTTGCTGATACGATTGAGAAGAGAGATTATTATACGGGAGAACATATTAAAAGGGTTATGAATTATAGTTATCAGGTTGGTAGAGCTATTGGGCTCTCGAAGAAGGAGCTCGAAGATCTGAAGCTGGCTGCTATTCTACATGATGTTGGGAAGATTGGAGTTAGTGACCAAATATTACTAAAAAATGAAAAACTTGACGATAAGGAAGCTGAAATTATGAGTAAACATGCAGAGTTAGGCGCTGAAATACTTTCTCATATAAAGGCATTAAAGGATATAATACCTGGTGTGAGAAGCCATCACGAGAGGATTGATGGAAAGGGTTACCCAGATGGGTTAAAAGACGAGGAAATTCCCATTATTGCCAAGATAATAGCTGTAGCTGACACATTCGATGCATTAACATCGAATAGACCTTATAGGGATGCGATTAGTCATGAAAGGGCATTAGAAGAGCTAAAAAAGAATGCTGGGATTCAATTTGATAAAAGGATAGTCGATGTATTTATTAGATTATTTAAAGAAGGAATATTTGAAGACAGGTAGTAAGTTATGGCTTGGTTTAAAAAGACTAAAGATGCAAGATTAGATAAGAGGGTAAAAATACCAGAAGGACTTTGGATAAAGTGTGAGAGTTGTAAAGAGATAATTTACAAGAAGGAAATCGATAAAAATTTGAAGGTTTGCCCAAAGTGTAACTACCATTTTAGAATAGGTGCACGGGAACGCTTAAAGCTCTTAGTGGATGAAGGTAGTTTTGTAGAATTTGATTCAAATCTTATTTCTTTAGACCCTCTAAATTTCAATGATAAGGCTTCCTATAAAAGTAGGTTAAAAGAAAATCAGAAGAAAAGTGGGCTTGTAGAGGCAGCTATATCGGGTGATGCAACTATAAAGGGTTTCCCAGTAAGTATCATTATAATGGACTTTTCTTTTATGGGTGGTAGTATGGGTTCTGTAGTTGGAGAAAAGGTTTCAAGGACTGCTGAGAGAGCGCTTGAGAAGAAACAACCTATGATTTCTATAGCATCTTCTGGTGGGGCGCGAATGCAAGAAGGTATTTTCTCACTAATGCAAATGGCAAAGGTTTCGGCTTCTATTGGTAGACTAAGGGATAATGGTATTTTATATATTTCAATATTATGTGATCCAACATTTGGTGGTGTTACAGCGAGCTTTGCGTCATTAGGTGATATAATAATTGCTGAACCAAAGAGTTTAATAGGTTTTGCAGGGCCGAGAGTTATAGAACAAACTATTAAACAGCCTTTGCCTGAGAATTTTCAAAGGGCAGACTTTTTGCTTGAGCACGGACTTATTGATCTTATTGTAGATAGAAAAGATCTTCGGAATGTATTAACAAAAATTTTTGAAATTCTTTTATGAGTTATAGTGGGGCTATTAAATACCTCTATGACCTTCAAAAGTATGGAACAAAATTTGGACTCGACAATATAAATCGTCTTTTAATAAATCTTAATAATCCACACAAATCTTTTTTATCAATTCATGTTGCTGGGACGAATGGAAAAGGTTCTACATCAGCAATTATAGCAAGTTTGTTAAGTAATCTTGGGTTTAGGGTTGGATTATTTACATCTCCCCACATGTTGAATTTTACGGAAAGGATAAGGATAAACAACGAAGAGATATCGGAAAAAGAAGTTGTAAATCTAACAGAGGAAATAAAAAACATAATAGGTAAAATATCTGATTTTTCACCAACTTTTTTTGAAGTGGTGACAGCTATTGCCTTTTTGTATTTTAAAAGGGGAAAGGTTGATATTGCAGTTGTCGAAGTAGGTATGGGAGGTAGGCTTGATGCAACAAATGTGTTAATACCTGTGGTATCTGTTATAACACATATTAGTTATGACCATAAAGAATTTCTTGGGGATACCTTAGAAGAGATTGCAAGTGAGAAGGCAGGAATTATTAAAACAGGAATACCCGTAGTATCTTCTAATCAGGAAGAGTCTGTTGAAAAAATTCTTAGGGTTGTTGCGGAAGATAAACGGGCCCCTTTTTATTTATATGGAAGAGATTTTTTTGGAAGACTAAGATCTTTAGGTATTAATGGCGTAGAATTTGACTATCATGATAATGACCTTAAATTTGAAAAGCTTTTTGTTCCCTTAACTGGTGCACACCAGCTAATTAATGCTTGCACAGCAATTAAAGCAGTGAATATATTTTTAGAAAGTAAATTTTTGAATTGTAATATTCTTAGTAAAGAACTTAAAGGTCATATCGAAAAAGATTTTATATATAAAGGACTTAAAGACTTGAAATGGCAAGGTAGGATAGAACTAATCGGTGGAAACCTTCCGATTTTGATAGATGGTGCACATAACCCAGATTCTGCATGTGCCTTAGCCAATACGATAAATGATGTATTTAGAAAAAGATACGATAGGTTTATAGTTATTTTTGGTATAATGGCTGATAAAGATATTGCTGGGATTATGACTCCCTTTTTGTCTATTGCATCTGAAATTATAGTAACTGCACCTTCTTATAGTAGGGCTGCAACACCTGATAAATTATTTAAAATTGCAAAATCTATTGGATTTAAGGAGGTTCATAAAACGGAGAATGTAAAAGGTGCAATTGAAAAGGCCAAAAAAATTTTTTTTCATAATTCTAACTCGACATTGATTATAATAACAGGGTCTTTTTACACAATAGGTGAGGCTAAAGAAGTACTTTATGGGAAAGGAATACTTACAAATTTGAGAGAGTAATGTGGAAAGATTAAAGTATTCTATTTTTATATATCTTATTCTTTTGCTTTTTTTATCTCCATCTTTAGGTTTTTCAGAGCCGAGTGATATTAAAATTAAGGCTGATAAATTATATTATGATCAAAAAAATTTAATTTATCATGCTGAAGGGAATGTTGAGATTGAGAAGAATAGTTCTAAGATAAAGGCAAACGAAATAACTTATAATGAATCATCTTCGGAGGTTACTGCAACCGGTTCTGTTGTGTATATTGACGAAGATACATTCATAACAGCAGAAAAAGCTGAGCTAAATCTTGAACAGAAGACTGGTAAACTTTACAATGCGAGCATATTATTCGTTAAGGATAATTATCACATTTATGGAAAATTTATTGAGAAAAGGGGAGAAGATTATTATTTTAGTCCTGAGTCAACTTTTACTACGTGTGATGCGCCAGTGCCTGCATGGTGTTTTAGTGGTAAGGATATACATGCTAAAGTCGGTGAAGAACTTAAAGCAAAAGATGTGAAATTTAAGATTAAAAATATGCCAGTGCTATATTCACCTTATTTTCGTTCAGCTATTTTAATGGATAGAAAGACGGGTTTTTTACTACCTTCAATAGGTTATAGTAATGAGAAAGGTTTTTATTTAAGTAGTCCATTTTTTTGGGCCATATCCGAAAATCGTGATTTAACGTTGAACATTGATTATTATTCTAATAGGGGTTTTGGAGAAGGGTTAGAGTACAGGTATCTTGATTTGGGTGGTGCGAAAGGTAAGGCTTGGTTTTATCACTTAAGTGATAGAGAATTATCGAAAGATTTCTTTGAATTCAAGATGATTCATGACCAAAGAAAAGTTGATGGGCTGAGTAGTTTTTTAAATATTAATTTAATAAACCATGAAGAGTTTTACAGGGAATTCAATACTAATATTGAAATTCGAAGTAATAGATTTCTTGAGTCGACAGGAGAGATATCTTTGCCTTATAAAAATACTCGCTTTTACGCTTTATCACAGTATTGGATAGATATGAAAGAAATGAGTTTGCCAGAGTCACAGAAGCTTCCAGAAATAGGTTTTTTTACTCATCCTATTAGGATAAAAGATGCTCTTTTTAGTGTATCATCATCTTTCTCTAATTTTTGGAAAGAAGAAGGAATACATGGACAAAGATTCGATATATATCCTCGTGTTTTTTTCGAATATGGAAAAGATATTACAATATCTCAGTCTTTTGGTTTGAGGGAGTCATATTATATACTTCAGGATGTTGATACAGAAAATAATCCGCACAGGGAATCGTTACAGTATAATGTAATTGTAAATACAAGATTTCAAAGGAACTATGATTCGTTTATGCATGTTGTTGAACCATCAATAAGCTACAATTTTATATTAAATTCCAAAGATAACCTATATCTTTTTGATTCTACAGAATTGTTCAGAAAAAAATCGTTAATTGAATTATCTTTGTTGAATAGATTGTTTACAAAAGATAGTCAGTTTGTAGTTTTTAAGGTTTCAGAGGGTTATGATTCTTATAATGGTGATAGGCCTTTTCAACCATTAAGGATTGAGGTGGGTTTTAAAAAACCATTCTCATTGAGATTTGAATATGATTATGATTTTTATGAGGGTCGCACAAATAGTTTAAATTCTGATTTAGGTTTAAGCTTTAATAATGTTTCATTTTATTTATCACAAAGATATAACGAGACACTGGATATATCATATTATAGAACTGGTCTTGGTTTACAACCTTTCAAGTCATTATATCTTAGTGGGGCTGTCTGGTATGATTCTAAGGAGAAGAAGGTTAAAGATACTTCTATAACTTTGCAAATTGTTAAGCAATGTTGGGCATTTTTGTTGAATGTTAATAATAGGCCTGGTGAGTTCAATGTATCGTTTTTAATTGAATTAAAAGGTCTGACTCGAAATGTTTTGTTTAAGTAGTGGATTTATAAAAATGATTATGGTTAGAGATTATGACTCATAAAGTTACTTTTTATATGCGTAATTGTAATGTTGGGTTTAAGATTTCGTTGACTTTGATCATATTTTTTTATATTCTAAATCTGCAGTTTTTTCATTATTATTTATGAAAGTGAAATTATTCCCCAAAGAAGTAGACTTTTTTGAAATATTTGAGAAGGTTGCTGAGAATATCACTCATGCAGCGACGCTTCTTGTTGGAATTATGGAGAATTTTAGTGCGCTTGTAGCATGGGCAAAAGAGATACATGAACTTGAACAGGAAGGTGATTTATTAACGCATGATATTATCAGGAAACTGAATAAGACATTTATCACACCAATAGATAGAGAAGATATTCATGCACTTGCAACAACACTTGATGATATTATTGATTTGATATGGGCGGCTGTAGATAGACTAACAGTTTTTAAATTAACGAGTTCTACAAAATGGGCAGTAACAATGTCGAGAGACTTGCTTATGACTATAGAGATTGTGCAGAAGGCAATTAAAAAACTTAAAGAAAAGAATTATTCTCATGTACAAGAATATTGTATTGAAATTAATAAACTTGAGAATAGGCTTGATAGAGAATTCAGGGATGCATTAGGACATTTATTCGATGAGGTTAAAGACCCTATTTTGATAATAAAGTGGAAAGAAATATATGAGCACCTTGAAGATGCTTCAGATAAATGTGAAGATGTCGCAAATATACTTGAAAGTATAGTTCTTAAGCATGCATGAGCTTATTGTAGCTATAATAATCATTGCTATTCTTTTTGATATAAGCAATGGTTATAATGATGCTGCAAATGCAATAGCTACAGTAGTTTCAACGAGAGTTTTAAAGCCTTTTCACGCTGTTTTGCTTGCTGGTTGCCTTAATGTAGCAGGCGCCTTTTTTAGTACAGCTGTTGCAAAGACAATAGGGAAAGGTGTTGTTGATCCTAACGCAATCACACAAATAGTTATAATCTCGGCATTATTTTCTGGATTTTTGTGGAATACATTAATGACCAAGTTTGGTCTTCCTATTAGTGCATCTCATGCACTTATAGGTGGCCTTATAGGTGCTTCAGTATCTTATGGGGGGATAAAGATTTTAAATATAGAAGGTATAACAAAGATATTTTCTTCACTCCTAATATCTCCGTTGTTGGGTATCGTCTTTGGATTTATTTTTATGAGTTTGTTGCTGAGACTATTTGGTTTATTACCTGTCAGTGTTATCAACAAATATTTTGGGAAGTTACAGATTATCTCTGCAAGTTTTATGGCTTTTAGTCATGGTTCTAACGATGCTCAAAAGGTAATGGGGATAATAACGCTTTCACTTGTGAGTGGAGGTTATTTACATAGCGTCGAAGTTCCATATTGGGTTGTTTTAATATGCGCGCTTGCTATGGGTTTTGGTACTGCTTTAGGTGGTTGGAGGGTAATAAGGACAATGGGGGTGAATATATTAAGGCTTGAGCCAATTCATGGCTTTGCTGCTGAAACTTCTTCTACCATTGTAATTCTTGGGGCAAGTCATTTAGGGTTACCTGTGAGTACCACACATGTGATTGCATCTGCTATTATGGGTGTTGGGGCAACAAAGCGATTAACGGCTGTTAGATGGGGTATTGGAAGGAAGATTGTTAATGCATGGATATTTACATTACCTATTTGTGCTATAATGGCTTGGATTATGTGTTCAATTCTTCGGTTTATAGATAGATATATTTAGTTTTATTCTTAATGATATTCATACATTATATTAAAGATTTTATTTAATTTAAGAAATGACAGACTCTTTATATCATGATAATTTGATTAATGAATTATCTGAATTATATGGGATAATTTCTGAATATTGGAACATATCTGGCAGGAAAGTTGTAACTTCATTAGAGACGAAAAAGGTAATTTTAAAAAGATTGGGTATAAATGTTGACGATATTAGTGAGATTTCGAGAGAGATAAATAAGCTTAGATGGGAAAAATGGGAGAATGTCTTAGAACCAGTTTATATAATTTCTGAGAATGCACAGCCTTTTGAAATTCCTTTATATCTACCAATAGGTGAAGAACATCAACGTCTCGTTGAGATAAAATTTTCTATTAAATGTGAAGGTGTAAATAGTTTTGAAATCACAACAATTCATGGAAGTGATTTAGTAGTTAAAGATGTACAGTGGATTAATGGGAGAAGATTTATAAAAATTCATTTATCTGATCGTAAAAAAAGGGGGTTAGGTTATTATGATTTGAATTTAGAGATATCAGGTCAAGAAAAGTTATTTGATGGTGAGAATATACTGAAAAGGAATTCTAAGATTATCATTACACCTGATGAGTGCTATACCTTACATAAAAGGTCTTGGGGTTTATCAGTTAACCTGTATTCTATTAGATCAGAGAATAATTGGGGGATTGGAGACTTTGGAGACCTTCTAAAACTGATTGATTGGGCATCGAGTTTAAAGTGTGGTTTTATTGGGATCAACCCTTTACATGCAATCCCAAATACTGAACCTTTTGGTATAAGCCCATATTCCCCTATTAGTAGATTATACAAGAATTTTATATACCTTAATCTTAACGATATTGATGAATTTGATGAATTGTTGCGTAAAAAGAATAAAAATTTGATTAAACATATTGAAAAACTAAAGAAGAAAGAGTTTATTAATTACGAGAAGATAGCAGATTTGAAATTAAGGCTTTTACGTAAATGTTTTTTATCATTTTATAAGAATCACTTTTTAAAAAATACAAAAAGGGCTATTGAATTCAAAAATTATATAGAAAGTGAAGGTGTTGACCTTGAATTATTTGCAATCTTTAATGTGGTAGGTGAGTTAATACGAAGAGGTAAAAAGATTTTTGATTTTGAGAGTTGGGATGATATTTATAAGATAGAATGTGCTAAGTTTTTAGAAGATGAGGATTTCAAAAAAAGATTTAAAAAAGAAATACTTTTTTATCAATATATTCAATGGTTGATAGATTCGAGTCTTAAGGTGATATATGAGAAGGCAAGGAAAGAAAGAATGGATATTGGACTATACTACGATCTTGCTGTAGGGGCTTCAAGATTAAGTAGTGATGTGTGGAGTAATAGAAATATATTTGTTGATGGAATAAGCGTTGGAGCACCCCCTGATGATTTTAGCCCAGATGGGCAAAACTGGGGTCTACCACCAATGAGACCTGATAAACTTAGAGAGTCAGGTTATGAACTGTTTATCAAGATTATCAGAAAGAATATGAGATATGGCGGCGCTATCAGGATAGACCATGCACTTGGACTTTTCAGATTGTTCTGGATACCAGATGGGTTGTCTCCTAAAGATGGTGCATACATTAAATATCCAGCTGAGGAGCTTATAAGGATTATTGCACTCGAAAGCATATTAAATAAAGTTGTTGTTATCGCAGAAGATCTCGGTACGATTGGTGAAAATGTGAGAGAAACTCTTAGTAAGTTTAAGATGATGTCCTATAGATTATTTTATTTTGAGAGGAATTATCCTGAACCGTCTTTTCTTTCACCTGAAAAGTATCCAGAAATGGCATTATGTGCTATCACGACTCATGATTTACCCACGTTGTATGGTTATTGGTTGGGTAGGGACATTGAAATGAGGATGAGATATGGAAGTATTAAAGATAAATTGTATTATGATGAGCAGATATCTATAAGAAGACGTGATAAACGGTTGATAATAAATGCTCTTAAAAATAATGGGGTTTTACCAATCGATTACCCAGAAGATACTGATATGAATCCATATCTTTGTAGCGCAATTTATCAATATTTAGCCATGACTCCTTGTAAATTGCTACTTGTTAGTATGGATGATGTGTTAGGGACATTAGATCAACAGAATATGCCTGGCTTGGCAAGTGGTTATCCAAGTTGGAGAAGAAGGATTGGGGTGAGCCTTGAAAAAATTATCAAAGATGAACGTTTTGTAGAAATTGCCTTGATACTAAATAAATACATCTCTAAAAACGATTTAGGATAATATGTCATTTTACATAAATGTCTTACTTTGAGTTAAAATCTAAATGTAGGTTTTGTTGCATAAATGGATTAGGAGACAATTAATGGCACATCCAAAAGCTCTTGCATTTATCCTTGCTGGTGGAAAAGGTGAAAGGCTCTTTCCCTTAACAGCTTTTCGTTCTAAACCTTCAGTTCCATTTGGTGGGAGATACAGGATAGTTGATTTCGTGCTGAGTAACCTTATTAATTCTCAGATATATTCAATATATCTGCTTGTGCAGTATAAGTCTCAATCACTGATTGAGCATATTAGGTTGAACTGGAATCTTTCATCAGTTATTAAAGAACATTTTGTTACTGTTGTTCCACCACAAATGAGAATGGGTCCTGAATGGTTTCAGGGAACTGCTGACGCGGTTTTCCAGAATATTAATCTTATAAAAAAGCATAGTCCATCACTTGTTATTATATTTGGTGCTGATCATATATATAGGATGGATGTTAGACAGATGATAGATTTCCATATGCAAAAATCTGCATTTGTGACAGTTGCAGCAAGACCTGTTCCTGTGGCTCAGGCCTCTTCGTTTGGTGTTATTGTATCCGATGATGAAAAACGCATTATTGGTTTTCAGGAAAAACCTAAGAAGCCAGCACCTATGTCTGAGAACCCTGAACTTTCTTATGTGTCCATGGGGAATTATATATTTAATACAGATATATTGTTGGGCGCGCTTTCAAAGGCACAAAGAAAGAAACAACATGATTTTGGAGCTCATGTTATACCAGAGCTTGTTGAAACGAAGAAGGTTTTTGCATATGATTTTTCGACAAATATTATTCCAGGGACGATGCCCTATGAAGAACAAGGATATTGGAGAGATGTTGGGACGATTAAGACATTTTTCGAAGCTCATATGGATATGCTTGGAGAAGCACCACTTTTTGACATTGGAAATCCACTTTGGCCTATTCATCCATCAGGGTTTGAAGGACCTGCTACAAAGATGCTGAGGGCTGATATTAAGAATAGTATCATTGCGGAAGGGTGCATTATTAATAGGGCAAAGATAAAAAACTCCGTTATACGGAGCGGTGTGATAATAGAAGATGATGTGAGTATCGAAGATTCTATAATTATGGACCATGTGGTTATTAAAAAGGGTTGTAAATTGAAGAGAGTTATTATTGATAAGTTTAATGTAATCTCTAAAGGTGAAGAGATTGGATACGATCCTGAAAAGGATCGTTTTAGATGTCATATAGATTCTTCAGGCATCGCAATTATTCCAAGGGGTGGCAAAATTGTGAAGGAAAAGAATTTTAAGTTATGGATGTGATTAAAAATATTTCTGTTTTATGGCTACTATAATTTTATTCATAATATTATTGATATTAGTTGCTATATTTTCTGTCCAGAATGCTATTCCTGTAATTATTAATCTTTTCTTCTGGAGGTTTGAAGCCTCTCTCGCGATTATTATTTTTTTATCTTTTCTAATAGGCTTATTAGGAGGTTTTGTTCTTATTTTATACATTAAATTTAGGAGAAGGGGATATACATTTGATAAATTTAGTAATCATGATGAAAAAGGTAATTCATAGATAGCATAAAAGTTTTTCTTTTTCTATTTCACCCTCTCGCAGAATCTTAAATTCAGGACCACTTACATCTAATATTGTTGATGCCTTTTTACCATATGTTGGTCCACTGTCTATAATTAGGTCGATGTTGTCCTGAAAGTACTCTTTAACTGCTAATGCGTCATTTGCTGGTTTAAAACCTGAAGGATTAGCGCTTGTAGCTGTTATTGGAAAATTCGCATTTTTTGCAAGCTGCAAGGCAAATGAATCTCCGGGTATCCTTACTGCTACTTTATTCGTTCCACAGGTTATGTAATTTGATACATTTTTTTTGGCTTTGAATATAAGGGTTAATGGTCCAGGCCAAAACTCTTTTATTAGTCTCAAAGCCTTTTCATTAATATTCTCTGCTACTAAATATAGTTGTTCTAAATCACCGATAATCAAAGGAATCGGTTTATCTAATGGTCTACCTTTCAATTTGTAAAGTCTTTTAATTGATTCGTCTAAATCGAATTTTACGCCAAGACCATAAAATGTCTCTGTTGCATAGGCTATTATTGAACCATTTTTTAAAGAATTTAGTGTTTCCTTGATAATTAAATTTATGTTATCTTTGTTAACCTTAACAATATTCATATAACATATTAACATAATATCTAATGCTATTTATTGAATAATATTCTTAAAAATAATTTTATTTTTAAACTTAGAAATTACTTAATATTCATGAATTTAGTTGACAATATTTATAAATTACTTTAATATTTTATCTAACTATATGAAAGGAGGTGTAAGAAATTATGAAAAAAGCTTTGCTAATAATGATTATTTCGTTATTTTTGTTTTCATTGGGTTGTGCAACAAAAGATTATGTCAGACAGCAGATTGATCCATTGATTGATAGGATGAGTAGACTTGAGGCTCGAATTTCAGCAATTGAGGCGAAGTTAAGCACTATTGATGGTAAACTTGCTGAGATTGAAAATGCTAAAAAGGAAGCTCGTGAAGCAAAGTCTCTTGCTCAGGATGCAATGAGGACAGCAAAGGAGTGTTGTGATAAAGCGGATATTGCAGTTAGAAGGGCTGAAGAAGCTGCAAAGAAGGCTGAGCTTGCTGCAGATATGGCAGAGGCTGCTGCAAAGAGAGCGGAAAACGCGGCTTTAAAAGCTGGAAAGGCATTTGAGCTACAACAGAAAAAATAAAGTAATGTTTAAAAACTTAAAGAGGGTGTTAGATATAATTTATATGTCTAATGCCCTTTTTACTTGGTTATATCGGTAGGTATTCCACTTTTTTTCTTTAGAATTTCTATCATTTTTATCTTGTCAATTCTATCATAAAGATTTTTTTGTCTTAATAGTTTGACTGTTTCATTGAAATAGTTAATATTTTTTAGTACGTTGTCTTTATGGACTTCGAGAAATACTCTTCCATCTAATAATCCAACTTTTATAGGCTGTCTAATAATATTAACCTTTGTTCCTTTTGAGACGGATCGATACAATAGAGGTATATCCTCAGGATATAGTCTGATACAACCATGACTTGCTTTTCTACCAACTGCATATGGCCTGTTCGTTCCATGAATTAGGATGTTCCCAAGAGATAATCTTAAAGCATAATTGCCTAATGGATTGTCTGGTCCTGGTGGCACTATTGCTGGTAGTTTGGGATTCTCTCTTTTTATAGATTCTGGAACAATCCATTTAGGATTTTCTATTTTTTCTATTATCTTAAAGGTTCCTACAGGTGTGTCATTACCTTCACTACCAATTCCGATAGGGAATGTCATAACCATCTGTTTTTTGCCTTTTTTGAAGAAATAGTATAATCTCATTTCTGACAAATTTATTACTATACCGTCATATACCTTGGTCTCTGGAAGTATCCATGCAGACGGTATGATAATTTCTACTCCGTTTCCAGGTATAAAAGGGTCAAGATCTGGATTAGCTTCAACTATTTCGTTGTAACCTAATTTGAACTTTCGAGCAATCTCAATAAGTGATTCGTTGTCTTTGACCTTGTAGGTTATAGTTTTGCCTATAATGGTATTTTTTTCAGGATGAACAAAAGTTTCTGAGAAGGCTGTCGAGAATATTAAGAGTACAACTGTTATAATTTTTAGTAGTAATGAGACTAAGTTATGTTTAGAGCTAATCAATTTTTAAAGAGTCCAATATCCTCTCAATCCTTGATTTTGGAAAAGTGCTGAATATTTTTTTTAGTTCATCTATTGAATAATTATTTTTTAAAAATGTTATTATGTCTATTCTGCTATGCCAACAATTTATTATATTTCTGCATGGTAATCCATCGCCCATTTTTGAACAATATGAAAACTGGACGAGCATGCCCATTTGGTTACAATAAATCGTAAGTGTATCGTATTCCATTTTAATAATATATTTATGGTTTTGGAAACTTTTTTAAATCCTCGAGTAATTTATTAATTTCATCATCTGGTAATACATAGTCTTCAAGTTTACCAGAAAGATAAGCGTCATAAGCAGCAAGGTCTATAATTCCGTGTCCACTCCAGTTCATCAGTATTACTTTTTCTTTTCCTTCTTCTTTAGCCTTTTTTGCTTCTTCAATAACGCAGGCTATTGCATGATTTGTTTCAGGAGCGGGAATAAAACCTTCTGTTTTCGCAAATGTGACACCAGCAGCGAATGTTTCAAGTTGTGAGTAAGCCCTCGCTTCGATAAGATTGTCCATAAGTAACCTACTGACTATTGGTGCCATTCCGTGATACCTAAGACCACCAGCATGTATTGGGGCAGGAACAAATCCATGACCTAATGAATGCATTGCTAAAAGCGGAGTAGTTTCGGCGGTATCGCCAAAGTCGTATATGTATGCTCCTTTGGTCATGCTTGGGCATGAGGAAGGTTCACATGCAATAATCTTCACTTGCTTACCATGTATCTTATCTCTTACAAATGGTAGAGAAAGTCCAGCAAAGTTACTTCCGCCACCAGCGCAACCTATTACTATGTCTGGATATTCGCCTATCATTTCGAGTTGTTTATGGGCTTCAAGTCCAAGTATCGTTTGGTGTAAGAGAACGTGGTTTAAAACACTACCCAATGAATATCTTGAATCTTTATGCGTTACGGCATCTTCTATTGCCTCGCTGATGGCTATCCCAAGACTGCCTGGGTGTTCTGGATTCTGTTCAAGGAATTTTCTCCCTGCATTTGTATCTGGACTAGGGCTTGGGACACATTTTGCACCCCAAGTTTCCATGAGGATTCTTCTATATGGTTTTTGATTGTAGCTTATTCTTACCATATATACTTTTAACTCGAGACCAAATTGATTACAGGCAAAGGAAAGTGCACTACCCCATTGGCCTGCTCCTGTCTCAGTTGCAAGTCTTTTAATCCCGAATGCTTTGTTATAATAAGCTTGTGCTATTGCAGTATTTGGTTTGTGGCTACCTGGAGGACTGACTCCTTCATTTTTGTAATAAATCCGAGCTGGTGTGCCTAAGAATTTTTCTAAATAGAGTGCTCTATAAAGAGGCGTTGGTCTCCAGATTAAATATTTTTCAATGACTTCGTCGGGTATATTAATCCATCTCTGTGTGCTAACTTCTTGTTCTATTAGATTCATTGGGAAAACAGGAGCAAGCATATCAGGTGTGATGGGTTGTCCTGTTGCAGGATTAAGGGGTGGTGGAATTGGATTGGGCATGTCAGCCTGTATATTGTACCATTGTTTAGGGATGTCCTTACTGTCTAATATGATCTGCCTATTCACTTTGTCCTCCTTTTTATGATTTTTTTCTATATAATAGTGAATATTTTACTTTTTTAGTCACTTTTTTTGAAGAAAAAAAATAATCATTTTAGAAAAAATTTAAGTTTGTGAAACCCTAAAGTATTTATCACCTTTAAATCTACAATGCTTCACATGTGGTGGAATACAATTTTATTTAGTAAATATGTATAACAGCTTGCTATATAAATATTGACATAAAAATATTGATATATGCTATTTTATTAGTTAATTGGGGCTGTAGCTCAGTTGGGAGAGCGCTTGAATGGCATTCAAGAGGTCGAGGGTTCGATCCCCTTCAGCTCCATTTTTTTATTGTCTCATACTGTTTAGGCCTATATGAAATACCGTAATTCAGTAGATAATATAGAACATAATGCAATTCTGATGATTGCCTATTCTTCAGGGTTAAAAGTCAGCGAGGTCGTAAAACTCAAAGTTGAGGATATTGATAACAAATGAATGCTAATATATATTAAGGAATCAAGGGAGAGAAAAGATAGGTTTACTTTGCTACCCAAAACTGTTTTGGTGACCATAAAGGAATCTTTGAGGAATGTAGGCTTCAAAAGTGGCTGTTTGAAGGTGCATGAGAAGGTTAATACTTACCAGTGAGAGTAGCGGACAAAATATTTTTATTTGCCTGCAAGAAAGCCAAGATTAACAAAGAGGACTCTTTTTATATTCTGAGGCGCAGTTTTTGCAAAACATCTTTTAGCGGCAGGGATCGAGATTTACACTCATATGAGCATGAAAAGCTTAGGTGAGATAGTAAGTTCAATTGATGCATTAAATCTGAATATAAGAGGTTATAGATAAAAATATTTGTTAGATTGAAGGATTTTTGGCGATTCAGCCAGACTCAGAATATTAGTACTATGTGTTGATATGAAAGAGATAAGCGGTCATCGGCCTCGCAAGAAATGCCATTAGGGCACTTCCCCAAGCCGCAGCTCTGTTATTGGAAATTTTGGACAATTTAAAAATACATACTAAGGGATAGTCTTTATTTAAGATTTCAAGGAGGTTTTATACAACCAAGATTTCATTATTTGGAGAGGATAACTCTTGTCAGAGCATTTAAAGTTTTAATCAATTTATTGTTTGTTATTTTTTTCTTAATAGCCTGTGCGACAGGTGTCTCACGTGTCAAACTTTATAATCCTTGTAGGTTATAACTAATAAATGGTTAGTACCTATCTCGGCTTGTATCTCATCTGAACTAAGATATCCTTTCCCTGCCTTTCACCTCTGCCCACATAGTCTTTGATAAACAGGATTCTTAATCTTTTTAAAAATCTAAGATGGTTTAAATTTAACTGATGGTAATCTATAATGAAATTCCTATTGTGTTTAATTATGATATTTACCAATAGTACACAAATGATAATTCCGTAACACATAATCTATGGCAATACCCTCTATATTGTGCTTTGTCGTAAAAGTATTTTCTATGAAACGGATGTAAAGTGCATCCACCTCTGAATCATAGTTATGTTCATTAATCATGCTCATCCTTCTAAAAGAAATAAATATATGTTGAGAATCATATTTTATATACTTCACTGCGATGTTTAATAGCATATATCGTAACAGTATGAGAAGTATGCTCAATAGAATAAATAACTCTCCAGTCTCCAATTCTGAGTTTGTACTTATCTTTAAACTTTCCTTTAAGTGGAATAGGGATGATATTTTCTATATTTTGAGAGAGTCAGTCTATTTTGTTTGCGATATTTTGAGCTACTATTTTGCGATATGAGCTAAATCCTTTTCAGCTTGAGGGGTAAAATTAACCAGGTAAGTCATTCAATTAACTTAATCTAAGTCTTTTTTTACATCTTCAAACGGTACTCTTTCTTCAGATGCAATGGAATTTTCAAGAGCATGAACAAAATCTTCTCTTAATTCAAGTCCATAATCAGGGTCAACTAATTCTCTTATTTTTTCTTCTATTACTTTACCTATTAATTCTTTAAACTCATCTATGCTTAGATCAGCTACTTTCATGTTAGCTCCTCCTTTATTTTCTGTTAATTCATGAAATATTATAATATTTTTCACTTATACGCTCTTTGCCTTCTCAAGTCTGTTTTTCAGAAGCTCGCAGACTGCCCAATAGACTTCGTTTCTTTCGTCTTCTGTCAGACCGAGTATGTCAAAGACAATATCATCAGGGGCTTCGCCGTCAGGAAGGGAGTTGGGTTTTTGTTCACAGGTTAGACGATTAGGTATAAAAGTTTTAAAATTTGCGTTTTGAGATTTCAGAGAGTAGTTCATTTGAGACATAAAATCCTTTGTCTTTGAGTTCTTGAGTCTTTTTGAATGCGCTGTCTATAATTCCAAGTTTTTCAGCTTTAAGCAAAACCCCTATGCTACCGCTGATAGGCAATCCCAAATCATTTGCCACCTTACGCGCTTTTAAATCGTCAATCAATGCCTTCTGTTTAGTCTCATAGGCAAGAGCTATAACTTCTGATTCCCCTCTGCCGAGATTTAAATCCCGTATTAGAAGATTAACTAATTTGCTTTCAACTTTCATAGACGAATAGCATTCAAGATTAATATTGCCGAATTCTCTGGCAACAGCTTCAGGCAAAATAATCTCTTTATAAATTTTACAGAGAATTTGTAAAAGGTCTATCTTTTCAAGAGATATTAATACAGAGGTATCAACAATTACTATGTCAGGCATTAGACAGTTCTTTATCAAGATTTAGATTTTGATATTTTATTGGAGCTATGCCTTTACGCAATAATATTTCAACAAATGCCTTTTCAGAATACCCTGCTATCTCAGACGCCTTACCGAGAGATACTAATCCTTCATCAAGAAGCTTTATTGCAAGCAATAATTTTAACTCTTCTTCGGGTATATTTATTTCCGGTAGAGTTATCGATATGCCCATTTATAACCTCCTTTTTTATTTTATTATACATTACAACTTTAAATAACTATCAAATCTTTCACACACTCTTTGCCTTCTCAAGTCTGTTTTTCAGAAGCTCGCAGACTGCCCAATAGATTTCGTTTCTTTCGTCTTCTGTCAGACCAAAGATATCAAAGACAATTATCTATTTATAAACCTACGTTTATGTATTACTTCTTAAGAATTTGTTAGCTAATTTATATTGACAATATATAGGCAATGCAAACATAATCAATCTATGAAAAGGTTAAGAGGTAAGATGTTACACATTATGGTAACAGAGGAGATAGCTGTCAAGTTAAAGTTAATAGCTAAGAAACAAGGGAGAACTGTGACTGAACTTGCTCGTGAAGCCTTTGCGAAGGTGATAAAAGAGTATGAATGTTCAAAGAAGAAAGAAAAGTAAGGGATACTAAAGTTTTTCATCTATGAGCCTGTTATAGGAGTCTTTTCCTGACACTATGATAGGCAGGGTCGGGGTTGGTACATATTTAAAAAGGTCTAAAAAGCTGGCAAGACTTAATGCCGGATGCTTAAATTAATAAAAGAGGATACTACATGATAGGTCAAGTTAACTTTCATGCATTGTGATGCACCCTGAATATATGAAATTAGTAATTTCAAAGTGCACCACTAATAAAAATATTGTTATTGAAATATCATTTGTGTACATATAGAAAAGTAATTATGCATAAAATAATGTAGATATTGCGAAAAAAATTTATTTTGTCACCCAATAACATCCTTTTAAATAACGCAACAAACTCTACAAACGCTATAAATTCCAGTCGCAAAGGCGACTAACTTCCAGTACCGCTCTTCGTTACTCAATTCCAGACCAGCAGAGCAGGTCTCACTTCCAATGCGAAGCATTAAATTCGATAAACGCTACAAACGCAATGAACGCTATAAACGCAAAAAACGCAACAAACGCAATAAACGCTATAAACGCTATATCGATGGCAATAACTCAATTTCTGAAACAAAATAAACTATCATAGGCTGAAGGCTTCAGGCTGAAGGCTGAAGGCTTCAGCCTTTTTTTATTCGCTATTTGCTATTTGCTATTTGCTATTTGATAAACGCAATAAACGCAATGAACACAATAACGCAATAAACGCTATTCGCTCTTCGCTATTAGCTAAATCCCCCTTTGTCAAGGGGGATTTAGGGGGGTTGTATATTAAACGCAATAACGCTATAAACGCTATAACGCAATAAACGCTATAAACGCAAAAAACGCAATAAAAAAAATCTTTACAAAGAGTACATAAATGATGTTTACGTAACCCCAATAAATAAAATACTTGAAATTATATTTTTAAAATATTATAATTAAAATATTATAATTAAAATATTATTATATATTCATGAACGATAAAGCCAAAACTTTCATGAGAGGGTAACTAAAAGCTCAGGGTCTTCAAAAAGGAGATTGCGGGGTTGCTGAAAAGTGAAACGGTAACTTATTAGAGGCTCTTGAGCTTCACAAGTATAGAAGGTACAATACTTTTAGGTTTGAAGCTTTCAATTGGCAATTAGTTTATTAATCCTACAATAATTTCTCCTCTGCTTTGTTTTAGATATTTGGTATAGATTCTTTGCCAGTTTACTCTATCAAGGAAAAAGTTCTTCTCGCGTTTTTGCATTTGTTTCATGTATTCTGTATCAAAAATGAAACAAACCCTTTTTTTAGCCATTTGAATCTTTTCAAGCTCAGAAAATTGGTCAATTTGCAAAACTCTGCGGTCAATGTAACTTGTGACACTGAGGAGTCTTCTGTATCCGATTTCATAGATAGTGTCAATGTCCGATGGCAAAAGATGATTAATCTCCTGAGCAATTCTTTTTTGATTATTTGTGTCATTATTTTTGTATTGTACTTCCAGATTTGTATAAATAAGAAATAAAACAACTGTTATAAAGCAAACATAAAGGTAAGAATGTTTTAAGTCTATATGTCTCATTTTTACGAAACCGTATGTACTAAGAAAAATGAGGATAAAGATGAGAAAAATTAAAGAAAAATCAAAGGAAAACTTTTCAGATAAAACTATGTTTATTACTATAAATGGAATAATTATTGAAAGTAGCGATGTGCTTTTTAAGAGATTGACTCTAAATTTCTCGATTATGGGAAAGTTTGTTATATTTTTTAGATACCACTCAAAAACTATGCCTGTTGCAATTGCGAAAAAGGGTCCAGCCGGAAGAAAGTATCTGAATCTCATGTTTGGTAACAACCAGTATAAAGGGAAATTCGCTAATAGTAAGATGATGCAAAATGTAAAAAGTTCATTTGATAATCCTTTTTTGAATTCTTTCCTTAATTCTTTATTTATTAATGGAATGAGAAAAAGGATACAAGGCGTAAACGAAACAATTCCTTCAAATGGATATTTTATTAAATGTATGAAGAAAGAGATTGTTTGTTTACTTTCGGCTCTTGTTATGCCTTCATTTATCCATCTGTGGACGTAGTAGTCAAGCGTAGTCCATTGTAATATTGCTATTAGATAGGTAGAAAGGACAATAATTAGTATAATCATGCCAAATAAGTGTCCTTTTGAGAAAAATAGAGATATTTTTCTTCTATATAATAGATATGGTATTACAGTCATATAAAAAAACATAAGCACTTGAGGTCCTTTTGAAAGAAAACCTATTCCCGTCAGAAATAATGAGATACCCCATAATAAAGCCGGTTTCCATCTTCTTAGATATCCATTTATCCAGACAAGCAATATTGATGTTATAATCATTATATGAAGGCATTCTATCTCAGCTTCTCTCCCTTTCTTTAATATACCAGTCATGACAAGGGTCATAACTGCTGTAAAAAGCCTACCTTCTCTGCCAAGCCACCTCTGTGTTGAGAAATATACAATAAGACTTGTTATAAATATCGTCACTACAGATGGTAAGCGGCTTGTCCACTCATTAACAGTGCCAAAAAGAGAACCACTTGTAGCTATAAGCCAGTTCATTAAAGGTGGCTTTGCAAGATATGGTTTTCCATGAAGTATGGGCATAATCCAATTGCCTGTCTGTATCATTTCTTTCGCAATGATTACTCTTAATGGTTCATTACCTTCCCAAGGTGGTAAGCCAAGAAAAGGGATATATGCAATTAAGGTAAAAAGTACCAAAATCGCAATATCTTTTATAGAGGTTTCTTTGTCGAATAATAAATTAGTTGCCATTACAGGATAATAAATTATTTTATAATAAAAAAATAAAAAATCATAAACTAATAATATATTTAAGATATGGATTAGATTAATTTGGAATAAAATCAATTAACTTATGATGAATCTTTCAAAAAAGATGGCGTGATGTTTTGAAAACAAGAATTCTTATATTTTTATTTATTGCTTTTGTATTTATCTTCAACCTTGGCGAAAGAACCCTGGAAAATCAGGATAATATAAGATTTGCAGAGGTTGGTCGTGAAATCCTCGAAACGGGCGATTGGATTATGATGCACCTTTCAGGGGAGGTATATGTAGATAAACCCCCTTTGCATTTTTGGAATATAGCGCTTTCTTATAAAATATTCGGGGTTAATTCTTTTGGAGCAAGATTTCCATCTGCATTTTTCGCCATTCTCGGAGTATTTAGTATTTTGTTCTTTGGTAATATAGTGGATAAAGAAAACCCTAAGACATCGATTTATTCAGCTTTTTTTCTTTGCTCGAGTTATGCTTATTTGAATTATGCTCGTTCAGCTCGTATAGATTTAGAGTTTTCAGTACTGTTTTCAATATCACTTATATTGTTTTACATTGGATTTTCTTCTGAAAAAAATAAACTTCGAGCTCTATTTTATGCGCTTTTTTGGTTTTTTGTTGGTTTGGCTTTTTTAAGTAAGGGACCTATTGTTTTTCTTTCGGTCATAATTGCAATTATATATTTATTAGCTCAAAGGGATGTGAAAAGGTCAGGTATTAAAGAATTTGTGTTAACTTCAGTGGTTGTTTTAATTATAGTAACGCCGTGGATTTACTTTCTCATTAAACACAAAGAATTTGAAGAATATTTGTATTTATTAAGAAATTCTAAGATAATGACAAGAAGAGAAAGCTTCTATTATTATTTATACGCTTTTCCATTAAATTATTTTCCTGCAACTATTTTTACAGCTATCTCAATTCCTGCAATTTGGAAGTTAAGAAAAGAGATAAAACGACAAAGCGGTGTTTTTTTCTGCATTGTATGGTGTGTTGTGTATTTTATTATGGTGCACTTTACTATAGCTAAAAATATACGTTACCTTCTGCCGATTTTTATCCCAATTTCTATTGTAACTGCCTGGGCTATTCAAAGGGTAAGATACGGACGAGATTACGTCACTAAAATTAAAAAATATATACTCTTGATTAGTTTGATTATTGGTATTTTTGTTACCATTTCCCCGACGGTATGGGTGATATATAAAAAGACTTTTTCAATTAATGCATTTTTAATTACCGTTATTGGGTTGATATTACTTTTTTTTACATATGTGAGGTTAAAAGATGTTATTATTTTTACCTGTATATTATGTATAATAGGCTTTCTTTCAGTTGATGTTATTAGGGCATCTTTTAATTCTAAGGTATCATATAGCTTAGAAATTTATAATTTATTAAAAGAGAATAAAATAGATGCAGATGAGATAATTCTTTATAGAATAGATCCTGAGGTGAGAAAAAGGCTTAGTTTTTACTTTAATAGGTTGATAACACAAAAGGATGAACCTTTAAGGTTTGATAACAAGATAAAGGTGTTAATTACATCACCACATGCTATTAATGATTTGTTTGCGTTATATGGAGTCAAGTATAAGTATGTTAGGATTAAAAACAGACAAGGGAAAGATGACCATGATATATATGTAGTATTTTTAAAGAAGGTCAGCTGAGTAACTAATATGAAAAAGATTTAGTGAACTATGAGTATTTAATATGAGGCATGGAAGAAGAGTAATAGTAGATATTGATAATACTTTGTGGGATTTTGCATCTGAGTTTTATAAAAAAATAAAAGAGGTATCGCCTGAAATTCCACCGATTGAAAAGTGGAGCTGGGATTTTTATATAGATTATATAAGTATTGAAGACCTTGTATCTATATGTAATGAGATACATATGCAACAAGACAATTATGTACCATTTAGTTTTTCTTGAGAATTTCTCTACGAGCTTATTAATAAAGGATGCGAAGTGATTGTCGCATCACATAGAGAAGAAAGAACAAGGATTTCTACAGAAAGGTTTTTTATTAAACACGACTTGCCATATAATGAATTGCATCTTACGAATGATAAGACTCTTTTATTTAAAAATTGTGTTGCTATTGTAGATGATGCACCCCATATTCTTGATGAAGCTAAAAAGAGTGGTCTTATATGCACAGGTCTGAAATGGCCTTGGAATAAGAATACAGAGCATGCACTGTTTAACAATTTAGAAGAGGTTCTTTATTTTATCTTAGAAGAATTAGATTTAGTATAAAGGTTTCGGTAAGTAGGTATGTATTATGATTTATGGGATAGGAACAGATATTATTAAGATAGAACGTGTAAAGAATGTTATAGAAAGATGGGGTGATAAATTTTTAAAACGTATTTTTACTGAAAAGGAGATTATTTATTGTTATAGGAATAAGCATCCTTATAATTCATTTGCAGCTCGTTTTGCAGCAAAAGAAGCATTTATTAAATCGTTGGGTTCAAAAAAGGATATTTCTTTTTCTGAAATAGAAGTCTTAAATGATACAGATGGTAAACCTTCGTTAATTGTTTATGGTAAGTCTCTTAAAACTTTAGAAGGTTACGATATTAGAAAAGTGCATCTAAGTTTAAGTCATGATAGTGATTATAGTATTGCTTTTGTTATACTTGAAAAATAGATTAGTTTTTAGAATATTTTATTGGGGTTGTTCTTTTATTGATTTGGAATCATTAGGTGTTTCTGGGATATTATCAAGTTGTTCAATATTACTTTCTTCACTTTGTTCTTCATTAGTAATTATATTATCGTATTCGGGAGCAATGATCCCACGTTTTAACATAATACTATAGATTAGATTTGAACGATTTATTACATATTTACTATTACTCAGGGGATTATAAATTCTTGGGTTTGGAAGAACTGCAGCAAGGCGTGCAGATTCTTCCGGGTTTAAATCGTATGCGTGTTTTCCATAATAATGTTGTGCTGCCATTTCAATGCCGAATATTCCTTTGTCTCCCCATTCTGCAATGTTTAAATAGATTTCAAGTATTCTCTTCTTTGTTAATGTCCTTTCAAGTCTCCATGTTAATATAAATTCTATTAGTTTCCTGATGAGGTTTTTTGATGGTGAAAGATAGAGGTTTTTGGTAACTTGTTGTGATATTGTGCTCCCTCCTACTTTGAATTTTTTTGCTTTAATATCTTTTTCTATCGCTTTTTTTATAGCATCATAATCAAAGCCTTCATGTTTCCAGAATTTATCGTCTTCAGATATCAAAACTGCTTTAATCAAATAAGGTGATACTTTTGAAAGTTTAATCCATTTCTGCTGGATTTTATATTTTTTGCCTTCTTTTAACCATTCCTTTTCTCTATATTTCATAAAAGATGTTTTTTGGGGATTTTCATATTTTAATTTTGAAATGTTGGGATAGAATAATAAAGAGGTGAAAAGCCCTATAATTACCAGAGTGGAAGCAATAAAGACTTTCTTAAGCAAGAATCTCTGTTCCGACTCCTTCTTTCGTAAATATCTCAAGTAGTAAGCAATGGGGTATATTGCCGTTTATTATATGTATTTTTGAGACACCTGAGTTAAGTGCTTTTATACAAGCTTGGACCTTAGGAAGCATACCTTCTTTAATTGTTCCATCATTTATAAGGTCTTCTATCTTTGCTTTTGTTATTGAGGGTATGATATTACCGTTTTTATCTATTATCCCAGGAACATCTGTGATAATTATAAGTTTTTCAGCTTTTATTGCTGAAGCTATAGAAGATGCAACATTATCAGCATTTATATTTAGTGTTTCACCTTTTTGCCCTATGCCTATTGGAGAGATTACAGGTATGAATCCTTCTTTTTCGAGGCTCGATATAATTTGTGGGTCTATGTGTGTAACTTCTCCAACAAGACCAATATCAATTAACTCTTCATCACCTTTTGCTGAGGATTTTCTAATTATCTTTTTTCTTGCTTTTATTAATCCTCCATCTTTACCGCTTAAGCCTATGGCTTTACCGCCATTATTGTTAATTAGTGATACAATCTCTTTATTTATTAATCCCCCTAATACCATTTCAACTATATCCATCGTTTCTGCATCAGTAACTCGATGACCTTCAATGAATTCTGGTTTCTTTCCAAACTTTTCCATCATTAATGATATTTTTGGTCCACCACCGTGAACAATGGTTGTCTTAATTCCAATAAAATTTAAGGTTACAATGTCTTTTGCAAAGGCATCTTTGAGGTCTTCTTTTATCTGTGCTGCACCACCATACTTGATTACGAAACTCTTACCATAGAACTTTTTGATATATGGTAATGCCTCTATAAGTACTTCTGCTTTGGTTATTATGTTTGGTATTTTCATTTTTACTTTAATCCTTTTCAAAACATGGGATACATACAATTGAACCGTTTTTGATTCGAGCCTTAGTTTCCATAACTTTTTCGTTACATATTGAACATCTAATGCTTGGATAAATCTTTGCTCCTTCAGGTGCTTTCATTTTTAGTTTTTTTATCTTTAATAATTCACTATCGGTTGAATTTAAGATGGTTTTTATCTTTTTTGATTTTGTATCATGAATGAATTTTAGGACTTCTTCACTCTGATCTCCTTTAGCATATCTTTGCCACATCTCTTTTTCTTTTTCTGACTCTTGTGGTGGTCTCCAGTCAACGGCTATCCTAATTGCGTTACCTTTTCTTCTATCGATGAATGTATATACTTGTTTACCATAATCTCTAAATATGAGATTACCTTTTCCAAAGGTGCACCCTAGCATTACTTGTATTGCATCGACTGCGCAAGAATTGTTTTCTACAATTGCAACAAGTTCTTCGTCTTTAGATCTATGCTGGAATTCTTTTAGCACATATTTAGCAACTCTATACCCAAGTGCTAAACCAGGGCATGCATGACCGTGAAATTTTATTACATCTTTGAAGTCTTTCATTTATAATTGATTTTACAATAAATCTCTCAATTTGTGCTAAAATGTTTAAAATGCTTAGTAAGATTATCTGGTTAGCTTTTTCTGCTATTGCAGCTATCTCTTTATCTATAGTAACGGGGATTTTGAATCCAAGTGAAAAGGTAAATGCTCTTTGGTTAATAGTCGCAGCCGCTTGTTCATATGTTATTTTTTATAGGTTCTATTGTTCATTTATAGCTGCGAAGGTTCTTGTAATCGATGAGAAGCGTTTAACCCCTGCAAGAAAGTCTTATGATGGTATAGATTATTATCCAACAAATAAGTGGGTCCTTTTTGGTCATCATTTTGCTGCAATTGCAGGTGCAGGCCCATTAATAGGACCGATGTTGGCAGCTCAATTTGGTTATCTACCCGGCTTTCTCTGGATATTGATAGGTGCAGCTTTGGTTGGTGCTGTTCATGATATGGTTATTTTGTTTGCTTCAGTGAGGAGGAATGGTCGTTCGCTTGCTCAGATAGCTCGCGAAGAAGTTGGACCGGTTGGTGGGCTTGCTGCTGGTCTGGCGATACTTTTCATTATTATCGTTGCCCTCGCAGGGCTTGGTCTTGCTGTAGTAAATGCGCTTTATAAGAGTCCTTGGGGTACTTTTACGATTGCTATGACAATCCCCATCGCATTTTTTATGGGAATTTATATGAATAGGATAAGACCTGGTAAAGTTGCTGAGATGAGTATTATAGGTGTTATTTTATTATTGATAAGTGTATTTAGTGGTCATTATATTCCATACTCCCCTTTGGCAAGCATCTTTAGTTTATCAAGGGATAATCTTGTATTTTCAATTGCGATATATGGATTTATAGCTTCGGTTTTACCTGTGTGGATGCTTCTTGCACCAAGAGATTATCTTTCAACTTATATGAAGATTGGAACTGTTATTGTTCTTGCAATAGGTGTTGTATTAATAGCGCCTGAGATCAAGATGCCTGCTACAACGAGATTTGTAGAAGGAGGGGGGCCGATTATTCCTGGGAAGCTTTTTCCATTTATGTTTATAACGATTGCCTGTGGTGCTGTTTCAGGATTTCATGGGTTAATATCTTCTGGAACAACTCCAAAGATGATTATGAGTGAAAGGGATATACCTTTTATTGGTTATGGCGCTATGCTTGTGGAAGGATTTGTTGCTGTTATGGCTTTGATTGCTGCAACCATCCTGATCCCTGGTGATTATTTTGCAATTAACACTAAGCTTTCTATTACGGATATAGAAGCATTAGGGTTTCCTGTTCAGCGAGTTAAGGAATTGTCACAAATTGTTGGTACGGATGTGATGGGAAGACCTGGAGGTGCTGTTTCACTTGCTGTAGGCATGGCATCTATTTTGTCGAATCTACCAGGTATGAAAGGTTTAATGCCATATTGGTACAATTTTGCTTTGATGTTTGAAGCGTTATTTATCCTAACGACAGTTGATGCAGGTACGAGGGTTGCGAGGTTTATATTACAGGAGATAGGGGGAAAGGTCTATGGTCCTATAGGCAGAACATCATGGCTACCTAGTAATATAGTAACAAGTTTTATTGTCGTATTTGCATGGGGGTATTTAATATTCTCAGGCAATATATCTACGATCTGGCCGATGTTTGGAGTTGCAAATCAAATGCTTGCTGCTATCGCATTTGGTATTGGCACAGTAGTAATTATCAAATTAGGAAAATTGAGGTATGCCTGGATTACATTTATACCTATGGTCTTTATGTTTACTACAACGTTTACAGCTTCCTGGAAGCTTATAGTTATGTTCTACGAGAAGGCGACTTCAACTTTAAAATATTATGAATCTATTACTTTTAAGATTGATGCTCTTCTTGTTTTCTTAATGGCTTTGCTTGCAATAATAGCTTTGTTCGATATGCTTTATAAGATTTATATTCATGTTAGCTTAAGAAATGAGCTTGTAAATAAATGATAGAAATTGGCTAAGATAATTGGGTATTGAAGTTTATGTTTTTTTGCTTATTAATCTATTAATCCATTGCTTGATGTAATCTTTAATCTGTTCTTTGTTTTTCTGGTCCATATTTTCGAGATTTCTAATATCAAAATTCTCTTTGGTTAGTTTTATAATTGTATAACCGTTTTTATCCCAAATAACACCGATTTCATTAATACTTAGATACTTACTTTTTTCTTTTAGTTTTTCATCTAATTTATCGATTGTTGTAATTTTATATGTTATATATTCAGGATACATTTTATAAATTTCCTCAAATTTTTTACCACTTTTTGCTTGGTTTTGAAGTTCAGGGGCAATCACTATCTTAGTATATTTATCCTTATCAGTGTATTTTACGGAGATTAATTCTACCCATGATTCTTCTAATAAATTTTTTAATTCATTTTCAATTAGCTTTCCTATAATTAGTTCTTTATAAAGATCTTCTGATTCCTTTTCACTAAGATTATAGTCCTTAATAAGTTTATTATAAGACTCTACTTCGATGTTTTTATCTTGTTTTTTAGCTATTTTAATTAGTTCTTCTTCAACTATTAAATCCTCTTTTGGATTCCCAGTTTTCCACAATGCTCCAAGTTTTAAAATGTTTTTATACTCTTCAGGGAGAAATTTATAATCAAAGGGTTTAGAGATTGCGGCAATTTTCTCGACCTCTTTATTTGGGGACGTTTCCTTTTCCTCTTTTTTATCTGTTTCTTCATCTTCTGTAATTTCTTCAATATCCTCACTTTCTTTTATTTCTGAAGTATCTTCTTTCTTTTCTTCTGGTATTGTTCTAATGTCTATAAACAAATCTGTTGTCTTTTCTTCTTTTTCTGTAATTTCGGTTTTGGTTTCTGGTTTCAGTTTATCTGTTTCTGTTGCATTAATAGGCTTTTGAGTGTCTTTTACTTCAGTTGAGCTGCTTTGTGGTAATTCGGTTCTTTCTTTTAGATTTATTCCTTGTTCTGATGTTATAACGATATTTTCTATTTTTGTATTATCTTTAAGTTCTGTTTTTTCTTCAGGTTTGGTTTCTGTCTTTAATTTGTCAGCTTCTAAAGAATCTTTTTTGATGTGTTCTTCTTCTTTTATTTCAGGTTTTTTTGTAGCTTTTGCAAGAAGAATTTTTTCAGTGTCTTTGATAAGAACATCTATACCTAATTTTTTTCTAATCTTTTTCGCAGACTCATTTGCTTTCTCTTTGCTTTCGAACCCTCCAGCAGTTACTATGTATAGAGGAGTATTATCTTTAGTGGTCTCAATAATGTAAGATTTGAATCCGTACTTTCTTAAATTATTACTTAGTTTATTTGCTCCTGATTTGTTTTTAAATGTTCCTGCTTGTAGTAAGTACCTTTTACTTCCTTTTGCTATCTGAGATTTATCTACTTCTTTTGTCTTTGTATATTCTTGAACTATCTCTTTTATTTCTTTAGGTTCTTCTTTCTCTTTAGGAACACTAATGGTCGGTCCCGTTTTTTCTTCTTTACTAATTTTTTCTTCTGGTTTTTTCTCGATAGCTGGTTTAATATCTGGTGGCTTTTCAGCTAAAACAATCTTTCTTTTGTTATTAATTGCATTCAATTCTCTGTTCGCAAATTTTATGAAAAGACTATCAGGAAAATTTGTTCTCAAATCATTGAATACTTTCTCTGCCTCGTCATATGAATCGAGTTGCATTAAAGATTTTCCAAGCCAATATAAGGCAGCATCTTTTGCTGAACTATTTGGGAAATCGTTTAAAAATTTCCTAAATTCTTCGATAGCCTTTTCAGGTTGATATGAGAGGTAGTAATCGTATGCTGTGTTAAAGAGTTCGTGTTCATCGACAGCGGATATGTTTTTTGATGATAATAATAGCAAAAGGAAAGAAAGGAATAGAATATTTAATTTTCTAAAATTTTTATTGACATCTTTTCCCATAGTGTTTTTACCCAATTATTATAATAACTTATCTTTTTATTATTAAAAAGGATATTGTATATATCATCTTTAACGCTTTCCAAGGGTTTATATACCTCTGGAAATATGTCAACTACTTGTATTATGTATACGCCGTTCTCTACCCAGATTGGTTCGCTTATTTCTCCTTTTTTCATTGAGAAAGCCTTTTTCTCAAGTGCTGGTAATAATGTGCCTTTATGAAATATGCCGAGTAATCCATTATTGCTTTTGAGGGGCTCATCCGAATACTCGAGTATTAACCTATCGAAGCTATCTCCTTCTTTTAATAAAGAACTTATTTTTAAAGCTCTAATTTTTAAATCAGTAAGCTCTGTTACTGATGCATTTTCTTTTATTTTAAGAAAAATTGCTTTAATTAGTATACTTAGGGGTGATTCTATGAAATTAGTTTTGTTTTTTTCATAATAATCTGATATTTCTTTTTCTGTTATTATTATTTTTGAATCGACCTCTGATTGTATGAGTTTGGCTATTTTAATCTTATTTCTCAGATTATTTTTGAAATCGTTTAAACTGATTTTTTCGTCTTTTAGTATATCTTCTAATTCCTCGTCAGTAAGGTTATTTTCTTTTTTAAATTCTTCTATGGCTAATTTGATCTCGTTTTGGGTAACCTCGATACCTTTTTTTTCTGTTTCCAATAGGATTATTTTCTCTTCAATCAGTTGTTTTAATATGTTTTGATCAACGTTTACATCGTTTTCTATATTACCTATTTCTTTATTGTACTTTTTGTAATCAGAAAGGGTTATCATTTCATTGTTTATGATGGCAAGTACTTTATCAACAGTTATAGCGGATAAAGAATTGATGTATATATTTTGACTTAAAATGATCATTAATAATAATAACTTAAAGTGACTTCTCATGAATGAAAAGCTATGTACAATTTATCATATGTTTGTAAAAGATGCTCAGGTATGACTCTGATTTCATCAAAAACTGTCATAAAACTTGTATCACCTGCCCATCTTGGAACCATATGAAGGTGTATGTGTTCTTCCATGCCAGCACCTGCTATTCTCCCAATATTTATTCCGATATTGAAGCCATCTGGCATAAAAGCTTTTTTAATGGAATTAATTGAATGTTGTGTCACTTTCATGAAGTCTAAAAGAACTTCATCGCTTAGGTTATCAAATGAAGATGTATGCATATATGGAACGACCATTATATGACCATTGTTGTAAGGAAAGCGGTTCATTATCACATAGTTGTGTTTACTTCTATAAATAATGAGATTTTCTCTATCTTTGTTTTGCTTTGGTAGTTCACAGAATATACAACCTTTTTCTTTTTTAGAGAGAATATAGTTCATTCTCCATGGTGCCCAAAGAACCTTCATATTAGCTCTCCCGTATTTAAATTTTTATCTAACCCTAATCTTTTTAGAACTTTTTTTGCATCATCCCATGTTAACCATTTGTCCTTTGGATTTCTAATTAGATAGGCAGGATGAAAGGTCGGCATAACGGGTATTCCTTTAAAGTCAAAAAAATTACCCCTTATTGCTGTTATCTTTATTTTCATATTATTCAATAAAGTTCCAACCGAGATGCGTCCTAATGCCATAATTACTTCAGGTTTGATGATATCTATTTGTTTATATAAGAATTGTTTACAAGTTTCTATTTCATCGATTTCTGGATCTCGGTTCATTGGAGGTCTGCATTTAACGATATTAGCTATGTAAACGTCTGATCTTTTGAAGCCCATTTTTTTTATCAATCGTGTGAGCAACATGCCAGCATCACCAACGAAAGGTCTTGCTTTTAGGTCCTCCTCTCTTCCAGGTGCTTCACCGATAAACATAAGCCTTGCATTTGGATTGCCTTCACCAAAAACGATATTCGTCCTTTGAAGATATAATTTACATCTTTTACAGTCACCTATCTCTTCTCTTAATAATATAAGGGCTTTTCCTTTTTCCTCTGGGGACAGCATATTGTTATCTATATTTATTGGTATAAGGGTTTTAATATTGGTTATTTTAAGAGGCAACATTTCAAAACCTAAAGCATCATAAAATTCAAGTAATTTTTTCAAGTTTGATTTAAACTCGTTTGTATTTTTAATTTCTATCTCTCTCCCCATTTCAGTTTAGTTCTAAGTATTTCGAAATAATCTCTTTCACAAGGTATGAAGAGTTTCGCTTTGTATTGTGATTTTTTTACCTCGATTATGTCATCTTTTTTCAAAGAGAAACCTACTTGTCCATCGAGTGTCAGGAACACATCTTCACTAAATGATTTTAAGACTATTTCAATCTGTATATCATCAGGCATCACTATTGGTCTGTTTGTAAGAGTATGAGGGCATATTGGAGCAATGATTATGCTATTTAATGTTGGATAAAGTATCGGTCCGCCTGCGGAAAGTGCATAAGCTGTAGAACCAGTTGGTGTAGAGATAATCAAGCCATCGGCTTTAAAAGTAGCAACATATATATGATTGATGTAGGTTTCTATATCTATAATTCTTGCAAGTGCTCCTTTGTTAATAACGACATCATTCATTGCTATATATTCTGAAATGCATTCACTATGTCTATGCACGCAAGCCTTTAGCATTATCCTTTCTTCTATAGTACATTCATTAGAAAGTACTTTTTCTAAAACGGTATATAGTTCTTCTTTTTGAACAGCAGTGAGAAAACCGAGTCCACCAATATTGACGCCGAGTATTGGTATTTCCCTTTCAGCAACAAGCCTTGCAACACTTATCATTGTTCCATCCCCACCAAGTACAACTGCTAAGTCAATAATGGATGGCATTTTTGATCTATTTATACCATCTATTTGGAGTACTGTTGCAGTTTCAATATCGATATAGACCTCATGTCCTTTTTGTTTTAACCACGGGATAAGTTCTTTTAGTATCTCTATTGGTTCTGGTCTGTTTAATTTAGATATTATTCCAATCTTCTTCATTAATACCCTCGATCAAGATTTCTCTTTTATTTTTATCTTTATGTTTAATGTGAATTTTTATAGCGTTTTCTGGTAAGTCATTTTTTAATTTTTCAGCCCATTCGATTACCGAGATATTCTCGTTTCCTATTGCATCCCAAAGGCCTATTTCGCTTATATCATTTAAAGTATCAATTCTGTAAAGGTCGATATGAACTAATTTTGGTTTCGTTTTATATTCTGATATTATTATGAAACTTGCACTTATTACATCTCTTTCATCAATGCCAAGTGCCTTTCCTATACCTTTTATCATAGTTGTTTTACCTGCTCCTAAATCACCGAAAAAAGCCACTATATCTCCTTTTTTTAATAGTTTTCCGACTTTATATCCGATATTAATTGTTTCCTTTTCATTATTACTATTGATTAACATAAATCAAAGGATTCCTATAAATCCTCCCTGACTTCCCGCATAGGTTTTCATATATCTGTATGAAAAGTATTTGTTGGGCATACAACATGTGCAATCACTTGAATTCCAGATATTTTCATAGGGGACACCTTCATCCATTATTTGGTTTATATTTATAGTGGAAAGATCGATAAAGTATTTATTGTCTTTTTTAGATATATATTGGAGGTGAGTGTTAATTGTATTTGGTAGTAATTTGATTACATCTTCACCAACATCGTAACAACAAATTTTTATACTCGGACCAAGTGCGATAAAAATATCTAAAGGGTTAGAAGAAAAGCTCTCTTTCATAATCTTAATAGTTTTGCTTGTCAGTTTTTTTACTGTTCCTCTCCATCCGGCATGGATAACCCCTAAAATTCTGTTCTTCTTTTCATATACTAAAATAGGTACGCAATCGGCTACTTTAACACCAAGCATTATACCTTTTTTATTCGTTATTACAGCATCAGCCACAACACTTACAAGGTTGGAATCAAGTATATGGACAATGTCTGTGTGTTTTTGTTTGGGGAAAAAGATTTTATTCTCATTTATTGCTAACAGTTTCGCAATTATATTTTTATCTATTCCCACAGATTTTGTTGTAAAAAAAGCTGTCAAATCTTCACCAAATATGTCTGGTTTGATAATTTCATGCATCGTTAATTATAAGATTAAAGGCATCTGATATTTTATTAATAATATCAGTAGCTGTTAAAGATATTTCTCCATATTCTTTAGCAGCAATATCTCCAGCGAGTCCATGAATGTAGGTGGCAAGGATGCATGAGTTTAAAGCTGATTTATTTTGTGCATATAAACCAGCAATTATTCCCGTAAGGACATCGCCAGAACCTGCTGTAGCCATTCCTGGATTACCAGTTGGATTAATATAAACATACCCGTCAGGTGTTGAGATTACAGTTGGGACTCCTTTCAGAACAAGATACACTTTGTATTTGGTTGAAAACTTTTGAGCAAATTCAATCCTATTATTTTCTATGCTATCTTTTGATTCAAGATTTACTAATCTCATCATTTCTCCCGGATGAGGTGTTAATATGATCTCGTTTTTTCTTTTTAATAGTATGTCTATATTTCCTTTTAAGGCGTTTAAGCCATCAGCATCAATTATCATAGGTTTATTAGAGTTCTTTATAATCTCTGAGATAATTTTAACAATATCGCTGTTTAAACCTAAGCCGGGCCCAATTGCAAGAATGTCGGCATTTTCATTTAAAAAATTTAGTATTTTATCAGCAGCGTTATATGATATAGTGCCTTTTTTATCTGGTAAGATATAAGTCATCTCTTCTGTTACACGAGATTCATAGACATGTTTTAAAGATTCAGCAATTCCTATAGTTACCAATCCGGCGCCTGCTTTGATACAAGCCTTTGAAGACATTAAGCAAGCACCGGTTTTTCCCTGTGAACCACCTACTATAAGGACATGACCATATGTGCCTTTATGAGAATATTTTTCTCTTTTTGGTATGATTGAACGAATGAGATTCCTTTCTATAAGATCAACTTTTATATTGTCAGATTTTAAAAGGCTTTCTGGAAAGCCTATGTTTTCAATATGTAAATTGCCAGTGTTGATGAATCCCGGGTAAAGAAGATGTCCTCTTTTTGGCAGGCCAAATGTTATTGTATGGTTTGCCTTCACAGCAATACCCATTATCTGTCCAGTGTCTGATGATATACCAGATGGGATATCAATAGAGACTACTTGAGCATTTGAGTTGTTGATTGCATTAATTACTTTTTCATATAAACCAGTAATGTTTTTAGAAAGACCAGTTCCAAATATCGCATCAATTATGAGTGGGTATTCTTTTGTTAAATCCTGGTGATAATTTATAAATTTTTCGATATTATCAATTTGTAAGCCAAAATTTAAGGCAATCTTATATTGCATTAAAGCATCGTCTTTAAGTTTTTTTGGGTCGGTAGTAATAAATGTTTTTATATCCCAACCCTCATTTTTAAGATTTCTTGCGACGACAAGACCATCTCCTCCATTGTTGCCGCTTCCAACAATCACAATCGCTTTTTTAAAATTAAAGAGCTCTAAGATTTTCGATGATACTATTAGACCTGCTCTTTCCATTAGGACATATGAAGGTATACCGATTTTATTTATCGTTATTGAATCAATTTCTTTCATCTCAAGTGATGTTACAACTTTCATATGTTATCCTCTTCTTTCATATATTATAATTAAAACTATTAAACTTAGGAGATTTTTTGAGGAGTCTATTGAGGATACTATTTTGCCAATTGTGAAATTAGAGATTTTTGAAGATAATTGGTATAATTCATAACTGAATGATTTTTTATTGCATGAAATTTTATGGTTTTGTCTTATGATAATGCGTCAGAGAAAAATAGATTTAATTAGGAAAAGGATTCTTGTTACAGGAGGAGCAGGATTTATAGGTTCTCACCTCTGTGAACGTCTTTTAGAACTCGGTCATGAGGTTTTGTGCGTTGATAATTTTTATACAGGAAGAAGAGCTAATATTGTGCATTTACTCGATAATCCATATTTCGAGGTTATGCGTCATGATATATGTTTCCCTCTTTATGTTGAAGTTGATGAGATATATAATCTTGCGTGTCCCGCATCACCGGTTTATTATCAATTAGATCCTGTTCAAACAATTAAAACAGCTGTGCACGGCGCAATAAATATGCTAGGGCTTGCAAAGAGGCTTAAGATAAAGATATTGCAAGCTTCTACGAGTGAAGTTTATGGTGATCCAACAGTTCATCCACAACCTGAAACTTATTGGGGGAACGTTAACCCTATAGGTATCAGGTCTTGTTATGACGAAGGGAAAAGGTGTGCAGAGACGTTATTCTTTGATTATTATAGACAGCATAAGATAAGAATAAAGATTGCAAGAATATTTAATACATATGGTCCAAGGATGCACCCAAATGATGGTAGGGTTATTAGTAATTTTATAATGCAGGCATTACGGGGTGATGATATTACCGTCTATGGGAATGGTAGTCAAACAAGGAGTTTTTGTTATATAGATGACATGATAGATGGAATTATAAAGCTAATGGATTCTTCAGATGATTTTACGGGTCCAGTAAACCTGGGGAATCCTCAGGAATTTTCAATACTCGAATTAGCTAAAAAGATAAGATTATTGACTGGTTCCAATTCAAAGATTGTCTTTAGGTCTTTACCACAAGATGATCCAACACAAAGGCGTCCAGACATATCACTTGCTAAGAATAAGTTGGGTTGGGAGCCAAAAACGCCTCTTGATGAAGGTTTGAGAAAGACTATAGATTACTTTAGAGCGCTCATAACGGAAACTACGCAAGGCGCATAGCGTAAAGCGCATGGCGCAGAGCGGAAAAAGGCTGGGAGGTAGGTGGCAATAACTCAATTTATGAAACAAAATCACGGGTCTTCACTACTGAGGCTGAAGTCGAAGCGTAAGCCTCAGATATATTAAAGGTTGGATGTATAGTGCAGATATTGCTCGAAGATTTATTTAACTCGATGGGACTATTGGAGAAACTGAATAGTGTGCTTATAATGTATTTGTTAAGTGATAATAAGGATATTCATGAGGTTATATATAGACGTTACTTAAGGTATCGAAAAATAAATCTTCTCGCAACATCTGCACTATATTATGTTTAATATATGGATGAAGGGTTATTGCCATCGATATAGCGTTTATAGCGTTTGTTGCGTTTTTTGCGTTTATAGCGTTTATTGCGTTTATAGAGTTCATTACGTTTGTTGTGTTTATGGGGGTTATGGGGGGATAGCGTTATTTATGAAAAGCAATAAAAGTATCAAAAATATTTCGCTATGTCTTAATTGTTTAGTTTTATTTTAGACGCAATATAAGCAATCTAACGGGATATTTAAGACTTGATGATAACTATAATGAAATACGCTAATTGACAAATATATAAAATAATGTTTATATAATAAATGAAACATATTAGTAATATAAAGATATAAAGAAAGATATTATAAGGCTAAGTTTATTAATTAATCTGGGGGTTATATGTTAGAGGTTAAGTGTTTGTTATCTATGACATGTAAATCTGAAGATTTATTGAGGGAAAATATAAGAGAAGCACTAAGATTAGAGGGTTTAAAGGCTCAAATTAAGATAATCAGAGTTAATGAGAAAATAGCAGATAGGTTAAAGATGAAGGGCTCTCCAACTATCTTTATTAATGATTTAGAGATACAACCTCAAAATGTTGAAGGTACTTCCTGAAGGATGTTTGTGGATGAGTTTGGAAAACTCACACCAGTGCCTTCAGTTCAAATTATAAGACAATATATTAAGAAGTTTAAGGAGGTAGATAATGGAAATTAAAGTGTTAGGACCAGGGTGTCCAAATTGTAAACACGTTGAAGAGCTTGTTAAAAAGGCGGTTCAGGAACTTGGTATAGATGCAAAAATAGAAAAGGTTACTGATATGTTTGAAATTATGAAATACACGATGTCGACACCTGGACTTGTTATAAATGGAAGATTGAAGTATAAAGGTAAGCCTTTACCAAATTATGAGAAGATAAAGGAATTAATTAGAGAAGAAAGTAATTAGAAGATATTTATATTGGAGGTTTAAATAATGCCCGAGATTAGTAAAAAACTATCTTTTTTAGACAGATTTCTTACCCTTTGGATATTTATAGCAATGTCATTAGGTGTTGCAGGTGGATACTTTTATCCTCAAATAGCAAATTTTTGGAATAAGTTTCAGGTTGGAGCTACAAATGTGCCAATTGCAATTGGTCTAATATTGATGATGTATCCACCACTTGCGAAGGTTAAGTATGAAGAGATGGGAAGGATATTTAAACATAAAAAATTGCTTTTGTTTTCACTTGTACAAAATTGGATAGTTGGTCCTATTGTAATGTTTATACTTGCAGTTGTTATACTTAGGAATTATCCAGAGTATATGATAGGGGTTATTCTTGTTGGTCTCGCAAGATGTATTGCAATGGTTATTGTCTGGAATGAGCTTGCTGAAGGTGATAGAGAAGTTGCTGTTGGACTTGTGGCTTTTAATGCAGTGTTCCAGGTCTTATTTTATGCTGTTTATATTTATATATTTATAACTTTTTTGCTCAATAAGATTGGTGTTACACAAGGACTTAGTGTTAGCATCTCTATTGGTGAGGCTGCAAAAACTGTTTTTATATATCTTGGAATTCCTTTCATTGCTGGTGTAATCACGCGCTTTAGTCTCTTAAAGTCGAAAGGTAAAGATTGGTATGAAAGGGTCTTTATACCTAAAATTAGTCCGATTACACTCATAGCCTTATTGTTTACAATTATCGTTATGTTTTCTTTAAAAGGAGAATATATCATTAAATTGCCTTTAGATGTTTTGAAGATTGCTATACCGCTTACAATCTATTTTCTTTTTATGTGGTTTGTTACATTTTTTATTGCTTATAAGATAAAGGCAAATTATGGTGAGACTGTTGCAATTTCTTTTACTGCGGCAAGTAATGATTTTGAGCTTGCAATAGCTGTTGCTGTTGCAATTTTTGGCATAGGTTCAAACCAAGCATTTGCAACAGTCATAGGTCCACTGATTGAGGTTCCAGTACTTATTAGCCTTGTTAATGTAGCACTTAAGTTCAAGAAAAGATATTTCAATTGAAATTTATTTCCATTTCGAATCATAGAAACGATGAACGAGTTTAAAAAATTAATATATGTAGTTATTATATTTTTAATTTGTTACTTTTTACCTTTAGATAACACAAGGTTTACTAATGCTATTTTTGAGGCTCTTGCTTTAACAAAATGGTACGCGCGGGAGCATGTTTTACTCTGCCTTGTGCCTGCTTTTTTTATTGCTGGCGCTATTGTTGTATTTGTCAGCCAGGCATCGGTGATGAAATATTTCGGGGCGAGGGCAAATAAATTTCTTTCCTATACAGTTGCTTCTGTTTCAGGCTCAATACTTGCAGTTTGCTCATGTACAATTCTTCCATTGTTCATGGGAATATACCAGAGAGGAGCCGGACTTGGTCCTGCGATTACTTTTTTGTATTCAGGACCAGCAATAAATGTTTTAGCAATTATTTTGACTGCAAGAGTACTCGGCTGGCAATTAGGACTTGCAAGGGCTTTTGGCGCAGTTCTTTTCGGTATAGTCATAGGACTCATAATGCATTTTATATTTATAAAAGAAGAAAGGGAACGCCACGCAGGAGAAGAATTTGATTTTAGCAATGTAAAAGAATCTCGTCCAATGAGTAAAACAATTCCCTATTTTTTTTCAATGATAGCAATTCTTGTATTTGCGAACTGGGGGAAACCAGTGGAAGAAGCTCATAATCTATGGTGGCTAATTTATCATTACAAATGGTGGCTTACCGGATTTTTTGGTATTTCTTTACTGGTTATGCTCATTAAATGGTTTAAAAAAGATGAACTGAAAGAATGGACTCAGCAATCATGGATTCTTGCACTGCAGATATTACCGCTTCTTCTTGGTGGTGTACTTGCCGCAGGATTCCTTCTTGGCAGGGTTGGATATGAAGGTATTATACCTTCACAGTATATATCGTCTTTGGTTGGGGGTAATTCTATATTTGCCAATTTCTTCTCATCATTTGTAGGAGCATTCATGTATTTTGCAACACTTACAGAGGTGCCGATACTACAGGGATTGATAGGGTCTGGTATGGGTAAAGGACCAGCTTTAGCATTACTTCTTGCAGGACCTGCTTTAAGCCTGCCCAATATGCTTGTCATTAGAAGAGCAATGGGCACAAGAAAAACGATTATTTATGTAAGTCTTGTAATTATTATGGCAACTATTTCGGGAATAATTTTTGGAGCAATAGTTGACTAAAATTAAGGAGATTTAAAATGGATTTTAGAAAACTTATTAAAAATATTCTTTTTGTTTTTTTAGTATTAAGCTTTGCTTATCTTATTTATACTGAATTCTCACTTAAAAGTGAAACTAATCAAGCCCTGATTGCAGCGCAGAATGACAAAACAGGCGGGACCGAAACCCGTTTATCCAATACCGAAAATCAAGGACAAAAAGCGCTACAGATAAATAGCAACGAAAAAATGTCTTCTTCTACAAATGAAATGAAATCTCGAAGTTCTAAAGTAATTGCATATTATTTTCATGGAACATATAGATGTATTACATGCCGAACAATCGAGAAATATTCAAAAGAAGCAATTGAAAATTATTTTTCAGATGAATTAAATAATGGAAAGCTTATATTTAAATCTATAAATGTAGAAGAGCCTGAAAATCGTCATTTCATTCAGGATTATCAATTATTCACAAGGTCACTTGTCTTATCTCTTGTCAAAAAAGACAAAGAAATTAAATGGAAAGTACTGCCTGATGTGTGGAAATATTACAGGGACAAAACCAAATTTTTTCAATACGTAAGAGATGAAGTAGAAAAATTTTTAAAGGAAACATAACAGGTGGATTTATTTTTAATTGCTTCATCTATCTGGCTTGGAATATTGACCTCTGTCAGTCCTTGTCCGCTGGCTACGAACATTGCGGCTATATCTTTTGTTTCCCAGAATATTACACAAAAAAGAATTGTTTTTTTATCCGGTGTATTCTATGCTCTTGGAAGAAGCCTTACGTATATTACACTTGGAATTCTGATCTTAAAGACTCTCATTGATGTCCCTATTATCTCGGATTTTCTTCAAAGATATGTTAACAAAATCCTCGGGATAGTTCTAATTCTTGTTGGTATGATTCTGCTTGATCTTATCAGGATGACATTGTCTTTACCTTCTGCTTCAGAAAATGTAATAAATAAATTTACAGGTAAAGGACTAATTGGAGCATTACCTTTAGGTATTTTATTTGCTCTTGCATTCTGTCCTGTTTCAGCAGCACTTTTCTTTGGTGGACTGATACCTATTGCATTAAAGGCACAATCTGGAATAGTACTGCCAATGATTTACGGGATTGGGACAGGATTACCTGTTCTTATTTTCAGCTTTCTCGTTGCAATAGGTGCAAATTATGTCAATAAATTATATCAAAAAATCACAAGAATTGAGTTTTATACAAAAAAAGTGACAGGGATTATTTTTATATTAGTAGGAATCTATTATGCTCTGGCGTATATTTTTGAAGTTATTTGAAGAAAGTTAAAAATGAACTTTATCGAAACTATTCAAAAATTTTTACCAGATGATCAACAGCTTGCACAATTATTTGAAAGGGTGCAGGAATATGCAGAACTTTATTTGATCGCAAAACAGAGGCAAAAGGGTTGTGACGGAATGGGCGAAGTTGCAACACTCAAAGATGAATTCATCTATTCCCTGAATAAAATAATCCAGTACTGCAAAGAGAAAGGATATACTTCCGGCGAGATTTCATACGAGATAGATTCAATTGCTTATGCTGTTTCTAAAAACGTAGAGAATGATTGAAGCAATTAATATTTCAAAACAATAGGAGGTTTATATGGAAGACAAAGAAATATTATTTGACATGCTAAAGTTTCATGGTCACAAATGTTGGGCAAGCACAGCGGGTCTTAGAGCGGGTCTTGCGGCATTACGTGTGCTTGGCGCTAAGCGGAGTGGAGCAAAATCACTTCATGCTATTTTAGAAACAGGTTTTTACCATGCAGCAGGGTGTTTTGGCGACGGTGTTCAGTATGCAACAGGTTGTACTTTTGGTAAAGGGAATATTGTGAAGAATCCTAAAGGAAAACTTGCCGTAACAGTTATTGATAAGTCAAAAGGAAAAGCAGTTAGAATTTCCTTTAAACCTGTTTTAAGGGAGAAGATAAGAAATAGCGCATTTATGCGTAAGCGTTCGCAGGGTATTCCGCCAGATCAAATCCCTGAAGAAGAACAGATGGAACTTGTTAATCTTATCTGGGATGCTCCAGAAGATGATGTTTTAATTATAGGAAAAGTAGAAGATTATAAATTTGAAGAGCCAGAGGAACTAATGAGAATGGTAATTTGCGATGGTTGCGGTGAGATGGTTGCAGAGTCATATATGCGAGTAGTAAGTGGAAAACCATTCTGTATAGACTGCGCAGGATATGATGTATAAATAATCAACCTTGCCCTCTACCACAAAAAGAATGGGAATATCCCATCTTGAGAGGGAGGGTGTGTTTTTCTCTGTTAAAAGGAGGGTGTTCAATAAATTCATGACAATTTTTATAATAGCTTCTCTGCTCGTATTCCTCTTCACAACCATTCTAACTATTGCTGGAGTGGGTGCGGCATTTATATTGATACCTGTATTCCTGGCTTTGGGTATTCCACTTCTGACTGCTATGTCAACTGCACTTCTTCTGAATTCAATAGCCATGTTTTTTGCTTCTCTGAGTTATGCAAGGGAAAAACTTATTGTCTTTAAAACCGCCTTGCCTATATTAATTGTTGCAACAATTCTTTCTCCTTTAGGTGCAAGAACAGCAGAACATCTGCCGAAAACTGTGCTGCTCTGGATGTTCGTGGGATTCTTAATATTTGCAGGTTCTATGATGTTGTTTTATAGAGCAAAAGAGAGAGAAGTTGAGGCAGATACAAAAAAGCTCATTGCTTATGGAGTTGGAGTTGGTTCTCTTGCAGGATATCTTGGAGGACTTTTAGGCGTAGGCGGTGGAAACTTTATTGTACCTGTTTTGGTATGGCTGGGATTTAATCCGAAAAAGGCGGCGGCAACAACGGCTTTTATCGTGATATTCTCATCATTCTCAGGATTCTTAGGCCATGTTTCCCTCGGGAATATTGATATTAAACTATTGGTTTTTTGTGCAATTGGTTCAATTGCAGGCGCTTTGTTTGGAGCTTATCTGATGAAAAAGAAATTGAGCGGTAAACAGGTAAAAATAGCAATAGGTCTGATACTATATGTTATAGCTGCGAAGATGGTCTGGGATTTAATAAAATGAGACTTTTTATCGGTCTGAAAAAAGAGATTAATATCCGAATGAAGAAAAGCAAACAATTATTTTCAAGAGGAATGATCGGGGGCTTGTTCAGACACTTGAAGATGGTTATGATTCTGCTTTTTCTTTCAGTGCCTGTAATAGCATCTACAGCAGAAAAGGCGAAGACCATTGATGAACTTTCAAGGATGTACGACGTATCTTCCTGTAAAACATGTCATGCAAAGATTTATGAGGAGTGGTCGCAATCCTATCATGCAACTTCCCTTGTCGGTTCACTCGGCACGATGTCGAGTATAGCAGGTGCAGTAAAAGACGGGATGATGAAAGAATGGACTAAGTCCGGCGTAAAAGACATCAAAGATATAAAGGTAGAACATATGATAGTTTGCCTGAAATGCCATCTTCCCCAGATAAAGGATGCATCGGATGAGGTTGCTCAGCAGATTGCAAAGTCAGCCATCGAGGGTGCCACAGGGAATGAAGCTGCAATAGAAACATTAAAAAAGGTCGGCATAAATTGCCTGGTATGCCATAACAGCAAGGCTATTATTCATACATGGGTTGACGGTGAAGTTGAGAGCGATGTTCTCTATGGCAATAAAGAAAGCGCTCATGCTGATGTAAAATTCAAGACCATCAAGAAAAGCCCTGTAATGAAAGAAGCCATCTTCTGTGGCCAGTGTCATGGACTCGGACCAAATTTCGATCTGCCAAATCCTTCACAGTGCGCTACCCTTTATGGAAGTTATCTGCATGCCTATATACCCTCCGGCGGTTCCAGGACATGCCAGGAATGTCATATGAAAAACGGCCACTCTATGTTTTCTTACAGGGACCCTGATCAGGCAAAAAATGCCGTACGCGTTGAAGTCGACGCAAGGGGATATTATTTTCTTCCAAAGGCAGGATATTCTGTTCCGAACGCCGTGCTGACGGTCAAGATGACGAACAATGCAGGACACAGAATTCCTGACGGCTGACCATCACAAAACAGAGTAGTCCTGGATGTGACTGCTAAAACAAAAGATGGTAAAGAAGTATTTACAGAACAGAGGATTTATATGCCGCAGTCTTCTGCTTATGGCAGGGGTGACAAAATGGTCTACAGTCCGTTCAGGAAGTCGGGCATGCTGGCCGACACGAGCCTTCAGCCCGGACAAACAAAGGTGGAGACTTTCTCTATCAAATTCCCATTCGAAGAGAAAGATGGCAAGGTCATAAAGGTAAAGGCTAAAGAAATGAATATAGAAATAAAACTCTGGTACATGCCTTACGGCGGCGACCCTAAAAAAGGAGTTTCGGGAAAAGAACAGTTTTTATTTTTTGAGGAAACAAAGACCGTTACAGTTGAGTAATGCCTGTGTAATGGCAAAGATAATTATTTGAGAAAATATTAACCGGCTCAAGGAGGTAGTTGTGAGAACAAAACGTTTCATAGGTCTTTTAGTTGCAGTATCAATGCTTTTAACCGCTTCTTTAGCCTTTGCAGCATGGAAGGACTGGCGTGGAAGCGGTGGATGGGGTATGGGGTCCCAGTACCAGAAGATGTACAACCCTTCAACAGTAGAAACTCTTACAGGCACTGTTGAAGCTGTGGACAAAGTCACACCCATGAAAGGGATGGATTACGGAATTCACCTTTTGTTAAAGACTGACAAAGAAACTATCCCGGTACATCTTGGACCTGGCTGGTACATCGAAAGACTTGATACGAAGATCGAAAAAGGTGACAAAATTAAGGTCAAGGGTTCGAGGGCAACAATGATGGGAAAACCTGTCATTATTGCTGCTGAAGTGAAGAAAGGGGAATCTGTCCTTAAACTTAGGGATGAAAACGGAATTCCTGTATGGGCAGGTTGGAAAAGGTAAGATTCAGAAGTCAGAATGCAGAATGCAGAAGACAGATAATAAAACCAACCCTGCTTTGAGCCGGGGCAGGGTCCAATTTTAAGAGGAGGAAAAAAGTGGAATTGCATGATGAGATTGAAATGATTGCGTATGAACTCTGGGAAAAAAGTGGAAGGGTTCACGGCAGAGACCTCGAACACTGGTTTGAGGCGGAAACAATCGTTAAAGAGAGATATGAATTAAAAAGACGGGAAGAGGAAAAACCCAAAGAAAAGAAAAAACTAGACAAGGTAGTCAAGAAAAGTTTAAAGACCCAAAAGAGAAAGAAAAGCAGATAATCATAAAAGTAAACGTTATATTTAATAAGGAGGATTTTTAATGGAAAGGAAAAATATAATAACTCTGCTTATCGCCATAACAGTAGTATTGGCCTTTGAATTTATTGGTAGTCCTCGCGCTCAGGACACGGGCCATACGACAACCCCCATCTCAGAGGTCAAAGAGATAAAGTTGGCTAATGGAGCAGTCCAGGGAGTAATAATTTACCTGGCGAATGGCAAACCTCTTTCCATAACCATCCGGGCAAATAATGGTGTGATTGTATGTTCTCATTTCGATTTGAGAGCCCTTGAATCTCACAATATTGCCGCAGCCTCGGTTCAAGGCATCAAGAGTATTGATGAGGCGTTTGACTCAAGGGTTGTTCATATCAATTCGCTTGCCGAGAAGCTGGGCATAATCTCGGGGATGCCGGTCCGAGAAGCGTTAGGAAAAATGATGTAGATAGGAGGATACTGCTATGGTGAAAAAATCCAATAAATCATTGATAGTGATGTCATTGCTGGCTCTTGTTATAATGGCAGCCATAGGTTCTATCACTAATTATAAGAATTGGCTCGGATAAAGGCATCCAGAACTGATAACATATTTTGATGAAAGAGATGAAATATTTAGAGTAGAATCATTTGCAAGAAGAGGTTTTATAAATTGAAAATAGAATTTGAACCCATAGGATTTGTAAGAACAAAAGAGACAAACATACCAAGGCACTGGAGTGTTTCGGATGCTGAAGGAGAGATTATTATTGATGAGAAATATACTGAAGGATTAAAAGATATAAAAAAAGGTCAGCAGATAATTGTGATATTTCATTTTCATAAAAGTCCGCCTTTTAATTCTGGTTATCTTGTGCAGAAACCTCCTCATAAGGACAAGTCAATGGGGGTTTTCAGCACATGTTCTCCTATAAGACCAAATCCTGTGGGCTTTTCTATTGTCAGTGTAATAGGAGTGAAAAGCAATGTTATATCAGTCAAAGGAATAGATATGATTGACGGAACACCTGTGCTTGACATTAAACCTGTTGTTGAAAAAGACGGGAAAGATTGAAAATATTATGAATGGGGAAGAGCGGCAGGAGAAAATGAAAGGTAAAGTAACAGCAGTCCATGGCCATGTGGTTGAAATAGAATTTAATGAGGGACTGCCTGCCTTGAATGAAACAATAGTCATAAAAAGACATGACGGAAGAGATGTTCTGGTTGAAGTTCATAAGCATCAAAACCACGGTTCGGTAATTACCATTGCACTTGGATCCCCTGATGGTTTACAAAGAGGACTGACAGCTACAGCAACGGGAAAACCGTTCTTGTTTCCTGTTGGAAAAGAATGCCTCGGAAGAGCATTTAACATTTTCGGCGAACCGATTGATGGCAGGCCGCCAATTAAAGAATACGTACTTAAACCCATACATAGAAAACCGCCATCCCTTCAAGAACAGGTAATTTCCTCGGGCATCATGGAAACAGGAATTAAGATTATAGACCTGTTGGCGCCTTTCCCGAGAGGCGGGAAGGTTGGGTTATTCGGAGGAGCAGGGGTTGGTAAAACAGTTATTTTAATGGAATTTATTTATAAGGTGGCAAAGATCTATTCAGGGATATCGGTATTCTGCGGCGTTGGAGAAAGGATGAGGGAGGGGCATGAGCTCCTGATGGAGATGAAGAGGCAGGGAATTATTGACAACTCCATACTGGTGTTCGGTCAGATGCGTGAATCTCCGGGTATAAGGTTCAGGGTTCCACTGTCAGGTGTTGCAGTTGCCGAATATTTGAGAGATGAAATGGGTAAGGATGTCCTTTTTATCATGGATAATATATATAGATTCGCTCAGGCCGGAAGCGAGGTATCCGTACTCCTTGGCAGGTTCCCCTCGAGGGTCGGATACCAGCCAACCCTCTCGTCGGAACTGGCAGATGTTCAGGACAGGCTTGTGTCTACAAAAAGAGGAATGATAACATCTGTTCAGGCCATCTATTTGCCTGCTGATGATTTAACAGATCCTGCCTGTGCAGGTGTTTTCCCATATCTTGATACCAGTATCGTTTTGTCCAGGGATATGGCGGCGCAGGGACTTTATCCTGCGATAGATCCTCTTTCATCTACTTCAAAACTTATTAGTCCCGAGGAAGTTGGTAAAAGGCATTTCATTATAGCAGAAGGCGTTAAAGAGCATATATCAAGATACAGGGAACTTAAGGATATCATAGCGATTCTCGGGATTGAGGAACTTTCTCCTTCTGATCGTCTGATAGTAAAAAGGGCGAGGAGACTGGAGCAATTTCTTGCGCAACCCTTCTTCCTGACAGAGGAGTTTACAGGGAGGAAGGGAAGACATGTGCCACTTCAGGAGACATTGAATGGCTGTGAGCTTATCATCACAGGCAAAATGGACGACATCCATGAAGAGAACTTTTTTATGATTGGAGCAATAGAAGAGATAAGATGAATGAAGCGGCATTTAATATCACTATCGTAACTCTTACCGGGCAGACTGAAAAGCAGGCTACCTATCTCAGGCTTAAAGACGCATCCGGCTATTTCGGAATCATGAAAAATCATGATGATTTTCTTACTATCATAGAACCATCTCTCGGATTTTACCAGAGCATAAACGAAAAAGAATTCTTTATAGCGCTGGATGGAGGAATACTTATAATAAAAAACGGCCGGGTGACCATAAGCACAAGAGAGATATTCGAGAGCGAAGACCCGGAAAAACTTTCAAGGATAATCGATGAAACCATAATGAAAAGGCATGAATTTGAAGCATCATTCAGAAGCATCCTTTCTGGCATAGAGGATGCGTTTATAAAAAAGACTGTGGAATTAAAAAGAAAGTTTTCTTCATGAAAAACAGGATGTCTAGATTTTCAAAGAACGTCGAGGAGTCGGCAAAAGAGGTCAAGGAGGCGAAAAAACAAAAGGGAAGACTATGGCATTATGCCTCTATAATAGGCATAGCAGGATGGCTTTTTGCCATTCTCGTTGTTGCAGGCGCTTACCTTGGCAGATACCTTGACAGAAAACTTGAGGCAAGCATCTCATGGACAATCACGTTCATTATTCTCGGCATAGCGCTGGGAGCCTATAATGTCTGGTATTTCTATTTTCGAAAGGAATAAGGTTTATGAAAACACCTGAAATGTTTCCTGTTGAGATATTTTCGATCGGGCCGATAGTGATAAAAAATACTGTTATTGTCACATGGTTCGTTATGGCATTTATAATTGTTGCCTCTTATTTTATAACCAGAAGGCTTTCTATTAAGCCGGGCGTTTTTCAGGAGATCTTCGAGGCGATAATTGAATCGGCAGAAAAAACCATAAAGGATACCTTGCCCATAAGCCCGTGGACTGTCATACCTTTCATTACAACCCTCTGGATTTTTATCGGTGCCTCCAATTTAATCGGTCTTATTCCGGGCTTCATGACTCCAACATCAGATATCAATACAACCTTCGCTTTTGCAATAATTTCATAATCGATGATGCATGTTTTTGGTTTAAAAACCATGGGAATAAGAAATTATCTGAAGCACTATACCGAGCCGTCATGGATACTTTTGCCGATTCACTTTCTTGCAGAGTTAACAAGAACAATTGCCCTGGCAATAAGGCTGTTTGGCAATATGCTCAGCGGAGATATGATTGCAATCATACTTCTCGGCATAGCAGGATTTTTAGTGCCTATACCTTTTTCTTTACTGCATATCGTAATCGGCATTATACAGGCTTATATCTTCGGCATATTAACCCTTGTATTTATTGCTGGCGGGATAAGAGTAGAACAAAATAAGAATATTTCAGAGGAGGTCTAAAATGGATTCCATGACATTAATAATCGTGGTATCGACAGCAGTGGCAGGCCTTACCATGGCCATCGGAGGATTTGGTCCTGTTCAGGCACTGGGCAAGGCCCTTACCAACGCACTGGATGCTATGGCGAGACAACCGGAAGCATCTGCGCAGATCATGAGAACCCTTTTTGTTGGGATGGCTATTATTGAGTCGATTGCGATATATGCGTTTGTTCTTGCGCTCATAATACTTTTTGCTAATCCTTTGATAAGGTACGTGGTTAAATAAATGAAATTTGATTTCTGGACATTGCTGTTTCAGATAATAAACTTTGCTGTCCTTCTCTTTATTCTTAAAAGGGTGCTTTATAAGCCCCTAAAAGAGATTATGGAAAAGAGAAGAAGCATTATCGAAAAGAATATTTCTGAAGCTGAAAAGATCAAAGAGGAGGCGTTGGAGATCCACGCCCGAAACCAGCTGGAGATGGAGAAACTCAAAGAACTCAAGAAAGAGTTGACCGATAAGATGAAAGAAGAGGTCGAGGCTGAAAGAGCAGTAATTCTTGCCGATGCTGAAAAAGAGGCACAGAAGCTGATCGAAAAGAAACAGGTACTTTTCGATACAGAGAAGAGGAGGATCGAAGCGGAATTGAAGAACCAGGCCCTTGAGATCGTGGAAACCTTTTGTACACGGTTATTGCGGGATATTTCCAATGAAGATGTTCACAGGGCGCTGTTCACAAAGTTTAAGGCGGAAATTCCTCGCATAACAGAAGATATAAAAAATGCTTACGGTGATGATGAGATAAAGATAGAACTGCTGTCACCATATCCTCTTTCAGAAGCCGATATAAAAGAAATAGAGAATGAACTTGCAACCCGGCTGAATAAAGAGATTTCCTCCAAAGCTGTTTTAGACGCAGGACTGATTGGTGGGCTGAAAATGAGAGTGTTTGATAAAGTATATGATGCATCCCTAAAGGGACAGATCCAGACATTCAGGAACAGCCTCAGGGGGGTTAAATAAATGGAAATAGGCATACTTGAATTCCTGGAAAAGGCAAAAGAGGAAGCATCAAAATACAGCTTTTCCATCATTATTGCAGAGGAGGGACGAGTCATTTCTATAGGGGATGATATTGCCTATGTATCAGGACCGTGGAGTACGAAGCTGTATGAATTGCTACTCTTTGAAAGCGGTGATTCAGGTATTGCATTTGATCTCGACAGGGACCAAATTGGAGTAGTGATTTTAGAAAATCAAAAAGGGATAAAAGCAGGAGACAGGGTTTATACTTCGGGAACGGTCCTGTCTGTTGGTGTAGGAGAAGAATTGCTCGGACGGGTGGTTAATCCACTCGGATACCCATTGGATGGCCTCCCTGCGCCATACATCAGAACATATTACCCTGTGGAAAGAGAAGCTCCGTCCCTAATCCAGAGAGACTATATCTCTCAACCTCTATATACAGGCATAAAGGTTATAGATGCAATGCTACCGCTCGGAAAAGGGCAGAGGGAATTAATAATAGGGGATCCCTCTTCAGGGAAGACCTCGATTGCTATTGATGCAGTAATAAACCAGAAAAGAAGTGACGTCATCTCAATCTACGTTGCGATAGGACAGAAAAGAGAACATATCTTAAAAATAATAGAGGAAATAAAAACTTACGGGGATATATCAAAAACCATATTCGTTGTTGCAGATGCAACTGAAACCCTCGGTCTTCAGTACATTGCCCCGTATAGCGCAACAGCTATCGCCGAATATTTTCTTGACAGCGGAAAAAATGATGTTCTTATTATCTATGACGATCTGACAAAGCACGCTAATGCCTACAGGGCCCTGAGCCTCTTACTGAAAAGACCGCCTGGCAGAGAGGCATATCCTGGAGATATATTCTATCTTCATTCACGTCTCCTTGAGAGATCTGCGAAACTGAATGAAAAATATGGAGGGGGTTCTATTACTGCGCTCCCCATAGTTGAAACGCAACAGGGCAATATTTCAAGTTACATACCGACCAACCTCATCTCCATAACAGACGGGCAGATATATCTCAGCACATCCCTTTTTAACAAAGGGATAAGGCCTGCCATTGATGTAGGAAAATCCGTATCAAGGATAGGCGGCAAGGCGCAAGTAGAAATCATGAGGGAAGTGGCAGGACGTCTGAAAATAGATTATTCAAGATTTCTTGAAGTTGAGGTTTTTACAAAATTCGGGATGAGGATAGAAGAAAAGACCGCTCAACTGATACGGAGGGGGGAACGATTGCGGGAGATTCTCAAGCAGCCTGAATTTCACCCTCGCTCCCTTGAGGAAGAAGTTGTCAGTCTAATGATTGTTGAATCCGGTGTCCTCGACCCGATTGAGCCCTCTGAAGTCCGCAACAAATGCGAAGAGATTATGAAGACAATAAGACAGCAAATACCCGATGTGCTGGATCACATAAGAACAACTGGCAGGTTATCAGATACCGATAGAAACCGCCTAACTTCTCTTATCGAAAGGTCATGAAATGTCGACAAAGTCTATAGAACAAAAGGTAAAGGCATTTGAAGACATCCATGACATTGTAAATGCAATGAAGGCATATGCGGGTCTTAACATTAGGAAAACAGAAGAATGTGTGCCACATGTAAGGATATATGAGAGGGATGTCTCTTATGCAATGGCATATCTTTTTGCGCATTTTCCTTCACTTGCCATGCCTGAGCGACATGCAGGCAAAAGGATTATAGTCGCATTCGGATCAGAACAGGGCTTATGCGGCGCCTATAATGAAAGAATTGCTGATTATATGGATACAGTTGTCAATCCTGAGGATTATATCTTTGTAATCGGTAAAAGGCTTAAGTCAGCAATTGAACAGCATAAGCTCCGTATAACTGCTTTTATGGAATCTGCCGTAAGTTTTGACGGCATCAGAGAGGTTATGGAAACAAGCCTCTCAAAAATAATGGATATTTATTCTCAGAAAGACATTTATAATCTGACTGTTCTCTTCACATCTGTCATCAAGAACAACGCGGATATAGCCATGGAACAAATACTCCCTCCGGATATGGAGGCGCTTGAGACTTTGGAACCATTATCGAAAAAATGCTTGATGTATCTTAATCCGGAACAAATATTTAAAAAGCTTATTGAGGAAAAGCTCTATATCAGTATCTATAAATGCTACGTAGAATCCCTGAGGAGTGAAAACTGGTATAGATTAAGGAGCATGGAGAGCGCATCTGAAAATATAATCAAGAATATTTCTGATTTAAAAACCGTCCAGAGATATGTGAGACAGGAAGATATCACACAGGAAATACTGGAAATACTCGGCGGAAGCAGGCTAATTTAAAAAGGAATATGAGTATATGTCTGATAATTTTACGTATGATATTAACACTACAATGAATATTTTGACAAAAACTGTTAAGAGATGGCTTTTAGCCGTCATTCCGGGCTTGACATGGAATTCAGAAGTTATTGAAAACCCTAAATTCCCGCTTAAGAAATTCGGGAATGATGAAAAAATACGCTGTAGTATTAATTCTGTTGCTGAAGAGATTATGAAATGGATACAGTTACAGTTAAAGAACTGAAAAAATCATATAACACCTTTCCGGCCATTGACGGAATCAGCTTTTCGATTAGGCAGGGGGAGGTTTTCGGTCTTCTTGGTCCAAATGGTGCGGGCAAGACTACGACTATCAGGATACTTTCAGGGTTGACAAGACCTTTATCAGGAACTGCCACGATAATGGGATATGATGTTGTGAGTAATCCAGTTAAGGTCAAAAGAAGTATTGGCGTGGTTCCTGAAACGTCAAATCTATATCCTGAACTCACCTGTACTGATAATCTTGTTTTTGCAGGTAGGCTTTATGGAATGAGCGCAAAAAATGTAAAAGCAAAAGCAGATGAACTTCTTCATTTATTTGGCCTTCAGGAAAAAAGCGATGTACTCTTTGGTAAATTATCAAGCGGAATGAAAAGAAAACTTACTATGGCAGCAGCTCTCATTCATGACCCACCTGTTTTGTTCCTTGATGAGCCTACTACTGGACTTGATGTAATGAGCGCAAGGGCATTAAGAGAAGTAATACAATCACTAAAAGACAGAGGAATAACAATACTTCTTACCACACATTATATTGAAGAGGCTGACAGACTTTGTGATAGGATTGCTATTATTGTAAAAGGTAAAATCGTTACTATTGATACACCTGATGCTCTTAAAAAATCTGTCAAAACTGAAAAAGCAATAGATATTAAAATCAGCCATTTTCCATATTTTATAGAGAAAGATTTTTTGAATATCACAACCGCAATTAAGTATGAGAAAATAGAGGATGGGTTCAGATTTTTCATAAATGACATTGATACATTTTTAGTAGAAATTTCTGCTTTTATTCAAGAAAAAGGTTTGATTATAGAGGCAATTAATACTGTGGCACCATCTCTTGAAGATGCATTTGTTGAGATTACAGGACTTAAAAAAGAAGCAATGGTTCAGGAAAAAGGCAGCATAAAGTGAATAGCACAATACGAAATATATATTTGATAGCTATGAAAGATATGAAGGCGTATTATTTTAAGCCACCGAATATAAGCTGGGGTATTTTATTTCCACTTGTATTCATCCTTGCATTTTATCTCAAAAGTCCTATGGAATTTTCACATTTAATTCCAGGGCTGTTGGCACTCAGTCTGCTTTTCAGCACTACTTCTATGGAGGCAATAGTTATAACATTTGAAAGAATGACAGGTGCTCTTGAGAGACTATTGCTTTATCCTGTTTCAGTAACTACTATTTTGGCGGGAAAGATATCTGGTGGAGCTGTTTTTGGAATAACTGTTACTTTTGTTTTTCTTTCAGGCTTGATTATTATATTTCCATTCCATATAAAAGACACCCTGTTGTTTTTTGTATCTGTTATTATTTCATCATTTACTTTTTCGGCACTCGGAGCATTTGTATCAGTTTCGGTGAAGCAGGTTTTTGAGGCTCAAACACTTTCAAATCTCTTCCGATTCCCTATGATTTTTTTAAGCGGTTTATTTATACCTGTAAATAGTCTTCCATCTATTATAAAACCTATTGCATATTTGATGCCTCTTACATATACCATTGATTGCATGAAATTAGCCTTTGGTTATGAATATCAAATAATGCATCCTGTATTGAATCTGGCTGTTTTGATAGTTTTTGCTTTTATATTTCTTCTGTTATCGGTGAAAATATTAAAAGGAAGGATGTCTTGAAGCTGTATTTAAGAGATATTCATATAATTATAGAAGAGAAGGGTTTACTGTGAGACTGACTATTGATAAACGCCTGCTCCTGAGTTTTGCATTCACTCTATTAATTTTAATCGCTGAGATTATAGGCGGAATAATCAGCAAAAGCCTTGCTCTTTTAAGTGATGCGGGCCATATGTTAACAGATGTATTTGCGCTTGGCTTAAGTATGATTGCATCACATATTGGCATGAGGCCATCAGATAGCAGAGCTACATTTGGTTATCAGAGAGTTGGGCTTTTGGCAGCAGTAATTAATGCTATTAGTCTTATTTTAATTGCTGTTTTCATTTTCTATGAATCTTATCATCGGTTTATTTCTCCGCCTCAAATACACACCACCACTATGCTTATTGTTGCTTGTATCGGATTAGTCGGAAATATTTTTATAGTTTTCATTCTTGGTCATAGCCATAAAGATCTTAACATTAAAAGCGCATGGCTTCATGTTCTTGGAGATACTTTATCATCAGTCGGTGTTATCATATCAGGCATTATAATATTTTATACTGGATGGTCATACGCTGATCCTTTAGCGAGCGTACTTATCGGTTTTATAATTTTATTTGGAGGAATTAGAGTTGTAAAAGAAGCTCTGAGGATTTTTCTTGAGATGACACCCTCAGGATATAATGTTGAAGAAATAGTAAAAAAAATAGCTGAGACACCCGGGGTAATGGGCATTCACAATGTACATCTCTGGTCGCCATCACATAATAATGTTGCATTCTCTGCTCATATATGGGTGAAGGATCAAAAGTTAAGTGAGGTTGCGGGACTAAGGGAAAAAATTGAAGATGTGTTAATGGCTATGGGTATTAAACATATCATACTTCAATTCGAATGCATGGAGTGCGAAAAAAGAGGGCTTTATTGCCAGATTCACATTGAACAAAAGAATAATCATACTTAGAAGCGGAGATTACAGAATCTGACATCTTTAGTGAGAGGAAAACAATTATTTGATAAGAAGAAGAGGCTTTTTATTTTGTTTTAAAATAATTTTAAAACTCTTGATAATATTAATCATACTTTGTTGTCCTTCAACAGGTTATAGCACTTTTGATGAAGATAAGGAATTCAGGCACGTAATACAAAACAATTTTTTGACCATTGGTGGTATTTATAGGATACGATGTGAAGTTCAGGATGAATTCAATCTTAATAAATATAGTACGGGCACTAATGAGGATTTTATCCTTTCAAGATTGAGGATTGAGATAGATTTAAAATTAACAAAAGATTTAAGAATTCATTCTCAGATTCAGGATGCAGAGGTTATTGGGTCCTCTTTTTCATATAAAGATTTTAAAGGTAAAAATAATCCTTTCCATGATCCATTTGATATCAATCAGTTGTATATTGAATATTGGGCTACTAAAAAATTTGGTGTAAAAATAGGAAGGCAATCAATCTCATTTGGAGATAGAAGGATTTTCGGTCCGGGTGACTGGGGTAATACTGGGCGTTATGCATGGGATGCCATACGTGCTATTTATAAAAGCGACAGTATTATCAGTAATTGGATAATAGGCCGTTATATAATACACGATCCTAAGATATGGCCTAATAAACAGATTAACGGTGTGACAGCTTTTGCAACGTATAATACAATAAAAAAACTTCCTTTTCAGTTAGATTTATTTTACGTTTATAGAGACGATAATAGGGGAACCACAAAGGGTGAAGTTGGAACGGGCAATTTATATTCTAATACTGTTGGGTTTAGAATAGATGGGAGATATGGTCAATGGGATTATAATTCTACTCTTGCAAGGCAGTTTGGTAAATGGGGTGATGACAACATAAAAGCTTATGCTCTTGTTTTGACCCTTGGATATTCTTTTGATACAGCTTGGAAACCACATATAATTTTACAATATGTGAATGGTTCAGGTGATAAGAATCCTCATGATGGAAAACACGAAACATTTGATGGAGTTTTTGGTGGTGCGGATACTGTTCTATATGGATGGATGAATATGTTCTTTATTCAAAATCTGAGAGAACACAGGATTGACATTATACTTTCACCTAATGAGACAACTACTTTGCGAGGAGAGTATCATTATTTTGCACTCGATGAGAAAAGGGATGCTTGGTATTTTCCAGGTAATTCACAGCGCAGGGATAAAACAGGTTCTTCAGGACGTGGACTTGGGCATGAAGTTGATTTGGTTGTGAACAAAAAAATCTCTAATTTTATTGAAATATTGGGTGGTTATTCCTTTTTTATCCCAAGTGAGTTTGTGAAAAATACAGGTTCAAGCCCTATAGCCCAATGGTACTTTTTGTAGACAACGATTTATTTTTAGAGATAAATATGGAGGTTTGAGATGAAGCGATTAATTATCTTTGTTATTATGATTACCTTTTGCTTGGGCACCTTTAACCTGCAAGCCGAAAATCAGAAAGAACCCCAGAAAAAAACTGCTCCTTCAGGAGTTTGTCCACCTTTTTATCTTAAAGACGAAGCAGGAAATATTATTGACCCTGTGCACAATGTTAATACGGACAAGCCTTATTCACCTAAGCAGACATGTGGTGCAAATGGATGTCATGATTACAACAAGATAACAGAAGGATTCCATTTTACGCAGGGCAGAGGCGAGAAAGTTCCCGAACTTTTCGCAAGGAGATATAACTGGGTTAGTTCTCCTGGCAACTATGGTGGAACGTGGTGCTCCCCTGCGCCTTTGTACAGACAGCTCGCTCCCAAAAAGAACGATAATGCCAGGATGATTGATATGACCTCATTTGATTTTGTGACGGCTACATGTGGCAACTGTCATCCTGGAGGGGGTCCTCTTGAGTACGACCGCGAGGGGAATAGATATGATGAATTCATGAAAAAGCAGGGCATGAGATCAGGAGAGGATAATGGTCTTGATGGTGATTATTTTAAGGCACGATGGATTGATACAGGAGTAATTGAAGCTGATTGTCTGCTTTGCCATATGCCTGAATATAACTTTAAAGAACGGAACAAACAGATTGCAAATTTGAATTTTAAGTGGGCAGCAACTGCAGGGAGTGGTTTCGGGAGTATTAATGGAAGTATTAAAGATGGCAAACCTGTTAAAGTAACATATGATAAAAGCAAGTTTGATGAAGAAGGCAAGGTAATCGTACATATTGCACCTGAGCCACGAAATGAAACGTGCCTTCAATGCCATAAAAAGCCTGACTGGAAGAAACGCGGGGCGTCATTTTCTGCGCGTACAGACGTCCATATAGCTGCGGGGCTTAGATGTGTTGATTGCCATGCGGCAGGGAGCAAGGCTGTTGACAAAAGAATCCAAGGGAGAGAAGTACATCAGTTCGGAAAAGGCGACGATCCTTCAGGTTGGGTCAGGAATGACCTTGATAATTCTATGAGAACATGTGAGACTTGTCATATCAATGGATGGCGGAATGCTCCAATAGCGAAGCATAGCTGGTTGCCTCCATTGCATATGGAGAAACTATCCTGTCAGGCATGCCATATCCCTTCACGTGCAGTGAAAAGCGCGCTCGTTCAGGCAAGTGATGTTTTCAATCCAGCTCCCAGAATTACTCCACCTCCTAAACATATCTGGACTTTTTATGACCAGGAGATGAGATTCTGGAATCATTACGGTGAACTTGACCTTTTCACAGCAATGGATCAGCCGACAGATATAACAAGACCAACGCTTTTTAAATATAAAGGGAAGATATATCCCGGCAACCGTGTCCATAGTTCATGGGTAGGTTTTGAAGAGAAGGGTAAAGAGGGATTAAATCAGCTGTTCATGAAGGACTTTTTTCAAATGTGGATGCAGCATCTGGCAGAGCCATCAAAGAATTATCCAGAACTATCATTATTAAAAGATGACAATAATGATGGTATTATCGAGGTCAACAGACCAGAGGAAGTTGATGCTCTTCTAACATCTGTAAAAAACTTTCTCTTAAATACGGGTTTCCCGCTTGAGGGGAAGCGTCTTGTATGGGTCTCAGATAACAAGGCTTACTATTCTTCAAAGGAAAGCCGTGAAATTCCTCATGAAGATTATGAAGCGACAGCTTATGCATCTGTTTATAAATTTTCACACGATGTAGCACCAGCAAAAGCAGCACTTGGAGCTAAAGGATGTACTGACTGCCACTTTTCAGGCTCACTGTTTTTTGAGGGCAGGATTTTGAAGGAAATATTCTCTTCAAAAGATGGGAAACCTGTTTGGATACCAAATTATGAGATATTAGGTCTTTCAAATACTTGGATAAAAATAGGTTCTTTTCGTGAAGAGTTATTGAAACCATTGTTGTATGTTTTAACGGGGTTTCTTATAATTCTTGCTATTTTAGTAATTTTATTGCAGTTGGCATTAAGAAATAATTTCGTTTTACCTCAGAAAGCCAAATTTATTATATGGATTGTTCTTGCAGGAGTTATCGTCTTCTTTCTAATAGCATCGCTTTCTCCAGGACTTATTGAGTATATGACTTTTAGCAGATTTACACTTGATGCAAATCATTTCTGGATAGCATTGATTATCTTCTTGCTCTCGATTGCTATTATGCTATCACAAAAGGTTGGTGAAAAAACTTTAGGAATCAGTATAGCAATGAGAAAACTTGGATGGCTGTTCATCATATTGGGCGCATTCTCTGGTATACTTATTTTGTTGAAGATAGGAGGATTGAGCGTTATAACCCGTTTGGCTTATATGGCTTTTGATCTCAATCTCGTATTAATGGTAATAAGCTCTATTATTTTATTAATTATAAGAATTGGCTCGGATAAAGGCATCCAGAACTGATAACATATTTTGATGAAAGAGATGAAATATTTAGAGTAGAATCATTTGCAAGAAGAGGTTTTATAAATTGAAAATAGAATTTGAACCCATAGGATTTGTAAGAACAAAAGAGACAAACATACCAAGGCACTGGAGTGTTTCGGATGCTGAAGGAGAGATTATTATTGATGAGAAATATACTGAAGGATTAAAAGATATAAAAAAAGGTCAGCAGATAATTGTGATATTTCATTTTCATAAAAGTCCGCCTTTTAATTCTGGTTATCTTGTGCAGAAACCTCCTCATAAGGACAAGTCAATGGGGGTTTTCAGCACATGTTCTCCTATAAGACCAAATCCTGTGGGCTTTTCTATTGTCAGTGTAATAGGAGTGAAAAGTAATGTTATATCAGTCAAAGGAATAGATATGATTGACGGAACGCCTGTGCTTGACATTAAACCTGTTGTTAGAGGCGACTAGAAAGTGTAAAAATATAGAAGCAGTGGATAAAAAGGCAAAACTAAAACAACTTGTGATTAAGACTTATTCAAATATTGCTTCGCAGGGTTCATGTTGCAGTGCCTCTGCATCGTGTTGCAGTCCTCAGAGTGCGCCAATAAATCTTCTTGAGGCAGGAAGGCTTCTTGGATATTCAGATGAAGAGTTAAAGATCGGGCTTGGAGAGGCTAATCTCGGTCTTGGATGTGGTAATCCTCTGGCAATAGCAGAATTAAAAGAAGGAGAGATTGTTCTGGATCTTGGAAGCGGCGCAGGTTTTGACGCTTTTCTTTCTGCAATGAAAGTCGGAGAAAAAGGTTACATAATCGGTGTGGATATAACTCGTGAAATGGTTGAAAAAGCTAAACAAAATGCTGAGAAACTTGGGATTAAAAATGTTGAATTCAGATTGGGAGATATTGAAAACCTGCCATTGGATAGTAATTCTATTGATGTAATAATTTCTAATTGTGTCATTAATCTTTCGCCAGATAAGCAGGCTGTTTTTAATGAAGCATTCAGGGTTTTAAAACCCAATGGCAGACTTGCTATCTCTGACATTCTTAAAAAAGGTGAATTCTCTGATACTATCAAGCAGAATCCAGATGCTTACAGCGGATGAATTACAGGCGCAGTTCCTGTTGAGGAGCTGAAGGAGATGCTTGAAAAAGCCGGGTTTGTTGATATTGAAATAAAGAGTAAAGAAGAGAGTAACAAAATCATTAAAAGCTGGAATTTTGAAAAGGGCACAGAGAATATGGTTTTTTCAGCATATATTAAAGCAAGAAAAAAAGGGGTATAGCGTTTATAGCGTTCTTTGCGTTTATAGAGTTATAGCGTTTATAGCGTTCATTGCGTTTATAGCGTTAAATAAAAGTGCATAGCGCATAGCGTAATAAAAGCAAGAGGGTAATTGGCAATAACTCAATTTCTGAAACAAAATAAACTACCTTATTACTTTATTCAGAAAAGATTTTGAATTTATATATAAGTAAACAAGATTTGACAAATTAAAATATATGTGATATAAACTACTTAACAATTAATAAATATGATTGATTTGTGGAGAAGTGCATAACATTAAGGTTGTGTATTATCTATATATTTAAAATTATTAAAGAAAGGAGGTTTTTATGAGTATCATTACACGAAGAGATTTTTTAAGGTACTCAGGTATTGCTGTTACTGGTATAACGTTGAGCCAGCTTGGTTTTGATATTACACCAGCTAAAGTTCACGCAGCAGAGCTCAGGTCAGAACTTAGGATTAAAGGTGCAAAAGAAACGCCATCTATTTGTTGTTTTTGCTCAGTTGGTTGTGGGATTTTGTTTTCGACTGACAAAAACGGTAAAGTAATTAATTCAGAAGGGGACCCAGACCATCCTATAAGTGAAGGTGCATTGTGTGCAAAGGGTGCTGCAACTTATCAGATTGCGACAAGTCCAAATAGATTGCAAAAGGTGAGGTATCGTGCACCATATAGCAATACATGGAAAGAGGTCAGCTGGGATTGGGCTATTAATAAGATTGCATCAAACATTAAGAAGAGTAGAGATAAGAGTTTTGTAGCTAAAAATAATGGAGGGAATTTAGTAAATAGGACAGATGGTATTGCATCAGTAGGAAGTGCAGCATTAGATAATGAAGAATGCTGGTTATTCCAGAAGATGCTTAGAGCTCTTGGTTTAGTATATATTGAACATCAGGCAAGGATATGACATAGTGCTACTGTGGCGGCTCTGGCAGAGTCGTTCGGTCGCGGTGCAATGACTAATCATTACATTGATTTTAGAAATGCAGATGTTATTTTAAATATGGGTGGTAATGTTGCAGAAAATCATCCTGTATCTTTTAAGTGGATTCAGGCAGCAAGGAATAATGGTGCAATATTTATTCATGTTGATCCTCGCTATACAAGAACTTCTTCAAAGGCTGATATATTTGCTCGTTTAAGGTCTGGGACTGATATAGCATTTCTTGGTGGGATGATAAAGTACATTTTAGATAATAATCTTTATGATGAGTTCTATGTAAAGAACTACACAAATGCATCATTTATAGTAAATCCAAAGTATAGCTTTGAGGATGGTTTATTTTCTGGGTATGACCCAAAAAAGAGGGCTTATGACCAATCTACATGGGCATTGGAGAAAGATGAAAACGGTATACCTAAGAGGGACATGAGTCTAAAAGATGAGAGGTGTGTGTTCCAGTTACTCAAGAAACATTATTCAAGATATACTTTCGATATGGTGTCTAATATAACTGGGACACCGAAAGAAGATCTCGAGTTAGTTTATAAGACATATGCTTCAACAGGGAAGCCTGATAAAGCTGGGACGATTTTATATGCAATGGGTTGGACTCAACATACAGTAGGTGTTCAAAACATTCGTGCTATGTGTATAATTCAACTTCTTCTTGGTAATATGGGGATTGCTGGTGGCGGTGTGAATGCATTAAGAGGAGAATCCAATGTTCAAGGTTCAACGGATCAGGCGTTGCTATATCATATATTACCAGGTTATTTACCAACTCCGAGGGAGCAGTGGCAGACACTTGAAGATTATAATAAAACAACGCCAACATCGAAGGATCCAAGAAGTGTTAATTGGTGGAAAAATAGACCTAAATATTTAGCAAGTCTTTTAAAATCGTTCTATGGAGAACATGCAAAAAAGGAAAATGATTTTTGCTATTCATGGCTTCCAAAACTTGATAAGACGCAGGATGCTTCATGGCTTAATTTGTTTGATGAGATGTATAAAGGAAAATTTTTAGGCTTTTTCGCATGGGGTATGAATCCTGCATGTTCAAGTGCTAATGCTGGAAAAGTTAGGCAGGCGCTTACAAAGCTTGATTGGATGGTTAATGTGAATGTTTTTGATAGTGAGACCGCTAACTTCTGGAGAGGACCTGGAATGGATCCTTCAAAGATAAAGACAGAGGTTTTTCAATTGCCATGTGCAGCTTTCATGGAAAAAGAAGGAAGCATATCAAATAGCGGTCGATGGATGCAGTGGAGGTGGAAGGCGGCGAATCCGCCAGGACAAGCAAAACCCGATGGAGAGATAATGTACGAGTTATTTAAGAAGGTCAGGGAGCTTTACAAAAAAGAAAAAGGTGCATTTCCTGAACCTATATTAAATTTAAAATGGGATTATGAGACTAACGGAAAATTTGATGTACATAAGGTTGCAAAAGAGATAAACGGATATTTTCTTGAAGATATAAATGAGCATCCAGTTGATAAGAAACCATATAAGAAAGGGACATTGGTCCCAAGTTTTGTATACCTACTGGATGATGGGAGGACTTCATGCGGAAATTGGATTTATTCGGCAAGTTATACCGAAGCAGGAAATATGGCAGCAAGAAGAAAGAAAGACGACCCGACAGGACTTGGACTATATCCACAATGGGCATGGGCATGGCCTGTAAATAGGAGAATAATATATAATCGTGCATCAGTTGATCTTGATGGTAATCCAAGAAATCCAAAAAGGGCGATTCTCAAGTGGGATGCTGAAAATAAGAAATGGGTTGGAGATATACCAGATGGTCCAGCCCCACCGATGGGAACAAATGGTGTTTATCCATTTATTATGAAGCCGGATGGTGTTGCTTCAATATTTGGACCTGGACTTAAAGATGGTCCATTTCCAGAACATTATGAACCCCTTGAATGTCCTATTGAAAAGAATTTAATGTCGAGTCAGAGGATAAATCCCGTTATTAAGCTTTTTGAAGGTGGTCCTGATGTTTTTGCATCTTGTGACCCAAGATATCCATTCGTTTGCACTACATATAGGGTAACAGAACATTGGCAGACAGGCGTTCTCACAAGATGGTTACCATGGTTGTTGGAAGCAGAACCGCAAGTGTTTTGCGAGATAAGTCATGAGCTTGCAAAACTACGGGGTATTGAAAATGGAGATAAGGTTTTGGTTGAAACAGCAAGAGGTAAACTTGAAGCAACTGCAATTGTTACAAGTCGTCTGAAACCATTCATTATAGCTGGGCAAACAGTTCATCTTATCGGTTTGCCATGGCATTTTGGCTGGTTGCATCCAAAGGATGGTGGAGATAGTGCAAATTTACTAACGCCTACGATTGGTGATCCTAATACTATGATACCTGAGTCTAAGGCTTTTATGGCTAATGTTAGTAAGATAACTGGACAGAAACCTGCTAAAAAAGATAGCAAGGCTTAAGGGAGGTGGTAAAATGGCAGATAAATCATTTTTTATAGATACATCTAAATGTACAGCATGTAGGGGTTGTCAGATAGCTTGTAAACAATGGAATATGAATCCTGCAACTAAAACTGTACAACATGGCACTCATCAGAATCCAGATGACCTTTCTTTTTCAACTTATAAGCTTGTTCGTTTTAGCGAGCATGAGGTTAATGGTAAACCAGTTTGGTATTTTTTCCCCGATCAATGTAGACATTGTGTTCAACCACCTTGCAAGATAATTGCAGAGTCTATTGGTGTAAAAGCAATAACGGTGGATGAGAAGACAGGCGCTGTATTACATAATCCCAAGATAAAAGTAAAGGAACAGGATTTTAAAAGAATACGCAACGCATGTCCGTGGGATATTCCCAGATGGGATCCACAAACGCAGGGTATGGCAAAGTGCACAATGTGTATTGATAGAATACGGGAAGGTTTACTACCAGCATGTGTCAAGACATGTCCAACTGGTGCTATGAATTTTGGTGATAGGGATAAGATGCTCGAGTTGGCTCAGAAAAGGCTCCAAGAAGTAAAATTAAAATATCCTAAAGCCGAGTTATTAAATGCAGATTTTCATAGGACAATTTATCTTGTGATTGATGATCCTAAGATGTATCATAAGTATGCGAGTGTGACTGTAGAAGCAGAAATGGTAGTTGGATAAGAGGATGAATTAGAAAATAAACGGCTTGTTTTGAATTATTTCGAAACAAGCCGTTTATTTTTGGTAAGAAAGAGATTTAATGAGGATGAAAGGAAATTTATACTTTTATATTGAGAAATATCCTGAATACAAAGATATTATTCTTTTTTACGAAAAGGTTTGTAGTTTACAGGAAAAGTCTAAACCAGAGATTTACGGGATAGAAAAAAAGGTGCAAGAATTAGAAAGTAAAAAGAAAAATAAAGAATATCCACTTATTAATAGAAGTGATTTTATTGTTGATATTGTTTCATCAATGAAATTGTTTAAGACATTACTTGAGGAATGTAGAGATGCTAATGATTTATTGAACAGGAATATATGTGTTTTGGAGGAGGTTTTATTAAATAAAGACATAAATTTAAGTTATTTGATTGAGAATCACAGTAATGATTCTTATTTAGAGTTTATCAGTAATGAGCATGGTATAGATTTACAGATATTGAAGTTTTTGATTTTTACATCTATATATCCTTCAATCCAAATAAATGTTGACAAATTTAAAAATCTTATTGATTTTAGAGAATTCTTAAAAGGTTATTGCCCTATATGTGGTTCGTTACCCTTTATCTCAGCACTTAAGGACGAAGGTCGAAGATATTTGTCATGTTCATATTGTTATTTTGAGTGGCTTACGGAAAGATTGAAGTGTCCCTTTTGTGAAAATAATGATCATAATAGTTTACATTATTTTTTCGAAGAAGGCGATGAGATACGTCGAATAGATTTATGTGAACAGTGTAAACATTATATAAAAACTATAGATTTGCGCAAATTAAGTTATCAGATGGACATTACAGTTGAGAATATTATATCATTGCACCTCGATTTGATTGCATTAGAAAAGGGGTATAAAAAACCTACATCAAGTTTTTGGATTATTTAAAGAAGACATTTATGAATGTTATTTATTTTGGATTATTGACTTTAAACCTTAAGCTATCCTACCATTAAAACATGGATTTGGATGTTATTTTCAAGACTTATGAGAACGAGATGAGAGGCGTTGAGAAGAGGCTCATGGATTTATTTAATAGTCCTGCTTTTCCAATACCGTTTATTGGTAAGTATATACTTGAAGGAGGGGGTAAGAGATTAAGACCTTTAGTTTTAATCTTAAGCACGGAGATTGCTAATTATAAAGATGATGCTCGTTTAACGTTTGCAAGTATTATTGAATCGATTCATACCGCTTCTCTATTACATGATGATGTGATTGATGGTGCAGTGATTAGGAGAGGGAAAGTGCCAGCACATTCTATATGGGGAAATCAGATAGTGATTCTTGTAGGTGATTTTTTGTATTCAAATGCACTTCGACTTGCAGTGATGCATAAAAGTCAAAGGATTATGGAGACCCTTTCAGAAGCGACTACGAGGATGACAGAAGGGGAGATATTGCAACTTTCAAGAACTGGCGACCCAGAAATAACAGAAGAAGAATATATAAAGATAATCTCGGCAAAGACTGCAGTACTGATATCAGCTGCATGTAAGATAGGAGCTATATTAGGTTCGCTTCCACAGGATAAAGAGCATGCATTAACGCAATTTGGGATGAAAACAGGTATTGCTTTTCAGATGGTTGATGATATACTTGATTATAAAGCAGACGAGACTGAACTTGGTAAAGAACTTGGTAAGGATTTAAAGGAGGGGAAAATAACGTTACCGCTTATCTATCTGCTGAAAGAAGCAAATGACGACGAGAAAGGCGAGATTAAAGGTATTATAAAAGGTAATTTTAAAAAGAGGGGACTAAAGAGAATATTAAAACTTTTTGATAAATATAATTGTATTGAAAAATCTTTAGATATTGCAAGGAGCTTAGTGGATGATGCAAAAAATGAACTTCTTATTTTTCCAAGTTCATATGCAAGGGATGCTTTATTTACCATTGCAGATTATACATTAAAAAGGGAAAAGTAAATGCATCCTTTTGTGGAGTTAGCGAAAAACGCTGTTGAAACATATATAAAAGAAGGTCGTGTAATAGCCCCACCTATACCTCTACCTCCTGAAATGGCTGCAAAGGCTGGAGTTTTTGTATCAATAAAGAAACATGGAGAATTAAGAGGATGTATCGGAACTTTTTTACCAACAAAAGATTCTATTGCTGAAGAGATTATTGCAAATGCAATCTCATCAGCTACTAAGGATCCACGTTTTCCGCCAATAGATAGAAGAGAACTTGCTGACTTACAATATAGTGTTGATGTCTTGTCCACGCCTCAGAAAGTAAAAAGCAAGTCTGAGCTTGATCCTAAAAAGTATGGTGTTATTGTGTCGTCTGGATTCAGGAGAGGTCTGTTATTGCCTGATCTTGAAGGAGTCAATACTGTTGATGATCAATTGAGAATTGCAATGTTAAAGGCTGGCATAAGTCCTGATGAGGATATAGAGATATTTAAATTTACAGTTAAAAGATACAAGTAATGGAAGAGATTTCTTTAAAAGGGAACATCAAGGATACGTGCGTACCTAAGATTTTATATTATTTAAAAAGGAATCGGAAGACCGGAACACTTGTATTTAAAACCCCTGTTTTCGTAAAAAAAGTTTTTATAGTTAAGGGTGAAGCTATCTTCGCTTCATCGACTTATGAAGATGATAGACTCGGTGAGATGTTAATAAAAGCTGGGAAGATAACACTTGAGCAATATGAAAAGTCAGTTGAACTTCTAAAGAAGACTGGAAAGAGGCAAGGAGCTATACTTGTAGAACTTGGATTTTTATCACCTAAGGATTTATTCTGGGGGGTGAAGTACCAGGTAAGAGAGATTATATATAGCTTATTTTTGCTTGAAGATGCTGAGTATGAGTTTATTGAAGGAGAGATACCATTGAATGAGGTAATAACATTGAGGATGAGTATGGGTAATCTTATTTATGAGGGTGTAAAAAGAATAGATAATTGGACAAGAATAAAAAATGAATTGCCCGATATAAATACGGTTCTTAAATTGAGTACAGATCCTGCAAATTTATTCCAAGATATTGAATTGACTCATTTAGACAGGAGGATGCTTTCCTTGATAGATGGTAAGAGGACTATTAAGGAACTTTTGAATAGTTCATGGATAAGCTCTTTTGATGCATTTAAGATAATATATGTTCTATTGGCTACTGGTATAGTTGAAGAAAAGAAAACAATGGAACCAGTTTTGCCAACTAAGGAGGAGGTTTTTGTAGATGAGATTTTTAAACCTATAACAGAAGAGGAAGAGGCATTTATTAAAAGAGTGGATGATATTTATAATGATTTGTATAACAAGGGATTTTATGAATTACTTGAAGTTGATGAAAATGCTGATCTTGAGACAATTACAAAGAACTATTATAGGTTGTCTAAAGAGTTTCATCCTGACAGGTATTTTAACTCTTCTGACTTGGTATTAAGGGATAAGCTTTCTGCAATTTTTGATGCAATTACACATGCCTATAATTCATTAAAAAAATCCTTTGAAGATAAGGGTAGAAAAAATGTAGATTTGGGGGTAGAAACAGATATTGAAGAAATAAATCCAGAGGAGTTATTTTACAATGGGATAAGGAAGTTTAAGGAAGGTAATTTTTTAGATGCTATAAAATTCTTTAAATTATGTACTGATATATCACCTGATACTGCAAAATACTGGAGTTACTTATCTCTTGCTTTTACAAAAATACCTCAAGGTTTCAAGGACGCAGAAGAAGCTTTAAGAAGGGCAATTTCGTTAGAGCCAGGGAATGTTGATTATATAGCAAATCTCGGGTTAATTTATCTTGGTTTAGGTCAAAAGGAGCTCGCGTTAGAACAATTTAAAAAGGCACTTTCTATTGATCCCGATAATTTAAAGGCAAAGAAGGGTTTAGAGAAGGTCAGTTAGCCATTCCTTTTAAACGTACCGCTTTTACCACCTTTCTTCTCTAATAACATAATGTCACTTATTGTCATCTCTTTGTCAACAGCCTTGCACATATCATAAATTGTTAATGCTGAAATTGTAACAGCTATTAAGGATTCAATCTCGACTCCGGTTTTGCCTATTATCTTTACATCTGATATAACATCAATCTTATTATTGATTTCATCAAGCTCGAAGTTTATGTCAATTGAAGTTATATTTAGAGGATGACACATAGGTATGAGAGAAGCGGTATTTTTAGCACCCATAATACCCGCGATCTTTGCAACACATAAAACATCTCCTTTTGGTATTTTTCTATCAATAATAAGTTGCATCGTATCAGGTTTCATATAAACGGATGCCTTTGCCTTTGCTTCCCTAACGGTAGATGGTTTTTCAGTGATATCTACCATTTTTGCTTTGCCTTGTTCATCAACATGAGTAAGTTTTTTCATATTAAACTCCTTTAGGTATTTGGTGCCGAAGGCGGGATTTGAACCCGCATGGTCTTTCGACCACTAGACCCTGAACCTAGCGCGTCTACCAGTTCCGCCACTTCGGCTGATGTTATATTATTTATTATACGATAAATGAAATCATGTATTATTTTTAATGGTAGTAAGAGTAAGATGATTTCATAGGTGCTAACTTAATTAATCGTTTTTGTTGACCTCGTTTATAGATTCTTTTACTATGTTCATCAATGTGTTTAGATTTATCTCATCAATGCATAAAGGTGGCATGACAACTACAACATTTCCAAGGGGTCTCAAAATAACACCTTTTTCTCTTGCTTTGTATGCAACCTGCCACCCTTTTTTTTCTTTTAAAGGAAAAGGTTCTTTTGTTTTTTTGTCTTTAACAAGTTCTATCCCAGCCATTAAGCCAGCATTACGAGTATCTCCTACATTTTTTAACTGTGAGATTGAGTTTAACCAATTTTTAAATATGTTTATTTTATTTTCTAAGGTTTTAAGAAGATTTTCTTTCTCAAATAAATCAAGAACAGCTAAGGCAGAGGAACAAGCTAATGGGTTGCCAGTATAAGAATGTCCATGAAAAAATGTTTTTAAGTCTTCAAATCTTCCAAGAAAAGCATTGTAAATTTCTTCTGTTGTAACGGTAACAGCAAGTGGCATGTAGCCTCCTGTTATTCCTTTAGAAAGACATATGATGTCAGGTACGACACTTTCATGTTCGCATGCAAACATCTTTCCTGTTCTACCAAAACCTGTGGCTACTTCATCTGCAATCATAAGTACTCCATATTTGTAACATAGTTCTCTAACACCTTTCAAAAATCCTTTGGGTGCTGTTATCATACCGCCTGCTGCCTGTATTATAGGCTCTATTATTAGTCCCGCTATCTCATGTGAATGGGATTCGAGTATATTGTCTAATTTTTTAAGACATGTAAAATCACATTCAGGGAAAGTTTTGTCAAATTCACATCTATAACAATAAGGAGATGGAGCCTTATATGTTTTAAACAGTAAAGGCTCAAAGGTCTTGTGGAATATATCAATGCCACCAACGCTTACTGCACCAATAGTATCTCCATGATAAGCATTATTGAATGATATAAAAGAGTTTTTACCTTTAATACCTATATGTATCCAGTATTGAAATGCCATCTTTAAAGCAACTTCCACTGCTGTTGAGCCATTGTCAGAATAAAAGACTTTGGTTAGTCTTTTTGGTCCCATATTAAATGATTCGGATAAGATTTTTACAAGTTTTTCTGCAAGTTTTATTGATGGGACATTGCTAAGACCGAGCAATGTTGAATGTGCTATATTTCTTAGTTGTTCTATGATTGCATCATCAATCTCTTTTTTCTTATGGCCGAGTATATTAATCCATAAAGACGAGACACCATCAAGATACCATCTGCCATATATATCTTTCAAAAAACATCCTTTACCTTCTGAGATTATAATTGGTTTCTCATTAAGCCATTCTTGCATTTGTGTAAAAGGATGCCAGATGTATTTTTTATCATTTTCCTCAAGTGCTTTGTTTTCATTAATTAGATTCATTTGTTCACCTCTTTATGATAAAGATTAAGTATACCGTGAAATTATAATCCTTTCTTTTCCATAAAAGTCTTTTTTTACTTCGTAATCTTTATATCCATGATCCTTGAGTAGATTTATAATGGATTTAGTTTGTGACTCCCCAATTTCCATTATAAGGTAACCACCCTTTTTTAAGAATTCTCTACTTTGTGGAATTATCAACCTATAATATTTCAAGCCATCTTCTCCACCATTAAGTGCTGTTAATGGTTCCCAAAGTTTTATCTCAGGCATCAAATTTTCAATATCAGAATTTTTAATATAAGGTGGATTGCTGATTATCATAAAAAATTTAACATTTTTTTTATATTTTTTTATAGGGGCGAATAGGTTTCCTTTAATGAAGGTGATATTGTGTACATTATTAATTCTTGCATTTTTTTTTGCATAATTAATAGCCTTTTTCGAATTGTCTATCGCACATATTTGGAGATGAGGAAATTCTTTACCTATTGCTATTGCTATACATCCGCTACCTGTACAAAGGTCAACGATCTCACAATCGGAAGATTTAGTATTGATATTGCTTTTTGATGTTATTTTAAGTATTTGAACGGCTTCATAAACTAAATTTTCAGTCTCTGGCCTTGGTATTAAAACGCCTCTACCTACTTTTATTTTGAGGTTGTAAAAGTCAACATAACCAATTATATATTGGAGAGGCTCTCTTTTAGATCGTCTTTTCAAAGCAGTTTCAATCTTGGATATTAGATCGTAGTTGAATGTTGGATTGTCTCTAAATAATTCCGCTATATCTTTTTTGGAGAAATGGGAGATAATCATTGCTGCTTCTTTTTCTGCGTTTTGAACGCCAAATTTTTTAAGATAATTTACTGCATTTCTAAATGTGCTTAAGAAGTTCATATACAATAATTGTATTACATGGAGATCTTGGTAAAGACCCCATGTAGTTTTTTAGGTGGGAAGTTGTAGAAATGTATGAATGTGGGTGTAACCCTTTTTATTAGGGAAAAGAATTTCCAAATTATATTGCTTGTGGTTATATCCTCAAGACCATAAAAAACGACCCTTTCTTCTATGCCAGCTTCTCTTAAGATATCTTCGACGTCTATTACCTCCAGATAACCCATCTGTATCTCGAAAACCCTCAAGCCTTCAGTCAAATCTTCTTTAAAAAAACCGGTTATTCCGAATGGGTCATCTCTTTTAATAATAGAGATAAATATATTATCTTCATATATTATGCCATGGAAGAACATTGTCTGTGTGACATAAAAGGGAATTTCTTTAATGTCTTTTATTAGGAATAAGGCTGTTCCTTTGATTTTTTCTGTTTTGGCATGGACGCGAGTAAATTTTATTAGAAACTCTTCAAGAGGCATAAAATCCATTACTCGATATAACCTTGCCTGTCCTCTTGTGTAAACCATAATAATGGTGAATGGGATGAGGCCAAGTATGAGAGACCAATAACCGCCATGCGGTATCTTGTAAAAATTCGCAATTAAATATGCAATATCTGTTAAAGTAACAAAAAAGGCTATTATCGCAAGTAGTCTTTTGTTCTTTAAATAAAATATCCATGTTATGAATATACCTGTAATTGTTATTGTTCCTGTAACTGCTAAACCATAAGCGGCGGCTATTTTGCTTGATTCTTTAAACTCGAGCATTATAAATAAGACTGCAAATAATAGGAACCAGTTGACGCTTCCAATATAAATCTGTGACTTTAACTCTGCAGATGTATAATCTACTTTGAACATTGGCATTAGTCTTGTGGTTATGCTCTGGTAAACTATTGAAAATGTGCCGCTTATCATCGACTGCGATGCGATTATAGTTGCTAAAATGCTTAATAGAAGAAAGGGTATATATATAGATTTTGAGTAAAAAAAGACCATTTCAAATAGGATGTTTTTTGCTTCAGGATGTTTCAAGAGAAATGCTCCTTGACCTAAATAGTTTAATACAAGGACAAAAAAGACAATTATCCAGGCATGTCTGATTGGCTTACCACCTAAATGTCCCATATCTGCGTATAAGGCTTCCCCACCTGTAGCACATAATACAATCTCACCAAGAAGTATGAATCCTGCAAATCCATTTTGGAGAAAAAATTTTACTCCATAATATGGATTTATAGCCTTTAATATTTCAGGTGCTTCATTAATCGCTATTATTCCGAATATTGCTAAAGATATGAACCATGTTCCATTTACAGGTCCAAATGCGGTTGCTACTTTTTCCGTGCCTTTTTTCTGAAATATAAAAAGTAAAATTGCTATAACCATCGCAATGGATAAGATTATGGTTCTTGGCAATCCTTCAAAGCCAGGTATATACACAGTTCCTTCTACAGCACTGAGTATGCTTATTGCTGGTGTTATTACTCCATCGCCGATTAGTAATGAGACACCAATTATTGCCATGAGAGTTACAATACTTGCGCATTTTTTAGAACGCAGTAAAGGTATGAGAATCTCCTTCAGAACGATCTGACCACCCTCACCTCTTATACTTAAGTTCATTGCAAGCCAGGCATATTGTACGGTAACAAGTATAATGAGGGTCCATATTATTAGGGAGAGTGCACCGAGAATATTGTCATATGTACTTTTTAGGAAAAGAAATACAACTGTAACAGTGTATATCGGACTCGTTCCGATATCACCGAAGACAAGACCTATGGCTTTTAATATTCCACTGAAAGAGATTTTTTTATCTTTTGTATTGCCAATCATATAAGTCTTTAAACGCTATATTTTAAAACTGTAATAAAAAGTAAACAAGAAAAAATAGAATAAATGTTACGTAAATATCATTTATGTACTATTTGTAAAGATTGAATTTAGACGTTTTCAATATAATGCAGATATTGCTCAAAAATTTATTTAACTCGATAAATTTATTTAAGATGTCCTTATTAGTGTTGTAATAAGATAATCATTAACTATATATAGGTATTATCATATTGTTATATACAATGTGCATAAAAGGTATCGAAAAATAAATTTTTTCGCAACATCTGCATTATTTTATCCATAAATAGTTTCCCATGTGTACATAAATGATATTTACGTAACAGTAAAAATAGAATAAAGGTTACGCAAAATAATTTATAAATTTTTATATTATTTGTTGTAATCTTATTGGATATAATACGGATGATGTAAAAGAATAATTCAAGTTTAAGATGTGATCTCTGTCACTCTTGAAATATTTTACGTAAAAGGGTTAAATATGCTATGAGTGATGAGAAGGTAAATGTTTCTAAATCATACCTAAATGAATTAAAGAAGAAGGTTAATGATTTAAAGATACTAACAAAGATATCAACTATTATTTCTTCTACACTTGAATTTAAAGATTTGATGGTTATCGTAATGCAAAAAGCGAAGGAAATTATGAGTGCAGAAGCATGTTCTATACTTCTTTATAATAAGGAAAAAAATAAACTTGAATTTGAAGTTGCTTTATGTAGTGAGAAACAAACTTCAGATATATTAAAGAAAAAGGTTGAGCTGTCTCTTGATCAAGGTATAGCTGGTTGGGTTGCAAAGCATCAGGAATATTTAGTAATTGATGATGTTAGAAGGGATAAAAGATTTTTTCAGGGGGCTGATAAGATTACAGGTTTTGTTACGAAAAGTTTAATAGCGGCTCCACTTGTTGGTAGAAGCGGTCTTATTGGGGTTGCTGAAATTATTAATCCAAAAAGAAAAGATTTTGATTTGGAAATTTTAAAACTATTGACTAAGCAGTTTGCTATCGCAATTGAAAATGCTTTATACCATAAGGAATCTATAGAAAGGGAGAAGTTAAAACAGGAACTCGAGATTGCATCTACTATACAAAAGAGCTTTTTACCAGATTCACCGATATATAAAAAGGATAATCTTCACATATCTGCTATAAATATACCCGCAAAGCATGTTGGTGGAGATCTATATGATTTTATCGAACCTTTTGAAAATCACACGGGTATATTAATTGGTGACGTGTCTGGTAAGGGTGTTTCGGCAGCATTGTTTATGGCCAAGATTATAAGTGAGTTTAGGTTATTAGCAAGTTCGTTAATTACGCCTGATATTGTATTAAACAAACTAAATAGCCTTTTATCTAAAGTGCCGAGAGGTATTTTCTTAACCTCTATATATATGATTTTGGATAGAGTTAGTGGAGAAGTAAAGGTATCGAATGCTGGGCACCCCCCGCTTATACTTGTTAGGGGGAGAGGGGTAAAGGTATTAGATTTGGATAGTGGACCACCTCTTGGTATAGTAAGTCAAGATTATACATGTACTACATTGAATCTAAAACGAGGAGATAGATTAATTATGCTTACAGACGGTGTTTTTGAGGCAAAAAACAAATATGGTAAAAGGATTGGATTTAAGAATATAGTCAATTTTGTAAGGAATAATACAAATAAGACTGACATGACAAATGAAATTTATGATTTTGTTAGTCGACATTCTAAGGGTGTTATGATGTCGGATGATCTTACAATCGTTTGTTTAACTTATATTAGTTAATGGTTAATACAGTTTTTTTAAAGATACCATCACATCCAAAATTTCTTTCTGTTGTTAGAGTTGTAACAATGAAGGTTTGTAGTTTGTATTCTTTTGAAGAAAGACTAATAGAAGAATTGAAGCATGCTGTGGATGAGGCTTGTTCGAATGTAATAAAGTATGCATATGATTCAGATCATACTAAGGATATAGTTATAAAGTATGAATTTACTAAAGATAGATTTATAGTAGTTATTGAGGATAAAGGTAAAAAATCAGATTTGAGTATGATAAAAGGAAGGAGTCTTGAGAATGTGAAGCCCGGTGGCCTTGGTATACATTTTATAAAAAAGGTGTTTGACATTTATAAATTCGATAAAAGAAAGAGGAAAGGAAATAGATTAGTGCTGATTAGAAATCTTGAATCTAAGGATATTCTTGAAGGATAAATGGATATAGAGATAACCGAGAGAGGAAACAGTAGAATTCTCCATATTTCAGGTGAGATTGATATGTACTCATCACCAATCTTAAGAGATAAGATTATGTCTTTAATAAAGAAAAAAATACCTATTATATTGATAGATCTTAAAGAGGTATCTTATATGGATAGTTCAGGTATTGCTACATTTGTAGAAGGGCTTAAGTCTTTGAGGGCATATAATGGACGGATGAGGTTTTATAACATGCCTCGTGAGATAATGGAGATATTTAGATTTGCAAGACTTGATAAGATATTCGAGATTTATAAAAGTTTTGAAGATGCAATATCTAAGTGAGTATTGGATTGGAACATTTGCGTAATAGATTAAATGGTTTTTTTATTAATTTTCATGATGTTGCTAAGATAATAAATGATACATTCTATTGGACATTCTTGTCACCTTTCAAAGGTAAGTCTATTAGATTAAAGTCTACAATATATGAAATGGTCAAAGCAGGTTATAATTCTATACCAATTATTACAATAATATCTTTTTTTATAGGTATCATACTTGCCTTACAATCAGCTTATCAACTTAAGAAGGTTGGGGCTTTAATTTATGTAGCAAATCTTGTTGGTGTTTCTATAACAAGGGAATTGGGACCTATTGTTACAGCTATTATCGTTTCTGGAAGAAGTGGTTCAGCTTTTGCTGCCGAGATTGGTTCAATGAAGGCAGCAGAAGAGATAGATGCACTTATTAGTATGGGTATAAATCCTGTACATTTCTTGGTTGTTCCAAAGCTTATTGCTCTTATGGTAATGATGCCGGCATTGACTATAGTATCAGATTTCATAGGCATTATCGGAGGTTTTGTTTTGTCTATTAGTATACTCGAGATACATCCCTATAATTATTTCCAACAGACTGTGAATGCATTACTTATTAAAGATATAATAACAGGTTTGGTTAAGGCATGGGCATTCGGAATAGTTATAACTATTGTTGGTTCTTATCAGGGGTTTAAGGTGAGTGGTGGAGCGGAAGAAGTTGGAAGAAGAACTACTTCAGCGGTGGTATCATCTATATTTTTTGTTATTGTTTTTGACTTATTCTTCACAGCTTTGTTTTATTATTTCACATAAATGATGTGTTGTTATTGAATTTATGGAATATGTAATAGATGTTAAAGAGCTTTTTACACATTATGGAAGAAGAGAGATACTAAGAAACATTTCTTTTTCTGTCCCGAAAGGTTTGATAACGGTCATACTCGGTGGTAGTGGTTGCGGGAAGAGTACACTACTTAAACACATGATAGGTCTTTTGAAACCTACTAAAGGGAATATTTTGATAAATGGTAAGGATATAACGCTTATGAATGAGGAGGAATTAAACGAAATTAGAAAAAAGATGGGGGTGTTATTTCAGGGGTCTGCACTTTTAAATTCAATGACAATAGCAGAGAATGTTGCTTTACCGCTGAAGGAACATACAAATTTAAAGGAATCTACTATTGATATTATAGTTCGCATGAAGCTTGATCTTGTTGGACTTTCAGGATTTGGAGATTTTTATCCATCTCAACTTTCTGGTGGAATGAAAAAAAGAGCTGGTCTTGCAAGAGCAATGGCACTTGATCCTGAAATATTATTTTTTGATGAGCCATCTGCAGGGCTTGATCCTGTAACGGCAGCGGGTCTTGACGAACTGATTATAAATTTGAAAAATGTGTTTAAGATGACAATTGTTGTTGTGACGCATGAATTACCAAGTGTATTTAAGATTGCTGACTATGTTATTATGCTTGATATGGGTGAATTGATATTCAAAGGTACTATTGATGAGTTGAGAAATTCAAATCATCCGAAGGTAAAGATATTTTTAGAAAGAAAGCCAGATGAATCAGTATATTCCCCTGAAGATTATTTCAGATATATTGCAGGTGATTGATCTTAAAGGTTGACATGAGAGAAGAGATAAAAGCAGGTATTATAATTGTCTCGTCTTTATTGATATTGAGTATTTCCGTGATTTTAATTGGTGGGGGTAGTATCTATGAAAAGCTTGACAAATATTATGTAAAGGTCATGAATGTTGGCGGGCTTGAAGTTGGTTCTCAGGTTAGGCTTGGCGGCGTAAGAGTTGGGAGAGTTATGGAAATTTTTGTTCCACAAGGTCCTGGTGAGCTTGTAACAGTTGAGATAGGAATTAAAAAAGGTATCACTCTTTATAAAGGAACGAAGGCTTTAATAACACAAACAGGTTTTGTCGGTGATATCTATCTTTTACTCTCGGTATCTGATACATCAAAAGGTGTTATAAAACCTGGTGAGATAATCCCTTCAGAAGAGCAGGCACAATTTGGTTTGATTATGTCGAAGATTGATGTTTTATCAAGTTCTATTGATAAGCTTGTTAATGATGTTGATAGATTGTTTAGTGAAAAGAATGTCAGAGGGATTGAAATGTTGATTGGTAATACAAATGATGCGATTGTAAATAGTTCATCAAACCTTGAAAAAGTTGCAAATAGTTTAAAGGGAACGACTGAGAAGCTTAACGATGTTTTGACCGAGGTCGAAGAGGTTGTAAAATCTAATAAAGGTGAAATATCTCAAGTTATCAAGAAGGCAAAGGATGATCTTGAGAAGGCAAATGATATGATTAGGAGTATTGAGTCTACTGCAAAATCTTTTGAAAATACATCAAAAACTATTGATAAGAATGTAGCATTGCAATCGAAAAGATTAGAGCGACTTTTGAATTCTATGGCTGAAACATCAGAAGAATTAAGAGAATTAATACAAGAGATAAAAAATAAACCGTGGAGTTTGATTTATAAGGAAAAAAGAAATGATTAGGTTATGTATTCTTTTGATTTATTTTGTTTTATATTTGTCAGTTTGTTCTATACCTGATTCAAAGATTTATACGCTTCAAACATTAGAGGAATTTAAAAGAGATAAGGTTCTAAATGAGAAAAGCTTTAAACATTCTTTAAATATAATAGTAGATTCTCCAAGATATTTAACACAACCATATATCGTAACCCGTTATTCCGATTATCAGATAGAAATTGCGAGATATTCTAAATGGGAGACGAATCCAAAAGATATTTTGAGTAAGAGGATAAAAGAAGTTTTAGAATCGCTCGATTTATTTAGAGAAGTAACATTAAATGACAATACAACTGATGAGGCTTATTTAATGAGATTAGATTTAAAAAGGTTTGAAATGTTGCATTATGGAAGAGATTATTATGGAGAAATAATAGTTGATATAGATTTTATTTCGCCTGAGGGTAAGAGAGTTTATGCTGATAGGTTATCTAAAAGGATAAAGCTTAAAGATGATAGTTTTACTGAACTTGCTAAGGAATTAAGTAACGCCTTAAACGAAATTATTGAGATGATTAAAACTGAGATTCCAAAGATTTATAAACAACTTTAGAAGGATTTTAACCAATCCAGACCGTCTTTTTATGTTCTTTTATCCCTTCAACAATGTGGTTAGTAGTTCCTCTATAGCCGACCTTTAATTCTGATTCAAGGTTAAAGAACTTTAAACAGGTCCCACAAGTAAATATTTCGACTCCTTGATTTTCTATTTCTTTTATTATTGGTATGATATTTTCGTTTATTGTAGTTAGTCGAATTCCAGTGTTCATAAAAAAGATTGTGTTAGGTAGTTCTTTATATGCAAGCATTGTCTCTAAATAAGCCTTCATCAATATTTTGCCAAGTTCTTCATCTTTGCCCATTGAGTCGGTGGCTATAATTACAAAAAGCTCTTTTGAAAAATCTTTATTTTCCTCAGTCTCTGTTTTGGGTAGTTCGCACTTAAATCCTTTGACAATAGTCACGCACCAATGATTGTTTTCTTGTTTAGATTCAGAGAAATAACCGCTTTTTTCTGCGAAACGTAGAATATTTTTTACAGATGATTCATTATCAACAAGAATCTTTATCTCTCCCTCTTTTATTTTTGAGAGAGCTTCATTCGCTAACATTACTGGTTTTGGGCATCCAAGCCCTCGTGCATCTATGACCATATTTTTTAAAATACTTTTAATACTTATATATATCAAATATTTAATTTAAATGGGTGTTTAATGATATATAGAAAAAATGAATATTATTTTACAAAAAGACAAAAAGTGTTATAGTTAAAATATTAGAGTTTTATGATATAGAAGGGATTTTATAAATGTATTATTGGGTGGTTTTATATTGAGATTTAAGGATAAGAAAAATAACGATATGAATAATCAAAAATCGAAGAATGTAATTGAAGATAGAAAGACTAAAGTCTCTTTGGTTAAGACATCAAATAGGGCAGTTGGTATAAAACGTGCAATTATGCTTTTAGATATAAACCCTGTAAAAGGTAAAGATGTATTGATTAAACCAAATTTTAATACAGCTGATCCTTTTCCTGCTTCAACTCACAATGATACATTAATTAAATTGATAGAATGTTTAAGAGAAATGGGAGCAAAGAGTATTACGATTGGTGAAAGAAGTGGTCCTCCAGATACTTCTGATGTTCTTAGGAAGAAAGGTATTTATGAATTATGTAGGAGATTGGATGTTAATCTAATAAATTTTGAAGAACTACCACCTAATGGCTGGATAAGGTTCAAGCCTGAAAAATCTCATTGGAGAAATGGTTTTGATGTGGCTAAACCTGTTCTTGATTCTGAATGTATTGTTTCAACTTGTTGTCTAAAGACTCATGGTTATGGCGGTGTTTTTACAATGTCTTTGAAGCTATCGGTAGGCGTAACGCATAAAAAAAATATGGCAGAGCTTCATACTTCATTTATAAGTATGAGAAAGATGATAGCTGAGATTAATCAAGCTTATAAACCATCTTTAGTATTACTGGATGGTATAGAGGCATTTGTAGATGGAGGACCTGCTGTTGGTGTGAAAAAGAAGGCTGATGTAATAATTGCTGGAACTGATAGGATAGCAATAGATGCTGTTGGAGTTGCTGTTTTAAAAGAGCTCGGCAGTAATAAATCTATAATGAATAGAAAGATATTCCAGCAAGAGCAGATATATCGTGCGGTTGAGCTTGGGATTGGTATAAAAAGGCCATCTGATATAGAACTGGTAACGGATGATAAGATTAGTGAAAAATATAAAAATATAATTGAAAAGATTTTGTTTGAGGGTTGAACCTTACGATTTTTTATATCTAAAATTGGTGAAACATAGAATAGATGATGAGCATTTCTGCAACAGCTGATATTGAAGAATTAAAGAAACTCGTTTATCACCCATCTTCAGCTGTGATTTTAAAGGTACTTGAAAATAAGAATTTAACAGATGATCTCGTCCTGATTATTGCTAATAGGAGGAATGTAGAACCAAAGATATTAGAGACGATTTATAATGATTTGAGATGGAGAGAAAATTATAAAATTTTGTATTCTTTATGTAAAAATCCTAAAACACCACAGAAGATATCTGTCTCGATATTAAGATTATTAAGGATTATAGATCTTGCTGATATAACAAGAAATAAGCAGATACCAATAAATGTCAGGATGAAAGCAGAATTATATATTAGTGAAAAGATTATGACACTTCCTCTTGGTATAAAGATAGCAATTGCTCGCAGGGCAAGCAGTAATGTTCTAATCAAGCTGATTGAAGATGGGGTGAAGGAGGTTGTATCTATTTGTTTAGATAGTCCATATTTAGAAGAAGGTGAGATTTGTAAGATTATAAGTTCAAAGAAGACAACTCCTCATGTTATTAGGCAGATTGCTATTCACCCAAAATGGTCATGTAGATATAATATACAATGGCAGCTAATATTGAATAATTATACACCTCTTTCAATAGTTGTAAATTTTCTGAAAAACATTAGGACATCAGATTTGAAAGAACTTTATTATTTATCAGGTCTGCCATTAAGCACGAGACCTTTTATATATAGAGAACTTCTTGATAGGGGTGAGGAGATTTTGTCTACTAAAGGAGATTAATTAAACATTAAATCTGAAATGTACTATATCACCATCTTTTATTATGTAATTTTTTCCTTCAAGATGTAACAAGCCTTTTGCTCTTAAATTATGTATATTTCCATCTTTTATGAAATCTTCGAATGATATGACCTCCGCCTTGATAAATCCTCTTTCTATGTCTGAGTGGATTTTCCCTGCAGCTTCAATTGCAGGAGTTCCTTTCTTTATAGCCCACGCTTTTACTTCATCACCTGCATATGTAAAAAAGGTAATAAGATTCATCATGTTGAAACATTCTTGAATTAATTTATGGCTTGCGGGCTTATCAATTCCTAAGTCTTGAAGAAATTGCATGGCATCTTGTTGCTCCAATTGAGAGATTTCCATCTCTAATTTACAACAAATCGTCATAATTGGGATTTGTCTTCTGTTCTTTTTGTTTAAATAATTGTATATTGAGTTTTTATAATCACTTAATTTACTTGATTTAAGGTCTTTTTCTGAAATATTCAGAACTATTATATATGGCTTAAGTGACAGGAATTGTAGATGTCTAATTTCTAATAATTGTTTTTCATCGAGAGATATATCTTTTAATGATATTTCATTATTTAGGTATTCTTTAAGTGTGATCATTAAATTCATTTCAGATTCATTGATTTTTTTGCCTTGTTTGATATTGAGGTTAATTCTATCAAGTCTTTTTTCTACAAGTTCAAGGTCTGCAAAGATTAATTCGAGTTCGATAGTCTCAAGGTCTGACACCGGATTAATCTCTCCAAATGGATGGATGATAGAGTCATCTTCAAATAATCTTATTACGTAAACTACGGCATCAACATTTTTTATCAATTCAAATACTTTTTTATTTTGTTCTATGTCCCCTTTTGTTAATCCTATGTAATCTAAATATTCTATAGTTGCTGGGGTTGTTTTTTTCGGCTTAAATATGTCTGCAATCTTGTATAGTCGTTCATCTGGTACTTTTACGACAGCGATATGCGGTTTCTCGATTACTGTAGGATATGTTTGGGTTTCTATTGTCATACCAGTGATGGCATTAAAAAGGGTTGTTTTACCAGAATTTGCAAGACCAATTAATGCAATTTTCATTTATTAGCCTTTTGGTTAAAGATTACTAACCTTATTATAAAGGATTTTAAATAATTAAAGATAAGTTGCTTTTAAAATGCATCTAATATTCTAAGATTTATTGCACTCATAAAAAGCTTGTCTTTAATGTTAATTTTATGCAAAATATATTAACCTTAAATTTTCCTACAAAAAAAATCAAAATGTTTGGAAAACTTACTTATAAAAAATCTGGTGTTAATATTGGAGAATCGGATAAATTTGTAAAGAGTATTATGCCAATTGCAAGGAAGACTTTCAATTCAAGGGTCCTTAAAGATATAGGTTTTTTTAGTGCTTTTTATAAGCTAAATGTAAAGGATTTTAAAGAACCTGTCCTTGTAAGTAGTACAGATGGTGTAGGGACTAAACTTAAGATAGCTTTTATGATGGATAAGCATGATACAGTGGGTATTGACCTCGTTGCTATGTGTGTTAATGACATTATTACTTGTGGGGCAAAACCTTTGTTTTTTCTTGATTACTTTGCTACTGGTAGATTGAATTATTCAAAAGCGATGAAAGTTATAAAAGGTATTGTAAAAGGTTGTCAAGAAGCTGGTTGTTCTTTAATTGGTGGTGAGACGGCAGAGATGCCGGGTTTCTATCATGAAGATGAATATGACTTATCAGGATTTGCAGTTGGTATAGTTGAGAAAAAAGGGATAATAGATGGTTCTTCTATTAAACAAGGGGATGTTATTATTGGATGTTTGTCAAATGGCTTACATAGCAATGGTTTTTCTCTGGTTAGAAAATTATTTTTCGAAATGGAAAAGATGGACGTTAGAATGTTTGTGCCTGAAATTGGTTCAGAATTGGGTCATGAGTTGTTAAAACCAACACGATTATATGTAAAAGCCTTGAATGCATTGAAAGAGGAAATAAAAATAAAAGGTATGGCGAATATTACAGGTGGTGGAATTCCTGGGAACCTACCGAGAATATTATCGGATGGCTTATATGCGAACATAAGTTTAAGTTCTTGGGAGATTCCACCTATATTTAATTACATAAAGAAGATTGGAAAAATCTCAGATAAAGAAATGTTTAAGACATTTAATATGGGTGTCGGATTTATCTTTATTATATCAGAAAAAGATGCTATAAAGGCATTATCAACTTTAAAAGCTTGTGGATATGATTCTAATATTATTGGAATTGTTAAGAAAGGAGGTAATGGTGTTAGATTTATATAAATTGAGGATTTTTATTCAAAAGATATTCATACCAATTACTATAATGTTTGTTCCACATGAAAAAATAAGGCCTTTAAATGTTAAGATTCCTTTTCTTTATTTGTTTATTATAATAATCTTTGCTTTTACAGGATTTATTTATGTTTTTAATGTTGCGGTTGATACAGCTGAGTATTATATGATGAAAAAAAAGCTTGAGCATTATACGGCACAACTCGAAGAAGTCGATACCACAATCAAATCTTTGAAAATGATTGAAAAAGAATTTAAAAGACTTTTTTCTTTAAAGACAAAGGAAAAAATTCTTGAGAATATGGATGTTTCTGATAGTGGTTCAGTTAATATAGATAATTTAAAGTATAAGATTAAAGAAACTATAGAAAATGTAGGAGTAATAAGGGATTATTTAAGGACGCAAAGGGATATTTATTTTGCTACTCCTATTGGTCTGCCTGTGGATGGAAGAATATCCTCGGGTTATGGTATAAGGGAGAATCCGTGGGAAGGACTGCGCGAATTTCATTCTGGTATCGATATTTCTACAGCTCCTGGCACACCAGTCAAGGCAACAGCTGATGGGATTGTTAGTTTTTCTGGTTGGAGTGGCTCTAATGGTAATTTAGTAGCGATTGAGCATGGACATGGGTTTTCGACCTTTTATGCGCATAATAAAGAAAATCTTGTTAAAGTAGGACAAAAGGTTAAAAGAAATCAGATAATAGCCTATGCTGGTTCTACGGGTAATGCGACAGGACCTCATGTTCATTACGAGATATGGAAAGACGGAAGACATATTAACCCATGTGAATATATAAAAAGGAGGCTATAATGTTTTCAAGAAATTCAGAGAAACTTGAGTCTTTAATAGGTATGAATTCATTTTTTAAAGGTGAAATTGACACTAAAGGAACTATAAGAATTGACGGAAGTTTAACTGGGAATGTTAAGGCTGATTGGGTTATTCTTGGGGAAAGGGCTGTTCTAAAAGGTGATATAACGGCGAGGGGTATAGTTATAGGTGGTAGGGTTGATGGTAATTTGATAGCACAAGAGATTGTAGAAATAAAACCAAAGGGCCAGGTCTTTGGAGATATATCTACAAAGAAGTTGACTATAATGGAGGGTGGTTTTTTTGAGGGTAAGTCAACAATGATTAGAGAAGACTCAAAAGTTGTTGAGTTCAATATAAAGAGTGTTTAGGGTTTTTCTAAATTGTTTTTAAAGTTATCAAAGCATTCTGAAACAACGTGTTTCTATACCATTTTTAAGTAATATCTCGTTTATCTTAACACCGTCAGATACATTGTATATTATTACTTTTTTCGATCCCGGTAGGTGAGAGGGTTTTGAGGATTCTGTGAAATTTATTCTTTTTTGCAAGAGTATTTCTTTCGCAATATTGAAGTCTTCTTCACTTTTAAAGATCCTCATATTCTTCTTCATCTTTTAGTCTCCTTTCTTATATTATTTTTTGGATAAATTTGTTAAGCATTAGTTAAGCATATGTAATGCCATAATGAAAAAAAATTTAGGAGCAATTAAGTATGGCAAAAGTACTGATTTCACAGATTTATTTTTAAGTTTATATTGAATATTTAGATAGAGTTTTTTTATTGAAAATAAATTTTCAAAATGGAAATTTTTTATACCTTATCATTGGAGTATATATATTAGTTATGAGATTTAATATCAGGAAAAGTTTTTCTGTCAAATGTGTCTAACATTGCGTTTATAGCGTTTATTGCGTTTGTAGCGTTTATAGCGTTTATAGCGTTTGTTTAAAGACAGCATGGTGCATGGCGTTAAAAAAGGCTGGGTGTATAGTGCAGATATTGCTCGAAGATTTATTTAACTCGATGGGACTATTGGAGGGACTTAATAGGGTGCTTATAATGTATTTGTTAAGTGATAGTAAGGATATTCATGAGGTTATACATAGACGCTACTTAAGGTATCGAAAAATAAATCTTCTCGCAACATCTGCACTATTATATGAGTGAAGGATATTTGGCAATAACTCAATTTCTGAAACAAAATAAACTACCTTTTATAAAGATGCATAGTTTATTGGGTATTGTAATGTAGTTATTTATATTATATCTGAGGCTTACGCTTCGACTTCAGCCTCAGTTATGAAGACCCGTGATTTTGTTTCATAAATTGAGTTATTGCCATTGATATAGCGTCAATAGCGTTTATAGAGTTTGTAGCGTTTATGGCGTTTATTGCGTTTATAGCGTTTGTTGCGTTATTTAAAAGGATATTATTAATTGACAAAAATGATTATTCTTGCAACATCTGCATTATTTTGTCCATAAATAGTTTCCCATGTGTACATAAATGATATTTACGTAACTATCATGTATCATGATGCACCCTTAATATATGAAATTGTTAATTTCAAGGTAACATATAAGTTATTTATTGTTGACTCATTTGTATATTTTCTGTTAAAAATATATTAGCACTCATTATTTTAGAGTGCTAATATAATTCAATTGTTTAGATTTATTTTAAGGAATGTTTACGGAAAAGGATTTATTACAGGATATTTGTACTAACAAAAGGAAGGTAAATTTAAAGACTCTTGAGGATGTCATTCTTCTTGCCATTGAGATCGCAAGAGAGGGCAGGGAAGGTAGAAAGATAGGTACAATGTTTGTTGTATCGGATGAAGATAATACTTTGAAACATTCGAGGTGCCTAATCCTCGACCCACTTTTATACCATCCAAAAGAGACAAAACACATTTCAAATCCAGATGTAAGAGAGACGATAAAGGAACTGTCGAAATTAGACGGTGCCTTTATAATTGCAGATGATGGAACAGTGGTTTCAGCTGCACGTTATATAAATTCTACTTCTGAAGGCATAAGTTTGCCTTTGGGGCTTGGAAGTCGACATATGGCAGCAGCATCAATAACAAAGCATACAAATGCAATTGCAGTTGTTGTGTCAGAAAGTTCTATAGTTAGAATTTTTGATGATGGGGAGATAATATCAGAGATAATACCTGAGTTATGGTTATTAAGAAGGCATAGTTTGCATCTTACGGGTGTTTATTCTACAAGGAGTGCTGAAAATCTTACAGTTGCAAGCAAAAAGGATATTTAGGAGGGTGATTATCGATGTCAAAAGATGGCTTGGCAAGTGAAAAGGCGAGTAATAAGGAGAAGAAAGAGGCAGAATTTTATTTCTGGATTCACAAAGCATTTCGTAAATATGTTGAAGTTATACTCGATTGTATTTTAATAGGGCTCGTCGTTGTTACATTTGTGCTTATAGGTAAGACCATTTATTTATTGGGTGTTTCCTTGTATGAAAAGACGAATATTTCTTATATAATTTCGGAGATATTATTTATATTTATATTGATAGAGGTTGTTAGATTGTTGATAATGTACCTCGAATTTCATAAGGTTGCAATTGATACAATGGTTGAGATTGCAATAGTTTCTACTTTGAGAGAGCTATTTTTAAAAGGTGTATTGCTCGTAGAGCCACTTGAATTGACGACCGTATCTCTTTTTATGATTGTTCTTGGGATATTATTGAGATTTACAATTAGAAAGGATTCGAATGTTGAGACGTTTACAATACATAAACCTTTTTTTGATAAAATAAAATAGTATACAGTTGTGTTTTTAAGGAGGAAAAGAGATGTATAAAAAGAAGAATATTTTGATTTATGCTTTGGTTTTTACAGTGGTAGGGTTGATAATAGGTTTAGGCATTTCTTCAAACTTTAATTTTCATACAAAGGGTTTTAGTAGTGACAGTGATATTTCCAAGGATTCGATAGAGGTTCTATCAAAATTAAATCAGGCAATATCTGAGGTTGCATCTAAGGTTAAACCATCAGTTGTTAACATTTCATCGATAAAAACTATAAAGACGCCTGGATTTTCATCACCTTTTTTTAATGACCCTTTTTTTAGACAATTTTTTGGAGATGAATTTGGATTTTTTGAAAAACCAAGAGAATATAAGCAATCGGGTCTTGGTTCAGGTGTTATTGTGGATAAAGACGGTTATATTTTAACTAATAATCATGTTGTTAAAGGTGCTGATGAGATAAAAGTGAAGTTAGCTGATAATAGGGAGTTTAAAGGTAAGATAATAGGAACTGATCCAAAAACGGATCTTGCTGTAATAAAAATTAATGCGAATGATTTACCGGTTATAAAATTTGGAGATTCTGATAAGTTAAGGGTTGGCGAGACAGTGCTTGCTATTGGCAATCCATTCGGTTTAACACAAACTGTAACATCTGGAATAGTTAGTGCAACAGGAAGGGCTAATGTGGGGATTGCTGATTATGAGGATTTTATTCAGACTGATGCACCTATTAATCCAGGGAATTCAGGTGGGGCATTGGTAAATATAAGGGGAGAGCTTGTTGGTATTAATACTGCGATTTTTAGTACGTCTGGAGGTTATCAAGGTATAGGCTTTGCAATTCCGAGTAACATGGCAAAGGTAGTGATGGATAATCTGATAAAGAAAGGGAAGGTAGTAAGAGGTTGGCTTGGCGTTTCGATACAAAATCTTACACCTGAACTTGCTAAACAATTTAATATTAAAGATAAACATGGTGTAGTTGTTGGTGACGTGGTTGAAGATAGTCCTGCTGAAAAGGCAGGGATTCAAAGGGGTGACATAATCGTTGAATATGATGGGAAAAAAGTGGAAGATGCAACCGAATTGAGAAATAGGGTTGCTAATACCCCGCCAGGTAAAGAGGTTGGCATTAAGATAGTTAGAGATGGTAAAGAGAAGAATATAAAGGTTGTGATTGCTGAGATGCCTTCTGATGTTCAGAAGTTCTCAGGTACTTTTGAAAACCTATTAAATGGTGTTCACGTCCAGGATTTGACACCAACTCTGAGAAGTAGGTTTGGTATTCCAAAGAGAGTTAAGGGTGTTATCATTAGTGAGATAGAAGAAGGAAGTCCAGCCGATGGTGTATTGATGAAAAATGATGTAATAATGGAGATAAATCGGAAGAAGATAAACAATATGAATGATTATAAATCAGTAGTTTCAAAGATCGGGCGCAATCAAGATATTTTACTGCTTGTTTATAGGGAGGGTTCTGCTTTTTATATTACATTGACTAAGTAATATCAAAATTGTTTTAGGAATCTGAGGTCATTTTCGAAGAACATTCTTATGTCATCAATCGAATATAAGAGCATTGCTATTCTTTCCACTCCCATGCCGAAAGCAAAGCCTGTATAGATTTTTTTGTCGTAGCCAACAAACTCGAATAATTTTGGGTTTATCATGCCAGCTCCTAATATTTCAAGCCAGCCGGTGTTTTTACATACCCTGCAGCCTGATCCAGAGCATATAATACATCTAATATCTACTTCAGCACTTGGTTCAGTAAATGGGAAGAAGCTTGGACGGAATCTAATTGGCATATCTTCGGAGAACATAGATTGCAGGAAGGATTTTAATACACCTTTTAGATCACTAAAAGATATATTTTTGTCAACCATGAATCCTTCAACTTGATGGAACATGGGTGTATGTGATATGTCAGCGTCACATCTATAAACTTTACCAGGAACGATAGCTCTTAAAGGTGGCTTTTTTTTCTCCATTACGCGTATTTGAACGGGTGAAGTATGAGTCCGTAAGAGGACATCTTCAGTTATGTAAAATGTGTCTTGCATGTCACGAGCTGGATGCTCTTTAGGGATGTTTAAAGCTTCAAAGTTGTAATAATCAAGTTCTACCTCAGGACCATCTTCGATTTCAAAACCCATTGATGTGAATATGGAAATGATTTTTTCAAGAGTTCTGGTTATTGGATGCTTATTGCCAAACGCTGTGTATTTACCAGGTAGCGTAATATCAATTGATTCTGAGAGGAGTAATTTCTTATATTCTTCTTGTTTTAAGTTGGATTCTAAGATTTTTATTTCTTTTTCCATGAACTCTTTAAGCTCGTTTAATAGTTTGCCATACTGACGCCTTAAATCTGGTTGGATAGATGATATAGATTTAATCTTGGATGTTACGATGCCTTTTTTACCAAGATATTTTACTCTTAGCTGATTTAAAGTTAATAGCGAATCTACCGATTTTTTTTCTTCAATAAAAAGATTTTTTATTGATTGGACATCTTCTATCACTTTTATTAGCTTTTAATCTTTTCGACGAGATTTTTAAAGGCTACTGGATCGCTATAAGCCATGTCTGCAAGCACTTTTCTGTTTAATGATATATTCGATTTTCTAAGTAATGATATGAATTGGTTGTATGTGAGTCCAAAGGCACGAATCGCTGCATTTATTCTAATAATCCATAATGCTCTAAAATTCCTTTTACGAGTCTTTCTATCTCTGTAAGAGTGTCTTAAAGCTTTGTCTACAGCTTCTGTAGCAATTCTATACAATCTGCTTTTTGCAGAGTAGTAACCTTTTGCCATTTTTAATATCGATTTTCTTCTTCTTCTTGTTTTAAAACCACCTTTTGCTCTTGGCATTATTTCCTCCTAATACTGATAAAAGTCGTTTATTGATAGGGAAGTAATTTCTTAATTTTTTTATAATCTATATTTGAAACAAGCGTTCCTTTTCTCAACCTTCTTGTTCTTTTTGCGGGTTTGCCTGTTAAAAGATGGCTTTTATAGCCACAGCTTCTTTTAATTTTTCCACTACCTGTAACCTTAAATCTTTTTGCAGCCCCACGATGGGTTTTTATTTTAGGCATTAAATCCTCCTTATTTTTTTATTTCGAAAAAATATTATAACATAGAATGCCTAAAAGATTTCAAATTCTATTAATATAGATGTTACGTAAATATCATTTATGTACACATGGGAAACTATTTATGGATAAAATAATGCAGATGTTGCGAAAAAATTTATTTTTCGATACCTTTTATGCACATTGTGTATAACAATATGATAATACTTATATATAGTTAATGATTATCTTATTACAGCTCTAATAAGGACATCTTAAATAAATTTATCGAGTTAAATAAATTTTTGAGCAATATCTGCATTATATTGAAAACATTTAAATTCAATCTTTACAAATAGTACATAAATGATATTTACGTAACAATTTTATTAATATAGAATTGTATTTTGTTTAACTTTGGATAATGAAATAAGTATTAAATTTGTGAGTATGTCAATTGAGTCAATTTTATAGAAACTTTTAATAGATGTTTTAACTGGGCGCGAAGGCATTTCACCATTATATGAAATATCAAAGGATATGGATTTTTATAATACTTTTAGATTACTTTGGAGATATTACCATCGTTATATGATTTCCTTCAAGTTTTGGAGATTGTTCTATATTGAACTTACCCGTTAACAGTTCAATAATTTTATCGAATACCTTCATGCCTAATTCTGGTCTTATTAGTTCTCTTCCTTTAAAAAACATAGTTATTTTTGCTTTGTTTCCTTCGTCTAAGAACCTTCTTATGTGTTTTACCTTTAGACCAAGGTCGTAATCTGTTATTTGAGGCCTGATTTTGATTTCTTTGACACCCATCGCTTTTTTTTGCGCTTGTTTTTTACTGAGTTGATATCTATATTTCCCAAAGTCAAGAATTTTACAGACAGGCGGGACTACATTTGGTGCTACCTCGACGAGGTCTAAACCTCTTTCCTCAGCTACTTTTAAAGCATCGCTTACTGGCATAATGCCAAGTTGCTCACCATTAAAATCGATCAATCTAACTTCCTTTGCTTTTATTTGTTCGTTAACTCTTATATCTTTTCCTATGTTACCACCTCCTGTTAGATATTAATAGTTTTGCTTTTGATCTGATATTTTATAGTTTCTAAAAATTCATCTTGAGATATTAATTCTATGTTTTCTCCATTTCTTTTCCTTATAGTTATCTTGTTTTGTGATACTTCTTTATCACCAATTATTATTAAATAAGGGATTTTCATGAGTGTTGCTCTTCTTATTTTATAACTTATTTTTTCGTTTTCAAAATCGATTTTTGATCTTATACCTTCAGATTGAAATTTTTTTAATAGTTCGAAAGCGTAATCGTTATGTCTGTCAGCGATTGTGAGTATTGATACTTGTGTTGGTGCAAGCCACAAAGGGAAATTCCCAGCATAATGTTCAATTAGTATGCCGAAGAACCTTTCGAGTGAACCCATTAAAGCCCTGTGTATCATTATTGGTCTGTGGTCTTTACCATCCTTACCTTTATAAGATATATTGAACCTTTCTGGGTTATTGAAATCAACTTGTATTGTGCTACACTGCCATGGTCTATTAAGAGAATCTTTTACTTTTATGTCTATCTTTGGTCCATAAAAGACTCCTTCACCAGGGTCTAAACTGTACCTCAAGCCTTTTATTTCAAGAGCTTGTTTTAAAGCATTTGTTGCTCTTTCCCAATTCTCTTCAGAGCCAACGTATTTTTCTGGCCTTGTTGATAGATATATATCATAATTTTCAAAACCAAAGGTTTTTAAGATATATAAGGTAAAATCTAAGATAGATAGTATTTCATCTTCGATTTGTTCTTCGGTACAGAATATATGTGCATCATCTTGTGTAAAACCTCTTACCCGTAGCAGACCATGAAGTACACCTGAACGTTCATATCGATAAACTGTTCCTAATTCTGCATATCTTATAGGTAATTCTTTATAGCTTCTGAGTGAAGATTTATATACATGTATATGGAATGGACAGTTCATTGGTTTTATCTCATAATCGATACCCTCTATTTCCATTGGTGAGTACATGTTTTCTTTATAAAAGTCGAGATGTCCACTTTTAGCCCAAATTGATAATTTAGCAATATGTGGTGTATAGAGAATTTGGTAGTTTGCTTTATAGTGCTCTGTTAGCCAAAATTCTTCTATAGACCTTCTAACGATTGCTCCATTTGGATGCCATATTATTAGACCTGCTCCAATCTCGTCGCTTATACTGAATAGGTCAAGCTCTTTACCTAATTTTCTATGGTCACGTTTTTTGACTTCTTCAAGAAAATCAAGATATTTGTTTAATTCTTCATGTGTAGTAAATGCAGTGCCGTAGATTCTTTGAAGCATTTTATTTTTTTCGTTGCCCCTCCAGTATGCTCCAGCAATGTTCAAAAGCTTGAAAGCAGTAATCTTACCTGTTGACTCTACATGAGGACCTCTACATAAATCAACAAAATCGCCTTCCTCATAGATTGATACTTCATCATCTTGAATCTCTTTTAGTAACTCAACTTTATATATTTCGCCTTTTTCTTCAAAGTATTTTATAGCATCCTGACGTGGTAAAATCTTGCGAATAAACGGATTGTCTTTTTTAATAATTTCCCTCATCTTTTCTTCTATTGTTTGAAGGTCTTCTGGGGTGATAGTTTTGTTAATATCGAAGTCATAATAAAAACCGTCTTCTGTGGCAGGACCAATGCCTAACTTTGCATCTGGGAAAAGTTCTTTTACTGCATGTGCCATTATATGGGAAGTGCTATGTCTGTAAATTTCTCTTCCCTCTGGGGAACTAAAATTTAATGAATTAATCCAAATACCTCCTTTTCTTTAATTAAATACGATGCATTTATAATACAAAATATTTTTTTTATTTTCAAAATTTCTTTTTCAATGATTATAATAAATTATGGAAACTCTTGAGATAAAAAAATATCCTGATAAAGTTCTGAAGCAGAAGGCATTATCTATTACCGAGATAGATGGTAGGTTACAACTGCTTATTGATAAGATGATTGAAACTATGCATTATTCAAACGGGATAGGGCTTGCAGGTAATCAAGTTGGCGAATTAAAGAGGCTTTGTGTAATAGATATTAGTAAAAAGATTGCTGGTGGAGAGGTTTTGGTGTTGATAAATCCTGTTATATTAATAAGAGAAGGAATCGCTGAAGCTGAGGAAGGATGTTTGAGTATTCCGGGTTATATGGCTACAGTAAGGAGGCCAGAGCAGGTTTTTATTAGAGCCTTAGATAGAGATGGTAAGGAATTTGAGCTGGAAGCTAAAGGTTTGCTTTCACGTGTGATACAACACGAGATAGACCATCTCGACGGCTATCTTTTTATCGATAGGTTAAGTCCTATAAAAAGAGAGCTTTTCAAGAGAAGATATATTAAATCTTTAAAGAATAAATAGAATTAATTTGATGAAGATTATTTTCTTTGGAACTCCTTCATTTGCTCTTCCCTCGCTGAAAGCTTTAATAGATTCAGGTAAAGAGCTTCTGGCGGTAGTGACTCAGCCAGATAAAAAAAAAGGAAGGGGACATATCTTAGCTTCTTCACCTGTCAAGGAATTTGCTTTAAGTAAAGGAATTAAGGTATTTCAGCCCGATGATATTAGAAGCGGCAGTTTCTATAATGAAATCTTAAAGATAAAACCTGATGTGATTGTTGTTGTTGCATTTGGAAGGATTTTGCCACCTTCTATACTTTATTTGCCATCTTATGGTTGTATAAATCTCCACGCTTCATTATTGCCAAAATATAGGGGAGCGGCTCCAATACAATGGGCTATTATAAATGGTGAACAAAAAACGGGTGTTACTACTATCTTGATGAATGAAGGTCTTGATACAGGAGATATTCTCATGCAAGTTGAAGTAGATATTTATGAAGAGGATAATGCGGATACTTTAAGCAAAAGACTTTCTGAAGTTGGAGCTGAACTTTTAGTTAAGACTATTGATGGTGTTAAGAATAAAGTAATTCATCCAAAGCCGCAGATTGGAGTGCCAACTTATGCACCACCATTAAAAAAAGAGGATGGACATATAAATTGGAATAAAACCGCGGTGGAGATCTTTAATCTTGTTAGAGGTGTTTATCCATGGCCAGGTGCGTATTGTTATCTTGATAAGAAAAGGTTTAAGATTAATCGTGTGAAAGTTGTTAATGGCTCAGGTATTCCGGGTAGAATAGAAAAAGCAGATGATGAGTTATTGGTTGGAACAGTGCGTGGATTGATTTCTATTGTTGAGATACACCCTGAGGGAAAGAAGCCAATGACAAGTAAAGAATTTCTTAAAGGTAGAGATATTAAAGTAGGTTCTTTTTTTAATGGGACATAGGTGGATAAGAGGTTTAGTTTTAAAGATATTATATCCTTTTTTAATGTTTATAGGGTCTTTTTTTAAAAAGAGTAAAGAAGATTTTCAAGGGTTTATAATTGATCTGAATAACAAGATCGTTAGAAAAGAGAATATAACGCCGAGGAAAATATTACTTTTACTTCCACATTGTTTGCAGGTAAGCGACTGTAATATAAGGTTAACTTACAATGTTTATAATTGCAAAAGATGTGGTAAATGTGAGATTAAAGATTTGATAAATATCGCTGAGGAGAATAAATTAAGCCTTTTTATAGCTACAGGTGGTTCCCTTGCAAGAAGGATAATAAATGATTTGAAGCCTGATGCAGTTGTAGCTGTCGCATGTGAGAATGATCTAAGTAGTGGAATTGCTGATACTTATCCATTACCTGTTATTGGTATTCCAAATATAAGGCCTCATGGACCATGTATCAACACTTATGTTGATCTGGATAAGGTGAAAGATGCGATAGAATACTTTGGTAAAAAATTGAATAAATAAGAGATTTTTATGAATAGTATATTTAAAGTATTTTTTTATTTATTATTATTTTTAATAGTTGGAATATTCTTTGGTTATATGACATTCAAGATATTAAGTTTTAGTAGAACTGTTGAAGTACCCAATCTTTATGGGAAGAGTCTTGTTGAATCTAATAAGATTTTATCGGATAGGGGGCTATATCTTAAGATTGAGGGAGAAGATTTTAGTTCGACTATACCACCAGGTAATATTATTAAACAAGACATCCCGCCTGGTGAGAAGATAAAAGAGAAGAGGTCAATAAAGGTGATTATTAGTAAAGGACCAAAGATTAGGGCTGTACCTCTACTTTTAAATGAAACAATATATAATGCGGATTCGATACTTTTACAAAAAGGGCTTAAGATTGGGAGGGTTATTATGGTTCATTCTGACTCAGTAGAAAAAGATAAAGTGATAGCTCAAAAACCAGGTCCGAATGAACAGATTGAAGACCAAATAACTTTAATCGTTAGTCTCGGTCCTTATGATAGGGAATATATATGCCCTGATTTTAAGGGAATGAGCATAGAACAAGCGGAGGAGATACTTAAGAGGCTTAACATAAAATACATAAAGAAGGGAACAACTGGTTTTGTACAATTACAAAGTCCGCCACCGGGTTCGCTTATAAAAAAAGGTGATATAATTAGTTTGGAGGTATATTGATTATGGGTAGGAAGAAGATAGCACCATCTATTCTTTCTGCAGATTTTTTGAAACTTGGACAAGAAATTAAGTCTGCTGAGGATGCAGGTGCCGACATGTTACATATTGATATTATGGATGGTCATTTTGTGCCTAATATTACAATTGGTCCATCGATAGTTTCTGCAATTAGAAGGGTTACAAAATTACCACTTGATGTACATTTGATGATTGAGGAACCGGATAAGTATTTGAGGTCATTTGTAGAGGCTGGGGCGAATATATTGACTGTACATTATGAGGCAGCAATACATCTTCATAGAACAGTTCAATGGATAAAAGATAGTGGAGTAAAGGCAGGTGTTTCTTTAAACCCTGCGACTCCTATATGGACTCTTGAGAGTATAATTTCTGAGGTTGATCTTATTCTTGTAATGTCAGTGAATCCAGGATTTGGGGGACAAGAATTTATACCTTATTCTATCGATAAAATAAAACAATTAAGAAGGCTCATTATGGACAAAAAGCTTAATACTCTTATAGAGGTTGATGGAGGTATTAATCTTAATAATGCAAAAGATATTATGGATGCTGGAGCAGATATTATAGTAATGGGAACGGCTTTTTTTAATTCAAAGGATTATGGAAAAACCATTAAAGAATTTAGAAATATTATTGGTAAAAGAAAGGCTTATTGAAGAAGCTGAAAGATTAAGGGATAAATCTAAGTATAGTGAATCTTTTGCTCTTTATAAGAAAGCTCTAAATCTTTCAATAAAAGAAGATTATAAAGATGATGTTTTTAAATGTTTTTATTCATTGGGAAATCTTAGCAGGATGTTGGGTAAGTTTAATGATGCAATTAATTTTTATGATAAGGCTATTGATTGTGCTAAAGAATTGAAGATGAGGTTATATGAAGCGGATGCTTCTGTTGGTCTTGGACTTTCTCTTAGGGCAATAGGTAATTTAAGGGATTCTATGAGGCTTATAAAATCTTCGAAAGTAGTTTATAAAAAATATAATGATTCGGAAGGTTTAGCCTTTACCACGTGGGCTGAAGCTGGGATTTATAGGGTAAAAGGTGAGATAATTAAGTCTTTGGAGAGGTTTAAGGAAGCAAGGAATATTTATAGGAGAATTGGCGATAAGCAGGGAGAGGGTTATTCGTTATGTGGTCTTGGTGGGGCTTCTCGTGTTGCTGGTATGTTTAGAAAATCTTTGTTCTATTATTCGCTTGCGAATGATGTTTTTAAGTCTTTAAAAGATGTATTTGGCGAGGCATATTCATATTGTGGTATTGGAAATGCGTATAGAATGCTTTTTAAGATAAAAGAGGCTTTAGAAAATTTACGAAAGGCAACTAAACTATATAGAAGAATAGGGGATAAAGTAAGTTATGCATACACTTTGTGGAGTATAGCGAGTACATATTTATTGCTTGGTGATTATAAAGTATCTAAAGAGTATTATAATGAGGCAAGCGAACTTTTTAGAAAAACTAATGACCCGAGAGGTAAAATTTATTGTTATATTGGATTGGGGCAATTAGCTTATCTTAATAAAAAGCGAAATATCTCTATCAGTTATGTTGCTAAAGCAAAAAAAGATGCTAACAATTTTGGGTTTTTGCTTGAGAGTTGTCATGCGAGAGTTTTATTATCGTTGTTAGAGGATAAAAAAATAAGATTACCTTCGTGCTATAATCAATTAGGTGTAAAATTACGATTTAATAAATTACCAATAAATATTCCTTAATTTTGAAATTAAAGTTTTATCAAGGTCTGCATACATTGTAAGAATTATTTTATAAGTAATATGAGTGATAAGTTCAATTTTATAGGTGTTTTAAATATACCGAATACTCTTACACTTGCAAGAATTATCATTATTCCTATATTTATAACTACAATAGTTTATCGTCGTTATGACCTTTCTCTTTTTTTATTTATTAGTGCAGCACTTACAGATTTGTTGGATGGACTAATAGCGAGGTTAAAAAATCAAAGAACAATGATAGGCACTTTTTTAGATCCTCTTGCGGACAAGTTTTTATTAGTAAGTTCATTTGTTGTGTTATCTATCTATGATTTTATTCCGAAGTGGATAACAATAGTTGTTATAAGTAGGGATGTAATTGTTGTTGTGGGTTGGTTTCTTTTATATATCATATTTGGTTTATTAAAAGTTGAGCCATCCATTTTGGGAAAGATTACTATCTGGGTTCAGAGCTTTTTTATAATACATATACTCTTAAACATTAATGTGAACTTTGTACCTGATTTAAATAAAATATTAATTTACTTAACATCTGTTGTTACGATAGGTTCTGGCTTGGAATATATATTTAAAGGGTTGAAAGTAACACATGAGAAATGAATATGGTTTAAAAATAAAATCTGTGACTAAAAATAGTTATGCAGATAGTTTAGGGTTTCAACCAAATGATGTTTTACTTTCAATAAACTCACAGAAGATTAGGGATGTAATTGATTTGATGTTTTATGGTTCAGAAGATAAATTATCTATCTTGATAAATCGTAATGAGAAGTTAATAAGGATAAATACTGAAAGGAAGATCGATAGTGATTTTGGTATTGAATTTCAACCATTTAAGGTTATGACATGTAAAAATAATTGTGTTTTTTGTTTTGTGAAGCAATTACCGAAAGGTTTGAGAAGGACACTTTATATTAAGGATGAAGATTATAGGTTGTCCTTTCTGTATGGGAATTATATAACTCTTTCTAATCTTACTAAGGAAGATAAAATACGTATTGTTAAACAAAAGATAAGTCCGCTATATATTTCTGTGCATTCGACTAATAGAGATATAAGAAATAAATTGCTTGGGAATAATAATGCACCTGATATTGTAAAAGAGTTAAGATTTCTTGCAGATAATAGAATATATTTTAATGCACAGATAGTCTTATGCCCTGGTTTCAATGATGGTGAAGATTTGAAACAGACGATTAGTACTCTATATAAATTTTATCCTTATCTGCTTTCTATTGCAGTTGTTCCTGTAGGTTTGACTATTTATAATAAGACTTGTCTAAAGCCAGTTGAAAAAAAAGAAGCTGTCGAGGCACTTGAGATCATTGAGAATTTCCAAAAGAGATTTCAGAAAAAACATGGTAATCCAATTGTATATGGTTCTGATGAGTTGTACTTAAAAGCCGAATCATCGATGCCAAATTATAAGTTATATGGAAATTTTCCACAATTGGAAAATGGAGTGGGTATGGTTTCAATGTTTATGTATAAAGCTAAAAAGATTAAACCTGAAAAGGGAAGATATACAAAAAAGAAGATTCTCACGTTTACGGGGGTGTCGTTCTATCCATTTCTAAAAAAATTTATAGATAGGTTAAATGAGAGAGAAGAAATAAATGTTGATGTTGTCCCTGTAGAGAATTTATTTTTTGGAAAATCAATAACCGTAACAGGTTTACTTACTGGAAGAGATGTTATTAAAAAAGTATTAAATATTAAGGATAATTATGAGTTGTTGTTAATACCAGATGTTGTATTAAATAATGATGATAAATTTCTTGATGATGTTACTTTAGAAGATGTTGAAAGTGCACTCGGTATAAATGTAAAGAAGATAGAATCAACACCTGATGGTTTTATTGAGGGTATTAGGCATTAGGAGTTGTAGCATGATTAAATATTAATAATGTCCCCATCATGAAGGACCTTCAAATTATCAATGCCTAAATTTTTTAGTTGTTTTGTGATTTGTTTAAGATATTGTGGTTTAGGATGGGTTACATATATTCTATCTGGAATATTTTTTATTTTTTTAATCTCCTGTTTTAGAAGTTCAGGTGTTAAATGACCAGTCAATAAAGCCATTTTTCTCATATTGTTTGGAAAAGAGACATCGATTATTAGGCAATTAAGTTTTTTGGTATTCAACCTTTTCCATGTGTTGGTTAATGGTCCTGTATCACCTGTATAGAAAAATCTTTTTCCCTTATAATCTTCGACTAAGTATCCAACAGATGGAACTGTGTGATTGACGTTATAGGCTGTTATACGATAGGAGTTTATTTCGATAGGTTTGCCCACATTGATTTTATTAAAATTTAAAATTGCATTGGTGGGATCTGGTATTATTGTAAAATCAGGCCATACCGCACTATTAAATAGATTTTTCTTTATTGTTTTGATGACGTTATATGTAGCATATATGTTTATTTGTATCTTCTTTTTGTATACAATGATGTTATCTGCAAGAAAAGGCAAGCTTTTTATATGATCAAGGTGAGCATGTGTTATGAATATTGTTCTAATAAGCTGTTGTTCTTTTGCTTTTAGTTTGTTTGTCAGACTTCCAACATCGAAAAGGATACAATTATCAAGTAAAAAGGCTGGAGAATTGTAACCAGGAAATTCTGCTCCCGAACAACCTATAACTTTAATCTTCATAATAATCCTTTCAAAATTAAAGATTATCTATTTCTTCGGATAGTCTGTTTAAGAAGTCTTTTAATTTCTCGATAGAAAGTTCTTTTATCTCAGATAAAGATGCATCTTGTTTGTCTATAACTGCTTGGAAGAATATGCTTTGACCAACTATTTCTTCGTCTTGTATTCTGATATTTGCTGTGATAAAAGGGAATTGATTGTCAGGTGGATTAATATTAGATATAAAAAGTTCCATATAATTCTCCTTCTTAATAATTATAATTTAGGATTTATTAAAATATCATCTTTTCCAATATTTCCTTTTTCTTTTATTTTAACAATTCTGCCTTCGACTTCTAATCTGTTCTCAGAGTAGAGTTTTATGGCTTCTGGGAATATCTTATGCTCCATTTTTAGGATTCTTTCTGATAAGGTTTCATCGGTGTCGTCATGGAAAACGGGGACTGCAGCTTGTATTATTATAGGACCTGTGTCCATTCCTTCATCCACAAAATGGACAGTACAGCCTGAAATTTTTACACCATACTCGATAGCCTGCTTTTGACTATGTAGACCAGGGAATGAGGGAAGGAGAGCTGGATGGATGTTCATAATCTTCATAGGGAAGGCTTCAATAAGGGGTTTTTTTACTATCCTCATGAATCCTGCAAGAACGACAAGATCTACTTTTCTTTTTCTGAGTTCATTTGCTATTTCTTTAAAATAGAGATCTTTAGATGGATAATTATCAGGTATCATAACAATAAACTCAATTCCATGATTGATTGCCCTTTTAATAGCATAGGCTTCTGGGTTGTCAGTGATTAAAAGCACTATCTCTGCGTCTATTTCTTTATTTTCAATAGCGTTAATTATAGATTGAAAGTTGGAACCTCTTCCCGATGCAAGAACTCCAATTTTGATATGCAATAATGTACCTCCTTTATAGACGTATTTGTATTTGAGCCTTTTCTCTTAGTTCTTTTAAATATTTTCTATAAAGCTCAGTAAATTTTATTTCAGTCAGTTTTTTCTTCGCAATTTCTTTGATTTCACCATCACTTAATGCTGGGGAAATATCTTCGAGTTTGATTATATGTATACCCTTCTCAGTCGTAAACGGTTCGCTAATTTCTCCTATTTTCATTTTTGAAAGCACATCGATAAATTCTTTAGCCATTTGTTCTTTACTTACGAATCCCGTGTCTCCCCCCGTTGTGGCTGATGGATCTTCAGAAGAATCATGTGCGATTGAAGCAAAATCTTCACCTGATTTTAGTCTTTCTAAGATTTTGGAAATCTTTTCATTGGCAATTGTTATTTCTTCATTGGATGTTGGTTTTTTAATAAAGATCTGTCTTAACCTATATTTTTCTTTACTGGAGAACGATGATTTATTTGATTCTACATAATTTTTTATCTCTTCATCGGTGATAACTATTTTATTACGTATCTGTCTGCTTAAAAATTGGTCAAGTAGAATCTGTTCTGATAACCTTTTTTTATACTCTTCTAAGGTTAAGCCTTCTTTTTTTAAAGATTCTTCAAATGCAGCGTCTGTTAAGTTGTATTTCTTTTTAATGGAATTTATAGTTTCTTTTATATCTTCCTGAGTTACTTCTAAGCCAATTTTTTTGGCTTCTTGTATTTGAAGTCTTAAATCGATAAGTCTTTCAAGGAACCTGAGTTCATTTTCTTTAAAGATTTTTGCTTTTTCTTCATCGCTTAATGACTTAAATTCATCGGTAGTTTCGAATTCCATCATCTTATATAGGTCACTCCATGTGATAACCTCATTATTGACTACAGCAACTACCTTATCAAGAAGAATAGGAAATGCTAAAGAAGTATGGTAAGAGATTACTACCGTTAATATAACAATTGTTTTTATTAGTTTTATAAAACAGTTTTTCATAAACTATTAATTATACAAAATTTTGAAATTTGTTTTGAGAATTATTTCTTTTGTTTTTATGATACAAAAAAAGAAAGTTTTTTTATAGATTGTCTTTCTGGTTTCTAATACTGAAACCTTTTAAGATTGGATTAAGGGGTCCTTTATATTGGATGAGGACTTTATGGGTTTCGCCAAGAGTACCTGGGAGGAGAAGCCTTTTAATTTTTGCAATCTCGTAAAGATAATCTTTTTTAGATATCAAATATTCATTTATAAATTCATCTATACCAAGTGATACTAAATATGTTCCTTGCTGACAAAATCCGATGGTTTTAAATCCTAAATCTTCAGCCCATTTTTTTAGTGAAGAAAAATTAATGTGTGCTGTTATATCTTGGTCTCCTATATTATCATATGGATTTTCACTTAATGTATGTTTGTAATAACATAGTAGTGTTCCTTTATTTCTTTCTTGAGCATAATAATCATGTGTACTAAAACCATAATCTATCGTTATCAAAAAACCATGTTGTAGTTTTTTATCAACAGAATTTAACCAATCTTTTATTCTGAGATTTATTTCTGTCCTGTAATCTTGTGGAAGGGTTATAGAAAATTCATCTAAATATTCTCTTAATTTAGGTTTGGAAAGATTTCCAAGAATTTCAAAGAAAACCGATCCATCAAAATCAACATACACCTCATACAATTTGTTTTTCATTTCAATAATATGAACTGGAAATGAATCGAGTAATTCATTAGATAATAAGCATCCCGAAAACATTTTTAAATCATCAAAGGATGAAGACCAATCTATGTATTTTGAGTAATCCTCCAGTAAAATTTTTTGTTTGTTTTGTACGAACCTATTTGACTCAATAATTATATATTTAAAGGATTCAATAATGTTTTTGTGTAATAAGTATTCGCATATGTCTTTACACATGTGTCCTTCTCCAGCTCCAATTTCAACTATTTTAAAGTTATTAGGTTTGTTCATTATTTCCCACATCTCATGAATTTGTTTTCCTAACATAAATCCAAACAATTTATGAACGTGCTGGCTCGTATAATAGTCTCCACTTTTTCCTATTCTTTGTTTTGGTGAAGAGTAATATCCGTATTCTGGGTCGTATAAAGCCATTTCCATGAAGTTTTCGAATGTTATCGGACCCTCATCCCTGATCTTATTAATTATTTTTTCTTCGAGTTCTTTGGGCATTATTGGTTATTATTTAAAGTAATGGTTTAAATATTAAGAGAGAAAGTGGCGGTATTGTTATACTAATTGAATAAGGTTTAGAATGCCACTTAATGTTTGAGGCATTTACACCACCAGCATTACCCATGTTACTACCCCAATAGGTTTCTGAATCACTGTTAAATATTTCTTTATAATAACAATTTAATGGTACTCCAATTAAATAGTCTTTTCTCGGAACAGGTGTAAAGTTACACACAATAATTAAAATATCATTTGGGTCTTTAGCTCTTCTTATAAATGATATGATGCTGTTATCTGCGTCTTTAAAGTCTATCCATTCGAAACCATGATAATCGAAGTCTTTTTCATGAAGGGCACGTTCTGTTCGATATATTTGGTTTAGGTCTCTTACTAATTTTTGCAATTTGGTATGGGGTTCGTATTGTAATAGATGCCAGTCAAGGCTTTTGTCATAATTCCATTCATCCCATTGTCCAAATTCTCCACCCATAAAAAGGAGTTTCTTACCTGGATGACAGAACATATAAGAGATTAAAAGTCTTAGATTTGCAAATTTTTGCCACATATCTCCTGGCATTTTGTTTAAAAGGGATTTTTTTCCATGTACAACTTCGTCATGTGATAATACTAAGATGAAGTTTTCTGAGAATGCATATAAGAGGCTGAATGTCAGGTTGTTGTGATGGTATTTTCTATAGATTGGGTCTTTTGAGAAGTATTCGAGCGTGTCGTTCATCCATCCCATATTCCATTTGAAACTGAAGCCAAGTCCACCTAAATAGGCTGGTTTTGTGACCCCAGGCCATGCTGTTGATTCTTCTGCGATTGTGTATATTCCATGATGGTATTTGTGTATAATCTCGTGAAGATTTCTTAGAAATTCTATAGCTTCAAGGTTTTCTCTTCCACCATAAATATTTGGAATCCACTCTCCTTCTCTTCTTGAATAATCAAGATATAGCATAGAAGCGACTGCGTCAACACGTAAGCCATCAATGTGGTATTTTTCGAACCAGAAGAGAGCATTTGCTATAAGGAAATTTTTTACTTCTCTTCTTCCAAAATTGAATATTTTTGTGCTCCAATCAGGATGGAATCCTTTTCGTGGATCTTCATGTTCATAAAGGCATGTACCATCAAATACTCCCAGGCCATGACCATCTGTTGGGAAGTGAGATGGAACCCAATCAAGGATAACACCTATGTTATTTTGATGACATTTATCCACAAAGTACATAAAATCTTCTGGTTTTCCGTATCTGCTTGTTGGAGCGTAGTAGCCAATCGTTTGGTATCCCCATGAGGCATCATGTGGATGTTCAGTTATTGGAAGGAGTTCTATGTGAGTAAATCCCATATCTTTTACATAATAGACAAGTTCGTCGGCGAGCTCTCTATAAGTTAAGAATCTATTATTGTCTTCAGGAACCCTTTTCCATGAACCGAAGTGGACCTCATATATAGAGATGGGTGATTCAAACCAGTTTTTGATGCTACGTGAAGATAACCATTCGCTATCGTTCCAGTTATGTTTATTATCTATATCATATACAATTGAAGCACTCTTAGGTCTTAGTTCTGCAAAAAAGGCATAAGGGTCAGCCTTTATTAAGATCTCGTTAGTTAATCTCGATTTAATTTCAAATTTATATATTTCACCCTCTGATAGTTCTGGTATGAATATTTCCCATATGCCAGAAGACCCGAGAACTCTCATTTGGTGGCGTCTACCATCCCAATTATTAAAGTTACCAATAACGCTAACGCGTTTAGCATTTGGAGCCCAAACAGCAAAATGTATTCCTTTGATTCCGTTAATTTCTTTGAGGTGTGCTCCAAGTTTTTCGTAAACTTTATAATGAGTTCCTTCATTTATGAGGTAGAGATCATAATCTAATAAGATGGGTAGAAAAGAGTAAGGGTCATAAAATTCTTTAATGATATCGTTGTATGTTTTTATTTTTAATTTATATTTAAAAATTTCTTTTTTGTTTTCAAAAAGTATCTCATAAAAACCATCATTGTGTATTCTTTTCATCATGGTGGTAGTTCCTTCAGGTATATTTATGACTGATACTTCTTTGGCTTCAGGTATGAAGGCTCTAATGATAACACAGTATTTGTCGTTCTTTTTCACTAAGTGGGCTCCTAAGACCTGAAAAGGATCCCAGTGTTCTGCTTTAACTATTAGTTTGATATCTTTTTTATTAGTAATTTCTTTCATGATTCATTTTTTGGAATCGAGTATTATTGTTACAGGCCCATCATTTATAAGGTATATTTGCATATATGCACCGAATCTACCAGTTTTAATATTTATCCCGGGAATACTTAATTTATTGATGAAGTTTTCATAGATGTTTATAGCTTTTGAAGGTTCCTCGGCATTATCAAAAGAAGGTCTGTTTCCTTTTTTACAGTTAGCTAATAATGTAAATTGTGAGACGACAAGGATTTCACCATTTATATCTAAGATCGAAAGATTCATTTTTTTATTATTATCTTCGAATATTCTAAGATTCATTATTTTTTTTGTAAGATATTCTATGTCATTTGTGGTATCTCCTTTTTCTACCCCGAGAAAAAGAAGGATGCCTTTTCCAATTTCGGATACGACATTGTTTTCTATTATTACCTTAGCTTCTGATACCCGTTGGATTAATGCTTTCATAGTTTGTTTAATACCACATCATTGCTTCGAAATCTGGTGTCGGGACAATAAAAGATATATTTCCTCTTAATGGGCATCTCTCTACCTCTTCTGTACCCTGATAGATAGAAACATTTAGAAAGATTTCATCTTTTTCTTTTGCATTAATGTATGAGAATGGGATTTTTATCTCTAAGATTTCTTTTATAGCAATTTCATCGATATTTTTTACTTTTGTCCAGCCAGATTCATCTTTTCTGAATATTTCTGCTTTTATAGAGGGTTTTAGATTAATTTTTATCCGATACTGATTGGGTTTTAGTATATTAATGTATAAAGTTATATCGCTATCTAAATCAAGTAGATTCGTACTCGAATCGAGTCTTATAAATAAATTATCCTTATTAAAACCATAGTAAACCCTTGAGAGTATGCTCTCTGATTTGTGCATACTTCCACCATGTTTCTTTATGTCAATATAGGCTCCTTGAAACCATTCATAATAACTTGTTACGACCCCATCAATCTTTGGCTCAATGAAACCTCGTATAGTGACAACTGGCGAAACACTCCTGTCTTCTCTAAGGATAGGTATAAAAAGATAATTTGGGATTTCTTTGTTTATTTGTTTATAAACGTTCATTAGATTAAGTCTGAATAATTCATCAAATTCTTTTTGATTTTCTGTAACATGTTCATCTCCATACCACCAGTTCCAATCACTCCCTTCTGCTATATATATTGATTTCCAAGCATTTTCAAGGTTCATTTGTGGGTTTAGTCTTTGGTACTTTTCGAGTTCATCTCTTGTATCGGCAAGATACTCCCATGCTGTATTGTCTTCTTCATGGCCTATCCAGATGCCATAATTTGCATTTATCCACGAACCTGCATGAATCTTGTTAAGTTTTGTTCCTTCCCCGAAGTTTTTTATAAACTCGGATATCGTTATTGTTTTAATCCTATTGTCTGATGATATTGACTCATATAAGTATTTTAAAAAATCATGACCATCGTTCTTGTAATATTCCCAAGCATTTTCTCCATCAAGAATAATTGAAATAAGATAAACCCTATCATTTGGGAGGGATGCTCTTATGTTTGATATCCTTTTTAGGAAGTCAGAAACTGCATTTTTAGATTCCCATTTTGAGTAAACGAAACCAATAAGGTCTGATAGTATATGGTCTCTGAAGACTACCGATACATCTTCATAATTATATGGAATGTATAGTGTTTCTGGAGATATGATATTCATTGATGAATCTCTTAGTTTCTTTGAGATAGAATGCGCGAGTATATCTTCATCGGTTGCTATCCATTTTATGCCTGCTTTTTTAGCTATTTTGAATACTTCTTCACAGACAGAACCTTCAGATGGCCACATACCATATGGCTTGTATCCGAAAAGTTTTTCGAAATATTCTATCGCTGTAAAGACCTGTTTTTCGGCATCTTCAGGATGAGAAAATCTTCTTGCAGGTAGCCTTATATCTGGTGTGGCTATCTTTGCATTGTTTGTGTCACATAAAAGGGGTAAAATAGGATGGTAGAAGGGTGAGACGGTTAATTCGATATGTTCGTTGTTTGCCATTTCTTTATATGTTGGGATAATCTCATTAAGGATTGAAAGTTGTTTGGATATTAGTAACTGTTTTTCATCCTCAGTATAGCCTTTACCTTTTTTTACAAGTTCTATTAGAAAAGGGTCTTTTGCTCTGAATAGTGGATCTATCCAGCTTAAATTGAAAAGGACTTGTAGGTCAAGAAAATCACCATCTGAAAAATATTTTATGATTCTCCTTAAATCACCTTTCGAGATTCTTAATCCTCTCTTGACTAATAACTCATAATATCTTGGAAAAGGTTTTACCATTGTGTCCCAATTTGCTAAGAAAAAATTTTCAAGAATAAAGCTTTTATCTTCATTGGTGAGTTCAGAAGGTTTTTTGATAGTTAATTCAAGGTGTTTGTCCATTGCATTGTTATCTGTATAGTCCTTTAATTGTTCAAGAAGTGAAGGTGTAAAGTTGAAGACTTGTTTGATATTTGGAAAGTCTTTAAGGATTTCAACCATATCAAGATAATCTTTAGTCCCATGAAGCCGAACCCATGGTAGTCTATAAATACCAGTGAAAGGGTCTTTGTAGTAAGGTTGATGCATGTGCCACAGGAATGATATATAAATTGTTTTACCTGTCATAAAGGAAGATGTACTCATCACGTTTTGCAAAACCAAATTCTTCCCTTGCATATTTTTCTAAGTAGAATCGATCCTCGTTAAACTTTGCTAATTCGTTTTTTAAATGTTTATTTTCGTTTTCGATTTCTTTTACCTGGGCTTCTAATTTAAATTTGGTATTTTTTAGTTCTTTATATCTTACAAGTCCCATGTCTCCAAATATCAGAATTATAATTAAATAAAGAAAACTCAAGAAAAGTATTGTGGAAATTATAATCTTTTTCTTTTTCTTTTCTTTCTCGACCTGTTGTCTAAGAAATTTGTAAGTTAAACTCATTTTTTTAAGTTATAAAATGCTTCTAAACCTAAATATTTTGCTGAACTACCAAGTTCTTCTTCGATTCTCAGGAGTCTGTTGTATTTTGATATTCTTTCACCTCTTGATAAAGACCCAGTTTTTATGAAACCAGTGTTACACGCGACAGACAAGTCTGATATTATAGTATCTTCAGTTTCACCTGACCTGTGGGATATGACTGCTGTATAAGCAGAATTTTTAGTCATTTCTATAGCATCTAACGTTTCGGTTAGGGTTCCTATTTGATTTAGTTTTATCAATACTGAGTTTGCGATACCTTCTTTAATCCCTTTTTCTATTAAGGTTGTATTAGTTACAAAAATATCATCTGCGACAATCTGGACTTTATTACCAATTTTCTGAGTAAGTTTTTTCCAGCTATCCCAATCAGATTCTGCTAATCCATCTTCGATAGAGATTATAGGATAATTAGATATTATATTCTCATAAAATGAAATCAGTTCATCTGATGTGATATTTTTTCCTTCAAAAAGGTATTTACCATTTTTGTAGAATCCTGAGGCTGCAGAATCTATGGCTAAGTAAATATCAGAACCAGGTTTATAACCAGCAGCTGTTATTGCATCGACAATAATATCTAAGGCATCCTTATGGGCGTTTAGATTTGGAGCAAAGCCACCTTCATCACCTACCGCTGTATTTAGTCCTTTTTTCTTTAACAGGCTTTTTAAAGTGTGAAAGACTTCAGAACCAGCTCGTAAGGCTTCAGAAAACTTTTTAAATTTACATGGGACAATCATAAATTCTTGTATGTCAAGATTGTTGTCAGCATGTGCACCACCATTAATTATATTCATCATAGGGGTTGGTAGGGTCTTTGCGTTACATCCCCCGATATACCGATAGAGTGGAATATTTAATTCGTTTGCTGTTGCTTTGCATACTGAAAGTGAGACTCCAAGGATTGCATTTGCACCAAGCTTGCTTTTATTTTTCGTACCATCAAGTTCTATAAGGATGTTATCGATGTATGTTTGTTTTAATGATTCGATGCCAACGATGCGAGGAGCAATTATTTCTTTAACATTTTTTACTGCATTTAGCACACCTTTCCCACTATATCTCTTACCACCATCTCTTAACTCAATGGCCTCCCTTTTTCCTGTAGATGCTCCTGATGGTATTGCAGCTATTCCTATTATTCCGCTTTCAAGGTGTGTTTCTACCTCAATTGTTGGATTGCCTCTTGAGTCTAATATTTCTCTTGCGTTTATATGTGATATCTTACCCATGCTTGCCTCCTTATAGAAATTGCTTTAATGTTTCTTCAACCATTTTTTGGTCAATAGGAATTCCTTTTAATTCTTCTCTCTCTCCAATTTGGTTTATGCATGTTTCTAAGAATATCTTAAAATGCTTTATTCTTTCAAGAAGTTTGTTGTCTTTATATTCTTTTATGGTCGATATTTCATTGATAAACTTGTCGAAAAATTCATAATCATTGAAACGTATTAATTTTAAGGTTGAGCTTTTGAAATAATATAAGAATTCGTTTAAGGACCTTAATATCTTTTCTCTTTTTTGGGTTTTAGGGAGGTCGAGTTCAAGCTTTTCTAATATTTTTAAAAATACGTATATATCGTTACGCAATTTCAAGGATTGGTGTAATCTTGTAACAAAACTTTCAAATATATCTTTACCATTTATTTCAGGTTTAAAATATTTTGTGACTTGAACGATTATTTGTTCAAAAAGATTTGTGAGTATACCCTTAGAATTCTCAAGTTTTCCACGTAGTTCTTCAGGTGATATGTTTTTGAACACGTTTTTTAATTCTTGGTCATAAACTCTTTTAGTTTCCATAGATATTTGATATGAGATAATATTCAGCAAATCTTTCAATTTTGTTTCATTCACTATTTTCTTACCTTTATTCAAAAAATCTGTTATTAGTATGATTTCTGTTTTCAATAAGAATAGTAAAATAACTGAGTTGTTAAGAGTTATTTTGTTATGTGAACTTATATCAACGTATTGCAGGTATTTTAAAACTCTAAAGATGTATATGTAAAATAGAGCTATATATTTTCTTATGTTTTTGTCTTTTATATTTTTAATGATTGTTGAAATGTTGTTATTCTCTATTTTATCAATTTCTGGATCAATGTCTCTTTGAAATGGACTAAAATACTTGTTTTCTCGGAGTTCTTTTTTTATTGAATCACCAACATTTTTAAAACTTGTGTAAGAAATAAATTCGGATTTAAGTATATCTGAAATAATACCTTTTAAATTAATGAACGAATCATATAAAAGAAGTAAGCTTTTTTCAGGTTTATCTTGTTTTCTAATATCTTCAATGATTGATATATTAGGATAAAGAGAAAAGAATTTGGTTTCTGCATATTTCCTTAGCCAATAAGCATTTTTTATACTTTCAGGTATAATCACTTCGAGTATGCTTAATATCCTCAGGATAACGTCTTTAACCACATTTAATTCATTGGAGAAATCTTTTAGTGTTATATTTTCTTCTGTTAGAGGGAGTACGCCTGATATAAAAAAGCGGTCAAGAGCCTTAAGTAATATTTTAAGCTCTGAGATTATTCGGAAATGTTTTTCAACCATGTTATATTAGTAGTTTTTTAAACTTGTCTTTTAAATTTCTCGCATTTTATGAATTGAAATCTTATAGACATCCTCGGCTGATTCCTTAATTACTTCAGATAGCGTAGGGTGAACATGGATAGTTTCTATTATATCTTTTACTTTCAAGCCATTATTGATGGCTAAGGCACCTTCATGAATAATCTCAGAGGCATGAGGGCCTATTATTTGTAGACCGAGTAATTTGTCTGTTTTTTTATCAGCTATTATTTTCACCATACCTTCAATCTTGCCTAAAGTGTGTGACCTGCCAAGTCTTCTGAAATGAAAATAACCTTTTATATATTGTATACCTTTTTCTTCAGCTTGATATTCTTTTATACCAACTGATGCGATCTCAGGAGAAGTAAATATGGCATAAGGAATCTTTGAATAGTCCATTTTTTTATTAGCACCAAGTATATTTTCAGCTGCTAATATACCTTGGTAAGATGCTACATGGGCGAGTAAAGGACCTCCAGTTACGTCTCCAATTGCGTAGATTCCGTTTATATTTGTTTCCATATTTTCATTGACTAATATTTCTCCTCTATCGCCTAACCTTATACCTGCATTTTCTATGTTTATTCTGTCGCTGTTAAATTTTCTACCAGTAGTAACAAGAATTTTATCCACTTTTAAAATTTCACCATTGCTTAGACTAACATTTATACTATCTTTGTTTTTTTCAACCTTGATAATTCGAGCTGAGGTTATAATTTTTATTCCTTTCTTTCTGAATTCTCTTTCAAGTATATCCGTAATTTCTTTATCTTCGTAAGGTAATATTTTGTGAAGGATTTCTATTAGATATACGTCGCTACCCAGACCTTTGAAGATGTTTGCAAATTCACATCCTGAAGCTCCTGAACCAATTATGGCTATTTTGTTAGGTATTTCAGGTAGAGAAAGTGCTTCTATATTTGAGATTATATTAGTTCCATCAAATGGCAGTTCTGGAATTTCAAGCGCTCTTGAACCAGTTGCAATTATTATATTATTTGTATTTAGTGTTAGCTTTTTACCCTCTCTTGTGAGTATACTTAAGCTTTCTTTCGATAGAAACCTCGCTGAACCGTATATTAATTCGATATTCCTGTATTTGAAGATGTTCTTTATTCCTTTAATTTGAGTTTTTACTATTCTGTCTTTTCTGTCCAGAATTTTTTTTATGTCTGGAAAAAATTCACCATTAATTTTAATTCCGAAGTCATCTGCTTTTTTAATATCTGATAGAAGTTCTGTAGATGCTAATATTGATTTAGTTGGAATACATCCCCAATTAAGACATGTTCCGCCAACTTCTGACTCTTCTATTATTGTTACCTTTAGACCTAATTGTGCTGATCTAATTGCGGATACATATCCACCCGGCCCTGCACCTATTATAACTAAATTCATATTGCTTCTTCTTCTACATATTTAGCATATTCTGATGCATCCATTAAATCTTCGAGTTCAGAATTATCTGCTATTTCGACAATTGCTATCCATCCTTTACCATATGGGTCCTCGTTGATTATTTCTGGTGATTCAGAGAGTTCATCATTTACTTCGAGGATTCTCCCACTAATAGGAGCTATTAATGAGGACGTTGTCTTAGTAGATTCGATTTCTCCAAATTCAGTATTTGCTTCGAGTTCGGTATCTATTTCGGGTAAATCGATATATACAATATCGCCTAAAGATTCCTGGGCATAATCGGTTATGCCTATAGTTGCTTTTTTCCCTGAAACCCTTACCCATGTATGGTCTTTATGATATCTGAGTTCATCTGGATTCATCTATTCCTCCTTAGTTTAAAAATATGATTACCCAAATTTCTTATCATAGGTATTTCTTCTTTGTCAAGAAACATTAACATACATGTTACATAAACATCATTTATGTACTATTTGTAAAGATTGCGCTAATCGCGTTTATTGCGTTTGTTGCGTTAATTGCGTTCATTGCGTTTATAGCGTTTATAGCGTTCATTGCGTTTGTAGAGTTTATTGCGTTTGTTGCGTTTGTAGAGTTTATTGCGTTTGTTGCGTTTGTTTAAAGACAGCATGGTGCATGGCGTTAAAAGGCTAAAGGATATTTGGCAATAACTCAATTTCTGAAACAAAATAAACTACCTACCCCCCTTCATCCATAAATTAAACCTATTATAGTGCAGATGTTGCGAGAAGATTTATTTTTCGATACCTTAAGTAACGTCTATATATAACCTCATGAATATCCTTATTATCACTTAACAAATACATTATAAGCACACTATTCAGTTTCTCCAATAGTCCCATCGAGTTAAATAAATCTTCGAGCAATATCTGCACTATACATCCAACCTTTAATATATCTGAGGCTTACGCTTCGACTTCAGCCTCAGTAGTGAAGACCCGTGATTTTGTTTCATAAATTGAGTTATTGCCATCATGATTGCGTTTATAGCGTTTATTGCGTTTATAGCGTTTATTGCGTTTGTAGCGTTTGTTTCGTTATTTAAAAGGATGTTATTGAGTGACAAAAAAAATTTTTTCGCAACATCTGCATTATTTTATCCATAAATAGTTTCCCATGTGTAAATAAATGATATTTGTGTAACAGAAACATTAACATACAAAAAATATATTTAGAAATAATTTTTTTCTTAATTATTTTTAAAAAGATAAACGTGAATGAATTATGAAAAATTGGAAAATAATATTTCTATTTAGTGATAATTATTTCATTTATTTTTTCAATTATTTCATTTGATGAGTTAAATAAACCTTGATGTATATGTACAACTTTTTTATCTGGTTTTTTTATAAATATCGTGTATGGCACCCTTGGATTTCCTAAGAGCTTATGAATTTTGAAGTCATAATCAATAAAAATCGGAAATTTTATATTATGATTTTTTTTATATTCTTTAATCTCATTTTCATTGTTTCCTGACGCAATTGCAATAATCTTAATTTTTTTATCTAATTGTTTGTTTTTTTCAAGTGAGATAAAGACGTCATTTAATATTTTCATATTCTGTGGGCATATGGTGCAATATGTGTTGAATAACTCAATTATTATGAGCGAAGCTTTAATATCATCTAATTGAATTGATTTATTTTTATTTATGACAAGATAGTTTCGGTCGTCCTTAGAGATTTCCCCTTTCAATATTATATTAAAGAGGTTTTTATTTGTTGCTCCATTTCCAGAGAATATATTGTTTTCGGATAAAATAAGGAATACAATAATGAAAGGTATTATTAAGAGGAGATTTAGATTAATGGGAAGATATGAATCCTTTCTACTTTTTAAGTTTTTCAAGTTCTTTAATCATTGATTCAAGATTGGGTCGTTCATTTATATTGTGAATATCTATATATCGTATTATACCTTTTTTATCTATTATAAATATTGCCCTTTCGCTAACTCCATCAGTTCTTAAGATACCATATTTTTTTGTTACAGCACCATGTGGCCAAAAATCTGAAAGAACAGGAAACCAAAGCCCTCCCATTTCTTTAGTCCATGCAAATAATGTAGGAATATTATCTACTGTTATGCCAATTATTATTGCATCATACTTTTCAAATAGAGAACGGGCTAAGTTGTATCCTGGCCATTGGTCAGAACATACCGGTGTCCATGCAGCAGGTACAAATGATAATACTACATTTTTTTTGCCTTTGAATTGACTTAGTTTAACCTTTTCTCCTGAAATGGATGGCAATGTAAAATCTGGTGCTTTCATACCTGGCTTTAGATTTGTTTTACTATCAATTGGTTTTAGTATTCCTGGATTATATATCTTGTCTTTAAATTGTTCAGAAACTGCTCTTGCTGGATTTATATTTAATAAAAGCATTGAGAAAGATAACAAAAATATTGAAAATATTTTCTTTTTTTTCATTTGAACTCCTTATTTTGAAGTTGAATTGTTAATAATCATGTTTAGAAAATTTTCAGGGTTACCTATAGTACCTACATTTGAATATATAATGTTATTTTTATTGTTTATCTTTTTAATGACAAAGAAATATGGTGTTCTTACTTCTCCAATTGCCTTATGAATAAGAAATTCTTCGTCTGGTATTAAAGGAAATTCTATTTTGAAGTTTTCTCTAAAGATGTCGACTTCGAATTGTGTATTACCAGCACCTATACCAAGTAATTTGATTTTGTCCTTTAATTCTAAATTTTTGTTTATTTTATCGAAGAGTTCGTTTACAATAGGCGCTTCTTTCTGGCAGTAAGGACAATACATACTGAATATTTCTATTATGATTATCTCTGATTTAATATCAGATATCTTGAATGCTTGTTTCTCTTCCAATCCAAGATATAATTTATCACCTTCAGTCTTTGGGACTTTAAGGGTTATGTCGGGGAAAAGGTCTCCTTTTAAAGGACATGTTGTTGCAAAGACATATTGGGATAGTAAGAAAAAAGTAATTATTAGAATTAGAAGTATCTTTTTATTGAAAAGAGCTTTTTTTAACATAAGGATATTCTCCTATAAATTAAATATTTTGTCAAGAAATTATAAAAATTGGGTTACGTAAATATCATTTATGCACTCTTTGTAAAGATTACGCTAATTGCGTTTATAGCGTTCATTGCGTTTATAGCGTTTTTTGCGTTTATAGCGTTCATTGCGTTTGTAGAATTTATTGCGTTTGTAGCGTTTGTTTAAAGACAGCATAGTGAATGGCGTTAAAAGGCTAAAGGGTAATTGGCAATAACTCAATTTCTGAAACAAAATAAACTACCTTTTATACAGATGTATAGTTTATTGGGTATTGTGATGTAGTTGCTTATTTTATATCTGAGGCTTACGCTTCGACTTCAGCCTCAGTTATGAAGACCCGTGATTTTGTTTCATAAATTGAGTTATTGCCATCGATATAGCGTCAATTGCGTTTATAGCGTTTATTGCGTTTATTGCGTTTATAGCGTTCAATAGAAGCGCAAAGCGCATGGCGTATAAAAGGTTGGGTATATAGTGCAGATATTGCTCGAAGATTTATTTAACTCGATGGGACTATTGGAGAGACTGAATAGTGTGCTTATAATGTATTTGTTAAGTGATAATAAGGATATTCATGAGGTTATACAATAGATGTTACTTAAGGTATCGAAAAATAAATCTTCTCGCAACATCTGCACTATTATATATATAAGTGAAGGATATTTGGCAACAACTCAATTTATGAAACAAAATGAACTACCTTTTATACAGATGCATAGTTTATAGGGTATTGTGATGTAGTTATTTATATTATATCTGAGGCTTACGCTTCGACTTCAGCCTCAGTAATGAAGACCCGTGATTTTGTTTCATAAATTGAGTTATTGCCATCGATATAGCGTTTTATAGAGTTTATTGCGTTTATAGCGTTCATTGCGTTTATAGCGTTTGTTTAAAGATAGCAAGGCGCAGAGAGCAAAACGCAAAGCGCATAGCGCATGGCGTAAGGCGAATGGCGCAAAGAGCAAAGCGTAAAGGCAACGACGCAAAGCGTAAAGACTAAAAAGCTGAAGTGTTATTCCAATTATTTTGGTTTTATTTTAGAGGTAGGGTGTATAGAGCAGATATTGCTCGAAGATTATAGCGTTATGGCGTTATGGCATTTTTACAAGAGCAATAAAAGTATTGAAAAATAAGTGTTTTTGAGTCATCTATATATACATAAATGATTTTATTTAGATATATTTAAATTGAATTTATAGTTATGGTGAGTTATTCTATAAAACTAAAGAAATTTATTATGGGAGGGTCTTCATATGGTTAAAAAGATGGAGAAGAAGAAATATAAAAAATACGTCTATTTCTTTGGGGCTGGGAAGGCTGATGGAAGAGGAGATATGAAAGACCTTTTGGGTGGGAAAGGTGCTGGGCTTGCGGAGATGACAAATCTCAAGATTCCCGTTCCTGCTGGTTTTACAATAACAACAGAGGCATGTAATGAGTATTTTAAAGCAGGTAAGAAATATCCTCCTGGTATGTGGGAACAGGTTCTTGACAATTTGAAGAAGGTTGAAAAAGTGATGGGTATGAAGTTTGGAGACCCTATTAATCCACTTCTTTTATCAGTTAGATCTGGTGCTAAGTTTTCGATGCCAGGGATGATGGATACTGTTTTAAATCTCGGACTTAATGAAATAACTATGAATGCATTAATTAAAAAGACTGGAAACGAGAGGTTTGTTTATGATGCGTATAGAAGATTGATTACGATGTTTGGAAGTATAGTTATGGGCATAGATAGACAGTTATTTGAAAAAACACTCGAAAAGATGAAGGAAGAAAAAGGTGTTCGTCTTGATACCGAACTTACAGCTGAAGACTTGAAACAACTTGTAGAACAATATAAATTTATCTATAAGAAGGGGACTGGTGAGGATTTTCCAGAGGATCCCCTTGAGCAGTTGAAAAGAGCGATTAACGCGGTATTTGGTTCGTGGTATGGGGATAGGGCGGTCAAATATAGGAGATTGAATAATATACCTGATAATCTTGGTACAGCCTGTAATGTTCAGTCAATGGTCTTTGGTAATCTTGGGGAAAATTCAGGAACAGGTGTCGGTTTTACGAGGGATCCATCTACTGGCGAGAAAAGATTTTTTGCTGAGTGTCTTATTAATGCTCAAGGTGAAGATGTTGTAGCAGGTATAAGAACACCTCTCAGTATAAATGAACTTAAGAAGAGATTACCAAAGGCATATAGTGAACTTCAAAGGATTTATAAAAAACTCGAGAGACATTATAAGGATATGCTTGATATTGAATTTACAATTCAAGAAGGTAAGCTATATATGCTACAGACAAGGGTTGGTAAGAGAACTGCTAAGGCAGCTTTAAAGATTGCGGTTGATATGGTGAGGGAGAGGCTAATAGATAAAAAGACCGCTATATTGAGGATTGACCCTCTGCAACTTGATCAACTATTACATCCTATGATTGACCCAAAGGCAGAGGTGAAGGTAATTGCGAAAGGATTACCGGCTTCACCGGGTGCTGCAGTTGGAAAGGTTGTTTTTACAGCTGAGGATGCTGAAAGGGCTGCTGAAAAAGGTGAGAAGGTAATACTTGTTAGAACAGAGACGTCTCCTGAGGATATAGGTGGAATGAATGCTGCACAAGGAATATTAACAGCAAGGGGTGGGATGACATCGCATGCTGCTGTTGTTGCAAGGGGAATGGGTAAGTGTTGCGTTGTTGGTTGTGGGACTATAAATATAAATGAAGTTCAGCGTTATTTAACGGTTGGAGACCTTACGATAAAAGAAGGTGATTATATAACTCTTAATGGTAGTACAGGGGAAGTTATACTTGGGAAGGCTCCTCTCATAGTACCTGAACTTACTGGATATTTTGGGATCTTTATGAAATGGGTTGACGAATTTAGAAGGTTGGGGGTTAGGGCTAATGCTGATACACCACACGATTCAGAAATAGCAAGAAAATTTGGTGCGGAAGGGATTGGACTTTGTAGAACGGAGCACATGTTTTTTGCTCCAGATAGAATAACGGCTGTTAGGGAGATGATACTTGCTGATGATACAGAGGGGAGAAATAGGGCTTTATCTAAACTTCTTCCTATGCAAAAGAATGATTTTATTGAGATTTTTAAGGTTATGAAAGGGTTGCCTGTTACGATAAGACTACTTGACCCACCTTTACACGAGTTCTTACCTCATACTGAAGAGGAGTTAAAATCACTTTCAGAATCAATGGAAGTCCCAATTGAGAAACTTATTGCACGGAATAAGGTTTTACAAGAGTTTAATCCAATGTTAGGGCATAGAGGTTGTAGGCTTGGGATAACGTTTCCCGAGATTTATATTATGCAGGTGAGAGCAATAATGGAGGCAGCTTGCGAATTAACAAAACAGAAGGTTAAAGTTATACCTGAGATTATGATACCACTTGTAGGACATGTGAATGAATTAAAGGCTATGAGGGAATTAACCTTGAAAGTGGCTGAAGAAGTGCAAAAAGAATACAATGTTAAGGTAAAATATACTGTAGGTACAATGATTGAACTTCCAAGGGCAGCGATTACATCGGATGAGATTGCTGTATATGCAGATTTTTATTCGTTTGGAACGAATGATTTGACACAAACAGCTTTTGGACTTTCTCGGGACGACGCAGGAAAATTTTTACCATATTATATTGAGAAGGGTATTCTTGAGGATGATCCCTTTATTACGATTGATAAAAAGGGTATAGGTCAACTGATTGAGATAGCTGTCGAAAAAGGAAGAAGGATTAAAAAGAATTTGAAGATGGGTATTTGTGGGGAACATGGTGGAGATCCGCAATCAGTAGAATTTTGCTATGAAGTTGGTCTTGACTATGTAAGTTGTTCTCCTTACAGGGTTCCTATAGCAAGACTTGCAGCTGCACAGGCATATTTGAAGGAAAAGACGCAGAAGGATTTATCAAAGTCTACTGTTTAGAAGTATGAACACTTAGTGGGGTTAAAAGTATTTACTAATATAAATTAATTATTTTTTAAAACTTATGTGAACAAACCTTAGGATTGTTATAAGATTTTTTCAGTTTTTTGGATTTTTTCTGGAGTTTCTTCCTTATTTTGTTTTGATACAAACCAAATAGACGTAAAGATTGAATAAATGAGGTGGTGAAATTATGAGTATTAATTATAAAAGATTGAGCAACATGAACCTAATTGGCTTTACATATTAAATAAATATATGGTATTTTTAAACTTGATATTATGAAAGGTGGTGAATAGATGGCATTAGAAAAGACTCAAAAACAAGCGATAATTAATGAATTCAAACTTCATGAGTTAGATACTGGCTCACCTGAAGTCCAGATTGCACTTCTAAGTAACAGGATTAATTATCTTACAGAACATTTCAAAATACATAAAAAGGATCATCATTCAAGAAGGGGACTTTTAAAACTCGTCAGTCAGAGACGAAAGCTATTGAATTATCTTAAAAGTAAAGATAAAGAGCGTTATGAAAAGGTGATACAGAGGTTAGAGCTAAGGAAGTAATGAAAAAAGTTGAGATTGAAGTAAGAGGCAAAGTACTCACCTTAGAAACTGGTAAACTCGCGAGACAGGCTGATGGTGCTGTTTTGGCAAGATATGGAGATACGGTGATTCTTGCTACTGCAGTTGCAGATAAAACCCAAAAAGAAGGTCTTGATTTTATACCTTTGACTATAGATTACCAGGAAAAGGCTTATTCTGCAGGTAAGATACCAGGGGGTTTTTTTAAAAGAGAGGGTCGACCATCAGAGAAAGAAATCCTTACATCGAGGTTGATAGATAGGCCTATAAGACCTTTGTTTAATAAGGGATTTTACTATGAAACACAAGGCATCGTTAGTGTGCTGTCCTATGGGGATGAAAATATTGCGGATATACTTGGGATTATTGGTATGTCATCAGCATTGGTGATATCTGATATTCCTTTTGAATCACCAGTTGGCGCTGTGAGGATAGGTAGGGTATCGGGCTCTTTCGTTATAAATCCGGATGTAAGGGAGGTTGAAGAGTGTGATTTGAATCTTGTTGTTGCTGGCACTGATGAAGCTGTCGTAATGGTTGAAGGCGAAGCGCTTGAGATACAAGAAGAAGATATAATAGAAGCACTTTCTATAGCACATGAAGAGATAAAGAAAATATGTTCTATACAGAAGGAGCTGAGAGCCTTAGCAGGTAAAGAAAAGAGGATAGTACCTGAAAAGTTTATTGATGAAGAATTAAAAAGAAAGGTTTCAGAGTTATCTCTTGATAGAATAAAAGAGGCTATTACAATACCTGATAAACTTATGAGGCAGAGGAAGCTTGATGAAATTTTGAGAGAAATAATAGAGCAATTAAATAAGGAAGAAGAAGATTTGACAATGGATATTGCCACAATCTTCAATGATATTGAGAGGGAACTCGTCAGAGGAATGATTTTAAATGAGAATAGAAGGGCAGATGGGAGGAAGAATAATGAGATAAGACCGATTAGTGCAGAAGTGGGGATCTTACCTAAAACACATGGTTCTGCGTTATTCATAAGAGGAGAAACGCAATGCCTTGCTGTTGTTACCTTAGGAACATCTGAGGATGAACAAAAGATAGATTCACTTGACGGGGAGTCATATAAAACATTTATGCTACATTATAATTTTCCACCTTTTAGTGTTGGTGAAGTAAAGCCTTTAAAATCACCTGGAAGACGAGAGATTGGGCATGGAATGCTTGCTGAAAGGGCATTAAAGGCAGTGATACCACCAAAAACAGAGTTTCCATATACGATAAGGATTGTGTCTGATATACTTGAATCTAATGGTTCTTCCTCTATGGCAACAGTATGTGGTGGTTCGCTTGCACTTATGGACGCAGGTGTACCTATTAAGTCTCATGTTGCGGGTATAGCAATGGGACTTATAAAAGAAGGTGAAAGGGTTGTTATACTAACAGATATATTGGGTCTTGAAGATCATCTCGGTGATATGGACTTTAAGGTTACAGGTACTGAAAAGGGAATAACAGCCTTCCAACTTGATACAAAGATTTCTGGTATTTCTTGTGATATTATGAGAGAGGCGCTGGAGCAAGCGAGACAAGGAAGGTTATATATCTTGAATAAGATGTATGAGACCATTTCTGCACCAAGGGAGAGTCTTGCACCAAATGCTCCAAGGATATTCACAATGCAGATTAGACAGGACAAGATTAGGGATGTTATAGGAACTGGTGGTAAGGTTATTCGTGGGATTGTTGAGCAGACTGGTGTGAAGATAGATATTGAGGATAGTGGGGTGATTAATATAGCTTCACCTGACGGCGAGTCGGCAAGAAAGGCTATAGAGATTATAAATAGTATAACTGCTGAAGCTGAACTTGGGAAAATTTATCTTGGTAAGGTTAAAAGGATAGTTGATTTTGGTGCATTTGTTGAGATATTGCCAGGGGTCGAGGGACTTCTTCATATATCTCAAATATCTGATAGAAGAATATCTAAGGTGACAGACGAGATTCGTGAGGGGGATGAAGTTCTTGTAAAGGTAATAGAAATAGATAAGCTTGGAAGGATTAGGTTATCACGAAAAGACGCTTTGAGAGAGAAAGCAATTGTTAAAAAGAGATAGTGTTAGCTACAAAATATCCTCAAGCCAAATTTCTATTCTTTAAGGGAAACTTTTGAACCAGAATTTTACACACTATCTTTTATACTTTAAAAAGAGCACAACTTGTTATTATAAAAGGTCATTTAAATAAATCATTTTTATCAATTAAGTGCGCTTTAAAAATCATAAAATATGCATAAAAAATTAGGTGTTTTAAAAAATATTGATTTTTGATAAAATAATCCAGTTATTTGAAGTCTTATGTAGGTGAAATTCATAAATAGTGTTAATTTTCTACTATTATTTGATTGATAATGTTATTTATCTTACACGAGGAGGTAATAAATGATGAAGAGGTTTGTTGTGCTTTTATTTGTTTTTCTTTTTTTGTTATTTTGTTCTCTTCCAGCGGCTGCTGAGGATGTATCTAAGGAAATTGAGAAGCTAAAGAAGGAGGTAGAGAATCTTCTTAAAAAGATTGAGGAATTGGAAAAGAAGCAGGCTGATACAGAATTGAAGGCTAAAGAGGCTGAGAAGAAGGCAGTGGAAGTAGAAAAGAAGGCAGATAAAGTAGAAAAAAGATTATTTAAAAAGGCGGATCTATATGCTCAAATAAGAGCTTTTTATTTGAATTTTGATAAGGATAAGGATCACGATAATAGGTATAATTATTTTGAGGTATATAAATTTAGGGTTGCTGCAAAAGGCGAGGTCAACAAATTAGTCCAATTTTATGGAATGATTGATGCTAATGAAAATGAAGATTATCAAGCAAAACTCTGGGAAGGGGCTGTTCAGCTAACATTTCTACCTGAACTTGTTGTAAAGATTGGAGAGACAAGGACTCCTTTCAGTAGACACCAATTTGTAGCACGTCATTTAAGTCCTGTTATGTCAAGTGATGGCAATTCTTTCCTACCTTCTCAGTTTAAAGAAGCTTTGAAGGCAGTAGATCCATATGCCGGTGGTTATAGATCTTCACAGCCTTTTAAAAGAACAAATTTTGAGACGGTAGTTGCGGGGTCTATAAAAGATGGGATGTTTAAGTATTATGTAGCCTTAGCTAATGAAGACAGATCTAAGGATAATAAGGTTTGGAACTTAAATGGAGGATGGGGTAGCGCAACTTTATCACCTGGTAAGTCTGCTAAAGATAAAAAGGGGTTTGAATATGATGCAAGAATAGAATTTACTCCTACGATGTTGGGTTTTAAATCTGAAGAAACTGTTTCTGATCCATCCTTGAGGGTAAGACAGACTTATCTTGGTGATATGGATACAATGACAATCGGCATAGGTTATCATCATGAGAAACACTTAAACGGGGCTGATGAATCCGTATACAATAGCTCTTCACTGACGAGAGATGCGTGGGCTACTGACTTCTCGTTTGAGAAAAAGTATAAGGATTATATAACAGGATTAGAACTTGGATATATGTATTTCGATGATACACATTTTTACCAGAGCACAAATGGTTATAAAAAAGGTGACGCCTGGACGTATTATATTGATGGGCATCTTATTTATGGTAAAAAGATATGGATAGGGTTACCTGGTATAGGAGTAAGATATGAGTATATTGATGTTGATGGTGAGTATAGAAATAAAGCTGGAGATGTAGAAAAAGATTTAATTTACCAACGTTATGGTGCCTGCTTATCGTATTGGTTAAGCAGCGATACGAGGTTAGGAATTGGTGTAGATTATGTCAATGCAGATGATGCCCTAAAAGCATACTTTAAAGACAAGGGATGGGAGGATTCTACTTTAGTTTGGTATTTAGGCGTTTACACACAGTTTTAGGTTTAATTTGATGAAGGATTGTTTTAGAAGACAGTTTTCCTAATAAGCATTGTTTTTAGTAAAATTTTGGGATAAGTAGATTTATATGCTTATCCCTTTTATTTTTAACTTTTTATTCAAATAGGATTGATTATATCCATGAGTCCAACTTTAGATAATGATGCCAAAAAGATATTTCCACTGTTATCTTAGAGGATTAAAAGATGTCCTGACTTTGTGGTTTACAATTGCTTGAAGAGATAAAGAAGTCTAACGAGGTTACGCCAGTGATTATTATTACTGCATATGGAAGTAATGAGGTTGCTAATGAAACGATTCAAAAAGGTGGATTTGATTTCATCACTAAGCATTTTAGAATGGAATAATTTTTATTTGATGATTGGTAAGGTTATCAAATCGATAAATGTATATAGAGAAGATAGAATGCTTAAAGAAAGATTAAAATCGACTGAAAATGTTGGGAGCGAATATTAATTTTTTTTATTATCTTTAATAGATTGATTGATGTACGCAAGTCTTTTACATGGAAAGTTTGTATTTACTGGTATGGTATGTGCGGCGGGAGCGGGAAGTATAAAACTTTTCTTGGCGCAGCACGAGGTTCTGCAGCAGCTGGAATGTTTAAGGAGTTTACAGGTAGAGATATCAGGTTTTTTGAGTTAATTAAGTATATGTTTCTTATTGGATAGGTTATAGTATTTCTTATATGGATTTATTTGAGTATCTTCTTAAAACCAGAAAAAAAGGCTATATACGGTTTAAAAGATAAGGTTAAAACCTTGATGAAGGAATTAGGTACTATGACAGTTATACAGAGACATGCAGAAGATGGTAATTATGTTGCACCTGATGAGAGTTTTGCGGTTGTAAATAAAAAGAAGAAATTATTGAGCTTTTGAAGGAGGAGGTATAATGAAGAGGGTATTATATTTATTGATAATAGCATTTTTTTGCTTTGCTCTACAGGATGCTGTTTTAGGAGCCAGCGAAGGGAAAGAAGAAGCTTTAAAAGATTTTGATAAATTATATATATCAGGAATAGTTTTAGACCCTCATAAAGAGCCAGTAAAAGAGGCGGAAGTAAAGGTACTCGTTGGTGGTAAACCTCATAAGATTATGGTAGACAATCAGGAAGAAGAAAAGACCTTCACTTCATCACACGGGACTTACCAGCTTGAGATTAGACTTCCAGCAGGGGAGATTAATAATTCTTATATAAATCTTGAGTTTTCTAAAACCAATTATAAGGATACAACTATTGAATTAAAAAAGGATGATTTTGCACAAAAGGGAAATGAGTTTTTTGTAGTAAAAAATGTTGGTTTGGCAAGGTTTTTAGGTCCCTCGTTTTATATAGCAACAGTAGTTTTTATAGTAATATATGCATTAATATCTTTTGAGCTTTTACACAGGACTATAGCAGCTATGATAGGTGCAGCTATAATGCTTTTGCTGACATATACACTTGGAACAATAAAAACAGATTTTCACATAATCTCATTTGAAAGGGCGATACATGCTATAGATATGAATGTAATCTTTCTTTTAATGGGTATGATGATAATAGTTGGTGTTCTTAAACATACTGGTGTCTTTCAATGGTGTGCGTATATGTCATATAAGATTGCAAGGGGTAATGTGATGATATTGGCTGTTATCTCATGCTTTTTTATAGCTACAACTTCTGCTTTTCTCGATAATGTGACGACGATGCTTCTTTATACTCCTGTTTTGATAGAGATTGCTTTAGCATTAAAGATATCGCCCCTTTCCTTGTTAATACCAGGCGTTATGGCTTCTAATGTTGGTGGTACTGCTACACTTATTGGAGATCCTCCTAACATAATGATAGGTTCATACACCGGGCTTACATTTATGCAATTTGTCAATAATTTGACGATTGTTTGCCTGATAGCAATGATAGCACTTGTTATATATAATAAGTTTTTCTACGGAAAGGTTTACAAAAAGGCGAAAGTAGATGATATAAATGCCTTTATAGCATATTTGAGGGAAGAGTACAAGATTACAGATAAGACCTTGCTCGGATACGGTCTTTTTATAGTGGCGCTTGTTATAAGCTTTTTTATAACGCATGGATTCTGGCATATGGAGGTTAGTATACCTGCTTTATTTGGGGCGGGGATGCTTTTTACCTATGCAATAGTCACGAAGAAAGTAAAAATGTTAGAGTTGATTGAGAAGGATATTGAGTGGACCACATTACTGTTTTTTATATTTCTTTTTGTCATAGTGGGTTCTGTTGAAGAGGTTGGGCTACTCGCTATTATAGCAGACTGGGTCCTAAATTTGTCACAGGGTAACCTTGTTATGGCAATATCTTTGATATTGTGGGTATCAGCTATTATGAGTGCATTTGTCGATAATATACCATTTACTGCTACTATGTTACCCATTACTGCATATCTCACAAAGGTGATACCAGGAGCGGCAGATAATAATGTTCTATGGTGGGCTCTTGCTCTTGGTGCCTGTCTTGGAGGAAATGGGACGATGATTGGTGCAAGTGCGAATGTTGTAACGATGGGTATTGCAGAGGCAGCAGGACACAGGATAAGTTTCTTTGGCTTTATGAAATATGCATTTGTTTATATGTTGATAAGTGTTGGTATTTGCCATGCGTGGTTATTAATATTTTATTAAATAATGGAGGTGGGGAATGGAATTGAAGTGTCCAATAGAGAAGATTTTGCTTCCTATTGATGGAAGTGAAGCATCAAAGCGTGCAATAGATTTTACAGGGTTTTTGGGTTCGTGTTTAGGAAAAGGTCTTAATAAGGTAAGTATATTGAGGGTGATAACAGGTGGTTATTTAAGTCGTCATCTTGCTTATATTGATTTTAGGGCTGAGGAGTTGGTTAGGAACTCGGAAATCTTTAGAAGGATAAGGGATGAATATATTGAAAAGAATATTGAACCTTTACTTGATGAAGTCGAGATGATGTTGAAGAAGAATGGGATTTCAGCGATGATAGAAAAACTTATAGTTGATGGTGATCCTGCTAATGAGATAATGAGGATTGCTGATGAAGGCAGTTTTTCATCAGTAATCCTTGGTAGGAGGGAAGGCACAAATATTGGAAGGGTTCCTAATAAGGTAGTACATGGATTGACTAAACAAGTAATATATATAGTAGGTACTCAGGGACTAAAAAGAGAATCTTTCAGGATTTTGATTGCTGTTGATGGATCTTCATATTCTATTAAGGGGGTTGAACACGTTGCTTGCCTTTCTAACCTTATGAAGGATTATATCTCTGAGATAACGCTACTAAGGGTTATTAATACTGCATTTTTGATGGAGAGATTAAAAAGTGGTATTGATCCAGAAGAAGAAGCGCAAGGTATTTTGAATGAGGGTGTTGATTTGCTTTTAAGATCAGGCATTAGTAAGGAACTTTTAAAGACGAAGGTTAGGATTGGTATACCATTTGAAGAAATAATCAAGGAGAGTGAAGAAGGCAACTTTGATGTGGTTGTAATGGGCAGGGAGGGACGTTCAGCCTTAAAGGATTTTCTAATTGGTGGGGTAAGCTCGACAGTTCTTCAACGGTGTTATAAACCAACAGTTGTTATAATAGGTGACTGATTTATTTTATGATAGAATTAATTGGTAAGAATGTGGTTGTAGAGACTATAGAAACTATATATGAAGGAAATCTTGTTGAGGTAAACGAGGAAGAGGTTCATCTTGAATCGGAGTCTGGATGGTTGGTAATTCCTCTTCAAAAGGTTATAAATATTTATAGTAAACTTGAATAAATAATTTAAGACAGTATATTAGCCCATATCGCCTAATAGAAATTGTAGCAATGTTATAGCTGAGATGGACGCTGTTTCTGCTCTTAAGATTCTTTTCCCGAGAGAGATTGGCGTAAAGTCGTTTTGTATTGCATAATTAACCTCTTCTTCGGTGAATCCACCCTCAGGTCCTATGATTAAAATTATTTTATTCTCATTTATTTTCGGTGAGACTTCTTTTAAGCTCTTTCCTTCTTTTTCATAAAATATTAATCCAACGTTTGGTTTAAAATTATCTATGAAGTTGTAGAAGTTAATAGCTTTGTGAATTATGGGGATGGTACTTCTGCCCGATTGTTTTGATGCTTCTTCTACAATCTTCTGCCATCTTTGTAACTTTCTTGTATGTTTTATTTGGCTACGCTCGGTGATTATTGGGACGATCTCATTTACACCGAGTTCTGTTGCTTTTTGTATCACTAAATCCATCTTATAACCTTTTAAGATTCCTTGTGCGAGTGTTAAGAATATTTGTGATTCGAGATTACATTCAGATATATTTTTAATCTCACATATTACTTTATTTTTAGAGATTTCCTTTATTGTTAGCACAAAGCATTTTCCTTTGCCATTTATAGCATCAAACTGATTACCTTGCCTTAATCTTAATACATTAATTAAGTAGTGAGCTTTTTCCCCTTTTATTGTTATATATTGATTGTAATCAAATATAGGGAGGAATAATCTTGGCATTTTTTAATCAATTTTCAGTGCTAGTAAAAAGGTTTTTAATCTTCTCTTTAAATGAACGGGTTGTTTCTTCTCCGCTGATTTTTGCAAATTCTTCAAGGAGTTCTCTCTGTCGAGGAGTTAGTTTCCTCGGTACATCTATATAGATTTTCACTATCTGGTCGCCTCTTTGGTTACTCCCAAGTTTTTGGATGCCATGACCTTTGAGATGGAATATCCTGCCTGATGGGGTACCTGGTGGTATCTTAATTTTTGCTGAGCCTTCAAGCGTTGGGACTTCTATTTCAGCTCCGAGTACTGCTTGAGGAAATGATATTGGTATCTCGCAAAATATATTATTACCATCTCTCTTAAAAAGTGGATGTTCTTCTACCTTTAGATAAACATAAAGGTCTCCCCTTGGCCCACGGTTTTCTCCCATTTCTCCTTCACCAGAAATCCTAAGTCGAGAACCTGTATCTACCCCTGGGGGTATCTTAACATTTATAGTCTTGTATGTTCTTATATTGCCTAAACCTTTACAGGTTTTGCAGGGATCTGTGATTATTCTGCCAGTACCATTACATCTGTCGCACGTCTTAGAAATACTGAAAAATCCTTGCTGAAATCTAATTTGTCCTGTGCCTCTACAATTTGGGCATGTTGCAGGAGATTTTCCAGGAGCAGTTCCTGTACCTGAGCAATCATGACAGATTTCCCACCTCGGTATCTCTATTGTCTTTTCTGTTCCAAATGCAGCCTCCATAAAAGTAATCTCAAGATCGTATCTCAGGTCAGCTCCTTTTGTTGGTCTTTGTCGCCTTCTACCTGTGAATGTTCCAAAAAAGTCTCCGAAGAAGTCTTCAAATATATCACCGAAGCCAGTGCCGAACGGGCTGAACCCTTCTGTAGTTATACCTTCTGCTATGCCAAATCGATCATAATTCGCCCTTTTTTCAGGGTCACTAAGGCAGGAATATGCTTCGTTAATCTCTTTGAATTTTTCTTCAGCTTCTTTATTTCCTGGGTTTCTATCAGGGTGGTATTTAAGCGCGAGTTGCCTGAATGCCTTCTTTATCTCGGCTTCTGTTGCATCGCGTGGTACACCGAGTATCTCATAGTAGTCTTTCATATCTTTTTTATTATAACTTAAAGATTGTGGGATGTATTAATTTTTGTTTAAGAGAGACTTTATTTTAATAGGTTAAAGAATAGGATAATAAACCCAAATCTTTAAGGGGTTTATTATCCTATTGTTGTTATTTCTTGTCTTTTTCTACATCTTCAAATTCTGCCTCTACAACTTCTTCTTCTGGTTTTTTCGTTTCTGATTGGGTACTCGTACCAGTTCCAGCGGCTGCGCCTTTATATAAATGCTCAGCAAGCTTATGAGATTTAGTCATCAAGTTTTCTATTGCAGATTTGATTTCTGATATTTCATTGCTTGTATCTTTTGCTTTCTTACATTTTTCAAGGGCATCTTCTATTTCTTTCTTTTCTATATCTGTTAACTTATCTCCATAATCTCGTAAGGATTTTTCGACAGTGTATATTAGATTATCAGCTTCGTTCCTTGCCTCAGCAAGTTGTTTTTTCCTTCTGTCTTCTTCAGCATGTGCTTCGGCTTCCCTCATCATCTTTTTGATTTCTTCTTCTGTTAATCCACTTGATGCGGTTATTCTTATTGATTGTTCTTTACCCGTTCCAAGGTCTTTTGCTGAGACGTGTAGGATACCATTCGCATCAATATCGAATGTTACCTCAATCTGCGGAACACCTCTTGGTGCAGGGGGAATGCCTATTAGTTCGAAATTACCTAATAACTTATTGTCTGCAGCCATTTCGCGTTCACCTTGATATACTTTTATTGAGACTGCTGGTTGATTATCTGTAGCAGTTGAGAAGATTTGACTCTTCTTTGTAGGTATAGTTGTATTCCTTTCTATAATTTTTGTAAAAATACCGCCGAGTGTTTCGATACCAAGAGAAAGGGGTGTGACATCAAGGAGTAATACTTCTTTGACCTCTCCTTTTAGCACGGCTGCTTGTATCGCTGCGCCTATTGCAACTACTTCATCAGGATTCACGGTCTTGTTGGGTTCTTTTCCAAAAAAGCTCTGGACAACTTGTTGTACCTTTGGTGTTCTTGTTTGTCCTCCAACAAGTATAACTTCATCTATACTCGAGGGTGATAGATTTGCATCTGCAAGTGCGTTTTTGCAAGGTCCGATAGTAGCTTCGATGAGGTCACCAACGAGTTGTTCGAATTTTGCCCTTGTTAGTTTCATTAATAAGTGTTTCGGACCCGTTGCATCAGCTGTTATAAATGGAAGGTTTATCTCTGTCTCCATTGCTGTTGAAAGTTCTATCTTTGCTTTTTCTGCAGCTTCTTTAAGCCTTTGTAAAGCCATTTTGTCTTTTTTTAAGTCTATTCCTTGGTCTTTTTTGAATTCTTCAACGAGCCAGTCCATTATTCTAAGATCAAAATCGTCTCCACCAAGGTAGGTATTTCCATTTGTTGATTTGACTTCTATTACTCCCTCACCTATCTCAAGGATGGATATATCAAATGTACCTCCACCAAGGTCATAAACGCCTATTTTCTCTTCCTTTTTCTTATCAAGTCCATAAGCAAGAGAAGCAGCCGTTGGTTCATTTATTATTCTTAATACGTTGAGTCCTGCAATTCTTCCAGCATCTTTTGTTGCTTGTCTTTGGCTGTCATCAAAATATGCTGGTACTGTAATAACAGCTTCTGTAACAGGTTCTCCAAGATAGTCTTCAGCAGCTTGTTTTAATTTTTGTAAAATCATAGCAGATATTTCTGGTGGAGAGTACCTTTTTCCTTGTATTTCTACGTGTGCATCTCCATTTGCTGCTTCGACTATCTTATAAGGAAGCCTCTTTCTTGCATGTTCAACCTCTGGTGAATTGTATTTTCGACCCATCAATCTTTTAATAGAGAATATTGTATTTTCAGGATTTGTTATAGCTTGTCTTTTTGCAATCTGTCCAACGAGCCTTTCACCCTTTTCTGTTATAGCTACGACGGATGGTGTTGTCCTTGAGCCTTCTTGATTTGGTATCACAACTGGTTCTCCTCCTTGAATGACCGCTATAACAGAATTTGTTGTACCAAGATCTATTCCAACTGCTTTACCCATATTACATCCCTCCTGATTTATTTTAGTTTTCTAACTTTTCTTCAGTTTTTTGTATGGATTTTTTGGATACAGTTACAAAGGAAGGTCTTAAGACCTTATCTTTTAGCATATAGCCTTTCCTAAGCTCTTCAACGACCATATTTTCTTCAATATCATCACGCTCTACTTGTGACATTGCATGATGGTATTGAGGGTCAAAAGGCTTATTCTCAGCTTCTATTTGTATGAGGCCAAATTTTTCAAGGGTCTTCTTAAGTTCTTTAAGGGTTATTTCGACACCTTGAATAAGGCTTTCATTGACATTTGAAGTTGCGTGTTTTATTGCCATTTCAAGGTTATCAATAACAGGCAATAATTCATATATTAGAGATTCATTACCGTATTTTATAAGTTCTTCTTTGTCTTTATTCACTCTTTTTTTATAATTTTCGAATTCAGCATATAGTCTTAAATATTTTTCATTAATCTCCTGGACTTCTTCTTTAAGACGTTCAATCTCTGTTTTGCCCTTTTCTTCAGTTTCTACTAAGTTTTCTGGGCTTTTATCTTCTGTTTCTTTTTTTTCGATTGATAGTTGTTGTATCTCCTCATTAATCATGTCATTCATCTTGATACCCTTTACTTTTCTGATAGCATTCTTGATATGAATCTTGCTGTTGACTCCACTATTAATATTGCTTTGGCATAATTCATTCGAGTAGGTCCGATAATTCCAACAACGCCAATTGATTTATTGCCTTCTTTACATGGTGATACGACTAAGCTTAGCTTCTTTAATTCATCTAATGTGTTTTCAGACCCGATTATTACTCTGACACCTTCTGCATCTGTGATTTCATTTAATAGCTTGATGATTGTATGTTTGTCCTCTATTGCCTTGGATAATTCTTTAATCTTTTCGAGGTCTGCAAAATCTGGTAGTTCAAGGACTTCTGATAAACCTGATACAAAAAGGTTACATTCTGGGAAGTATAAGGCGTCCTGACATATCTTCATTGCTTTTGCAATGAGTCCTTCACATTTTAATTTGTCTGAAGACATCTCTTTTAATATTTTTACCCTTATCTCATCAAGGGTATATCCTGAAAACTCTGAATTTATATAATTTGCTATTCTGTTTAGGTCTTTTTGCGATATATCGATGTCTATATTAATTATCTTATTTTTTATTAAACCTTCATCAGTAAATAGTATTACTGCAAGTTGGTTATCCCTATATTTATAAATATTAATTCTTTTAAGGGTTGTAGTGTCTGGAATTGGAGAAATTGCCAGACCAAGATAGTGCGATAGTGAAGATAGGTTTTTTGTTGTTTCGTTTAATAATTTTTCTATATCATCTTTTAAAGATTTTAATTTTGAATATAATTTGTTTAGTGCCTCGAGGTTAGTATAATAGCTTTTTTCAGCAACAAGTGAGTCAACATAAAATCTATAACCTAAGTCTGTGGGAACTCTCCCTGCAGATACGTGGGGTTGAGTAAGGTAACCCATCTCCTCAAGGTCTGCCATGATGTTTCTTATCGTTGCGGGTGATAATCCAAACTCATAGCGTTTTGTAACGTATCTTGACCCAACAGGGTCTGGGTGGTTTATATAGCTTTGAACGACCGCATATAATACCTTTTTAGTTCTTTCATTTAAATTTTGCATCTTTAGCACTCTCCTTATGTAAGTGCTAATAATTTAACAATTTAATTTAATTTCTGTCAAGTCTTCAATATTCCCTAATTCAGATATTGTTATATTAACATAAAAAGCTATCTATTTTCTTCTGAGAAGATTTTTCTCAAAATAGTAATTAAATTTAAAGAAAATTTTATACACAAGTTTCTATTCGATAAATGTTTATTGTATGCAGTGTACTTTTTGCTATAAAGCAGATGTTAAACATTGCGAAATATAATAAATCTTCTTTTAGATTTTACAAATTGCTTTTTTATTTTTATTTTATTTATTATAAAAAATATCTTATTTAGGAGGAAAAAATGACTATAACTGACAAGGCAGCAATGATGGCGCTTTCTATTCTCAAATCTGAGGGAAAGGATGGATGGGGCATCAAAATTTTTATAGCAGGGCAGGGCTGTTGTGGACCATCTTACGGACTTAATATACAAGAAAAACAGATGCCTGGTGACGAGGTTATTGAAAAGAATGGTTTGAAGGTATTTGTAGATAAAGAGACCTTGATGACCCTTGCAGGACGTGAACTTGATTATTATTCAGGTGAACATGGGGAAGGGTTTATTTTTACAGGTGGTGTATCTGCATGCAGTTCTGGATGTGATTCATGTGGTTAATAAGTATTAAATTATGTTTCCCTTACAAAGACCGAGAAGACTAAGGAAGAAAGAAAATATCAGGAGAATGGTGAGGGAAACTTCACTTTCTCCTGATGATTTTATTTATCCTCTTTTTGTGACTTTTGGTAAAAAGATAAAAAGAGAAATCCAATCAATGCCAGGTTGTTTTCAGGAGTCTATAGATAATGTTATTGATAGTGCGAAAGAAGTCTTTAGTCTTGGGATTCCAGCTGTAATATTATTTGGCATACCAGAACACAAGGATGAAAAGGGTACAAGTGCATATTCTCCTGATGGAGTTATTCAAAATGCCATAAAGGCCATAAAAGATGCAGTTCCTGATTTGTTTATTATAACTGACGTATGTCTTTGCGAGTATACAAGTCATGGACACTGTGGGGTCGTTAGAAATGGTGAGATTTTAAATGACCCGACGCTTGAGTTACTTGCAAAGGAGGCTATCTCTCATGCAAAGGCTGGGGCTGATATGGTTGCGCCTTCTGACATGATGGATGGAAGGGTAGGTGCGATAAGGAAGGCTCTTGATATTGAAGGATTTCAAGATATTCCTATTATGGCATATTCTGCAAAATATGCATCAGCGTTTTATGGGCCTTTCAGGGAGGCGGCAGAATCTGCGCCAAAGTTTGGAGATAGGCGTTCATATCAGATGGACCCTTCAAACAGGAGAGAAGCTATAAGAGAGGTTGCCATGGATATTGAGGAAGGTGCTGATATAGTAATGGTAAAGCCAGCTCTTGCATATCTTGATATTATTTCTGAGGTCAGAAATACATTTAAAGTCCCAGTGGCTGCCTATAATGTGAGTGGAGAATATTCTCTCGTTAAGGCGGCATCAAAACTTGGTTGGATTGATGAAGAAAGAATAATGATGGAGATTCTTATATCAATAAAAAGGGCTGGTGCTGATTTGATTTTGACTTACTTTGCAAAAGAGGCTGCAAGAGTATTAAATCAATGAATTCTACAAGTTCAATTTGTGTATCTTATTTATAAGGCTGTATAATTCTGGAAGGTCTTCTTTAAAAATGATAATGTCATCTTTAAGTAGGTCTATACCACTATTTATATATTTCATAAAATATCTTTTACCTTTTATAATAGATAAAAAACCATATGCTCCAAGTGCTTGCATATGCCTCTGTAGCCTGCATATTGCGAGTGATTCTGTGGAGATTTTAGCATAAGATTTTTTAGAAATATTTTTTTCGATTTCTGATTGGTAATAACTGAGAAGGTCATCTCTAATATCGTTGTTTAAATTGTGATAAGGATCCCATAATAAAGAAGCTATATCATAAAGAGGTGGGCCCATCATTGCTCCTTGATAATCGATTATATATGGTGTGTTGCGATGTTTTATCATTATATTCTGCGATTGAAAGTCGCGATGTATTATTGTTTTTGGTAATGAATCTGCTATTAGTGATAGTCTATGAAGTTCTTCATCTAAATTGGGGAATTCTTTTGTATTAATTTTCATAATATCTTTAACGAATCTTTCTAAAAAATAGTTTGACTCCCATCTAAAATGCTCATAGTCGAATACTCGACTTTTTAGGATAGGGCATTCATTTACGTGATCTGTTAAAGTTGTATGAATCAAGACTAATATGTCGATGATATTTCTATAGATATTGAATATTTCATTTTGATTTCTTTGACATTTTAACCATGAATAAAGTGTTGTATCTCCAAGGTCTTCAAAATATGCTCTCATATTTTTTGAATCAACTTTTATAAGATTTGGGACTGGTATATTATATTTTCTAAAGAAACTTGTGTATTCAATCTGCCTTTGAAAATCTGGGTCATTTTTATGAGATTGCATCAGTATTAGTGTTTGTCCTTTGTTGTTTATCCTGTAATATTTTCTATCAGATCCACCAGAACCAATTAGGATATATTTTTTGCTCTCCTTGATTCCAGTTAATTCTTTTTCATTTATATAGATTTTTTTGTTAGAAAAGGTAATACAGTTTTTATAAGATGTATTTATTAGATAGCTTTCTGGCAAGATAAGACAGTTTTCAAGTTTTAGTTTACCTTTAGATATTTTTTTAGCATTATTTTCAATAATTATATAACCTCTAAACTCAATATCATGACACCAGTCGATCGATGGATGGATATAGATAGACTCGCCATTCCTTTTTAATTGTGTTATAGCACTTTTAATATAAGAGACAGGGGTACCAATATCAGCCCAGTATGTGCCTGTTACATCGTATGTACCTATTTTTATTCCTTTGTTTATTGCTTTTATCCATGTATCAACTATGTTTGAATTTCCATCGGGTAATAACTCTAAGATATCAGGTTCATAGATTGCTACTCCTGTGAATGCTCGAAGATTATTATTTGTAGTTTCTTGTATTCCTTTTAAAAGACCCTTGCTATCTATTTCGAGTTTATTGAACTGGTAGTTATCATGAATAGCCAGGGTAGCAAGATTTTTAGATGTTATATGGTAATCTATAAATCTTTCCAGGTCTATTTCTGATAGTACATCAGAATTATATACAATGAATGTGTTTGATTTTAGAAAACTCTCTGCATTTTTTAGTGCTCCACCTGTCCCGAGTATTCTGTCTTCAGGTATTTTTAGTATGTTTTTGTGTGGTATAGAATCTAACCATTCTTTTATTAAGTCCCTTTTGTAATGAAGGTTTATTATAATTTTCTCAGGGTTTATCTTTGAGACCTTTTCTATGATGTGACCTAAGATGGGTTTGCCAAGTATTGGGAGCAAAGGCTTTGGTATATAATTAGTTATTGGTCTAAGTCTTTTACCCAAACCTGCAGATAGAATAAATACCGTCATCTTCATCTATAAAGTAAAAAGTCTTTCCTTATGTTTATGTTAAAGTCCTGACATTCGCTTTTCCACCATTCTTCCATGTATTCCAGTTTTTTACAATTGTCTATGTATCTCCTTAATTTGTTTGTTCCTGCAAGTATATCAATTGGAAGCTTTGTCAGTTCGTATTCATATGGTGGTAGTCTCCATGAAAAATCATTATGATAAATGTTGCGAATTATTTTTATAATCGCAACTCCTGTTTTAAAAGGCTTGAATTTGTTTCTGTTTGTAATGTGTATTTGTGCACCTCCGCATAGTATACCTGAATATTTATTGAATATGGGTTGAAAGTATAGCGGTCTAAAATATACGCCTTCTAACCCAAGTTTGTTTAACTCTTCAGTAAATGAATATGGTTCTATAAATGGTGCACCAAATATTTCGAATGGTTTTGTAGTACCTCTTCCTTCACTTATGTTAGTTCCTTCAAGTAAACACATTCCTGGATAAACTATTGCCGTATCGAGTGTTGGCATATTAGGTGATGGTAAGATCCAGTGTCGTCCTGTTTCATCGTACCACATATCCCTCTTGTAATTTTCCATAGTGATTATCTGAAGGTCGAGATTGTTATAGTATTTATTTTTTAAGTAATATGCAATTTCACCGATGGTCATACCATGTCTTATAGGCAGGGGTTTCAAGCCTACGAATGAAGTAAATTTTGTGTCAAGAACGGTGCCTTCTGTTATGTCGGCACGGATTGGATTAGGTCTATCCAAGACTATGACCGCCTTTTTCGCTTCTTGGCATGCCTCTAAGCACAGATCCATCGTCCAAATAAACGTATAATAGCGTGAACCAACATCTTGTAGGTCAATAATCATCAAATCTATATTATTGAACATTTCTTGGGTAGGTTTTCTTACTTTACCATATAAACTGTACACTGGAAGGCCTGTTCTTTTATCAATGAATCCTTCCCACTCAATCATATTGTCTTGTGTTTGTCCAAATATACCATGTTGAGGACCAAAAAGTGCTGTTAATCTTATTTTTTTGGATTTAAGAAGGATATCTATGGCATGAACAAAGTTTTTACTAATCGATGCAGGATGAACAAGAATCCCAGCTTTGTTGTTTTTAAATCTTTTATGGAGTCTTTTTTCAAGAAGCTCTAATCCGATTTTTACCAAATATTTACCCGTAGCTAAGGTATAGTATCAATTGATGCAAATTGCGGTTCATGTAAAGGGATGATTATATCTGCCAGTTTTTTTGTTTTTAAAATTATGTCGTATGCATCATAAGAGTTAACAAGGGTTCCAGGTGGTATTACTTCCATCTCCATTGCCCTTATTTTTGGTGGTGGATTTATATTTTCATTAATTATGCAAAATCCAGTAATTAGAACGTCACCTTTCTCTGTATGTATTAGTATTGACATTCCTCCAGGTGTATGGGCAGGTGCATGGAGCATTCTTATGCCAGGGAGTATCTCACAATCTTCAGACAGAACTTTTATCTGTCCGTTCTTTTCAATGTCTAATATATAATCTTCCATATATCTGAAGTCGAGAGGGTGGGGATTATGTATTTGTTTCAGTTCTTTTTCATGGACGTAAAAGATTGCATTAGTGCATTTGTAATCATTTTCACAATGGTCGTTGTGGAGATGTGTGTGCAAAACTATATCGATATCTTCAGGCTTCAATCCCCATTTTGCAAGACCTTCTTCGAATGTATGAATCTTTCCACCTATTGAAGTTTCTCTTTCTTTTGACTTAAGGGGTGCGAGTTCTCCTGTATCAACCAAGATGTTTTTTTCTCCACCTTCTATGTACCAAGTATAAATTGGTATGGTATACGTATTTCCGTAGTCATGCTGGTATGTCATCATGCCTTTGTCGAATGTCTTCGTACCCATTACAATAGGGTGTATCTTATAGTAATTGTTGAGGCTCATGTTAAATACCTTTGAAAAGATTATAACTATTGTTAATGGTGATAATCAATATAGAATAAACAATATCTGAATTGTTTTGGGTTATAGAGTCCATAGCGTTTATTGCGTTTTTTGCGTTTGTTTAAAGACAGCATGGTGAATGGCGTTAAAAGGCTAAAGGGTAATTGTCAATAACTCAATTTATGAAACAAAATAAACTACCTTTTATACAGATGTATAGTTTATTGGGTATTGTAATGTAGTTATTTATATTATATCTGAGGCTTACGCTTCGACTTCAGCCTCAGTAGTGAAGACCCGTGATTTTGTTTCATAAATTGAGTTATTGCCATCTTTTTATTTTAATTTTAGAGATAGGATAGATAATGCAGATATTGCTCAAAATTTATTTAAGATGTTCTTATTGGTGTTGCACAAGATAATTTTATCGAAATATCTGAAATATTTTATTTATAAATAGTTTTCTGTATATGCATAAATGATATTCCCTGACTCTAAGGTAGTTATGTATTGTGTTAATCATAATGTTTTAACTAATATTTAAGTTATATAGATGAGAAGGATTGTCTTATTTTTATCATTCTTTGCTGTTTTTTCAGGATATCTGTATGCAAGTGAGTATCTTGAAGTAACTCCATACACAATAATAAAGATACCTGAAGTTTTTTACTATCAAGACAATTATAGAGTGCAGTGGTGGTATTTTACAGGGCAACTTTATGATTTAAAAGGAAGAGAGTTTGGTTATCAGCTAACATTCTTTGCTGTGGATGTTCAGAAGCGAAAGTATAAATCAAGATTTGGGGTTAATAAACTTTACATTTCACATTTTGCTATAACGGATGTAGTTAATAAAAGGTATTATTATTTTGAGAAGATTGATAGTGGGATTTATGGTTTTTCAGGTGCTATGAATAATAAACTGTTAGTTTGGGTAGGAGAAGATAGGTTAGAAGGTGATTATAAAGGATTTCGGATAAAGGCAAGAGGGAAAGATGTGGAGATTGATCTAAATCTCAAACCTAAGAAACAACTTGTTTTAAATGGACTGGGTGGATATTCAAGAAAATCAGAAGATTCACCTTTATATGCGTCTATTTATTTTTCCTATACTAATCTTGAGACCGAAGGTTTTCTTAAATTATATAATAGCGCTGTTAATGTTAGAGGTAAAAGCTGGTTTGATAGAGAATTGTCAACTCGCAGTCTTTCACCTTCTCAGAAAGGATGGGATTGGTTTTCAATAAGGCTAAATAATGGATGTGAGATAATGATTTATCTATTGAGGAAGCAAGATGGGACACTCGATAGATATTCTTCAGGAACTATTGTTTATAAAGATGGTAAATATAAACATTTAACTTTAAATGATTTTCGTATTAGAACGTTATCGTTTTATAAATCAAAAAAGACAAACGCAATATATCCAGCTGAATGGATTGTCGAAATACCGTTTGAAAAACTTTATTTGAGGATAAAACCTTTAGTTAAAGAACAAGAATTTATTGCATATGCATCTACAAATAATTATTATTGGGAGGGTTTGTGCGAGGTAAAAGGGGGTGTGGATGGAAGGGCATATGTTGAACTTACAGGCTATTAAAGGACATTAATATCAATTTATTTATTAAAGAGTAATGATAAAGATTATTAATTTAAAAAAATCCTATGGCATAAACCAAGTATTAAAAGGTTTAAATCTTGAGGTCTATAAGGGGGAATTTGTTTCAATCGCTGGCAGGTCTGGTTCAGGAAAGTCAACACTCTTAAATCTAATTGGTGGCATGGATAAGCCAGATGAAGGGCAGATAATAGTCAATGGATTAGATATATCTACTTATAATGATTATGAGTTAACTCATTATAGAAGGAAGAAGATTGGGTTTATTTTTCAGTTTTTCAATCTTCTACCTAATATTACTGTGTTTGAAAACATCCTGATGCCTTTGTTATTGAACGGTATCGATGATGAATCAAGAGTTTATAAATTGATAGATAAAGTTGGTTTGAAAGGGGCTGAGAATAAATATCCATTTCAGCTGTCAGGTGGTGAACAACAAAGGGTTGCTATTGCGAGGGCTATTGTTCATGAACCAGATATTGTACTTGCAGATGAACCGACTGGGAGTCTTGACACAGAAACTGGTACGAAAATAATGGAACTGATTAAGGGGTTGATGAAGGATGGTTCGAAAACATTAGTGTTGGTGACGCACGAGATTTATATATCTGAGTATGCTGATAGGGTTGTGTATATAAAAGATGGATTAATATCTGATAATAAGTATTGAAGTACCTTCATGAATACACTGAGATTAATAAAAATCATAATTATTAAAAATCTTTTAAGAGATAAGTTTATAAGTATCTTATCAATAATTGGTGTTGCCCTTTCAGTAGGGCTCTTTGTTGGTGTAAAAATATCATCGGATAGTGCAATTCATTCGTTTGAGAATGAAGTAAAGAGTATGAGTACTTATACTAATTATCAGATTATAGATTCTAAGGGGATAGATTTTTATGAGGGTGTTTTCGAAAGAATCTATAGTATTAATAAAGACAGCCTACCATTGATTAAGACGTTTGGCTATATTCCCAAATGGCATGAGATTGTAGATATAAATGGAATACTGATTATAAAAGCTATTAAGTATTTCGGTGACATTAAAAAAGGTGACGTGAATATTGAAGGTTTATATAAGGATTTGAACAGTGTATTAATAACTAAAAAGTTTTCAGATAAATACTCATTAAAGGTAGGTGATGATATACAACTTGTTGTTTATGACAGATTGTATCAGCTCAGGATTGCAGGGATAGTAGATAGTGATTTTATTTTAGAAAACACTTTCATAATGGATCTTGGTAACTTTCAAGAGTATTTTGATAAAGTTGGTTTCTTAAGCAAGATCGAGATTTTTAGTAGTGATGAAGATTTAGAAAGAATTGTTCAGGTTTTGCCTGAGGATTTAAGGGTTGAATCCAAAGAAGAATCTTTGAAAAATAAAAAAGCTCTTACCTCATCGTTTAGACAAAACCTTCAATTTGTTAGTTTTATATCCATACTTGTTGGCATCTTTCTGCTTTACAATACAATATTCATAACTGTTGTAAAAAGGAGAACCGAGATTGGCATTTTGAGGGGACTCGGAGCTGAGAAGAGAACAATTCAAGAGTTGTTCATAGTTCAAGGGTTGATAATTGGGATTATAGGTTCTTTAATTGGTATCTTAATTGGCAAAATGCTCTCTCATATATCTGTTAAAATTGTTGAAAAGACACTTGTAACAATGTATATAACAACTACTATTTCAGAGCCTTATATAAAAATGGTTGATATTATTCTTTTTCTATTAGTCGGTATATTTATATCTTTATCGGCATCGTTTATACCTGCTTATGAGGCTTCTAAGATTAAACCAAATGAAAGCATTAAAGAAGGTTCTTTTGAAGTAAGATTCAAAAGATATAATTCATTGTTCTTAACAAGTGGTTTTGCTTTGTTTATCTTAGGTTTGTGTATCTCATGTTATGATTATTTTAAAACACCTTATGATTTCCCATTTCTTTCATATACTGGAATATTATTAGTTATATTAGGTTTTACCTTAATATCACCATTTTATCTTATGTGTTTTATTAGGATATTGAAAAAACCTATTGAATTATTGTTTAAATTTAATGGTAAGATTGTCATCGGTGATATGAATGGTAATATATATAGATTTTCTGTTGCTTTAATGAGTGTAGCAATAAGTTGTGCACTTATAATAGCAATATTTATCCTTATATATTCCCTAAGAAGCTCTTTAGAAAAGTGGATAAATAAGAATATAGTTGCTGATATATATATTAAACCTGCCTCTTGTTTATCTAATTATTGTTTCTATCCATTATCTGATGAGATAATTGACATTGTTAAAGATTTTGATGAAGTTGCAGGTATAGATAGGTTTAGAGCGTTAAATATAGATTTCAATAATAAAAAGGTAATAGCTGGTTTTGCAGATATAAGCATTAAAAGAAAGTATTATAGTAAGAGGTATTTTGATGAGAAGTATGATAATGTATTGAGAGAGATGGAGGGGGATGGACAGGTTGTTAGTATCTCTGAATATATAGCGTTGAAATACAATTTACGGGTTGGAGATACTATTAATATAAAAACACCTCAAGGAGATAAAGGATTTAAGATTGTGGATATCTCATCGAGTTATTCTACTACTTCTGGTTTCTTATATTTTGATAGGAAATGGTTAAGAAGATATTGGAATTTAGATGATACGACACAATTCAGCATTTATGTTAAAGAAGGTGTTAATGTTGACAGTTTCATAGAAAAATTGAAGAGGAGATTATTACCAGTATATTCTCTTGAAATAATGGATAATCAAGAGCTTAGAGATAAGATTATGGTTATTTTTAATAGGAGTTTTGCTATTACTTATGCTATAGAGACTATTTCGATAATTATTTCTATAATAGGATTGGTTAACACCTTATTAGCGCTTGTATTTGAAAGAAAGAGGGAGATCAGTATAATCAGATATTTAGGAGGAACATGGAGACAGATAGAGAAAAACTTTGTTTTGACATCAGGCACTATTAGTATATTGGGTTTAATACTCGGTAGTCTTATAGGTTTTTTGATCAGTCTTATTTTTATAAATGTTGTTAATAAGATTTCTTTTGGATGGGAGATACATTTGAAGATACCTTATTTTTATATATCTATTGTTATGTGTACTTTGTTTTTGGTATCGTTGATGGCAGGAATTTTACCTTCAAGGGTTGCAAAGAGAGTAGATCCAAAAAGCTTTATAACCTTCGAATGATACATGTCAAATAAAATGATATATATGGAAAGGAGGTCTTATGTTTCATATAGCTAATGTAGACGATATAATTAATGGTAAGATTACAGATGTTTATTTCGAGAGAACACTAAAAATATTAAAGGCAAAAAATATAAATCCTTTAGTTAAAGCTGAATTTATCGCAAAAAGTTTCCCAGATAATTGGAAGTGGGCTATTTTTGCTGGTCTTGAAGAGGCATCCTATTTATTAAAGAATTTACCGGTAAAAGTTAGAGCAATGAGAGAGGGAACAATATTCTATCCTTATGAGCCTGTAATGGAGATTGAGGGGAGGTATCAAGATTTTTGTGTTTTTGAAACTGCTATCCTTGGTTTGATATGTCAAGCATCTGGTGTTGCTACGAAAGCGGCACGTTTTAAAAAACTCGTTGGTGATAGAGTTTTAATTAGTTTTGGTGCAAGAAGAATGCATCCAATCATTGCACCTATGATAGAGCGTAATGCGTTTATTGGAGGGTGCGACGGTGTTTCAGTTATAAAATCAGGTGAGGTTATTGGGGAAGATCCTATGGGAACAATGCCACATGCTTTAGTTATCTGCATGGGGTCTACTGTAGATGCTGTTAAGGCATATGATGAAGTAATTGAGCCAAAATTTAAAAGGGTAGCGCTTATTGACACTTTTCTTGATGAGAAGTTTGAGATATTAAATGTTGCAAGTGCATTTAAAGAAAGACTCTATGCCGTAAGATTTGATACACCTTCTTCAAGGAGGGGGAATTTTTATAGAATAATTGAAGAGTGTAGGTGGGAATTAAATCTGAGAGGTTTTTCACATATAAAGATATATGTTAGCGGTGGGATAAAAGAAGAAGATATACTGTCGTTGAATCCCATTGTAGATGGTTATGGTATAGGGACATCTATGAGTAATGCCCCTGTTGTTGATTACGCTATGGATATTATGGTTGTAGATGGAAGACCAATTGCAAAAAGGGGGAAATGGTCAGGTAGCAAAAGGGTGTTACGGTGTAATAGTTGTAATAAAAGATTAATTGTTCCAGAAGAAAAGAAGATTGAAAGATGTGATTGTGGAGGTATATTTGAAGACTTGTTAATTCCCTTTTTAGATAATGGAAAACAATTAATGGATATGGAAAAGCCTTCTAATATCAGAAATTATGTTTTAAATAATCTGAGGATAGTGGATTTATAGCTTGATAGCCTCTATCTATATATTAATTGCAATATTTTTATGGAGTTCACTTGGTGTATTTGTAAGATTAACAGGGGTAAAGATACATGAACTTATATTCTATTCAAATTTGGTTTCTGTAATTATACAAGTTATTATAATATTATCACTAAAGTATTATAAGTCATTCCCTGCTTTAAAAGATGTTATAGTTATATTTATTTTAGGCTGTTTATCTTTATTAAACACTTTTAGTTACTTTTATGCATTTGTTAAAACTACGATTGCAAATTCTGTATTAACTCACTATACTGCTCCCATATTTGTCGCAATCATTTCACCCATAGTTTTAAAGGAGAAAGCCTCTTTGAAACTTTTGATTGTTATAATCATTGCAACAGTCGGTCTTTTGATAATGCTTGGTGGTTTTTCAGTTGATAAGAGACATTTACCAGGTATCGTATCAGGTCTTGTATCTGGGGTTGCTTATGGGGTATTGATAGTTATGATTAGGATGTTTGCAAAAGAGATAAATCCTTTGATTATGGCATTTTTGATAAATATATCTATTATTTTGATTTTGAGCCCTTTTATAGATAGATTTCCGATCAACGCATTGTGGAGTTTTATTATAATAGGGGTTGTACACTCGACAATAGCACCTATTATTTACTATAAGGGTATGAAGTATGTTACTGCTAATAAAGCTGCAGTTCTTGGTTATCTTGAACCTTTCTGCGCAATAATTTTAAGCTATTTATTCTTAAAAGAGAAACTACAGTTAAACACACTCATAGGTGGTGCTTTGATTGTTTTGTCAGGATATATTACCCTTAGGTCTGATAAGAATGATTGAAGATGTAAGTTTTTTTTAATAAAGAAGATTATACTCGATACTGTGATATTTTAAAAGTTAGAGTGATTTTTCAGCATATTAAAAAAATCTCAGATTAAAGATTTCATAGGATTTACCATTTTATATTTAAAAGATATAGAGTCTTTTTGTTGCCAGAGGTTGGCTGAGTATAACATTTGTTTTTAAAGTATGGTATTATTCATATTATGAAGAAGAAGGATAAAGATACTAAAAAAGATGGCATGCAGATGTGTAAATTATGTGTTGCTATGGCAACAAAGCAGGATTTAAGAGATATTTTGCAGATTCTTTCTAAAAATATAACAAAGATTTTTGGTGTTAAGGGTTGCACAATTAGATTCTTTGATAAAAGAAGGCAGACTCTTGAAATTATTGCAGCTTATGGGTTGAGTAAAGAATATCTTAACAAAGGGCCGATAGATTTGAAAAATCATTATATTGATAGGGAGATTTTAAAAGGGAGGTTAAAATATACACGAGATATAACTAAAGAAAAACATGTTCTATATCTGGAGCAAGCAAAAAAGGAAGGTATCAAATCTGTTTTAAGTGTTCCATTGTTTTCCGAAAATAAACCAATAGGTGTGATAAGGATTTACACAAGTGAACCACGTGATTTTAGGAAGGAAGAAATAGAAATCTTAAAAGCATTATCCTTCATAGGTGGAGTGCTTGCGGAAAGGGCTAAGATATGGGACGAGATGAAGGTTTTAGTAGAAATATCGCAAGCTATTTCATCTACATTGTCGCTTAATGAAGTGTTAAATATGATAGTAAAAAATGCAACTGAGATTCTTGGTATGAAAGCTTCGTCATTAAGACTTTTAGACGCTGAGAAAAGATATCTTGAACTGAAGGCTTCCTATGGATTAAGTGAAGAATATATTCAAAAGGGACTTATCGAAGTAGAGAAGAGTCCTATCGACAAAGAATGTCTAATGTGCAAGGTCGTTATTATAAAGAATATAAAGAAGGATAAAAGATTGCAATATAGAGATGATTTATTGAGAGAAGGGATAGTTTCTCTTGTAAGTTTACCTTTGATGAGTAAGGGTTCAGCAATAGGTGTTTTGAGAGTATATTCTTCTATATATTATGATTTTACTGAGCGTGATATAGATTTTCTCAGGTCTCTCTCTTGTCAAGGAGCAATAGCAATCGAAAATGCACGTCTTTTTGAGCATATAAAAAATGAGTATAAAGAGCTATCGCAAGAAGTCTGGAAGTGGTATGATTGGGGAGAACACTTTCCAAGACTATAAATATATTACCTCGAAAGAGGTATTCCTTAAATGGATCAATTATTTAAAGGATACATTTAGTGTTATAGGACCGGTAAGAGGAGAAAAAGGTACTTCCTTTAGGCAGATAGACTCACTACATGAGTTGTCTTTAGAATATTCTTCTACTATGCTCCCACCAGGGAAGATTTTTATATATGAGCCGTATAGAGAGATCTGCAGTTTCATTTTTTCAGAGGATATTATAATAAAAGAACCAGTAGAAGTAGAAAAAAAGCAGATTCTTTTAGGTGTCCATCCCTGTGATACGTGCGCAATTTTATATCTTGATAAGACATTTTTAGGATTGTATAAGGATAAGTATTACGAGGAGAGAAGAAAAAATACTTTAATTATTTCACTTAATTGTTCTACTGTCTTGCCAGAGTGCTTTTGTTCTTCTGTTGGTACCGGCCCCTTCTTAAAGGATGGTTCTCTTTGCGATATTTTATTAACGGAAATTGATGGTAGTTATTTGATTGAGATAGAAAGTGCAAAAGGTAAAGAGATATTTAATTTAAGAAGTGAAAAGGCGACGAAGAAGGAATTGAAGAAGAAACTGGAGAAGGAGGCTGATGTTAAATCGTCTATAAAGAAATTTGTTGATTTAAAAAATCTTGATGAGGTCTTTTCCAAAAGTATGAGCCACAAGGTATGGAAAGAAGTGGCTGATGAGAGGTGTTTGTCTTGTTGTAACTGCGTAATGGTTTGTCCAACGTGTTTTTGTTACGAAATTTTTGATATGACATCAATGGATCTTAAAAGTGTTAAGAGATTTAGACGTTTAGATGCTTGTCAAGATGTTAAATTTGCCGAGGTTCATGGGGGAAATTTTAGACAAAAGAGGTCTGCAAGGTTGAGACAATTTGTGACTCATAAAATGAATCAAACATGGCAATATGGAATGTATGGAACTGTTGGATGCGGAAGATGTATTAGATGGTGCCCAACTCATATAGATTTAACAGAGATTACGAAAGAGATTCAGAGGGGATTAAAGGTGGGAAAGTAAATGAATCCTCTCATACCCAAAAAAGGCTACATATTAGATGTAATAGATGAAATATATGAAGTGAAGACTTATGTAATATCTATTGAAGATTATTTTAATGCATTACCTGGACAATTTAATATGGTTGGATATCCAGGGGTTGGTGAGGCACCAATATCTTTAAGTTCATTGGTAGAAGATAAAAAGCTTTATCATACTATAAGATCCGTTGGAAAGGTTACAAGATATTTGGAGCATTTCAAAACTGGTTCAACAGTTTTTATTAGAGGACCATTTGGAAATGGTTGGCCAGTAGAAAAGCTCAAAGGTAAAGATCTCGTTATTGTTGCGGGAGGTTTAGGTGTTGCCCCTTTAAGGCCGGTTTTACAGATGATTTTAAATGAAAGGGGTTTATACAGGAACGTATTATTTATATATGGGTCAAGAAATGAGGATTTGGTCTTGTTTAAAAAAGAATTATTATCTATGAGTGAAAAGATTCATTTGTACCTTACAGTTGATGAAGTAAGGAATAAAAGGATGTGGGATTTTAAATTAGGGTTGGTCACAGACATAATTGAAGAGATAAAAGTAGATAGGGAGATGACAGTGGCATTGGTTTGTGGACCTGAGATGATGATGCGATTTGTATGTAGACAGCTTGAGTTTAAAGGTATAAATCCTTCAAATATCTATGTTTCTATGGAGAGAAGGATGAGATGTGGGATAGGTCATTGTGGTCACTGTCAACATTATGGACTTTTTGTGTGTAAGGATGGTCCAGTCTTTACATATGAACGAGTTAAAGGTTTGCCAGATGGTTTATTGTAGGTTTCAAGATGATGAATAAAAAGACAAAGGTAGGATTCTTTAAATTTTCTTGTTGTGCTGGATGTGAGTTCCAGGTGTTGTATTTCCAAAAATATATTACTGAGACGTTAAATAATTTCGATTTTGTATTTGCAAGGATGTTGAGGAGTGGTGGAAATCCTGAAGGACCGTTCGATATGGCATTGATAGAAGGCACTATAACAGAACCATGGCAGGTTGATGAATTAAAGAGTATAAGAGAGAATACTAAGTATCTTTTTGCTATTGGTTCTTGTGCAGTGGATGGTGGTATACCTGCTTTAAAGTCTTTAAAGATAGAGCATGATGTTCAGAGGGTAGTATATAAAGATGTAAGAAGGATAAGTTCAATCAGGCCTTCACCAGTTGATGCTTATGTTAAAGTAGATGGATATATTAGAGGGTGTCCACCTGGAGAAAAGAATCTTATTGAGGCATTCACATCTATATTAATGAATAGAAGGACGGATTTTATTCAATATAGTGTTTGTATAGAATGTAAATTAAAGAATAATATTTGTATTCTTATATCTGATGGTATTCCTTGTATGGGACCTGTAACCAACGCAGGCTGTGGAGCGATATGCCCATCAATGAATAGAGGTTGTTATGGGTGCTTTGGTTTTATGAAGCAAGCCAATATTAAGGCATTGATAAAAAAATTTAAGATTCTTGGTTTATCATATGATGATATAAAAAGAAGGTTCACACTATTTGGTTCATTATCAAAGGAATTCAGTGATATTGGTGACATGTATGAAGGTTAACTTAGATTATTTAGCTCGTGTTGAGGGTGAGGCATCAATTAAGTATGAGGTAGAAGATGGAAGGGTGAAGAATCTTATTTTAAATATTTGGGAACCTCCAAGATTCTTTGAGGGTTTTTTAGTTGGGAGGAGCTATGAAGAGGTTCCTGATATTGTATCAAGAATTTGTGGAATATGTCCTGTATCTCATATGACAACATCTATACTTGCGATTGAAGAGGCATTAGGGTTTAAGCCTTCAGAAGAAATAAGGAACATTAGGGAGATCATGACCTTGAGTCAGATTGCGGCAAGTCATGTTGCGCATCTTTTTTTGTTAGCTATGCCGGACTATTATGGGATAGAGTATTTTTGTGGGTTACAGAGAGAGATGGAGTTATTCCTTAAATTGAAGGAAGGATTAAATAAAGTAACAAAGACTATCGGCGGAAGGGCTCTTCATCCTATATCGATGGTAGTTGGAGGGTTTACTAAACAAGTGCCAGCGGAAGCTGTTGAATATATGATTAGATACTTAGAAGATATCAAAGATGTAGCAAAAGAAGTTGTCGTGCTTGTATCAGGATTAAATTTTCCCGATTTAAAAGTGGAGTTAGAAAGTTTATCTATTGATAATGGCATTGGATACTCAATAAACGAAGGTTTGATTAAGACAAGTTCTGGTTTAGAAATAAAACTCGAAGATTATGATAATTTTTTTGTAGAAGAGGAAGTACCATATTCTAATGCAAAGAGGACAACGCTAAAGGATAAACCACCAATTTTGGTTGGTGCACTTGCAAGATGTAACATTAAATTTGAGAAGTTACATCAAGAAGCGAGAAATGTTGCAAAAGATGTAAGTTATAAACCAGATAGAAATAACCCTTTTTTTAATTTAGTGGCTCAGGCTATTGAGATAGTGCATAGTATTTGCAGGTGCATTGAATTATTAGGTTTGCTAACTTTTAAAGATGCATATATCCCTGTTAGAGTAAATGAAGGTAAAGGTATTTCTATAACGGAAGCACCGCGTGGTCTGTTAATGCATGAATACGAATTAGATAAAAAAGGAATTATAAGAAAGGCTAATATAGTTACACCAACAGCTTATAATTTTCGGGGTATTGAAGATAATTTAAGGAGACTTATCGAGATTAATGTTGATAAACCAGATGAACAGGTAAAACTACTTTGCGAGATGCTTGTAAGGGCATACGACCCTTGTTTTTCTTGCTCAGTTCACTAATTTCTGATTTAGGAGGTTGAAACATTTGAAGATATTGGTAACTGGTGGAGCAGGTTATATTGGCAGTCATGTAGTAAAAGCACTTGGAGAAAAAAATTATGATATTGTAGTTTATGACAATCTTTCTTATGGTCATGACTGGGCAGTGCTTTATGGAAGACTTATTAAAGGAGATCTTGGTGACAAGGCATTCCTTAGAGATGTCTTCAGGGATGAGAGATTTGATGCAGTAATGCACTTTGCTGCATTTATAGTTGTTGATGAATCTGTAAAAGACCCCTTAAAGTATTATAGAAATAATTTTGTTAATACCCTTAACCTTATAGAAACCTGTATTGAATATCGAGTAAGTAAGTTTATCTTTTCTTCTACAGCTGCTGTTTATGGAATTCCACAAAAAATACCCGTAGATGAGAATGAAGCGTTGTTACCCATTAACCCATATGGTGAATCGAAGGTGATGGTGGAGAAAGTATTGAGAGATTTGAGTAATGTGAGCGATTTTAGATATGTCTCCCTGCGTTATTTTAATGTCGCTGGCGCAGATGGTTTATCAAGAATTGGACAAGCAAGAGAGGATGCAACTCATCTTATAACGGTATCTATTAGAACTGCATTGGGTTTAAGAGACCACCTTGATATATATGGCACTGATTATCCAACACCAGATGGTACATGTATTAGAGATTATATACATGTTGATGATCTCGCAGATGCACACATCCTTGCACTTGAGTCATTAAATTCAAAAATGAAAAGCTCGATATATAATTGTGGTTATGGACATGGTTACTCTGTTAAAGAGGTTGTGAATAAGGTAAAAGAGGTGACAGGGGTTGACTTTAAGGTCAATTATACTGATAGAAGGCCGGGTGACCCGCCGATACTAATTGCTGATTCCTCAAAGATTTTAAGAGAATTAGGTTGGAAACCGAAGTATGATGATCTTGGATATATAATACGGACAGCTCTAAATTGGGAAAAGAAGTTTTATGCTAAACTTCAAAAGCATCTTTAATGTGATGAATCTCTTTAATTTTATCCTTCAAGAATATACTTAAAATATCAAAACGAATAGGAAGATTTAGATTGTGTCTTTTAAGATATGATAAAGCTACTTTTTTCAATTTTTGAATTTTTTGATTATTGATAGCTTCAAATGGATAGCCAAAGGTTAGATTTGTACGTGTTTTGACCTCAACGAAGACGATTGTTTCATTATCTTTAGCGATTATGTCAACTTCCCCTAATATAGTTCTGTAGTTTTTTTCGAGTATCAAGTACCCTTGTTTTTTTAGAAACTTGATAGCAATGTCCTCACCTTTATCACCAATCGTTCTCAATACCTTCAAGTCTCCTTAATAGAGAAGGTAACCCTTCGATATCGTGTATCTCCTTTTGACATAACAATTTGAATAGTTCCCTGAAGAGTGAATGCTCTTCCCAATAACCTTTTAAATTTTCTGAAACAATCTTGTTTAGATTTTCGCCCTTTTTGTCCCAGTCGAGAAGTATTACAACCTTATCGTATCTTTCGGTTATTTCCATGCAGAACTCATATAAGTTTTTGCCATTATGCAATGTTATTATCTCTCCTGAGATCCCAAGTTTTCTGAGTGCAATGGCATCTTTTTTGCCTTCAACAATGATAGGTATTGATTTGTTGATTTCGGAAAGGTCTTCTATGATTTCTCGAAGTCTTTCTGCTCTTTCGAGATCGTTAATTGTGGGGTTGTTTTTCTTAGAATTAAACATAATGAAGTATTTCACTATTTTGTTTATAATAAATGAAAAAAGGGTAAATTTCAATTTATATTTGTGTTATGTTGACTTATAATTTAAATTGATATATGTTTAAAACATGGCTGCGAGATTAGGACAATTACTTGTTTCGTCGAATATTATAACGGAGGCTCAATTAAAAGAAGCGATTAATCTTCAAAAAAGAGAAGGTGGTAGGCTTGGTTCTAATCTTATAAAACTTGGTTATATTACTGAAGATAAGCTTGTATCTTTTTTAAGCAAGCAATATAATGTTCCTGCAATTAATCTTTCAGATTATAAGATTGACCCATCTGTAATTAAACTTATACCTATTGAGATAGCAAGGAAATATACAATAATTCCTATTGCAAGGATTGGTGCCACTCTCACTATTGCTATGGCTGACCCTTCAAATGTCTTTGCTATTGATGATATTAAGTTTATGACTGGTTATAATGTCGAGGTAGTTGTTGCAAGTGAGTCTTCTATAATTGAAGCAATATCAAGGTATTACAAAAGCTCAGGAGTAATTGTGACAACGGAAAAGAGAGAGGGTAGTTTGGTGAGTGCAAAAGATTTTACTTTGAACGAGGATGAATTACAAGATGATGGAATAGGTATGGAGGTTGATGAAAATGTTATGGTTGACGTTGAAGAGTTTGACAAGGTTGTAGGTCAGGCTTTAGATGAGATAGAAGTTATAGAAGAAAAGGAAGAGGATGAGGAGGTAGTAAAAGAGGTTGAGAAACCGATAGTCAAGCTTGTTAATGGAATACTCGTTAATGCAATAAAAGAGAGGGCAAGTGATGTACATATAGAACCTTATGAGAATTCTTTGAGGGTGAGGCAGAGGGTGGATGGAGTAATGTACACTGTAATGAATCTTCCTGTAAAGATAAAAAATGCAGTAACATCAAGAATAAAGATAATGGCGAATCTTGATATTGCTGAGAAGAGATTACCACAAGATGGAAGGATAAAGTTGAAACTTGGAAAGAAGAGAGAGGTTGATTTCAGGGTTTCGACTGTTCCATGTCTGTTTGGTGAAAGGACTGTTTTAAGGATTTTGGATAAATCTAATTTACAGGTGGATCTTACCAAACTCGGTTTTGAAGAAGATACCTTAAAGCTTTTCAAAGATGCACTCGATAAACCATATGGGATGATACTTGTTACTGGACCTACAGGTAGTGGTAAGACGACAACTCTTTATTCTGCTCTTCATTATCTTAATAAGATAGGAGTTAATATTTCAACTGCCGAAGACCCTGTCGAATATAATTTTCTTGGTATAAATCAGGTTCAGGTTAAGGAAGATATAGGTTTAACATTTGCATCAGCCTTAAGGGCTTTTTTGAGACAGGATCCTGATATAATCATGGTTGGGGAGATTAGAGATTTTGAGACTGCGGAGATAGCTGTTAAAGCGGCTTTAACAGGACATCTCGTACTCAGCACATTACATACTAATGATGCGCCGGGAACGATTAGTAGGCTTTTAAATATGGGTATAGAACCTTTTCTTGTAGCAGCATCTGTTATTCTAATTGTTTCACAAAGACTTGTTAGAAAGATATGTACCGAATGTAAGACATTAGAAAATATTAATCCTAATGTTTTGATGCAGCTTGGATTTTCGGAAGAAGATGCACAGACTGTTAAATGTTACAAGGGGAAAGGTTGTAGTTCTTGCAATAATTCTGGTTATAAAGGTAGGATTGCTTTGTATGAGGTTATGCCTTTGTATGAAGATATTAAAGAGTTGATTCTTGAAGGTGCATCTTCAGATGAGATAAGGAAGACAGCTTTGAGACTTGGTATGAAGAGTTTGAGGATGAGCGGTCTTGAAAAGATTAAAAAAGGTATAACTTCAATAGAAGAGGTTCTAAGGGTTACATTTGGTGATTAGAAAGCGTACGATAAAATATGGCTACTAAATTAGGTCAGCTTCTTATAGAAGCCAATTTAATTACAGAAGAGCAACTTAAAGAGGCTATGGAGATTCAGAAGAGACAGGGTGGAAGACTCGGGTCCAACCTTGTCAAGTTAGGATATATTACTGAGGAGAAATTGGTTTCTTTTTTAAGTAAGTTTTGGGGAGTCCCCGCAGTAAATTTATCGGAGTATAAGGTAGACCCTTCTTTATTGAAACTAATACCTGTTGAAATAGCTCGAAAGTACATCATATTTCCTGTTGCCAGAGTTGGTTCAACTTTAACATTGGCTATGGCAGACCCTTCAAATATATTTGTTATTGACGATGTTAAATTTATGACTGGCTATAATGTTGAGCCAGTTGTTGCTTCTGAATCATCGATATTGAATGCAATCTCGACTTATTATTCAAATTCTAAGGGATTAACCGAATCTTTTAAATTAAAAGAGACGGGTAGTATTCAGTTGAAGGACTATACATTTAAAGATTCGGATTTTGATGCGGACGAAATGAGATTGGGAGAGGAGGAGGGCTCTTTTGTAGATGTTGAAAATTTTGATAAAGTTGTTGGCGATGCATTAGATAGTATAGAAGCATATGCAGAGAAAGATGAAGATATCGTTAAAGAAATAGACGAACCAATTGTTAAGCTTGTGAACGGGATTTTGGTTAATGCTATAAAGACAGGTGCAAGTGATATTCATGTTGAACCTTATGAAAATGTTCTTAGAGTTAGATTTAGAGTGGATGGAGTTCTTTTTAATGCAATGACTTTGCCTGTTAAGATAAAAAATCCCATAACTTCAAGACTTAAGATAATGTCGAAATTGGATATTGCTGAAAGAAGATTGCCGCAGGATGGGAGGATAAAGCTTAGACTTGGTAGAAAGAAAGAGATAGATTTTAGAGTCTCAGTCCTTCCATGTTTATTTGGAGAAAAGACTGTTTTGAGAATATTAGATAAATCAAATCTACAGATTGACCTGACCAAGCTTGGGTTTGAGGAAGAACAATTAAAGACATTTATGAATGCACTCGATAAACCATATGGGATGATACTTGTTACTGGACCTACAGGTAGTGGTAAGACGACGACACTTTATTCTGCTTTAAATTATCTTAATAAGCCAGGTATAAATATTATGACGGCAGAAGACCCAGTTGAGTATAACTTTACAGGTATGAATCAAGTTCAGATTAAAGAGGAGATAGGTTTAACCTTTGCATCGGCATTAAGAGCATTTTTAAGACAGAGTCCAGATATAATACTTGTTGGAGAGATTCGAGATTTTGAGACTGCGGAGATAGCTGTTAAAGCGGCTCTAACAGGTCATCTTGTCCTTAGTACACTACATACAAATGATGCACCAAGTAGCATAAGCAGACTATTAAATATGGGTATAGAACCATTTCTTGTCTCTGCCTCAGTCATACTGATTGCAGCACAAAGGCTTGCAAGAAAGATATGCCCAAATTGTAAAGAGGAGGAGAAGATTCCAATTAATGCACTTGTACAATTGGGCTTTTCAGAGGAGGAGGCTAAGACCATTAGGTGTTTTAAAGGTAAAGGATGTGCCGCATGCAATAATTCTGGTTATAAAGGAAGAATAGCATTATATGAGATTATGCCAGTGACTTCTGAGATTAAAGAAATGGTTTTGGAAGGAGCCTCTGCAGACGAGATTAAAAAGACAGCAATTAGACAAGGGATGAAGACATTGAGGATGAGTGGATTACAAAAGATTAAGGAAGGAGTGACTTCAATAGAGGAAGTAGTGAGAGTTACGTTTGGAGATTAAGGAGGAGATTAATGGCAACGCTTTATGATTTGCTAAGAATGATGATTGAAAAAAATGCTTCTGATTTACATATTACAACTGGTAGCCCGCCAAGACTTAGAATAGATGGGAAACTTGTAAATATTGACCATCCACCTCTGACTCCTGCTGATACAAAGGCTTTATGTTACAGTGTGCTTACAGATGCCCAGAAACATAAATTTGAAGAGAATAATGAACTCGATTTATCTTTTGGAATAAAAGGCATAAGTAGGTTTAGGGCTAATATATTTATGCAGAGAGGGGCGGTAGCTGGGGCATTCAGGACTATACCTTTTGAGATAAGAGGTTTTAAAGAACTCGGATTACCTGAGATTACTAATGAAATAGTTAAGAAACCAAGGGGTCTGGTTTTGGTTACTGGACCTACAGGAAGCGGGAAATCAACAACATTAGCTGCGATAGTTGATAAGATAAATTCTGAAAGAAGTGACCACATTATAACGATAGAAGACCCTATTGAATATCTGCATCCACACAAAAAGTGTCTTATTAATCAGAGAGAGATTAATTCAGATACTGAGTCGTTTAGAACAGCACTACGATATGTCCTCAGGCAAGATCCGGATGTTGTTTTAATTGGTGAGATGAGAGATCTTGAGACTATTGAGGCTGCCCTAACTGTGTCTGAAACGGGTCATCTAACCCTCGCTACATTACATACAAATTCTGCTATTCAAACAATAAACAGGATTATTGACGTTTTCCCACCTCACCAGCAAGAGCAGATAAGGGTTCAGCTATCTTTTGTTCTTGAGGGTATATTTGCTCAACAATTAATACCAAAGAAATCAGGCCAGGGACGAGTGCTTGCTGTGGAGGTGCTCATACCAAATCCTGCGATAAGAAATCTCATTAGAGAAGATAAGATACACCAGATATATTCTATGATGCAAACAGGGCAGGCAACACATGGGATGCAGACTATGAATCAGTCTTTATTTGACTTATATATGCGGGGTTTAATTTCATATGAAGATGCTGTAGGAAGATCTCCTATACCTGATGAGATAATAGCTATGATACAGAAGGCTTCACAGAAGCCTTCTCAAAGAGGGAGGTAAAAGATGGCAATTATATATCAATGGTCGGGTAAAACTGCAAAAGGTATAGTTGAATCTGGGGAGATAACAGCTACTTCAAAGGAAGAGGTAATTGCCCAATTAAGAAGGAGAAATATTACCCCTACAACCATAACTGAAAAGGTTAAGACGAAAGGGAGATTCGGGTTTGGAGGAAAGGTAAAGGATAAAGACATAGTGGTTTTTACGAGGCAGTTTGCAACTATGATTGATGCAGGATTGCCACTTGTACAAGCACTTGATATACTTTCAACTCAAGTAGAAAATAAAACACTTGCTAAGACATTGAGCCAGGTGAAGATAGATGTAGAGTCGGGTGCTACGTATGCCGATGCATTAAAAAAACATCCGCGTATATTTAGTGAATTATACGTTAATATGGTAGCAGCGGGGGAGGCAGGTGGAATACTTGATACTATTCTGAATAGACTTGCTATTTATATTGAGAAGGCAATGAAACTAAAGAAAAAGGTTAAAGGTGCGATGGTTTACCCTGCTGTTGTCACAACGGTAGCGATACTTGTTATTAGTATAATTATGATATTTGTCGTCCCCACATTTTCGAAGATGTTTTCTTCAATGGGAGGTACACTTCCTCTTCCCACAAGAATAGTTATTAATTTAAGTAATTTTGTTGCAGGTATTGGGGGGTTAATAATATTAGCTTTTATAATTTTTGTGGTTCTCTTAATAATGCAGGTTAGAAGAACAGAGGCGGGTAAAAGGTTTATAGATAGGATTTTATTGAGATTACCTATATTTGGTGAGATCTTAAATAAGGTAGCGGTTGCAAAGTTTACAAGGACGCTCGGGACTTTGGTAAGTAGTGGAGTTCCTATACTTGATGGACTTGAGATAACGGCAAAGACATCTGGAAACAAGATTATTGAGGATGCAATTATTGAAGTGAGAAAAGGAGTCGTAGGTGGTAAGACATTAGCTGAACCCATTACGAAGTTAAAGGTATTTCCTCCAATGGTTACACACATGATTGCGGTAGGGGAGTCAACGGGTGCTCTTGATGCTATGCTTTCAAAGATAGCTGATTTTTATGATGATGAGGTTGATGCATCTGTAGCCACGTTAACCTCTATGATGGAGCCTTTACTTATGGTCTTCCTTGGTACAACTATTGGATTTATTGTAGTTGCACTTTATCTACCGATATTCAAATTTGCTTCTCTTATCAAGTAAAGAAGCCTGTTGTAATAATGAATATTTTGATATGGGAAATTGCCAAAGTGTTAATTGTATTGATGTTTTTAGAGCGACTTGTCATTTTTAATATTTATTAAGAATGGCAACTACTGATAAAGAGTCGAAAAGGAGGAGAATAAGTGCATTAATATTCTTCAGGGTTATCTTTGTTTCCTTGCTATTAGGTTCATCTTTTGTTTTTAAAGGCTTCGAGAGATTACCCACTTATAAATTAATTTCTTATCTAATAGTTGCCTTATATGTCTTAACTATTCTTTACCTGTTACTTTTAAAAAAGGTAAAGAATTTTTTTAAGTTTGCTTATACACAGCTTATAGTAGATGTATTTTTTGCTATTACTCTGATATATTTAACAGGGGGGATCGATAGCTGGTTTTCATTTACATTATTATTAATTATTATTTCTTCTGCTATTGTATTAAATAAGAAGGCTGGTTATATAATTGCTTCTTTAAATAGTATCTTGTATGGTACCTTAATAAACCTGCAGTTTTATAATATATTGCCTGTTTTAAGTGGAGAATATATAAAGAGTGAAGAGTATTTACATAATATCTTTATCCATATTATATCCTTTTATGTTACTGCATTTTTAAGTGGTTATCTCTCATCAAGACTTGAGAAGACTGAAAGGGAGTTGGAGGAGAAGGATATTGACCTTAGGAATCTTGAAGTTTTTAATAAGGAAGTGATTGAGAGCATGAAGAGTGGATTATTCACAACTGATATGTCAGGAAAGGTTTTAATCTTTAATCCTTCAGCTGAAGAGATAACGGGTGTTAAAGCGGAACAGATAGTTGGTAAAAAGATTGATTCAGTGATACCGTATTTTAAGTTCCCTTTTTCTGAACATATCATAAATCAGGAGATTAAGGTTAAAAATGGTTCAGAAAAGATCATAGGGCTTGGAATATCTCTATTGAAAGATTCATTAGGAAATACAAAGGGTTATATTGGTATATTCCAGGACCTTACTCATGTAAAAAAACTTGAAGAAGAGATGAAGAACAAGGAAAAGCTTGCCGTTATCGGTGAGCTTTCTTCAAGTATAGCTCATGAGATAAGGAATCCACTCGCATCATTAAAAGGGTCTATAGAATTGTTGAAGAACGATAATATCCCTGACGAAAATCGTAAAAAACTTATGGAAATTGCAGTAAGTGAAATGGATAGATTAAATAGGGTTATAACAGACTTTCTTGCATATTCAAGACCAAGCCCATGTGATTTTGTTAGGTTTGACTTACATGTTCTAATAGATGATATCGTGGAGTTGCTTAAAAATGTAAAGAAGGAAGAAGATAATATCAAGATAGTTAAAGATTATAATGGGGAATTTTTTATTAGAGCAGATCCTCAAAAATTAAGACAGGTTTTGTGGAATCTTGGAATAAATGCGATTGAGGCGATGTCACAGATTGGAGGTGAACTTGTAATCTCAACAAGAGATAGAGATGATAAGATAATGATAATCGTTAAAGATACAGGTATAGGAATAAAGGATGAAGATAAACCAAAGATATTTTATCCTTTTTATACTACGAAGGATAATGGAACTGGCTTAGGGCTTGCTATAGCTCATAGAATTGTTGAAGAACACGGTGGTTCTTTAGTTGTTGATAGTAGGTATGGATTTGGAACGACTTTTGAGATTATACTAAAAAAGAACTATGAAAAACCATAAAGGCAAGATATTGGTTGTTGAAGATGAAAAGAGCATGAGAGAGGTACTGAAGATTTTTTTTGAAAGTGAGAAATTTAATGTTACGACATCGTCAGATGGTCTGGAAGCGCTTTCTTTACTCGAAAAAGATATATATGATGTTGTTATTACAGATATAAGGCTACCGAGATTAGACGGTATGGAATTGCTTAAAAAGATTAAAGAAGTTTCACCAAATACTATGGTAATAATGATTACTGCATTTGGCACTAAAGAGTCAGCAATAGAAGCAATGAAGATAGGAGCATATGATTATATTAACAAACCTTTTAATATGGATGAACTTAGGATTATTGTTAAGAGAGCTTTAGAAAAAAAGAAACTTTCTGAAGAGGTTTCAATATTAAGACAGAAGGTTGAAACAACATATGCACTTGAAAATATTATTGGGCAGAGTCCTAAGATGCAAGAACTATTTAGATTGATTCCAAGAATAGCACAGAGTAATTCACATGTGTTAATTACAGGTGAGAGTGGTTCTGGGAAAGAATTATTTGCTAACGCTTTACATAACTTAAGTCAGAGAAAAGATAAGAACTTTGTTACTATTAATTGTGCTGCATTTCCTGAGGGGCTTCTCGAGTCCGAGCTCTTTGGACATATGAAGGGTGCTTTTACGGGTGCTCTATACAATAAACAGGGGTTGTTTGAGATTGCTGATGGAGGAACACTCTTTCTTGATGAGATTGGAGAGATGTCTATTAATCTCCAAGTTAAACTCCTAAGAGTCATCGAGAATGGAACATTTAGGCGTGTAGGTGGAACGAGTGATATTAAGGTGGATGTCAGGATTATTTCTGCAACCAATAAGGATTTAAAAGAAGAGGTTCTTGCTGGTAGATTTAGGGAAGATTTATATTACAGATTAAATGTTGTTCCAATAAATATACCTCCTTTAAGGGAGAGAAAAGAAGATATACCTTTACTTATAGATTATTTCCTGAAAAAGGTTTGTAATTCTACCAAAAGGTTTACAAACGAGGCAATTAAACTGCTTGTTGATTATCCTTGGAAGGGTAATGTGAGAGAGCTTGAGAATGTTATTGAAAGGGTTGTGCTTTTGAGTGATAAAAAAGAGATAATGCCTGAAGATTTGCCTTTGGAGATTAGAAGATATGATAAAGAGTATTTTGGGTTTATTCGTGAAGGTCTGCCACAATTAGATGAGAGAGGTGTTGATATTGAAAAGGTTATTGAAAATCTCGAGAAGAGTTATTTATTACAAGCATTAGATAGGGCAAAAGGTGTTAAGACAGAAGCTGCAAAACTCTTAAACCTTTCCTTTCGTTCGTTCAGACACAGGTTACATAAATATGGTATAAGGTGATTATTTTTGATTACAATCCTTACATTGAGGGTCTTTATAGCCTTTAAAGATTTTGAAGCTCATGTCGTAACCAGACCAGACGAGTAATACATTTTTTAATAATTTCCCAATACCCGTTAGATATTTTATAGCTTCTGTTGCTTGTATCGCACCTATTACTCCTGGGGTTACTCCAACGACAGGGAATGTTTCTTCAGGTGGTGATTCGGGGAAAAAACACTTTAAGCAAGGTGTTTCAGGTGGTATTATGAAAGAAACTCTTCCTTCAAGCCCCCAGATACTTCCATGGACTAATGGTATTTTTTTCTTTATTGCGAATCTATTGAGTATATAACGGGTAGAAAAGTTATCCATACAATCTACAATGATATCAGAATTTCCAATTAAATCATCTATATTATCTTCGGTGATTTTGTAGGGAAGTGCTTCAATATTGACATGGGGATTAAGTTCCTCAAGGGTCATTTTAGCAGATACGGCTTTGTTTATTCCAAAACGCTTGTGATTATGGAGTATCTGCCTGTTGAGATTTGTAATGTCAGGTGTATCATAGTCGCATATTCTTATATTCCCTATACCTGCTACAGTAAGATATATTGCTACTGGTGAACCGAGACCGCCAGCACCTGCTATGAATACGGTAGAGTTCTTTAATTTAAGCTGTTTCTCAATCCCCCAATTATTCATTATTATTTGCCTGTTGTATCTTTCTATCTCTTCTTTTGTTAATTCCATATGCTTTATTATTTAAATAACCCGATGATTATTTGTGTAAATGTTAGCCTTATCATTCCTAAAAAAACCTATCAATGTTATACCAGTTTTTTCGGCAATATCAACTGCAGATGCTGTTGGTGCTGATATACTTGCAATTAAAGGTATTGACCATGTAGCACATTTAAATAGTATTTCAGATGATAGACGACAACTTACAAAAATCATTTTATCATTAAGAGATACATTTTTTAATAAACATGAACCAATTACTTTATCTACTGAGTTATGTCTGCCAATATCCTCTGCAAATTCTACTACTCTTGATTTATCTGCAATAGCTGAACTGTGAAAACATCCTGTTAGTCTGAAGAGTTCACACCGATTTTGGAATTCTTCGAACAGCTCTTTTAGCTTTAAAAAAGGTATGCTAAAATCATCTTTAATTTTATTAAAAGCTTTTTCTTTAGAGATTGTGAATCCACATAGATGACGGATATGATGTAAATCTACTGGCTCAAAATCTTTAGAATTTAGATAAACGAATATATCATCATTTGAAATAGTAATCTCAAAGTTGCAGGCGGTATCTTTTATGATACCTTCAGTTAGTAGTAGCCCTATTGTTAATTCTTTAATCATTGATGGTGTGCAATAAAGGCTTATAATTTCTGTTTTGTTAATGAATATTTTAACCTTTTTTTCTAATGCAATATAATCTTCTATTTCCTGTTTTATATTGTTTTTTATCTTTGTTATTCTTTTTTTTATATATGTCTCCATGTTTAGATTATATCAGACTTGACATTCTTTATTGATGATTTTTATTATGCACATACGGGGCGTAGCGCAGCCTGGTAGCGCACACGGTTCGGGACCGTGGAGTCGAAGGTTCAAATCCTTTCGCCCCGACCAGCTCATATTCAAAAAATAATGCGTTTTTATTTTACTTCTTCTTTTTGGCAGGGGTTGTTTTAAGGGCTTCTATATTCTTTTTCGCAAGTTCTGCCTCTTTTGATTCAGGGTACTTATCTACTAAATATTCGAGTAAGGTTTTGCCTGTCTTTTTGTCGCCTATCTCTATGAAGGCCTTACCTTGTTTTAATAGAGCGGATGGTACTTTTTTACTATTGGGATATTTTTTTATGAATGTTTCATAAGCAATTATTGCACTTTCATAGTCTTTTTCATTGAAGTAGCACTCAGCTATCCAAAAATGCGCATTTTCACACAACTCGTGTTTAGGAAATTCTTTGATAAATGCTTCAAAGTATTCACGTGCTTGTTTATATTTTTTTTCCTTGAACGTATTATATGCTAAATCATATTTTGCTTGTAGGTCTTTTATTTGACTTTGTTGGGGTGGTGATGGTGATTTTGTTTCAGCCTCTTTTTTTTCGGTGTCGGGTTTTTTTTCTGCATCTTCTATGGCCTTGCTCTGGCTTTGTAATTGGGTCTCGAGATTGTTTAATTTATTGTTAATATCTTTAATCTGACGTTCAAGAGCTGTTATTTGAAGTTTTATAAAATCAAGTTCTTGAGATGATGTTTTTAAAGATTTTTCAGTAAAATATTTATTTTCTTCAAATCTACCTATTAGATTTTGAATTTCCTTTGAAAGATTTGATAACGAGAGTTGTGTCTCCACTTGGCTCTCTTTTATGGCTTTAAAGGATTCTTCTTTTACAACGCCAGATATGTTATTTTTTATATTATTAATTTCGTTCTTTAATAATGTGTTTTCTTTTTGTAGCCTATTTATATCATAATTAACTTTTTCAAGATCTCCAGATGTTGCACACGAATATATTGTGAATGCTAAAATAATTAATATTAAGTAATTATAGAGCATTTTTGTCATTTATTTTTCTTTTAATATGACGAAATGTGCCCTTCTATTTTTTGACCAGCATTCTTCTGTGTGTTCATTACAAACTGGTTTTTCTTCACCATAACTAATCATCTCGATCCTGCTTTGTGAGATACCAAGGGCAACCAAAAAGTCCCTTGCTGATTTAGCTCTTCTGTCACCGAGTGCGATGTTATATTCATTAGTTCCCCTTTCATCACAATGGCCTTCTATAAGAATTTTTGTATTTGGATTTTTTGAAAGCCAAGAAGCGATGTTTTCAAGGATTGGTTTTGCATCTGGTCTTATATCATATTGGTCATAATCGAAATAGATGTCTTTAAATATTTCCTCTTCTCTATATTTAGGTTTTTCTTCTGTTGACTCAATCTTTGCATAGGTCTCCTCATGTATTCTTTCCTCTGGTTGTGCTGGTTGAGTTACTTTGGGGGTGGTCTCTGCTTGAGTAATAGGTGGTTGCTGGGATTCTGGTTGTACGGGCTGGATAACCTTTTTAGAAGAACAGCCCCAAAGGAGAATCATAAAAATTATAGATGTTAAATATATAAGCTTTCTCATTTTTTCCTCCTTACTCATTTCATAATAAGAATATTATACAAATATGTTGTGTAAAAATCATTTATATACTCTTTGTAAAGGTTGCATTTAAATATTTTACATACAATACAGATATTGCTCAAAAATTTATTTAACTCGATAAATTTATTTAAGATGTTCTCATTAGTGTTGTATAAGATAATCATTAGCTATATATAAATATTTTCATAGTGTTATTTGCAAGGCGCATAAAAGTTATTGAAAAATAAATTTTTTCGCAATATATGCATTATTTTATAATAAATAGTCTCCTATATGTGAATAAAAGATTTTTACGTAACGCTATATTATACAAATAATGAACTAGAAATGCTTTCTTAATTTGGTGACCATCTTGGACTGTGAGCGCTTATATTTAATGGAGTAATTCTTTTCTGACCTTCTCCATTTGCCCTCATTAAGTAGATAGATTTTACGCCGTCTCTGTCTGAAGTGAAGGCTATAAACATACCATCTGGAGAGAAAGAAGGCTCTTCGTTATTTCCAGTGTGAGTTAGTTGTGTTAGTTCTGTCCCATCTGGATTTATTGTGAATATCTGGTTGGTTCCACGTCTACCAACAAAAGCAATCTTGTCTCCCTTTGGTGACCATATAGGTGATGTGTTATAGTTTCCTTCGAATGTTATTCTTCTGATATCAGTACCATCGCGTCTCATTACATATATCTGCGGGCTTCCACCCCTGTCTGATACAAATGCAATATATCTTGAGTCAGGGGAGACAGTAGGAGAAATGTCTATACCATGTGAAGAGGTTATTTTTGTTAAGTTAGAATTTTGTAGGTTCATAATATATATATCAGATGAACCATCCTTTGAAGAAGATAATGTGATTTCGTTGTCTGATAAGAAATCTCCCGGGATGTTCACACCTTTGGATGAGTAAATCTTTTTTTCTATAAGTTCTTTGAAGTCTAACAGATAAATGTTCCATAGTCTATTTTTTTCAGCAGAGTAAATGAGCTTTTTACCGTCTCTTGACCAATGAGGTGCAACAATGATATTGCTCTTTATACCTATCTTATTAATTCTATGTCCATCCCAGTCCATTATATTTAATGATTTTGCGCCCTGTTCATCTGTTATAAATATTATTCTTGTTCTGAAGATACCGTTCTGTCCCGTTAGAAAATGGTAGATATCATTTGAAATAGTGTGCGAGATTGGTCTTAATAGATTTAGACTTCCTTTATATTCCTTTCGCAATACTTCTTTATTCTCTGTGACGTCATAAAGTGATATTTTGACTATTAAGTCACCTGCATCAGTTACTGAACCCTTTACTACCGTTTCAACACCTAAAGGTGTCCAATTCTTAGGGTTAAAGTTCTGATTTGGTTTTTCGATATGGGCATTTTTATCAATACAATTAAAGATCCCCGTGTAGTTAAGATCTTGGGTTATTATATCTGATATTTCCTGACCATATTTACCAGAAAATTCCTGTATGGCTATTGGAAGTTTTTCTGATACGGGTGAGGTGATATCAATATATATCCTTGCATCCGATGGTTTTGTGAGATGGACTAAAGTTATGATTATGAATGGGAGTAAAAATAACTTAATAACTACGTATTTTTTCATAAGAAGAATCTTACACCTATTTCTATCTCATATGGTGGTGGTGGTAATGGATTTGCTTTCGTTAGCGCCTTTAATGCAGATTTATCAAATAATGGATTGCCTGAGCTTTTTTCTATATTTTGTATTATGAGCGTTCCATTTTTAAGTATTTTTATTGAAATTATGGCTTCAACATTTTTTTTACCAATATCAGGATATATCCATTGTTGCCATATCTGTTTAGTGATTTTTGCAAAGTAATCATCGAATACATTTCCACTTACATTACCACTGGTGTTTATATTTACGTTTTGTAATGGAATATTTTTTACTGTGCCAACCTTTGAGGATATAAGGATTGACCTGAGTCGAACTATATTTTCAATCTTCTTTTTAGCGGCGATTGCAGAAATCTTCTTTTCTATCAATTCCTTTTCTTTAGTAAAATCCTTTTTACTTTTTATATTGAATTTATTAGTATTTTTTAAAGTATCTTCCAGTTGGTGTGATAATTCTACATGATTTGTATTATTTCCCGATATGGATGTTTCTTGTGAAATTAGATTTACTATAATAGGTTGGTGTAAAGATATTTGTTTAGATTGTTTAAAAAAGAATACGGAGAAGATTATTAGGGTAGCGTGAATTAAGAAAGAGACAAAAGCAGAATATTGTAAACTTGGATTCCTCATTTAATAATGAGTTTAGGTTCTGTAATCATCCCGAGTTTTTCTATACCTGAATCCTTTATTTCTCCCATTACTTCAACAACGAAACCATATGGGACATCTTTATCAGCCTTTAAAAAGACATTTGGGTTTAGTTTACTAATTGCTCTTAATTTATTACCCATTTCGCTTAGAGAGACTTGAGTGTCGTTTAAGTAAATTACACCATTTTTCTTAATAACGATATTAATTCTTTCCTCTGTTGGTAAGTCTTTCCCTTTTGCCTTTGGTAAATTAACATCGATACCCTGTTGTAATAATGGAGCTGTGACCATAAAGATTATTAAGAGTACAAGCATTACGTCTACAAGTGGGGTTACATTAATCTCTGATAAGACTGTTTTATCTTTATTGAATCTCATGTTTTTCTAAATTAGTAAAATATTCTAAAAGTTCCTCAGAAAAGTCCTCCATTTCTATAATCATTCTTCTCGCCATACTTAGATAATAATTATAAGCTATTACTGCAGGTATTGCTGCAGCAAGACCTGCAGCTGTTGTTATCAATGCTTCTGCAATGCCTGGAGCAACGACTGCAAGCGAAGCTGAACCTGCGCTTCCGATGCCTCTAAATGAATTCATGATGCCCCATACAGTTCCAAATAATCCGATAAATGGTGTGGTGGAACCTGTCGTTGCAAGGAAACTAAGATATTTTTCAAGTTTTGCTGATTCAAGCGCTTCATATCTTCTAAGTACCCTTTTAATCTCGATATTATCCTTTTTATATCCATCTGTATATGTTGATTTGAATACATTTGCAATAGGACTTAAAAATAAATTTTTTGATGCGTTAAAGATGGTCTTAGGGTCTTTGTTAGTTCTGTAAATATTCAAAAATTTTTCTGATTCCTGTTTTGCCTTTGAGAAGTATCTCTGTTTAAAAAATATTATTGCCCATGAGACTATTGAGAAGAATAATAGTATGATTAAAACTCCTTTCACAATGAGGCTTGCTTGTAGAATCATCTGAATTACTGAGTTGTTCATATTCCTCCAATCTTATTTATAAAAATATTCAGCAAACTTTATTTAAAAAGATTCAGATTAAAATGTCAAATATTACATAAAAGTATGTTACGTAAATATCATTTATGTACTATTTGTAAAGATTGAATTTAAATGTTTTCAATATAATGCAGATATTGCTCAAAAATTTATTTAACTCGATAAATTTATTTAAGATGTTCTTATAAGAGTTGTAATAAGATAATCATTAACTATATATAAGTATTATCATATTGTTATATACAATGTGCATAAAAGGTATCGAAAAATAAATTTTTTCGCAACATCTGCATTATTTTATCCATAAATAGTTTCCCATGTGTACATAAATGATATTTAAGTAACAATATTACATAAAAGTATGTTATTAATACTTTTACTTATTATTTAGTTTCAACATAAGATTGTAATAAAGCCATAAGAAATGGGATTTTAGGAAAAAGAAGATTTCATTAGATAAATTTTTGCTTCTGAGTTTTTTTATTATTGATGGAATGTCAATGCAGACTGGACAATTCTTTTTACAATGTCCACAAGTAAGACAGAGTTCGAGTTTCTTTCGGACTTCAATATCATCAGGGTCGTATAAAATACTGTAAGCTAATCCTTTTCCACCAAGATTTTTACCAGATGCGAAATTATTCCCGATTGTATTATACATAGGACAGTTAAGAAGGCAATATCCGCAATCGATACAAAAGAGTAACTCTTCATAACCGTTAAGTATTATATCGCTCCTTTTATTATCTAAGAGAATTAGGATAATATCTTCAGGTGCGTGAATCCCTTTGATAAATTTTTTCTCTATATCGGCGGTCTTACTCACACCACTTATAATTTCAACAAATGAAGGCATGATGGCTCCTGTTGCATTAAGGGATATAATTTTTAACATATTCATTACATCTTCAAGGCATGGATATACCTTGTCAATTCCTGTAACTACTATTTGTTTTTTCTTTCTTATGACTTCATATATATTACCTTCGTTGTGTGCTATGACAATAGAGCCTTCTTCTGCTGTAATAGCGTTTGCACCTGTTAATCCAATATTTGCTTTTTTAATGTACTCTTTTATCTCGTTTTTGAGAAAATTGACTATATCTTCAGGTGTTTTACTAAACTCTTGGTTGTAATATACGGAAAGACCTTCTGAAATCTTTTCGGCGGGGATATGTGCAATAGGTCCTGTGGGATGAGATGGATGTGTTTTTAAAACTTGTAGTATTCTATCTCCGATGTCAGTCTCTATTACTTCAATATTAAAAGATTTAAGATAATCTACGAGACCTATTTCTTTTGTTACGTTTGATTTTGATTTTACTATAATCTTTTCATCACCAATTTCCTTTAAGATTAGTTTTAATGCTTCATCTTTATCTGATGCTGTATAGACGATAATGCCATTATCTCTTAGTTTCTTTATTGTTTTTTTAAGAAGCTCTGTGTTTCCAACTGAATATTTTCTTATATTCTTTAGTCTTTGTTTTTTCTCTTCAAAATCCTCAGGAAATTCTTTTTCCTGTCTTTCTTTTACTGATTTAAAAGATTTTCTTAGTGTTGCTATTTCGTCGAAATCCATGGTTTATTTTCACACTAAAAGAGTATAAATATCAATGTAACTATCAATATTTAGATAAGATATTCATGAGGTGAATTTGTTTAATAATTCTTTTAACTGTTCGATATGTTCATTATCGTATTTACTGAGATTTTCTAAGAGTAGTGAGAGGTCAGAGTTCCCATATTTTATAAAATTTCTGTAATGATATTCACCAGAATCATTTTCTAATTCTATTGCACTCTTTAGAGCGTCCTTAATTGTTATCTGGTATTGAGATTTTAAAATGGAATCCGCTTTTTGCATTATGTTATTTATTTCGACCATATCTAATTCTATGTCCTTTTTTAAATCTTTGCTCTTAAGAATCAAACGCCTCTGAAATTTTATTAAATCAGCATGCCCTTTTTCTTCAATGCTCAGTTTAAAAAATATACCAGAGACTTCTTTGTTGTCTGAAAATAGCTTGCTTAAGTGTGAGTATAATTCAGATAATTTTAATTCTAATTTTTCGATTATGTCTAAAGCCTTTAATATGTCCATATATATTTTATTTTAATCAGTAGTTTAATGAATATAACACAAAATAGGTGCATATTTATAGAGGATTATTTTGTATTTGATGTTACTATTTTAAAAGTCGCAAAGCGCATGGCTCTACGAGCATAGCGTAAAAGCAAAAGCACATAGAGCAGAGCGAAAGGCGTATGGCGGTAATTGGCAATAACTCAATTTATGAAACAAAATCACGGGTCTTCACTACTGAGGCTGAAGTCGAAGCGTAAGCCTCAGATATATTAAAGGTTGGATGTATAGTGCAGATATTGCTCGAAGATTATAGCGTTTATAGAGTTTATAGAGTTATTTAGAAGAATGATATAAGGTATCGAAAAATAAATTTTTTCGCAACATCTGCATTATTTTATCCATAAATAGTTTCCCAAATGTGCATAAATGATTTTTACGTAACAGATTGTAAAAAAAATGTTGACAACAAGAAGAAAGTTTGTTATAAATAAAATTAGCACTCTTACTCTAAGAGTGCTAATATCATGAATAAATTAGGGGGTGATAATATGTTATGGTCTGATTTAGAAAAGACGGGCTTAACGTTAGATCCATGGAAGGAGTTCGAGAGATTAAGTAGGGAGTTATTTAATTGGCCCGAGGAATCTGTAGAAGAATTTCCTTCAGTAAATTTATGGGTGGCTGATGAGGGTGGTATTATTACAACAGAGTTGCCAGGAGTTGAATCGAAGGATATTGATATCTCTCTTGTTGGAAAAACATTAACTATTAAGGGTTTGAGAAAGGAGGAAGATCTCGGAGAAGATGATACATATCTTAAAAAAGAGAGATGGTATGGTAATTTTAAAAAGACTGTAGAATTACCGTTTAATGTTGAGTCAGATAAGGTTTCTGCAAGTTTCAGCAATGGAATATTAACCATTGAATTACCGAGGGCAGAGGCTGAAAAACCAAAGAAGATTGAGATAAAATCTACTTAGAATAAAAGGAGGGATTTGATATGGTCGATGAGAAGAAAGAATTGCAAAAGGTAGAAGGCTCTTATGATGTTAAAAGAATATTTACACCTTCTGTAGATATAATTGAAAGAAAGGATGATATTTTACTTTATGCAGATATGCCAGGAGTTGATACAGAATCTCTTGATGTTACGATTGAAAAAAATGTGCTTACAATTTATGGTAAAGTTAAGTATGATATTCCTGAAAAGTATAAATTGTACTTAAATGAATATGATGTTGGTGATTATAAGCGCAGTTTTACAATAAGTGAGGAGATAGATAAAGACAGAATACAGGCGGTATTAAAAAATGGTGTATTAAAACTTGTAATGCCAAAGATAGATGTAGTTAAAACAAGGAAGATAGAAGTTAAAGAGGGTAATTAATTATTAGCATTCAAAAGGAAAGGAGGTTTTACTATGGCAGTAAAAAATTTAATACCAAAAGAGAAGAAGGAGCTTCCAATTAAGAGGGGAATTTATGACCCGTTCACAGCTTTCCGTCAAGAGATGAATAGACTGTTCAGTAATTTTTTCAAAACTTTTGATATTGAGCCATTCGAAACGCGTTTTGGCACATTTAGTCCAAGCGTTAATGTAGTTGAAGGTGATAAGGAGATTAAGGTTTCTGCAGAACTTCCGGGAATGGATGAGAAGGATATAGAGGTGTCTCTCACCAAGAATGTTTTGACGATTAAAGGTGAAAAGAAGGAGGAAAAAGAGGACAAGGGAAAGAATTATTATAGGATGGAACGTTCTTATGGTGCTTTTAGTAGGACTATACCCTTACCAGTTGAGATAGATATAGATAAAGCAAAAGCTCAATTTAAGAAGGGGGTTCTCACAATTACCCTGCCAAAATCTCCTAAAGCAATAAAAGAGACTAAAAAGATTCCTGTCAAATCTGAATGAGAAAAAAAGCGAGATGTGCGTAAGCACATCTCGCTTTTAATATGTTACCAATAATCTATATAGGATTTTCTTCTATAATCATACAGATAATTTTTCTCAGGGGTTTATTATCTATATTTTTGGGAAATGAACTCGATATTGGAATAACATTGTCATTCTGGCTTGTATTTACAGGTATTGGGAGTATTATTGGAAGAAAGATATTTTATAAGAATATATTTCCATTATCATTTCTGATTATAGCAATTCTTCTTCTACCTTCGTTCATAGTTGTAAAGTTACTCAGGTTTTTTATATCAGCTGGATTTGGAGAGGTAATTTCTCTGAGCAAGACTGTTTTGGCTACTGCCTTGATATTATTGCCGTTGTGTTTTGTTATTGGTATGCAGTTTCCCTTAGCGGTATCATACGTTAAGGGAAGGTTAACGGTTGGTAAGATATATGGTCTTGAATCAATAGGGGCTTTTGTAGGGGGAATTGTTTTTACACTAATATTATCGTCAAAGGTTGAAGCTATATATATCCTTTTTATCATATCAATAATCAATATTATAGTCTTTAGTATCATGGTGGATAATAGATGGCTTTTAAGTCTTATTGTGATACCATTTTTATTTATTGTTACCTATAAGTATAAGATAGAAGGTATTCAATGGCAGAATCTTGAGGTGTCTTTAAAGAAGGAGTCGAAGTATGGCGAGATATTTGTTTTAAAGTACGGGGAGCAATTTGGGATTTATGTAAATAACCACTTATTGTTTTCATACTTAGATGTACCTTCAGAAGAGATGAAATCTCATATACTAATGACATTACATAAGTCGCCTAAAGATGTTTTATGTATCGGAGGTTCTTTAGGGATTGTAAGAGAGATTTTGAAATATTCAGTAAATAAAGTAGATTTTGTTGAAGTGGATCCTAAGATTATAGAGATTTCTAAAGATATAATTGATAAGAATGACTATCATATATTGAAAGATAAAAGACTTAGGATTATAAATGAAGATGGTAGAAGATTTGTTTTAAGGAATCAGAATAAGAGATATGATGTTATAGTATTAAACATTTCTGCCCCATCCAATGCTTCGATTAACAGATTTTATACCATAAATTTTTTTAAGTATGTAAAAGGAATAATGAAAGAAGATGGAATATTTTCAATATGGTTACAGAGGTCTTCAGGTTATATAGGGCGTAGCATGCAGGTAGCTTCTGGTTCTATATATAACTCTTTGAAAAGTGTTTTTAAATATGTTGAGGTTACATCTCAAGAGTATGGCGGTTTTTTTTCATCTGAAAGCGTGATATTGACAGAGCCTGATTTACTGAAACTTAGATTCAATGAAAGACGTATAGATACAGTGTATTTTCATGCCTCTATCTTAGATGATGTGTTTTCAGATTTTGGAGTCGAATACGTTAGGAACAGATTAAAAGATATTAAAATCTTAAACACGGATTTTAGACCAGCTACGTATTTTTATAATCTTTTGTTATGGGCTGAAGTTCAAGGCTGGAATTTCAATTCTTTAAGTAAATTTGACTTAGCAAGATACTTATTTATCATTGTGATAATTATGCTTTTTGTAGTTCTTTATTCTTACAGAAGGATTGAAAGAACTGTAAATTATTCTGTTATTACGACTGGATTTTCAAGTATGGTTTTTGTTGTCTCATTGGTGCTTATATATCAGTCGATTTATGGTTACATATATGAGATGATTGGTCTTTTGACAGCTACTTTTATGATTGGTGTTTGGGCTGGAACTAATATTAAAAATATTTTAGAAAATTCTTTAAAGATGATTTTTCTACTTGAGTTCTTAACAGTCTTATTATCTCTATCAGTTTTGTCTATATTAAAGAGTGAAGCCACGTTTTATTTAGTAATGTTCTTAGTTGGATTAATTGCTGGTGCAGGATTTAATTTTGCATGTACTTCTATAAGTAATAGTATGTCCCCTGGTAAGCTTTATGCGATTGACCTGTTTGGCTCTTTTTTGGGAGCTTTCTTGACATCTGTGTTTATATTACCATTGTTAGGGATTCATAATGCTCTATTAACTATCGCCGTTTTAAAACTTATATCTTTATTTTTGTTATATTCAATATTGTCGTTTACTGTGAACCGTAAGAGTGTAAGCCAGAGAGAAGAAGGTTAACACCAAGGTATGTGAACATTACCGCAGTAAATCCTATAACAGCGACTATAGCAACCTTTTTACCGCGCCAACCCCTTAGCATCCTTCCATGGAGATAAAATGCATATATGAACCATGTTATCAGTGACCAAGTTTCCTTAGGGTCCCAGCTCCAATATTTGCCCCATGCCTGGTCTGCCCATATTGCTCCGAAGATTAATCCTCCAAGTGTGAATATAGGGAAACCAATTGCAATACTCTTATAAGTTATCTCATCAAGTATTTCAGGCGTTAAGTTGAATTTTTCGATTATTGTTTTTAAGACATATCCGTATCTCCAGGTTAGTAGTATTATTATTAAACAACTTAACCAGCTGATTATCCTTACAGCAACAGTTTGGTTAAGGAATGTGGATTTGAACAAATAGCTCTTGATGAATATATCAGGTTTAACCATCACCTTGAAGGTTAGAAAGTCAATTCCCATAGCAATAAGGATTACTAAAAAGATTGAGAGTGTAATGGTCCAGAATACGTATGAGAATTCGTTCCTTTTTGAGGTTGTAAGTATAAGATACATTAAGCCAGTACTAAATGACAGAGAAAATGCTGCGTAGGAGATAAAACTCATGGTTACGTGTGCCAGCAGCCAATTGCTCTTTAGTGCTGGGACAAGGGGCTGAATCTCTTTTGATACCCCTGATATGTCAATAAATGCGAGTGCAAGACCTGCTATTGGTGTTATAAAGGCTCCGAATGAACGATTTTTAAACTTAAATTCTATTATTAGATAACCAAGTATCAAACACCATACGAAGAAAACAAGGGATTCATAAAGATTTGTGAAAGGTGCTGACCTTAAAAACCCCATACCGCTAAGCTCAGCAAATTCATTCCATCTCAGAATTATTGCTAATGTTTGAGAAACAAAGCCTATTATAGTTATAGTTGTAGCCATGATACCAATCTGATTTTTTCTAAATGCGAGGTATGTAATATATGTTATCATTGCAAATATGTATGCCATGGTGGAGAGTCCGAAGAAAAAAGAACTATCCATTATTTATCTTCCTCCTTCCCTTTTCTGTACTATCTTTGAGACTAGTTTGTCTATTTTTTCTTCGAAGGCAGTCTTGTTTTTATTTGTGGTTCCACCAATTATAACTGTTGTATTGTTTTTGTCTTCTGACACCTTGATCCATATCCTTCTATGACTTATAAAAAAGGCTATAAAAAGGCCGATGCTCATTATGATACAACCAAGATAGACTACCCATACACCTGGGTCTTTTCTCACTTGAAGTCCTGTATACTCAACTCCCCAATAGTCATGAAACTCCACTCTATGACCTTCTGGTAATAGCCATGTCTCAGGGTATCTTCTTAATATCCAACCGCCAAATTTAAGTTTTCCAGATTCGTAAAAATTTATATATACTGCAGGATTATACATTTGGTTTGTATATGTGAAAGGCCTTCCTTGCTGGTCTATCCTTAAAGCTGGACTAAAATCTATGATTTTCCCTTCTAATGTTGAAGACGGTATCTGGAATGAATCTCCAAGTCTTAGCTTAAGGTCTGATTTAATGCCATCCTTTGATATTACTCTAAAGATGAATATACCATTGTTAAGATTGTTTGGTAATGTTCCAAAACTTGCTTGGTAGAATGTTATACCTTCATATGTTAAAGGGTCGTTAACAACAATAGCCTTTCTTTTGACGGCTTTTCCATTTTTAAATATCGTTAGCCAGCTTCTATACTCCTTTGGCATATCAGATCTCCCATAAAATTCTACATCGAAGTTATCACAGCGGATACTAAAACCAAGAGGAATCTCTTTTTCATTATTTGTAATGATTACACTTGTTGCTGCTCCTTCTGGTAGATTAATGAAACCAGTGAACCCAAGAGATATACCCAAGATAACCCCAATAAGAATTATTAGGATGCTAAGGTGAGTAAAATAGACTCCAAGCCTACTATATTTACCTTTTTGTGAGTAATACTGGTACCCTTTTTCTTCTTTTACTTCGTTCCAATTAAATCCTGATGTTTTTAAAGCGTTATTTATCAATTCCCTTGAGGTTTCTAAATTGCCTTTTAAGGATATTGTTCTGACAATCTGTAATCTCTTTATTCTCTCTTCGGTCAGTGGGGATAGGGGTTCTTTTATGATATTTAAGGCGCGTGGTAGACGTTCAAGTGAGCAGATTATAAGGTTGATAGCAAAAAGTACAAGGAGGCTAATAAACCACCATGAGTGATACATATCTGTAAAACCTAATTTATCTAAGATAGAAAAGATAGAACTGCCTAAGGATTCACCAAATAATCTATTGAGTATCTGTATATTTCTTGTAGGATCTGCCCTTTGTTCTAAGACGGTGCCTACTATAGATGTTGTTGCAATTAAAGCAAAGAGGATAATTGCAAGTTTTACAGATGCAAAAAAATCCCATATTTTGTCAATTAGATTCTTTTTCTTTTCTTCTGACAAGATATTTACCTCACAGTTTTTTATTTTAATATTTTATTTATTATTAAAACAAGTTTTAAAACTCAATTATAGCGTTTTTTGCGTTTATTGCGTTTGTTGCGTTTATAGCGTTTATTGCGTTTATAGCGTTTGTTGCGTTTATTGCGTTTGTAGGGTTATAGAGTTTATAGAGTTATTTAGAAGAATGATATAAGGTATCGAAAAATAAATCTTCTCGAAACATCTGCACTATTATATGAGTGAAGGATATTTGGCAATAACTCAATTTATGAAACAAAATCACGGGTCTTCACTACTGAGGCTGAAGTCGAAGCGTAAGCCTCAGATATAAAATAAGAAACTACATCACAATACCCAATAAACTATACATCTGTATAAAAGGTAGTTTATTTTGTTTCAGAAATTGAGTTATTGCCATCGATATAGCGTTTGTTGCGTTTATAGCGTTTATTGCGTTTTTTGCGTTTATTGCGTTCATTGCGTTTATTGCGTTCATTGCGTTTATTGCGTTCGTTTTAAAGGATGTATGGCGCATAACGCAGAGCGCAGAACGCAGAACGCAGAGTGCATAGCACATAACGTTAAAAAGGCTGAAGGGTTGTTGTTAGTATTAGTATTGTCGTATGGATAATTTGGGGAGAAGGAATTCAAGATTCAAGACCTGACCCCGAATGGAGTTTGATGAGGTCTTTGAAATATTGTTTATTTTCTGAATAGAATAGTCCATAATCATAACTTATAAGGCCTGAATTACAAAGTTTTGCAAGTGAGTATTCTATAGGGCTAAATTCTTCTGATCCAGATAACATCTGTGATTTGATTTGGTAAGTTTTACCTTCTCTAATAAGGTTTTTTGTGCTATGACTGTTGATTAATTTTTCATAAGCGAGTATCCTACCATCACCTTTTAGTAAAGGGACTAATCTTTGAGATATGACGAAGAGTAGGTTATCAGTTAACCTTGTTCTTATCATGTTTTGCTGGTGTGGTGGGAACATATTAATTATTCTCTCTATCGTTGATGTGGCTGAGCTTGAATGGACTGATGTAATAACAAGGTGACCTGTATCGGCAGCTTGCAAGGCGATAGAAAAACTATCAGGGTCTCTCATTTCGCCTATTACAATAACGTCTGGGTCTTGTCTGAAGATATATTTTAGGCCTTCGTGGAAGGATTTTGTATCAAAGCCAATCTCTCGCTGATTTACATTGCTCTTTTTATGCTTGTGTAAATATTCGATAGGGTCTTCAAGTGTCACAATATTGCATCTTTTATTATTATTAATGTAATCTACCATGGCAGCTATGGTTGTTGTCTTACCATGTCCGGTAGGGCCTGCTACAAGGATTAGGCCTTGAGGTAAAAGGAGATAATCCTTAATCCAATCTGGCAGGTTCAATTCTTCAAATGTGGGTATTACTTCATTGATTTTTCTGATTGTTATTGATATAGAGTTTCTTTGCTTGTATAAATTAACCCTGAATCGACCTATCTCTGGAAATGTAATTGCAAGGTCTTTATCACCTTCTTTTAAGAATCTCTCGAAATCCTTTTCAGTCATAATTTCTCGGGCGTATCTTTCACATTCGCCGGGTGTTAATGGTGGGTTGGAGAGTCTTCTTAACTCATTGCTGGATTTTATAGAAGGTGGGACACCAGGTGTGAGAAGCATATCGGTAGCTTTAAAGTTTGAAAGTTGCTTAAGAAGGGATAATAAGCTGAGCGGTTTCTCATATTCCTCACTTTTTATTGATTTTTCTATTTCTTTACCAGATATTCCTTTTTCTGGATGGTCAAAGAGGTTTTGAATAGCTATTTCCATCTGTGATGAAGGCACAATGACGGGATTTACCCTTTTCCCAAGTGAGAATTCGATATCTCTGATAGATTGTAGATCTCTCGGATTTACCATGGCGAGAGTTATTGTATTCTCGTCTACATTGAGAGGTAATACCTTCATTGATTTTATCTTTTCTATTGGCAATATCTTTAAAATTTCAGGTGAAATGTTGTAATCGAAAAGATTTACAGAAGGAAGGCCAAGTTGTTTAGTCAGGAAATTTAGTAGATTTTCTAAAGATATATATCCCATCTCTACAAGTATAGAGCCGATATGTCCACCTGTTTGTGCTTGTCTTTTGAGAGCTTCTTTTAGTTGGAAGGTGGTAATGATACCTTGTTCAACTAATAGTTCTCCCAACATCTGTCTTTTCTTAAATATTGTAGACATAGTTTTTTCTAACAATTTTTGATATTTTTGTCAAATAAATTTGAGGTTTGCGTTTTTTGCGTTTATAGAGTTTGTTGCGTTTATAGCATTCATTGCGTTCATTGCGTTTGTTGCGTTTATTGCGTTTGTAGCGTTTGTTGCGTTCATTGCGTTTGTAGAGTTTATTGCGTTTGTAGGGTTATAGCGTTTATAGAGTTTATAGAGTTATTTAGAAGAATGATATAAGGTATCGAAAAATAAATTTTTTCGCATCATCTGCACTATATTGGGTTTAATATATGGATGAAGGGTTATTTGGCAATAACTCAATTTCTGAAACAAAATAAACTACCTTTTATACAGATGCATAGTTTATTGGGTATTGTAATGTAGTTATTTATATTATACCTGAGGCTTACGCTTCGACTTCAGCCTCAGTAGTGAAGACCCGTGATTTTGTTTCATAAATTGAGTTATTGCCATTTTTTGGTTTTATTATATAAGGTTGGGTGTATAGTGCAGATATTGCTCGAAGATTATAGCGTTTATTGCGTTTATTGCGTTTATAGCGTTCATTGCTTTTATAGAGTTTATAGAGTTATTTAGAAGAATGATATAAAGTATCGAAAAATAAATCTTCTCGCAACATCTGCACTATTATATGAGTGAAGGATATTTGGCAATAACTCAATTTCTGAAACAAAATAAACTACCTTTATTATAGATGTATAGTTTATTGGGTATTGTGATGTAGTTATTTATATTATATCTGAGGCTTACGCTTCGACTTCAGCCTCAGTAGAGAAGACCCGTGATTTTGTTTCATAAATTGAGTTATTGCCATCGATATAGCGTTTATAGCGTTTATAGCGTTTATAGAGTTATTTGAAAGAATAATATAAAATATCGAAAAAAATTTTTTGCAACTTCTGTATTATTTTGTTAATAAATAACTATAATATATAAATGTTGAAGTTTGCAGTAAGTGAAGAAAAAAATAGGTGGTTAAGGGAGAAGATGGAAGCCTTACAGATTTACGAGAAAGATATCGAGGAAAAGTTTGTACGTTCATCAGGGCATGGTGGTCAAAATGTAAATAAGACATCTACGTGTGTGTATCTTAAACACATTCCGACTGGTATTGAAGTTAAGTGTATGAGGGACAGAAATCAATCCATAAATCGATATTTAGCGAGGAAGGAGTTGATAAAAAGAATTGAGACCATAAAAGGTATAAAGACTTCTAAAGAGATTAAAATAGAAAAGATTAAAAAACAAAAGAGGAAAAGATACAAAAGGGCTAAAATTAAGCAGATTTTAAGAGGTAGTTACAGTTATTCATGATTTTGTTCATGGACGGAAATGCCTATGTCTCCACCAATAAGGTTCGTCCCACCAGTAAGGGTAATCCCACCAATAAGGATATGGTGGGTAGTATGATGGAAGGATGTAAGCAGGTATTTTTTCAGGCCAAAGATACAACTCTCTAATCTTGAAATATGGGTAAGAATAGTCCATTTCGTCTATCTTGCCTGATCTAAAGCCAATGAATTCTCCTGCAAGTGTGATCTCTCTGTCTTTTTTGAATATTGCGGGGTCTAATATGCCGCTTTCTTTTGGAAATAAGGCAAGAAACCTATGATGTGATGTGCCTATACCTTTCAGATAACCTCTATAATCAACGGGAATATATATTGCTTCTATGAGAGAACCTTCTGGTGTGAGTTTTGTGTTAATTATTATGCCACCGATGATGATGAGCTTTCCTCTATAATAATCAGGGTTTTTGATTATTGTCGTTAAACTAACATCTCTAATACCTGCTTGCATAATCTCCTTAGTTAGAACAGGTGCACATGAGAAAACGATAAGTGTAATAAAAGTTAATATTAGATAATACCAAGGCTTCTTCGACTTTAAAATCGGCATATTACATAATCTCATACCTTTAGGATGGCAAAAATCAGACTTGTTGTCAAGGTCGTTAAGGAAGGTTTTGTTTAATTAAATTTGTACTGTGGAGTATTAGTTTTAATCTACTGGAGACGCCTAATTTTTTGTAAATATTTGAACAGTGAATCTTTACAGTTTGTTCACTTATTTTTAAATCTTGAGAGATTTCTTTGTTTTTTAGACCACGGCATATTAAGCTAATAATCTCTTTTTCTCTTTCGGTTAATGTTATGAAATCTTCTTTTTTATCGTCCATCAGTCTAAGTTTTAAAAGTAGGTCACGATTAAAACATAGATTACCATTGAATGCCTCTATTATTGCTTCTATAAATGAATCCGCATCAATGTTTGGTGGAAGGATCCCTACTACACCTCTTAAATAGAGTTCTTTTAGATATAGGGGATGTATTTTGTTATAAGATTTATCCCCAAGGAGTAGCATCTTAACCTTTTGGTCTTTTTTGTAATTAAAGGATGAAAAAAAGAGTTTGTTTCTTAAATCGACCTCACTGTCGAAGTCGGTGATTAAGATGTCGGGTTTATATTTTAGTATGTCTTTTATATTTGAAAAAATGTCGCCATCTCTCCTGAATATCTTTACAACCTTTATGTTTCTATAGCTTTTTAAGAAATATGCTATTGCTTCAGAATATGCAAGGACTGTGCAACCAATTGCAACCCTTATTTGATGTGGAAGTGTTTGCTTATGTTTTGGTGAGATTTTTTTCTTGGTAAATAAATCATCTTTTTTTGAATGGAATGTTTTTATCATTTTTAACCCTTCAACTGAAAAAGTTTTTTCATTTATCCTCCAATTTGTGACATTATTCTTTTACAATTGTTTTGAATCTTTCTAATGGATAAGGGTAGGTTATCGAAGTTGATATTATGTCCTTTTGGTTTTATCTCAACAGATAGCTTGATGAGTCTT
>Ga0315298_1000048_pt1 | contig 220485 bp, 203 predicted proteins | sample WHS_1_MG_FD_203077 | JGI IMG/M metagenome (GOLD analysis project Ga0315298, IMG submission 203077) | Extremophilic microbial mat communities from Washburn Hot Springs, YNP, Wyoming, USA - WHS_1_MG | ecosystem: Environmental > Aquatic > Thermal springs > Hot (42-90C) | place: USA: Wyoming... | reverse complement strand
GTGGGATGAGATATGAGAGCAAGATAATACCACGATACAAGAGGCGTGCTAATGAGGTAGATGCTGCTTTAAAGAAGGTATTTCTTTATGGGGCATCGACGAGGCTGACAGGTGAAGCACTAAAGCCTTTATTGGGGGAAGGGATAAGTGCACAAACGATTTCTAATATAGCTAAGAGTCTTGATGCAGAAGTAGAGCGTTATCACAACCGCAAGCTGGAAGACAGATATTTATATATATTTCTTGATGGGATAGTGCTTAAGAAGAGGAGTGGATTTGGGGCAAAGAAGCGGGTAGTACTTGTAGCATATGGGATAAGGGTAGATGGCAAGAGGGAGCTAATAGATTTTGCAGTTACAAATGCAGAGAGCGAGAAGATGTGGTGGAGATTTCTAAATAATCTTTATCGTAGGGGGTTAATTGGTGAGTCATTAGGTTTTGTGGTAACGGATGGTAATCCTGGTCTTGAAAATGCAGTTGATTTGGTCTGGTCTTTTGCAAAGAGGCAGAGGTGTTGGGCTCACAAACTCAGGAATGTAGCCAAATATCTTAGGAAGAAACATTTAGATATTTGTATAAGGGAGGCTCGTGCGATATACAGTGCCAATAATAAAAAGGAGGCTGAGCGTGCTTATTGCAAGTGGGAGAAGAAATGGGTTTCGATAGCTCCAAAGGCTGTTAAATGTATACAAAAGGATTTAGAAGAGTTGCTTAATTTCTATAGTTGTCCAAAGGCTATATGGGTCAAATTGCGTACTACTAACGTTATAGAAAGGGCCTTTAGGGAGGTGAGGAGAAGGACAAGGCCCATGAGTTGTTTTAATCATGATCAGAGTATCGAGAGGATTGTATATGCTGTATTAAATCGTTTGAACGAACAATGGGAGAAACAACCCTTAAAGGAATTTACACAATTTCCTTGACATTACCTCTATTTAAACTAAAAGCGAGAAGGTAGATTTATAATTATGCCGAAACCCAAAATTGTCCTGAGCAGTTGTTTCCTAAAGCCAAACAGATACAATGGTGAAATTGTACATAATGATTTTATTGAAAAGCTAAAACCCTATATTGATTACATTGACTACTGTCCTGAAGTAGATATCGGGTTAGGTATCCCAAGGCCAAGAATCATAATCATAGAAGATGAAAAAGGGAAAAGATTAATCCAACCAGAGACGGGTAGAGATTTGACCGAGAAAATGAATGAGTATGTGAATAACGTAATAAAGGGATTAAATAACATAGAAGGATTCATTCTTAAGGCAAAATCTCCATCTTGTGGTGTTTCTTCGGCTAAAGTTTATAAAAATGGAATAATAATTGGTAAAACAGATGGTTTTTTTGCCAGCGCTATAAAAGAAATCTTCCCATACTTGCCCATTGAAGATGAAGGTAGATTAAGAAACGAAGAAATTAGAAAACATTTTTTAACCAGAATATTCGCTTTTTCCGAATTTAGAGATTTAACTAACAATCCATCAATTAAAAAGCTTGTGGAATTTCATTCAAAATATAAATATCTTCTAATGACTTATAGCCAAAAAAATCTTAAAGAACTCGGTAAGACCGTTGCAGATGGGAGAATGAGCCTAAAAGAAAAATTATCGAATTACAAAAATTTATTCTATCAAGCATTTATGAGGAAGCCTTCGCCCAGAAGGCATGTCAATACCCTTAATCACTTAGCAGGGCATATCTCAAAACAATTATCTCAGAAAGAGAAAAGACATCTATTTAACTTAATCGACAAATATAGTAAGGGATTAGTTGAAATAAGAGTGATTCTTGAACTATTACGCAATCTTTCTTTCAGATTCGAAAATCAATATATTCTAATCCAAAAGTACCTCGACCCCTTTCCCGAAGAATTGAATATCCAAACCGGGGTCAGGTCTTGAATCTTGAATTTTTCCAAATCCCAAAAACAAGAAATTATTAGTTATCCAACGACAAATATTTTGCTATACTTATCTTATGAAGAATAGAGAGATTTCAAGAATATTTAATGAGATAGCAGATATGCTTGAAATTAAAGGGGAAAACCCTTTCAGGATAAGAGCCTATCGGCGCGCAGCAATGAACATAGAAGGAATATCAAAAGACATAACAGAAATCAGTAAAGATGAACTCATTAAGATTCCAGGCATTGGACAAGACCTCGCTGGGAAGATCGACGAATACATAAAGACAGGAAAAATTCAAGCATATGAAGATTTAAAAAAAGAAATACCAGAAGGTCTTAGTATGTTATTAAATGTTCCAAACCTCGGGCCAAAAACTGCCAAGCTATTATATGAAAAATTAAATATCAAGAATATAGACGAACTCGAACAATATGCAAGAAACCATAAATTGAGCGGATTACCAGGGATAAAAGACAAAACAGAAGAAAACATCCTCAAAGGCATCGAAATGTTAAAAAGAGGAAAGGAGCGAAAACCTCTCGGCATAGTTTTACCAATAGCAAACAATATTGTAGAAAAACTGAAAAAAGGTGCACCCATCAAAAAGATTGTCATAGCTGGAAGTATAAGAAGATGGAAAGATACTATTAAAGATATTGATATACTGGTAACATCAAACAATCCCCAAAAGGTGATGAATGTGTTCGTCCATTTACCAGATGTGAAAGATATACTTATGAAAGGACCAACAAAATCTTCTGTGATTCTTAAAGAAGATATACAAGTTGATCTCAGGGTAGTTGAAGAAGAAAGTTTTGGTGCTGCCTTAGCTTACTTTACTGGCAGTAAGGCACACAACATACGTTTAAGAGAGATGGCTTCAAAAATGGGGCTAAAGATTAACGAATACGGCATTTTTAGAGAAAAGGATGAGACAAAAATAGGCGGCGAAAAAGAAGAAGACATTTATAGAATCCTTGGTATACCTTATATTCCTCCCGAATTAAGAGAAGACACGGGCGAAATAGAAGCCGCTTTAGATGGAAGATTGCCAAAGCTCATCGAATTAAATGATATAAAAGGAGACCTTCATGTCCACACAAAATTGAGCGATGGAAGTCATGATTTCGATGAACTTATAGATTATGCTAAAAGAAAAGGCTACGAGTATATCGCCATAACAGACCATTCAAAAGGTCTCGGTGTTGCTCGAGGTCTCAGCATCGAAAAACTCTTAGAAGAAAAGAGAATGATTAACGAGATTAATAAAAGGCTCAAGGGCTTTAAGTTAATTTCTGGAGCTGAAGTAGACATTAGGTCAAATGGTGAATTAGACTTTCCAGACGATGTATTAAAACAAGTTGAAATCGTAGTGGCATCTATACATTCAGGTTTCAGGCAAAGCAAAGAACAACTAACAAAAAGATTAGTCTCAGCAATGAAAAACCCACATGTCTCGATAATAGCTCACCCAACCGGTAGATTGATTGGTGAAAGGGACCCTTATGATATAGACATTGAAGAGGTATTCAAGGTTGCCAAAGAGACAGGAACTGCCTTAGAGATAAACGCATATCCTTTGCGTCTTGACCTCAACGACACATATGTTAAAAAGGCAAAACAAATGGAAATACCTATTGTTATAAGTACCGATACACACATCAAAAACCAATTCGATTATATGAGTTATGGCGTATCAATCGCAAGGAGAGGATGGCTTGAAAAAAAGGATGTACTCAATACCTTAAACTATAAACAATTAATCGAAAGATTAAAAAAAATTAAAAATATTTATTAATAGAATTAATAGATAAAATATATTATTATTTGAATATGAAAAAGAATATCCTTATATACGAGAAAAATCCCGAAGCCTTAGATTTTATTCAGAATTATTTTAAAGAAAATAAAGACCTCGAACCACATCTTGCAAAAGATATAACCGAATTCAAAAAACTTGTTTCAAAACAGCCATTCGATGCTTGCATCATAAACAGTCCTGAAGGCTTGAAACAACTAAAAAAGTCGCAAATAAAATCGTCTACGATTGCCATCATCTCGTCAAATAAAACCGAAGGGATACGCCTTGCGGTAGATTTTGACATTGATAATTTTATCATCAAACCATTCAACAAATTTGAACTTGACCATAAACTTAGAACAGCTATAAACATAAATAGATTGTTGAAAGATATATTCTTAGAAAAGAATGACCTAAAAAACTTGATAGAATTGATATACATCATATCTTCAACCTTAAATCCTTCAGAGGTCCTTTACCTCATAGTAAAAAAGTTATCAGAGATGGTAAATGTCCCGAGGTGTTCAATAATAAGCATAGACCCTCTTAGTTATAATACCGCTACTGTAATATCAACATCTGAAGACCCAATGATAAGCAAGATAAAAATCGACTTGAGAAAGTATCCCGAGATTAAAAAGGCAGTGGATAACAAAGAAGTAGTCATCATCAAAGATGCACCTAATGACCCATTAATGAAAGATGTCATAAAACATATAAAACCCTTAGGAATAAAATCAATAATTGTCATCCCAATAATATTTAATGATGAGGTTATTGGCACGCTTTTTTTGAAAACATCGAAGATATCACGAACTTTTACCAAGAAGGAAATAAATCTATGTATTGCCTTTGCAAATGCATTAGCAAATATAATCTATAACGCATATATCCACGAAAAGGTAAAAAAGGAAAGGGATAGGTTAGAGAAACTTGCTATTACAGACTATCTGACTGGTCTTTATAACGTTAGATACTTCTATGTCCGCCTTAAAGAGGAATTTAGTAGAACCAAAAGATATAATATACCACTTTGCTGTATAATGATTGATGTTGACCACTTTAAGAAGATAAATGACTCTTATGGACATAGAATAGGAGATATAGTATTAAGAGAGTTCTCACAATTAATAAAAAGAAATATTAGAAAATCGGATGTCCTCGCGAGATATGGTGGCGAAGAATTTATACTGCTACTTCCTAACACAAGCCTCGATGGTGCAATAGTCAAAGCTGAAAACATAAGAAAGTTAATAAAGGAACACAGTTTTAAAACATTAAGAAAGAAGGAACTAATCACAGTCAGCGCTGGCATAGCATGTTCATCTAATAAAAAAGTTAAGTCAGAAGATGATTTAATCACCCTATCTGATACTGCACTCTTTCAAGCCAAAAACAAGGGTCGCGACAACGTAGCTATATATTCATAAGGGTAAAGAACAAACAGACGATTAACATTAATATCCCATAATTAGTTAAAATAAACTGTGGATGTTATAACATCACATATTAACGCTGATTTCGACTCTCTTGCATCAATGATAGCTGCCAAAAAGCTATACCCAGATGCAGAACTCGTATTCCCTGGTTCCCAAGAAAAAAAACTCAGAGAATTTTTAGAGACATTCCATCCAGTAGAAATCAAGAAAATAAAAGATATTGATATTAGTAAAATAAAAAGGTTAATCATCGTTGATACAAAATCCCCCTCGAGAATCGGTCCACTCGCTGAAGTCTCAAATAATAAAGAGATTAAGATCCATATATATGACCATCATCCTATCAGTGACAATGACATAAGGGGTGAATTGGAAAGGATTGAAAATGTAGGGGCAACTGCAACTATCTTTGCAGAAATCATAAAAGAAAATCGCATTCCGATAACACCAATGGAAGCAACCATTCTCACACTCGGCATATACGAAGAGACAGGCTGTTTACTCTTTTCATCAACTACAGAAAGAGATTTACTTGCAGCAGCATTCTTATTAAAAAGAGGGGCTAACCTCAACATAGTCTCAAGGTTTCTAAAAATGGATTTAACTATGGAGGAATTCGATATCTTAAACGAACTTTTAAAATCATCAAAAGAATTAGTCATAAAAGGGATACGCATCAAGATTGCAAAGGCATATTGTGAAGATTATCTTGGTGATGCTGCTCACTTAGCGCATCGACTAATGGACATGGAAGACATTGATGCAGTGATAGTTATATTAGGTATGGAAGGTAAAATTCTTATAGTTGCAAGAAGTAGGGTACCAGAACTTGATGTTTCAAGATTAATGGAAGAATTTAACGGCGGTGGCCACCCTAAAGCTGCATCTGCAACAATTAAAGAAGGTTCAATCGATATATTAGAAGAAAAACTTTTGGAAAAAATAAAAGAACATGTGAAACCCGGAAAAGTTGCCTTAGATATAATGACAAGGCCTGTTATAACTATTGAATGGGACAGAATGATTAAAGATGCTGAATCTATGATGACAAGATACGGCGTAAACGTTTTACCAGTTATAAAAGACGGAAATTATTTTGGACTCATCTCAAGAGAGATCGTTGAAAAGGCCCTATTTCATGGATTCTCTAAAAGCAAAGTAATGGATTTTGCTACCACTGATGCCATTACAGTCCAACCGGATACACCTATAAGAGAGATAGAGACGGCGATGATAGAGCAAAATCAGAGATTTACGCCCGTTATTGAAAATGGGAAGGTTGTAGGTGCTATAACAAGAACAGATTTATTAAGAACCTTATACGAAGAATTTCTGAGAAGAAGGAAGATAGAAGAAGTCACCCCTAAAGAGAAGCCCATTATTGGGAGAAATTTAGCGACAATCCTCAAAGAAAAATTTCCTCAAGAAGTCTTCAATATCTTGAAAATCTCAGGTGAGATTGCAGAAGGACTTGGCTATAGCGCATACCTTGTAGGTGGATGTGTCAGAGACTTATTAAGGGGAGAAGAAAACCTTGATATAGACATCGTTATTGAAGGTGATGGAATATCCTTTGCGAAGTTATTAGGTGAGAAGATTAATGCCAAAGTAAGAACACACCAAAAATTCGGAACCGCACAAGTTTTTACTAATAATTTAAAGCTTGATGTTGCTACCGCCAGAACTGAATATTATGAATCTCCCGCAGCCTTACCAAAAGTAGAATCGTCATCAATAAAAAAAGACCTTTACAGAAGGGATTTTACAATAAATACACTTGCAGTAAAACTTAATTCGAAAGACTTTGGCTTACTTATAGACTTTTTTGGTGGTCTAAGAGATTTGAGAGAAAAAACCATTAGAGTACTTCACAACCTAAGCTTTGTTGAAGACCCAACAAGGGCATTCAGAGCTGTCAGATTCTCCGAGAGATTTGGTTTCAAAATAAGCAAGCATACTGAAAACCTTATAAAGTCTGCTATTGAAATGAATCTCTTTGACAAGCTTTCAGGTTCAAGACTTTATGAAGAGCTTCTACTTTCTTTTAATGAAACAGACCCTGTGATGACATTAAAAAGACTCTCTGAATATGGATTGCTAAAAGTCATAAACCCAAATCTAAACTTTACAGAAGAACTTGAGAATACATTTCGCTCATTGCAAGAAACACTCTCATGGTTTAATCTCTTATTCCTTGAAGAAAAAATAGATAAAGGACTCATAAATCTCCTTGCACTCCTTTCCAAATTAAAAGAAGAAGATATTAAATCCATCATGGAAAGACTTGCCCCATCTCCAAAGATCAAAGAAATGGTAATAAATGGTATTAGAAAAGCAAAGGAGTTGACACAAAAAATACCATACAATGATATTGTCACTTCATATAAGATGCTAAAGTCTGTTAAGCTCGAGGTTATTTTATTCGCAATGTCTTTAACGAAAGACCGACAGAAGAAAAAAGTAATGGCAAATTATCTTACAGAACTCAGAAGTATTAAACCAATACTAAAAGGAGACGACCTGAAAAAAATGGGCATAGAACCAGGCCCCATATACTCGAAGCTTCTACAAGAACTCCTTGAAGAAAAACTAAAAGGAAAACTCAACACACGAGAAGAAGAAGAATCATTTATCAAACGTCGGCTTCAAACCTACTTTCCAGTTTCTCCATAAGTTTTTCCATAGTAGTATATTCGAGATCTTCAAGACCCAATCTATGTGGCTCAAAAGAACCGTGCTGTCTCATGTAATTCGCTATCTCATTAGATTTTCTTCTCGCCTCATCAAAAGCAGGGTCATCAAACAGGTCTCTTGGTCCAATAAGCTTACCATTACACAACTGAAACCCAGCAGCGATTACCCGTGGAGGTCCGTCAAATCTTGAAGGATTAGCCTCGTAAAATGCAACAGGCATCAAAGGCCCCCTATGTGAACCACGCATCCAGCCTTCAACAAGATGAGGAAATGCAAATGGTTCCAAAACTTCACCGACCGCTGGAAGTCCTGACTGGCATCTTACAATCAGAACTGGGTCATCTTTACCAACATATTTTCCAGCAATCAGACTCAATTTTTGTGTTGATGCAGTAGCAGCAATCAATCCATCCTTCCTATACACCGACTTTATTATAAACCTTCCAGTAGCACCAATAAACATAAGTAAGTCATATATCTCTTCTGGAGCTGAAAATCTTATCTTCTTATGCTTAAGTACATCGAGGACCTCGAAAACAAATCCATCGTGCATAGAGGTGTCTATAACAAGTCCTGCGGTATTGAATGGATCTGCGAATATCTTATATAGTGGAAGATTCCACGCACCCGGCGACGTCTTATCTGCCATGAATATGATGATAGTTTCACTCTTTCTTTCTTCAAATTCAAGTTCTGCAACACCAGGGCCTAAACCTCTTACAGTTCCAGTGAATGCATCCTTCAGTAAGTCTTGGCCAGCACCATATAATTTCAAGTCTTTAGCAACCTCAGCGCATGCTACAAATGTATTCCATGCTGTCTTATGTATAATCTCCGAATCAACACCATGTTTGTGCGTCATAATCAGCTCGAGGTCATCTCCACATCTTGTAACATGAAAATCAACAATTATATCTTTATCAACAGCATTAGAAAGTCTCTCCTTTGCAGTTTGGATAAGATCTGTATGAATACTTGAATGTCCAACATATCCACCTACATCAGCCTTCAAAACACTCAAAGTTATCTTTTCAGACATATTCCAAACTCCTTCTATTTTTTTAAAGATTTCCCTAATCTCTTCTCAATAGATTTTACCTTCTCCTCTATCCTATTAGGTTTACCTTTCCTATCATCTATCGTAATAGTTGTTATTGCCCTATCAGTCTTTTTCATAACATTATCATGACATTTCTTAATCAACCTCATTAACTCAGACCAATTACCTTCTATAACCGTTCCCATGGGATTAACTTTATAAGGGACTCCACTCTCATCGACAATCTTTATAACTTCGGCAAGATAGTCACCAATGCTACTACCAACACCAATAGGCACTATGCTAAATTCTATAAGCATATTACCTCCTTATCACCCAACCAATCTTAATTAAGAAGGGGCAAGATTGCCCCTTCCAAAATAAAAGAATAGAAAATTACTTAACTGCATCTTTTAGAGCCTTACCAGCAGTAAACTTAGGAATCTTTGCGGCAGGAATTGTAATAACTTCACCAGTCCTCGGATTACGACCTTTTCTCGATTTTCTCTTACTAACTGAAAAAGTCCCAAATCCGACAAGAGTTACCTTCTGACCTTTTTTAAGTGCTGCTCTTATAGTATTAAGAGTCGCATCAAGTGCCCTTGCTGAATCTGCCTTACTTAATCCTGTTCCTGAAGCAATCTTGTCAATTAATTCTGCTTTAGTCATTTATTTTTCCCCCCTTTCCTTTGATATCTTTAAAATATATACAATAAAATAAAAGCCGTCATAACAGTATCAGTTAATTATCCCTTTTGTCAAGCCAAAAATTAATACTGTTACTATGAAACCTTATAGTACAAGCCATAAAATAACATCCCTCTATTAAAAACACTTAACGATAAACTATAATATTAAAATTATTTTTTTTCAACAAAAATTTTACATTATGTTACGTAAATATCATTTATGTACAAATGGGAAACTATTTATGGATAAAATAATGCAGATGTTGCGAAAAAATTTATTTTTCGATACCTTTTATGCACATTGTATATAACAATATGATTATACTTATATATAATTAATAATTATCTTATTACAACACTAATAAGGACATCTTAAATAAATTTATCGAGTTAAATAAATTTTTGAGCAATATCTGCATTATATTGAAAACATTTAAATGCAATTTTACAAATATTACATAAATGATATTTACTTAACAAAAAATTTTTACATTATACTACATAAATATAATATGCGCAAATATAGTAAACTATTTATGAATAACAATGCAGATATTGCGAAAAGATTCATCTTTAACTATTAGAACTTAATGGAGGAATTGTGAATCTATATAATCTCACCCTCTCAGAAGCAAAAGACAGAATCAAAAAAAGAGAAATATCTGTAAAAGAGCTTGTTATGAGTTTCTTTGAACGTATTGAAAATGTAGAAAAGGAAATTTCTGCCTTTATTACTGTTACATATGAAAAGGCATTAGAAATGGTTGAATCCACAGAAAAAATGCTCAACAACGTAGACCATTCTACACTTTACCTTTACGGCATACCTTTAGCAATCAAAGATAACATCTGTACTAAAGGAATTAAAACAACATGTGCTTCGAAAATATTACACAACTTTGTTCCACCTTACGAGAGCACGGTAACATCAAAACTTATACAAAACGGATACATCCTTTTAGGAAAGACGAATCTCGATGAATTTGCAATGGGTTCATCAACAGAAAATTCTGGTTTTCATGTTACAAAAAACCCTTGGGATAAGGAAAGGATACCAGGCGGTTCAAGTGGAGGTTCAGCAGCTGCCGTCTCTGCTGATGAATGCATTGCTGCGTTAGGTTCTGATACAGGAGGATCGATAAGGCAACCTGCTTCTTTATGCGGAGTTGTTGGAGTGAAGCCAACTTATGGAAGGGTCTCAAGATTTGGATTAGTTGCATTTGCCTCTTCACTCGACCAGATTGGACCAATAACAAAAAATGTTATGGACTCAGCCATCTTGCTGAATGTTATTTCTGGACACGACCCAAAAGATTCAACATCTGTGCCTTGGGAACAGGAAGATTTTACAAAATTATTAGGTCAAGAGATTAAAGGCATAAAAATCGGTGTACCAAAAGAATTTTTTATTGAAGGGATGGACAAAGAAGTAGAATTAGCAGTTAAGGATGCGATTAGACACTTAGAGTCGCTTGGCGCCATCATTATCGATGTTTCATTACCCCATACAGAATACGCTGTAGCGACATATTACATAATTGCAACATCTGAAGCATCTTCAAACCTTGCAAGGTACGATGGAGTAAAATACGGTCTAAGAGTTAATGGTAAAGACCTGCTTGATATGTATATGAAGACTCGAGCAATGGGTTTTGGCAAAGAGGTTAAAAGAAGGATTATGCTTGGTACATATTCTCTTTCATCTGGATACTACGAGGCATACTACAGAAAAGCCCAACAAGTTAGAACCTTGATTAAAAAAGATTTCGACGACGTATTTAAACAGGTTGATGTTATAGTTACTCCCACATCACCCACACCAGCTTTCAAGATTGGCGAAAGGATTGAAAATCCTCTTCAAATGTATCTTTCAGATATATTCACAATCTCTGTGAACCTTGCTGGCGTTCCCGGAATATCAATTCCTTGTGGCTTCACATCAAACAATTTACCTATCGGCTTACAAATCATCGGTAAACACTTTGATGAGAAAAATATATTAAAGGTAGCATACGCATATGAACAAAGTACAGAATGGCATAAAAAAAAACCGTTAATATAACAAATTACAAGAGGTAAAAAATGGAATACGAAGCAGTAATAGGTCTCGAAGTCCATGCCCAAATGTTAACAGAGACAAAGATCTTTTGTGGTTGCTCAACAAAATTTGGTGCGGAACCCAACACCCAAACATGTCCTGTTTGCATCGGTATGCCAGGTGTATTACCTGTCTTGAACAAAAAAGCACTCGAATTCGCTATCAAGACTGGTATATCCTTAAATTGTTCTATATCAAGATATAGCAGATTTGCAAGAAAGAATTACTTTTATCCTGACCTTCCGAAAGGTTATCAAATAAGCCAATATGAACTTCCAATATGTGAAAATGGTTATATAGAGATCATCATCGATGGCATTACCAAAAAAATTGGGATCACAAGGATTCATATGGAAGAAGATGCTGGCAAAAACATACATGAAGGGACAGGGGATTATAGCTTTGTCGATTTAAATAGAGCTGGAGTCCCGCTAATGGAGATTGTCTCTGAACCTGATATAAGGACTCCTCAAGAAGCTGTAGAGTATCTGAAGAAATTAAGAACAATATTAAGATACCTAGATGTCTGTGACGGAAATATGGAACAAGGCTCATTAAGGTGCGATGCAAATATCTCTATAAGGAAAAAGGGACAAAAAGAACTTGGTGTTAAGGTAGAGCTGAAAAACATGAACTCATTCAAATTTGTAGAAAAAGCTCTCGACTATGAAATAAAAAGGCAGATACGAGTTCTTGAAGAGGGTGGGAACATTATTCAAGAGACAAGGTTATGGGATTCTACCTTGGGAATAACAGAATCTATGAGGAGCAAAGAAGAGGCTCATGATTACAGGTATTTCCCGGAACCAGACCTCGTCCCAATCGTTATAGATGATAAATGGATAGATGAAATCAGAGAATCCCTTCCAGAATTACCAGATAAAAAAAGAGAAAGATTTGTCTCATTCTATGGAATTTCTGAAAATGATGCAAACTTCCTCACATCAGAAAAGAGTATTGCTAACTGGTTCGAAGAGGCAGTGATGCTTGGTGGTAAACCGAAAATTGTTGCAAACTGGATCAAAGGTGACCTTATGAAGCTCCTAAACGCCGATGATAAAAGTTTCGAAGACTGTAAGCTAAAACCCTCTCATCTTGTTGAGATGCTCAAATTTATTGAAAATGGAACTATAAGCGGTAAGATAGCCAAGGTTGTATTTGAAGAGATGTACAGAATTTCAGAGGTATCACAAGAGATAACCGCAGAAAAGATTATTAGGGATAAAGGACTACTTCAGATAAGCGATGAGGTAGAGATAGAAAAGATTATCGATGAAATACTATCAAAATCTAAAAAAGAAGTAGACAGGTACAAAGCAGGTGAGGATAAATTATTAGGATACTTTGTTGGTCAAGTAATGAAGGCAACGAAGGGGAAAGCAAACCCTCAAATTGTAAATGAACTTCTAAAAAAGAAATTATCAATTTAGTAATTTATACTTAAATATAGTTTTGAATTAATTTAAAATATCTTAAAATACATGGAGAGATGCCCGAGAGGCCTAAGGGGCACGACTGGAAATCGTGTGTGGGGTTAAAAAGCCTCACCGTGGGTTCAAATCCCACTCTCTCCGCCATAATGCAAACTTCTAAAGTTTTTTCTATGTAGTTCTTCATATCATCGTTTTTTTCTAAATGCTATATACCCACCCAAATATCACTTTTTTCACCAAATTGTCTAATAATTTATCCAGCCTACTAATTTAGAACTTTTTTATCACATCGACTTTTCATGGGTAGTTTAATGTGCATTTTAGGGTTAATAGCATTGATAGCTTTTTTATAAAAGCCAGAGTAGGAAAGGCACATTGCGCTTTGCCTCTTTCGCTATGTGCTCTTTGTCTCCCCTTAAAACAGCGATAATGTTATAATGAAATATAACCTTTTTAGAACAGCTTATTAAACTATTTAAAAATTACTCAAAATTTTTTATAATCTCAAATACTGGTTTATATAATATAAAAGGAAAATTATCTGTGATAATGTCTTTCTTTACCCTGAGGATGGCCCTTCGCAGCAGAAAAATGCGAACCCCGTCAGGTCCGGAAGGAAGCAGCGGTAAGCATTATATTCTGGGTGCCGAAGGTAGTCGTCCTCAGGATATGGAGAGACAATGAGCTACCTTGTACTGGCAAGAAAATGGAGACCTCAAAACTTTGATGATTTAGTCGGACAAGAATCTATCGTAAGGGTTCTAAGAAGCTCGATAGAGCAAGGAAAGATTGCCCATTCATATCTCTTCTCTGGTCCAAGGGGTGTTGGCAAAACTTCAACAGCAAGGATACTCGCAAAGTCTTTGAACTGTATAAAAGGTCCAACACCTTCTCCTTGTGGTGAATGTAAATTTTGCATCTCGATAACTGACGGCTCATCAATGGATGTTATGGAGATCGATGGTGCATCAAATAACAGCGTAAACGATGTAAGAGAACTAAGAGAAAGGGCAATCTATGTTCCTTCTGAAGGAAGATATAAGATATATATAATCGATGAGACTCACATGTTGTCTGACTCAGCATTTAATGCCTTGTTAAAAATACTCGAAGAACCACCACCTCATGTAATATTTGTTCTTGCTACAACAGCACCTAAAAAGATACCATTAACAGTTATTTCAAGATGTCAACACCTTCTTTTTAGAAGGATCCCAACCTTGAAAATCAAAGAAAGACTTAAAAAAATAGCAAAAGAAGAACTTATAAACATAAACGAAAAAGCAATCGAGATGATATCAAGATTTGCAGATGGTAGTCTAAGAGATGCCTTAACATTACTTGATCAGATCTCATCCTTCTCGTCAAGCATTGACGAAGAAGATATTAAAGACTTACTTGGGATCACAGACCTTGAATTAATTATTAAAATCTCAAGGGCAATAATAAAAGGAGAGCGTAGAGAGATAATAATCTCTTGCCATGAATTAATAGAAAAAGGCATTGACATTAGAACATTTTTTAAAGAGCTAATTCAATTTTTTAGAAATATGTTAATCTTCAGTGTATTGAAAGAACCTAAGGACATACTCGAGCTAAGCACTGAGGAATACATAGCACTAAAAGGATTCATTCAAGAAATAACAGACGACCACATATCTATAATCTTATCAGAACTTCTTAAGGCTGAGCTTGACATAAGAAATTCCCAAACACCTTTGATCGCACTCGAAATGGCACTTTTGAAATTGAGTTTTCTCAAAGATATCAAACCTTTAAAAGAGATCATCCAGAATATCGAATTTGCTTCAATAAAAGGATTATCTAACGAAATAAAAGATAAAGATATTTCAAATACAATGAATACACTATTTGAAGACAGTAAGACAAACCTCAAAATATCTTTTGAAGAAAAAACTCCTCCTAAAGATAATCCGATCGAACATGCAGAAACAATTACTAATCAACAGGATGAAATAATCCCACCAGAAATGTGGGATAGATGTATCAAAAGGTTAGAATTACCACTTGCTTCTAAACTTTTGAAGGCAAAATATAAGGTACAAGATAATGTAGTATTGCTTATATTAAATGGTGGTGATTCAATATTTGCCGACTCTATAAAAAGAAATGCACGGTCCATTGAAAATGCTATTCATGAAGAAACTGGTTTAAACCTTAAGGTAAAAATAGATATAATAAAAAATAATGACAATACATCAAAAAAAAACAATAAAAAAGAAATTACGCTTGATCCAAAGATACAAGAGATACTCGAACTCTTTGGTGGGCGAGTTATCGATGTAAGACCTTTATCCAATAACTATAAGAACAATTCATAATTAAGGAGGTTTCATGTCAAAAAAAATACTTGGAGATATAATGCGTGAGGCACAAAAGTTACAATCTGAAATGGCTAAACTTCAAGAAGAGGTAAAGAAAAAAACAGTCGAAGCAACCTCTGGTGGTGGAATGGTGACAGTCGTAGCAAGTGGTGCAGGCGAGATAGTCTCAATAAAGATAGAAAAAGAGGTTGTAAACCCAGATGATATTGAGATGTTACAGGACCTTATCATAGCAGCTGTTAACGAGGCTTTAAGACGTGCAAATGAAATGATGAACTCAGAAATGGCAAAACTAACTGGTGGGTTACAACTACCAGGTATTGGTAACCTTGGTAAATTTATATAATCATGTTTGATTATTTTGAAACTGCTCCTGAAGAACATATTAGAAAAGAAAAGAGTAAAGCCCAGAGGCTGAAAAAAACACAGTGGTGGAAAAGGAGATGCGCTAAAGGTATATGTTATTTTTGTGGAAGGAGCTTTCCTCCATCTGAACTAACAATGGACCATATCATACCCTTAATAAGAGGCGGTAAGACTGTAAAAGGAAATGTTGTTCCTGCCTGTAAGGAATGTAATAGCAAAAAGAAATATCTTTTGCCTATTGAATGGGAAGAGTACATGACGAAACTGAGCGAGGGAAACTGGGGTTAAAAGGGAATTGTCTCACAAACTAATCCAGAAGGTTTTAAACACCATAAAGAGATTTTCAATGTTACAAAAAGGAGAGACCATTCTTGTCGGCCTCTCTGGCGGACCAGATTCTGTATGTTTATTACACTTATTAAATAGTATCAGAGAAGATTTTAAGCTTAACATAAATGCAATTTATATTGACCATGGTCTCAGACCTGAAGAAACTCCCTTCGAAATAAGATTTTGTGAAGATTTTTGCAAAACGACCGGAAACAACCTTATCGTAAGAGCAATCAATGTTCGAGACTTTGCAGAAAAAGAAAAATTAAATCTACAAGAAGCAGGTAGATATCTTCGATATATGACTTACAACGAGGTTGCTAAAGAAATTAAAGCAACACGGATAGCACTCGGACATACAGCAGACGATCAAGCTGAAACACTCTTAATGAGGCTTATCAGAGGTTCAGGCACAACCGGGCTTGCCTCGATTCCCCCTGTTAGAGGCAATATCATCAGACCACTTATAGAAACAGAGAGAAAAGAGATTATAGATTACTTAGAAGATATGAAGGTTGATTATGTCGTAGACTCTTCAAATCTAAAAAGGAATTATCTTAGGAACAAGATACGATTATCGCTTATACCAATCTTAAGTGAGATTAATCCAGATATCATACAAACACTATCAAAAACGGCAGCAATATTCAGAGACGAAGAAAGATATTTCGAGATTATCGTAACAAAAACACTTATGAAATTATTTAGCAGAAAGACAGATAAACGTGTAGAATTATTTCTTGCACCTTTTGAAGTTATGGATACCGTTATTATGAGGCGTGTTTTAAGGAGGGTAATAGATGAGACAAGAGGGCTTAGAGGGATAAATTTCTTCCATATTGAAGACATCATTGAACTCATTAAAAATGGTAAACCAGGGGATAGGATATATCTTCCAAGGGGCATAAGGGTGATTAAAGAATATTCTGTTTTGATACTAACATCCGAACCACCTGTAAAATTAGGACAATATACATTAGACGTTCCATCTGAATGCGTATTGAAAGAAGCAAAATTGGTTATAAAATCTTCGATCTTAGACTCAAAAGAACAAGTAAAAATAACCCCAAATCTATGGAAAAGTTATGCTTATTTTGACGTAGGCAAATTAAGATTTCCTTTGATTATAAGGGCAAGAAAAGATGGAGATTATTTTTATCCATATGGATTTGGAAAAAGGAAAAAACTGCAAGACTATTTCGTTGACGAAAAAGTACCAAGAGATGATAGAGACCGTGTACCTCTAATAATTTCTGGAGATGATATTATCTGGGTTGTTGGTTACAGAGGGGATGATAGATATAAAATCACCGATTCTACAACAAAGATATTATATCTTGAAGCAAAGGTAACAAGAGATTAAAATAAAGATTCTTTAAGGAGGTAATTCTTGTCAGATAAAATTAGGGTTCGTTTCGCACCAAGTCCAACGGGTCATCTCCATATCGGAGGTGCAAGAACAGCTTTATTCAACTGGCTTTTTGCAAGACACAACAATGGAACTTTTATTCTAAGGATAGAGGACACCGATAGATCCCGTTCGACAGAAGAGTATATAGACTCAATAATTGAAGGTTTAAAATGGCTGAAATTAGACTGGGATGAGGGACCATATAGACAAACAGACCGTTTTGAAATCTATAAAAGATATGCATTGAGACTTGTAGAAGAAGGTAAGGCTTATTATTGCTATTGTACTCCAGAAGAACTTGAGCAAAGGAGGAAAGAAGCATTAGCACAGGGTAAAACACCAAAATATGATGGTAGATGTAAGAACATTAAAGAACCGGTAAAGGGTAGAAGTCCAGTAATTAGGTTTGCTATGCCTCAGGAAGGCGAAATAACCGTTAATGACTTAATAAAAGGCAATGTTGTTTTTGATAACGCAATGCTTGACGATTTAATCATAATTCGTTCTGATGGAACCCCAACATACAACTTTACAGTAGTAGTCGATGATGTTGATATGAATATAACACATGTAATTAGAGGTGATGACCATCTTAATAATACACCAAAACAGATTCACATATATAATGCCCTTGGCTATAAATTACCATTTTTTGCCCATTTGCCAATGATACTCGGTTCAGACAGAACGAGATTAAGCAAAAGGCATGGTGCTACATCAGTACTTTCATATAGAGAAATGGGTTACCTTTCTGAAGCATTAGTTAACTATCTCGTCCGTCTTGGGTGGTCTTATGGTGATCAGGAAATATTTACAAGAGAAGAGCTAATCAAATATTTCTCTTTCGATAACGTTGGGAAATCTTCAGCAGTATTCAACCCCGAAAAACTCTTATGGTTAAATAGCCAATATATGATGAACTCGAAAAATGAAGAACTTGCAAAATTAGTAATACCATTTCTGCAAAAAGAGGGAATCATTGATGAACAAAAACCCTTGAACTGGGAATGGCTTTCCAAGCTAATTGGCATATTAAAAGAACGAAATAAGACACTCGTGAGTTTAGCTCAATCTATGAAGGTTTATATAATGGACGAATTTGAATATGATGAAAAGGCTAAAAATAAATTTTTGAACAAAAATAACTTAGATAACTTAATAGAAGTCTATGAATCCTTAAAAGCCCTTGATAAATTTGTTAGCCCAGAAATTGAAAAAATATTTCATGACCTTTCAACCAGAAAAAATATTAAACTTAGTATGATAGCACAGCCTGTAAGGGTATCAGTAACTGGTAAGGCAGAAAGTCCAGGTATATATGATGTCCTTGAAATCTTGGGAAAGGAAAAATCATTGAGGAGAATAGAAAGGGCAATCTCATTAATAAGGGGTTATTAGATTATGGTAATAAACGACAATGAAGCACCTTCAACTTCTAACTTTATACGAGAGATAATTAAAAATGATATTGAAAATAATACATTCGGCGGAAGAGTTCATACAAGATTTCCACCAGAACCTAATGGTTACCTACATATCGGACATGCAAAATCAATCTGTATCAACTTTGGACTTGCTAAAGAATTTAACGGTTTATGTAACTTAAGATTTGATGACACCAATCCTGAGAAAGAAGACGTTGAATATGTTAATTCAATTATCGAAGATGTCAGATGGCTTGGCTTCGACTGGGGCGATAGATTGTTTTATGCGTCTGATTATTTTGAAAAAATTTACAATTATGCAATAGAACTTATAAAAGCCGGAAAAGCATACGTTTGTGATTTAAGCCCTGAAGAATTAAGAAAATATAGAGGAACCTTAACAGAACCAGGCATTGAAAGCCCATACAGAAACAGAACTGTAGAAGAAAACCTTAAACTGTTTAAAAAGATGAGAGATGGAGAATTTGAAGAGGGTTCAAAGACTTTACGCGCTAAGATAGATATGAAGTCGGGGAATATAAACATGCGCGACCCGGTAATTTATAGGATAATAAAATCACCTCATCATAGAACAGGTAACAAATGGTGTATTTATCCAATGTATGATTTTGCTCATTGTATTTCAGATTCTATTGAAGGGATAACACATTCAATATGTACACTTGAATTCGAAGACCATCGACCCCTATACGATTGGTTTCTTGATCAACTAAGTATACACCACCCAAAACAGATAGAGTTTGCAAGGTTAAACCTGAGTTATACTGTTTTAAGCAAAAGAAGACTTATAGAACTTGTTGAAGGTGGATATGTAAGGGGATGGGATGACCCAAGAATGCCAACAATATCTGGCATGAGGAGGAGAGGTTATACACCAGAGTCCATAAGAAATTTTTGTGATAGAATAGGTGTTGCAAAAAGGGATAGCATAGTCGATATCTCACTGCTTGAACATTGTGTCAGAGAAGACTTAAACAAGAGAGCTCCTCGCGTAATGGCAGTACTTAATCCATTGAAGGTCGTAATTGTTAACTACCCTGAAGGTCTCACTGAAGAAATGGATGCGATAAATAATCCTGAAGACCTTAGTATGGGGACACGAAAGATTCCTTTCTCCCGTATAATATATATTGAAAAAGATGATTTCAGAGAACAACCGCCTAAACAATTTTACAGGCTTGCCCCTGGCAGAGAGGTTAGGCTACGCTACGCCTATTTCATTAAATGCATCGATGTTATAAAAGACAAGGAAACAGGCGAGATTATTGAATTACATTGCACATATGACCCTGAGACAAAAGGAGGCAACTCCCCAGACGGAAGAAAAGTCAAATCAACGCTTCATTGGGTATCAGCTATTCATGCAATAAACATTGAAGTAAGATTATATAATCATCTATTTACAAAACCTGACCCTTCAGACGTTGGAGAAGGCGAAGATTTCAAAATGTTTATTAACCCTAATTCCATGGAAATACTAAGTAATTGCTATGCTGAACCATCTTTGAAAGAAGCAAAACCTGGTAATACATATCAATTCGAAAGACTCGGTTACTTTTGTGTTGACCCAGACTCTTCCAAAGAAAAGATTGTATTCAACAGAACGGTAACCTTAAAAGACACATGGGCGAAAATTGAAAAAAGTATAAAGGAGAAGAAAGAATGAGTTATATATCAGTAATCGGCGCAGGGAGTTGGGGTACAACAATAGCTTGTATGCTTACAGAAAAAGGATATGATGTTGTTTTATGGGTTCACGACAGCGAACTTGCCGAAAGGATTAACGAAAAAGGAGAAAACGATGTTTATCTTCCAGGTTTTAAATTACCTCCCTCACTCAGGGCAACAAATGACATTGAACAAGCATTAAACAAATCAAGATATGTTATTAATGCTGTCCCATCACAATATACGAGGGCAGTCTTTAAAAATGTGAAAGACTTTCTAAAAAAAGATGCAACTATCGTCAGTGTCTCTAAAGGGATAGAGAGGGGTACTTTGATGACAGTTTCTTCCATATTAAAAGAACTATGTAACCGAGAAATATCAGTACTTTCCGGACCAAGCTTTGCAAAAGAGGTCATCAAGAAACTTCCAACAGCAGTCACAATTGCATCCAATGATAAAACAACAGCTTTAATGCTACAAGAGATATTCAATCTTAGTTACTTCAGGGTCTATACTCATGATGACGTCCTTGGGGTAGAACTCGGTGGTGCATTAAAAAATGTCATTGCGATAGCATCTGGAATATCAGATAGCCTTTCACTCGGCTACAACGCAAGGGCATCTTTAATAACAAGAGGCATAGCAGAGATCAAGCGCCTCGGGGTAGCGATGGGTGCAAATATAAAGACCTTCTCTGGTCTTAGTGGTATTGGCGACCTTGTACTCACATGCACAAGTAATCTCTCAAGAAATTACACAGTCGGCGTTAAATTAGGTCAAGGGAACAAGCTTGAAGATGTAGTAAGCAACACAAAAAGCATTGCAGAAGGTATTACAACAGCTGAATCTGCATATGAACTATCGAAAAAACATGGCATTGAGATGCCCATCGTCGAACAAGTCTACAAAGTAATATATGAGAACAAAGATCCAAGTCTTGCGGCACGAGACTTATTAGAGCGTCCCCTAAAAAAAGAATTCTATGAATAAAGAAAAGATAAAAAAGATTCTAAAATCACTACATTGTGGTAAATTAAGTGTTGAGGAGGCTTACAGTATTTTGAAGACCCTCCCATTCGAAGAACTCGGTTTTGCGAAGATCGACCATCATAGAGAGCTGAGAGTTGGAATACCCGAAGTAGTATTAGCTGAAGGTAAGAGATTGGAAGATGTAGTAAAAATAGCCCATTCTATTTACAAAAAAAGTAAAAAACTACTAATAACGCGAGCATCCAAAGAATTATATGAAAATCTCAAACTCAAAGAAGCAACATTTCATCCATTATCAAAATCAATCACCATAGGTACACCAAAAACGTTAAAAGGCAGTATATTAATAATAACGGCTGGCACATGCGACATACCAGTTGCAGACGAGGCTGCAGTAACAGCATCATTCCTTGGTAGTAAAGTAAAAGCAATCTTTGATGTAGGTGTAGCAGGAATACACAGAATTTTTGATATAAAAGAAGATCTTCTCTCTGCAAAGGTTATTGTTGTAGTAGCTGGTATGGAAGGAGCTTTACCCTCTATAGTTGGAAGTCTTGTAGATAAACCTGTAATTGCTGTTCCAACTTCTGTTGGATATGGCACAAGTTTTAATGGGCTTACAGCACTCTTCTCCATGCTCAACTCATGTGTCCCAGGTCTGGCCGTAGTTAACATCGACAATGGTTTCGGTGCTGGTTGCCTCGCCCACAAAATAAATATCTTATCTTTTGGGGTCAGGTCTTGAATCTTGAATTTTCAAGATTCAAGACCTGACCCCCTTTCCACACTTGACAACTGATGCATAAAAATGTACCCTTTCAAGATGTTCTTAAATAGGAGGTAAGATATGACAAAAAGAAAAGTTGGCACGTACCTTTTTATTCTTTCAATGATTTTTTTAATACTCACATTAACATCTAATAATGTTATTGGTGCTGGATTTTCATTAATTGAACAAAGTGTTAGTGGATTAGGAAATGCTTATTCAGGTGGTTCAGCTTCAGCTGAGGATGCTTCAACAATCTTCTATAATCCTGCTTGTATGACACTTCTAAAGGATCAGGAATTCATCGCAGGTATGCATGTAATAATTCCATACGTAAAATTTCATAATGAAGGTTCAATTCATATACTACAACCATATACAGGCAAACCACTCTCTGGTGGGAACGGAGGCAACGGTGGTGTCACAAAATTTATTCCAAATATTTATTTTAGTAAAAGACTAAATAATCGTCTCTCAGTCGGAATAGGCATAAACGCACCATTCGGATTAGCAACTAAATATGATAAAGATTGGGTTGGTCGTTATCACGCAATAGAATCCGATGTATATACAGTAAACATAAACCCTGCTATCGCTTACAGGATAAGTGAGAACTTAAGTGTCGGTGCTGGTTTTAATCTCCAATATATTAAAGCAAAGCTCTCTAATGCTATTGACTTTGGAACACTTGATTTTCTTGGCAAACTCGGCTTACCGGCACATGCTTTGAACCTTATACCACAAGCATCTGATGGTTATGCAAAATTAGAAGGTGATAGTTGGGGTGTTGGTTTTAATTTAGGAATTCTTTATGAATTTACAAAAAGCACGAGAATGGGGATAGCATATCGTTCAAGCATCAATCAAACACTTGATGGTAATGTAGATTTTTCTAATGTTCCAGCAGGGCTAAAACCTTTACCAATATTCAAAGATACAGATGCAGAGGCAGAAATTAGGTTACCCGATAGTCTTTCTATAAGTATCTATCACGAACTTAATCCCAAATGGATTACAACGGCTGACTTCACATGGACAAATTGGAGGCTATTTGAAGACCTTATCATCAAATATGATAATCCCAATCAGCCAAAAACAATTACCACAGAAAACTGGCAAGACAGCTATAGATGCTCTCTTGGACTCACTTACAAGCCTTCATCAGTTCTAACCTTAAAAACAGGAACCGCATACGATAGATCTGCTGTATCAAGTAAAAAATACAGGACTCCAAGGATTCCAGATGGAGATAGGATTTGGGTTGCATTAGGTGGAGGATATAAGGTATCTGACAAAGTAAGTTTCGATTTAGGATATGCACACCTCTTTATTAACAATCCAGAAATATCTAAGACCCCAACTGCTGAAGACGCAATAAGAGGAGGCTTAAAAGGACACTTTGACGCATACATAGATATAATTAGTGCTCAATTAAGTATAATATTTTAATGGTTTAGATGTTGTTACACCATCATTTTATCAACATATCTAAAAGATATCCAAATAAACTTGTTTTAATTGATAAAACTACCGAACGTAAAATTACGTACAAAAAAGCGTTAATCGGGTCTCTCATATTATCAGATGTATTCAAAAAATACGAGTCAGGTTTCATTGGTGTAATGCTCCCAACATCTGCAGGTTGTGCACTAACCATTCTTGGACTCTTGATGAGTGGCAGAACACCTGTCATGATTAATTATTCAACTGGTGCTCATATGAACGCAATCTATGCTCAAAAAAAGTGCAATTTTAATACTATTATCACATCAAAGATACTACTTGAAAAAATAAATTGCCCAACAATTAATGGAATGGTCTTCATTGAAGAGCTGATTGAAAAGATCTCTAAAACCCAAAAATTAAAATCAGCTTTAATTTCAAAACTTCCGCCAAACATAATTTTAAGATTTGTTCACAATGGTCAAGAAGATGATACACTCGTCATCCTCTTTACAAGTGGGAGCGAAAAAGATCCAAAAGCGGTTCAACTCACACATAGGAACATCGCATCAAACATCAAAAACTTCAGCAAGGTCTTTGAATTATACGATAATGACATCATATTAGCAAACCTTCCTTATTTTCACGTATTTGGATTCACAGTAAACTTATGGACCCCTCTTTATCATGGTATGACAATCATTACTTATGCAAACCCGCTCGATTACAAGAACATATGCAATATAATCAAAGAAGAAAAACCAACCGTTTTAGTTGGCACACCAAGTTTTCTCAGAGGCTATTTAAAAAAATCAGAACCAGGCGACTTCAAAAGCATTCGTCTGATAGTCAGTGGCGCTGACAAATGCCCAGATTCTCTCAGAGATGAATATTTAAAGAAACATGGAATAACTATATATGAAGGCTACGGAACCACAGAGACCTCTCCAGTGATATCGGTTAACACACCTAAATTTAATAAACCAGGCAGTGTTGGTAAGATATTGCCAGGTGTACAAGTAAAGATTGAAAATTATGAAACAGGCGAAGAATGCCGTGCTGGCGAGATTGGAAGAATCCTCGTAAAAGGCGACCTTGTAATGAAAGGCTATCTCGATGACTTTGAAGAGACTTCCATGCGCATCAGATACGGTTGGTATGATACAGGTGATATGGGTTACATAGATGAAGAAGGATATTTATGGCATTCTGGAAGGCTAAAGAGATTTGTGAAGATTGGTGGTGAGATGATATCACTTGTAAAAGTAGAAGATGTACTTGAAAAACTATTACCCGAAGATGTCTTATGCTCTGTAGTTGATATCCCAGATGCTCACAAGGGTGTAAAAATAGTTGCAGTCGTTACAAAAAAAATAGATGAAAAAAAGATACTAAAACAAATGTCTGAATACTTACCCAAAATAGCACTTCCTAAGCAATTTATCTTGCTTGAGGACTTACCACGTATGGGGAGTGGTAAGATAGATTTTAGGAAGGTTAGTGAGCTCGTAAATTCAAAATTAAAAGAAGGGATATTAGATAATACAGAAGCTAATGATACAAAATAAATAATTGAAATTCTAAATTATTTCTAATTCCTTATTTAAAGATGTTAATACTAAGCAATCTTTCTCTTTTGCTATAACCATATCTTCAATCCTCACGCCTCCCAGACCCGTTATATATATCCCTGGTTCAACTGTAAAGACCATATTTTCTTTTATCTTATCTCTTGACCTCCTATTAATCGATGGTAATTCATGTACATCAAGACCAACCCCATGACCTGTTCCATGACCAAAATTCTCACCATATCCCGCCTTTTCAATTACATCACGCGCAGATTTATCTATCTCATGTGCTTCCTTACCTAAACTTATATTCCTTATTGCATTCTTATTAGCCTCTAATACAACTTTATACAAAAACCTCTTCTTCTCTAAATCGCTTCCTCCCCTTATAATAAAGGTTCTTGTAATATCTGAATAATAGCCATTACATTCGCCACCCCAATCAATAATTAAAAAATCTCCTCTTCTAACCTTATTATCTGTTGCCTTTGCATGAGGTTTTGATGAATTTTTTCCTGAAGCTACAATTATCTCAAAAGGAATCTTCTTGCACCCATTTTTTTTTAACCTTTCTTCAAGTCTCAACATAATTCCTCTTTCAGTAACACCACTCTTGATAAATGGTTTTACTTCAAGAAACGACTTCTCAGCCCTTTCAACAGCCATTCTTATAGCTGATAACTCATAATCATCTTTCACTGCCCTTAAATCTTCGATAACACCTTTCAAAGGTTTTAATCCTATTCCTATCTTTGTAAGCTTATCAAAGAAATCAAATGAAACAGAAGACTCAAATCCCATACTCTTAATTGCAAGATTTTTAATAAGTTTTTTTATAACCTCAATCCTCTTACCCTTTTCTATTATGATATCCCAGCCTTCAAGCTTACCTTCTGCCTCTTCTTTGTATCTAAAATCTGTTAAAAAAATATTTTTATCTTTCGTAATAATTAAACACCCTGAAGAACCAGTAAAGCCTGTCAAGTAATGAATGTTCGTTAGATTTGTAACAAGTAAAGAATGTAATCTTCTTCTATTGATTATATTTTTTAGATTATTAACCCGCTCTGAATGTATATCCTTCTCCCCAAAAATCACATCATCCAATAATTGCTTTAATCGCCTGTATAGCAAGTAAATAGCTATGATAACCAAAACCACTAATCTGACCTAAAGCCACTTCAGCTATATAAGACTTCCTCCTGAATTCCTCTCTTTTATGAATATTTGAAAGATGCACCTCGATGGTTGGTTTGTTGACTGCAGTTATCGCATCTCTTATCGCAATACTCGTATGTGTATATGCTGCAGGATTTATTACAAGAGCGTCATAATCACCTTTTTGAATATACTCAATTATCTCTCCTTCACTGTTAGATTGATGAATGTCAACACTAACGTTCAGTTTTGAAGCTAAATCCACTATCTCCTTATTTATCTCGTCAAGGGTCTTTTCACCATATACATTTACTTCTCTTTTACCAAGCAAATTAAGATTTGGACCATGAATAACCAAAATCTTTACCAAATCAAAATTCTCCCTCAATCCTTGGCACTATTGTTTTTAACACATAACGACCTTTTCCATAATTGCCTTCCGGTTTTATAATAAGAGCAAGATAATATTCTTTATTAATCTTACGGACAATAATTCCACACCTGTCAGAAATAATAGAGAACTCCTTTGCTTCCCCCAATCCTAAGTTATCAGCAGCAAGATTTATATCCTTAATCATAGCAGAAGCCTCAGCACTCAACCCTGTAAGATCAAGCAGTTTTTCATTAACATATTCCTGAACAGATATACCATCAGCCCCAATTATCATAGCAGATACAGCACCATCAACCTTCTCAACGGCTTCTTTAAGCACCTCTGTAAAACTCATCCCGCCTCTTTTTTACACCTTTAAGAAAATCCTCTAATTTTTCTATCAAAGCCTCTTTATCCTTACCTAATAATTTAAGTAAAGCCTTTAATTCTTCAATCCTTTGCAAAATATTTCTGTTTTCTGGTTCTTTTGAAAGCAAATCCTTATAAATTTTCATCGCTTCTACATAGTTATCCTTTAGAATTAGTTCATCTGCATACTTTATCCCTTTAGAAATATCATCTAACGTAGTCTCTTCTTTAGAAATTTCTTCTGTAATAGGTTCTTCTTCAATGATTATCTTATCCTCAATTTCTTTTTTAGTGAACACATCATCAAAGCTGAACGACTCTTCCGTAACGCTTACCATCTCATCAGCAACGACAGACTCCTCATCAACTTTGGGTTCAGGAGATGTCTTTTCAACATCTTTCTCTCCCTTAAGCTGTAATTCTTCCGCAAGGGCTTCCCATAAATCCTCCTCTTTCGTCTCTCCTTCAAATTCTTTTACCTCTTCTACATCTTCAGCTTTTCCTATTTCAGCTTCAACCTCCTCATATTCACCTATCTCTTCAACTATGGATTCACGAGCTTCCTCTTCACCAATATGTACATCCTTTTCTACCTTTTTTTCTAATTCTTCCTCTTTTATTTCCTCTTCTATAATCTCCTCGGTCATTTCAACAGGCTCTTCTTGAACACCCAATCTCTCTTCTTTAGCTTTTTCTCCTTCCTCAACCTCCAAAGGCTCTGCTTCAACAGACTTTTCCTCATAAGTCTCTGATTGTATACTTGTCAACATAGCGGAAGCCCACTCATCCATTGGATTGATTTTTAGAACTATCTTTAACTCTTCTAAGGTCTTATCTTTATTACCAAGCTGCTTGTATATCTCTGCAAGTTTTTTATGAGCATAAAGATTATCAGGAATCACCTCCGTAACTTTCTCAAACTCTTCCCTTGCCTCATCGAACATCCCTTTTTCAATATAAATCTTTCCAAGCGAAACCCTTGCACTAAGATAATGCGGTTGCCTCTCAATCCCCTTTACCAGAACTTCGATCGCCTCATCATACATCCCTGCTTTCTTATATTCCTCAGCTAAAGGAACAAACAGTTTTGAATTTGGATCCTTCTCAATCTTCTCTTTTAATCTTTTTATCTCGTCAAGTGCCATAGTATGTCCAAATTTTCAACAAAAATTAAAAAAAAGTCAAGCTTTTATCTCTTTGTATCGATCAAAAATATATTCGGCAACGGATTCCTTACTCATCAAAGGTAAATCTATCTCCTTCTGTCTATCAATAATAATAACCTTATTTGTATCAGATTCAAATCCCGCACCTGATTCTGTGACATCATTAAATATAATCATATCAGCATTTTTTTGTCTCAATTTTTCTCTTGCACGTTCAACGTGCTTACCCACCTCTGCTGAGAAACCTATAACAAATGGTTTATTCTTTAAATCTCCAATAGTCTTAATTATATCCAAATTATTCACAAACCTAATCAAATATTCTTCCTTTTTCTCAATCTTTTCTTCTGAATATTCAGATGGTTTAAAATCCATAACAGCAGCAGACATTATAAACACCGTTTTATCTTCTATCTCGCCTTTTACTGCTTCAAGCATCTCTCCTGCTGTCTCAACCTTTATAAACTTAGCGCCAGATGGTGGAGTCAAGTAAGTTGAACCACTTATTAAAGTTACATCAGCACCCCTTCGTAAAGCAACCTTTGCAATAGAATATCCCATCTTCCCTGAAGATTTGTTTGATATAAATCTTATAGGATCAAGATACTCTCTCGTCGGACCAGCTGTTACCAATATCTTCTCACCCGACAAATCTTTCTTCGTAAGTGCAGATTTTGTAGCCTCAAGAACCTCTAATACATCAGCCATCCTCCCAGGACCTTCTTCACCACATGCAAGCCTTCCTTTCTCAGGACCTACTTGTATAACACCAATACTATGTAAAACATCCAAATTCCTTCGTAATATTGGACTATTATACATTCTCCAATTCATCGAAGGTGCAATGATAACCTTTTTATTAAAAGAAAGGAAACAAGTACTTAATAGGTCGTCCGCAATACCATGAGCAAATTTCCCAATAATATTTGCTGTTGCCGGCGCAATTACCATGACATCAGAACTACTCGTAAGTTCAATGTGAACCATAGGTTTTTGAAAGATGTCATCATAAACTTCATTACCTGAAGCGATCTTTAATGAAAGTGGGGTGACAAAGTTTTTGGCAGGAGCTGTCATTATTACATTAACTCCTGCCCCTTCTTCTTTATACTTACGAATTAAATCTATAGCTTTGTATGCAGCAACTCCTCCAGTAACACCAAGAAGAATTAACTTATTCTTCAGTATCTTCTTCTCTGCTATCACTGAAGAGCCCTTCCAGAGCCTTTCTATCCTTTGCTTCCTTCTCTACAAGATAAACTTTAAGGTCCTTCTCAAACTCCGTAAGATCTTCTCCACTAATCTCCTTCTTCTTCTCTTCGAGTAGTCTCCTATAATCGAACCTCTTTGCTTCCTCTTTAGCTCTCTTTGCCTCTTCTCCGACAAGATACTCTATCTTATTCTGAATAGCCTCTTCAAGAGCAATCGTTGTTATCTTTCTCGATTTAGTGTTAACCCTCGGTTTATCACCCAATGAAAGTTCTTTCGCCCTTTGAGATGCAATAGCAATCAATCTGAACCTGCTGTCAATCTTTGTGCGGTCAAACTCAATTGGTAAAGATATTATATCCATCTATTTTCCTCCTCCTACTTAAAAAAGGTTTTATTTAGCCAATTTACATCAAGCATCTCGGTTTTAAGTTTTTGCGATACTATAATTGCCTCAAGCTCTCTTATAGCTAAATTAATATCTTCATTAATTATAACATAATCATAATACTTATAATTCTTTATCTCTTCAATTGCAGATTTCATCCTCTTTTCTATCTCTCCCTTTAAATCTGTTCTTCTTTTTTCAAGCCTCCTACGTAATTCATTAAGTGAAGGCGGTAATATGAAAATATAAACCCCTTTATTATAATTCCTCTTAATTTGCATAGCCCCCTGCACGTCAATATCAAGTAAAACATCAAAACCATCTTTTAATAAATCTTCAATCCTTTTTTTAGAAGTCCCATAATATTCACCATAAACTTCTGCCCATTCTAAAAATTCACCCTTCTCTATCATTAATCTAAATTCTTCTTTATTAATAAATGTATAATCTTTATCATTCACCTCACCTCTCCTCGGATTTCTTGTTGTATATGATACCGAAAATTTCAAAGAGGGAATTCTTGATATGATAGCATTACAAATAGTCGTTTTACCTGAGCCTGAGGGTGCTGAGACTATAAAAAGAAGCCCCTTACTCTTCCTCGTCTGCAACTATTGCCTTACCTTCGATAAATCTCTGGGTTATAGTTTCTGCCTGTATAGCAGAAAGGATAATGTGATTACTATCCGTTATAATTATGGACCTCGTCCTTCTACCTTCTGTCGCATCTATAAGTCTCCCAGTCTTTTTTGCCTCCTCACGTAACCTCTTCATAGGAGCTGAACCAGGAGTCACAATAGCTATAACCCTCGATGCAGCCACAACATTGCCAAAACCAATATTTACAAGTACTGGAGAAAAGTCACTTTTTTTCATAATATAATCTATTGAATATTTTGTGCCTGTTCTCTTATCTTCTCAATCTCCGACTTCATCTCAATAACCAGCCTTGATATCTCCTCGTTAGCTGACTTACACACAATGGTATTCACTTCCCTATTGATCTCTTGCAACAAAAAATCAAGCTTCTTCCCAACAACCTTTTCATTATTAATTACATTTTTAATTTGAGATATATGGCTTTCTATTCTACTAAGTTCTTCAGAAATGTCAAGTTTCTCTCCCATTATAACAATTTCTTGATAAATTCTGTTGGGGTCTATCAACTCACCGGTCACTATCGACTTTATCCTCTCAATGAATTTCGTCCTTTTTCTTTCATAGTCTAATGGTACAAGCCTCTTTATCTCATTATTTATATCCATAATCTTATCAACACCCTTTGCTATATCTTTTTCTATAAATGAACCTTCTTTAATCCTCATCTCTTCAAGTGAAGATAATGCCTTTTGAAAAGTATCAAATAATGCACTTTCGTCGTACTCCTGCTTATCTTCAAGAATATAATCCCTATAATCAGTAATCGTATCCATATCTATCTGCCCCGGGATAGACAACTCATCCTGTACCTGTTTAAGCGCAATATACACATTTCTAACATATTCTCTATTTATCTTTAAACCAAACGACTTCTCGTCTTTCAGAGTAATCATAACATCGAACCTACCTCTTTCAAACCTACTTTTTATCAAATTCCTCAATGGAATCTCATGTTGTAACATGTAAGGAGGCATCTTCATAAATATCTCTAAATATCTATGGTTCAGAGATCGTATCTCTACAATATATTTATCATTAGTTGCGCTACCATAACCTGTCATACTCTGTATCATTATGCTTAAAATATAATTCAGTTTTTAAATTTAGTCAAATGCATATTTTTATACAATCCAACATATCTATCACTCATATCACTTATATCAGGAAGAACCTTAGATACAGCCTCACATCTTTTACTGAAATAATCTAATATTTCAGGATGTTTTAAAAAATCTTGAATTATATCAAATATATAAATTAAAGGTTTCTCATAAGGCACTAAAAAGCCCGACGAGTATTCCGATATCCTTTGTCTTAAAGCACCAAGATCTGTAGCAATAACAGGTATCTTGTTAGCAATAGCTTCAGATAATGTATAACTATATGTCTCAGGCCAGATGGATAGTAACAATACTACGTCTATTGAATTCTCATTCAAAAGCCTATTCACATCCTCTGGCTTATAAGAACCGATGATCTTCAAACAGTTATTTTTACAATAATTATTTGGGATATCAAATCCAAGTTCACCGATAATATAAAATGACACGTATCTATTTAGTCTCAATCTCTTTGCCTCATCTACAAACCTTAAGAATATATGAGCACCTTTCTCAAAAGTAAATGCTCCAAGATAGCCAATATTCATCGTATTTTTATCTTTGCAATTTCGAAAATATAAATCATTTGGATGTGTTATTCCATGCTCTATAATCTTTATCTTTTTTTCATCAACACTGAATAGATTTATAATAACTCCCTTAAGATACTTAGATGGGGTGATTATACAATCACAAATATTTAAAAGCTTTTTAGCATACTCTCTCCTCTCTTTTATATATTCTCTACTAACTGTACTTTTAAATGTATCTCTAATACAATCTACACAAATATCGCTGTTATCCTCAAAATAGCAAAATCTCATATCTCCATCAAATCGCCTTAAGAGCTTATAGTTCTGGCACCATAAGTAATAATCATGAATAGTTATGAATACCTTTGCACCCGAACTCTTTGCAATCTCAAAAAGCGATAACGGTAACCCTAAGATATGCTGGAAATGAACAACATCAATTAAATAATTATCCAGTATCTTTTTAAATAATTCCTCAATATCTTTATCTCGTAAATCCTTAAATTTTGAAAAGTTCTTAATTGAAGCACACTTCATCTTTAATAACTGAATTCCACCATCTTTAAATAAGGCAAGTTCTAAATGAGAATGCGAAGGATATAGAATATATACATTAAAACCCTTTAAACTAATTGTTGTTGAAAGGTCTTTTATATGCCTTTCAACACCACCAAGTGATATATTAGGATTTTTATGAAGAACATATAAAATGTTCATTAAATACAAACCCCTATATTGATTCTTGAATCTTTAGTCTAATGTTCAGATATTCATGGATAAAACTTAATGGATTCTCTTTAATAAACCTATTAACATTTGGGATATAATCTGGGTGTACCTTACATATCATATCCAACGCAACCTTCTCACCCTGCAACTTCTTTTCTCTGCCAAAAGATGCACCCCCTTTATGATATACAAAGGTGGAATCGTCAAGCACATTCCTATACCCTCTTTTAACAGCCTTCCAACAAAAGTCGTTCTCAGAACCATAACCACCGTTAAAGAGATTCTCATCAAAAAAACCTATCTCGTTTAAGATTTTCCGTTTAACATACATACAAAAACCTACCCCTGTAGGAATCTCTGGATAATATCTCAAAGAAATCTTATCGATAAATTCAGAGAACGAGCAAACATCAAAACCTGCTGGTATTGTATTATTTTTACAGAATACTGGTATCGAACATATAGTTGCGTTATTTGAGAATGGAGTAACAGTAGCTATTGAACTATCAACATACGCAGCCCTCTGCAACTTTTCAATCCAGTTCGGTGTTACCACAACATCAGAATTTAATATAATCACATCCTTTTCAGATAACCCTAACCCCATATTTACTGATTTTGTATAACCATAATTAGTATCATTAAATATCAAATATAGGTTTGAACCCACCATCTCATCTCTCAATTTACACAAGTATTTTTTTATCCTTATATCTGTGCTTGCATCGTCAATGATAACCAACCTATGCAAATCTAAATCAGTATTTTCACGGATACTTCTAATACATTCAACAAATTCATCATAAGCATTGTAAACAGGTATGATAATGTCTAAACCTTTTACTCTATTAATATCTTTATCCTTGTATATTTTATTGTTATGACAAACACTAACAAATCTCCTTTTAAGCTCGAGCTTACTTAAATAACTTTTTAAAAGTGGCTTAACCCCTTGTTTCATCAATACCTTCAAACCCTTCATCAATAAGTCATGATAATATCTTCTATTTGTACCAGTGGGCAAAACGCTATTAATAAATTTCCTAAACCTTTCTGCCACCTGCCAGCTAAATGAATCTTGCATCTGCTGAAGTTTATGAGAAACATCTGTAAGTTCAACATATCTCTTAGTTAGTTCACGTTCTTTTTCTCTGATCTTAAAACTTAAGGACCTTATGACCTCATCCTTCTCGATAATCTTTCTCCTCAATTCTTCTATAGATTCATCCTTTACCCTAATAATTCTATTCAACTCTTCAACACTATCCTGCAATTCTTGCAAATCCCTATTCAACTCATCTGATTTTATAAGACATTGCCAGTTATAAAAAAGGGTCTCTATATTAAATTTGTCAATATGCTTCCTAACAAGCTTCATATATGCTTCTTCATGTAATCGACCTTCTGAAGTTATTTGATTCGAAAGATTACGATTGTAAATCGCGGTAACTTTCCTCACATGGTAAAAAGGATACCTCTCAGATACCCTTATAAGCAGATCCCAATCTTCAAATAGTTCAAATTCTTCATCAAATAAAAATTCGTCAAACACCCTTCTATTGAAAAGAAGACATATAAGAGGTATAAAATTCTTCAGAATTATTTTATTATTTGAGAAATCTTCTGAAGATGTATACCTATTCTTAATAAAATATTTAGTCTTTTCTTCATCATATGCGTACTCAATAGTCTCAAAATCTGTATAACCCACCAAATAATCATTATTAATTAAACTCTTTACGAGTACATGTATATGATCCATATAAAACTCATCGTCATCATCAAGGAAACCTATGAATCTTCCTTCAGCAACACTTATGCCCTTATTCGCAGCAAATGACCTCCCCTTATTCTCACCCAATTCAACGTATTTGAAACTTATATCACCGAGTATACTTTTAATATCTGAAAGTAAAATCTTACAACCGCCATCATTTACAATAATAACCTCAATAGGTCTATATGTCTGAATGAATACACTTTTTAGCGCCTTTTTTAATAAATTAGGCCTATCCCTGGTCCTTATTATTATCGATACAAGTAGATTCTCTTGTGTTGACAAATTTTCTATACCTCTTTAAAAATTATAGTAGATGTCAACTTCATATCTAAACTTGTTATAATGTTAAAAATCTACATGGACAAGGAAGATACTCAAAATATTATAAAAGATTTGCACACGATTTTTAAAAATAACAATCTGACACTATCAGTTGCTGAATCCTGTACTGGCGGTTTAATCTCACACTATATAACAACATTACCCGGAGCAAGCAAATTCTTCGAAGCTGGTGTAGTTTCATACTCTGCCAAGGCAAAAAAAAATATACTGGGCATACCAGACGACATAATCTCAAGATATGGAGTTGTTAGTGAAGAGACAGCAAGAGAAATGGCAAAAAGAATAAGGGATCTTACAAAGACCGATTTTTCAATATCCACAACAGGTAATCTTGGTCCTGAAACACTTGAAAATAAAGAAAAGGGCTTAATTTATATTGCGGTCAGTTGCAACAAAGATACATTTTCTAAGACATTAAGACTTAAGGGTAATAGAGAAGAAAATAAGGGTGAAGCCGCAATCATGTCTTTAAAATTTCTTATTGAAATAATTAATAATATATTGCAAATTAAAACCTAATCATAAGATTTTAATAACTTTTAAACATGAGTGATAAGATACCAGAACAAATAAAGCAGGAGATAGAAAAACTCGTCAAAGAATTAAATTACCATTGCTATAGATATTATGTTCTTGACTCCCCAGTTATATCCGATGAGGAATATGACAAACTATACCAAAGATTAAAAGAGCTCGAAGATAAATACCATTATATCTTACCCGACTCCCCAACCCAGAGAGTTGGTGCTCCTCCACTCGACAAATTTGAAAAGGTAAAACACACAGAACCGATGCTTTCACTTGATAATGCCTTTTCGCATGAAGACGTCCGAGAGTTCGACAAAAGAGTTAAAAGACTTCTTGGGACTGACAAAAATATAGAATACACCGTTGAGCCAAAATACGATGGTCTCGCAATTGAACTATCATACCGTAAAGGCTTTCTTTACAAAGCATCAACAAGGGGTGATGGATACGAGGGTGAGGACGTTACACAAAACATAAAGACCATAAAATCAGTCCCATTAAAGATAGAGAATGTTCAGGATATTCCAGAACTTATAGATATACGTGGTGAAGTATATATGGATATTGATGAATTTGAAAACCTTAACAAAGAAAGAGAAAAGATGGGAGAGCCTGTCTTTGCGAATCCACGTAATGCAGCTGCTGGCTCTGTTAGACAACTCGACCCCTCAATAACTGCATCAAGAAAACTGCATCTTGCTTGCTATGGTATCGGAGCAGTTAAAGGCATCGAATTTAAAACACAACAAGAACTAATTACATGGCTCGAGAAGTCACGTTTCCCCATCCCAGTGATTGTAAAAACCGTTAAAGGAATTGAAAAGGTAATAGAAGCAATAAAGGAGATAGAAGAGAAAAGGAAGACGTTCCCTTTTGAGACAGATGGAGCTGTCATAAAGGTAAACGATTTCTCATTACAAAAGGCTCTTGGAGTAAAAACGAGAGAACCCAGATGGGCAATAGCTTATAAATTTCCAGCACATCAAGGAACTACAAAAATAGTAGATATTCAGGGGAGTGTGGGTAGAACCGGCGTCATCACCCCATTCGCTATATTCGAACCCATAAAGATAGGAGGAGTAACAGTTACTCGCTCAACATTGCATAACTGGGATGAGATAGAAAGAAAAGATATTAGGATTGGAGATACTGTAATCGTCGAGAGGGCAGGAGACGTCATACCACACGTTATAGGGGTTATAAAAGAAAAAAGGACAGGAAAAGAAAAAAAGGTGCCAATTCCAGAGAGATGCCCAGTCTGTGGCGCAAAGGCAGTCAGAGAAGAAGGTGAAGTTGCTGTAAGATGTATAGGTATCTCATGCCCTGCTCAAGTTCAGGAGAGGATAATACATTTTGCTTCCAGACAGGCAATGGATATTGAAGGTTTGGGTGAGAAGAATGTAGAATTACTTTATTCGAAAGGTCTTATAAAAACCTTTGTCGATTTATACAAATTAAAAAAAGAAGACATCATAAACCTTCCGAGGTTTGCCGAAAAATCTGCTCAAAACCTTATAAATGCTATCGAGAAGAGTAAGACCACAACACTTTCGAGATTTCTTTTTGCACTTGGGATCTTACATGTTGGCGAATATGCATCTAAACTTATCGCAAGAAACTTTGAGAAATTGGAAGACCTTTTCTATGTCAAACCCGAAGAGATATTGAAGATAAAACAGATAGGGGAGAAGATTGCACACTCTGTATCTGATTTCTTTAACGATTCAGAAAATATCAAAACATTAAAGACCTTAAAATCACTTGGCTTAAAGATAACCAATCCCGATTACATTGGAAAAACCAAAGAACAACGTCCTCTTGAAGGGAAAACATTCGTAATTACTGGAACACTTCCGAAACCAAGGAATGAGATTGAAGAATTGATTGAAAGGCTTGGTGGTCATGCATCATCTTCAGTCTCAAAAAACACAAATTATGTTATTGTAGGCGAAGAACCAGGTTCAAAACTCCAAAAAGCTCAGAAACTCGGTGTAAAAACAATCTCCTATGGTGAATTTTTAAGATTAATCGAAACTAAAAAATGAAAATCTTAAAGGCCTTTATATATATAATAATAGTTACAAGCATTATCTTTTCATGTGCTCCAAAAGAGATACAACCGCCAAAAAAAGAAGCAAAGGTTGCACTCGTTCTTGGAGCAGGTGCCTCGAAAGGCTTTGCACACATCGGAGTAATTAAAGTCCTTGAAGCAAATAATATACCTATACATATGATTGTAGGTACAAGTGCTGGCAGTCTTGTAGGTTCCCTTTATGCCTACGGTTTTAACGGTTTCGAACTTCAGAAACTTGCAATAGATATAAAAAAGGATGATTTAATCGACCTTACCCTGCCTGAAAATGGATTTATAAAAGGGGAAAAACTTGAAAAATATGTTAATTGGATTTTAAGAAATACCCCGATAGAGAAACTTAAGATTCCATTCTATGCTGTGGCAACCGATATACAAACAGGTAAAGAAGTAGTCTTTAATAGTGGTAACACTGGTGCTGCTGTCAGAGCAAGTTGTTCAATCCCCGGCATATTCGTCCCCCCAGTATTTCAAGGTAAGATGTACGTTGATGGAGGCGTAGTGAGTCCTGTTCCAGTTAATGCTGCTCGTAGATTTGGAGCTGACATCGTAATCGCAGTAGATATATCAGGAGAGACATCGAGTTCAAACCCATCAAACACTATTGAAACAATACTACAATCAATAAATATCATGTATTCAAAACTTTCTGCAATACAACTTGAAAAGGCAGATGTTGTTATCAAACCAAATGTTGGCTATATTGGGTCTGCAGATTTCTCAAAAAGACATGAGGCAATCCTTGAAGGAGAAAAGGCAGCACGCATTGCAATCCCTAAGATCTTAGAAATCATCAACAAATACAAAGAAATTGGCAGAATCTAATTCCCTATAACTTCTCTTGATAATCTTTTAAGCTGTTCCTTAGATAACGGCTTACCATAACCAGCATATTGAATCTTTGCAGGGAGTGGGTCTTTTATAGGAATCCACTTTCCGTCTTGATAATCCTGATAAACAGCCTCATACAGAACATCTTCCACAACTGGTATTATACCTTTCTGATTTTTCACCTCTCCATTCTCAAGCCATGTAAGTCTTAATCTTCCATCCATCAATTGTCTTAGTACCTCTGTGCCATGGCACTCGTTACACTTTCTTCCTTCCTTCTTAATTGAATGACTATTCTGAGGTGCAAATAGAAGAAATGTCTTATTACCTGAAACAACAAAATTCTGCATGTTACCTGATGTAACCTTGCCATTATAATTTATAAGAAACACCCAATCTGTAACTTTAATATCTACACGTTTTTTCTCTTTTACTATTGTATCGATATGGCAATTTGTGCAACTTACAACACGACTTATATGACAAGCCTTACATTCAAGTTTTTCTCCATGTATATTATGTGAGAGACTCGGTTTAACATTACTATGACAATCCTCGCAATGGATATTTATAACACCTTCCTGTTTCATAGATTCATACTCATTACCATCTCCATGAATATCACTTGAACTATGACAATCAAAACACTTGAAATTTTTTAATGTATGAACATCCACCTCGTTCTTTTTACTATTGATATCAAGAATCGCCTTTTCACGCTTATGGCATGCCAGACATATTTCAACCTTTTTTGCATTTTCAACGGAATAATACAATTTCCTTCCCTTCTCAATCTTATGACACCTATCACAAGAAGAAATATGGCAATTGACACAATCAAGCCTGCTATCATTGTATGGTATATCAGTTAATGTTTCTAAACCGCCATTATTTTTGCTATACCAAAAAGACATCCCACCAGCCGTTGAATGTAAACTTTTTTTAAAGAAACTATCATCCTTATTATTAGCAGTATATCCATTCAAATTGTAAAAAAATAAAAAGATTAAAAACAACAAACAAACAACTACCCTTTTCACATTTCCTCCCAAAAATATTACTAAATATGCTAATGTTAGACTCTATCAGAAGGGCGCATACTAATATGCTCCCACATATCATCATCTATCTCGTTCAGATAATCCTTGATCTGATATATCCTGCCACAATCCATGCAGCGTATGAACACAGACTTTCAAGTAATTATGACCTTAAGTTCTCTTTCACATTCTCGACACTTCATTCAGATATGATATTCCAAACATTTAAAAAATTTCAAACCTCTCAATCGGGGTCAGGTCTTGAATCTTGAATTTCAATTACCTTGGGGTCAGGTCTTGAATCTTGAATTTTTAAGATTCAGAATCTAACCCAACTTAAAATTTATTAAAAATTATGTATAATTTTACAAACCATCTACTGAAGTTACATTTTAGACAACCTCTTTAATCATTCTTTCATATTCATCATGAGTACCAATCCATACCCAAATTAAATCTTCCCCATCCTCAACTGCAAGTGCTCTATAATTAAGTCCAACTCTGACTGATCGAAATTTCCCTACCTTTTTGAAATGAAGGGATGGGTGTGATGGGTTAGTCTTAAGCATTTCAAAATTCTTTCTTGCCAATTGCTGAATAGGTTCAGGAAGGTTCTCATAGCATTTCAAGAAACGAGTAGTTATCCGATGCATTTAAAATTTCTTGAGTTTCCCCTTGGTTTTTTCATCAATTGCCTCTTCAATCAAAAAATCCAATTTCCCTGACTCCGAATCTTCCGCAATCTGTTTATCCCACTTCCCCCAATCCTTTTCAAAAAACCACCTTCTAAGGAGAACGTATTCATCTTCTGAGAGGGACTCAATTATAGCCTCGATTTCTTCTATTTTTGACATATATTATCCACCACCTTTCTATAAAGTCTTTAAATTCTTTCCCATAATGTAAGCCTGTTTAAGATATTATGTTTTTTATTACAAATCCCTTTTACATTATATTATTAGAGAAAAGTATATTAACTATTTTAACACTTAAACAATCCAAAATTACCTTGGGGTCAGGTCTTGAATCTTGAATTTCTAAGATTCAGAATCTAACCCAACTTACAATTTATTAAAAATTATGTATAATTTTATATGTATAACTTAAAAATAAAAAAAGGAGGCTTGAAACTATGACAAAGACAACAAAAAATCTTATCAAAGCATTTGCGGGGGAATCACAGGCCAATAGAAGGTATACCGCATTTGCTAAGAAGGCAGAAGAAGAAGGCTATAAACAGGTTGCAAAATTATTCAGGGCTGCAGCTGAAGCAGAGACAGTTCACGCCTTGAACCATTTAAAAGAATTAAAAGAAGTAAAAAGCACTAAAGAAAATCTCGAATCAGCAATTAACGGAGAATCATACGAGTTTAAGAAGATGTATCCTAAAATGATTAAAGATGCTAAATCGGAAAACCAAAACAATGCATTGAGAAGCTTTAATTACGCAAATGAAGTTGAGAAGATACACGCTGAACTTTTTAGAAAAGCTGCTGAAAATCTCGGCAAAAATCCAGATGTTGAATACTATGTCTGTCAAATATGTGGAAATACTGTCGAAAACGAGCCGCCTGACAAGTGTCCTATATGCGGTGCATCAAAAAAGATGTTTAAAAAGATAGACTAAATTAAATATTTAATCTTAGTGCATATTAGTTTGAAATTATGGTATGAATAATATCTTTGATGAGTTATAAACTTAAAAAAAAGATAGATGCTATCTTAAAAAAAGAAAGGGGGACCATATATAAAGAACATGGCGGAAAGATTACAGTAGCGCTCGTATATCCGAATAAATACAATGTCGGAATGTCAAATCTCGGTTATCAGGGTATTTATGGTATTTTGAATAATATTCCCGATGTTGTATGTGAACGTGTCTTTCTACCAGATGAAACAGATATCAAAGAATACATTAGGACAAATACCGAATTATTCTCTCTTGAATCCAAAAAACCAATCAATAGATTCAATATCGTAGCATTCTCAATACCTTTCGAAAACGATTACCCTAATATCATAAAGATACTCAATCTTTCTAAAATCCCTATCAAAAACACTGAAAGAGATTTATATCAACCACTTTTAATAGTGGGGGGCGTATGCTTATTTTTTAATCCAGAACCAATTGCAGATTTTTTTGATATATGTTTTATAGGTGAAGCTGAAGATATGCTAATAGAATTCTTAAACATATATAGGAAGTCATCAAACAAAGCAGAATTGCTATCAAATTCAGTTGGTATCGATGGTATATATATTCCTTCCTTTTACAATATAGAATATGGTAAAAATGGCTTAATACTATCGAGAAATAAGAAACAAAACGCTCCTGAGATTATAAAACGTCGTATCTTTTCTGACCTTTCAAAATCTCCAATAACAACATCAATTATAACACCAGAAACTGAATTCTCCGAGATGTACTTAATCGAAGCGATGAGGGGATGCCCTTGGAATTGTAGATTCTGTGTTACAAATACAATTTATAAGCCTGTCAGAGAAAAACCCCTTGAAAATATAAAAAAAGAGATCAAATCAGCCTTATCAAAAACAAAGAGAGTGGGTATCATCGCACCCTCTCTTTCAGACTATAGGTACTCAACTGAAATACTAAATATCCCTGGAGTTGATTTTTCCATAACATCGCTAAGGGTAGGTACTAAAAGTAACAAACTCATAAAATCACTAAAAAAACACAAAAGCATCTCCATAGCGCCAGAGGCTGGTACTGAAAGATTAAGGTTTACAATAAACAAAAAGATAAAAGAACAAGATATTATTGATACAACAGAAATCCTTTTAAAAGAGGGGATAGATAACCTGAGACTATACTTTATGATTGGCTTACCAACAGAAACAGAAAAGGATATCGAAGGTATTATAAACTTAACTAAAAAAATTAGAAGTCTATCAGAAAAAGGCAATATAGTTTTAAGTATCAGCACATTCGTCCCTAAACCTTTCACACCATTTCAGTGGCATTATATGGAAAATTATAAAACAATAAAATATAGACTCAATACGATTAAAAAAACCCTTGCTAATATAAGAGGGATAAAGGTATTTCATGACATGCCTAAATATGCTTATATGCAAGCTTTATTTTCATTAGGTGATAGGCGAATTTCTGGTGTTATCGAGACGATGGGTAAAACAGAAAGTTGGCAGCGGGCTTGTCAAATGGTTAATATTAACCCTGATTTCTATATATTTAGAAAAAGAGGTTATGATGAGATACTGCCGTGGGACTTTATTGACATCGGAATACCAAAAGCAAGACTCTGGGAAGAATACCAAAAGGCTTTATCATCTTATGAAGAATAGATAAATGCATAACGAACTACTTCTTGAAAGAATAAAAAATGTTTATAGAAGGATAGCATCGGCTGCGATAAGATCTGGAAGAAATCCTGATGATGTAAAACTCGTCGCAGTCACCAAAACAGTTCCGCTAAACACCATCAAAGAAGCAATAGATCTGGGCTTGCGGATATTTGGTGAAAATAGGGTTCAAGAAGCAAAGGAGAAGATAGAGAAGATTAAAAAAGAATGCGAAGGCTGCTTAGTAAAATGGCATATGATAGGACACCTCCAGAAAAATAAGGCAAAGATTGCTGTTGAACTCTTCGACATGATACATTCAGTAGACTCATTAGAACTTGCAGAATTAATAAACAAGTACTCAGAAAGAAACAATAAGATACAGGATATACTCATACAAATAAAACTATCACATGAAGAATCAAAATATGGTATTGATAAAAATGAACTATTAGGTTTATTAAAAAATATCTCGTTTCTCAAAAATATTAAGGTCTTGGGTTTGATGACCATCCCTCCTTATTTCGACAACCCTGAAATGGTAAGACCATTTTTTAGAAAACTAAGAAGACTAAAAGAAATAGCAGAATCTCATAACTACAGACTACCCGAACTATCTATGGGTATGACAAATGACTTCGAGGTAGCAATATTAGAGGGCTCTACCATAGTTAGAATAGGCACTGCAATATTTGGTAAAAGGATACAATCAATCCCATAGCTCAAAAATCAGCCATTCAATTTCCTCTTTTTTGCAACAAAATTAGTAAGCACATTATGATAATGTAGACAACATCTTCTGTATTTCAATTATGCTGCAATAGAAAATAATAATATTTGAAAGGAGGTTATCTTTATGGAAAAGACAGCGATGATTAGGGCAAGAACTTATGAGGACGTAAAAGCAGAAGTAGATAATATTTTAAAGAGATCAGGCTAACAATGTCTGATGCTATTTCAAAGACCGTAGAGAATGCCATATAGAACCATACTGGTTGCTTATCTTTAAGATTAATAGATAAAAATGACCTTTCTGATTAATTATGCAAAACTAAACAATTGGAAAGGGTAATTAAAATGTAAGTCCATATGCTTTTGAGTTTATTGGTAGGCGCGAAGGGGATTGAACCCTTGACCTCTTCCGCGTCAAGGAAGCGCTCTCCCACTGAGCTACGCGCCTTCACTTTTTAAAAATAAAGTATTTTTGATTACTTGTCAAGTTTTTTCAAAGTAAAATATTTATATTCTTGACGATTATCAATCTAAAACTTTTATTTCAACTCATTAAGCTTGTTTTGCATATCATGAGGTATATTACTTATAAATTCAACATATTCACCAGTAATGGGATGCCTAAATCCAAGGAGTGCGGCATGTAACATCTGCCTCTCAAATGAAATCTTCTGCCCTCCCTTTAAAACAATCTCCGTCTTCCTACCATAGACTCTATCTCCAAGAACAGGATGTCCAATATAAGCAAAATGAACCCTTATCTGATGGGTCCTTCCTGTTTTCAAATATACCTCTACAAGTGATGCTTGCTTATAAGCCTCGATAAGTTTCCATCTTGTAACTGCTTCTTTTCCCCTCTTCGTTCTTGTAGACATCTTTTTTCTATCAAACTCAGAACGTCCAATCTTCGTTGCTATCTCACCTTCTTCTTTATTCAATCTCCCCCATACCAAAGCTAAATACTTCCTCCTAATAGACCTCTCTTTAAACTGTTCGACAAGGCTATAATACGCATCATCACTTAATGCAACAACCATAACACCAGATGTATCTTTATCCAGTCTATGTACGACACCCGGACGTAATGGACCTCCAACATTAGCAAGTTTTTCAGAATAGTATGCAATTGCATTCATCAGTGTTCCACTATTATGCCCAGGAGATGGATAAACAACCATTGAAGGCGGTTTATCAACAACTATTACATGCTCGTCTTTATAAAATATCTTTAGCGGTATCTCTTCTGGTATAAGTTCTTCTTTAAATTCTTCGGGCAACTTCAACTCAATTACATCAAAATTCTTTACCTTATAACTACAATATGCAGTCTTTCCATTAACTGTTATATTACCTTTTTCTATATATTTTTGAATCTGAGAACGCGTTATACCTGTTTTATCAGCAAGAAACAAATCTAACCTTTCACCAGTCCCTTCTACAACCTTTATTAACATGACTCATCTTTGATCTTAACTTTGGAATTCACTTCTCCAAATTTATTCATAAACTGAGTTATAATTCCATGTATCATCTTCAGTTCCCATTCGGTTAGACATGCCCTTCCAACAAGATGTTTTAAATTTCGCATTATCTTCTCCTCAAGATTCCTATCACCCCTTGGAATATATTCAAGAATCTCGAGTGCCTTCCTTATCCTTTCATATAGCATATCAAGTTGTTCATGTGTAACAAATTCAGGAGATTGAACCTTGTAATACTTTTGACTCAACTCGTAAGCTACGAGCAGAACACTTTGTGCGAGATTAATAGATGGCGCTAATGGATTTGCGGGTATCGTAATTAGAAAACCACATTCTTCAACCTCTTCGTTAGTAAGACCGTTCCTCTCTCTCCCAAATAATATTGCAATCTTATTTTTATGTGCAGATTTAAGAATCCTTTTAACTCCATCTTTTATGTTTAAAATAAGCCCTCTTCTTTTGCCAAGTCTTCTTGTCGTTCCAACAACCAAACTTTTATCCTTTATTGCTTTTTTAAATTCCCCATGGATTATGGCATTTTCGAGTATATCGTTACCACTACACGCCACATGTCTTGCCTCATCAATATTAAAGTTAGCAGGGCTAACAAGCTCAAGTCTCTTAAATCCCATATTCTTCAAGGCACGAGCGCATGCCCCGATATTAGCAGAGTCTTCAGGCTCAACAAGAATAAAAGATATGTTATCTTTCCAATCCCCCATAGCAAACTAATACTTATACAAAGAAATGCTCGTTAGGGCAAAGGGTATTTAAACTGACTCCTATCAGTCACCAAAGCTTATCCCGAGAGACTTTGCAGTTTGTATTATATCTGAATCAATCGGTATAGATTTCATCTTGCCTATAGCATCTTCTAACGGAACAGGTACAATCTCTGATGAACGTAGTGCAGCCATCGTCCCAAACCAACCCTTCTCCACAAATCTAACAGCTGCTGTACCAAATCTCAAACATAGCAACCTATCAAATGTAGTTGGAGCACCACCCCTTTGGAGATGACCAAGGACTATTACCCTCGTTTCCTTCTTCGTGCGTTCTGCAATCTCATCCGCTACCTTTTTACCGATACCCCCAAGTCTAACTTCAAAGGGTCCTTTCTCAGCGAATGTAACATCACCACCTATTGGTTTGGCTCCTTCAGCCACTACCACAATTGCATAGTCCTTACCAATAAGAGCAAGTTGGCGAATCTTTTTACACACCTTTTCTATATCAAAAGGTATTTCAGGTATTAGGATTACATCAGCAGACCCTGAAATACCAGAATAGAGGGCAATCCAGCCGACAAACCTTCCCATGACTTCAACAACCATAACCCTATCGTGCGACTTTGCAGTCGTATGTAACTTATCTATAGCCTCTGTTGCTGTATTAACAGCCGTATCGAATCCAAAGGTTACCTCAGTAGAGCTTATATCATTATCAATAGTTTTAGGAACACCGATAATTGGAATGCCCTTCTTATAGAATTTTTCTGCAATACGTAAGCTACCATCTCCACCAATAGCTATTAATGCATCAAAACCAAGCTCTTTAAAATTGGATACAATTACATCTGAAATATCTTTTTCTACAATTGATCCATCGGGTTTAGTTTCAATGTATTCAAAGGGGTTACCTTTTATTGCAGTACCAAGTATGGTACCTCCTATATTAGTAATATCCCATACATCTTCAGGAGTTAGCCTAATTATCTGTTTTGTATCTATTAAACCTCTATAACCATACCTTATCCCATAAACCTCCCATCCCTTCTGATGTGCTGCAAGCACTATACCCCTAATCACTGCATTTAAACCTGGAGCATCTCCTCCACCAGTATTCACTGCAATCTTCATTGCACCACCTCGATTGCCTCACGTTTTGAAACCCTTGGAGGCGGAGACGGTATGTAAGAGGGATATCCAACAGGAACAACTGCAACTGGTCTTAAGTGAGATGGGGTATTCAGTATTCTCGATACACCACCTTCATCAAACGCCCCAACCCATGTAGAACCAAGCCCATTCTCAAAGGCAACAAGCATCATACCCATAATACTTAAAGCAACATCTTGAATAGAATATAAATACACACCTCTATCGCCATACTTAAAAGATATCCTACTATCAGCACACCCTACTATGACAAGCGGTGCTTCGGCAATAAAATTCTGGTTCAACGCTGCATGAGCAATTTTCTTCTTAATAGAATCGTTTTTTATGAAATAAAACTTTCTCGCTTGAAGATTCCCAGCACTTGGTGCCCATATTAATGCCTCTGCAAGCTTATCAATAACCTCATTTGGTATATCTCTCTTTTGAAAATTACGAATACTCCTCCTCTCTTTTACAGCCTTTAAAATTATATCCATACCTCTTAACCCCTTACTAATCTTAATTTTAAACAGAACTTAATCATCTCTTTTATTTCTATCTTCAAACAATATCCTATATATCGAATATATAAACAATAAAATAACGAATCCCCAAACTCCCGACATAAAAAACCATCCTTGCCAACTCATATCCTTAATCCTTCTTCCGCCATACAAAATATACTGCAAGGCACATTAAGATAAATGAGATTAAAAGAAACAAACGCGTAATCCAGACCGCCAAATTAACATCAACCCCTTCTATAGAGCTCTTTGAGTAAGAAAAACCAAATAATGGATAAATAACATTTTTATAAATCCATGTGAACAAGATAGTACCTAAAAAAAGTGGTGTTATATATTTAGCTATATAATAAAACATCTTTGGAACTTTCATTAATGCCCCTCTATGTATCTCATTCCATATTCTTTCACCACCAAAAATCCACATCATCAGTATTACCTCAATAAAAGCGAGCAAAGGTGGGCCAAATGTCCCAGCCCAAAAGTCCATTACTTGCCACCCACCATTTAAAAAAATACACAAATGACTACTTAAAAACCAGAATATACCAAGTATTAATGCAGCCTGATACCTTGTAGTTCCTAATTCATCCTGTAAAAATGTCATCATTGGCTGAGCCATAGCGACGATTGAGGTAAGGGCAGCCAAAAATAATAATGAAAACCATATAAAACCAAGTAGATTGCCTAAAGGCATAAAACCGAAAATAGCAGGCATCGATGTAAACCCAAGAAAAAAAGAACCCTTTGAAGCGATAACTTGAGTAGCAGTGACTCCAAAGAATGTTGCAGCCGCTGGAATTGCTATTGAGCCACCAAGCACGACTTCTGCAAACTCATTTGCTGATGTAGTCGCCAATCCAGAAAGTGCTATATCATCATCCTTTGCAACATAAGAGGCATAACATTGTATCGCTCCCATCCCAAGACTTAACGTAAAAAAGACCTGCCCAGCAGCCTCAAGCCAAATCTTAGGGTCAAATAAAACAAATATCTCTTTACCGTCCTGTTCGATATACCATTTTGGCTCCCACAAAAATGCAAGCCCATTTAAAAAACCATATTCTTCTGAGACAGGATGACCAAGCGTAAAGACCCTAACAACAAGCACAATCCCAAAAACAAAAAGTATTGGCATTGCAATTTTTGCAAGGATTTCAATCCCCCTCGAAATACCACGAGCAAGTAACCAGATACTAATTGCAAGAACACCAATAAAAACAATATAAGTAAAAAACTGAACCTTCAATAATTCCCCATCGGGTATTCCTGTATAAAACATCCTGAAATCTTCAAATGGCCTTAAGACATAATTAGATATCTCCTCAGGACTGAGATTTGGGTGCAGAACAGTTTTATCAACCTTTGGTAATAAATCGAGTAAGCTGTATATCCCATAACCTATTGTCCAGCTGCCAATATAAGTATAGTATATAACAATCATGGTAGGTACAAATATCCCAATAACACCCAAGTATTTAGAAATAGGATTTTTCCACATCAAATGGAATATACCTGGTGTTGAACCGTGTCCTCTTACCCCGCCATACCTGCCTTGTGCCCATTCGAGCCACATTAAAGGCATTGCCATAAGCAATAAAGATATAACATAGGGAATCATAAATGCACCGCCACCATTACTTGCAGCCTTACCAGGAAAACGTAAGAAATTGCCTAAACCTATGGCGTTACCAGCCATAGCGAGTACAAGTCCAATCCTTGTCCCCCAATGTTCTCTTGAGTTTACTTTTTTCATTGCATTCTATTCAAAACTCGCAACAGCAATGTTCGTATCCTGACATCTACTAATAACCGTAGAACTTACACCTCCAAGCAAAAGATCCTTTAAAGCAGTCCTGCCTTTTCTTCCTATAACAATCAAATTATAATTACCTTCTTCATTTTCTTTTATAATCTCCTCCGCTGGATTGCCCATCCTTATCTTTGTTCTTATTATATCCTTAGAGACATTCTCTTTAAAAAAGGTATCCTTTGCCAAATCGATAATCTTCATTGCTTCACTTTCAGGGTCAACGCCACTATCTATCATTCTTTCATAGAATGCAAGATTAATAACCCTTAAAAGTGTAATACTTTTTATTAACTCCCCCATCTCCTGCGCAATACATGCACAATGTTCAACCCCTTTCATTGAATATGCAGAACCATCTATAGGAACAAGTATATTAGATATTGGAGACCTTTCGCTCTCAAATCGTCTCCGACCAATCACATAAACAGTCTGCCTTAAAGTTCTATGGACCACCTTACTTGTAACACTACCAAGAATTATCCCCATTATTTCTGAAAGACCTCTCCTTGCCATCATTATTATAGAAAAATCACCTTCGTTAGCTATCTTTATAATCTCATCAGCAGGGTCACCTTCGAGTATATATTTTTCCAAAGGTTTAATACCAGCTTCTATTAATATCTTCTCACACTCTTCAAGAGACGGTTTAACGTTTTTCTCGATATGAGCTTGCTTAAACTTCAAATAAGAATCGGCTTTCTTCATAACTTCAGAACGAAAATCAATGTATGGTACCCTCTCATACATATAACGACCTGTAATAACCCTAACAAGAGCAATCCCTTTAAAACCTTTTCTCATGGAATTTATATAAGCAGCTGCAAATCTTACAGCCCCCTTTGAGTGTTCGCTTCCATCAATAGGAACGAGTATTTTAAACTTAGGGCATTTTATCTTCATCTTTCAACCTCTATAATGTTTCATTATATTTTTAAAACTCCTGATATTTCCAATAATATCTCCCTTCAAGATTGCAGACGCAACCGCAATAGCATCAACGCCAGTCTTTAAAACCTCCTCAACATTATTGAGACTTATACCTCCTATTGCAACGACAGGAATATTAATGCTTTTCTTAACATTATAAAGCTCTTCAACCCCCTTTGGGTGTCCAGCGTCTTTTGTTTCAGTATAAAAAACAGGGCCAAAACCAATATAATCCGCTCCACCCTTTTCAGCTTCAATTGCTTGCTCTAAAGAATGCGTAGAAATTCCTATAATCTTTTTTCCAATTATCTTCCGAGCCTCAATAAGCGGTAAATCATCTTGCCCAAGATGAACCCCATCGGCATCAACTGCACATGCTATATCAACATGGTCATTAATTATCAAGATAGATTTACTTCCTTGAGTAATCTTCTTTAATCTTAATGCGTTATTATATATATTTCTTCTGCTTTCCTCTTTATCTCTATATTGTATCCATCTAATACCAGCCTCTATTACTTTATTTACCATTTCTTCAATAGATAAACTACACAACCTTCTATCTGTGATAAAACAGATACCACCAAGATACATGCTAAAGTCTTTATTGTGTGCTATTTAATTTTTCTAAAAATTGTGTATTAAAGTTACCACTAATAAAATCTGGGTTATTTAAGACCTTCTTATGAAAAGGGATAGTTGTATTTATACCTTCTATTATAAATTCATCAAGAGCACGCCTCATCCTCGCAATAGCCTCGTTTCTGTCCTTACCATGAACTATAAGCTTTGCAATTAAAGAATCATAATGAGAAGGTATGACATAATTGTTGTATATAGCTGTATCTATCCTGACACCCGGTCCACCTGGGAACGATACAAAACTAATCTTACCTGGAGAAGGTATAAACCTCTCTGGGTCCTCTGCATTTATCCTACACTCTATCGCATGGCCAAAACTCTTTATCTGACTCTGCTTATACTCTAATGGTAGTCCAGCAGCTATCTTTATCTGTTCTTTCACAATATCAATCCCGGTAACAACTTCTGTTACAGGATGTTCCACCTGTATCCTCGTATTTATCTCAATAAAATATATATTTCCCTTAGGGTCAACTATAAACTCTATCGTTCCGACATTTCTGTATTTAATAGCCTTTGCCGCCTTAACACCCAACTCCCCAAGTCTTTTTTTAAATTTTTCGGTCGTTGACATCGGAGAAGGAGACTCTTCTATAAGTTTTTGATGGCGCCTCTGTATGGAACAATCCCTCTCGTTCAGGTGTATAGTATTACCCTTACTATCTGCTATTATCTGAACTTCTATATGCCTCATCTCAGGAATATATTCTTCTATATAAATCTCGCTATTACCAAATGCTGTTAACGCCTCTCTCTGAGCCATGTAAAAAGCCTGTTCAAGTTCCTTTTCTTCTTTAACAATCTTCATCCCATGCCCACCACCACCAGCTGATGCCTTTAACACTATTGGAAAACCTATCTTCTTTGCTACCTTCATCGCAACTTCTTCGTTAGGGACAGGCCCATCACTCCCAGAGACTACAGGAACTCCTTTCCTCCTCATTATCTGTCTTGCCTTAGCCTTATCTCCACCGAGTCTGATATTCTCTGGAGTAGGTCCTATAAACGTAATACCTGACGTAATACACGCCTCCGCAAAATGATAATTTTCAGATAAAAAACCATAACCTGGATGGATTGCATCAGCATCTGTTATCTCCGCAGCACTTAAGATTGCAGGTATATTAAGATAACTCTGGAGTGGATTTGCTGGGCCTATACAAACAGACTCATCAGCAAGTTTAACATGTAAAGACTCTTTATCAATATCAGAATACACAGCAACAGTCTTGATACCAAGCTCTCTACATGCACGTATAATCCTAACTGCTATCTCTCCACGATTTGCAATAAGAACTTTTTTAAACAATTTCATCTATTATTTTTTTATTCTCTAAATATATCATCAAACAGGTTCAATAAGAAACAATGGCTCACCATACTCTACCGGCTGACCATTTTCCACAAGTATCTTCACAACTATTCCATCTACCTCACTCTCTATCTCATTCATCAATTTCATAGCCTCAATAATACAAAGAACCTGACCCTTTGTAACCCGCGAGCCAACTTCAACAAACGGTTCAGCATCTGGTGAAGGCGCTCTATAAAAAGTTCCAACTATTGGTGAAGTTACTGTAATAAGTCTTTGGCTCTCCTCTTCTCCTTCTATGATTATCTTTTCCGTAGGGAGTTGCGCTTGTTTCTTTTGAACGGGTAACTCAAAAGGTTGTATAATCTTCTCACGTCTTATTTTAACCTTCGTTCCATCCTTCTCAATAAGTATTTCCGTTATGTCACTATCTTTAATTAAAGCCAATAATTCTTTAATCTCTTCTAAATCCATTATTTTACCCTTTCAATATATTCAGAAGTCCTTGTATCAACCTTTATTACATCTCCTTCATTAATATGAAATGGAACTTTAACAACAGCTCCTGTCTCAAGGGTCGCTGGCTTACCACCACTTGAGGCTGTATCACCTTTGAAACCACCTGGATCTGTCTTCACAACCGTAAGTTCAACAAAAGTAGGGAGTTCAACACTTATTGGATTCCCTTTGTGATAAAGTATTTTCACAACAAGATTCTCTTTTAAAAACCTCCTTGAATCTCCAAGTTGTTTCTCTGTTAATGGCACCTGTTCATAAGTATCCATATCCATAAAATAATAAAGGTCTTCATGACAATATAAGTATTGCATACTCTTCTCTTCAAGTCCAGGTGTTTCAAATTTTTCACCAGACCTAAATGTATCCTCAAGAACTGCACCAGTTTTGAGACTTTTCAGCTTCGTCCTTACTATAGCACCACCACGCCCCATCTTAACATGTTGAAAGTCAACTATCTCACAGGGCTCCCCTTTATATTCAATCTTCAAACCCTTTTTAAAATCACTCGTCGATACCAATACCTAACCTCCTTCGTAGAAATGTAATTATTTTATCATTTTTTATAAATTTTTCCATTTTTTCTATACAAGGATACTATAGAAACATCATTCATTCACATAAGGAAACTATTTATGAAACAAAATCACGGGTCTTCACTACTGAGGCTGAAGTCGAAGCGTAAGCCTCAGATATAATATAAATAACTACATTACAATACCCAATAAACTATACATCTTTATAAAAGGTAGTTTATTTTGTTTCATAAATTGAGTTATTGCCAAATATCCTTCACTCATATAATAGTGCAGATATTGCTCGAAGATTTATTTTTCGATACCTTATATCATTCTTCTAAATAACCCTATAAACGCAATAAACCCTATAAACACAATGAACGCAATAAACCCTATAAACGCAATAAACGCCATAAACGCAACAAACGCAATAAACGCTATAAATTCCAGTCGCCAAGGCGACTAACTTCCAGTACCGCTTTGCGGTACTCAATTCCAGACCTGCAGAGCAGGTCTAAATTCCAATGCGAAGCATTAAATCTGACAAACGCAATAACCAACCTATTTCCCATTCCCCTAATCTTTTGATTATATAATATGGTAGAAAGCCAAATATCTCCTTATATGCTAAAATATTCAAAGATGATCACTAAAGGTGAATTATTAAAATACTTCAGAGAAAAGGTCATACATCCAGTCAATTTTGATGATATTGTCTACCAGTTAAATCTAAGCGCCAAAGAGAAAAGACCACTAAAACGTTTACTTAAGGAGCTCTCTAAAAGTGGAGAGATCATCATAACCAGAAAAGGACGTTTCGCTCCATCACAAGAAATGAACCTCGTAACTGGTTTTTTCGAGTCCCATAAGGAAGGTTATGGTTTTGTAATCATGGATAAGCCTGGAGAGAGAGACATATTTATTCCTTCATGGGCAACTATGGGGGCGATGAACAACGATAGGGTTGTATGCAGAGTAGAAAATTGGCAAAAACGCGAAGGATGCATAATCCGTATTCTTGAACGAGTTCATAAAAAAATTCCTGGTAGATTTGAAAAAAGTAGAACAGGATTCTACGTAAAACCTAAAGACAAATCATTCCCATTTGACATTATCATACCCAGGGGGAAAGAAGACGGTGCAAAAGACGGTGACTTTGTTATTGCTGAAATTATAGAATATCCGTCAATTAGGAAACCACCAACAGCAAAGATTGTAAAAATTCTCGAGAAGATTGAAGACCCAAAATCCGAGATTGAAGCTATTATAGATGAATTTAACCTACCAAGAAAATTCCCACAGAAGGTCAGTGAGGAAGCCAAAAACATCATAAATTACCATGAAAAATCACTCAAAAATAGAGTGGCAAAAAGAAAAGACTTGACTTCATTAAAAACAATCACAATTGACGGTGAACAAGCAAAAGACTTTGATGATGCAATATCAATAAAGATAGAAAAACATGGATATACACTCTTTGTACACATAGCTGACGTAGGTTTCTACGTTGGATGGGACACTGCGATTGATTTAGAAGCGCGCCAAAGGGGAACGAGCGTATATTTCCCTGACAGGGTTATACCGATGTTGCCGAAAGAACTTTCCGAAGATATCTGTAGCCTTAAACCAGGGATCCCAAGACATGTCTTTACCGTTGAAATGGATTTTGACCGTGATGGCAACAGGATAAACACAAAATTTTATCCAGCAACAATAATTAGCGATGAGAGGCTTACATATACGATAGTAAAAAAGATACTTGTTGATAATGATGTAACTCTTCGAAAGAGGTATTTCAACATTCTTCAGGAACTTGAAACAATGGCAGAATTAAGTGGTCTATTAAGAAACAAAAGGCTTGAACGAGGTAGTCTTGATTTTGATTTACCTGAACCCGAAGTAATATTAGATTTAAAAGGGAACTTAGAGGCCATTATAATAGCAGAAAGAAACCTTGCACATATTATCATAGAAGAATTTATGATTTCTGCAAATGAAGCGGTGGCTGAATATCTTGAAAGAATTGGTGTCCCATCTATATATAGAGTTCATGAAGAACCGGACCAAACAAAACTTGACCAGCTTATTAGATTCTGCAAATCTATACTCAACATAAAGACACCAATAAAATCCCTTAACTATTCGAATCTCCTAAAAACTATAAAGGGTAAAAAAGAAGAAGAGATAATTACATACATGTTATTAAGAAGCTTAAAACTCGCTCGATATTCAACAATAAATGTCGGACATTTTGGACTTGCATCAAAATGCTATACACATTTTACTTCTCCGATAAGAAGATACCCAGATCTTGCAGTCCACAGAGTATTGAGAGAATTTCTTTATAAAGGTCATACATCCGAAAGAAGGCTTAAAGAATTGGAGACAAAACTCGAAGAAATTGCACACCATTCTTCTTATATGGAAAGGATAGCTGAAAAAGCTGAAAGAGAAGTAGTTGATGCAATGAGAGTTTGGTTCATGAAGGATAAGGTTGGTGAAGAATTTGATGCAAGAATAGTTAATATCACCCCATATGGCCTTAAATTAAGATTAAAAGACTTTTTTGTAGAAGGTTTTTTACATGTATCATTCATGACAGATGATTTTTACATCTTTAACGAAAAATCTATGGAATTATTTGGAAAGCATACAAAAAAAAGATATAGAATGGGTCAGGAATTAAAAGTCAGAATAGACAAGGTTGACATAGAAGAAAGAGAAATAATATTTGACGTATGCAACTAAACGATAGCCCAAATAATCTAAATAAACTGTTAAAACTGATGGAGAGGTTAAGAGGTGAAGAAGGCTGTCCCTGGGACAAAAAACAGACAAGAAACTCGCTTAAACCATATATAATCGAAGAATCCTATGAATTGATAGAGGCAATCGATTCTAAGAACACAGAAAAGATTAAAGAAGAACTCGGAGACCTCCTTTTCCAAATAATCTTTCAATGTCAAATAGCAAAAGAAAATAATGAATTTTCAATTTCTGACGTCATTAACAATATTATCGATAAGATGACAAAAAGACATCCACATGTATTCGGAGAGATTAAACTTGAAACCCCAGAAGAGGTAATAAAACAATGGGAGATCCAGAAAAAGTCTGAAGGTAAAATGCGTTATTCAATACTCGATGGTATACCTATAGCCCTTCCATCCCTTTTGAAGGCTTTAAGAATTCAGAAAAGGGTAGCCCAAGTAGGTTTTGATTGGCAAGATATAAACGACGTAATAAAAAAACTCGACGAAGAGATAGATGAATTTAAGAAGGCAATCGAACAAGGTAACTATGAAAAGATGGAAGAAGAAGTCGGAGACACTTTATTTATGTTAGTAAACGTCTCAAGATTTCTAAATATTAATCCTGAAGACGCTCTCAAAAAAACAATCGATAAATTTACTCTCAGATTTCAATATATCGAAAAAAAGGCTTCAGAAAAAGGTAGAGAACTCTCAAACATGACACTTGAAGAGATGGATACGCTATGGGAAGAAGCAAAAGAAAGGCTAAAATGACTAAAGATGCTGAACAGGTTGCCTAATTGGATAAAGACAAAAGACAATATTAATAATTCACATAAAACACATAATATCAAAAAAATACTCCGCCTATTCAATATAAAAACTGTCTGTGAAGAAGCAAGATGCCCAAACATAAGGAAATGTTTCTCTAAACCATCCATTGCATTTATGATACTTGGCAGAAATTGTACAAGGCGGTGTAGTTTCTGTTCAGTAAATCATTCTGAACCTGAACCAGTTGACAATTCCGAACCATTCAAAATATTAGAGGTAATAAAGAACGTAGGTTTAAAATATATTGTTATAACATCTGTTACAAGGGACGACTTGATAGACGGAGGAGCTGAACAGTTCGCAAAAACGATCACCATTTTAAAAACATTTCACAACGATATTAAGATAGAAGTTTTAACACCTGACTTTAAAGGAATAAAGGAGAATATAGATAAAGTAATTACTGCAAGGCCAGATGTATTTAACCATAACGTTGAGACAGTCCCCAGTCTATATCCTACAATAAGACCCCAAGCAGATTATCTACGTTCACTGAATTTATTGGCTTATGTAAAAAAGAAGGCTCCAGATATATTCACAAAATCTGGAATAATGCTTGGCTTAGGAGAAAATACCGATGAAGTTATCGAGGTAATGAGAGATCTGAGAAATTGTAATTGTGATATATTAACAATTGGACAATATCTAAGACCTACAAAAAATAACATACCTGTAAAGGAATATAAAAGTTTAGAATATTTTGAGAGACTCAAAAAAATAGCATTAAACTTAGGTTTTAAATATGTTGATTCAGGCCCACTTGTCAGAAGCTCAATGAATGCTGAAAATTTTTTTATAAAAAGTATTGACAGGACAGACAGCCAATAACCTTTTAAAAATTAGGGAAACTCCAAACAAATTATAGTAAAATTGTATAATATCTTAAAAAAGAGGAAGGCAACATGTTTGAATTCAATAGAATTAAAAGATTACCTCCATATGTCTTTAGCATAGTAAATGCGTTAAAGATAGAAGCAAGACATCGTGGCGAAGACATTATAGACCTTGGTATGGGTAACCCCGATGGTGCAACCCCAAAGCACATTGTTGATAAACTATGCGAAGCTGCTCGCAATCCAAAAAATCATAGATACTCAGCATCTAAAGGTATAACACAATTAAGAAACGCTATATGTGAGTGGTATGCTCGTAGATTTGATGTATTACTCGATCCAGAAATAGAAGCTGTGGTAACAATTGGTTCAAAAGAAGGACTTTCCCATCTCGCACTCGCTATCGTCAGCCCAGGAGACGTCGTCTTAACCCCAACACCTGCATATCCAATACATCCTTATAGTGTAATAATTGCTGGTGGTGAAGTAAGGAGCATTCCGATTGGTAAAGGTATAGACTTCTTTTACGAAATGGAAAAGGCTTATAAATCCTCATGGCCAAGACCAAAGATGCTCATAATAAACTTCCCACACAATCCTACAACTCAAGTTGTTGAAGATATTAACTTCTTCAAAAAGATAGTCGATTTTGCAAAAGAAAACAAACTAATAGTAATACATGACTTCGCCTATGCAGACCTGGTATTCGATGATTACAAAGCACCCAGTTTCTTGCAAGTAGAAGGTGCAAAAGATGTCGGTGTAGAATTCTTCTCCATGACAAAAAGTTATTCTATGGCTGGATGGAGAGTAGGTTACTGTGTAGGCAATCAGCATATTGTTGGTGCATTAACAAAGATAAAAAGTTATCTCGACTACGGCATGTTTCAACCAATACAGATTGCCAGTATAGTCGCATTACGCGGACCTCAAGAGTGCGTTGAAGAGATCAGAAAGACTTATGAATCAAGAAGAAATGTACTAATCAAAGGACTAAACAGGGCCGGCTGGAATGTAGACCCTCCTAAAGCAACAATGTTTGTGTGGGCAGAGATACCTGAACCATTTAAAAAGATGGGTTCACTCGAATTCACAAAACTACTATTGAAAGAAGGCAAAGTGGCGGTCTCCCCAGGCATTGGATTTGGTGAAGGTGGTGATAATTTTGTGAGATTTGCACTTGTCGAGAATGAACACAGGATCAAACAGGCCATAAAGGGTATAAAAAAGGTGCTCCAAAAATACTCCTAAAAATATAAATAATTAGGTGAGTCAATATGAAAAAGATAAATATAGGGATTATCGGATTTGGGACAGTAGGCTCAGGTACTGTAAAAATCTTGATTGAAAATAAAGAATTAATAAAAGAAAGAACTAACCTCGAGATTAATATAAAAAAGATTGCGACACGTAACACATCTAAAGAAAGACAAATTAAAGTACCAAGCGAAATGCTCACATCTAATGTAAATTCACTCATAAATGACCCAGAAATAGACATAATAGTAGAATTAATCGGAGGTATTCATCCAGCTAAAGAGTTCATAATGGAAGCAATATCGCAGGGTAAACACATCGTTACGGCTAACAAAGCCTTACTTGCAACTGAAGGAGATGAAATATTTTCTCTTGCCCAACAAAAGAAGGTTGAGATAGGATTTGAAGCCTCAGTAGCAGGTGGTATACCTATAATAAAAATATTAAGAGAAGGCTTAATAGCAAATAAGATAAAATCGATGTACGGTATCATTAATGGGACTTCAAATTATATACTAACAAAAATGACCGATGAAAATAAGGACTTTTCAGTCGCCTTGAAGGAAGCACAAGAACTCGGATATGCTGAGGCTGACCCTACGCTTGATATAGAAGGTATTGATTCTGCGCATAAGCTTGCGATCCTTGCCAGACTTGCTTATGGCATTAGGATACCCTTTAATAAGATTCATATAGAAGGCATATCTAAGATAACACCACAAGATATCGAATTTGCTTCGGAGCTCGGTTATAAGGTAAAACTTCTCGCTATAGCAAAAGAAACTAATGGTAAGATTGAATTGAGAGTGAATCCTACAATGATACCCAAAGAATATCTTATCTCTAAGGTAGATGGTGTTTATAATGCTATTTATGTTGAAGGAGATGCGACTGGCTCCACTTTATACTATGGAAGGGGGGCTGGTTCAATGCCTACAGGCAGTTCCGTTGTCAGTGACATCATCGATATTAGTAGAAACATATTAAAGAATTCTATTCAAAGAATACCAGTTATTTATGAGACAAGAAGGAACATAGAACTAAAAGACATGAAAGATATCGTCTCAATGTATTATTTCAGATTCTTTGCAATTGATAAACCAGGAGTACTCTCAAAGATCTCGGGCATACTTGGTAACCATAATATAAGTATTGCATCGGTTATTCAGAAAGGTAGAAGGGTTGGCGAGGCAGTACCTCTTGTAGTGCTTACCCATGAGGCAAAAGAAAGCGATGTTTTAAAAGCAATAGAAGATATAGACAAATTACCTGTCGTTGCCGGTAAGACAGCCTTCATTAGGGTTGAGGACGAAGAAAGTTATAGATAAATATGATACTGACAGACGAACAATTCCAACGATATAAAAAACATATAATACTGCCTGAAATAGGTGAAAGTGGGCAAATAAAACTTAGAAATTCAAAGGTATTTATCGTTGGGGCAGGAGGTCTTGGCATACCAGTCTGCTGTTACTTAACTGCAATGGGTGTAGGAAGACTTGCAATCATTGACGACGATGTAATAGAGTTAGGTAATCTTCAAAGACAGATCTTGTATAATGTAAATTCCATCGGAAGACCTAAGGTAGAGGTCTTGAAGGAAAATCTTACATCACTTAATCCTGATGTAGAAATAATTGCAATCAATGAAAGGCTTACAGAAAAAAATATCTACAACCTAATAAGTGATTACGATATAATCGTTGATTGTAGCGATAATTTTTCTACGAAATATCTAACAAACGATGCATGTGTTAGATTAAACAAGCCGGTTGTCATTGGTGGCGTTAATAGATTCGAGGGACAGGTTTATGTTGTAGTTCCAGGAATTGGATATTGTCTCAGATGTATTTTTGATGAAGTCCCAGATGAAAAACACAACGATGATGGTATTGTCGGGGCAATACCTGGTATTATAGGAGCATTACAGGCACTCGAAGTAATAAAAATCATCCTTGACATAGGGGCTACATCAAAAGATGAAATACTGATATTCGATGGGCTTAAAACTTCTTTAAGGAAGGTTCATGTTCCTAAAAACCCAGAGTGCCCTTTATGTAATACTACAACACTTGCAAACAAAGATTAAACCAGATCTCGAGATGGTGGATCTTGTAAATGAACTTATAATAAATAATCTTATACTTGAAGAAATCTTGTCTCACTGTAAAGCAGAGTTTCCGTATGAGGCTTGCGGGATACTCGCAGGCAAAGATAACGTAATAACTAAGGTTTACAAGGCAAAAAACATTGAAAGAACAAGTTATAGTTATTTTATGGATTCAAGAGAACAATACAAAATAATGAAAGAAATAAAAGATAATAACCTAAAAATGATTTGTATTTATCATTCACATCCTTATTCTGTCCCATATCCTTCACCTAAAGACATAAGTCTTGCATTTTATGAAGATATTTTTTATATGATAATCGGATTTCAGCATTTAAATGATAATGAATCGACTGGAGTAAGACCTTTAATTAAAGTATTCAGTATCAAAAATAATAACGTCAATGAGATCGCATACAAAATCTTGGATTATGAAAAGCTTTAAATTATAATTAATTTGGAGTAAAATTATAACTTAACTTTCTCAAATTCCTAAGAAGGGGGCTTTAAATGGGTTATGTTAGAGGATTGAAATGCAGGGAATGCGGAAGAGAATATGGGGTCTCACCAATATACGTTTGTGAATTTTGTTTTGGACCTCTCGAAGTAGTTTACGACTACAAAGCTATTAAGAAAGTCTTCAATAAAAAAATAATTGAAAAACGTGAAAAAAACTTATGGAGATACAAAGAACTTTTACCAATAGATGGTGAGCCGCAAGTAGGCTTAACATCTGGCTTTACTCCTCTAATAAAGGCTGACAACCTGGCAAAAGAGCTTGGCGTAAAAGAATTATATATCAAAGATGATACCGTTGCTCATCCAACATTATCATTTAAAGACAGGGTTGTTGCAGTTGCACTCACAAAGGCTAAAGAATTTGGTTTTGATACCGTTGCATGCGCTTCAACAGGAAACCTTGCGCATTCTGTTTCAGCACATGGTGCCCGCGCAGGTCTAAAAAGGTTCATATTTATTCCTGCAACATTAGAGCCAAGTAAAATAGTCGCTTCACTCATCTACGAGCCAAATCTGATTGCTGTAGACGGTAACTACGATGATGTAAATAGACTATGCAGCGAGATTGCAAATAAATATAACTGGGCATTTGTGAACATCAATATAAGACCATTTTATGCAGAAGGTTCAAAGACACATGGTTTTGAAATAATCGAACAACTTGGCTGGAGAGCACCTAACAATGTTATAATCCCTTGTGCAAGTGGTTCACTACTAACAAAAATTTGGAAAAGCTTTAAAGAATTTAAGGAATTAGGATTAATTAAAGAACTGGACACAAAGATATTCGCTGCTCAAGCAACTGGTTGTTCACCAATAACAACGGCTATAAAGCAAGGAACGGATGTTATACGACCTGTTAAACCAAACACAATAGCAAAATCGCTTGCAATTGGGAATCCAGCAGATGGTTACTATGCAATACAGGCTGTAGCAGAAGCAAGAGGCACTGGTGAAGATGTATCAGATGAAGAGATTATCGAAGGCATAAAACTGCTTGCTCGAACAGAAGGCATATTCGCTGAGACAGCAGGTGGTGTAACGGTAGCAGTAACAAAAAAACTCATAGAATCTGGTAAAATTAAAAGAGATGAAGTTACTGTGATTAGTGTAACAGGTAATGGATTGAAGACCCAGGAGGCGCTTAGTGGTTATACCTTATCTCCATACTATATCAAACCTCATATAAGTTCCTTTGAAGAGGCACTCGAAAAAATAAATAGAGGAGGTAAATAAATGGCTGTCAAAGTTAGAATACCAACACCTTTACAGAAATTAACGAATGGAAGGGAAGAAGTCGAAGGTGAACCTGGAACGGTTTTAAATCTAATAAAGTATCTCGATAGCAAATATCCAGGAATCGGTGAAAGAATCTCAGATGGAGGAAAGATAAGAAGATTCGTTAATATCTATGTTAACGATGAGGATATACGTTTTTTACAGAATGAACAGACTGAAATCAAAGACGGAGATGAAGTCTCAATAATCCCCGCCATAGCTGGGGGTTAAAAGGAGGTAAAATGAAGAAAAGGGTTAAACTAACCTTTCCGCAGCATCTCATTAAAGAGCCGGTAATCTTTACGATGGCTAAAAAATACGACGTTATGCCCAACATTAGGCGGGCAAGGGTAACGGAAACTGTAGGCGAGATGATTCTTGAACTCGAAGGTACAGAAGAAAATCTTAATAAAGGGATACAATCTCTACGCGATCAAGGCGTTATTGTAGACATGATCGAAGGAGATATAATCGAATAACATAGGAGAATATATGGAAATAGGAGAGTGTGAAAGTCGCAAGATTGATTGGAATGGAATAATAGAAGCATATAAAGAATACCTCCCTGTAACAGAAAAGACGCCAATTGTAACACTTAATGAAGGAAACACCCCCTTAATAAAATGTAAGAACATCATAAAAGAACTTGGTCTTGATTTTGAACTTTACTTTAAATTCGAAGGAGCGAACCCCACTGGCTCGTTTAAGGACAGGGGAATGACGCTCGCAATCTCCAAGGCTATTGAAAACGGTGCCAAAGCAGTAATATGCGCTTCAACTGGTAACACATCTGCCTCTGCTGCAGCTTATGCTGCAAGAGCTGGTATTAAGGCTATTGTCCTCATCCCGGAAGGAAAGATTGCACTTGGCAAACTTGTTCAAGCAGTCGTTCATGGTGCACATGTTCTACAGATTGAAGGAAACTTTGATCAGGCGCTTACCATTGTCAAAAAACTCGTTGAGATTTATCCAATAACACTTGTCAATTCTATAAATCCATATAGACTTGAAGGTCAGAAATCTGCAGCATTTGAGGTATGCGACCAACTTGGTTTTGCACCTGACTTTCATGCACTGCCCGTGGGTAACGCAGGAAATATAACCGCTTATTGGAGAGGCTATAAAGAATACTATAACTTTAAAAGAATAACCAATCTTCCAAGAATGTTAGGATTTCAAGCTGCTGGTGCAGCGCCCATAGTTTTAGGTAAACCCGTTGAGAAACCTGAAACGATAGCGACTGCGATCAGGATTGGTAATCCTGCAAGTTGGAAAGGAGCTGTTCAGGCAAGAGATGAATCAGGAGGTAAAATCGATTCGGTAACCGACGAAGAGATCCTACATTCATACAAACTGTTAGCCTCTGTTGAAGGTATATTCTGTGAACCAGCTTCAGCTGCTTCTCTTGCAGGAGTTTTAAAACTCTATAAGTCTAATTTCTTTAAAACCGGTTCGAAAGTTGTCTGTACACTTACCGGAAATGGGTTAAAAGACCCAGATACCGTCTTTAAGGTATCTCAAAAACCACTAAAAGTTAAGGCAGAAATTAAAGAAGTTGAAAAAATTCTCAATAAAATCTTATGAAGAACCTTAAACCGACAAAATATATCGTAATAATTGCTGACGGCATGGCAGATAGACCAGTAAAAGAATTGGATGGTGATACTCCTTTAAAAAAAGCTAATAAGCCACATATGGATAAACTTGCAAGTAATGGTATAATTGGCAAAATCAGAACAATTCCACACGGTTTCCATCCAGGCTCAGACATAGCAAACATGAATATACTCGGCTATAATCCAGCAAAATATTATTCAGGTCGAGCACCTCTTGAGGCAATTAGTATGAACATAAATCTTAGGAAAAACGACGTAGCATTTAGATGCAATCTTGTGACTATCAAATATAACAAAGAAAAAACCAGAGCCATAATGGAAGACTACAGTGGTGGGCACATTACTACCGAAGAGGCAAAAGAATTAATCAAAACGATAAATGAAAACTTAAGCACAAAATCTATTAACTTTTACCCAGGAGTAAGTTATAGACATATAATGATATGGTCATCTGGTCCTCTCGATGTAGAATGCACGCCACCACATGATATAACTGGCAAAGAAATCTCTGATTACTTGCCAGTTGGCAAAGGAGAAAATATTTTGAGAGAGCTGATGTTAAAGTCCACAGGCATTCTTGAATGCCACCCAATAAATAGAGAACGGGTAAGAAGCGGGAAAAAACCAGCAAATTCAATATGGCTTTGGGGGCAGGGCAAAAAAGTATCGATGCCTACTTTCAAGGAAAAATATAACCTCGACGGCGCAATAATATCAGCAGTAGACCTTATGAAAGGTCTCGGTAAATTAGTTGGATTTAAGGTACTCGACGTTCCTGGTATCACAGGCTATCTCGACACAAACTATGCAAATAAAGCTAAGTATGCTTTGAAGGCTCTTGAAGAATTTGATATTGTATATATACATATCGAAGCACCTGACGAGGCAGGACATTCTGGTAATTATAAAAATAAGATAAAAGCGATAGAAGATATTGACAAAAAAGTTCTTGGAAATCTACTCAAGGGTCTCAATAAATTTCCGCATTTTAGAATCCTTTTACTTCCAGACCATGCAACACCAGTAAGTGTAAAGACCCATACCGAAGAACCCGTACCTTTCGTCATATACGACAACCGTATAAAAATAAAGACATCCAAAATTAAATTTGATGAATCCATAACAGAGATGAATAATCTAATATGCTTTGAAGATGGTTACAGATTAATGGACTTTTTCATCAATACTGATAAAAAAGGTGAGATATATCCAAATTAAAACTTTTACAAAACGATAGATGATAAGCAGAAATTATTTGATCATTATAGGAACAATTTTAAAATTCATCTTTCAGATGCTAAAAATAGTATCCGTTGTCCTTATTATAATCCTCCTATTACCTTTGGTATTACCATATATTAAAGGTGCATATTCATTTCATTATATTCAAACAGCAGTAAAGATTGAACATTCTATGAATTTATTCATCAAAAATATTGTCCCAACAAAAATAGCTGGTTTTGATATAACAAGATGGATTGGGGCAATCTCCCTTCTTATATTAGCATACATCTTTGCCAGTCTAAAAAATAAGATTAGTAGAATTACGGCAAAATCAAGGTTTAACGCTGATTATGAAAAGATGAAATCAGAATTAAACATATCCGGCGATCCCTATCTCCTTAACCCCTTGAAGGAAAAGATTGAAAAGATGCACACAGATAATAAATCAGAAAGGGAAGAACTATTAAAACTATTTGCAGAGACAAAGAAAAAGCTTGATTCTATGGGAAGAGACCTTGCTTTTCTATCCATTGATGTCGTTGACTCAACAGGACTAAAAGAAAACGAAGAGAAAGGCGTTATTGAACATGATTTCAGAGAATATAAAAAATTCGTTGAAAGTAGACTTATTGCTAATGGGGCATTAAAGTCTACATGGACTCCAGATGGTGTTATGAGCTGTTTTGCAAACGTTGACCATGCTGTAAATGCAGCAAAGGCAATTATTGAAGGGCTTGACACATTTAATAAAGAGATAAAGACAATAAGAAAAGATTTCAAGTTGAGATGTGGAATTAATGCAGGTTATGTCTATTTCGACGAGTCAAGGCCACTTGAAGAACTAAGCGACCGTGTCATAGATATAGCAGGTCATTTACAAAAAAATGCTCCACCTAATACAATTTGCATCGCTAAACCAGCCATCGAACCACTTAAGGAGAGAACAAATTTTGTCCCAACAAAAAAAGTAGTTGATGGATATGAAGTATACATATCTGAAAGGCGTAAAACACCAAGAGAATAGATATCTCAAAAACTATACGAGATGACTATCTCTGCCTTATCTCACGATTCTTATCCCTTATCCATCTCATGATATCGTCATAAGAAGGCGGCGTGATAAGGAATACCTCTATATCGTTAGGGAACTGTAATCTCGCTCTATCCTCAGTTTGCATAATTACTAACCCGGCTTCTTCTTGCTCAAGATTAGAATCTATTATTTCGAGTATCTTATTTAACCGTTTTTCAGAAAGCTCCCTATAATATTCAAATACCTTGTTAAAGACCTCTCTTGTAAACACAACCCTCAAACAATTGAGCCAATCCGTTAAAGGCTCGAAAATCTCCTTATCTTCAATGGGTAACAATTTACCTCCCTGCTCAATCTTCTTTTTAATTAACATAGAGAGCTTATTATGAGTCCTATATATCTTCTCCAATTCTTTTTCGGAATCATCATATATAAATTCACAGAATATCTTCTTTACCTTTCCAGCAATCTCAATCCTTTCTAACTGTTTCTCTACCTCATCCCAGTATCTGTTAGACAATTCCTTGAAATCATCTGGCGCATCATCGGGAACGAAGATATTTGCGACACAGTATATTTTCCGCTTCTTAGAAAAATATTCGACATCTGGCTTTTGAATCTGACTAAATTCTACCATCTACTCCACCCTCCTGAAATCTATTGCATCTTAGATATTATATCCTTAAGCCTTTTATATGCTTGTTTATTGTTTGGAGCCTTTTTAAGTAAATCCCTATATTCGTTCATAGCCTTATCCATCAAACCCATCTTTTCATATAATCTGCCCAATGTTAAATAAACATCTTGGTCTCCTGGATATATCCTTTTTGCATCTACCATAATCTTTATCGCATCCTCATAACGACCTCTCATCTCGTAATAAGAAGAAATCTTAAAATAGTATGAAGAAGATAGTTTATTATCATTTATCAAATAATTAACTGCCATTTTGTACACCTTATCTGCCATCTCAACCCTTCCTACCTTTATAAGATAATCAGCAAATGTTAAAACAGGACCTATCTTATCTGGTATAGAACTTAATATCTCGTCGTCACTTAATCCAGAAAGAACCATAAGTGCAATATATTCCCTTGTCTTTGATGGATCAAGATTGATTGCTTCTCTCATAACCTTCAACCCATCACCATACCTATTCATAGAGAAAAGCCATAAGGCATACCTCTTATACCTTTCTGGATTAACTACATTATATTTTATTCCTGATTTCAATAACATCTCAGCAGAATCATAATTTCTAAATTCCGACTCAATTAGGCCAAGCCTCTGCAAATACTCACCATTCGTAGGTAAAAGAAGAACTGCCCTTTTATAATATTTATAAGCATTTTCGTTATTTGAAAGTAATTTCTCAGCATTTGCAATTGAATAAGCATATTTTGCCTCAATCGGATCAAAATAATATGCCAAGTAACTTAACCTTTTTACGCTCTGCAATTTCTCATTTGACCTAATTAAATTTAATTTTTCATCTTTAATTGATTTATAAAACATCTGAGCTGTAATAACTCCAATATAAAAAGCGGATATTAAGACAATCATAAACATTATAGAAATTCTCAAAAAGCCCACAGGCAGACCCATCTTCTCGTTAAAAGACTTGAGACCCTCCCTCAAACGCGTATTAGAAGATGCAACACATAAACCCAAGAGGAAAAAGAAATAAAGACCGTTAGAACCAATATGCATATTAAAATCTGTAATGCCATGTATGAGTATTGCAATTATTCCAGTTATACTACCTGTAAACAAATAAATTGAATAAAGTTCCTTTCTCTTAATGTATACCTTAAACGATTTAAATACAACAATGCATAAGAATATTAGACACAATAAAAAACTTATCGCCCCACCTTCTATTAGGAGTTCTAAATAATCATTGTGTGCATGCTCTGCCAATGCATCTCCTAAAATACTTCTATACCTGGGATAAATATTCACAAAATTTCCCACCCCTACACCAGTTATCAAAAAATCACTGATTATCTGAAGACTATCCTTCCATATTATCAACCTTTGTTCTGATATATCCCCTTCAGGATTTTTTATCTTTTCAAACCTTTCAATTATCGGCTGCCATCCGAACCATCCTACAGCAAGTATTATTAGTATACAAATAACAATAATTATGAAGCCTTTCTTCTTATCACCAACGCGTAAAACGACCAATAATCCAAAAACAATCATAGATATGCAAAGGCTTACTATGCCAGTCCTTGATAGCGAGATAAAAATCGATGTTCCTATAACAACTGCCGATAAACCAAGTAATAAATATATATTCGTCTCACTTATGTTTGATAATTCAGCAATCTGCTGACGCAGGCTCTTCTTTAATGTTATTGGCTTATAATATAAAAAAAGGCTTAAAACAATTGGGAAGAGCATTTCCATTAGACCTGCATAATGATTCCTATTAACAAATGGTCCAAAAAGATTACCACCCTTCGTTAAATCCCTCAGCCAATAAATCTTATTATTTGAAGTAACATGCTGTAATATTGAGAAAAAAGAAAGTAAGGAAGCAAATATAACCACAATCATTATTACCTTCCTTAATCTGTCCTTATCCGAAAGAAACTGAATCGTTAAAAAATAAAAGCAAAAATATGATAATAATCGTGATAGTTCAATAATTGTTGCCTTCTTACTAATCGATATAGATGGTAACACATTCATCCCAGCCGCATACACTGTCTCTTTATAAAGATTTAATGCCTCAGGAGATACCAATCTAATAATGTTTAATGGTAATGGGATAGTTTGCAGGATGATATATAATAAGAACAATAATAAAACTGATATGCCTGGAGCCCTATAAAAATAATATTCTTTTCTTCTATAGCTATCAAGAAAAAACAATAATAATGAAGATAGGATCGACAACTCCATTATAAATAAAGACCATGTTTCTACTGTTCCAAATGCAAGAGGTGAAAAGATTAATACAAATACATATAATCCGAAAGCCTTCGCATAAATACTATTCATCAGATCTTAGAATCTATTTAACTTTTACCTTTTTCTTTTCTGAAGTGTAATAAGTGTAATAGTTATAATAATAATCTTTATCAGCTTTTTTGATATCAAATGCATTTATAACCATTCCGATAACTCTCGCTGCTACATCCGTCTCTCTTCTACCTTTCAATATCTTCAATCCTCGGCTAACAATCTCATATGTCGTCTTCCCAGCTTTTACTACTATAATAGTTGCATCGAGCAATTTGCTAAGTATTAGACCATCTGTAACAGTCATAAGAGGAGGAGAATCCCATATAATGATATCAAATCTACTCTTTATATTACTAATCAAATCGTGCATCCTTGATGAACCAAGGAGTTCAGATGGATTAGGTGGTATCGGTCCGGATGGGATTACAGTTAAATTAGAAAGTGGTTCTTTAAAGATAACTTCTAAATCAGTTGTTGCGCCTGCCAAATACGTGCTTAAACCACTTAAATTATTAAGATTAAAGATTGTATGGACGCTCGGCTTTCTTAAATCAGCATCAACAAGTAAGACAGAATGACCTAATCTCGCAAAGGCTATAGCAAGATTAACAGATGTCACCGTCTTACCTTCTTCCTGACTCATACTTGTTATAAGGACATTTTTAGGTGGTTTGTCAGCAAATGACAATAATATTGAAGTTCTAATACTTTTATAGCTCTCTGCATATACCGACTGTGGTTCCTTTAATATTAAATCTATAATGCTTTCTTCCTTCGATTCGAGAAGCGGGATTACCCCCAAAACTGGTATACCTAATCTTTCTTCAGCATCCTCGGGTAGTTTTATCGTATTATCTATATAATCAAAAAAGAACGCCATTCCAATACCACCAAAAAGACCTACAATAATTCCGAGGAGCAGATTTAATGCCTTCCTCGGTTTCACGGGTGACTTTGGCTTTTCAGCCTTTTCAACGATCCATACATTTACAGATTGCACTTCTTCTGTAACACTCTGTTCCTTTATCCTTTTAATCAATGCGTCATAAAGTTGCCTATTAGTCTCGACTTCACGTGTAAGTACACCATATTGGATAAACTTCTCATTAAGAGAAAGTGCTTCAGCTTTACTACTTGCAAGCATTCTCTTGAGATTTTGCTCATTTGATCGTGCAAGCTCATATTCATTCTTAATCGTCCCTATAACCCTTTTAATCTCTTGTTCCTTTTTCTGCTCAAGAACTCTTAACTCTTCTTCTGCCCTTATCATAGCTGGATGCTTTTTACCATATTTTTTCGATAACTCTTCAATGTTTTGTTCTGCTTTAATTATCTGATTCCTCAAAGACTGAACCGTTGGATCAGAAGCTATTGCAGGAATCGTCTCCGCCTCTTTAATGTTTGAACCTATAGCCATAACCTTGCCATAAAGTGATTCGAGTTCCTTACGTCTTGTCTCAGCCTTTATCAATTGAGCATTAAACTCTGAAAGTTTTTCAGGTGTGATTGCAATCTTATCTTGCAATGTCACTATATCGTTTACCCTCATATACTCCTGCAAAGCCTTCTCAGCCTTTTCAAGTTTCTCCTTCTCCTCCTCAGCCTTCTTAGTCATCCATTCAAGCGAATATTTGGAAGCACTCATCCGCATCTCGAGCAATTCGTCAACATAAGCCCTCGCAACTGAATTTGCAATAACCTGTGCAAAGTCTGGATTTGTTGACATAAAACTTACATTAACAATCTTACTATTCTTCACAGGTGTAACAACCAAACCACTCGTTATAATATCCGCGAGTATCTCAGCCTTCGTCTTTTCCTTAGTATCAGCAAGTACCTTTTTTGCATCCTTAAAATATTTCTCATAAGTAGTCTCAAGCGATAGCATATTCACAACCTTTAGGGCAACTGACTTGCTTTTTATTAATTGATATTGAGTTTCGTAAAACTCAGGATCATACGGCGGATAATAAGGATACATCATAGAAAAATTATACGGCTCTACCCGTTCTATCAATACCTTAGCCGTTGCCTTATAAACAGGTGTAGTAGAGAGAGTCCCTATTAAAACTACGACAAAAACAATTGTAAAGAATGTATAAACAGTATACCTTCTTTTTTTAATAACCTTTAAATAATCTCTTAGATGTATTTCTTTTTCTTCCATCTTAGAAAAAGCTCTCGGGAACTACTATAACGTCATCAGGATAGACTGGCTCATCCATCTTCACCTTTTCAAGCACCTCTTCTTTACCGTTGATCTTCCTAATAATCTTTACCCTACCTTTTGCAGCTTTATCCGTAAAACCACCACCCATAGTAATCGCTTTTATGACAGTAGTCCCTTCTTCATATTTATAGGCATCGGGTTTTTTAACCTCACCCGTTACATAAAATAGCCCTGCCTTTGGGATGTATATGCTATCCCCCTCCATTATTTGTATATCAAGACTCGTGTCACCCTTTTCTATAAGTTTCTTTAAATCAACGGTCATAACGCTCTCTTCCTCGTCAGTAAGGTTCTTTTTTCTCTTAATGATAGCCTTATCACCTGCATTCTTAGTAAGTCCACCAGCTTCTGAAAGAAGTGAAAGGAGCGTAGTTTGCCCTGGCAAAACATAAAGACCTGGTTTGTTAACTTCACCAATTATAAATGCCTTCTTACTTCTAAACTCCTGAATAAATATACTTACTTGAGGATTTACTATATAACCATCCGATAGCAATGAAGCTATTTTCTGGCTTATCTGTGGAAGGGTAAGGCCCTTTACACTTACCTCCCCCAATAATGGAAATGTTATACTTCCTTCACCACTTACCCTTGTAATAGTCGTGAGGTCATCATGGTCATAAACTGTTATTTTTAAGACATCACCTTCGCCAACAATATAATCTTGCGCAAAAACTGCAGTATAAATGCAGAAAGTTAAAAAACTTATCAGAAATGTTATTGATACATTTCTGCTTATCCTACTCATATTAAATATTTTAACACAATTCCTTATTCATATGACAGGTTTGGGGGTCAGGTCTTGAATCTTGAATTTTAACTCCACAACATTTGTTATACCTATAAAAATGGAACAGAGGGAAGTAAATTATTATTCTCATTAGTTTCATTCACAACATTATCTGCATCAACAACTGCAATAACATGTCTCATAGCTGCATTTAAACCAGAAGTCAGTTTTACATTAAAACTTATCGCCTTTGAGGTATTAGATTTCAGACTTTTAATAGAATACTCTTTTAAAAATAAATCATCAGAGCTAAAAATGGTATCATTAGAGAGGTAAAACCTTATTTTAAAAGCAGACGAATTTGAGGTACCAGTATTCTGAACAACAAACTTACCCTTAATTGTGCATCTACTTGTTCTACCGCATGTCTGCTTAACGCTGACCCAATAACCTGTAAGATCCACAATTTTAACCTGACACATATAAATCCTCACATTATCAATGTACCATCCATCATCTGCATAGGCCTCGTCATTTCCAATTCTAAACCTAAATTTTACGTTCCTACCTGCTAATGAAGATATATTTAAACGACTCGATGTAAATCCAAAACTCGTCCCAGTATATGCATATCTACCGCTAAGGGGATTACTAGCACCTGTATATATTACTCCATCATATCCATTATTAATAATCATCGGTCCAGCATCATACCATGTTCTTCCACCATCGATGCTATATTCTACAATACCACCATCATACATAGTACTGCCTTCTGACTCAAAATCATAAGCATGCTCGAAGTGAAAATATAAAGCCGAACCTACAGGAAGCGAGACACCCTTCTTCATACTGATAGCAAAATCAGATAAAACATCAAGGTTTTCACCATACAATGAATACTTACCGCTTCTTGCATATTCTGAAGAATATAAATATTTTGGTAATACCGACATTGTAACAGGAGTTAATTTCCAATATTCTTTGCCTTCAACATCATCATAAAATATATCCACTGGTTCTCCAACATCACAAATCGGTGCTTTTGGATAAACACAATACGTTGATGTCCTATTCATCTCGGTTGCAAGTGTTGCATATCTGACATTCTCACAATCATTTTGCGTAATACCAAACCTTCCTATGAGATTCATGCACGCTTGATAAAGCGCATGATATAAATCTAAATAATCACTTCCAGATACCAACAAATGTGTTAAGGCCTCATAGTAGATTTGAGCCGCTTTAGTAAGCCCCAAACCTCTTACTGAATAACCATTAAAATATCCACCATCTGTAATCAAATAAGCAGCTTTATTTCCAACACCACTATTTATATGCACACCACCATTGTCACCAACACCACAATAATAGTAATAATCAGTCATCCTCTGAGGCTGCTCAAAAATATTAGGATTAGCCATATTTCTTGACGCCCCATACTTATCATCTTCAAAAAGATACCATCTATAACTTGAGCTATCATTACCCTTTCCATTTGTAAGGTCAATGAATTCACCCCATATATCAGAATAACTCTCATTGATTGCACCTGACTGCATAAAATAACACAAACCTGCCGTATAATCTGTAACAGCATGACCAAGTTCATGACCTACGCAATCGTCTGTAACCGTCCCGTCCCCAAGCACTATCTGTCTTTTTGTACTCGACCAGAAATCATTATCATAAGGGCAATCATCATATGACTCACAATATCTAACAGTTGCAACAAGCTCCGCACCTCTACCATCATAGCTATCCCTATTAAAATTATTCTTAAAAAAGTAATAGAAATCACCCATATATTCGTATGCTAAATCGACATCTCTAACCCCTGTTGCCGCTCCTCCTTCTACCCTCACAGGTCCATACCCTGGCAGACCCAATGCTGGGTTATTATAATTGTCATAAACCTTTCTTCTAAGTGAAGTTTCCACCATATCGAAGTGAAGCCTAATCCTCCCATTAATACCATCTACAAAAACGAGATGTCTAATCTGTTCCTGGTTTTTAGACTCTACTACAACCTTCCACACAAGATAATCCTTATTGTTCAAGAAATTAAATACGACTGGATTATAAATCATAACTACTGGTTCCTCAGCATAGAGCGATCCCATATCCTTTCTGTACCATTTTGCAACAGCATTTAATGCTATATCTTTTGCATTTGACGGATCTACAAACGGAACAATCTGAACATTTATATTAGGAACAAGTTTTGAAGTGACTGATACAATATCCTTTCTTTGATTTAGTTGGACAATAGTCTCGCCTAAAAAAACTGGTATATCATTGAAATATTGTTGATATCTAACAAATCTATCTTTATTCTCATTTGTGGTGATCTTTAATAACCTAAGCTCCTTTTCTGCATCTGAAATCCCAAATAGTTCCTTATATGATTCTATAAAAAGCTTAACTAAGTCATCATCCAAATAGTCTCTTATATAAATATCTTTACCAATTACCTTTTCTACACTCAAAGGTCGTCCATAATCCGTTTCGATAAATCTTATCTTACCAGTAAGTTCATTATATTGAATTCTAACATTGCCTTCACTACAATCCTTCAATGACTTAACCAATATATTAGTCTCATTATCGTCTATGCTTTTTGAAAAAACCGAAGTCGGTAATAGCAATATAATTATCAAAATAAGTATATTCATAAACTAACTCCTAATAAAATTTTACTTAAAGTCACACAAATGTCAATATCAGATCATTATTTCAGTCTCAACTTGATTAAAAACATACATTTCTATAGACTATAAATCGTTAAATATGTTTATATTCCTTGAGAAATGACATACAAGTTTAGAAAAGTAAGTCCCGAAGACTCAAAATCAATAATTGATATATTTAATTTTTACATCGAAAATAGTTTCTCTGCATTCCCTGAGAAAAAGGTTAGCTATGATTTTTTCAACGTATTCCTTGAATTATCTCATAATATGCCTTTTTACATAGTAGAGAATGAAAATAAAGAAGTAATCGGATTTGGACTCCTATATCCCTACGACAGGATAGATGCCTTCTCTGGTGCTGCACAGATTTCGTATTTCATACTTCCTGAATATACAGGAAAGGGGATTGGAACTAAACTGCTTGATACCCTTATATCTGATGCAAGAAAACTTGGAATTCACACATTACTTACAACCATATCTTCACTAAATGTGAAAAGTATAAACTTCCATCTAAAAAATGGCTTTGTAATCTGTGGATACTTTAAAAAGGTTGGCATAAAAAAGGGCAATGTTTTTGATATTGTTTGGATGCAAAAATTTATCTAATCATCTTGCCTTTAGACAACGATATCTTCTATAATCTTTTGCCATGAGACAAAAAGTTACAATAATCGGTGCAGGTAACGTTGGAGCAACTACCGCTATGATGATAGCTCATTCAGGTATAGCGGATGTGGTCCTATTCGACATAGTAGAAGGTATGCCTCAAGGTAAGGCACTTGACATAGCAGAATCATGTCCTTTATGGAATTCTTCCTCAAAGATTAAAGGTACAAATACATATGATGATATAAAAGGCTCCGATATTATTGTTATCACAGCAGGTCTTGCCAGAAAGCCTGGAATGTCAAGAAGTGATCTCTTGCATGCGAATGCAAATATTGTAAAAAACATCTCATTAGAGATTGCTAAAAGAGCGAAAGACGCAATAATAATTGTTGTCACAAACCCTATGGATGTAATGGCACAACTTGTTTGGAAAACAACCGAATTCTCTTGTAAGAGAGTTATGGGTATGGGTGGGGTATTAGATTCTTCAAGATTGATATACTTTATATCGAATGAACTTGATATCTCACCAACAGATATCGAAGCAATTGTGCTCGGTGGTCATGGTGATGATATGGTTCCATTGTCAAGATTCACAACGGTAAAAGGTATTCCCCTGGCAGAGATTATATCTAAAAAGAAGATTAAAAAATTAATAGAGAGAACAAGACATGGTGGCGCTGAGATAGTTTCACTTCTCAAAACGGGAAGTGCATACTATGCCCCTGCATCTTCTACATTCCATATGATAAAGGCTATAATACTTGATGAAAAAAGGATGCTACCCTGTGCAGCATTCCTTAATGGTGAATACGGATTTAAGGATGTTTATATGGGTGTCCCAGTTATACTCGGTAAAGATGGGGTAGAAAAAATCATAGAAATTAAATTAACAAAAGAAGAAAAACAGGCCTTCAGAAAATCCTATGAATCAGTAATAAAACTAATAAAACAATTAGAAATTTAACCTAATCCTATGGAGGTATTATGGAAAGAACTTTATCAATCATAAAACCAGATGGAGTAAAAAAGAATCTAATCGGTGAAGTCATTAGAAGATTCGAACAGAATAACTTAAAAATTATCGCTATGAAGATGATTAAGATGTCGATAGATGAAGCAAAGGGATTTTACATTGTTCATAAAGAAAAACCTTTTTACAATAGCTTAACAAGATTTATGTCTGAAGGTCCTATTGTTGTAATGGTTGTTGAAGGTGAAAACGCAATAAAAAAAGTACGGAAGATAATGGGCGCAACGAATCCAAAAGATGCCTTACCAGGCACTATAAGGGCTGACTTTGCAGATGATATTGAACACAATATAGTTCATGGTTCTGATTCAAAGAAATCAGCCTCCTACGAAATACCCTATTTTTTCTCCAACATAGAGATACACAGCTAATTAAACGGGGTCAGGTCTTGAATCTTGAATTTTAACCTTACCCTTATTCACTTATCCCCATGATATTCCCCTAACCACATTCAACATAATTGTTGACTAACAAATAAAAATTAATCAGAATAGTTTATTCAAATAAACAAAAATTAGGAGATTTAAAATGATAGGATTTATTGGCGGTGGGAACATGGCAGAAGCAATGATAAAAGGGATGCTTCAGAGCAATATTAAAGACATAATTGTCTCTGAGCCAAGAGCCGAAAGACGAGACTATCTTACTAACACTTATAAGATAAAGACGACCTTCGATAATAAAATGACCGTAAAGTTATCTGACATTATAATCCTTGCAGTAAAGCCACAAAATATGGAAGAAGTTCTCGATGAGATTAAAGAATCTTTAACAGACGAAAAGCTAATAATATCAATCGCAGCAGGTATAACTCTATCATATCTGAACTCAAAACTTAACAAATCAAAAATAATCAGGGTTATGCCTAATACACCTGCCTTAGTTCAAGAAGGAATGTCAGTATTATCAATGCAAGAATGTATACACAATAAAGAAATGGACGTAGTAAGAAGCATCTTCATGTCCATCGGTAAGGTATTAGTCTTACCTGAAAAATATATGGATGCGGTGACCGCCTTATCAGGTAGTGGCCCTGGATTTTTAGCTTACTTCGTCGAATCAATGATAGAAGGTGGGATAAAGGTTGGACTTGATAAAACAATTGCCTCTGAACTTGCTATTCAAACCTTTATAGGCACTGCGAAATTACTTGAGACAGGGTTACAACCTACAAAGTTGAGAGAAATGGTAACATCACCTGCGGGAACAACTGCCGAGGGACTAAAAGTTTGTGAAGAAAAAAATCTAAAAGATATTATAATATCGGTCATCGAAGCAGCAACGAGAAGGTCTAAAGAACTTGGAAAGGTGTCATAAATGTTCATACTTAGTAACTTACTTATAGCATTAGCCCGCATTTTAGACATTATCCTTACGGTCTATATGTGGATTATCATTATTTCTGCACTCCTAAGTTGGGTAAACCCAGATCCTTATAACCCAATTGTAAGATTTTTACGTGCTGTTACAGAACCCATTTTGATGCCTATAAGAAGAAGGATAGGTTTCGGACTGGGAATAGATTTCTCTCCGATGATTATAATAATTTTAATATTATTTATAAAATATTTTGTTATACAATCTTTGATAGAGCTTGCCTATAAATTGAAAGGAGGCATTTTATTATGAGAATTACACCGCTTGAAATCCAGCAAAAACAATTTCCAATGAAATTCAGAGGGTTTGATGTAGAGGAGGTTTATTCATTTCTCGAGATAATAAGAGAGGAGATGGAGGACCTTTTAAGAGAAAACGCTTCATTAAAAGAGCATATACAGAGGCTTGAAAGTCAGTTAAAAGATTATAGAGAAATGGAAACAACACTCCGCCAAACCCTCTTAACAGCACAACAAATGGTAGATGAATATAAAGCTAATGCAAAGAAAGAAGCCGAACTCATCATCAAAGAAGCAGAATTAAAGGCTGATTCAATGATAAAAGAGGCACAGGAGAAAGTCATAAAGATTCATGAGGATATTGTAGACCTTAAAGGCATTAGAAGACATTTTAAAGAAGAACTAAGAAGATTAATAGAAGGTCATTTGAAGATGCTCGACTTTGATAAGGAAAGAGAGGAAGAGGGAGGAGAAAAGAAAGAAGAAGAATGAAATATTCTGCCTTGAAAGGCATACATGATATATTCCCACCAGAGATATACAAATGGCAGAAGGTTGAGTCTTTAGCAGAAAAAGTATTTACATCATATGGCTTCCAGGAGATAAGACCACCAATCATAGAATCCACAGATATATTTACAAGAAGTATAGGAGAAACCACAGACATAGTTGAAAAAGAGATGTATACCTTTTCTGACAAAGCAGGTAGGTCAATAACCTTAAGGCCAGAAGGGACAGCCCCTGCTGTTAGATGTTACGTTGAAAATCACCTATATAATATGCCAGCGCCTCAAAAATTTTTTTATTCCGGTCCAATGTTCAGATACGAAAGACCACAAGCTGGTAGATTCAGACAATTTTACCAGATTGGAGTTGAAGCCTTTGGAATCTCAGACCCCAAGATTGACTCAGAGATTTTATTAATGTTAAACAACTTCTTTGAAAGCCTGAGTATAAATAACATTAACATCCAGATTAATTCAATAGGATGTGAATTATGTAGACCTAACTACAAAAAAGCATTAAAAAATTACTTTTCGGATAAATTTAATGAACTTTGTAGTGATTGTAAAAGAAGGTATGAAGTAAATCCCCTCAGGATACTTGATTGTAAAATTAATAGCTGTATTAATTTAAGAAAAGACGCCCCACGCGTCATAGATTTTTTATGTCCAGAATGTAAAGACCACTTCACTAAATTACAAAATTACCTTATCCTGAGTAACATCAAATTTACTGTTAATCCGGATATGGTTCGCGGGCTCGACTATTATACAAGAACAACCTTTGAAGTTACGTGTGAAAATCTTGGATCTCAAAACGCAATAGCAGCCGGAGGAAGATATGACAAACTTGTAGAAGAATTTGGTGGCCCACCTACACCTGCAATAGGATTTGCAATAGGTATGGAAAGACTAACGTCAATAATACAAATACCTGATAAAGATATACCGACACCAATGGTCTTTATTGCAGCAATCGGTGATGATGCCGAGTTAAAAGCCCTACAAATAAGCCAGAAACTGAGAAGAAACGGATACTGGGTTGAACTCAGCTATAAAGGTCAATCTCTCAAAAGCCAGATGAGAAAAGCTGATAGAATCAAGTCTAAAATCGTTTTTATCATTGGCGATGAAGAGTTAAAAACAGGAAAGTTAAAATGGAAAAGCCTATACGATGGAATAAGCGGAGAGATTTCCTTTAACGAGATAGAAGACTTTATAAAAGCATTTAACCAACAACATCAAGTTCCCTCAACCTAAATCTCACTCCTAAATCCTTTGCAATCTTTTCACACTTATTTACATCCACCCCAGGATAATCTACAACAGTAACAATAACCTCATTTATATATTTCTTTGATTCCTTAATAAATTCAATAACACCCTTGAAGGCATCTTTAAAAACAGGTTTACATATCTTATTATATGTCTCTTCATCATGCGCATCGAGGCTAATGGATATCTTATCTACAATATCTTTTAACTCAGGAAGTATATTCCTTTTATGTATTAAATTGCCATGTCCATTCGTATTAACTCTAACGATGCCTCCATTCTGTTTTATCCATCTTGCAACATTTTTTATAGTATCCAACCTCAAAAACGGTTCCCCATAACCACAAAATACAATCTCTTTAAAACTCTTCGGATTGCCTATTGCCCTTTTTAAATCTTCTTCATTAGGCTCCTTTGAAAGCCTGAGATTATACCCTTTGACATAATCTGTATGAAAACGAACACAAAAAACACAACTATTAGTACATTTATTCGTAATATTTAAATAAAGACTGTCTCTTATTTTATAAGCGATAACTCCTTCTTCTTCAATTTCACCAATCTTAAAAATCCTTTTTGCATTAAGTGTAGTTATCCTTGCTACATCTTCCGTTGAGATATTCCTTAAACCAGCGATAATCTTTGCAGTATGAACAAGAAATGAAGGTTCATTCCTTCTACCCCTATATGGCTCAGGGGTAAGATATGGCGAATCAGTCTCGATGAGTAAGCTATCGTCAGGAATTAACTTTGCAATTTCTCTCAATCTATTTGCATTTTTAAATGTTACTGGTCCAGCAATAGATATCAAAAAACCCATAGATATTGCTTCTTTTGCCATCTCATAATCACCAGAAAAACAATGAAAGACACCTTTATCTACACCTGATGATTTAACAATATCTATTGTATCCCTTTTTGCATCTCTACTATGGATTACGACAGGCAATTTTAGTTCCTTAGATAACAACAATTGTCTTTCGAATACTTCCCTTTGTTTCTCCCGAGGCGAATTATCATAATGATAATCAAGACCAATCTCACCAATAGCGACTACTTTGCTCTCTTTCGAAAATTCAATAAGCCTCTTATAAAATTCCTCCGTAAAATCCTTCGCATCATGTGGATGTAATCCAATAGTCGAATATACACAATCATACTTCTTTGAAATCTCAATTGCCTTTGAATTACTTTCGATGTCTGAAGAGATTGTTATAATACTTGAAATACCGTTATCGATAGCCCTTTTTATAACATCATCCCTATCATTATCAAACTCCTCCATTTCAAGATGGCAATGAGTATCTATTAATGAGAAAGCAGTAAAGTATTTTTTCCCCTCTTCCGAATCCTTAAGCACCAAATTTTTTAAGCCTACCTGAGTTCGCAAGGGCTAATGTCATTAGATTGACACTTGAAAAAATCCCGAGTTCACCTTTAAGACATTCTCTCTCATCAAAAGACATACAAGTTCTACCAAGTACATATCTCGAATACAGTAAAATAGGCACTGGATGCCAGCTATGACCCTTAATAATAGAAGGGGTTGAATGATCACCAGTTATAATTAAAACATCAGGTTTAAGATTTAAAATTTCTGGTAATATACTATCGAACTCCTCAATCTTTCTAACCTTTCCCTCAAAATTACCATCCTCACCGTACGAATCTATCTTTTTGATGTGAACAAAAAAGAAGTCATAATCATTATATTTCTGCTTCAGGAATTCTATCTCCTCCCTAATATCACCTTCGACATTCGGAGCTTCCATCCCAATTAAACGTGCAAGACCGCGATACATTGGATAAACAGCAATACAAAGAGGTTTTAAATTATAAATCTTGTCGAATTGAGGAATATCAGGAACCTGAGAAAACCCCCTCATCAATACATAATTCGCCTTTGGTTGTTCTCTAAGATATTCGACTATTTTACCTATCAATTTTGTTACTACTTTTGCAACACTCTCTGCTTGAATTGTTTCTGGAATAACATCTAAAGGTCTCTTTCCTTCAGCTTGAGGATCTGTATCTTTAATCCTTGCAGCATCTTTTGGTAATGGCATCGGAAACCTTAATACTGCTGCAAATCTATGTTCCATACCCGGTGCAAATATAACCTCAACATCGCCAATACTTCTAATCTTCTCTTGCAAACTCAAGGTTAATAATCTACTCTCTTCAGTTGGTATCCTACCTGCACGCCTGTCTTTAACCACACCATTCTCTACAGTTGCATAATTCACCCTTATAGCTACATCCGTCTTTCTTAACTCTATACCAAGCCCAAGAGCTTCAAGAACTCCTCTACCAATCTGATATTCAATTGGATCATAACCAAAAAGGGCAAGATGTCCAGGCCCACTCCCAGGGGTTATACCGTAGCCAACTGGCACATGAAGACCACATGCAGATTCAAAAGCTAATCTATTTAAATTTGGTTTATTAGCAGCTTCAAGTTCTGTTCTACCATTAATTGGCAGACCTCCAAGACCATCAAGAACTACAAACAATATCTTCCTATCATTCTTTTGAACTATACCTTTAATTAAATCTTGCACAGTAACTAATTATACTCTAAAACGTGCAGTGGTTTCACGCAGAATCTCAGCTGTTGTTGAAAGCTGGCTTGCAGACGCTGCAAGTTCCTCTATTGAAGCGGTTTGTTCATCAGAAGATGCAGACGCCTCAGATGCAGAAGAAGCTGTTTCACTCGCAGAAGCAGCAATATTTTCAATCTGTTTGACTATATTCTCAATCTGTGATGCTATACCTACAAACTCCTGTGAAACATCTTCTATCAGTTCTACGCTCGTCCTCATCTCTTCTTTAGCTTCTTCTGATGACCTAACAGCTTCACTCGTCTCTTCTTGGACCTCTTTAACAATCTTTGCGATTTCTTTTGCAGAGTTTGCAGAGCTCTCAGCCAGTTTTCTAATCTCATCAGCTACAACAGCAAAACCATGGCCTGACTCACCTGCACGTGCCGCCTCTATAGCAGCATTAAGTGAAAGTAGATTTGTCTGGAAAGCAATCTTTGTAATTACACCAACAATCTTATTTATCTCGGAAGAACGAGAAGCAAGGCCTTTCATAGCACCTACTGATTTTTCAGTTGCAGATTCGAGTAATCTCGTCTTTTCGGCAAGTTTCTTCATCAATTCTCTACCCTTTCTTGCAGATTCATTCGCAACCTGTGTTGCATTTGAAGCCTGTTGTGAACTCTCAGCAACTGAGGAAGTAGCACCTGAGATCAGAGAAACAGCTGAAGAAAGTTCTGTTAACGCACGAGTGGATTGTTTTGAGACAGTTGCAAGCGCATTAGCAGAGCTTGCAAGAAAATCAGCCTGTTCCCTAATCTTTAAAATCATATCCCTCAAAGATTTAATCATGGCATTAGTTGCCTTACCAAGCTGATTGATTAAATCATCACCAGTATCCTCGTTTGCACTAACAGTGAGATCTCCCTCAGCAACCTGCTGTAAGATATAAAAATAATCTGTTAAAGCCATTGCAAGATTCATAGAAGATGAATGTAATTCTTCAGAAGTATTACGTAGATGCTCAAGCATATGATCAAACCCGATAGCGAGTTTATCTTTATCAGAACGGATATGCACCTCTACATTAAGATTGCCCTTCTTTACTTCTTCCATACAGTCAGAAAGTTTTCTGTATTCATCTATCATATTATTTGTTATCTTACCAAGCTGATTTAAAAGGTCATCCCCTGTATCTTCAGATGCCCTCACGTCAAGATTACCAGATGCAAACTCAGTAATAACATTAAAGTAATCAGTCATGCCAAGTGCTAAATTCATTGAATTTGTGTGTAATTCTTCCAAGCTCTTCTTTAAATTCTCTACCATCTTCGCAATCGCGTTGCCAAGGACATCCTTTTGAGAACGTACTTTGACCTCCGTTTCTAAATCACCAGATGCTATTTTATCTGCAGTTCTTGAAAGCTCATTTAATGACGACACCATTCTGTAAAATGCATTCTGTAGCTTATAAATCTCATTATCCGTCTTTTCCCTATATTGAATATCAGATATGTCGGGGAGCTCACCACTTGCAATTGCTTCAGATATCCTTGTAATCTTTTTAAGTGGATTTACAGTGCTTTTTGTAAGAACTACAGCAATAAATAATAAAAAAACAAGTGTAATAACAATAATGCCCTTAGATACAGCCTTCTGATACCTTATAGATTCCTCAGATTCGAGCTTATACTTCAAATAAAGGCCTGCTATCCCACTCATAAAATCATCATAAACCTTCATAAGCTCGGGTAATTGAATCTGTCTAATATGCAAAGACAGCCGTTCTGCTTCTGCATAATTACCACCTTCAATAGCTTTTACAACATTCGCACCCGATAGATGGAGTTTTTTATGTGGTTCTTCAAGAGACTTAAAAACACCTTCAAGTTCAGGTGGTGCCTTATAAGAATAATACCATTCTCCAAAAGGACATTTTGATGGATCTAATTCTCCTTCAAATTTTGACTTTTTTCTAACTGCTTCTCTTAATGCATCAACCCACCTATGATGGTTTAATTGCATCTCCCTAAGTTTTTCTTTTAATTCAATAAGTTCATTCCTCTGATTCTGTATCTTATGAACCTTATCTATTCCATACTGCCATAATATCCCAAGCACCAAAACAACGATAAAAAAGGCACCGAAACTTAAGAAAAGTTTTCTACCTATAGATAGGTCCTTTAAAAAACTCATCCTACCTTTTATCCTGAGTGCAGATTAAAACTGTTTAAAATTGTATCTGACACCGCTTCTTTCCTTCTCCCTCTTCTCTTAGCCACAAAAGAGTTTTTTTCGTCCTCTCACACCATTGTTTAATATCTTTTTCAAATGTCGGACAATCGGCAATAACTTCGAGGACATCTCCTGGCTTTAGTTCAGCAGATTTCGCTGCTATTCTTAAAACGGGTTGAGGACACTTGAGACCCATACAATACAAATTTACTACTGCCATAATCTTACCTCCTTTTTTTGACCAATTATTTAATTTCACGCATAATATTTCCATAACTATCATAGATAATAATTTCTAAATAAGACTTTTTTGAAATCATGTGCGTTGCACAGGCTAAACATGGGTCATAAGCACGAAATGCCATCTCTATCATATTTAATAAACCCTCTGAGACCTCACCATTTCTAATCAAACTCTTTGCTGCCTTATCAATCGACATACAAATAGCAGCAGAATTATTTTGTGTTGCTACTATGAGATTTGCTTCCTCAATAATACCATTACTATCAGTTTTATAATGATGTATAAGAGTTCCTCTTGGCGCTTCAACCACACCAAAACCTTCCTCAGGGGTAGAGGTTGGTATATTCCTAATATCAGTACCCGTTAACTCCTTATCTTCAGAAATCTCAAGCATTCTTTCAGCAGCGTAGAGAGCTTCTATAAGCCTCGCCCAGTGAAATACAAGTGTATTATGAACAGGTTTACCACCCAGAGTCTTATACATCTTCTCATATGCCTCATTTGCAAGTGGGGTTGCCATTCCTTCGGAAACATTAAGACGTGCTAAAGGTGCTACCCTGTATACACCGCTATCAATACCATCTATAAATCCTCTCCAACCTATAGATTTAATATAATTATATTTGATATAACTCCAGGGTTCAACGTGTTCTGCGATATAGTCAAGATATTTATCAACTTTAAACTTCGATACCTCTACACCTTTAGGCGAGCAAATCCTAATGTCCCCATCATAAAAATTTACCTTATTATCTTTATCGACAAGCCCCATATAATAAGTCTCATGTTTATAAATATCACCAAGTATCAGCTCGAGATAATCCTTGTTCTTCAAAACAATATCACCAAATAGTTTCAAAGAGAATAAGGCAAAATCAACACATCTCTTCGCAATATCCATTATCTTCTTCCTATCGTCTTCTGATAACCCCTTAGAAACCCCACCTGGAAGTCCGCATACAGGATGTATGACCCTCCCTCCAATCAGTGAAATAATCTCACGACATTCTCTCCTTATCTTAATAACTTGACTTGCTATCTCAAGTCCTACCTTGGATATAACACCAAGTATGTTCCTTTCAGAAGGGTCTGCTTTAGGACCTACAACAAAATCTGGCCCACCAAGGAAATAGAAATGAAGATTATGGTCTTCAAACATAAAAGCAGAATACATGAGTTCCCTTATATTTTTAGCTACTTGTGTCGGCTCAACCTTATAAAGAGAATCAAGCGCTTTCGTTGAACATATGTGATGTGCCGTAGGGCAAACACCACAAATCTTAGGCGTTATCCGCGGCATCTCTTCCGCAGGCCTTCCCCTTGCAAAGACTTCGAACCCTCTTAATTCTGGAACTTGGAAGTAAGTTCTTGATACGTTACCTTCTTCATTAAGGAATATCTCTATCTTTCCGTGTCCCTCAAGCCTTGTTATTGGGTCAATAGTAATCTTTCTGCTCATATTAATATAATCTCTTCCTCCTCAACATAGATGAAGGTAACGAATAATAATAAAATATCCCAGCAGGGTCAACTATTGAGTCTATAACCTTTCTGATCTCCACCTCATCTTTTGCATCTATTATTGAGGACAAGGCAGATAAGAATTTAGCGCCTTGATCAATTACTCTGCTTACAGGTCCAAAGCAACCACGACATGGCATGTTAACATTGATACATCTCTGGCCACATCCATCTCTCGTTGCAGGGCCTAAACAAATAATACCTTGATTTAGAAAACAGACTTTTTCATCGAGATTCGTTAAATGAACCCTTTTAATCTCTTTTATTAGTGAGACATCAGGTTTTGAATCTCTCCTCACGCAAGACTCACACAATGCCTTATCTGGTGCGAGCACACTACCCTTTTCTGGTAAATTATTATTAAGAATATTTTTTATTGCACTAAACACGATATCAGGTGGAGGTGCACATCCTGGGATGTAATAATCAACATCTATGACCTGGTCTAATGTAAATACTGTATCATAAAATTCAGGAAGTTCCAATTCTCCTTCAGGCATTTCTATACTCTTAAGCGGTAAGATTCTATCTTTATTATCTACACTTGGAGCAGAAAAATATACCCAGTCAAATATCTCTTTCCTATTAGTAAAATTTGCAAGCCCTGGTGTACCACCAATATGAGCACACGACCCAAATGCTACAACAAGATTGGATTTTCTCCTTAACAACCTTGAGATCTTTTCTTGTTCTTCAGTCCTTATCGCACCATTTATGAACGAAACTGCTATCTCGCCATCGTTTAACTTTTCTATATCCTTTATCTTAAAATCAAGCGCGACTGGCCACAATACAAACTCTACTGCATCGACAACTTGGAGTATGTTTTCAGCAAGATCCACTACAGCTTCTTCACATCCACCACATGATGCACACCAATAGATAGCAATCTTGGGTTTATTTTTTCCCATATAATTATCTTATATTCATTTTAAATTCAAAGGACCAAGCTTCCTTATATTCTTGACCATCTCATTGATTACATCAACAAATCTATCAGACTCAGTCGCAGAAACCCAATCGAGTTTTAACCTATCCTCTTCAATACCAAACTGCGTCAAAACCTTTTTTAAAAGCATATAACGTCTTAAAGCCTTATAATTTCCTTCCTTATAATGACAATCTCCTAAATGACACCCAAGGATGATTACTCCATCAGCACCAGATGTAAATGCCTTCAAGATGAATTCAGGATCTACCCTACCGGTACACATAACCCTTATAACGCTCACATTCGGCTCATAAACCTTCCTTGATGTCCCTGCAGCATCCGCACCTGCATAAGAACACCAATTACATAAAAAACCGACTATCTTTGGCTCAAAAATCTCTATTTTAAAACCTCCTCAATCTCTGCAAATATCTGCTCACGTGTAAAATGTCTTCCCTTAATAGCAGAACTTGGACATGCCGACACACAGGTACCACAACCTTTACATAAAACCTCATTTATCATTGCAACCTTTTTATTAATATCGAAATTTATTGCCTTATATGGACATAAACCGATACATATCTTACATCCTGAACATGCATTTTCATCAACTTCAGCAACAATAACCTCAATATCAAGCTTTCTTCCAGGTACAAGAGTAGAAAGAATCTTTCCTGAAGCCGCTCCCGCTTGCGCAATAGTACTTTGTATATCTTTAGGACCTTGACAACAACCAGCAATTAAAATACCCTCTATGTTAGTATTAACAGGAGAAAGCTTATTATGAATCTCTGCAAAAAATCCATCATCCCCCAAATTTACGTTAAGAATACTCGAAAGGGTCTTCGTATCTGACGATGGGATTATTGCAGGGCAAAGAATTACCATATCAACATCAATTTGATTTTGCTTATTATTTATATCTTTAAAACTTAAAGTTATCCTATCACCACTCTGTTTTATTACAGTATTTGAAGGTTCTTTAGTTTGTATAAAATCAACTGAAGGGGTATCCTTAACAGAATCAAGGAAGGTTTGATTATCTTTACCTGGAACGCACCAATCACTAAATATTTGATAAACCTTTGATTCTGGCAATTGCTTCTTTATCATGTGAACAAATTTCAATGCGTATAGACAACAGACACTCGAGCAATAATTTTTATACCTTTTATCCCTGCTTCCAATACAATGTACAATAGCAAATGATTCAGGTTTTTTAGAATCTTTCATTAATAGCTTCCCACTGTTTGGACCAGTTTGAGAAAGCAGCCTTTCGAATTCAAGACTTGTATATACCTCTGGTATCTCACCGTACCCCAAATTAGAAATAACGGAAGGATCAAAAAGTTCAAACCCTGTTGCAATAATTATAGCACCGACATGCCTCTCTATTATCTCGTCTTTCGCCTCATAATCGATAGCATCAAATGGGCACGATTCCTTACATAAAGTGCATAAATTACTTCTTTGACTCGTTAAATCCTCATACTCTTTTTTAGTTATTAATCCAAGCTCACACGCCTCTTTATATTTTTGAAACTCATCATCGTTTTTAAATCTTAGACAATTTCTAATATCTATCACAGGCACATTCGGTAATGCTCCTGTATATGGTAAATAAATAGCCTTCCTTTTACTTAAATTGTAATCATATTCATTATTAACGCTAACAGGACATCTTTCAAGGCATGCACCGCAACCAATACACCTTTCATGGTTAACGAAATGCGCACCCTTTTTTATCTTCACTACGAAATTTCCTAAAAAACCTAAAACCTCTTGAACCTCACTCAATGTCAGTAACTCAATGTTTTCATGATGTAAAACCTCATCCATCTTTGGCTCAAGCATACAGCTTGCACATTCCATCTTTGGAAAAACATCTTCATAACGAGCAACCTTTCCACCTATGAAGGAATTTTTCTCAACCAGATAAACCTTCCTACCTGAATTTGCAATCAATAAAGAAGCTTCCATACCAGCAGGTCCCGCCCCGATAACAAGTACATCATTGTTACAATCAATCTCTTTCTTATCGAGTGGCTCTTGTAACTCAATTCTTCTAATAGCCGCTCTAATATAAGCCTCAGATTTCTTTGTAGCCTTCTCTTTATCTGTAGTCACCCATGCAACCTGTTCTCTTACATTCACCATTTGGAAAAGATAAGGATTTAAGCCGGCTTTCTGGATTATATTTCTAAAAGTTTTTTCATGCTCTTTAGGTGAGCAAGCAACAATTATAATCCTTTCAGGATTTTCCTTCTTAATATCTTCTGTTAAAAAATCCTTCCCTTCTACAGAACACAAAAGCCTATGAGTTTTCACATAAGATACATTATCAAGGTGGGATACATAATCGATGAGTCTTTCAAAATCTATATAATCAGATATATTACTACTACAACTACATAAATAAACGCCTATCCTTCCCCTCATCTTTTTTAATAAATATTTAGGGTTAATAATTTCAATCTCTTAACCTTCTTTAACAAATGTAATTATAAACTTATTCGTTATATATATGTCAACAAATATTTAATTACTTGTTACGTAAATATCATTTATGTACACATGGGAAACTATTTATGCATAAAATAATGCAGATGTTGCGAAAAATTTTATTTTCCTCACCCAACAACATCCTTTTAAATAAATCAATAAACGCAATAAACGCAATTAACGCAATGAACGCTACAAACGCTATTGACGCTATAACGATGGCAATAACTCAATTTTTGAAACAAAATAAACTACCTTTTATACAGATTTATAGTTTATAGTGTATTGTTATGTAGTTATTTATTTTATATCTGAGGCTTACGCTTCGACTTCAGCCTCAGTAGAAAAGACCCGTGATTTTGTTTCATAAATTGAGTTATTGCCTGTTAACCCTTCATCCATATATTAAACCTAATATAGTGCAGATGTTGCGAGAAGATTTATTTTTCGATACCTTAAGTAGCGTCTATGCATAACCTCATGAATATCCTTATTATCACTTAACAAACACATTATAAGCACACTATTCAGTTTCTCCAATAGTCCCATCGAGTTAAATAAATCTTCGAGCAATATCTGCACTATATACCCAGCCTTTTTTACGCCCTGTACTCTGCGCTTTTATTGAACGCTATAAACGCTACAAACGCAAAAAACGCAATAAACTCTATAAATTCCAGTCGCAAAGGCGACTAACTTCCAGTACCGCTATGCGGTACTCAATTCCAGACCTGCAGAGCAGGTCTCACTTCCAATGCGAAGCATTAAACTTGACAAACCCTATAAACGCTATAAACGCAATTAACGTTATAACTCATAACTCATGTGCTATATTTAAAGGTATCTGCATGTTTCAACTCCTATGTTGTAAAATACTAAAATGGATTTAAACTTATTTAGAGAGATCGGTAAAACACTTTTACACGAAATAAGCAAATCTAAAAGATTAGACAAGATTCCTATAAGCGTTGGAGCTTCAGGAGATAAAACCTATCCTATAGATAAACTTTCGGAAGACATCATAATATCATATCTCGAAAAAACAGGCGAACCACTCACCATCATCTCTGAAGAACTTGGGATAAAAGATATTTCAGGTGGGGGTAAGAGAGTAATAATAGACCCTATAGATGGTAGTAGAAACGCCATAGCAGGGATACCTTTTTTTTGTACTTCAATAGCAGTTTCCAATGGTAGGTCAATAAAAAATATAGAATATGCATATATAATCAACCTAATAAATGGTGATGAATTCTGGGCAGAGAAAGGTAAAGGTTCATTCTTAAATGGGGAAAAAATAATTACACAACAAGATGATATACTTTATTTAACAGCTTTTGAGGCTCAGTCCCCTTCTACAGATATTCAACCCTTAATCCCTTTATTTAAGGCATCTCGAAAAGTAAGATGTTTTGGTGCAATAGCGCTTGACCTATCGTATCTCGCTTCTGGTTCCATCAGCATCTTCGTCTCACCATCACCTTCAAGAGGCATTGATTTTGCGGCCGGTATCCTATTAGTTAAAGAAGCAGGTGGCACTGTGACTGATTTAAAAGGGAGAGAGATAGAAGATATCGAAATAAGTATACACAGATCCACAGACCTTCTTATAGGTGGTAACAAAAGATTACATAAAAAAGCATTAAGCCTCCTCAACATTGAGGCAAAAAATTGAAAGGTGATAAGTGTTAATTTTTTATTAAAACACTTACCACCTTTTCCCCATCTTTTAGATCTAAATTTTCTATTCTAATAAATCTTACTGCGACTCTAAAACAAAACGTTTGTTAAGTGGTTGAACTGGCCTATTATTCTCAAACCCCATTACTGACTTGAATTTTTCAATCTGCTCAGCGGAAACCTCGATTGGAGTGGTCATAACACTCCAGTTTACCCCCTCCGTACAGGGTGGTGTTGTTAAAGAACCATAATAATGATAATATTTTTGATTCTTTGGCAGTAGCCCAGACGGATTTATCGAAATATTACTGACTATGTTTTCTTTGTCAATTTCTTTTGGGATATTATCCCAAATCACTTGTATTAATTTATTTGGTTGTCCTTTTTTCATAAACACTCCAACAACCGCAATCTCATCCCTATCATTCTTATGAACAAGGTGCAATTCCATGTCATAGAATTGACCTTTCACTGTATGTTCACTTGGAGCATGGAAGTGGAATTGCACAAGTTTGTATTCCTGACCATCTATTGTAACAGTACTACCTGGCTCGCAATTTACCTGTATAGAATGCCCATTGTTAATAACCTTTAAAGGAATATCCTTATAAGAAAATACAATCTTATCAAGAACAGTTTTATATGTCTTTGAAAAATCTATCGGTGACTGTGAAGTCCCTTTCCCACATGCAGCAAATTCAGGCTTTAAATTTCCCCAATTCGCTGGTGCACCCTCACCAGTATATCCCCAATGTATCTCGTGTTTAACTTCAGCAGGCTTCTCCGCTGGTTTTTCTGTAGGCTTACAAGAAAATACAAAGCTTATCAATAAAATAGATAAAATAATACAAATAGACTTCTTCTTCATATCTTCCTCCTTCTCTTAAAGATTAAAAGTTATTACCCAATTAGATAATGACAAAGATATTCATTTTTTACTTCAAATTACAACATAGTCTATTATCACCCCCCTTGAGCTGATTTATTGGTAAATGATTATACAGTTAAAAATAATCCTAAGGCAAGCAATTTAAAAGGTCACATAAAACAGAGGCGGACTTTGAATCTTGAAGATTCAAAGTCTGCCCATTTTATAAACATCCTATCTTATAATCACTTCAATACCAAGTAATTTTTCTTTAATTGCGCTCTCAATGCATCTATTATCACAATTAATGCAAGGGCCTACACAATTTATTACAACTTTTTTTTCGTCTACCTCAACAAGTTCTGCACAGCTATCATGAGCTGAAAGAATGCAAGACAATCCATCGAGTATATCTTTTACTTTTTTCTCAATTGTATTTTCCATTCGTTTAATATAACAAAATCTTTTTTCAAAATATATTTAAAATTATTTGAATTTGCCTTAAGAGTGCTCTCTCAGTGACCACAACCACCAATATGTGTATGTCCGGGACAACAATGTTGCGCTGTAAATTCAGGCAATTGCTTTGACTTAATCATTTTGATATTCTCCTTTATAGTAGGTGCTACAGCCTTAAAAACCTTTATACCCATCTGATTCAATTTACTTAAAGCTCCCATACCTATGCCTCCTACCACAACAGCGTCGACCTTCTCATTATTGAGAGCTTTTAATGGATTACATGCACCGTGAGCATGATGCTTGTCATTATTTGAAATTACTTTAATTTCGTTGGTCTTTGCCTCAACAACCATGAAAGCCGGAGCTGAACCAAAATGTCCATAAACCTGACTTTCAAGCCCTTCATCTTTTTCAATAGGAAAACAAATTTTCATATTCTTACCTCCTCATAAAATTTATTTATTATTTTCTATTTTTAGAGCTTTGCCTTTTAATAAAGACTCTGCTACTTTCCTGCGTGCTTCACGCAGAATTCTTCCAAAAGTCTGACGAGAAACCTTCATTTTCTGAGCTGCATCTTCATGATATAAGCCTTCATAATCAGCAAGCCTCAGAGCTTCAATTTCGTCAATATTAAGAACCACTTCTTCAAGTTCGGTCATGGGAATAGCTCTCGGTTTAAAATAGAAAGCATTGGGATTACATCTAACACATCTTAGTTTTTTAGGTCTCGGCATATTTTTATTATGAGCATATGACCATAAATTAATCAATAATAATTTTATATTACTTAATCTATCTAATAAATATGATTAAAATTTCGTGTGTTATAATTCCCCCTGACATCATCAAAACACTTGTGAAGAAAGATAACTATCAAGAGACAATGAGAAGACCAAGAAAACAGCATAAGTTAAGGGTATGCTTATTATTTAAAAAATTCTGTTACGTAAATATCATTTATGTACACATAGGAAACTATTTATGGATAAAATAATGCAGATGTTGCGAAAAAATTTATTTTTCGATACCTTTTATGCACATTGTATATAACAATATGATTATACTTATATATAGTTAATGATTATCTTATTACAACTCTTATAAGGACATCTTAAATAAATTTATCGAGTTAAATAAATTTTTGAGCAATATCTGCATTATATTGAAAACATTTAAATTCAATCTTTACAAATAGTACATAAATGATATTTACGTAACAATTATTTAAAAAATTCTTCAAAAAATGTTTTTTTTCTGGTAAAATTATTACGTTATATTGCTACAATGTGTTACAAGTTCAAATATTCAAATATATTAACGCCAAAAAAGGGGATAAAATGTACCAAGAAAACTCTAATAAAAAACGTCTCTTCTTTTTCATCCTTTTAATAAGTTTTTTCTCATTCATAGTTTCTACTGCACATTCAGGATTTAACGACTGCGCTATTGACTGGAACAAATTTAATAGTCCGGGTTATATCGCTGAATATACATACAAAGGAGAACCGATACGCGATTTAGAGGACAAGGGTTCCAGCCCGGATACCACACACGGTAAAGCCAATGTACCCCCGAGTCAGACCGACCTTGCTTCAGGTGCTATCTCAAGTAACCCAGGTCCAAAGGCAACAGCTTATTTTGGTTATTATGACGGCGGGACACCATATGACCCGAAAGATCCTTCAACTATGATGGATGATTTCATCTTTTTTAGAATGAGAATAGTTGGAGATCCAAAACATGGTACAGAGTTTGACTCATATCACTGGAACATCTTATTCGACATTGATGGAGACGGATACAAAGAATACTGGGTTGACCTTGAGGGAAGTTATTCACAAAACAATTATGACAGGCTGAATATTCTTTTTGATGATATAAATAATCAAGTTATCAGCGATCCTGACCGTACAAACCCCTTGGTCAGAGTAAACTATTTCAGAGCCTATTACAACCCTGATAACTCATCAACATGCAAAAGTTCTGATCCCTCATCACCCGGATTTTCTCATACACGAGTCATACGTACTGAGGATAATCAACAATACTGGATTGAAGAGCAAATACCGATGACTGCTTTCAAAGACAGTTATGGTAACCAAATGCTTTTCCCAGATTCCCCTGTTTCATTTGTTTATTCTACAGGGGCATCAAATCAAGACCCCTTACAAAAGGATTGGATGATGGACCTTAATTGGCTTTCTGATGCAGATCCTATTACCTTTGGTGATGTTATAATCCCACAGGGGACTCCAATAATTCAATTTACTGATAGTAATTTAAATTCTGTCAATTATTATACAATTGGCGATAATATTTATATATTTCTTAGAGACCCGCGCGCAAACCAGAATAATTCACAAATAGAAACAATACAGGTTACTGTAACAAATCCATCTACTGGAGATGATGAAGTTATAACACTCACTGAAACAACCCCAAGCTCCGGCATTTTCAGCAATAAAAATGCAGCATCTCTTTTGACAACAGTTGATTCAGATGGGATATCGAACAATAGTGACAATAACGGCTCCCTTGAGGTGACATCTGGAGATACGATATATGTTTCATATACCAATATTAATTCTTACACTGTAACTGATAAAGCAGATATAATCGGTCCATGCGACGCATATATACAATTTACACGTGCCAATGGCGTGCCTTCTGATAACTTCATATTAACTAATAATGTAAATACAAGCGACAAACTTTACGTTACTTTGACCGATTTTTCTGCAAATACAGATAAAAACACTAAACAAACAATCACCATTAATCTGACTGGCAATGACCAGGAAACTCTTACCCTAACAGAAACCGGAAATGATACTGGAATCTTCCGTAATACGACCGGCCTCAACACTATCATTGAAACTCCCCCAACATCTCCTAATGACGGCCTATGGGAAGATAATGATGGAGGAGCGGTAACAGCAACTTATACATATAATTGTGGGGGGATTCCACGAACAAAAACAACCACCGCGACACTTTTCGTTGTACCAGCAGCTGGAAGAGTTTATTTCACAAATTCCGCAGGGACTTTAGACGTTGATATATATGGACCTAGACAACAAATTTATATAAAAGTTGATGATATAGTTAATTGTGGTACAGGGTCTCCAAAAACACTTACTGTTACTGTTTCAAGCCCTGTAGATTCAAATGTTGTAACGTTAACAGAAACATCTCCAGGTTCCGGGGTCTTTAGAAACACCTCTTCCACTTTAATTACATCAACATATGATGGCAGTGCTACCATAAATGACGGGATTCTTGAGATTAGAAATGGCGATACAATAACAGTCACATATAATGATTGTAATGACGGTGACAACGATGCAACAAACAATAACAAAACTGATACTGCTTTATATAATTCACCTGACCTCGTAATTAATGAAGTCCTTTTCTGGCCTCTGAACGTTGAATACACAGGAGGTGAATATGACCCTTCATCAGTTTTGTGTCAGACGGAATATATACAATTATACAATACTACAACATCTGAAGTTAATTTAAGTGCATACTCAGTAACAGACGGCGATAGCTTCAATTATACTCTTCCTAACGTCTTACTTGGAGCTGGTAAAAAGGCTTATATTGCTTTGCATCATGTTAGTCAGAATATACCTCCATTTCAGGATGAAGAAGGTAATTGGTATATTTTAGCTCCAGTATCTAATATATTTCCTTCGGACGAGCTCGGAGACCCTGATTCTATAGACCCAGCAGATCAGATATCTCTTTATAAGTCTGGAACAATTATAGATTATGTAGCGTGGAGTTCAACTATAAGTCAGTCAATAGACTTTCTTGGTGATGATTCTGATGCGGTTGATGCAGGAATATGGCAGGATGATGCATTCATAAATGTAAGTAACATAATAAAAGGTCAGGCAATAACGCGTGTCACACCAGGCTATGATGTTAACTCCATTCAAGACTGGACAATCACAAGCGATACACTAATCGCATGTAGAACCATTATTACAAGGTCTCCCATTTCTAACTTTAAAGCATATGTTCAAGATGGGAAAGTTGTAGTTGAATGGGAAACTGCTTCTGAAACTAAAACAGTTGGCTTTTACCTACTTCGTTATAACAAGAAAACAAACTCATACGAAAAAGTAAACAAAGCTCTACTTCCAGCAACTCTTGATTCACCGCAAGGAGGTTTATACAAGCTTATTGATTCTGAGGCGTCAATAGATGAGATCTCCTCATATAAACTTATTGAGGTAGAACATTCTGGCAAGGAAAATACGTATGGACCATTCCCTATATCCGAAGATTTAAATTCCAGTAGTCCAAAAAATATTCCGGTTGTTTCCTGTTCTTTTGTTGATGGAAATAATCTCAAACCATTCTGGAGAGTTTCAAAAAGAACTTTAGCATTAAAAGATTTAGAAATCCAAAACTTACAAGAAAAATACACAGTTTCTACAACAGATACTAAAAAAAGGAAAGGCAACGCTGCGAAGCTTTCTATATTAAATGATGGCTTATATTTTGTAGATGCAAGTGAAATTACTAAAGCTATGAATACATCTCGAAAGGACATCATAAATAGAATAAAGAAAAACAGTCTTTCCTTAAGTTGTCAGGGGAATCCTATTGCATATCTTCCTGAAGAAAATGGGAATGGTATCTTTTTCTATGGTTCAGAAATTAATAATGTTGTGAGCCCCGAAAATATTTACTGGCTGAAAAAAGAAAATGGAACTACTATGCAACAACTTAATGGTGGTGCCCCAATCCCCGTAGAATATGAACAGGCATTCACCGAATCAATTCATATCGAACAAAATCATTTTGATACTACTTCTATCTTTACAGATCCTTCTTCTGATTATTGGATGTGGCAATACTTCGTCGCAGGAGATTCTTCTTTAGACAAAAATACTTTCATATTTCCAATTAAGGATTTATCCTCTTCTAATGACAATCCTTCAATTAGAGTTAATCTTATAGGTGGAACTGCAACCAATCATCATGCAACGATAAAAATTAACGGGGTTGAAATTGGCAACTTAATATGGAATGGCATCAATCCTTATAGTCAGGATATATCTTTTGAAAGATCACTACTTAAAGAAGGAGACAATTCCCTTGAGGTAACAGCCTTATTAGATGAAGGTGTTTCATACAGTATATTCTATTTAGATTCTTTTGATGTAACCTACAAAAGGCTTTACAAAGCTGTTGATAATAAGTTACTTTGCAAAGGGAATGGAAATCCTATTGTTACTGTTTCTGGTTTTACCAACCAAAATATAAAGGTATTTGATATTACAGACAAAAATAAACCCATTATTGTTACGGGAATAACTATTGATGGAAGTGAAGGCAACTATCGTGTAAGTTTTATACCTGCTTCACCTGACACACCTTATCTTGTCACAACACTTGATAATTCATTAAAAGTTGAAAGGATATTAACAGATGTACCTTCTAATTTGAAGTCATCCGCTAATAGCGCTGATTACATTATTATTACAACTGAAGAATTTGAAAAAGCTGTAAAAGGTCTTGAAAAACAGAAAAAATCTATGAAACTTAAAACCAAGGTGGTACTGATAGAAGATATTATGGATGAATTTAATTATGGCATAATAAACCCTAATGCAATAAAAGATTTTCTCTCTTATGCATACGATAATTGGAAAAGTAAACCAAAATATGTTCTCCTAACAGGCAAAGGTTCATACGATTATAAAAACTATCAGGGATTCAACAAAAACTTAATTCCACCAGCAATGGTTGCAACCGACGACGGACTTTTCCCATCAGATAATTATCTTGCTGATATTAATAATGACCATATTCCCGAAATAATAATTGGCAGAATACCTGCTTCAACAACAGCAGAATTGACAACTGCGATACAAAAGATTATTACTTATGAGAAAACAAAAAACACTGCATGGAAAACTAATATTATTCTCACTGCTGACAAACCTAATGAAGGCGAAACATTTCCTTTTGACAGTGATGAAATTGCATCGCTAATACCACATGGTTACTCAGTAAAGAAAATTTATTTATCTGAAGGCTCTCTTAGCTCCTCAAGACAAGACTTAATAAATAACATAAACGAAGGTGCTCTTCTTTTGAATTATATCGGGCATGCAGGCATAGATAGACTTACTCAATCAGGCTTGTTGACTTCAGAAGACATCTCGCTATTGACAAATTCTGGTAAATTACCTGTATTCGCAACAATGACATGTCTTACAGCGCTATTCGCAATACCAGGCAACAATTGTTTGGCTGAGTCTTTCTTGATTTCTAACAACTACGGTGCTATTGCTTTCTGGGCTCCAACTGGAATGTCAGACAATTATGAAGCGAAGTTATTAAATAAGGAGTTCATCAAGTCTCTCCTTAAAGGTGGCAAAACTATTTTAGGCGATGCAATCAAAGAAGCGTTGAATAACTATAAATCATTAGGGGGTAAACCCTACATGATGGATATATATACCTTAATAGGAGACCCAGCTTTATCAATTAAGAAATAACATATATTTAACTTTTACATTATCAAGGGTTCTTAATCAAGTATAAAAGTTTCGTAATAATCGTTTCTTTGCATAAATATGCTTCTTGTGAAAAATACAATGCAGATATTTCTAAAAATTTTTATTCTTCGCTACCATATATTATTCTTAAAATAACCCTATAACCCACAAACGCTACAAACGCAATAAATGCTATAAACGCTATAACGATGGCAATAACTCAATTTATGAAACAAAATAAACTACCTTTTATACAGATGTATAGTTTATTGGGTATTGTGATGTAGTTATTTATTTTATATCTGAGGCTTACGCTTCGACTTCAGCCTCAGTTAATGAGGACCCGTGATTTTGTTTCATAAATTGAGTTATTGCCACCTACCTCCCAGCCTTTTTCCGCTCTGCTCCATGCTGTTTTTAAAAAACGCTATAAATTCCAGTCGCCGAGGCGAATAACTTCCAGTGCCGTTTTGGCACTCAATTCCAGACCTGCAGAGCAGGTCTCACTTCCAATGCGAAGCATTAAACTTGACAAACGCTATAACGCAATGAACGATATAACGCAATGAACGATATAAACGCTATAACGCTATAAACGCCTTTTGCCTTCAGCCTTTTTGAGTCAGGAGCAATTTCTGTCGTTCTTTGGATTTAGAAGAGAGAGAGGGGGGAATAGTATAACAATTGCCGTATATTAATGTGTGACCCTTTGACTTTTTTCTCTTGAATATAATGGTTAATGAGAAACAATTCGTCCATCCTTCATAATCAGCAACCAATCTGCAAGTCTTTCAGCCTGTGATATGTCATGTGTCGTTATAATAACAATTGAATCTCCTTTTTTCTTCATCCTTAAGATAATATCTTCTATGAGAATTGTATTTTCCTGATCAACTGATGCAGTCGGTTCATCAAGAAAAAGGATCTCAGGGTCAAAGGCTACTGCTCTTGCAATACCGAGACGCTGGGTCTCACCACTCGAAAGGGTTAATGCATTTTGTTTACTTTTATGAGACATTCCAACAAAATCAAGTGCCTTATATACCTTTTCCTTCATTCCGTTACCTTTTATACCCCTTATTTTAAGACCATAGGCAATGTTCTTGAATACAGTCGTATTAAAGACCCCGACCTTTGGCAATAAAAGAGTTATCCTTCGCATTAGTTCAATATCCTTCTTCAGTATATCTCTTCCCAGAAAATAATTAACATTTCCCTCATCAGGATTTTCGAGTAAGGCACATATTCTTAAAAAGGTTGATTTTCCACTTCCATTTGGTCCCATCAGCACATAAATTCCACTTTTTTCAAATGAAAAAGAACAGTTATTAAGAACATTTCTCCCGTTGTAATTTTTATAAATATTTGAAACACTAAGTCTCAAGTTCATGATGTGATTTGGATTACTCCTTTTTTCTGTATTAAGTATAAGAACATGTTTAATATAAATGACAGAATAAGAAGTATAATACCAAGAGCAAGTGCAAGTTCAAAATTTCCTTTATCTGTTTCGAGGGCTATGGTTGTGGTAATGACTCTTGTATAACCTGCGATATTGCCTCCAACAATTAATATTGCACCTACTTCAGCCACTACTCTACCAAGTGCTGCAATTATTCCTGACATTATTCCGTATCTCGCTTCACTAATAATAGTAGCAGTTACTTGAGAAGGTTTAGCACCAAGGGTCTGAGAAGCCTGTTTTATTAAAGGGTCAACCTTTATAATAGCCGAATGTGATAGAGCTGCAATAATTGGAAATGCAAGGATACATTGTGCAATAATCATTGCGTAGGGTGTATATAGTAGTGAGAGGAATCCAAGTGGTCCCCTTCGAGACAAGAGAAGATACAGAAAAAGTCCCACAACAACAGGGGGAAGTCCCATAAAAGTATTTAGTAAAGTAATAATTAATCCCCTCGCTGGAAATCTTTTCAACCCTATAATTAACCCTAAAGGAAGCCCTATTAATGTGGCTATTATCAAGGCTGTAACTGAAACCTTAAGAGATAAAAAAATTATACTTAATAACTCTGGATCAAGACTTAGAATGAGAAATAATGCTTTTTTAAGTCCATCTATGATTGTATCCATTCTTTTTACTTTGCGTTTGGTATAAATAATTGATTGCCATTTTTATCTTTAAAAGAGGCTATTGCACTTTGCCCTTCTTTTGAAATAAGCCAGTTGATTAACTCCATTGCTTCTTTATATTTTACATGTTTTTGTTTCTGAGGGTTTACAGCCATAACACCATATTGATTAAACAGAACTGGATCGCCCTCAAGAACAATCGTCATTTCAAGTTTGTCTTTATCCTTTGTAGCAAGCCATGTACCCCTGTCTGTTAGTGTATAAGCACGTTTTTCATTTGCTATCCTCTGGGTCTTCTCCATACCCTGCCCTGATTCAAGATACCATTTTTGACCTTTTGGCTCTATCCTGGTCTTTTTCCATATGGAAAGTTCCTTTGTGTGTGTACCTGAATTATCTCCTCGAGATACAAAAAGATTCTTACTCTCTGCAATTTGACGAAATGCTTCAGATGCTGATTTTATACCTTTTATCTTTGCAGGATCATTCATGGGACCAATAATAACAAAATCGTTATACATTACATCATGGCGGTTCACAAAATATCCTTCTTCAACAGCCTTCATCTCCTGTTCTTTTGCGTGGACAAAGACAACATCTGCATCTCCTCTTTTCCCCATCTCAATAGCTGCCCCTGTCCCCCGTGCGACAACTTTAACCTTTATTCCTGTTTTCTTCTCAAATATTGGCAAGATATAGCCAAACAATCCTGAATTCTCAGTGCTCGTGGTCGATGCAAGGATTATTCCTCTATCTGCTGAAATACCTGTATTTATACCAACTACCAAAATAAACGCTAAAGTGAAAATGGCTTTCAGTAATCTCATCTTTTTCCCCTTTAGTTTGTATAATATTATACATCATATTTGCTTGAATATTCTGCATCATTATAAAGTCCCTCTCCATAAATATCTTTTCCATAATATCTAATAATTTCTTGTCCTTTTCAGAGGATAAAAAATCTATGAATTTTCCAGCGATGGCTGTCCCTGACATCAAATTATTTGGTTGACAAAGGGTATGATAGGTATTGACAAGAAATTTATCACTTTTGAAGAGAATTTTCAGATTTTTAAGTCCCTTTTCCTCTGCAACCCAGGTGCTACTGTCTGTCATAAAATATCCATTTTCATTATTTGCTCTCTTCAGCGTTGGGGTCATGAAATCTTTTGTTACAAGATACCAGTCTCCCGAAGGTAAGATGCCAGCCTTTTTCCAGATCTCCATTTCCTTTTTGTGGGTGCCTGAACTATTGCCTCGTGAAAAAATTTTGGACTTTGTTGCAGCGATTCGCTTATACGCTTCTAAAACAGTTCTTGCTTGAAGAATATTTGCAGGGTCATCAGGAGGACCAACAATATAAAACTCGTTTGATCCAATAAGTGTCCGTTTCGTAGCCCATCCTTCTGCTACTGCTTTCTTCGCTGCATCAGGAGCATGAACAATAATCATATCAACTTTTTTCTCTTTTAGAAGTTTTAAAGCATCTCCTGTACCTGCTTTAATCCAGCAAAGGGACGTATCCATCTCTTTGCTGAAGGTTTCTCCGAGAACTTTCAAAAGTCCAAGTTCTCTAGGGCTTCCTGTAGCAAGAGAAAATTTATTTGGTCCTTTTCCATAAACTTCTGTACATTTTCCCTGTGCATAAGAAACTGAAGCTCCTTGATTTTGGAAAATTACCAGAAAAAAAATAGAGAACAATTTTTTTAATCTCATCTATACCTCCTTAAAACGAAATTTCCGTTTTCCCCTTACATTACTGGCGGAATAGCAAGATATACATCACAACTTAGAAATACCACTGCATCATTGTCCTGTATCTGTTGTCATTCTGGTCATCATCGGAAACAGTAGAGCCAGTCTGCAAGTTAGTCGGGGTCAGGTCTTGAATCTTGAATTTTTTATCCCAAAAACATTTAATCTCGACATCACAACATCTAAGATAAACTTAAAGTATTATAAGTAATTTTCAAGTTTTTCATTTAGAAATGGTAGGCTGAACTAAGTTCAGCCTACCATTTCTTTTTAAAAATTCAAGATTCAAGACCTGACCCCTATTTATTACCCATCCCTTTTAAGATTACCCAGCTCTTTTAAATGTGAAAGGGCAACCCTTATAACCTCTATCCTCCCTGTAAGCATTGCTATATTCAACTTCATCAGGTAATAGCCTCCAGCACCTCTTTTGTATACTCGTCGTAATCAGGTTTCCAGTCCTGATAAAACTTTATTACCTGTTCTTCATACTCAAGCCTTTTATCATCATCAAAACTATAAACCAATATACCATTTATTGCTTCAAACTGTAAAATTACGCCTGCCTCCTGAAGAAAGATAAGGTCAAGTTTACATGGCAAGAATACTTCACTAAGTTCTGAATAGAGCCTTCCGTAGAGCTTTATCCGCTCATCTGGAGACAATGGTCTCTTAAGAAACACCACCCCAACGTCAATATCAGCAAGTGGATCGTTGATTCCTTCAGGCTTCTTGTCTTTAAGCATGACAGCAACCTTCTCTGCCATAGAACCAAAGATATAGACAGCCAGTATCCCATAATCATTACAAATCTTGTTTAATTTGACCCTTCTTTTCATAACAATATCAAATTCCTTTCCCTCAATGACAAGCAATCTCAAGCATAGACACCCTTCCTACCTACGACCTCTCTAATCTCTTCAGGTCTCTCTTCAAATGAAAACCTGCCATTTTTAAGCAAAGGGAAAAGGTTCATTGCCTCTTCAATCCTTTCTTTCATGATAGGTTTTTTAGGTTTGAACCTCCCATTTCAAGATTCTCATATACGGTCATATCTGGAAAAACTTTTCCAGTAACCTATACCAGAGACATTCTTTTTTTAATTTCTAAATATGTAATATCTACGCCATCAAAGGTAATCCTGCCTTGTCTTGGTAAAATAAACCCCGATGCAACCTTAAGAACAGTTGATTTCCCTGCACCATTAGAGCCAATAAAAGCCACTATCTCACCAGATTTAACACTAAGTGTTTTCCCAGTTAGTATTTCTCTGCTGTCATATCCTGCGTGTACATCTAAAAGTTCAAAAGACATTTTAAATCCCTATATATATTCCCATGACATCTTGATTGTTTAGTACTTTTTTGGCAATCCATATGGTATAATTTTACCAGAATCCATAAAACAAATGTAATCAGAGATTATCTCAATAGCTTCTATGTTATGCTCAACAGCAATAATTGTTTTACCAAGTCCTTTAATTTCCTTTATTTTTTCGAGAATAACATTTGTCATATCTGGGTTGACTCCACTAACATGTTCATCTAAAAGCAAAATTTCAAAACTACCACATAATAGTCTCGCAATGCTCAAGAGTTTTTGCTGCTCCTATGATAGGTTCTCAGCAGACCTGTCTTTCATGTCAGCAAGGCTAATAAAATCAAGCCAACTTATTGCTGTCTCGATTTTTTTCTTTGCCTTTTCGTCTCTTCTCCCAAATATTGCACTGAAAGGATTTTCAGAGCCGTCATTAAATGTGACTATAAGATTCTCAAGAAGTGTAAGCTTTTTAAATACCCGAATGTCTCGAAAAAGCCTACCTATCCCAAGATTAGCCCTTTCCCATGTATGCAACATAATTATGTCTCTGCCCTTATAGATGATTCTTGCCATTGCCCTAAATCCATGAGAAGTTATTTCTGTTTTTGTATCATATCCAAGTATTCTCAGAGCTTTATTGAGTGTTGCATCACTTATGGGTTTATATCTTAAACCTTCAAATACATATCTTTCTGGAGATGTCCCAGTGAACATCTTTAGAGCTCTGAAAATTTCTAAAGCTTGCTTTGACAAAAACACCCTATGTGGAATTTTTGTTTTTGTCTTTTCTTGTGGTATATCCCATACTGCTTCGTTAAGATTTATTTCCCTCCACTGAGCAGTTCTAAGCTCAAAAGGACGAACGAAAGTAAGAACTAAAAGTAAGAGTGCATTTCTTACTACGAAGTTTTCGTAAGATTCTATCTTCCTTAAGAGCTCACCAACTTTTTCTGGGTCTAAAATTGCAGGCATGTGCTTTGTAGTAGTCTTTGGTAATTTATAGACGATTGTTGGGTCTTTATCTGTGAGGTCTTTAGTCATAGCAAATCTGAACACCTGAGAAATTATTTGTTTAATCCATTAAATCTGTAGTCGAATCTCCAGTACTTACTACCTGTGGGAGTAACAATAAGATAGAGACCTTTTTCATCAAATAGTTTGTAGGGTTTCTCTACTGAATAAACAGAAACAATAAAATGGTGGAGGCGGCGGGAATTGAACCCGCGTCCGAAAGCACTACTCTCAGGCTTCTACATGCTTATCCAGATTTTTAAATCTCGAGCCCTGAAACGCCATCTGGAAAGCTTTTCACGGCTCCATCCCTTAATTCTCGCTCTACAAATCAGGGAATATTTGTAGAGCCAGCCTGATAGCCGACACTTTTCTCAAGACCCAGGCAATCTTGAGAAAGTGGCTGCTTATCTAATTAAGCAGCAAGTGCCAATTCGTTGTTGGCGTTTGTGTTTTTTTCTGTCTTTTTACGTGGTGACAGAGCCACGGCATGCAACCTGAGCCTCATAACCTCCGTCGAGCCCTTTCGCCCCCCTTAACAACACGCTCTATTTCTCTCTTAACTTCTTTCTCTTTTATTTTATCCCTTTTCTCATAAATTTTTCTACCCTTCGCAATACCAATCTCTACCTTGGCAAAAGAATCCTTGAAATATATCTTTAGTGGTACAAGTGTGTAACCTTTCTGCTGAAACTTGCCGTAAATACTTTCAATCTGTTTCTTATGCAAAAGTAATTTCCTCGTCCTTAAAGGTTCATGGTTTTCTATATTTCCGTGAGAATATGGACTTATATGACAATTAAGAAGGAATGCTTCTCCATTTTTAATTATTATATAACTATCCTTTAAACTTACCTTCCCTTCTCTTAATGACTTAACCTCGGTACCAAGAAGTACAATCCCCGCTTCTATTGTATCCTCTATATGATAATCGTGATAAGCCTTTTTATTCTGGCAAACTATCTTAATCATAACTCTCAGCTATTAAATTCTTCCTACACTATAATATTTAAAACCGAGAGCTTTTAGCTTCTGAGGGTCATAGATATTTCGAAGGTCAAAAAAGAATGGGTCTTTAAGTAATTTTTTAATCTTCTGTAAATCAAGATTCCTGAATTGATTCCATTCAGTAATAATTACCAATGCATCAGAACCATCTATTGTATCGTATGCATCCTTGCCGTACTTTATTTCTGGTAAAATCTTCTTTGCCTCATTCATAGATACAGGATCAAAAGCCTTTATCTTTGCTCCGTATTTTATCAACCCTCTTATAATCGACAAAGAAGGTGCATCTCTAATATCATCTGTATTCGGTTTGAAGGAAAGCCCAAGTACTGCAATCGTCTTACCCCTTAAATCATTTCCCATCTTACTTTTAATCTTTTCTACCATAATCTCCTTTTGTCTTTCATTAGCTTCAACGGCAGCTCTAACTATTCCCAGATCTACACCATGCTCTTCAGCAACTTTTAACAAAGCACATGTGTCTTTTGGAAGGCAAGAACCTCCAAATCCAGGACCTGGATGTAAAAATTTAGGACCTATTCTCTGATCAAGTCCCATACCCTTTGCCACAACATGCACATCAGCACCTACTTTCTCGCAAAGATTTGCTATCTCATTTATAAAAGATATCTTTGTTGCGAGATAAGAATTCGATGCATACTTAATAAGTTCCGCTGTCTGAACATTTGTTATTACAAATGGAGTCTCAATCAAATATAATGGTTTATATAAGTCTTTCATTATCGCTATCGCTTGTTGACTATCTGCACCTATAACAACCCTATTAGGCCTCATGAAATCTTCAACAGCTGAGCCTTCCCTTAAAAACTCTGGATTAGAAACAATATCAAAATCAACCTTTGACTTTAAATTTTCCCTAATAATTTCTTTAATCCTTTCACCAGTACCAACAGGAACTGTACTCTTTGTAACAATAACTTTATATTCATCCATATGTTTTGCTATTTCTCTTGCAACCTCTTCAACATATCTTAGATCCGCAGAACCATCACCTCTTCTCGGTGTCCCAACGGCGATGAAAATAACAAGAGAGGACTCGACAGCTTTTGAAATCTTATTTGTAAAATTTAATCTCCCCTCTTCTATATTTCTTTTGACTATCTCCTTTAGACCAGGCTCAAAAAATGTCATCTCCCCTTTTTTCAACTTTTTTATCTTCTCAACATCCTTATCCATACATGTCACAAACAGCCCAAACTCAGCAAAACAAGCACCTGTAACAAGACCCACATAACCTGTTCCAATGATTCCTATGTGCATCCACAAACCTCACTTTTAATAATATCTTTTATTATACATCATCTTTAAGACCCCGTTGCCAATAAAACTCTAAGTCAGCAAAGGCATCAGAATGCCTTTTATATAGACTTATCGCCTTTTTATAGACCCTCATCCAAAATCCAAGTTCATTTTTAAAAATTGACCTCAATGGCTTATCAGAATATAGTTTCATAAATCTAAATAAATCACGCCTTGAAAGTCCAATATCTATACTTGAAAATAAAAGTCCAGATAGATCTTTTATTATCCAGCGCTCTGGTACTTTCTTCCGAATTTGTACCCTGTGTAAATCAATAAGATATATTTTCAACAAATTCAAATCATCCTTTATACTATTAAGGTCTAATAAGAAATGGCATATATAAAGATCCCTATGATTAATACCACTTCTATGCATACTTCTTGTAATTTCTGCAACCTTTTTAATAATAGCTAACTTTAGCTTAAAATCTGGTGGATCCTCCTTCCACGTTTTACAAAATGTCTCGAGACTCACCGTATTAACAAGCTCTTCAGTAATAAGAAATGACTCCATCCAAGCGGGTGGTATACCTCTTACTCCATATCCAACAATCCTCATTGTATCAATCCCTATCCCACTAATAACATGAACTGCCTTAACCTCATTCATTATACTAATCACAGGGAGGCGAAAACTCGTTAAACTTTTAATAACCTCCCTTATCCCAATCCCGCGATGTATCTTTAAGAAAAAACCTTTTCCATCTTTCTGAAATAATAAAGTCTTTCTGTTCTTATGCTCACGAAAAACCTTTCCTTGGGTCTTAAAGACGTTCTCGAAGATTCTCTCGCCACCAAAAAAGGTTTTAAATTCTAAAGGTAGGGATAATCTCATTTCACCTTAACCCTTGCGAGGTCCTCAATTATATCAACAGCCTTAGTATACATACTGAAAAAGTCGTGTTTTTTTCCGTACTCTAAACCACTCTGCTTCCAATCATTATATTTGATAGATGTTAACATATACTCAAGTAATCCATTAAAAACCTCCTGTTTAAATGGTGATGGTATTAGAAGCCCCGAATTAGAATCCTCGACATATGAGGCATACCCACAAACATCACTCGCAAGTACGGGCAATCCATTAACAATAGCCTCAATTAATACCGTTCCCGTATTCTCAGAATAAGCTGGGTGAATTAGCAAATCAGCCCCAACAAGAAATCTATGAATATCTTCCCTTCCACCAAGAAATCTCACATTTTCATCTACATTTAATTCCTTTGCCAGTTCCTCAAATTTTTTCTTTCTCCCATCTCCTATAATGACGAGTTTTGTCTTGTTTCTTACTGGTTTACTCAGACTCGAAATTGCCCTAATCGCTCGGTCAACGCCTTTTGTTTTAAAACCAGAACCAATCATTAGCAAAAGATGATCATCCTCTTTTATATTTAACTCGTTCCTTATTCCACTTCGTATGTCTTCTCTATTTTTCAAAACATATCTATCTTTCGAAATCCCCGGCGGCAATAAATGGAAACGATTCTCTGGAGTATTATAATATTTAATAAAATTCTCTTTCTCTCTTTTCGATAATAAAAGTATATGAGTCCTTGATTTCGGAGAAAAAACTTCATTTTCAAGATAAACATAAGTCCTGTAACGATTACTAAATTTATAAAAATACCCTCGTCCTTCTATAGCTTTAGACTTATAGCAAGGGTCAGCCGCATAATATACATCAAGACATGACATTTTATTAAAACCTATAATCATATCGAATTTATTACTCTCCGTAAATTTGACTAATCTATTCGAAAAACTAAGACTTCTTCCATGATTTGTTAGACCTTTTACTTTAATCAGCTCTAATTTGAACCCTTCTGGAACATCACCAATCCACTTAGTTGTAAATACATTAATATCGTGACCTCTCTTCAAAGATTCAATAGCAATATTCTTAAAATCCCTCTGTAAACCTCCATATGGAAAATACTTATATAAACAGAACAGTAATCTCACTATTAAAGATACCTCTTAGAGCCTTTTATCTGCCACTCCTTAAATGCGCAATCTTTTATGTACTCAATATCGATTTGACTTCGAAAATCTTCTGGGATAAATTTCATATATGTTTTAAAGAATTCTCTTTCCACCCATTCCATTGCATTTATTTCAAGACTGAAGCGATAAAACCTAACCAAATCTTCTTTCACACCTTTTAAGGTAAAACGAGGGTAAACCCTAACCTGGTCAAGGTCTACAAAATAGAACTTATAAACTCCATCCTTAAATACTAAAAGAATATTAGGCCATTTAAGGTCTGCATGGACAACGCCCCTTAAGTGCCAATTCGATAAAGTATATGCAAGCTCTTCTACGATACTACTATCATCTAATAATCTGCGCTCCCTATATAATTCACTAAGTGTCTTTGCACTTTCGAGAACTTTAGAAAAGAAAAAAGAATTTCTTTCCTTAACGGATAACTCTATATAACCAAGAGGTTCAGGTATCGGTAATCTCATATTATGCAATTTCAAACTTATATTATATAATCTTATTGCCCTACTACCTAAGACCAATTTAAAAACATATTTCGCGAAACTTGTGTAATTAAACCTTTTTACCCAAAGATCATCAAGTAAACCAATCCTTTTACCAATTAAAACTCCGGCTGTAGTTGACCTATCATGTTTCTTCTTTATGAATACATTTCTATCATTAAGGTATCTATTTACATTATTTTGTAAAGTCTTATATTCTTCTGGTAAAATACATCTCTTAAAAAACATATTAAGTATATAACTCCTATTCTCTAATGTAACACAAATCCATCACTTCATTTTCTGAAAGACAAAACAAAAGGTTTATTAATAGTCAGAAATATAACAACCGAAATAGACAACTTATCAAAGATCAAATAGAAATTTCTTCATACCTCTTTAATACGCCATAACCCATACCAATTAGAATCCAAAACAGCTGACCTGGCCATCCATGATACATATAATCAAATAGATTCAATACCAAATAACCAGTAGCAGATGTAAAAATAATAATTAAAAACATATTGTTTTTACTGCTATTAATCCCCATAAATAAATCCCTTATGATAATAAACAATATAAATAACATCAAAAAAGAACCTATTAAACCTGTCTCAATAGCCGTATTGACTATAATATTATGTGAATGCTTAACCTCAGAAACATCTGGATACTTGAAAGAAAATGTTTTTTTACCATAACCAATTCCAGTTATTGGATACTCCTTTAATATATTGATAGAAAGTTTAAATGCCTCCAATCTTGGTTTTTCACTCCCTCTGATTAATATCTTCTTAGGTAGTATCGATTCGTTTGAAAGCAAAATCACGGTTGAAACCATCAAAACAACAAAGATAACAAATATCTTTCTATACCTTTTAAAAAAAATAAAAATAAGTATAGTCGCCTCAACAATAATCCCTAACCATGCCGACCTCGTAAATGTAAGAAACGTTGCTATCAGCATCAACAATAAAAAAAGGAAAAGGACAAATTTTAGCCTGTTTTCTGTCTTAAATAACAAAATAATCGCCGCAGGTATAGATATCACAAGCAATGTAGCGAGTCTATAAAATGCTCCAGTAAATCCAGATATCCTATTATCAAAAAAGGCTGGATTAACATAAAACTGAAAACAACCATAAATTGACATTATACCTGCTGACAAAATAAGTGAATAAAAAATTACCCTTAATTTCTTCTGATCAGTCTGAGAATATGCTATACAAAATGCTATAAAGTATACTAAATATTGTTTAGTCATCTTAGTAATAATCTCATGAAAACTATAGTATGGCTTTATTGCTGTGACCAGGGCAACCAATGCCCAAACAATAGATACTATTATCAGAATATGTAACAGTCTATTCTTTGAAAAAATAACCCTCAAATCTCTTTTTAATAAAAATTTATTCACAATGAAAATAGTTGTTAATAATATGAAAATAACTTCTTTCAAAGTTACTAATTTTTCAAAAGGCAAAAAAAACACCAGAAGTGAAAGAAGATATAACTCTACATCCCCTAAACTTTTCAAAAGAACGTTTTTATCATTCATTACCTAATTTTTTATCAATAAAGAGTCATAAACTTCTGTTAATTTCTCTATCATATTCTCAATAGTAAACTCTTTTTCAACTCTTCTTCTTCCATCCTCACCAAGCAATCTTCTATGATTCTCATCCATAGAAGCAATATCTAACATTGCCTTTTCAAGCTCATCAACATCTCTTGGTGGAACAAGTCTACCACAATTACAGGAACCAAAGACCTCTGGTATCCCACCTACATTCGATGCTATTACTGGCAACCCCGATGCCATTGCTTCCAATAAAGCGATTGAAAGGCCTTCAGCAAGAGAAGGTAACACAAATACATCAAATCCCCTAATTATTTCAAGAACATCTTCTCTGAAACCAGTAAACAAAACGAAATCTTTTATATTTAGCTCTTCAACCTGTTTCTTCAAATCTTTTGCGAGCGGTCCATCGCCAACAATTACAAGTCTCAGCCCTGAAACTTTCTTCAAAACCTTTGAAAAAGCATATAACAAATACTTTTGTCCCTTTGTCTCGACAAGACGACCAACAGTACCATAGACAAATACATCTTCTGACAGGCCAACTTTGCTCCGAGCCTCTTTCTTCGAAATGCTTATACTATCAATTGAATTCAGATTGATACAATTTCTAATAGTAACAACTTTTGAATAATCAATTGCTACATTATTACTCAATATATCATTCTTCACACTGTCAGATACAGCGATAATCTTATCTACATTTTTTAATAAAAATAAATTAGAAAACTTTCTCTTTAGATTTCTTGTCCTCGAAAGACCATGGACATGCGAAACAACAGAAACCTCTCTAAAAAACAACCTTGAAAGTGCAGCATAAACAGTAGATTTATGTTTATGGGCGTGTATTAGATTAATATCTTTAGATTTTATAACATTTATAAGCTTCAATAGTGCAAAGGGATTAAACCACCTCAAGGATTTATTACTAAAACCCAAATAAATCGTCTCATAACCAAGTTCGGAAAGTCTATTACATAAACCATTCTCTTCCCCAAGGTAACATACTATATGATTAAATCTATTATTATCTACTCCGCGTACATAATTAATGAACATGGGAAGATTTCTTTCGTAATTCTTTCTTAAGTGGAGTATATTATATTTCTTCAAACCTTTCTTATTTACCAAAGCTTTTCCTCTTTATCCTTTTCTTTGTGACTGTATCAATCTTCTTTATTAAATCCTTCTTGTTATGCTTAAGTTCTAAATCATCTTCAATATATTTTAAGAAAAATCTAAATCTATCTGTTCTTGTCAGCTGTGGGAGTGAAACCATATTTAACTGAACAAGATTTTTAATCCTTTTATTCATTGGTATATTTTTATAATACCTCGTCCTTTCATTATCAATAAAATAAAATAAAGCACTATGACCCCCGCCTTTAATCAAGATATTACCAACCCTCAGATCTCCATGAATCAAACCTTTCTTATGCATCCTACCAATCTCAACGCCTGCTGACATTATCAATGCCCTTTTCTCCAATAATTCTTCTTTATTCAATGGCAACCCATATAATTTTTGAAAATATTGATATGTCCTCTCACCATCAACTGCCTTTGTTACAAGAAAACTTCTATATACAATCCCAAATATTTTGACATATCCATAAATAATAGGTTTAAGTGTATTAAAACCACCATTTAAAAGCAACCTAATACCCCTCAATTCTCTTTTGCCGCGTGTATAGCCGAAAAGATTCATCAAAACATCTTTAAAACTCCTATTATGATACTCCTTAAAAAAATAACTTTCACCATTTATCGGGTTTGTAATCTTCAACACAGTTGTAAACTTAGAGCTTTTAACTAAATCCCCTTTCCCCCCATATAATATAGATACTATTTCACCTTCAATCCAATCTTCATCATCACACAATTTGACTATCTTAATAGTTTTAAAAATGTTATGTTTAATTTTATGCCTGTACTTCATGTTTGATTAAACTCTTGAAAAAATCTGCAAGTCTATTTGCCCTCTTCTCCCAAGTATAGTCTTCAGCTGTTTGGTATGCATTAAAGGCAAGAGCTTCCGCAAGTTCCTTATTATTTAAAACCATTGCTATCTTCGTAGCCAGATCCTTCGGGTCATCAGGTTTAGCCAATAACACATTCTTCATATTTATAGTCTCTTCCCTTATAGATGGTATATCGAATGCAACTATAGGTTTACCCATTGCCATGTATTCATATAATTTTGCGTGAGCTGAGTATCGCCTTTTCCCCTTGTTAACCGCACATATAACCATCACATCTGCATCCTTTGCTCTTTCAAAAACATGCTGAGGTTTCACAAAACCATGAAAAAGAGTTCTATCACTCAACCCTTTATCTGCTGCAATCCTTTTTAATCTATGGAGATCTCTATCATTACCTCCTATAATAGATAAACTTGCATCTGGTAAATAAGTTAATGATTCAAGCATGAGTTCAATACCCTGAGCGGGGTATAACTGACCGATATAACATATCATCTTTTTATCAGATAATTTATATGAAAAAGGGAATCTATCAGATGCGAGGGGTATCTTTACCAGCGGAATATTGTTAATATCATAGGTCTCTTTTAAGATATCACCAAATACATTTAACAAAACTATAATACCATCAACATTTTTAAAAACATATTGTTCCATAGGGTTTCTTTTGGGTAAGAATTCATAAAACTTCTTGATCTTAAGATCATGAACTTCAATTGCAAAAGGTAATCCAATGACCTTCTTAAATCGTAACAGAAATCTTGCAAGCTTCAATTCCCGCAAATAGACAATGTCAGCCATGTTACTCCTTTTAAGCTCAATGAGCTTAAACAAACAGAACAAGTTGTATATAAAGTGCCATGAAAAAGGCTTTCCCCTTAACATAGGAACTTTAATAATATTTAATCTTGAAGAGGCTTTTATACCATAATAATCACATATATCTCCACCTTCAAATGGTCTTCCAGTCACTAAATTAACATTATGACCATTCCTTGCAAGGGCATGACAAGTCCTCATAATCAATATATCGTTAGCCTTACCCCCCATAAGACGTTGATTATGAGGGTAAACGATTGATAAATGATTTGTTGTCATAAAATATATTTTATAATAATAGATAGATAAACTATAATATATACATTTAAAAGCCTATTTATAAAGCATTTCACTAAAATTATGAAAAAAGTATTCATTGGTGGACATCCACGTAGTGGTACAACCTTATTAGGTGCAATGATTGGTGCACATAAAAGCTGCATCTGCACTCCAGAATCACAATTTAAGATACGAGTATTAAGAAAAAATAACATACAAATAGGGGAAAATGTCAGATTAGATAAAGCCTTAAATGCAATCAAAAGAGATTGGAGATTCAAGATATGGGGTCTTAAAATCAACTCTTATCCGTCCCATGAGGTAAAAACATACGAAGGATTATTAGAGTATCTAATTAAACAATATGCTCTAAAAACAGGTAAAAACAACCCTGATATATGGGTTGATCACACACCATCAAACATTAAAAATGCAGAAAGACTGCTTAAACTATTTAGTGAAGTCAAATTCATACATCTTGTGAGGGATGGCCGTGCAGTTGCAGCATCCATTCTACCGCTTGATTGGGGGGCAAACACGATATATAAAGCTGCTTTATCATGGAAAAAAAGATTAATTGAAAATATAAATGTAGAGAACAGACTAAATAATAAAATTCTCAAAAGGGTCAAGTTCGAAGACCTTGTTCAACACCCTGAAAAAACAATAAGAGATATTTGCAACTTTCTCGAAATAGATTATCAAGAAACAATGATTGAAGGCACTGGATTTCGGACACCAGCATATACCAAAAAGCAACATTCACTTGTAGGTAAGGGTCCCACTACATCAGAAATCTCAGCATGGGAAAGATTACTCTCAAAAAGGCAGATCGAGATATTTGAGAGCATAAACTCAGACCTACTAACCTACTTAGGATATGACCTTAAATACCCTAACGATGTAAGAAAAATAACCTTATCTGAAAAAATATGCTCCTTGATCTACGAATTTTTAAAGGGAAAGATAGTAAATAAGATCCTGTATTCATATCGTATATTTTACGGTGTATATATAATGAATGAATAATATTCTCTTAAAAGAAATAAGAATTTGTAGAAAAATCAAAAAGTTTTCTAAACTTTATAATCTATTAACTTGTAAAACTATATTTTTAAATGCTATTCTTACATTGTGAACTTATCCCTTTATCAAAAACCAAGTAGATACATAAATAAAGAGATTAATTCGATTTATAAAGATGCGCCAGTAAGAGTAGCCCTTGCCTTCCCTGACGTATATGAGATAGGTATGTCACACCTCGGATTAAAAATACTATATAAAATCATAAACGATATTCCATATGCCTCAGCCGAAAGGGTCTTCGCACCATGGAAAGATCTTGAATTTCAAATGAGAGAAAAGAACATTCCGTTATGTACACTCGAATCAAAAAGGCCCTTAATAGACTTTGATATTGTCGGCTTCAGCCTACAATATGAGCTTTCTTATACAACTGTTTTGAGCATGCTAAAACTTGGAGGAATTCCTTATAAATCTGAAGAAAGGAAAATTCCACCTTTGATAATAGCTGGGGGACCTTGCACAGTAAATCCGCTACCAATTTCACCATACTTTGACGCAATTTTAATAGGAGATGGTGAGATATCAATTGAAAAGATAATCCAAACATACTACCTATGGAAAAACGAAGGCGATAGTAAAAGGTATTCATTACTCCATGAGCTTTCCAAAATAGATGGTATGTACGTACCTTCTATACACGGAGAAAGTAGTAAAATTAAAAGATTCTTCATAAAATCACTCGATAATGTGCCTTATCCAGATAAACCCATTGTCCCCTATATGTCAATAATCCATGACAGACTGAATATCGAGGTGTCGAGGGGTTGCTCAATGGGTTGCAGATTCTGTCAAGCAGGAATCATATACAGACCGGTCAGAGAAAGGAGCCCAGAAAACGTTTTATCCATAGTTGGCAAATCTCTTAAAAATACAGGATTTGAAGAGGTCGCTTTTACATCTTTAAGCGCAGGAGATTACACATATCTTCTTTATGTGATTAAAAACTTCAATAGACTATACAGAGAAAAGAAGATAGCCATCTCTCTACCTTCTCTAAGAGTTTCTTCAATCAATAAAGAACTCCTTCAGGAGATCAAAAGTGTGAGGAAGACAGGATTTACTATAGCCCCAGAAGCCGGTACAGACAGATTGAGAAGAGTGATTAATAAGGATTTTTCTCATGAGGACTATGAAAGAGCAGTAGACACATTATTTAAAGAAGGATGGCAGAATCTCAAACTATATTTTATGATTGGATTGCCTACAGAAACACAAGAAGATATAGAAGCAATATACAATACATCCTTAATTGCATTAAAGACTGCAAAAAGATATATAAGGGGTTTTGTCAATATTAGCATAGGCATATCCCCTTTTATCCCAAAACCACATACACCTTTCCAATGGTTAGGTCAGGAAGATACAGAAGAACTAAAAAGAAAAAAAGAGTATCTGAAAAAAAAGCTTAATAGAAAAAATTTCAGTATAAGAGAACATAACATTAACATGAGTCTACTTGAAGCTGCGTTGTCTCGTGGTGATAAAAATATTTCGTCCTTAATTGAAAATGCATGGAAAATTGGTTGTTACCTTGACAGCTGGTCAGATATCTTTGATTTCAATAAGTGGCAAAATGCAATGGACATAACGGGTATAGACATTCATAGATACGCAAGAAAAGCCTATGACATCTCAGAAACCTTACCATGGGATATTATAGAAACAGGGGTAAATAAAGAGTTTCTAAAAAAAGAGTTTAAAAAGGCTCTACAAGGTGAAACATCTATTGATTGTAGAAAACTATGTCATAATTGTGGTATCTATTGTAATAACATTCATAAAGAAGAGACTAAACCAAAACAAATCGAAAATAATTATCAGATAGATTTCAATATTAAAGCAAGCAATAAAAGCTTAACATACAATAATACTGCTATTGTAAGGTCTGAATTTTATACCTCTGGCATATTGAAATACTTGTCTCACCTCGAACTCATAAAACTAATCCTTAGGGCAATAAGAAGGGCAGAAATCCCTGTAGATTACACAAGGGGATTCCATCCAAGGCCAAAGGTTTCGTTTGGTCCCCCTCTTAATGTTGGCATTGAAGGTTTAAATGAATATTTCGATATGGTTATATTTTTACCATTTGACTTATTAGAAAATACAGACAAACTGAATAGAACACTCCCAGAAGGAATTAAAATAAAAAAGATGTCTTACATATCACCTCAAGAACCTTCTTTAAATAAATTTATAAAGAAATACGAATACGAAATAAAAATAAAGGATGAAGAACTTAATAGACTTATACAAGAAAAAGTAATATCCCTTAAAAAGGGGTCCCTAATAAATAAGAAAGAAGACTTCTTAGAAGATATAGAATATATCGGCGATTCCTGCTATAAGCTAACATTGATAGATAAAGAAAATAAAAAAATTAAATTAAACGATGTTATCAACACTCTATTCTCAAGTAGATTAGAAGAACTTGATATTAAAAGGATTGCTCTATTCGGATGGGACAATGGTTGGAAAAAACCTTTATAACAAAATTTTTAAAAACAATTATAATAAATTATGGAAAGCGAAATAATAATCAATGTAACAAGAGACGAAGTCCGAGTTGGCTTACTCGAAGGTGGACAAGTTGTTGAATTTTATGTAGAGAGGAAACGTGACGCAAGCCTTGTAGGTAATATTTACAAAGGAAAGGTTGTAAAAATACTACCAGGTATGCAGTCAGCCTTTATAGACATAGGGCTTGAAAAGGCAGCGTTTCTTTACGTAACAGATATACATGCAGGGCTTGAAGAATTTGCCCCATTTCTGGATGAAGAAGAAAAGGTTAATTCAATAGAAATCGTCTCAAAAAAGAGCAAACCTGATTTCACCATCGAAGACCTTTTACAGGAAGGACAAGAGATTCTTGTCCAAGTTTCAAAAGACCCGATAGGTTCAAAAGGTGCAAGGGTAACATCTTATGTGACACTTCCTGGAAGGTATCTCGTTCTCATGCCAAACGTTGAACATATAGGAATATCCAGAAGAATATCTGAAGAGGCTGAAAGGATAAGATTAAAAACACTCGTTGAAAATATAAAGCCGAAGGGTTATGGACTCATAATCAGGACAGCGAGTGAAGGTTCAGGCGAAGAAGATTTAAAAAAAGACCTTGATTTTCTCTTGTTATTATGGGAAAACATTCAAAAGAAGAAAGACCGCGTATCTGCACCATCATTACTATACAGTGACCTTGACTTAGTATTTAGAAGCGTCCGTGACTTAATGATCCAAGATGTTAAAAGACTCGTTGTGGATTCAGAAGAAGAGTACGAAAGAATAAAAGACTTTGTTAGAACTTACTTTGAAAAGCTAATCGACAAGATTGAACTTTACGACGGAACAGAACCCATCTTCGATGCATTCGGAATAGAATTCGACATTCAACGTGCCCTTGGCAGAAAAGTCTGGTTAAAGTCTGGTGGTTACATAGTCATAGACCAGACAGAAGCAATGACAGTTATTGATGTGAACACAGGTAAATTCGTCGGCAAGGAAGAACTCGAAGACACAATCTTAAAAACAAATCTTGAAGCAGTCAAAGAGATAGCATACCAGATAAGGCTTAGAAACCTCGGTGGAATTATTATTGTAGACTTTATTGACATGGAAAGACCTGAGAATAGAGAACGTGTCTTCAACGCCTTTGTTGAAGCCATGAAACGTGACAGGGCAAAGAATACAATCTCCCATATATCAGAGCTTGGCCTGATTCAAATGACGAGAAAACGCGTGAGAGAAAGTCTTGGCAGAACACTATGTGAAGCATGTCCTTATTGTGAAGGTAAAGGTTTCGTTAAATCTCCAAGAACACTCTGCTACGAAATCTTCAGAAAGGTTTACAGACTTGCAAAACATGGCGCTGGTAGAATCATCATAACCGCACATCCTTCCGTTGCAGAGTTTTTATCAGATGAAGAACGTGGGGGTATCGAGGAAATAGAAAATAAATACAATGTCAAAATAACAGTAAGAGAGAGTAAATATCTGCATCAAGAAAACTACGAAGTTACAGTCTTATAGTAAATCTTAATGAATCCTTCTGAGAAATCAAACCTAATACATAAGTTAGACTATCTCATAAAACTTCTCAAAAAACTAAAGAGTATAATAATTGCTTACTCTGGTGGAACTGATAGCACATTGTTATTAAAACTTGCAAAGATTTCAAACGTTAAAGCAATCGCCATCACAGCAGATTCAGAAATATATCCAAGAAAGATGATTAATCTATCAAAAAAACTAACTAAAGACATTGGGATTGAACACAGGATAATACTAACAAAAGAATTAACGATTAAAGACTTCATTAATAACACACCCAAAAGGTGTTTTTTCTGTAAAGATAACTTATTCAAAAAACTATCTAAAATATTAATCTCAGAAGGTTATAATTATATTATTGATGGAACAAACACTGACGATTTGAATGACTTCAGACCAGGCATCAAAGCATTAAGTAAGTACAAAATCATAAGCCCATTCATAGATGCTAACATATCAAAAAAAGATATAAGAGATTTATCAAAATATCTTAAACTACCGACATGGAACAATCCGCCGTCTACCTGCCTTGCAACAAGAATTCCTTATTTCATAGAAATTACCAAAGAAGCCTTAGAAAGAATCGAAAAATCAGAGGAATTTTTAACTTCTTATGGTTTTAAGAACATAAGGGTAAGAGACCATGCAGGTCTTGCGAGAATAGAAGTAGACAAAAACATGCTTAATGTCTTCCTCAATCCATACAAAAGGAGAACTATCTATAACAGATTGAAATCTTACGGTTATCATTTTGTCTCCCTTGATCTCGGAGGATATAAAACAGGAAACTTGAACAGATATTTAAATGAACAGGTCTGAATATAATAATGCATTATCCAGATGTGTCTCATGCGGAAGCTGTAAGGCTTTTTGCACTACTTATGATAATTCACCGAATGAAGGCATGAGTGCAAGGGGTAGGATTACATTATTATATGCTTATGAGAAAGGCAGACAGCCTATCTCCAAACTCCTTAATGAAAGGATATATAGCTGCACCTTATGCGGCAAATGTATGAAGAATTGCCCCCTTGATATCGACATTAGAGAAATTATCTATCATGCAAGAGCAAATTTGCAAGAATCTGACAAAGAAAGAAGATTTCTCCGTTATATTATGAAATTAATGATGAGAAGTCCAAACCTTATATATAAGATGTACCATTTTATATACAACAATATATTCATAGAAGCCATAAAGGAAAAAATAAATCCGTTTAAGATTGAACTCCCACAAAAAACATTTCGTGAAAAATTCAATGTAATTACACCTCAAAGGAAAATTGGAAGGATTGTGATATTTTCTGGTTGTGCTATCAACTATATCTTCCCTCATATTGGCGAATCATTAATAAAAATACTATTCAAAATGGGCTATGAAATAATCGTCCCTAAAGGAGAGGTCTGCTGTGGTACACCTTTCAGGACATTAGGTCTTGAAAATGAAGCTATTAAACTCGCAAAGAAAAACGTATGTCTATTTAATAAACTTAATGCTGAGGCGATAATAAGTCTATGTCCATCATGCACACTAACTATTAAAAACGATTACCCAAAATTAATAGGGGAAAGTATAAATAATATTGTTGATGCAACTTATTTTCTTTACAATAGAATGAATATTAAATTATCTGAAATGAAGAATGTCAAAATATTATACCACCAGCCCTGCCATATGAAATATGGTATAGGTATAGAAAACGAACCTATAGAACTCGTAAAAAAAGCTGGCTATGACATAAAATTACCAAGAGAACACAAATGCTGTGGCTTTGCTGGGCTTTTCAGCCTATCATTCTCAGAACTTTCAAATACAATACTAAATGAATGCATGAATGAATATGCTAAAGAAGACTACGACTTGATATCAACGACTTGCCCTGGCTGCATCATACAACTTTCAAAGATTATAAATAATAAGCCAGTTTTACATATTGTTGAGATATTAGAAGATGCCATCTAAAAACAACATTTAAGTCTGAAAATTGATTCTATATTTTTTATAATTTTCGATTCCTTCCCTAATAACTATAAGTAAAAATCCTGTCACAGGTACAGATAGTAACATTCCAAGTATACCGAATAACTTGCCTCCAGCAAGAATAGCAAGCAACACAATAAGTGGATTCATATGAACACTCTTCGCAACGACAAGAGGCTGGACTATTATATCATCAAATAACTTTATCACAATGAAAACCACAATTATATACAATGCCATCTGGAAACTCCCCGTTTGCAAAATTGATACTACAACAGCGATTGTAGCCCCTGCGATTGGGCCAAAGTAAGGTATTAAATTTGCGATACCCGCAAATACACCTATGAGAAAAAAATATTTTACTTTTAAAGCCCATAACGCAAATATAGACAACAAACCAACAACCAAGGCATCAAAAAGCTGACCCCTTATATAATTACCAACCTGCAAATTTAATTTATAGATAAGGTAGAGGCTAAACTCAAAATATTTATTTGGTATCAGATAAATAATAGTTCTTTTAAATTCTCTACCATCCTTTAATAGAAAAAAGACATTAAAAGGTACAATAATTATACTTGTTAAAAATGATGCTGCATCAAGAACATGCGAAAACAGCCAATCACCAAAACTGAGAAAACTATTTCTTAATTTATCAAAGAGATTTAATTCCTTCAACCCCAGAAAAGAAAGTTTACTTACAATGAAATTTTCAAGATTAGTAATCATCATCTCTGCGTGGCTAAGATTAATACCTTGTTTTAGACTATCTATCTCAGAAATTATGATGGGTTGTATTAAGAAAAAAAGCGATACAAAGAAGATAGTCAAACATACAAAAAGGATTATAGTTGCTGAAGATCTACTCAGACCTCGCGATTCAATAAAATTGACAACAGGGTCAAGGAGATATGCAAAAAGTGCAGATACTATTATTAATTTAACAACACTTGAAATACTTATTAAAAAAAATATAAATACCGCTGAGAAGATTAAAAATATAAATAACTTAACTATTGAACTCATCTAAAAATCTTTTATCAGGAAATATTATATGGAAGCATTTTCCTTCAGACATTTTAAATCCTTCAATTGTTCATTTGTTTTCTTTAATCTTTCTCCAATAACCCAAGCAAGTTTAAATAATATTTTACAACCCATCTTAGGATTGCGAGTAATTATATCAAGTAGCTCAGGCTTAAAAAACCCCAAAAGTACAGACGCCTCCTTTGCAATTGCTGTCGCACTTCTCGGCTCATCATCAAGGAGTGCAAGTTCACCAAAAAAATCTCCATCCCTTAACTCAGCGAGTAATTGCTTTTCAGAGCCACAAACAATATGCACCATTCCGCTAACTAATATATACATACCCAAACCTAACTCACCTTCTTTAAACACAACCTCATCCTTCTTATATTCTCTTTTGTGCAAGATTTTCTTAATTATCTTTAACTCTCTCCTATTTAGATCTTGAAATATGGGTATATCAGATAAGACTGATTCGACTTCATCCTCATATTTCTTCTTACTCTTAAATACATTCATCCATATGCATTCTACTAATTTCATATCCAAATAATGGGGTCAGGTCTTGAATCTTGAATTTCAAAATCTCATTTATTTTATTTATTATAAAATTTTTAATAAATCTACTATTGAACTTGCCAATGAAAATTCAAGATTCAAGACCTGACCCCATTTCGAGTTGAAAGATTAAAATCCAGTTATTGCTGACCTTGCAATATTTATAAGATAGGTAGGGAATATTCCTATTAACAAAACAGCTATAGTTGTAATACCAAGCACAAATGTTGTACCAGGGGCGTTGGTTAGAGTCACATCTATCTTTGGTTCTCTCATATACATAAACATTACAATCCTTAAATAAAAGAAAGCCGATATCGCACTAAATATAACAGCAACCACAACCAACCAAGTATAACCAGCATTAATAGCAGCCATAAAAAGATAAAGCTTTCCTATAAATCCAGCTGTAGGTGGTATCCCAGTCAAAGAAAACATAAATATTAACATAAGAGCAGCAGCGAGTGGATGTTTCTTAGAAAGACCTTCATAATCATAAATGCTCTCTCCTTTGAAACCTTCAGACCTTAAAAGTATAATCACAGCAAACGCGCCAATATTCATAAAGGCATATATCATAAGATAGTTCATCGTACTTGCGAGCCCTTCATTATTTGCCGTTATTATTCCTAATAATGCATAACCAGCATGCGCAATGGATGAGTACGCAAGCATCCTCTTGATATTCGTCTGCGATAAGGCAACAATATTTCCAATACCCATTGTTAATATGGATAAGGGTATTAGAATGTGCACCCAATCCAACTTTAAACCAGAGAAAGCTACCATAAAAACCCTTCCAAGAACGGCAAAGCCAGCTGCCTTTGGTCCAACTGACATAAATGCAGTGATCGATGTAGGAGCACCCTCATAAACATCTGGAGTCCACATATGGAATGGTGCAGCAGCAATCTTAAATCCAAACGCTACAGTCAGAAAAATAACGGCAAGTAATAATGACCTGTTGGCAGAAAGTCCTTTCTCAGTAATAAAATTAGCTATAGAACGAATATCTGTAGTCCCGGTAAGACCATATAATAATGATATTCCATATAATAAAAATGCCGAAGAAAAAGCCCCGAGCAGGAAATACTTAATAGCTGCCTCGCTTGACCTCAAATCATGCCGTATGAAACCAGCAAGAACATATGTACTCAAAGCCATTAATTCAAGCCCAAGATAGAGAACGATCAAGTCAGAAGCAGATGCCATTATCATCATACCAGTTGTTGAGAATAAAATCAAAGCATAATACTCACCATAATTAGACTTCTCAATTGTAATGTATTTGATAGATATAAGAACTGATAATATTATATTCACAAAAAATATCATCTTGAAAAAGGTGCTATATCCATCAGATATGTACATGCCGCCGAACGTTGTTCCGTGTGACCCATAAAGCGTTAGCGCAACAAATAATGTACCACCAATACTAATTAACGCAACTACTTCTTTCCTCTTTATAAGAAGATCGAGCAATAAAACGATTAGCGCAAGAGCAGTCATCGTAATCTCAGGTATTACAGGGGTCAAATCAGGTAACTGAAAGTTCATCTGATTACTACCTCCATAATTAATTTAGCAACGCTCGTTTCATGTATTCCACCAGCCATGTTAACCCTCTGTAATAGATGTTCTACAGAAGCATGCATAAAACTTAAGAAAGAATTGGGATAAATCCCAATCCAGAATACCAAAACGAGCATTGGCACAAGCGTCAATGTCTCTCTTACATCCATATCAGGAAGACCTACAACCTTTGGATTAACAGCCATGAAGAAAACCCTCTGGTACAACCATAACATATAAGCTGCACCTATTATTACACCAGTCGCTGCGAGAACTCCAGCCAGTTTGTTAGCTGTAAATCCACCTAAAAGAATCAAAAATTCACCTATAAACCCATTTGTTATTGGTAGACCAATAGATGCAAATGTAAATACCATAAAGAAGGCAGCATAAATTGGCATATGTGTTGCCAATCCACCATAATCAGCAATTTGCCTCGAATGCGTTCTATCATAAACAATCCCAACAGACAAGAAGAGCGCACCAGTCACCACACCATGATTAAGCATCTGTAATATACCACCTTCAAGTCCCTGACTATTCAAGGCAAAGATACCCAAAGTCACAAACCCCATATGACTGACAGAACTATATGCAATAAGTCTCTTTAAATCAGTCTGTCCAAGACAGATAACAGCACCATAAATTATTGCAATAACTGATAAGGTAAGCATTACAGGTGTCATCGAAACTGCTGCATCAGGGAATAATGGTATTGAAAACCTCAAGAAACCATATGCACCCATCTTAATAAGGATAGCTGCAAGTATGACACTACCTGCCGTTGGTGCCTCTGTATGAGCATCAGGTAACCATGTATGTACTGGCCACATAGGAACCTTCACAGCAAATGCTGCGAAAAATGCCCAGAATAACCATAACTGCATTGAATATGGATAATGATTCTTCATGAGCTCAAGAATATCAAATGTCTTCCCAGAATAAAAATACAGAACAATAATACCAACAAGCATTAAGACACTACCAACAAGTGTATACAAAAAGAACTTGATTGCTGCATATATCCTGTTCGGTCCACCCCAAACACCGATAATCAAGAACATTGGGATGAGCATAGCCTCCCAGAATAGATAAAACAGGAAGAAATCGAGCGAACAAAAGACACCTATCATAGATGCAGTCGTGAGTAATATCGAAATGTAAAACTCTTTTACTTTTGTTTTGATAGAATACCATGAAATCATTACACACAATATTGCAGAAAGAGCTGACAGTAAAACAAATAACACGCTAATTCCATCAACCCCAAGATAATAATTGATATTCCAACTTGTAATCCATGGATGCCTTTCAACAAACTGCATCTTATGTGTCGTCTTATCAAAATCTGTATATAACGGTATTGAGAATATAAAGGTAAGTATACTCGTTAAAAGGGCTATCCATTTTATCGCTGTCTCCCATGCCCTTTTTATAACCAATATTAAAAGAGCACCCAATACAGGTACAAATATAACAGTTGAAAGAACTGGATAACTAAGTTGATTCATTAATACTTCTTCCATCTTTCTCCCTTATAAAATTTTTACATCCATAAGATTGCAAAAAGTATGATCAAACATGCACCAGCAGCCATAACAATACCATAATGTTGTACAATTCCCGATTGAACCTTCCTGAGATTCTCACTAAAGATACCTATTGCCCTCGGTACACCATTAACTATACCTTCTATTATCTTTGCATCTGTGAAACCTACTAAGAATCTATTGGCAACCCATAATGTCGGTTTAACTATAATATAATCATAGAGCTCATCCACATAATACTTGTTAAACAACACTTTATATATTGGATAAAAATTCTTTGCTAACATGACTGGTATATAAGTCTTCTTAAGATAAAATATAAACGCCAACAAAAGACCAAAAAGCGCAATCGATGTCGAAAGTCCCATGATTCCAAGTTCTTGTGCATGTGTACCATGAAACTCTGGATGACCTAAAACAGGCGCAAGAAAATGTGCAAAGTTTGCGCCACCGCCAAGAACTGTTGGTATACCAACCCAACCAGCAGCTATCGCCCCAATAGCAAGCAATATTAAAGGAATCGTCATTACAGCAGGCGACTCATGTAAATGATGTTCCTCATGGTGTGTTCCTCTGAATTTACCATGGAATGTAAGGTATATCATCCTGAATGAATAAAAAGGTGTGAAGAAAGCAACAGCTGTTACCAAAACCCATACAAACCTACCAACATGACTATGAGATGCAAAGGCCGACCATATTATCTCGTCCTTACTGAAAAACCCAGCAAGACCGGGTATCCCGCCAGCGCTTAAAGCAGCAAGCAACATCGTCACATAGGTTATAGGCATATACTTCTTCAAGCCACCCATCCTTTGTATATCATTATGATGGACAGCATGTATTACACTACCCGCTGCAAGGAAGAGTAACGCCTTAAAGAATGCATGAGTATATAAATGAAATATGCCTGCCGCATATGCCCCGACACCACAAGCCAGGAACATCATGCCAAGATGACTTAAGGTTGAATAAGCAATAATCCTCTTAATATCGTTCTGCACACAAGCAATCGTCGCAGCAAATAAAGATGTAACAGCACCAACGATTGCTACTACATTCATAGCAACCTCTGAAAGATTATAAATGGCATTACACCTTGAGACCATAAACACACCCGCAGTAACCATTGTGGCAGCATGTATTAATGCACTAACAGGCGTTGGACCTTCCATCGCATCTGGTAACCAAACATGTAACGGTATCTGTGCAGATTTTCCCACAGCACCACAGAATAGCAAAAGTGCGATCAAGGTTACAAGATTTACTTGAAAGCCTAATATATTTACCGTTTGGCCAGCATATTTATGAACTTCCGAAAAGACTGGTACATAGTGTATCGTACCAAAGGTAAGATATATCATAAATATACCGAGTGCAAAACCAAAATCACCAAACCTATTAACGATAAAAGCCTTCTTCCCTGCATCTGCAGCTGATTTCTTCTCATACCAGAAACCAATTAGGAAATATGAACATACACCAACACCTTCCCAACCAAAATACAATTGCAAGAAATTGTTTGCTGTAACGAGCATTAGCATCGAGAATGTGAATAGACTCAAATAAGAGAAGAATCTATAATATCCTTTATCCCCATGCATATAACCAATAGCATAAATATGAATCAGCGAACCAACACAAGTAACAACCATTAACATAACAGCAGTTAAGGGATCAATTAGGAATCCAACTGTGACTTTAAAATTCCCAGAGATTATCCATGTATAAAGGTCCTCATTAATTACCTTACCATGAATAACATCTATAAGAGTAAAGAAGGATATTACAAACGAACCTATTATCGCAAGACAAGAAGGCCAATGAGCTTTATCTCTTAGCACTTCTTTTCCAAGAAGTATATTGATTATAAAAGCAGCAAGCGGTAGAAATGGTATTAAAACATACGCTTTCATATCCTATCCCTTATTAATTAATGTTAATAGCATATATATTTCATCCTTTCATCTCATGTATCTCATCTATATGAGCTGTAGCCCTATTCCTGAACAGTGCTATTACAATTGCGAGTCCTATTGCCGCTTCAGCAGCTGCAACCGCTATAACAAAAAAGGCAAGTATATTGCCTCTTAAATCTTGTATATAGTGACTAATAGAAATAAGATTTATATTTACAGCATTAAGCATCAACTCGATCGACATAAACATTATGATTATGTTTCTACGTGTCAGAAATCCAAATACGCCTATACAAAACACAATCACACTTAATGTCATGTACCAACTTAATGGAACCATTTAACTTTTAAGCCTCCTTTTAGCAAGGACTATAGCTCCAACAATAGCAATAAGTAATATAAGAGAAGCTACTTCAAACGGATATAAAAATTCAGTGTATAACAATTTTCCTATAGCCTTTACATGAGACTCCTGCTTTATCAAATCAACAGAATATTTCCCAGGCGGCGCTTGAACAAATGATTTTAAAGATAAAGTTATAAGAATAAAAAGTGCTATTGCAAAAGTAAGTGCTGCTGACCATGAACTTATAAACTTGCTAATCCTTAGCTCCTCTTTTATATTTACAAGTATAACAACAAAAAGGAATAACACGAGTATGCCGCCCGCATATACTATAGCCTGTATTGCAGCCATAAATTCTGAATTCAAAAATAGGTACAACGCTGCGATGTGGAAGAATAGCAACAACATCCATAACACACTATGAACAGGGTTCTTCCTTGTAATTACAAGAAGAGATAAAATAACTATTGCAAATGCAAAATATGCGAAAAATAGCTCATGTATCATTTTTTAATACCCTTTCCCACAGCTTGAACTGGAGGAGTTGTAAAATCTTCAGACATTGGCCTCCAGAACCTCTTAAAATATTCTTCTCCTTTACTTCCAGCCATGTACTTATCCCAATTAGCAAGCAATTTTTCTTTTGTCATGTATAAATCATCTCTACTATATGCTGAATACTCATAATTTTCAGTCAACGATATTGCACCATAAGGACATGCCTCAACACAAAAACCACAATATATGCACCTCAACAATTCAATCTCGTATCTTGTAACCTGACCTTTTTCTCTCGTTATCTTAATGCATTGTGACGGACATATAGTCGCACATAAGCCACAACCAACACATTTTGCTCTTCCCATCGAATCTTTTGCAAGGGCGTGTTGACCTCTAAACCCAGGTGCTATAGGTCTCCTCTCTTTTGGATATTGTATTGTTACAGCAGGTGTTAACATCCTCTTAAAAGTAAGGGCCATACCTTTCAAAATCTCTATGAAGAATATCTTGTTTATAAACTGCCTAAAAGTCATCCTTAAACACCCTCTCTCATAACAATAGTTTGAAAATGCCTGTCACAAGTATATTAGCCAGAGCAACAGGTATCAAAACTTTCCAACCAATCTTCATAAGCTGGTCATACCTATATCTTGGAACTGTAGCTCTAATCCAATAATAGAAAAATATAAAAGCATAAACCTTTATTAAAAACCAGAAAATACCAGGGACATATTTTAAGAATGGTAAAATTTTTAAGACATACCACGGCAATGTCCATCCACCAAGGAAACACACCGTGCACAATGAAGCCATGATGAACATAGCAATATACTCACCAAGGAAGAAAAGGGCGAACCTAAAACCACTATATTCTGTAAAATACCCTGCAACCAACTCACTCTCAGCCTCTGGAAGGTCAAAAGGAGTCCTATTCGTTTCAGCCACCGCTGCTATGACGAACACAATAAAACCAACTATCTGTGGGATAACATACATTCCATATACAGATTCTTCCTGCGCCTTGACAATATCTGTAAGATTCAATGAACCTGCCATAATCATAACACCAACTAAACTTAAACCCATTGCAATCTCATAACTTAATACTTGTGCAGAAGACCTCAAACCACCAATAAATGCATACTTAGAATTCGATGCCCAACCAGAGATGAATATTCCATAAACTCCTATACCAGCTATTGCAAATATGAAAAGCAATCCTACATTCACATTTGCAATAACGAAATTATATGAAAACGGTATGACTGATAAATTAACCATAGCTGCAGCCATAAATATCACAGGAGCAATATAAAATACAGGCTTATCCGCCTTATCGGGAATTATGTCTTCTTTAAAGAATAATTTTAATCCATCCGCAATAGGCTGCAACAAACCATGAGGACCAACCCTCATAGGACCCAGCCTTACCTGCATATGTCCAATCACCTTACGTTCAAAATATGTCGCATATGCAACATGTAACAAACCTATCCCAAGAACAATTGCAATCTTGATAACAATTATCAAGACCTCATACCCTATTCTCGAAAGGGTATTAATTAATGAAGGTGATATTATCTCAGCATAACTCATCTATCACACTCTCCAAGAACTATATCAATAGTTCCAATATTAGCTATAACGTCTGCCACAAGATGCCCCACACACAATCTTGGTAAAACGCCTGCATGAACAAAAGATGGTGCCCTAACCCTCATCCTATAAGGTTTTCCAGAACCATCACTCACAAAATAGAAGCCAAGCTCTCCTTTTGGGACCTCAGTCGCAACATATAAATCACCTTCCGGAACCCTTGGGCCTTTCTTTATGAAATCAAAGTGCTGTATAAGATATTCTGAAGCCTGCTTTATTTCTTCAGGAACGGGTTGGGCTGCAAGCTCAGCAAGTTTCTCATCGCTCAATCCCTTACCACCTGGAATTATTTTCAAAGCCTTAAACTTACACGTAACAAAACAGTTTGCACATTGTAAACATAAAGACTGATCTATCTTATGAGGCTTCTTCTTTTCACCACTAATCGCCTTAGCAGGACATGCCCTCATGCACATACCGCAACCCTTACATAACTTTTCATCTATAAAATATGCATGTTTTTCTTTGGGATGTGTTATTGGCATCATCTTATCCTTAGGTTGTAATACAAACTTAGGCGCATCAGCCATTACAGGGCCAGGTGGCATCTTTTCTATACACTGTCTGATTATATTGTTTGATTGCCTCATCTCCATCATCCTGCAGCGGTATCTATCGTAGGTATCCCCTTCAGTACCTATCGGCACTTCAAATTCAACCTTATCATAGGCATCATACGGCATATACTTTCTTACATCATAAGGAACACCAGAACCCCTTAATGTTGGGCCTGTCAACCCCCAATTTACTGCCTCTTCTGCCGAAATAACGCCAATGCCTTTAGTTCTTTGTAGCCAAATTCTATTCTGGTCTATCAGCGTCTCATATTCAAGGATACGAGATGGGAATTCCTCAGTAAATTTCCATAGGCTGTCAAGAACTTCTTGAGTCACATCATTTCTTACACCACCAACCCTTGGATATGTAACAGTCAATCTTGCCCCACATATCTTCTCAAAAAGCTCTAATATCCACTCCCTTTCTCTAAAACAGTAGAGAAATACCGTCATTGCACCAATATCGAGCGCATGGGTAGCAAGCCACAATAAATGGTTTGAAATCCTTGCCATCTCGCCGACCATCGTTCTTATAAACTTAGCCCTTTCAGGAGCCTCTATACCAAATAATCTTTCAACAGCGTTAACATATCCGATATTATTAGACATTGCAGAAACATAATCCATTCTATCTGTTAAAGGGAGAGCTTGAAAATAGCTCAAACTTTCGCCAAGTTTTTCTATTCCTCTATGAAGATATCCAACATAAGGTGTTACCTTTACAATAGTCTCACCATCAATTTCAAGTACGAGCCTCAAAACACCGTGCGTAGCAGGGTGTTGTGGACCCATATTAACATTTAATTCTCTCGTCTCAAATATCTTTTCTACCTTATCCATTATTCCTTCCAGATATATTCTTTGAGTTCTTCAGACTTCTTTATAAGCTCTTTAAATCCTTCCCAATCCTTCTCCAGTTCAGGACCTTTCAAAGGATAATCCTTTCTTAATGGATGCCCCTCCCAGTCCTCTGGTAGCAAAATCCTCCTTAAATCAGGATGACCTGTGAAGATTATCCCAAACATATCGTAACACTCTCTCTCGTGCCAATTTGCACCAGCCCATATAGGAACAACAGATGTTATCTTTGGGTCATCACCGGGTACTTGAGCCTTTATACGAATTCTGTTACCAAATCTTATTGAGAATAAGTTATACACAACCTCAAATCTTGGTTCCTTCTTATTAAGCCAATCAACCGCTGTCAAATCTTGCAAATGATTAAAACTCAAATGTGGTTCGTCGTGTAGATATTTAAGTATCTCAAATACCCTTCCTCTTTTAACTATTACCGAAACTTGATCTCTGAAGTTCGTAATATCGATAACCTCATCTGGAAACTTCTCTTTTATCTTCTCAGCTATCTCAGTAGGTTCAAGACCTTTGAGAATTCTTGATACCTTAACAAGCGTTACCGCCATGGACTCCACCTCGCCTTTTCTTTCCTCATCTTTTCCTGTAATAACATCATACCCTCAAGCAAAGTCTCAGGTCTTGGTGGACAACCAGGAACATAAACATCCACTGGTAGAAAGGTATCACACCCTTGAACAGTGCTATAAGTCCTGAATATCCCACCAGTGCATGCACAACTACCCATTGCAACAACGTAACGCGGTTCTGGTATCTGGTCATATACCCTTCTAACAACTGGTGCCATCTTCTTAGTCACTGTACCTGCTACAATCATACAATCTGCCTGACGTGGTGAAGCCCTAAATATTATTCCAAATCGGTCAAAATCATAATGTGATGCGCCCACGGCCATCATCTCGATAGCACATCAAGCAAGACCAAAAGTAACAGGCCAGATTGAAGATAACCTTCCCCAGTTAACTAATTTGTCAATTGTAGTAATAATCACATTTGGTGGAAGAATTCGGGTATCTTCTTCAACCTGTATAAGCCCTACAGTTGAAGTATCAATTAACATTTTTATTCAACCCTCCTTAATCCCATTCAAACGCCTCTTTCTTCCAAGCATAAAGATAGCCAATCAAGAGTATGACTATAAATATAACCATCTCTATGAATGCATAAATCCCAATCTTGTCAAAGACTACCGCCCATGGATAAATAAAGATTGCCTCAACATCAAATATAACAAAAAGCATAGCAATTATGTAAAACCTTATTGCAAATCTGAAACGCGGTTCACCCTTTGGAGTTATACCAGATTCATATGGCATTAACTTCTCTGGGTATGGCTTTTTTAGTCTGAAGATATAACCGATTAATAGAGCACCAACACCAAAGGCTGTGGCTATTATTATAAATATTAAAACTGGTAAATATTCCTTTGGCAAATATGTTCCAGGCATAAGCGCTTATGTTATACTTAAAAGCACTGTCACTTGTCAAGTAAAATTTTTAATTTTTTAAAGGAGGGAAAGATGTTCAAGATTCTGAGGAAAGAAATACTTTCAGACGCCGTTGTATTATTTGAGATCGAAGCAAAAGAAATAGCAAAAAAAGCTGAGGCTGGTAATTTCTTCATACTTAAGATAGATGAAAACGGTGAAAGAATCCCATTGACTATAGCAGATTATGATAGAGAAAAAGGAACAATAACAACGGTATTCCAAAAGATTGGTAAAACAACCCATCAATTAAGTACGCTTAAAGAAGGAGATTATATATCAGACGTCATAGGACCATTAGGGCAAAAAACTCATATCGAAAATTTTGGAAAAGTAATATGTGTTGGCGGTGGAGTTGGTATTGCGCCTATCTATCCAATTGCAAGGGCATTAAAATCTTCTAATAATACTGTCATTTCAATAATTGGTGCAAGAACGAAAGAACTCATATTCTGGGAAGACAAAATGAAAAGCGTATCAGATGAACTTATAATAACAACAGATGATGGTTCTTATGGAAGAAAAGCCGTCGTTACAATACCACTTGATGAAATCCTGAAAGGACAAAAAGACATTGCTCGTGTCATCGCGATAGGTCCTGCTATAATGATGAAGTTTGTTTGTATAACCACTGAAAAATATAAAGTAAAGACTATTGTAAGCTTAAACTCAATAATGGTGGACGGAACTGGAATGTGCGGAGCTTGTAGGGTTGAAGTTGACGGAGTAACGAGATTCGCATGTGTAGACGGTCCTGAATTTGATGGACACAAGGTAAATTTCGACCTCCTAATGGCCCGTCAAAGGATGTACATCGAAGAAGAAAAATTAGCTATGGAAAGATACAAAAAATTACAGGAGGTTCAATAACCCATGGAAGAAAAAAAGATGAAAGAAAGAGTTAAAATGAGAGAACAAGACCCTATTGAAAGGGCAAAAAACTTCTTTGAAGTTCCCTATGGATATACCCCCGAAGAAGCCATTGAAGAAGCGTCTCGCTGTCTCAATTGCTTGAAACCTGCATGTAGAACTGGATGTCCTGTATCAGTCAATATCCCTGAATTCATAAGATTAATTAAAGATGGTAGATTCATTGAGGCAGCATGGAAGATAAAAGAAGACAACGCACTACCTGCAATATGTGGCCGTGTCTGTCCACAAGAAACACAATGTGAATCGATGTGTGTTTTGAATAAAAAAGGCCAACCCATATCGATAGGTAATCTTGAAAGATTTGCAGCAGATTATGAAAGAGAACATGGAGAAATAAGATTGCCCGAGAGAAACAAACCAACAGGTAAAAAAATTGCCGTAATAGGCTCTGGCCCTGGCGGTTTAACATGTGCTGCTGACCTGATAAAAAATGGTCATGACGTCACTATATATGAGGCGCTTCATAAACCTGGTGGGGTTCTTGTTTATGGAATACCTGAATTCAGATTACCAAAGATAATCGTTGAAAAAGAAGTCGAATATATAAAGTCACTCGGAGTTGAGATAGTCTTGAATGCAGTCATAGGAAAACTTTACACTATCGACGAGCTCTTACATGACAAAGGTTACGATGCATGTTTTATTGCAACAGGAGCAGGTCTACCAATATTTTTAAACATACCTGGTGAAAACTTAAACGGAATCTATTCTGCAAATGAATTTTTAACAAGAGCAAACCTCATGAAGGCATATCTTTTCCCCGAATACGATACCCCAATCAAAAGAGGGAAAAAGGTTGCAGTATTTGGTGGTGGGAATGTAGCAATGGATGCAGCGAGAGTAGCATTAAGACTCGGCTCAGAAAAGGTATACCTAATATACAGACGTTCTGAGAATGAGATGCCAGCAAGAAAAGCAGAAATACATCATGCAAAAGAAGAAGGCATAGAATTTTTGTTTCTTACTAATCCTATCAGATTCATAGATGATGGTAAAGGAAACTTATGCGCTGTACAATGCATCAAAATGGAACTTGGTGAACCAGATGAATCTGGAAGGAGAAAACCTGTACCTATTAAAGGAAGTGAATTCGAGATCGAGATAGACGTAGCTATTCCAGCTCTTGGTACACGTTCAAACCCACTTCTACTAAAGACAATACCTGACATTAAACTCAATAGCAGAGGTTATATTATAGCAGATGAAAACACAGGAATGACTTCTAAACCAGGTGTATTTGCTGGTGGCGACATCGTTACTGGTTCCGCAACTGTCATACTTGCCATGGGCGCTGGTAAGAAGGCAGCAAAGGCAATAAACGAATATTTAAAATGGAAATACTGGCTATTTAACAAATAATATTTTGAAATAAAGAATAACACTATTGCATTAGAGTTCAATAAGTTTTGAGACTCTATCAGCGTGTCTTATTGGTTCTGGCAACCTATACCTCTTACAACAATTTAAGATTATCTCTATTGAACTTTCAATGTCGATCAAGTGCCCTGGAGAAATAAAAAGAGGTTTTATGCCACTTCTCGTCCTGACAACAGCACCAACCATCTTTTTTTTATAAATTAATGGCACATAAGCTCCCCTCTCTAAGCCCAATCCCTTATATTCACCAACAAGACACGATTTTGCACATCCAATTGTTGGTAAATTTAATACTACACCGATATGCGAAGCAATACCCAAACCCTTAGGATGCGCAATCCCTTGCCCATCAAATATAATCACATCCGCCTTGTGTCTTGACTTATTCATGGCAGATAGGATTGCAGGACCTTCCCTAAAAGATAGGTAACCTGGGACATATGGAAAACTTACATCCACCTTTGAAACTGAATATTCTATAATCTCCATCTCAGGATATTTAAATAAACTATAAACACCCACAATCTCCCCTTTCCTATAACTCGCATCCACACCTGCTACAAGTGTTGGCTTTATTTTCATTGGTTTAATTACTAAATCCTTTTTCAGTAAATCTTGAATTAAACTTGCTTCTTTTATATCCTTTGGAAAAAGATTATATTTGCTGATAATCTTAGATCTCATTTAAAATTATTCAAAGCTCATATATTTCTGGTCTTCTATCATTGAAGATATTATTGAACTCATTCAAATCCTTATTCCTTGCCTTCTTAGTATCAATCTCCGACACAAACAACCCTTCATCCTCACTTCCCGCCTTAATGCAAACCTCCCCATCAGGTGACACAATCATACTTTGTCCAATAAATCTCAACTCTTTACCTTTCACCCTACTCTCTCTACCTATCCTGTTAGCAGTTATAGCATAAACCCTATTTTCAAGACACCTTATAGGCATAGCAGAAGGACAATATGGCATTATCAGATTAGATGGATGAGCTACTATATCAGCACCCTTTAAGGCAAGAGTTCTCATAGATTCAGGGAAAAACCAATCAAAACATATCATGACCCCGATACAGCCAACATCAGTCTCCCATACCTTGAAACCTGTATCTCCAGGAGAAAAAAACCTTTTCTCCTCATAAAAAAGATGACTCTTCCTATAAGAACCAATAAAACCTTCTGGCCCTGTAAAGACAGCAGAATTATAAAATTTATTAGATGCTTTCTCGGGAAGACCTGCCACAATATAAAGACCTTTTTTCTTGGATATCTCTTCGAGAAACTTTGTAGTTTCTCCATTTGGGATACCTTCAGCTAACCTTTCTACCTCGAGAAATGAGATAAACTGATAACCAGTCGCAAAAAATTCGGGTAAGACCAATAAATCAACCTCAAAATCCTTAACTGAGTTGAAAACTTTTTTTAAATTTTCTTCTTTCTCACCAAAACAAGGAGCAAACTGATAAAAGGCTGCCTTTATTTTGTCACTTCTTCCAGCCACCTCAAATAATCCTCAGAACCCTCAATAATAGGTAAAGCAATGACCTCAGGAACTGTATAACTATGAAGCTCTTTTACAGCGTATATTAATTGCTTGTATAGCTCTCTTTTTGTCTTTATTATCATTAGTGTCTCTGCTTCATCTTCGATATTATCTTTCCAGGTATAAATAGACCTAATATTCTTAACAATGTTAACACAACCTGCAAGTCTTTTTTCTACTAAAGCTCGAGCTATCTTACTTGCTTCTTCCTCATTCGAAGTTGTAACAAAAACTACAATATAGTTCATCATTAACCCCTTCAAAAAATAGTTTAGAAAGACTACTCATCTTTGCCTTGTCTTTCAAGCATAATATAATACTCCATCTCAAGTAATCTTCTTTTAATATTCACACCTGCTGAATAACCACCTATAGAACCATCCGACTCTATAATCCTATGACATGGTAGAATAATCGGGAGAGGATTTCTGCTTAATGATTGCCCAACCGCCCTCGATGCATTGGGTTTCCCTATCTTTTCAGCAAGCCATTTATACGTTCTCGTCTCACCATATGGAACATCTTTAAGTGCCAACCAGACCATCCTGTCAAACTCAGTCCCACTAACAAATTCAATCTTCTGCGTAAACTCATCCCTCCCTTTCTCAAAGTATTCCTGAAGCTCTTTTATAAAAGATAAGGGTGCTTTATACTTACCAATATCCATATCTGGTTTTACAAATGCCACCTTTATCAAACTGTTTTTATGGAACACAAGAAATAAGGTTCCGATAGGGGTATCTAATGTATCATAATAACAATCACTGCTGAAGAATCTTTTCCTTTTCTTCATGTTCTTTTGAATATACCTCAACCCTATCTCCACCTTTTTGAAATGCCTTTGCAAGGGCTTTTTCTGCACATAATATCAATTCTTCCGTCGTTTGTCCATCAAGAAAAGTTAAACCTATACTTGCAGTAATATGTCCTTGAACCTGTGAGTCTAAAAACATGAAGGGATAATTCTTAATGATTGCATTAAATCTGTTCGCCATCGAAAGGGCTGCAGATACAATTGTATTAGGCAGTATTATTGCAAACGAATCGCCTCCGTATCTAACAACAACATCAGAACCTCTTATATTCTTTCTAATCAAATCAGCAACTTTTTTAAGGGTAAGATTTCCATAGTACTCACCATGTTTCTTGACATACTGATCAAAATAGTCCAGGTCTATAAGGAGAAGATTTAACGGTAATTTATACCTTGTTGCCCTCTCAACCTCTTGTGCAAGCCTTATCTGAAAATAACGATGGCTGAATACACCTGTTAGCTCATCAATCAAACCTGCCCGTTTAGGATATAATATCTCAAGCTCTTTTATATGGCTAATGAGCTCTTTTGTATCAAAAGAGTATTTCTTCACTATCCTCTCAATCTTCCCAACAAGATTTAATCTATCGTCAACCGATAAATCCCTTTCAGTAAGTATGAATATAGGGATGTCTCTTGTAGATGGATTCTCCTTTATCTCTTTAATAACATCATAACTGAGCATATCAGGCAAGGTAAAATCAAGCAGTATCACTGCTGGTCTTATCGCCGTTGCAAGTTCTATCCCTCTTTTACCAGTGGTCCCAGTATATATATAAAAACCTTGAGGCTCAAAGATATCTTTGAGATAATTTGTTAACTCTTCCTCAGCCTCAATTATTAAAATAGACAAGGGCAATATCTTCCTTCCTTTTGCAGTAGATATCTCCTCAAGTTTTGATATTAGTTCTTCTTTATGAAGGGGTTTTAAGAGATAATCAGCAGCCCCGAGAGCGAATGCAAGCTCTTTATTATCCACAATCGAATGAATAATTACTGGTATATCAGATGTTAACGGATCACTTTTTAACTCTTGTAAGACTTCCCAGCCATCTTTTTTAGGGAGTAAGATATCAAGCGTTATGGCAAATGGTTTGAGATTTCTTGTTTTTTCAATTGCTTCTTCTCCATCACGTGCATGAGCTACTTTATAACCAGCCTGAGTTAGATGTAATGTCAAAAGCTCAATGGTCTGTATATCATCTTCAATGATGAGTATCAGGGGGGCAGTCTCTTTAACCCATGGAAAGTTTAGGCTTATAGCCTCTTGAGGAGCTGGTTGTACTGCCTCAACTGGTGATGTAACAGGTATCGAAAAACTGAAGGTGCTACCCTCTCCAAGGCTACTCTCAACTGTGATTGTTCCCCCGTGCAACTCTACAAGCCTTTTAGTTAAAGCAAGTCCAAGCCCTGCACCTCCATACCTTTTTGAAAACTCTGTATTCGCCTGCTCAAATTCGTCAAATATCCTCTCTTTATCTTCAGAACTAATGCCAATACCTGTATCACTCACAGAGAACCTTACAAATTCTATGCTCTGCGACGGTATATTTGATAACTGTCCTACGACGTTTTTTTCTTTCCTGACATCGATCTTGATTAATCCCCCCTCAGGTGTAAACTTAATTGCATTCGAGACAAGATTATACAAAATCTGCTTCAATTTAACCCTATCTGCAGTAATAGTCGAGACATCATCAGATATTGATACATTTATCTCTATAAATTTATCTTCCGCAAGGGAATTCATTATGTTAACAACCTCACCAATCACCTCTTCTACAGGAAAAGTCTCATAAACCATCTCATACTTCCCAGCTTCAATCTTTGCTATATCAAGAATATTATTGACGAGTTCCAATAAATGCCTTCCAGAATTATATATATTTCTTATATATCTCTCTTGGTTCTCGGTAAGATCTCCAAAAGTTTTATCGAGTAAAACATCAGAAAAACCAAGAATAGAATTCAAGGGAGTCCTCAACTCATGGCTCATATTTGCTATAAATCTACTCTTTAATTGGTTGGCATATTCAAGCTGCTTATTAAACTTCTCAAGTTCCTTAGTCCTTTCATAAATTTTCTTATCAAGATTTGATCTTAAGTCTTCAATCTCTTTATCCTTCTTTTCCAATAAATCACTTAATTCTTTTTCATGTCTTATATCTCTTATGATATAAAGATAATTTGTAACACACCCGTTTGAATCTTTTATCGGAAGAAGACTTAATATCGTTTCGGTCTCTTTACCACCAGAGTTTAATACTTTTAACTTATAACCTGAAACATAAGCCCTTTTAGCAAGTTCGCCCATTATATTTCTTAGGTCATCATGCCTGATAATCAAGGTGATGTCTTTTCCCATTAAATATTCTTCTGAATATCCAAATTCATCACATGCCCTTTCATTGAAAAGTGTAATTTTTCCCTTTTCATCTGTATACAAAATGACATCCTGAGATAGCCGCATCATGTCATAAAGTTTCAATCTCAAATCTGCCACCTGTTTTGATAACTCAAATTTCTTTAAACAGATTCCAACGAGTGCAGAGACATTTCTTAAAACTATCTTCTGCACTTCAGTAAATTGTCTTGGCTTAAAATCGTCGATAAAAATAATTGCCCTTACCTCATCCCCCAATAAAACTGGAGAAGCAATAACAGACCTTATCCTTTCATTAACAAGAGAAGGATTATTCTTTGTCAAATCATGTTTTTGTGTATCACTTATCGAGATAATCTCTTTATCTTTTATCAAAGAATCAGTTAACCCTCCAGGCATTACAGTCCATCTCTTGTTTTCGATAAATTTTTTGCTCAATCCCTGAGAAACCACTAACCTCATCTCTCCAGAATCATATAGAGCAATACTACCTGCAGGAGCTTCTAAAAATTCAAGTAATTTCCCAAGGATTAATAAAAGTGAATTCTGAAGTACATCAACTGTGGCGATACTTTTGACTATCTCAGAAAATTCCCTATCTACTTCTATTAACTTATTTAATTCAACTTTTGTCTTTTTCTGCCTTTCGATAATCTCCCATACAAAACGAGTACCCGCGCTTTCGATGATATCAATCTTATCTAAGAATAACCTTCTGATCTCGTTGCTTAATCTAACATCACCAGTAACATTAATTATTATCTCAGGATTAATATCTTTAAAAGACTTGACGTCACTTATTACTGGAATATTCCATTTCCTTGCGAGTACGACACCAGGTGAATCGATATCCTTCTCATATATTCCAACAATCTCTGAATTAGCTTCGCTTCTTAGAAGTGAAATTAATGCACTCGCCCCTATATTCCCGCCAATTATCGCAATCCTAACCATCGGTATTGTAGCCTTTTCTAATTATATCATCCATCATCTCCAAGAAATAACCGAGTAATTCTTCGTCCCATTGGCCACAATGCCACTCCTCTCTCATCGTCTTTAAAGCCTCTTCAACTGATCTTTTATCTCTATATGGCCTTATAGAGACCATAGCATCAAAGCTATCTACTATGGCTAATATCCTTGCCATTAAAGGGATATCTTGTCCTTTAAGTCCATCAGGAAAACCTTTACCATCCCACCTCTCATGATGGTTCCTTATAGCAGGTAATATCCTTCTCATAGAAAAGAGAGGTTTACACAATTGCTCACCAAGAACAGGGTGTTTTTTTACCATTTCAAATTCTTGTTTAGTAAGAAAACCAGGTTTTCTTAATAACGACTCGCTCAGACATATCTTCCCTATATCATGCAAGATACCAGCTTTCCTCATCTCTTCTCTCTCCCTATCACTCATGCCAAGAAAGCTAACAAATTCTGCAGAAAGTTTACTAACACGTGTTGAATGTCCTTTTGTATATGGATCTCTGGCCTCCATTGCAACGGCAAGTGTGAGTATAATATTTTCTGAATGGTCTAACTCTTCATGAAGAGTTTTGAGTTTAAGCAGAGACCTTATTTTTATTAATAATTCTGCTACATCGAAAGGTTTACTTATAAAATCATCTGCACCTGATTCCAAACCTCTTATCTTGCTCTTCTTATCATTAAGGGCAGTTAAAAGTATCACAGGGAAATATATCCTCTTCGATTGGCTTTTTAGTCTCATGCATAACTCGAATCCATCTATACCCGGCATCATGACATCAACAACAGCTAAATCTAAATTATGTGACTTAAACTTTTCTAACGCCTCCTTAGCCCCAAGTGCGGTATAAACCTTAAAACCTTCTTTAACAAAAATAGCTTCCATTAGATCAAGGTTGGACCTTATATCGTCAACAACAAGTATTGATGGCTCTTTTTCTTCAAAAAGACTCGAATATGGACCCATTGATAAAGATTAAAACATTGATAAGATTTTTTGTCAAGAAAATTATTTTATAACTTAAAGTTACGTTAATTATCTAATCTTATTCTTAAAATTTCATTAATCTTAAACCAGCATAATAACAACAGCATTCATTATTTAAATCATTTATGAATGCCCTTTCTACACCATCTTGAAAAAGAATTCTTACAAGACATGTCCCACCAGGTAGAGTTGAATGCTTCTCTTCTATGACCTCTCCATTACCCCATGATGTATAATGGATATGTCTAACAATATCACCCACTTTTAAATACAATCTTGGCTTATCCATCAATCTAAATAGAAGAATTCGGGTCAACATGGTATTTTTTGAAGGGCGCCTTATCCTGAATTCTTCTATAAAAACCTTCCTTTACCTTATATAATAACCGTAAATAGTATAAACAAAATGACCCAAAATTGTATAGCTATCCATTCCCCAATCATCAGGGAGCGGCCAATAAGGAGCTCCATCTTTTAAAGCCTTTATGGCTGCATCATCAAGTTCCTTATGCCCAGATGTTCTCACAAGTTCTATCTCACCCAAACTTCCATTCTTTTTTATTGTAAACTTTATAAAAAGGTCACCATATATTCCTCTTGAAGCAGCGGTTGGGGGGTAAATCCATATGCTCTCAATACGTTCTTTAAGCCTTCTATTATAAACCAGATATTTATATTCACTGACATCAAATGTGAATGTCTTATCTTTTCTCTCAATCTCGTCTCTCTTTGTCTCTTTTTTTGCTATATCGCCAATAACCCCTTTATCGAAAAGTTTATCTTTTAAAGAAGGTTCAGTAGGTTTTCCTTTTGCAATTATCTTTGATTCCCCAGGCATCTTAGAAGCTTCCCCTTCTACTAAAGGCTGTTTGGGTATATTTGGAATAGCCGGTAGTTGAGTTGTATGACCTTCACTTTTAGCGATATTCCCGACATGATTATCATACACATCACCCTTAAATCTCTTAACAGAAGGAGCACTTTTTATGTTTGGTATAAGCTTTCTTTGAGGCAAAGGTGGTGAAGATGGTTGGTACCTGCTTATCTCATCTGGAGAAACAAGTCTTGTGAAAAATTCTCCACCAGTTCTTTTTATCTTAGCAGTAGGAATCATTAATATGGCTATTACTAAAATGAATGAATGAAATAAAAACGAATAGGCAAAAAATCTTTTGAGGCTCAATTCAAAAATCTACCAAAATATTTAATATATCTCAAAAGACTCTCTTTACTACTATCTTTATCGAGCCACAATCTCATAGATGCTTCCTGTATATCATGATTTCTATGCAATGAGACGAGTCTTTCAGCAGATTGGTCATTCTTCAAAAAATATCTTCTTAACTTATCCATTAGTATAAACCTTTTGTAAAATAGTGCCTTCCACATCTTCTTATAATTTTCAATCTTACCACTTATAATAGCCTTCGCAGCAAGTTCAGCTGATTTCATAGAATAATATATACCCTCATATGTTAAGGGTAAGACTTGACCAGCCGAATCACCTGAAAAAAGAACCTTCTCTTTATAAAACAACCTACCATCCCATATTGGTATAGTATAAATCTTTCTGATACCTTCGATAGATACTCTCCTTCTCTCCTTAAAAAATCTTAAATATTCAAGAACCTTTTTCGGTTCTGTAGTCCCTGTTCCAATTGAGATACCACTATCAGTTGGGAACACCCAAGAATAAAAATTGGGTGCATGACTACTACCAAACCAAAATTCACATACATCAACGTTCATCCCTTCTACCCTCTCATAAGCAGTAAATAGTCTTCCTATCGGCTTAATTCCGAGGCATCTTCTTACCTTTGAATTCACACCATCAGCACCTATAATATATTCTGTCTCGATTTTTAAAATATTTCCATTAGTTTTTATTAATGCAACGTAATGCCTTCCTGAACTCAAATCCAAAAATTCACCTTCCAAAACCTTAGCACCTTTTAAACATGCCTCATCTCTTAAAACCTTATCAAACTCACTCCTTTCAACAATCGATAGGCTACCTCCCTTCAAATCTATATTAAGCTCTTTGCCACTTGGCGAAACAATTCTTATAGATTTAACTTCTCTTTTAACTATATTACCTGGTAAACGAAACTCTTTAAAAATGCTTGAGGGCACACCACCACCACATGGCTTGTCAAAATTAAGATTTCTTTCTAAAAGAATAACATCAATATTATTTTCAGCAAGTATTCTCGCAGCAGTAGAACCCGCAGGTCCACCACCAACTATTAATACCTTTGTCTTTAACATATTCAAAAAGAACTTTAAATCAGAGGTCTTATGTAAAAAACATTAAAAGCCAGGTGGAAATGGACAATGAATCCTTGCTCTTTTGACCATCTTTCCGTTCAAATAATGAGCTGAAATCTTAAAAAAATAATCCCCAATAGACCCAGATATCGTTCCATCTCTATTCTCACCCCAAGGCATTGTCTTTTCATTATTATTCAATGCCACTATCAAATAAACATGTCCTGCTACCATCTCCTTTACATCTTCTGGACTCGGTACGGGTAAGCCCTTTGATGTCCCAAATTGAGTATGAGAATGGAAATCACCAATCCTCTGTAATTTCGAAAACCTTTGAAGTATTGGCTCTATCTTCTTATGATTTTTCTGATTGTAGACAACACCCCTGTGCTTCCTATTAGCAGTTTGGACACTAAATGCATGCTCTACAATGAACCTATCTTCTAATTTATAGCCTAAAAGAAAACCAAGGCATTCACGCTTGTATACCTCTGCAGAGCTTAACAGTAAGTCAAGAAATGCATTCTCTGAGAGGTATACGCGCATGTATCTTACCCTTGTAAAACAATCTTTAATATGTTGGCATCCTTACGGTAAGCACAGGGCATGGAGCAAACCTAACAACCTGTGCTGCCGTGCTACCGAAAAGTATTCTGTCAATGCCTTTTCTACCATGAGTGCCCATAACAATCATGTCAACCTTGTTATTCTTCGCAAAATTAATAATCTCTTCATGAGGTATTCCTTTTAAGACATGCTTCTCCACATTCTTCATTCTTTCTAACTCTTCCACCCCAAACCTATCCAATTCTTTTTTCGCACCTTCCTCAATATCCTTATAAAGTTGATCCATAGATATATGAGGAACATACCAGCCAGATGCTTTCGCTACATCATAAATCACATGAACAACGAAAATCTTTGCACCATACTTATTAGCAATATCGACTGCATACTTGAGTGCCAAAGCCGACCCCTCAGAAAAATCTGTCGGGAAAAGAATACTTTTAATCTCCATCATTCAACCTCCCTCAAATATTTTGCTGCGTTTTCTGGCGATGTAGTCAAGATAAAAAATCCTGACCCTAACTCAAAACCACTCGTTCTTATAAGTCTTGGAATAACCTCAATATGCCAGTGGAAATCCTCACCGAGCGTATGCCAATGATTTCTTCTCGGTATCATGTTAGGCGCAGTATGAATAAAATAATTAAACTGTGCATTCCTAAAAATCTTTCTAATCTTTTTAAGCATCGTCATTAGAATATATGCAAGGTCTTCTAACTCTTCCTGAGTTATCTCATGAAAAGCACAACTATGTCTTTTTAACATAATCCATGTTTCAAAAGGGAACTGAGCTGCGTAAGGACAAAAAGAAATAAAACTCTTTGTCTCAACCACAACCCTCTCCCCAACATTAAGTTCTTCCCTAATAATATCACAAAATATACATCTTTCTTTATATGAAAAATACAATTTCGCATTATCAAGTTCATCTTTAACAACCTTCGGTATTACAGGTGTAGCCATCAGATATGAAACTGGATGCGTAAATGTCTCACCTGCATATTTTCCTGAATTTTTGTATATAAGAATATACCTAAGTCTTGAATCTTTTTCAAGATCTGCAATCCTATCCCTATACAATGTAACGACCCTTATCATCTGCTCAAGACCCATATCTTCAGGCTTTACATTATGCTCTGGCGATTCAACAAGAATCTCGTTTGCCCCAATGCTATTCATCTTATCATAAATACCAACCCCCCGTCTTCCTAAATCACCTTCTATTTGAAAGACTGGGTCAAAACTTGGCAAAGCTCGGACATACCATCCTGGCGTATTCGGCGAGGTCCCCGGTCTTCTAATCGCCGTTATCTCTCGAGGAGTTTCGCTCTCCCTCCCAGGACATAAGACGCAATCCTGTTCCTCTTGTACCTCAAGATCCGGGATAATGTATTCCTCAGGAGACTTTGACTCTGACAGCACAGCAACCCACCTACCAAGCAATAAATCCTTTCTCAATTCATGCATCTCTATTCTTCCTGTATAAAATCTTTAGTCCATCAAGTGTTAAATGAGGGTGCAATATATAATCATATTCTAAATATCCTTTTATCAATTCACTAAATCCACCTGTGACAATTATCTTAAAAGTATAACCCGTCTCCCTTTTTACCTCATCAATTATCCTTGCAGTTGCCCCTGCTAAGCCAAAAAATATACCCGCCTTAATACACCCCGTTGTGTTTGAACCTATTGAGGAAGGTGGGGGAACGAGTTCAACCTCCTTTAAAAGCGCAGCACCTTCCGCAAGTGACTTGCTCATCATTCTTAAACCAGGGAAGATAGAACCACCAATAAAATTGTTCCTACCATCAATAATACTGATAGAAGTAGCAGTTCCAAAATCGACTATAATTGCTGGACCTTTATATATCTCATTAGCTGCAACTGCATTTGCAATCCTATCTGAACCGAGTCTGCTCGGTTCAGTTATCATATATAATAAACCCGTTTTAATCATGTAACTCACAATTAAAGGTTCTTCATCTATCAGTTCTTTTAATGCTAATATTATCAAATTAGAGACCTCAGGCACAACTGAAGATATTATTAGACCTGTCTTATCTCCTATCAGAAGATTATCATCCATAATCTTTTTAAAAACATCACGATAACTTTCTAATTTTAAGATTGGGTATGTATTTAACCTTATGACTCTTTCAATTTCATTGGTATATACACCAATATTAACTGAAGAATTCCCTATGTCCAATGCCATAAAACTCTTCACGGTCTAAAAATTACCCTTAATTTAACCTTCGCTCAGATATTATACTCTTTATCAATACTATATGCCATAACTACCGCCTTATCAATATCTTCATATGGAAAATCAGGCGTTCCAAGAACAAGATGTGGTGCTTTATCATCAAATCTTAATTTAAATTCATCACTCCTTTCATACAATACTGTCCCTGGCAGAACATGTAATATGCTGAAAACTAAGTTTGTAGGTTTTAAATCCATAATCTTTCTTATAGACTTATAAAACTTAAAAAAACTATCTCCCGGAAGACCTATTATCAAATCACATGTTACTTCAATACCATTATCCTCAAGCAATCTGACTCCGTTTTTAAACTTTTCTTCCTTATAAAACCTATTAACATTCCTCAATGTATCCTCGTTGACCGTCTGTGGCCCTGTTTCCACACTCTTAATATTGGCTTTCTTAAATAAATCAACAGTCTCCTCATCTACAAATTCTGCAATTATCTCAACAGTTCGTAACTCTGTATTATATCTATTTGCTGACGAGATAACCTCACACAACCACCTCAACCTATCCTTCTTAAGATTAAATATGGTATCTACAAAATGAAAACTCTTTATACCTGGATAATTTAAAACGTATTCTATCTCCTTTTTCACCCTTTCATCAGGAAAAAACCTTAAAGAAGAAAGATTCTTACCCTCAAAACAATAATAGCATCTAAAAATACAACCCCTATACGTCTCAATATAGGTTACCTTATCTCTTGGTTTCAAGATGCCTTCAAGATATGGTGATGGTATTTCAGAAAGGTCAGCAATAGGTTCCCTATCTTCATTATCAAAAATATTTCCGTTCTTCCTATAACTAATACCTTTTATCCCCTCAAGTCTCCCCATCCCTAAAAAAGACTCTATTATTTCAAAAAAAGTAACCTCTCCCTCGCCCTTAACAATAATGTCAATGTAATGGTTCTCTTTTAAATACTTCACACTCACAGGTCCTACTTCTGGCCCACCAAGTACGATCTTAATCTCAGGCAGTATTGTCTTTACTATTCTTGAAACATCAAGAACCTTATTTATATTCCAACAATAACAGGAGAAACCAATAATCTGAGGTCTACTTTGGATAATATAATAGATTACCTGCTGGATATCTAAGTATTCAGCATCAAAGTCAACTATCTCAATATCTATATTATCACGAACATATCTACTCTTTAGCGCATAAGCCTTCAGATAACCAAGTGCGAGTGAAAAATGGTTAGCCCAATTAAATGAGATTAATAATATCTTTTTAGGCATTTAAAACCTTTAAATCATCGAGTATGTTGCTCTCATTTACTGCTTTAAAATCATCATATCCATATATTGAAATGTACTTAGAACTTATACCAGGGCAATAATGTTTTAGTACACAATCATTACATCCTGGGGCATATACGAACTCCTCATTATTAAAATGCTCCCCTGAATATAACTCACTTATATGTTTTTCAAACCCTCCCATATTACAGAATCTCAATCCTTCAGTTAATATCCAAATCCTATTTAAGATGCTGATATTTATCGAGTTTTTTATATGAGGCAGAAGCACTCTAAGAGAAAGCTCATAATCATTTAAGGATATTATAATCCTATCTACCATCATATCGATAACTAATGCCACAATATTCTCTAAATCCATAAAATTATCTCTATTTACCTGTATTCTTGCGCATACAAACTTCTTTCTCTGATTTTCACAAAGGTTCCTGAGTCCTTTTACTGTCTCAATAAAACTATTAGATACCTGTGTAATCTTATCATGAATATCAGGATTAGAACCAAATATCTTAACCTCAAAAAGTAAACAACCCGCATTTACAATCTGCTCAACCATCTCTTGATATGAAAGAAGCCTTCCATTAGTCAATATCTTTACCCTCTTATAACCAGCAACCCTTGCTTCTTTAACCAATTGCAATATATCATTTCTTAAAATAGGCTCTCCACCATAAAGAAGAATCCCATCATATACTGAATCACCAAGCGAATCCCTTTCATTAATGGATTCAATCACAGACTGGGTATCTAACCAGGTTATATTGCTTACCTTATAATTGCAGTATTTACAATTATTATCACACCTACTACCAATATATATCCTTTTATACCTTAGCAAATTACCCTATTTAACCTTTAAATTCTCAAAACTTTTATTTTTTCAATTATAGCATAGACCCAGAAAAGAGCAGGAAATTGATTTCTGAAAAATGTATTTTTTTAACCCAAATAATGCAAATGTAATTTTTAAAAAATTTTTCATAAAATAATTCGCCGACTTGTGAAACGATTACATCCTTTGAGTTATTAATTTGAGATAATTTTAACCTCACAGATTCAAAATAATCTTTTAACTCTGACTCAGTAAAATTTTTACCAAGAAGAATATTTACAGTGGTTAGATTTATAGGGATTGGCAGCTTTTTGCCATCAACATAAGCTAAAACCCTGTGCTTGAAAACGTCTAAATGCAATCTTTACAAATAGTACATAAATGATGTTTACGTAACACGATAATTAGATAGTTTTGATTCTTATTTATTTTTTCTGTTATTTTCATAAGCTAAACTGTAAATTTCTTTTATTTGATTGATATAATTATCTATATTAAAAGAAAAATTTATTCTTTCCATGAATTGACGAATTTTTAGTGGATTCTCGATTAATTCATTCATATAACCTGATAGTTCTACAATATTTCCAGGTGTAAAGAGATAACCGTCAACTCCATGATTAATTGCTTCCTCAATGCCTCCTATCCTGCTACCAATAATCGGAGTTCTTGAAAGTTTTAGTTCATTTAAAACTATAGGAGAACAATCTTCCCATAAAGAAGGAATAACAGCCACGTCAATATTCTTTAAAACTTCATTAATTTGAGAAGGTAAATATTTGCCTTTAAAAAAAATGTTCTTCCGGCATTTCCTTTTAAGCTCTTCTTCGTAAACAGAATCACCAGAGCCATAAATTAATAATTGACATTTTTCGCCTTTCTCTTTAATTATCATATTAAAAGCCTCAATCAATATATGAATACCTTTATGAGGTAAAATACTACCAATATATCCAAATCTAACATTGGTTGGAGGAATATTCTTATAAGGCTTGGCTAATATATTAAGGTAGTTTTTGTTAATAGGTAATTTGACGTAATTATTTTGGTTTTCAACACCGTATGTTTTGTATAATTCCATAGCGCGTTTGCTTGGATAAATAATTGCATTAACTTTATTAAGTTCGGATATAAAAAAATATCTCCTTGCTTTGTATGTAGAAATATGATTTGTATTGGCGATTGTTTTTCTGATCTTTTCTTTCTTTATTCTTTTTTTATGAGCTATTTTAATTAAATTATTGAATATTTTGTGAATCCATGTGTTTGACAGGTAACCGACATACATCCAACCAACTTTAGAAGATGTTGGCAATACTAAACATGAAGCGCATTTTTTACCTTCTTCCCAATCATCGCAGATTTTATTATTCATATCCATTAAATCTCGTTGGGGACACAAGTACCAATAATTATGAATATCCAAAATATAAGGTATGTTAAGATTTCTTGAAAGCAAAAGAAGAGAACCTGTTAAAGATTCTAATTCATGAAAATGAATAACATCTGGTTTAACTCTATTAACTACTTTAAGAAAATTATTTTCTATTTCCTTTTGTTTTATATGAACTTCTGGATTGCCAAATGACCAAATAAGGTTGGGTGAATTTACGAGTTCAAAGATAGTTGTATAATCCTTAAACCAAACTTTAATATAAGGTTTAGGATATAGAAGATTGTAACGTCCGCCACAGAAATAATAATTCTGCATCCCGTCTCTTTTAAGGAATTCCATTAATGTCTCAACATGTAAAATAGAACCACCACTCCTATATTCTGAAGTCCACCAACCAATATGAAGTATTTTGTTAATCATTAGATTGATATTTTCCCAGGCGACCAATAATTCCATGGTACAGCCCTTTAAGATAAAAATGTAAGGTGCGAAAATTCATACCTCTCGCCTTCCACACTAACAAAAAAAAGATTATCCTTTTAATCATGTCAATATATCTTTTTTGTCTTGAAAGGGTATATACGTCGTTCCTCATTCCATAGTATTGTTTCCAATCATCGGCATCAATTAAAACTATTTTTCTTCCAAGTATGTTTAACTTAATTTTTTTTTGTATAGGATGATAGATGATACTTTCCCTTACATAGTATATCTCATAACCGGCACGCCAGATGCGAGAGGAATATTCAACATCATCACCCCAAATAAAATAATCTTTTCGTGGAAGACCAACAGTCATAACTATTTGTCTTGGTATTAGAAAACCCAGAAATGGAGCCCATGGCGCTTTAAGATTTTTTGAGAAAGGTATGTCTTTTAAATCTTCGTATATCACAGTTTTATTACCAGAAATGATTCCAGTACCCCATGATAATTTTTTTTGCTCTTTATCTGTTGATATTGATACTAAACAAAATTTATCCTTAGGATATTGGCTAAGTGAATTTACTAAAGCCGTTAGAGCATTTTCATCTGGCTCTGCATCATCATCCATAAGCCAGAAGTATTCACAGTTAAATTCTAATGCAAGTTTTAGACCTTCATGAAAGCCCCCCGCACCTCCTATATTCTCGGATAGTTTTTTGTAATGAATAATATTCTGTTTAAAATCTTCTTTAAAACATGACTTAATGTAATCTTCTGTCCCATCAGTCGAGGCATTGTCAATGATACAAATCCGAGAAGGTTTTGTAGTACCATTTAGAAGTGCCTTAACACATTTTTCAAGATAGAGCTTTCTGTTATATGTAACTATTATTGCACAAATCATTTAATTAAATTATAGTAAATTAAATCAATTATTCGTTTGCTCGAAAGATTATCATTATGTTTAAATGCAAGTTTTTTTATTTCTATTCTTTTATCCAAATAAAAGTCTTTATCTTCAATTAGGATTAATTTTATAACTTTTATTAATTCTTCAAAATTATATGCTCTTTCTCCTGGCATTATAAAATTATAATCAAAAAATAATTCTCTATCCTTAGTTACATATTTATTATAGTCATAAGGAAAAAGAATAATCGGTTTATCTAATAAAAGAAAATCAAAATATAAAGAAGAATAATCTGTAATAAGTAAATCAGTATATATTAATAAAGGATAAATATCGTATTCATTTTTATAAAATAAAATGTTGTCTAAATTATTTATATAATTATATTCAAAATTAGGATCAGGGTGAAATTTAACAATAAAAATCATTTTGTGAAATTTTAAAAAATTATTTAGTTCATTAAGGTCTATGATTTTATCTGATAAAAAATCTCCACCCGTATCCCGGAAAGTAGGAGTGTAACAAATTATTTTATATTTGTCTTTTTTGAAGGCAATCACTTTTTTTATTATATTTAAATCTGAAAATAGCAAATATTCTGAGCCTATTTTATCATTATTATTTTTAAATAGAATGTCATTTCTTGGATATCCAGTTTCTATTATTTTTTTGTATTTAAAAGATTTGCTGAAAAAATATTTACTAAAGAATTCGGATGTAGAAATCAAATAATCAAAGTTAATTATATTTCCAGATAATTTACCTGCTATGTAATGAATAAAGGTAGGGAAACTTTTTTTGTCAGCTAAAAATATTTTTTTGATTCCAATCCCGTGCCAAATTTGAATTTTTTTTGCTGAATAGGTAAAGAAAAATTTAAGATATCTGAACCACATATAATTATCTACAAATACGACTTTTGCAGATAGCATTTTTATAATTGTTTTAACTGTTGGGTAATATAAGCATGGTAAATTATTCTTCATTAATTCAATAAAAACATTTTTATCTTGAGTTATAAAATAGTAATCGATTTCTTTATATGAATTTGAATTATTATGAAGAAAAAGAAAAACCGCCTTTATATTATCAATAAATCTTCCATTATCTCTCCCTATGAAGAGCCAAATGTTTTTTTTAGGCCAAAAAATATTTACTATAGGTATTAATAACCAACAAATAAGATAAAGAATAAATTGAATGGAAAAAATAATTAATCTATAAAAATATCTAATTATAGAATATAATTTATGCATTGATACATATGATATTATAAGATTAAATTATTCTAAATCCTTTCTTAATTGTTCTAAAAGTTCAAAAGCTTTAATTAATTCCTCTTTGGGCATCGATAAAAACATTGTTAGCGATTTTTTTAATTGTGTAGTTGATATATTCTTTGTCCTTGGCAAATAAACAACCTTACAATATTTTTCCAAAAAATCGAATTTGCCTTTCCAATCATCCCCCATAACAAATAAATCAACTTTATGTTTTTTAATATCATCTAATTTTTGCTCCCATTTTTTTTCAGGTATGACTAAATCAACATATTTAATTGCTTTAATTATCTCAACTCTTTGTTTGTAAGGAATTAATGTTTTTTTCCCTTTGCTCTCATTGAATTCATCAGTAGAAACACCCACAATTAAATAGTCACCAAGATTTTTTGCTCTTTTTAATAAATTTAAATGTCCTATATGAAACATATCAAAAGTTCCATATGTTATTACTACTTTTTTATTTTTTTTCATTATATGAAATCCCTTAATGATAAAAATAAATTGTTAAATTTTTATAATAACAATAAATCTAAATACTAACAACTGCTTTTAAATGGCAATAGTTTTAATCTATAAATATAATAAATTCTTAAAAGGAATACTAAAATTTCGGTAATAAGAATCAATAAAACAACTGAATAAATATTTAATAGTCCTGTAAAAGCGAATATAATTAGCATAAGAATATGGAAACCTGACGAAATAATAACACTATTATTTGCATAATTTGGGAAACCAAACGAAGCAAGGAAAGGATATCCTATCAAAACAGAAGGTATAGTAATCATGCAAGCAAATAAAAATATTTTTAATGCTATTATTGATTCTTTAATTACCAATCCTGTTATTAGATAAATTATGGAGTCTGAAAATATAAACAGAATTAACATCATTAATATATTGGTAATTGTGCAGAGTAAAAATAATCTTCTGAATAAAGTAATGTCTTTCTCTTTTGACATATAAGGGTAAAGACTATCATTTATTGGTGTATAAAGATTTTTCAATGCCATATATATCTTCTCCGCAATTGAATAATAACCAACTATCGTATTGTTGTTTGTTAACCCAAGAATAAACAAATTGCTATTTGTATAAGCTGAAACAGAAAGTCTTGACAAGAAAAAATGAAATCCGTATTTTAATTGTGAGAGTATTTCTTTTAAAGATGGGATCGTTATTTTTATTTTATGAATTTTTAAGATTATTGTTATAGAGATAATTCCAGCTATAATGTAACTTACAGAATTTAAAAGTGGAACTATTAGGTAGTCAGAAGATTTATTAACGAAGATGAATATCGAAAATATAAAAAAAGATTTAGAGATTAAATCTAATGCAGTTATATATTTCATTTTTTCGATCCCCTGAAAAAACCATGTGGGAGAGAGTAGTTGCCCAAGTAATCCTGTAAAAACAAGATAATAAATTAACCAGTCTTTTCTGAATTTATCAAAACAAATAGTAATTATCGAAAACAATATAAATGATAATAAAAAGAGAAGACCTTTGGTAATTATAACATTACTGAATATTTTATCTAATTCATTCTTATTATCTTTATTTAAAGCTATTGCTTTAGTAGCAGATAAATTGAATCCAAAATCTATTATTAAAGAAAAATATCCTATAAAGGCTTGAGCGAAAGCGATAAGTCCATATTTTTCAGGACCAATTACTCTAATTATATAGGGGAAAATTATTAAAGGTATTAAATAATTGCTGAATTGAATTATACTTAAAGAAAAAATGTTTTTACCTAGTCTTTTGTTTTTTATGGCCATTTTTGTATATTCAATTAATTTCGGTCAAGACATCTATTTCACATTCGGATAATATTATCTTTTTTTATTATAATGTTAAATATACAGATTATTTATAGATTTAACCATATCCTACATTTTTGCCGATAAATCCGTACAGGATTCCAATTAAAAACCCTAAACTAAATTTTCCCTGCATTTTCCATTTAGTTTTTAACGGTAATAACAACAGCGGTAAATATCTTAAGCCGTTTAAAATAAGCATTAACCATATAATAAAAGGGTATCGCTTTTTCAGTTTCGCAAAGGACATCCCTACGGCTGCGGCTTTGCTAATTTTGTTGATGATTAAAGGAGGATGGTAATATTCAATCTCTTTTGATTGAATGAATGTCTTCCCTGAAGATATATAACGTATCACAAATTCTACATCTTCCTGGCCAATTATTTCTGAGACAAAGCCGCCTAATTCCTTTAAAACATTTCTTCTATAAGCCATACAACGATTTGTTGGATAATAAGGATCATGAAAGTCGTATCTGCCTTTGATTAATACAAAACTGGCATTGCCATGAGGTATTATCGCATCTGCATTGGTTGTTCGAAAAATTCTTAAAAGCTTTGATAGAAAATCATTTTGTATAATTACTGTATCATCATCAAGGAAAAGCACGAATTCGCCTTTAGCTTTAGAAAGGCCAAAATTTCTTGAATATCCCATTACCCCGAAATTTTCTGAAAGAGCATAATATTTGATATTGAGCCTATCAGATAATTTTTCAGCTATAATTTTCCCTTCTTTTGTGCCGCCTCTGTCTTCTATAAGTATTACTTCAAAGTCTTCTTTAGGTAAATTCTGCGAAGCTAAGCTATAAAGAATGCCTTCCAATAAATTGATTCTGCCGTAAAAATTTATCACACATGATATGGAAACATTAATATCATCTTTTTCAAATGTAAGGTCGCCTTTTAAAGAAAAAGGGGAAAGCTTGTATAAAGCTTTCAATATTTTAACTCTTAAACTTTGCATAATTCTGGGATTCTGGGGATTCTGGGGTCAGGTCTTGAAATATCACTTTTTTTATTTTTCCTCTATCCTATTAACAGCCCTGCTAACTGTAGTATAATGCACACCAATGTGTCCAGCTACCTCCTTTAAGGTGTAACCATATCGAATATGAGCCTCGAATATTGCTTTGCCTCTTTCCTTTTTGTCTTCATATCTCAATATATCTTCAAGTGACGGCTTCATTATATATCGCTGCACCCTCGGTATCTCCTTCAATACCTCTTTGCCTCTTATAAATCCCTTAATCTTATTAAGAAGGCATCCATCCCCCAAGATATAACTGCCCTTTTATATCTTTCAACGGTGATTCCAACTTTAACCCTTCATGCACAAATCCTCTGCACCGCTTTTCAGCATCTCCTCTTCCATCCCCAAATTGTAATAGTATCCAGTCCCTCGTTAAACATGAGATGCCTTTTGCATACCCCGCCGTACCTTTATAGCTGCTCCATCGCCATTTTTCTGGCCCTCTTACTATGCCAGCCCTAACTGGATTTAATACTACGTAGCTGCAAAGTTCAAGTAGATATTTATCCTTATCCACAACAATTGCCTTATATCTGCTTTGTAAAACATGCCCAACTCTATTATGCCTTCTGTTGAATTGCTGACTGTAGGTACCATTTAATTGTCTCATCCCTCTTGATAGACTCCCATCAGATGTCTCAATCAGTAGATGATAATGATTGCTCATTAGACAATATGCATGCAAATATCCAGTTGAATCTCTTTACTACCACATATAAACAGCCAAGGAATTGGACATAGCCATTATTGCCAAGATATATCCTCTCTCCTGCATTACCCCCTGGATGTTACATAATAAACTGCACAAGAGTACTCTATTCTCAAGGGTCTCGCCATGTAATAATATAGCATCGCTTATGTGATATTTCAAGACCTGACCCCAGAGGGATATTTGGAAATTGAAGTAACTTTACATAGGATTCACAATTTTATATAATCAAAATAAATTTGCGGGCGATTAGCTCAGTGGGAGAGCGCTTCCTTCACACGGAAGAGGTCGCTGGTTCGAAACCAGCATCGCCTACCAAACCCATAGATTTATCAATAAGACGGGGCCAGGTCTCGAATCTTGAATTTTGAATTTCAAAAGGCTTTCAAAGATGTTTCTATCCTTTTTTCTTGATCATTACGAAAAAATTATATTCATCTGGGTCTTTCACCCAAAATTTAACAATTCTCAAAATCTCTAAATTATTGTACTCTCTAACAAGTTTCATTATATAATCTGGACCAAAATCACCTATTTTATGATGTTCATTTGGTTTTTCATTATTCTTCACATAATAAAGCTCATACCTCTTTTGATCAGGCAATAACAAAAACAGAAATCCATTTTTTTTAATAACTCGAGTCCATTCACTTAATACCCCTTTATTTTCATCTTCATCAAAGTCTTCAAAAACATGGCTGGAATATATATAGTCTAAGGAATCATCTTTAAACCAGAACAATTTTCGTGCATCGCCTTTAAAGTGAATAGGTTTATCCCCACATTTAGTATAAGGGGCCTCCAAATCTATACACACTGATGTATCAATTAAGGGATCACCAGCAGAGCCTATTTCCAAACCATTTTTACCATGTAAGCTTTCTTTAATTTCTTCTTCTATAATCCGCAAAATTTCATCTCTAAACTTTGATGTTTCAGATTTCTTAGGTATTTTATAGTCGAAGCTTTTAAAAACATCATTTCGATATTTATTTAATAAATATTTGCTTTTATCTACCACATCATCAATATTTATTTCATTAAAACAAGGACTACTTTGTACTTCAGTTGCAAACTTGCAGGGTTTATGACCATGCGTAAAACAAGGAGCACATGATGCAGGTGAATCAAATCCAACACATTTGTCATAATATTTTATTCTCAGATGTGATGGGAAAGGCCCGTATATCCCAATAGATGGTATTGATAGTCCAGCCGCAATATGGATTACTGATGAATCTGGTGCTATTACAAGATCCATCATGCTAACTAATGCAATTAAATCTTTAATATCTCTTGATTCAGAACCAAAGATATGCATATTTATATTTTGACTTCTCTTCATTTCTGAAACGATTTTTTGTGATATTTTTGGTTTTACTCCTTCAATTAAAAAAAGCCAATATTTTGTAGTATGTCAGCTCTACTATGGATTGCGATAGAAAAGCCAAGTCTTAGATACATTCACGATGAATACTTTTTAACAGGCATATCTATAAACTCGCCGAGTACGGTAAGCTAAAATATAAAATATCAGAACAATTATACCGACCAATAGGAAGTGCCATAATAAGAATTCCATATTACAACAGCTATTAAACTCCTTCAATAAATCTCTTTGTGTACATCATATATCTTCTGTTTTAAGAGATAAAATCCATCAAAACATATATCCTTTTCATGAGATAACAACTTGTAATAAACCATTCAATATCTCACAAGCCAAACGAGGGCAAGCCATAACACAACAGTCAAAAAAAGGTAAAAATCTCTCATAATCGCCTCAGTTGGATCGCCAAGCCCCTTTTCCGAAAGCATCAAATATCTAAACAAACCAAAGGTCACAACAGGTAATGTATAAATCAGATTTCTTGACTGTTCCAATATATATAAGGCATAACATATTAACGAAGAAGATGCTGATACAATTAACATATCCATCAAAAATCTACGATTATAATATTTGAGACTTTTTCTGTGTGATTGAGCATTCTCCTTTAGTTCTTCTAATTCCGAATATCTTTTACCGGATGCAAGTACAAGTGCTATCATAAACATTGTCAGAAAAAGCCATGAAGAAATCTTTACATTAAAAGCCTCTCCACCAGCAAATACCCTTATTACAAAACCCGAAGAGATACAGAAGATGTCTATAATCGGTATCTTCTTTAAATATATAGAATAAGATACCTGTATTGCTATGTAAGAGAGAATAAAATAAAAGTAATTAATATTAATCTTATAAGATATGATTAAAGAAATAAACAATAATACAGACGACAATATATATGCATTTGACCTGCTTATCTCCCCAGACGCAATTGGCTTGCTTCTCTTCCTGGGATGAAATCTGTCTGAATCCATATCCTGAATATCATTAAAAATATAGAGAGAGCTTGCAGTAAAAGAGAACGCAAAAAAAACAGGGATTGCAATAGATAAGACATCTCTTGAAAATAATGTTCCACCAAAAAAGGGTGCAGAAAATAGAAAAAGATTTTTTATCCAGTGTTTCATCCTGAGGGCTTTTATGTAAGAAATTATCATTTCTTCTCTTCAAGCCTCTTTATTAATCTTCTTGCTGGCTCAGAAAAATATTGATCTGGCGAAAGTCTTACTGATTCTTTAAACGATTCAATGGCATTTTTTCTATCATTAACAGCCATATAATATTGCCCCAATCGATAGTAATAAAAACCATTCTTTTCAAATTCAAGCAATTTTTTATAATAGCTGATGATTTCTTTGCTTAAAGATTTTCTTTTATTGATATCCTTCTCCTTTAGAATGATCTCTTCATTAATTCTTATAATCTCTAAGATTAACCACCTTAACGTCTGAGGGTCTTTACATTCTAATAATAATCTAATATGCCTCTCTTTTTGGTCTTCTAACGATGTATTTTTTGTAGACAACTTTGCTAAGTTCGACACAGGTAAATACTTATATTTATTATCACCCGTAAGGTTTTGTGCTATCTCGAATTGTCTCCTCGCCTCTTCTATATAACCCTTCTTTGCAAGTGCAATACCATATTCATTCCTCGCTGGTGCAAAATTGGGAGATTTCTTAATGGTATCTTCATATAATGTAAGATTACTCTGCCATATGATGTTTCTATTTACCGTTACTATAGAAGCACCCGTAATAATCAAAAATATTATTAAAAAAGCCATCACCTTATTCGTAATAACTTTACTAAAGAACAATATCAAAAGAAGAGATACAGCAAAACTTGATATGTAAAGATATCGTTCAGCAAGCGGCGTCCATGCCATCTTAAAGATTGCAACGGGTATTGCTGGAAGAAAGAAACTAACTGCAAAAAAGAACAAAAATGAATTTAAGTTCCGAACAAAAATAAATAAATACAAGAGGATTAAAATAAAAATAATTCCAAACCAAAAATATAAGGTTCTGTTAATCTCCACAATTCCAAAGTTTAGAGGTATCGGTATGAATAACTTCTTTATATAAAAACCAAATGCCTTGATAGAACCACTCATGGGTATAATGAATGATGTATTCTCCTGTATCTTAGAAACAGTTGCTATACCTGTATCAGAAAAATTAGAAGCATGTAATCTTAAGATAAAATATATAATCGTTATTAGGATGAAAGGAATACTTTTTCTAAATCTATCCCAAACAGACTTATTCTCGAAAGAGACGATTCTAATCAATGAAAAAAAAATTATAACCGGCAATAACCCTATAGCAACCTCTTTTGAGAAAAGCCCAAGAAGGTAAAACATCGATGCAATAAATGACCCAAATATATTGTAGATACCTGACTTCAAAAATATATAAAAAGCAATAAATACAAAAAAACCAGCAAGAAGATCCGTTCTCCCTGAAATCCAGTTAACAGCCTCAGTATTTATTGGATGGGCTATAAAGAAAAGAGATGTAAACATGGGAATGTTTGTATCATGCTCTAACTTGAAAATCCTTAAAATCTCTCTTGTAATCAGATATATCAATACCCCATTAAATGTATGAAAAAGGACATTTTCAAAATGCATGATAGATGTACTACATCCGAAAAGAAGTCCATCAACTACATAACTCAACCATAGGACAGGGCGATAATAATATAAAGAACTTTCAGGTAAAAATATATTTTTCCAATCAATATCTTTAGTATTTAATATTTGGGTAATCATCCTCACGTCATCCACACTATTTTCTTCCCCAAATATTGATGGATAGTAGATACCAAGTGAGACAAAGATAATAAAAAGAACCTTAAATCTCTCCGATAAATCAGCCTTCATAGCTTTTAAACGTATTGTCTTCAATCATTATTTCTTTAAATAGTTCCTCAAGCCCCTTTCTAACTGGCTCTATCAATTGTATAGATGTCATTTCGTCACAGGCAACCATTGAAAGCAACTCATCTATATCACACGGTCTTATCTGATATACTATGGTATCTGTCTTTAAATCCTTTTTCTCAGCCTTAACACTTAGATAATCTGCTACACTATCTGATACCTTGTTAAAGCTTATCAAGTATCCTTTTAAACCTCTCTGCATTATATTATTAATAGAATCAACAAGCTTCAGTTCGCCACTTACAATAATACCCACCCTATCACATATTGTCTCTATATCATTTAATATATGTGTAGACATAAATACGCATTTGCCCTTCGATCTTAAATGGAGTATTATATCTCTTATAAGAATCCTCCCAAGCGGATCAAGTCCACTCATAGGCTCATCAAGTATATATATATCAGGATCATGAAGAAGACACTGTGCAATACCAAGTCTTTGAACCATGCCCTTAGAATATGACCTTATATACCTGTTCCTTGCTTCGTAAAGGTCAAGTGTTTTAAGAAGTGATTCTACCTTCTCATTAATATCACTTTCGTTCATCTCATACAAATTCCCAACAAAACGTAAAAACTCTTCACCTGTAAGATAATCAAAGAAAGCTGGATTTTCAGGCAAATATCCCACTATCTTCTTATAATCATTTGATGAACCCTTAACGCCATTTATATAAAACCTGCCAGAGGTTGGAAACAACAAACCCATTAATATCTTTATTGTAGTAGTCTTCCCTGCACCATTTGGTCCGAGAAAACCAAAGACCTCACCCTTATAAATCTCAAGGTTAATATTCTTTAGGGCTTCGACCCTATTCCCTTTTTTCCCTTTAAATGTTTTGCAAAGCCCCTCTATCTTAATTGATATTTCCATCTTCTCTTTGATAAGCAAACTTGCTCGTAGTCCTTATCTTACCCTTTTCATCAATATAGAATCTTCCCCCGTATGGGTCATCAGGAATTCTATCAACCACATGATTATAAACCAATTCCTCTAAATTGATTGGCTTTCTCTTGTAAATCTCTATAAATCTTTTTACACCTTTCTCAAGATAAGATACTGCCTCGAGTGCCTTGAGCCTCACCTCAAGAGTATATCTGACCTTTTTATTCCAAGTATTCTCAATCATAAGCTTAAGAAAATTAATCGCTATATCTGTTTCTCCCGTCTCATACATAAATCGAGCTGCAAGATTCGTAAAGAGTGGGTCTTTTGTAATCTCTGCTGCCTTCTTCATATAAAAAGAAGCCTGTTTATAATCCCTCAAAAAATAGTAGTAATTGAATGCAAGGAAGAAAGGAGGATAAAAATCCCATGTCCTATACTTAACCCCTCTCTCGAGTAAATAATTAACCTCCTTAATCTTTCCAAGATCCCACGTAAACACCGCTTCTGCAAAATAGTAAGAATCTATATTATACGGGTCGATATAAGTAGATGCATCGAGTAACCTGTACATATTATAATACTCAATCCCTTTTGCGGGAATCTTTTTTGCAGGATCTATCTTACCACCATAATAAATGATGGTCTTAAGAAATAACCATTCACTAACCAAAGACTTATGGTCAACTGAGGCTATCCTTAGGACTTCTTTTTTAGGAACATATCCGAGTTTTTCTTCAGCAGACCTTTCTGACAAATATTTCGACAGTATTGAATATGACGGTATTATCAAGATAATCGATATAACTATTAAGGCTACTGACTTTTTAGTAATCTCATCAAGGCTAAAGTCCATTATAAGTTTGGATATTCGAACTTATCTGCATAATACCATTCCATTGCAGCTTTAAAGTGTCTTAAGTCACTCTTTGCAGCAGCATTGTATACCCTTTTTTTATAGCTAAAGAAAGATGGAAGAGCAATTGCAACAAGGATTGCAATAATTGCAACTACCACGAGCAACTCCACAAGTGTAAAGCCTTTTTTGTCAAATCTTAGGTTTCTCATCATATAAGTTCTCTATGATGGAATATTATTACAGATAAACTCAAAATAATAATTATATACAGAAGTCCATATAGAAAACTTATAGATAAGTGATTGATTGAAAGTGGTATACTATAAATCGAATTTACCTTAAGATCAAATGCGCTAAGATTTGGGAATATATAATATGCAAATTTTGATATATATATGCTTAAAGACGGTAATTCCCTTCCATACGGACTTTTTATATAATCCATGACCATTTGAGTCGAATTTCCAATAATATAAGAACCAATCGTTGCAAACAAGGGTAAAAAGACGTTTGTTGAAAATGAAGAAAATAATATAGCTACTGAAGCAACAATCATTAAGGATATGAACTCAAACAGGATGCTTATTGCATAATTGCCCCACAACATTGGCAATTGTGACTCATACAATCTCGAAGCTATAAATATTCCAGATATAGAAAACATAGAAAGTACTAAAATAGAAAACCCAATAATCAAAAACAGTCCTAAAAACTTTCCTATTATGTAAGTATCCCTTGTTACAGCGGTGGATATGATGAATTGTGAATACCTCTTTTCCATATCTTTATAGACAAGATTAACTGCTATGAATATAGTTAGAACAAGTGAAACAAAAGATATAATAGAAAGAGACAGGCTTACAGACACTTCTCTTACCTGCCTCATTGATAAAGAACTAATTGAAGGGACGATTAATAAAAAACATAATATCGAAATAACTATTAAAGTAATTAACACCTTATCCCTTAACCCACCCTTAAAGGTCACTTTTGCTATCTCTATTAAATACTTTTTCATCTTTGATAAAAAGGGGTTGTCGTAAAAACAACCCCTTTTAAAATATAAAAAAATTTAGTCAGCCCTTATAATGAACTCCAGCCACTGAATGCGGAGGAATCAGATTTTGTTAAATTACTTGCGGTAATTGCTGTTCCAGTATTTTTACTTGTATATCTGATAACCGTTTCATTAGACGAGGCACCAAATATCCTATCGCCATTCAGATGGGCGGATATAGCTGCATACGTCTGTGCAGCTGATGATGCAAATACTTTTACATTACTTGAAGCCTGAAAACTAAGAGTTGGATAGGTTGTTACATCTGTAGTCGCAAATGCAAAAACAACTGACAATAATACTAAAGATAATGTGATAATTAATATCTTTCTCATCTTTACCCCCTATAATGCTGGATACTGCTGGTTATCAGCATAATATCCTTCCATTGCTGTTTTAAAGTTCCTCAAATCACTTTCAGCCGCCGAATTGTAAGCCCTTTTCCTATACGCAGCAAACTGTGGTATAGCAATTGCCGCAAGAATACCGATTATCGCAACGACAACGAGTAACTCAACCAACGTAAATCCCTTTTTCTCTCTGATGTTCTGAATAGCCCTTGAAATTGCTTCTAACATATTTACCTCCTTTTTAGATACTAAATTTCTCAAAACCTATAAACCAGAAAATATAACCCCTTATCTTTCTAAACACATCACCTCCTTTTGATTTTCCTAAGATTCCTTAATCAATATACATGCCACATCCAACCCTAAAAAGACCATAAATATTTAACCTTTAATAACAATAAGTTACAATTCACGACTTCGTAATTTTCCCAAATAAGATGACAATTTTGGTTAGCTAAGTGACAAATATTGACAGTCTTACTCCCAGCTATTAATATCTTTATTCTCTCCTTCTCCACCGGGGCTACCATCAGCACCATAAGAATAAAGGTCATAATCACCATGACTTCCAGGTGACTCATAATGATATGGATTACCCCATGGGTCATTGGGAAGTGCCTTCTTTAAGTAAGGACCATCCCAACCTTTAACGCCAGGGTCTGTAATAAGTGCTTGAAGTCCTTCTTGTGTGGTAGGATATCTCCCCGTATCAAGCCTGAATTGATCAAGTGCCTGACCAAGTAACTCTATCTGAGCCTTTGCAGCAGATTGTTTCCCTTTACCTACCTTTGGCATAAGCTTAGGGAATACAAGGGCTGCAAGCAGTCCAATAATAACCATTACAACTATAAGTTCAACGAGCGTGAAACCAGAACGATTTCTTAGTACTTTCCCGTCACTTAAAGACATATAAAATACTAACACAAATGGTTATAAAATTAAAGATGATTTTACAAATTATAGCATCCAAAATTTAGGCTCAAGAACAGAAAGAGCATTTGGCTGGAGATGCCTTTGTCGGAGTTTAATAATTTTCCTCGATGTAATCTATATATCCGAAAACATCACTCAGTTTACTATGTGCTTCGCCGTAACTTTAAATAATCTATTCTTTCATAATCGTGTGCAAGAAGGTTTCTGAAAAAGGAAATATCCGAAAATTCATAAGCAAAAAAGGATTTCTATCGAAAACCACTTTCCCATATCTGACAATATCTTCAAGCAATATAATGTTGTGCGTATTATCGAGTATGAGCAGACTAATACTGTTGTGCTTAAGCTCCTTACAAATGAATCCTAACCGAATGCGCTAAAGAGACTTTGGTACCCCCTGCAGGAATCGAACCTGCGACACCAGGTTTAGGAAACCTGTGCTCTATCCTACTGAGCTAAGGGGGCACTCCATGATTTTTTATTACAAATAGATTTTAAATTATAACACATTCTATCTCTTACTGCTTCAAAAGCCGTCTTTCTTCAAAAAAATTTCTTAATATCTTAGAGCATTCATCCTTTAAAACACCATTAACAACTTCTATCTCATGGTTTAATCTACCATCAGAAAACAAAGTATAAATACTATTAATAGCACCATATCTTTCGTCTTTACAACCATATACAAGTCTCTTTATCCTTGCATTAAGCATTGCACCAGCACACATTATACATGGCTCTTTTGTAACATATAGCGTCGTATCGATTAGTCTCCAATTTCCCAAAATCCTCGCACCTTCCCTTAACGCAATAACCTCAGCATGTGCTGTAGGATCATTCAAAGACTCTCTCTTATTGTGTGCTTTTGATATAATGACACCGTCCTTCACAAGAACAGCTCCCACTGGAATCTCACCCGATTTATACGCTATCAAAGCTTCCTCAAAAGCAATCCTCATGAAATCTATATCATTCATCGAACTTTATAACTTTTTCTATATTTTTTTTATTATACACTACAAATATAACACCATAATAATAGCAATAACTCAATAAACCCTATAAACGCTATTAACGCTATAAACGCTATAAACGCAATTGACGCTATATCGATGGCAATGACTCAATTTCTGAAACAAAATAAACTACCTTTTATTATAGATGTATAGTTTATTGGGTATTGTGATGTAGTTATTTATTTTATATCTGAGGCTTACGCTTCGACTTCAGCCTCAGTAGTGAAGACCCGTGATTTTGTTTCATAAATTGAGTTATTGCCAAATATCCTTTACTCATATAATAGTGCAGATGTTGCGAGAAGATTTATTTTTCGATACCTTAAGTAACGTCTGTGTATAACCTCATGAATATCCTTATTATCTCTTAACAAATACATTATAAGCACACTATTCAGTCTCTCCAATAGTCCCATCGAGTTAAATAAATCTTCGAGCAATATCTGCACTATATACCCAGCCTTTTTTACGCCCTGTACTCTGCGCTTTTATTGAACGCTATAAACGCAAAAAACGCAAAAAACGCAATAAACGCTATAAACTGTATACAAATTCCAGTCGCAAAGGCGACTAACTTCCAGTACCGCTATGCGGTACTCAATTCCAGACCTGCAGAGCAGGTCTCACTTCCAATGCGAAGCATTAAATTAGATAAACCCTATAAACGCTACAAACGCAATGAACGCAATAAACGCTATAAACGCAATTAATTCCAGTCGCAAAGGCGACTAACTTCCAGTACCGCTATGCGGTACTCAATTCCAGACCTGCTGAGCAGGTCTCACTTCCAATGCGAAGCATTAAATTAGATAAACCCTATAAACGCAATAAACGCTATAAACGCCATACCCCTCTTACTGCATTAATTGACACTATCTGATTTTCCTTGATATACTCGATTAGTACAATAATCCTTTAGAGGAGTAATATTCAGTGAGTCTTGTAGGACGTATTGAAGACCTCGCGCTTTCGGATATATTCCAGATCCTAAGCATTGGTAAGAAGACAGGGACACTTGTGTTAAAAGGAAGTAGGGGTAATGCCATTGTAGTATTTAAAAATGGGCTTGTCGTAAGAGCGGAAACAGATGATATAGAAAAAACCATTGGAGAAGAACTTGTTAATGCAGGAGTTATTAAGGATACCATTTATAACCTTACTCTTGAGGTCAGGAAAAAGCTACCTTCAAAATCAATACCAGAAATCCTTCTTGAGCTTGGCTCAGTTAATAAAGAGATTCTTGACAAAATTACCAAAAAAAGAATCGAGAGGGTAGTTTATCATTTACTCTTATGGCAAGATGGTGATTTCCAATTTGAACTTGATGATGTTAACCCTTTCGGAAAAGCAGAACTACCAGACTTTGGTTGGGAATTGTCGAAAGGAATGAGTCCGGAATATCTATTAATGGAAGGTGCACGCGTATACGACGAAAGTACAAGAACAGAATCTTTAACCACTGAAGAATTATCCGATACAGCTGAGGGGTCAAGTGAAGAGATCTGGAGTGAAGATTGGGAGAGCCACCCCCCCGAGAGAAAAGACATCTCATCATTAAAAGCCTTAACGCAAGAGTTGAGATTTCCCAATACGACATCTGAGATAACACTCCTTATCTTAAGATTTGCAAGCGAGATATTTCAAAGGGGTGTGTTGTATATGGTCGGAGACAGGGAACTTTTTGGCCTTGGACAATTCGGCCTTGAAATCGAAAATCCAGACGAGAAGATAAGAGAGACAACAATAATCTATGAAAATAGTTCATTTTTAAAAAGGTTAATTGAAGAAAGAAAACCTTATAAAGGAGTCTTGGAAAAAGATGAGGTAACGGAATTCATGGTTGATGTAATGGGAGGATACTGGCCAGAGAACGCTGCGTTCTTTCCGATTATAATAGAGAATAAAGTAGTAGCATTACTTTACTGCGATAATTATACATCCAAAGAACAAATTCCTTCTACTGATGGTCTTGAAATATTTATAGACCAAGCTGGAATCGCATTAGAAAAAACTTTACTACAGCGAAGGCTTCAAGACTTAGATAAGAACTCAAAAGAATAATGTTTTTTTTATTTTATTTTGTTACAATTAATTAGGTGTTATGGATGTTTTAATATGAAATCCATACTTATAGTTGAAGATTCAAATACAACAAGGGCTTTAATAAGGGCTGTAATAGAAGAAATGGGTGACTTCTCTATTGCTGAAGCCTCTTCAGGATTTGAGGCATTAAAACTTCTTCCCACTAATGATTTTAGTCTTATAATAACCGACATTAATATGCCTGATATTAATGGGCTCGAATTAATCAATTTTATAAAAAATAATCCAAGATATAATCATATTCCCTTAATCATTGTAAGTACTGAAAGAAGTGAAGAAGACCAGAAGAGGGGCTTGGCATTAGGTGCGAATGCCTATATAACAAAGCCTTTTAAGGCTCAAGAATTTCAAGACATTATAAAGAAATTAATACTCTCATGAAGGCATCAAAAAAAGAATTTCTTGCTGAGGCAGAAGACTTATTATTTGATTGTCAGCAGTACATACTCGAGATACAAGATACCTTTCAAACGGGCTTAAATCCTGACACCATCAACGCACTCTTTAGGTCTATCCATACATTAAAAGGTTTATCGGGTCTGTTTGGTAACAAAAATATAACTGATTTAAGCCATGCGTTGGAATCACTACTTGATGACATAAGGCTTGACAAAATTCAAGTAACAGAAGACGTCGTGAATTTCCTATTTCAAAACCTCGATATATTAAAATCATCTATTGACGCAGTTAAAGAAGACAAAGAAATCGACCTTCAAAAACAAATACAAAACATAAAAATCTTCAGAGAATCTTTTAAAGAAGCGCAAACAGGTCCAATTATCAAAGGTCTCATAGATGATTCAATTTTGAGTGTTCTTTCAGAATACGAAGAGACACGTCTAAAGGTCAACATAAAAAATGGTAACGGCATATATATGATTAAGACTATACTTAATCTCGCAACCTTCGATAAAGACCTCGAAGACCTGACAAAAAAGATAAAGTCTCATGGAGAACTCATATCAACCCTGCCGATACCCACTAACGTTCCAGATGGCTCAATCGGGTTCAATCTCTTGTTTGCGAGTAAAAAGAAAAGGGAATTACTCTCAAATGAAATTAATTATGATATTGATATGCTCATTGAACCAAAGGAATCTGGTAGCAGCACCATCAGCAAAAAACAAGAACAATCCATAAAGAGCAAAACGACGACGGTCAGAGTTGATATAGATAAACTCGATATTATTCTGAATACAATAGGTGAGATCACTCTTGCAAAAGATGCAGTCAAAAGGATTGGTGCTGAGCTATCTGCATCTTACGGACACGCCAACCTTGTCAGAGATGTATATAAGATATCTCAAACCCTTGAGAGAAAGATATACGAACTTCAAGACGAAGTGCTAAGTATAAGAATGGTTCCCATAGGCCAAATATTTTCAAGATTAGCACAGGTAATTAGGAGATACTCAAGAGAGATAAATAAAGAGATTGAACTATCTCTTTATGGTGAAGACACAGAACTCGATAAATCACTTGCAGAAGAGATTGTAGACCCTCTCATGCACATTGTTAGAAACGCCATTGACCATGGCATAGAAAAAACTGAGGAAAGAGCGAAAAAAGGTAAGCCATTAGTGGGGCATATTACCCTTAAGGCACATCAGAGGGGTAATTATATAGTTATTGAAATCATTGATGATGGAAAAGGCATAGATGTTGCTAAAGTTAGAGAAAAAGCCATTGAAAGAGGATTTATAAGTCCAGAAGAAAAGATTGAGGAAAAAGAAATTTTTGAGATGATATTCAAACCCGGGTTCAGTACAAAAGATGATGTAAGTGAAATATCAGGGCGCGGTGTCGGTCTCGACATTGTCAAAGAAAAACTCGGTACACTTGGAGGCTTTATAGATGTGAATTCTAAGAAAGACCAAGGAACTACTTTTACGCTTACTCTACCAATAACCCTTGCAATAATTAAATCATTAATCGTAAAGGTTGGCAGTGAAAAATTTGCAATTCCACTCACTGCTATATCCGAGACGATCGTTGTAGAAAAAAAGGATATCCAGACCATTGAGTGGAAGGACGTATACTACATAAGAGGTGAGATGTTACCAATAATAAGCATCTCTAAATTATTCGACATAAAAAGCAAAGAAAATGATATGTCTTTTGCGGTAGTTGTCGGATATGGAAAAAGGAAATTAGGACTTCTTGTTGATGAGATAATGGAACAGCAAGAGATAGTAATAAAATCAATGGGTGAATATTTTGCGGGTATTAGTGGATTCGCCGGTGCTGCTGAGATTGGCAGACATGAAGTCATACTTGTGCTCGACGTGGAGTCTATATTTGAAAAATCTTTGCAAAAAATAGAAAGTACATCACATGTATGAGAGATTTTATGGACTAAAAGAAAAGCCTTTTAGCAAGACACCAGACCCTAAATTTCTTTTTCTTAGCAAAACTCATGAGGAGGCACTTGCTCGCCTTCAATACGCCGTAGAAGAAAAAGAACTGATACTCCTAACAGGGGAGGTAGGCAGTGGAAAGACAACACTCACACGTGCCCTTATGGATTCTTTAGGTGAAAAATACAGGGTTATAGTAATTATAAACCCTCGCTTAACACCAATCCAATTTCTAAGAACTATCGCGAAAAGGTTTGATATCGATATTACACATAACACAAAAGATAGCCTTCTTGATTTGATATATGAAAAGGTTTATAAGGATTATGAAAATGGGATTACACCAGTAATAATAATAGATGAAGCTCAATTAATACCTAATAAAGATACATTCGAAGAGATTAGACTCTTAACAAATTTTCAGCTTGATAAAACTAATTTATTGAGCATCATACTCGTTGGTCAGACAGAATTAAGAAAGAGGCTTAATCATAAGGTATACTTACCGCTAAGGCAACGTATAGGACTCTTCTATCACTTAAGACCATTAGAAGAATCAGAGATCAAGGATTACATTGAATATAGACTTAAGATCTCGGGTGCAGATTGTTCTTTCTTTACAGATGATGCACTTAAAAAGATTTATATATATTCTGGCGGAATTCCGAGGTTAATAAATAGTATCGCAACGTCCGCACTCCTTGAAGGTTTTGAGAAAGAGTTACGAGTTATTGATGAATCAATAATTACTAATGCAGTTAGGGAATTAGGATTAAATGGATATCGCGAAAATTAGAAAAAAGTTAAAAGAAGAAGAAAAAGAAGAAACAAAAGAAACACAAGAAGAAAGGCACTTAGAGCCTGAGGGCGAGATTGAACAACCAGAAGTAACAAGTGAAACTAATGAGGTAGAGCAACAAAAAATCGAAAAGACCGAAGAAAAGATTCAAGAGGAATCAATAGAAAAAAAGGAAGCCACAAAAGATCTTGAAGAGCCTGAAGGAACAGAAAGATTAGAAGACGAGAAAGAAGAATTTGTTGAAACAAAAGAAAGAAAAGAAGAGATTGCTACCGGGTTGAAGCCTGAGGAAACTGAAGAAGTCTTAGAAATGCTCAGCTTTAGACTACTAAAAGAGGAGTTTGCCTTTAAAATAAACCAAATTGCAGAGATATTGAGATACCAAAGAATAACAAAAGTTCCAAAGACGGACAAATATATACTTGGTATAACATCTCTTAGGGGGAAGATCATACCAGTTATAGACCTTAAGGTAAAACTATCGTTATTGGAGATGCCTCAGGAAATTGAGAATAAAGGTAAAATATTGATTTTAAAAGGGCCTAAGGGTAGCATCGGTGTACTTGTTGATGATGTAATTGGGGTGCTTCGTATTGCAAAAAAAGATTTACAACCGCCACCCACACATCTTACTGAAAAAGAGATGAAATATATTGAAGGGGTAGCGATAATGGACAAAAGGTTTATATCGATAATTAACATGGAAGAGATAATTCCTTTAACTTTAAAATAACATGCAAGGAAGGGGACAAAATGGAAGATGTGGTAAGATCTTTAAAAGAAAACAAGATTGAACAAAACTTAATTGTTTCCACAGCTATTGTACTATTAATTGGTATCATACTCACAGCTATAGTTGCACCAATCGAAAGATTAAATATCCTTTTTAAGATTCTGATTTTTATCGCATACATAGCTTTAGGGATTTATGTTCTCAAATACATATTAAAAAAATATGTTATAGATCCACTAAAAGCACTTGAAGATATATTCAGTGCATTTTCAAGAGGTGAGTTTAACCTAAGCCTTGATCCCCAGAGGATAAATCAAATAGGTCCTCTCGGCAATACCATACAGGACTCGCTTCTATCAATTAAAAATATCTTTTCAAGCGTTGGAAAAGAGACACACGATATTGCCTCTTCTATAAAAAATGTCCAAAGCAATTTCGACATCCTTAGCGATAACACAAAACACGAATCCGAGGCTATAACTAACATAGCAATATCTCTTGAACAAATGAATTCGGCAGCTATTGAGATCTCCAAAAGTGCAGAAAGCCTTGCTATTTCAGCCGAAGAAAAAGCTGCATCAGTTGAAGAAATGGTAAGTAGTATCAGTAATGTAGCAAACAACTCTCAAGAACTTTCTAACACTATTGATTCTACATCTGCCTCAATCGAAGAACTGTCTGCCTCTATAAAAGAAGTGGCAAACAAAGCTGAGGAATTGATTTCTGCTTCAGAAGAAACTCTCACTGCTGCTGAAGAGATAGCATCATCCATTAAAGAAGTAGAACAAAGCGCCAAAGAATCAGCAACCCTATCCGAAAAGGTTAAAAATGAAGCATCAACATTTGGTATGACATCGGTCGAAAAGACGATAGAGGGTATCAAAAATATCAAGGCGTCATTCGATAAGACTGCAGATATTATTAAAAAGCTCGGAGTACGCTCTGCAGAGATTGGAAAGATTCTTAATGTAATAGATGAGATAACAGACCAGACTACCCTTCTTGCCTTAAATGCAGCAATACTTGCTGCACAGGCTGGTGAGCATGGGAGGGGGTTTTCCGTTGTTGCGGATGAGATAAAAGACCTCGCTGAAAGGACCTCCTTCTCAACTAAAGAGATATCCGAGTTGATACAAACCGTCCAAAACGAGGTTAAAGAGGCAATACGTGCAATGGATGCAGGCCTAATTTCAGTTGAAGAAGGTATGAAGGTCGCTCGAGATGCAGGTGAAGCCTTACATAAGATCGTAGAGAGCTCTGTCCAATCAGCAGAAATGTCCATCTCTATAGAAAGGTCTACCGCAGAACAAGCTAAGACAACAAAACTCGTTTCTGAATCTATGGAAAGAGTAAAGAACATGATATCTCAAGTTGCTAATGCTACAATCGAACAGAGCAAAGGAGCACTACTTCTAACAAAAGCAACTGAGAGGGTAAAAGATGTCGCTAACCACCTCAAGACTGCAACAAATGAACAATTAATCAATATGAAACTTATCTACGATGCAGTAGAGCTCGTTTCAGATAAGAGTCGCCAAATTGCGAGGGCTGTTAACGAGCAGAGATTAGGTGCTCAGCAGATTTACGAATCTATCGAAAAGGTAAAGAATATACCAAATATCAATCTTGAAGTTGTATCGAAGATTAACCAATCTCTAAATATAATCTCTGAGAATGCTGAGTTAATATCAAAACAGATAAAGAACATTATAGAAAAATAGGGAAATTAATGGTTTAAATTAATGATAAAATATGCTGTATTTAATATAGGCGAAGAAGAATTTGGTATAGATGTAAGAAGGATTGTTGAGATTATCAATCCACAGAGGATATATAAGATTCCAGAACTTCCCGATTTTGTATCAGGAGTTATAGATGTTAGGGGCGAGATAATCCCCATTATTGACCTACGACAAAGATTTGGTATTCAACCATCACAAGAAGGAAGAATCATAGTAGTTCTCTACGATAATAATAAGATAGGTTTACATGTGGATGAGATTAAAGGCATAGTCACACTCAGTCACGCTCAGATAGTATCACCGCCAATAATTTTTAAAGGTCTAAAGAGAAGATATTTTTCAGGTCTTGGGAAGAAAGACGAAGGGATAATAATCCTTTTAAACATCGACGAGGTCCTCTCCTCAGAAGAAAAGATTGCACTTAAAGAGTCTGAAGACATCATGCAAATAAAAGATGTAGGCGAAAAAGACAATGAAAGATCTTCAAAAACTACTTAAAGACGAAGATGTTGAGATTCGCAGAGAAACTCTTGAATCTCTAAAAGGTAAAAAAAACAAGCGCTACATCAATCTTCTTCTAACAGCAATGGAGGACCCTAACTGGAGGATAAGAAATACTGCAACAGAGATACTTCTTGAAGATTATCAAGTAGAAAATTATATTCATGGATTAATAAACCTACTATATAAAGACGATAATGCTGGCGCAAGAAATTCTGCTATCGAGGCATTAATAAGACTAAACAAAAAGGCAACACCGTATTTGATAGAAGCCTTCAATACAACAAATAAAGATGTTAAAAAATTTATCATAGATGTCCTTGGAAGTTTTAAAGACGAGCGTTCTTTACCACTCATGCTCAATGCACTGAAAGATGACGATGAGAATGTCCGCGCAACAGCAATAGAACAAATAGGGCGTATGGGTGAGTCTTCAATGGTCGAAGCACTCATTGAGATTGTTGAAAGTGAGGATATATGGACTGCTTATCCAGCAGTTGATGCCTTAGGCAGAATAGGAGACAAGAAAGCAATACCCGTTCTATTAAAAGCGCTCGAGAAAAAGACACTGAGAAGTCAAGCTATAAAAGCACTTAGTTTGATTGCTGAGCCTGATACCTTGAGATATATACTACCCTTTTTAAATGATCCAACAAAAACAATACAGGAAGAAGTAATACTTAGTCTGGAAAGATTTTACAGAAAAGGTATAAACGAAGATATAATCACTGAAAATATTAAAAAGTATGCAGGAGATGACGCCATCGATATACTAATAAATCATGCACTTTCCCATAAAACTAATGTAAAGATCTCTGCAATACTTGCGTTAGGATTAATGAAAGACGAAAGGGCTTTTAAACCTTTACTTGAAATCTCTCAAGACGAAAACTTTATCGAAGATGTTAGAAGAGCACTTTTGTTTATAGGTTCTGATAAACCTGAATCTCTTCTAAAATTATTCGAGACAGAAAATGTTAACCAAAAAAGATTTATATCAGATATCGCTGCAAGGATAGCTTCACCTATTTTTTATCCCATCTTCCTCAATTTCCTTGAGAGCGATGACGGTCATCTTCGTTCATTAGCAGCCTTAGGTCTTTCAAAAATAGGTAATAAAGATGCTATAAAAAACATTAAAAGACTCCTGAACGACCCTTATCCTGATGTTCAAGAGTCAGCAATAGAAGCTTTAGCCAATTTTGCAGATTACCTTTCCATCGAAGAACTCTTAGAAATGTTACGCGATAAAGACCCTGTTATTAGAAAAAATTCTGCATTATTACTTGGTAAGATTGGAGCGAAGGAAGCTGTTCCTGCATTAGGATTTACTCTAAAGGATGGAGATCCAGAAGTCAGAAAGGCATGTGTTAAGTCATTCTCAATGATTAAAACAGATGAATCTATCCAATTTCTAAAACTTGCGCTTGCTGATGAAGAACCATATATAAGAGTTATGGCTACATTGAGTCTTAGTGAGATAGGTGGGGAAAGCGTTTTTGACTCGTTAAGTCTGCTCGTTTCAGACATCGACGACTCGGTAAGGGTCGCCGTAGCAAAAGCCCTTGGTAAACTACAAGATTCAAGGGCGTTAGAACCACTTATTAAATTGTTAAAAGATAAAAATGGCTTTGTTGTAGTAACAGCAATTGAATCATTGGGGAAGATAGGTGGCGAAAGAGCTAAGAATGAACTTTTAAACTGTCTAAAAATTAATGACCCCGAGATAAGAAGGACTGCAATAAAGGCTCTTTCCTCATTCGATGGTATTGAAGATGTCTTGTTACCATATTTAAAGGATAAAGATTGGGCAACGAGGAAGGTGACTGTTGAAGCCCTTTCAAAAAGCAATGACAAGATAGTTAGAGAAGAACTTGGGAGACTTTATGATAGAGAAGAAGACCCAATAGTAAAGAATGTGATTAAAGAAAGCTTAATCAGAAACTATTAAACAATAAAACCAATCATGTTCGAAAAAGATGAGATTATACCGCTACATTACGACATATTCAGACTTATTCGAGATCTGATACGCGACCATTGTGGTATATATTTTGACGATGATAAAAAGTATCTGCTCGAAAAAAGACTTTCAAGAAGGCTAAAAAGCCACAATCTTACAAACTTTAGAGATTACTATAGATACCTGCTTTATGATAAAAATCGTGAAGAAGAGTTATCATCAATCATAGATATACTGACAGTTAACGAAACCTATTTTTTTAGAGAGCAAAACCAATTAAAGACATTCAGTGAAGAGATACTGACAGAATTAAAAGAGACCAATAAAGAGAGTAAAAGGATAAGGATATGGTCAGCAGGCTGTTCAACTGGTGAAGAGCCATATACTATTGCTATGCTGATTCTCGAGAAAAATTATTTTAATGGCTGGTCTATAGAGATTATTGGAAGTGATATCAATTATAGAGTATTACAAGTTGCAAGGAATGGTATATATAAGAGAAACTCTTTCAGGACAACAGATGAATACTATATCAAGAAGTATTTTATAGAAGAGGACGGTAGCTATAGGATATCGGACGTAGTGAAAAAATATGTAAACTTCTACCATATAAACTTACTCGACTCCTACAAAACAAAGATAATAGGTCTCGTCGATGTCATATTTTGCAGAAATGTCCTTATATATTTTGATAACATCTCAAGGAAAAAAGTAGTAGAAATATTTTATGATAGATTATTGGATGGAGGATATTTACTCTTGGGTCATGCTGAGTCACTAATAAATATCTCTAACGCATTTAACTTAAAACACTTCAAATATGATATGGTTTATCAAAAACCAATGAAGAAAGGTGTAATCATAAATGTCTAAGATAAAAGTCTTAATAGTTGACGACTCAGCATACAGCAGGCAGACGATAAAGAAGATCCTCGAAGAGGAAGCGAATATAGAGGTAGTTGATATTGCTTACAATGGAATCGAAGCCATGGCAAAGACTATCAAGTTAAAACCTGACTTAATAACACTCGATATCGAAATGCCAGAAATGAACGGTTTTACATTTCTGAGATGGCTTATGAAGAAATATCCAACACCCGTTATTATTGTAAGCTCCCATTCAGATTCGCAAACCGTCTTTAAGGCACTCGATTTTGGAGCTGTAGACTTTGTCGCCAAACCTTCTCGTCTTTCACCAACGGGTATAAATAGTCTACAGAAAGACCTTATCAATAAGATTAGGGCAATCAAACAACTAAAACTTGATAGGTTAAGCAAAACATTAGAACTTGATGACAGCTTTAATGATACTGTTTCAGAAGAATATACTGACCAAATCATAAAAGCAGTAGGCATAGGGGCATCAACAGGAGGTCCTGCAGCCCTTAAACAAATAATTACTCAATTACCATTTGATTATCCATGTGTTGTTGTAAGTCAGCATATGCCAAGAGGATTTACATCATCATTCGCTGAGAGATTAAACACAATCTCAAAAGTATATGTTAAAGAAGCCGAAGAAGAAGACGAGTTAGAAAACGGTAGAGTCCTAATATGTCCAGGTGGTTACCACATGTCTTTCAAAAAGAAGGGTAAAAAAGTGTTTGTGTCGCTTAGCGAAGCGAAGATGAGTGATAAATACATCCCATCTATAGATACAATGATGTCCTCTTTAGCTGAAACCTTCGGGCAGAAAGCTGTGGGTGTAATTCTTACCGGCATGGGCAGTGATGGAAAACAAGGCATGATGGAAATAAAAAGAAGGGGTGGTTATACAATCGTAGAATCAGAAGAAACAGCAGTTGTATTCGGAATGCCTAATGAAGTTATAAAGGCTGGTGCAGCGAAAATAATCTTACCACTTTCAGATATTCCTATTGAAATGATAAAATTAGCTAAGAGGTCTATGGAGGATAAATAATGGAAAAAGAAGTAAGTTTCTTAAAAAAAGCTGATGAGTTCCTTCAGATATTCAGACGGGGAGAAGAGTTCACAAAAGAATTAATAAGAGAAAATGAACGTCTGAGATACAGAATCGCACAGCTTGAAGAAGCACTCGAAAAAACAGGTAATGAAGAAAGGGTACGATTATATGAAGAAAGAATCAAGATGCTTGAAGAAGAACTTAATTCTCTGCTTGAGAGATATAAAAAAGTAGAAGAAGAAAACAAAGATTTTGCAGCAAAGTATGTAGAGGTCGAAGCAGAAAACAACAATCTCGCCAACTTATATGTAGCGAGCTATCAACTCCACTCAACACTCGATTTCAATGAGGTATTGAAAATCGTAATCGAGATAATTATAAACCTTATAGGTGCTGAAAAATTTTCTATATCGCTTATGGATGAGAAGACTAATGAACTCATACCTGTAGCAGCAGAAGGGCTAACAATATCGGATTTACCAAGGATAAAACTTGGAACAGGTATTATAGGTAAAGTAGCAAAAGAAGGTAATAGTTATTATGCCAACGAAATAAACGAGGTTAGCGACATTGATTTTTTAAATCCAATGGTTTGTATTCCTTTAAAGATTAAAGAACATGTAATCGGTGTCATTTCAATCTATAAACTTTTTGAGCAAAAAAGCTCATTCTCAAATATCGATTATGAACTATTTAATCTTCTCGCAGGCCATGCAGCGACAGCAATCTTCTCATCAAAACTCTATACCCAATCCGAAAGAAAACTTACAACTATACAAAGTTTTCTTGATCTTCTAAGAGAGAAACCAAAACGATAAATATGGGGGTAAGGAACTATGCCAAATATTCTTGTAGTTGAAGATTCGCCAACAATGAGACAGTTAATAAGCTTTGCTATAAAGAGAATCCCTAATTCGAGAATAATCGAGGCAGCTGATGGTGTAGAAGCGTTAAAAAAACTATCATCCGAAAAGATAGATATAATCCTTGCTGATATTAATATGCCCATAATGGACGGCTTAAAATTATTAAGCCTTGTCAGAAATAACCCCACATATAAAAACATACCAGTCATAATGATAACTACAGAAGGTGCAGAAGAAGACAGGAAGAGGGCACTTTCGATCGGCGCTAATGCATATCTCACAAAACCAATTCAAACACAAGAATTAATGAAGCTGGTAACTAGTTTTTTATCTTAAAAACATTTTAAAACAAAAAGGAGGTTCGATGGTAAAAGACCCAGTATGCAATATGACCATAGACGAGAGCAAGGCTGTTGATAAAAGTATCTACAAAGGAAAAACATATTATTTTTGCGCTAAGATCTGTAAGGAAAAATTCGAAAAGGACCCTGAAAAATACATCGAGAAATCAGAAAAAAAATAGTCTCATAAAAAAAATTAGGAAAAATGCAAGTAACAGACCCTGTCTGTAAGATGGTGATTGAAGACACCGATGCTATAGGAACTTCTTTTTACAAAGGCAAAAAATATTATTTTTGTAGCCACATTTGTAAAGAAGAATTCGACAAATCCCCAGATTCTTTTCTCTTAGAAGTAGCTGCTCCAAAAGAGACATCTTCGCAGGTAATTCCTGAAGAGATGGCTAAAGACCCTGTTTGCGGTATGGTTATTCCCAAAAGCCGATCAATCAAACTTGTAATTAACGGAAGAGAGTATTACTTCTGCAGCGAATCATGTATGAAGACATTTGAGTCACCAGATAAAGAATTAAAGGATATGAAAAGAAGAGTTACAATCGCCTTAACAGGTGTCCTCGCCCTCGCATTAATAAGAGCTGGCATTTTTATAGGTCTTGCAGCTGGTGCGACAATCCTTACATGGGTTCCAATACCATGGCTACCATGGTTTAATGGTGGTGTTTGGCTATTTATTATAACTACACCTATCGTTGTTTTCGGCGGCAAAAGCTTCTTTATAGGCGCCTACCAAGCAGTAAAACAGAGGATGGCTAACATGGACCTTTTAATAGCACTCGGCACATCTACTGCCTACTTATATAGTTCATTTATAGTATTCTTTCCCAATGTCTTACCAGTGAAGGAGAGCAATGTATATTTCGATGTGTCTGCTATTATCATAGCCTTTGTCCTTCTCGGAAAATACATGGAAGAGATTATCAAAAAGAGAAGTTCTTCAGCAATCAAAAAGCTTCTCGACCTTAAACCACAGACTGCCCATGTACTAAAAACTGTCCAAAATGATAAAGGAGAAACAGTTACTCAGGAGTTAGAGATTCCAGCTGATATGGTAATGAAAGATGATATTTTAATTGTCCGTCCAGGCGAAAAAATACCAACAGATGGAATTGTTATAGAAGGATATTCTTCAGTTGATGAAAAGATGATAACAGGTGAGAGTTTACCAGTCGAAAAGAAGGTAGGTGATGAAGTTATAGGAGGAACCATAAACAAGACAGGTAGCTTTAAATTTAAGGCAGTAAGAATCGGTTCCGAGACGACCTTAAACCAAATAATAAAGATGGTTGAAGAAGCCCAAGCATCTTCCTCACACATCCAAAGGTTTGCAGATAAAGTTGCATCATATTTTGTCCCTGCAGTAATAAGTATTGCCTTTATATCTATAATAGGCTGGATAATTTATGGAAATTATACCTCAGGCATCCTATCTTTTGTCGCTGTTTTGATTATTGCCTGCCCATGTGCACTTGGAATTGCTACTCCGGCAGCATTGATGGTTGGCGTCGGTAAAGGTGCAGAGATGGGTATATTGATAAGAGGGGGTGAATATCTTGAGAAAGCAGAAAAACTTGACACTGTCGTCTTCGATAAGACTGGTACACTAACAAAGGGTGAGCCTGAAGTTACAGCTATAAAAGCATTCGGGGATAGTGAACAAGATATAATATTAAAAGCCGGGATAGCTGAAAAGGCATCAGAACATCCCCTTGCAGAAGCCATAATGAAAAAAGCAACCCAGATGAAGATAACTATACCCGATACCGAAAACTTTGAGGCTATCTTAGGCGAAGGAGTAAAGGCTATATATAACGGTAATGAAATACTTGCTGGTAACAGGAGATTATTTCAAAAAAGACAGATATCACTCAACGATAAAGAAGAAATTATTGCAGAACTTGAAGAAAGAGGCAATACTGTAATAATCATAGGTGAAAATAGCAGGGTCATTGGATTGATTGCAATTGCTGATACCCTTAAAGAAAATTCTTCTGAAGTAGTAAAAGAATTAAAAACAGAGAATATTACTGTAATTATGCTTACTGGAGATAATGAAAAAACTGCTTGGGCAATTGGTAAAAAACTTGGTATTGATAAAGTGATTTCAAATGTCCTTCCTTATGAAAAGGCAAAAGTCATCAAAGAACTCCAAGAAGAAGGTAGAATAGTTGCAATGGTAGGTGATGGGATTAACGATTCACCAGCACTTGCACAGGCTGACATCGGCATTGCTATAGGAAGCGGTTCTGATATAGCAAAAGAAACAGGTGGTATAATCCTTATGAGAGATGATTTAAGAGATGTAATTAAAAGTATTAAACTTTCAAAGGCTACTATGAAAAAGATTAAACAGAATCTCTTCTGGGCATTCTTTTACAATACTATCTCTATACCAATAGCAGCTGTGGGACTTTTGAATCCGATAATTGCTGCTGCAGCAATGTCAATAAGTTCTTTATCTGTAGTAACAAATTCAGCCCTGCTCAAGTTTGTTAAGATATAAATTAAATCATAGTTAGTTCTATTTCTTTTCAAAAAGTGTCTTTACTTCCTTCATAAACTCATTCACATCCTTAAACTGTCTATAAACAGATGCAAACCTGACATATGCTACCTTATCGAGTTCCCTAAGTGCTGACATAACTTCTTCACCAATCCATGTACTCTGAATCTCTTTAACACCAAGAGATATAAGCTTTTTTTCAATCGTATCTGTTATCCCTTCAAGAACATCTATTCCTATAGGCCTCTTTTCGCACGCCTTTTTAAGTCCAGCAAGGATCTTTGACCGTTCATACGGTTCACGCCTCCCATCTTTTTTTATTACCATCGGTATTATGTCTTCAACCCTCTCGTAAGACGTAAACCTTTTTCCACATTTGAGACACTTCCGCCTTCTTCTTATAGAATTGCCTTCTTTACTCGCCCTCGAATCTATAACTTTATCTTCTAAATTTCCACAAAACGGACATTTCATTTGAAATCAAAGAATTTCGTTGTTAGGCCATAAGGATTATAGCTAATATATAGGGAACTGTTCACAAAGGGCTTTAACTTTCTTTGAGATAAATTCAATCGTCTTCTCATCTTTTTTGTTATGTATTACTTCTGATATTATATCTGCAATTTCTACCATCTCTTTCTCTGTCATACCTCGAGTCGTTACACAAGGTGTTCCAAGCCTTATACCACTTGTTATGGAAGGAGGTCTTTCATCGTATGGAATTACATTCTTATTAACAGTAACCTTTACTCTATCAAGCGCTTCTTCTGCATCTTTACCGGTAACCCCTTTATTCGTCAAATCAACGAGCATCATATGATTGTCTGTACCACCCGAAATAACCTTAAATCCTCTATTCATCAACTCGTCCGATAATCTCTTTGCATTGTTTATTACCCTTAATTGGTATTCTCTAAATTCTTTACTCAATGCTTCTTTTAAGGCAATAGCCTTTGCCGCTATCACATGGACGAGTGGGCCACCCTGAATACCCGGAAATATCATCTTATCAATAACTTTAGCAAATTCTGCCTTACACATTATCATTCCACCCCTTGGCCCCCTTAAAGTCTTATGCGTTGTTGTAGTAACGAAATCTGCATATGGTACAGGCGTAGGATGGAGTCCTGTTGCAACTAACCCTGCAATGTGTGCTATATCAGCTAATAAATAAGCCCCCACCTCTTTTGCTATCTCTGAAAATATCTTAAAATCTATAATTCTTGAATATGCGCTGGCTCCTACTATTATTAGCCTTGGCCTATTATCGAGTGCTATTCTTCTTACCTCATCATAATTTATGCAACCGGTATCCCTATCTACACCATACGAAACAACTTTATAAAATATACCAGAGAAATTAACAGGTGCACCATGCGAGAGATGTCCGCCATGACTTAGGCTCATGCTTAGTATTGTATCCCCAGGTTTTAAAACAGAGAATAAGACTGCCATATTCGCCTGTGAACCTGAATGAGGCTGAACATTCACATGCTCTGCTCCAAAAAGCTCCTTCGCTCTCTGTATTGCAAGGTTCTCTACCATATCAGCATATTCACAACCTCCATAATATCTCCTTCCCGGATATCCTTCGGCATATTTATTTGTAAAGATAGAACCTTGCACCTCGAGCACAGAAGTACTCGCATAGTTTTCAGATGCTATGAGCACAATATTACCTTTTTCTCTCTCTATCTCTTTTCTTATAGCTTCGTATATTTCAGGGTCTTTAAATTTAAGTTCTTCAGATACCATTTGCCTTTAAACGTTCCTCTATCTTTAATATTTTTTCAAGCCTTGCACAATGCCTTCCTCCTTCGAATGGTGTAGTCAACCACGTTCTAACAATCTCCTTAGCAAGATCTTTCCCCACAATCCTACCTCCAATTACAAGTATATTTGCGTCATTGTGCATCCTACTCATCTTTGCAGTAAAAAGGTCATTACACAAAGATGCCCTAATATTTGGAAATTTATTTGCAACTATAGACATACCAATACCAGTTCCACATATTAAAATCCCTTTATCAATCTTCCCGGATGAAACAGCCTTTGAAACCTTCTCACCAAAGTCAGGATAATCTACTGATACTGGACTATCAGTGCCAAAATCATAATAATTTATTTTGAGATCTTCCAAAACTGAAATAATCTCTCTCTTTAGTTCAACGCCTGCATGGTCGCATCCAATAGCAACAGTCATAATTACTTTTTAAAAAATGATTTTAATCTTATATAAGTATTAAATCATTAGTCAAGAATTATAGTAATAAAGTCCTCATTTTTTCACATTAATTCTCGGAAAGAGGGGTCTTCCTTTTTTAATTTTTGTATTATTTTGAATTAATCCCCATCTTGACTCTTCTACCAAATTAACAGATGAGATATCCTTTTCTATACCGAGTTGTCTCCATATCTCCTGCGCAGATGTGGGCATAAAAGGATATAGATAAACAGCAATTATACGTAATGCATCTGAAATGGTATAAAGGATGTTAGAGAGTATTTTTTGATTACCTTCTTTCCATGGGACTGAGTTTTGTATATATTCATTCGTCTCATTGATAAATGCCCATAATAGATTAAGGGCATTATAGAAATCGAGATTCTCAAAATATTTATCGTATTTTTCGTTAAATCCACTTTTAGAATCTGAGAACCATCGCCTTAACTTTAATTCAAGACCTTCCCTATCCATCTCCATAACAGACTCAGGAATAATTCCATCCCTATATTTCTCTATCATTGTTAAAGACCTGCTAAGAAGATTCCCAAGGTCATTAGCAAGGTCATTATTTATCCTGTGTATCAAAGCCCTTTCAGAAAAATCTCCATCGATTCCAAAAGGAACTTCTCTGAAAAGAAAATATCTGAAGGCATCTGTTCCATATTCATCAGCTATCCTATTTGGATCAATGACGTTTCCAAAAGACTTCGACATCTTTTTACCATCTACAGTCCACCAGCCATGAGCAAATATATTTTTTGGCAAGGTGAAACCTAAAGCCATTAACATCGTCGACCAATATATTGCATGTGTTGTCAGGATATCTTTCCCAATGATATGATGATCAGCAGGCCACCAATCTGAATTCGTCCGAGATGGATGTTCAGGCGCAAGGTATTTTGTAGCAGAATAGTAGTTAAGTAGGGCATCAAACCATACATATGTAACATAATCTTCATCAAACGGTAAAGGTATACCCCATGAAAGCCTATGTTTAGGTCTTGAGATACAAAGATCACTGAGCCGATTATTTTTCAAAAAACCAAGTACTTCATTTCTTCGCGTTTCTGGTAATATATAACTACTGTTCTTTTCTATATAATCTATTAACAAATCTTGGTAAGTTGACATCTTGAAGAAGTAATTCTCTTCTGAAATATATTCCAATGGCCTCTTACAATCAGGGCACTTGCCATCAGTAGCCTCTTTATCAGTCCAGAACCTCTCATCAGGGACACAGTACCAACCAACATACCTTCTCTTTTCTATCTGACCTTTTTTGAAAAGCTCAAGGAGAATATCTTGAACTACCTCTTTATGCTTCTCATCAGTAGTTCGAATAAATGCATCATATTTTACCTCAAGCTTTGACCAGAGTCTCTTATAATTTTCTACCATAAGATCTGTATGTTCTTTTGGTTTCATTCCTTTCTCTTTTGCGGCTCTTTCAACCTTTTGCCCATGTTCATCGGTACCAGTCAGGAAAAAAACCTTTTTACCCTTCAGCCTGTTATACCTCGATAATATGTCAGCTGCAATAGTTGTATATGCGTGACCAATATGTGGCACATCATTTACGTAATATATAGGAGTGGTTATATAAATTTTGTCATTCATCAATTATCGCTTTTCCCTCTATAAAACCTCTTCCTTCTCTTTCTCCTTGGCCATGCCCTGTGTTTATCTGATTTTATCCTCTCATCTTTTCTGACAGACTGCTCGACCTTTTTTTGTTCATCCACAACTTCCTTAATACCCTCAACTTCTTGCTGCCCTTCATTCCCCTCGAAAGAAAAGACTATCTCCTCATTTATATCCTTATCTAATTCATCATGCTCATAAAGCTCATTATCGACTATCTCCCTATCAGTTTCCATAGAATACTCATAACTTTCACTATATTCATAACTTAGACAACACATCAATCTCCCACAGGAACCCGAAAGTTTACCAGTATTTAAAACAAGTTCTTGTTTTTTTGCCATCTTGATCGAGATAGGTTCAAAATTCGTCAGAAATTGTTTACAACATAGCTCCCTACCACAAATACCAAGGCTCCCGATTATCTTAGCTCCATCTCTAACTCCTATCTGACGCATCTCTATCCTCGTTTTAAATCTCGACGCAAGATCCTTAACGAGTTCCCTAAAGTCAATCCTTTTTTCTGCATTAAAATAGAAGATAATCCTCTTCTTATCAAGGGTCACTTCCGTAGTTATTAATTTCATTGGAAGTCCCCTTGCTATAATCCTCTCAAGACAGAACTCTTTTGCCTCCTTTTCAAGCTGCATGTTTTCCTCTTTTTGCTTTATATCTTCATCTGTAGCTATCCTTAATATCTTCTTAAGTTTCTTCTTATCGTCGCTAACAGGTCTTGGATCAGAAATGGCCTTACCGATAGTAAGACCGAGTTCTGATTCGATGACAACAAGGTCGCCCTTTTTAACGCTAACCCCATCTACCTCAAAATCACATACCCTTCCATAAGGTTTAAATTTTACCAACACAAATTCAGCCATTCGTCACACCTAATATATTTCTTAAGAATGCACCTGTATAATTCCACGTAAGTGATTTATTTAAATTAAAAGACAAGTTATTACATACCATATTAATCTTTTCATAACAATTTATTATAATCTTTGAATCAACCTTTTTTGAAATTCTCAATAAGAAGTCTTTCATATCAATATTAATGATATAATCCTCAAAACCATATTTTAAGAAAGTCATATCTCGAAGAAACACCAGTAAGTAGTAAAACCACCTCTCCATCTCTTCTCTTGATGCCCAACCATCCTTACCATAATTTAACATTTCATTCAAAAGGTTTAAAAACCAACTTCTTTCCTCAAATACATCTCTTGTAATTATAAAGCCTGGTCTTCCAGCTGAAATGCCAATAAGAATGTTTATCCTATCTTCTACAGTTTTATCCTCCTCTTTTATACCCTCTCCCTTAGCACTTAAACTTTCTAAAAGAAGTCTCTTAAAATCTACTAATGGTAACGGTCTAAAGTTAATCCTTGAGCATCTTGAAGTTATTGTTTCAGGAATAATCTCTGGATTTGAAGAAATTAGTATTATCAATGTTTCGGTGGGCGGTTCTTCAAGTGTCTTCAAAAATGCATTAGCTGCATACTGGTTCAGCTTTTCTGCCTCATCAATTATCACTACTTTATAAGTACTCTCATATGATTTTAGTGAAAGAAACTCTCCAACTGCTCTTATCTCCTCTATCTTTATTTGATTTCCATCTGTCTTAATAAGCATGAAATCAGGATGAGTTCCTCTATCTATCTTCTTGCACGACGAGCACTCGTCACAAGAGTCTATCTCTTTTAAATCCCGAATATAATCTTTCTTTGAATTAAATTCAATACAGTTGACCATTTTCGCAAGATTTATAGCTGTGAGCTTTTTACCAATCCCTGATTCCCCAGCGAAGAGGTAGGCAGATGGTAATTTTCCTTTTTTAACAGTTCGCTTAAGAATATTAATCGCCTTATCTTGTCCTATAACGTCCCTCAACCCCATCGTTCTAAAACCTCAGTAATTATACACTTTATCTTCTCATGCACATCTTCTATACTTCCTGAAGCGTCTATTATCTTTATTCTATCTCTTTCCTTTGACGCAATCTCAAGATAGCCTACTCTAACTCTTTTATGGAATTCTATTTCTTCAAACTCAAGCCTATCCCTCTTATTGATTCCTCTGTTTCTTCTCAAGCCTTCTTCAACATCAAGGTCAAGAAGTATGGTAACATCAGGTCTTAAACTATTATTAACAATCCTATCAATATCGAGTATAAGAGACAAGTCAATCCCTCTACCATATCCTTGATATGCAATCGTTGAATCAGTAAAGCGGTCAGTAATAACAACTTTGCCATCTTCTAAAGAAGGAAGAATTAACTCTTCAATATGCTGTGCCCTTGAGGCATTATACAATAACAGTTCTGTTTTAGGTAACATATTCTTGTTCTCTAAGGAAAGCAGTATCCTTCTTATCTCCTCACCAATTAATGTTCCGCCAGGTTCAACCGTAAGAACAACATTATACTTGGACTTTAGAAGGTATTCTTTCAACAATTTTGCCTGAGTTGATTTACCAGAACCTTCTATTCCTTCAAATGATATAAAAAGACCCTTCTTCATAGATATCTATGCAATAAATTCTTAAGCTCTCTGAGAATCCTAAAGACCTTTGTAGAATCTTCTATACTCCTTGAACCTAATCCACAAGATGGTGTCATAATGATTTGTTTAATGAGTAAACTATAAGGCAAATACTTACTTAATCTTTCAAGACTTAGATTAAAGTGCTCCTTTAGTGATTCTGTGCTCTCTTTTATTATTGCATCTGTAGTTGGAACTATACCCCACGCAAGGTAACCACCTCTTTTTAAAAAGTCATTGAACTCATCCGGATATATAGATAAGGTTTGTGCGTATTCATATGCATCAAAACTTATAATATCAACTCCAGATTCTATCACAATCTGCCAATCTGCCTTTGCACAACAATGTATTCCAGAAATACAATTTGATTGCTTTATCTCATCAGAGGTCTCTCTTAAAAGCCTTATAACCTCTTCTGTGTCTACACCAAGATAACTCGATGTGCCGAGTGCTGACAAAATTGGTTCGTCTATAAACACGATAACATTGTTTGCATATTCTCTTAATATATTAATTTGCCATCTTATCTTAGACTTTAATAAAAGTAGAGAGACTTCTCTTAATTCCTCATCAAAGTAGATTGGTCTTCCCTTCTTATCCTTCAAGCCAAGTGTAAATGTTAAAGGTCCTGTAGTCTGACCTTTTAAAAAATCAAAATGCATACCTTTAATACTCTTCAAAAAGGCATAAAAACCTTTTGAATTCCTCTCAGAGATTGAGGTCATTATACCGTCAGAATATCTCTCATAAAATTCATTTAAACTGTTAGAACCGTCATCTTCTATCCAAATATTTTGCCTCTCTTCGTCAACCTTTAAAAAAGGTAATCCTTCTGAAAATTGTGGTATCATTAACTCAAAGAATGACAATCTTGGTAATTGTGGCCAGAAGGGGATATCAGTATTATCTAACACAAAGCTACATGCCTCTTCTGCATTTAGATGCGGCAAACTCCCAATTCCAGTTATTGAGAAAGCAGGTATATTAATAAAATTCTTTTTATTTAAAAAATAACTTACCATTATTTAAATAATATTAATATTTTTATCAGAATATATACATACTTTATTACTCTAAAAAGAGGATGAGATTGCATTCAACCCTTTTTTAAAGTATAGGCAGAACAATAATGGAATGAAAATTAAAAACCTATTTATTTTTTCTCCTTTGAAACTTCGTCTTTTTCCTTAACTTTCTATGTTTGTGTTTGCTCATCTTCTTCTTACGCCATTTTTTTACATTACCCACACAAACTTCCTCCTTTAAGTATTTTTATCATGAACTTGAGAAAAAGTTAATTCTAAATCTTTATCAAATGCCTGGTATTGACTTGTAACATCTCTGAATTTTCTCTTAGATAACTCATTTAAAGAATTAAAGTTCTTTGCCTGATCTATAAAAGCTTCAAGCTGAATCATGACAGTTAATGATTCCGTACCATCATATGGTATGCTTATATATGGTACACCAAACCTTTTATTTATACCTCTTAAAAGAGCTGTTACGATCGTTCCTGGCATACAACCAAAAGGCATTGCATTAACAATACCTGATGCTCCCTTTTCGATAAGGTCCACACTCTTTCCTATACTCAATATAGTCTCACCTTCAAAAGATTTATGAACATATGGTGACGCCTTTTCTATTACTTCTTTTGTATCAGGTTCATGCAATGTCTTCAAAAAACCTTTGAAATAAGCTGCATATTTATGTTCAATCTTTTTTTGAAAATATCTTTTCAGTAAAAAATTAATAATAGCAGACTTTTCCTTTTTTAACAATGCCTTTTTAAAACCGACATAGTTTACATAATAAATCCATTCCTCAACAGGTGCAAGCCAGGCCTCTGCCCCAAGTGCTTCAATCTTTTTTACCAAATTCTCATTCGAAAATTTATGAGAACGAACAAATATCTCGCCAACTATACCTATCAAAGGTTTCTTTTCTCTATATAAAGGCAGACTCTCAAAATCCTTCCTCATAGATAATAATATTCTTTCAATACCATCTTCATCTTCCCTTAAAGTCTCATAAAGCTTATTCACATAATATCTATAAATCTCCTCAGCTGAACCTTTATTCTTCTCATATGGCCTCGTCTCATGAAGGCATTTTAATAACAATTCATATGCTATAATCCCCTTCCATGCAGCCATTGTAAAATCTTTTCCAACAATACCAAGATCTTTATAAAAAGTTGTATCTTGATTTGGAGCAAAGATAGGAACATCTGGATAACCAAGGCTATCAAGTACCATTCTATGGAAAACATTATACTGTCCAAACCTGCAAGGACCGGTACCAGAAGGCATGAAAAAAGCACTCTTCTCAGGTATAAAATCTGAAGAGAGTACTCTTTTAACCATGTCACCTGTGGTTACTGCGCAAGGATAACACTCCTTACCAGAAACAAATTTCTTTCCTAATTCTATAGACTCCTTATCAGATTCAGGCAAAACCTCAGCATTAATACCACACCTTTGAAATGCAGCAGCGAGTGCAAAAGCATGATCTGCCATACGAGGTATGTAGATTGTTCGTGAAGAATGTCCAACAATCGAACTACTCCTAAATTTTGACTTACCCTCCTCTCTTCTAACCTTTAAATTAATTGCCTTTTGCGCTGATAGACTATCAAGGAATGCTTCACATCTTGTTATAATTCCAGTATCTGCACTGTGTTCATCTATTTCTATATGCAGAAAAGGCTTCTCCCCCATCTCTTTTTTAAAATACTTTAGTACGAAAGAATCAGGGCCACATAAGAAGTTCCCAACATAAATTGCATTTAATTTTGGATATTCTCTAATCATACGTGCAGCTTTTAGTATTCTTTGCCCTGACCTCCAATACATATTTGGCCATGTCTCCTTTATACAGTATCTCTCAATCGGCAAAAAATCCATTGGAATAGAAAGGACACCAAGCTCTGCAAGCTTCCTTGGTAACTCAAGGTTCATACAATTATCTGAAGCATTATAAGACCTTCCAACCAAAACTATTATATTATCCTTTACATTTGCGAGTACTTCCTCGCCTTTATTTTTGATTTTAGTTATAAATTCTACTTGTGCATCTTCTGCCTTTTCAATCGCTTTTGAAATAAGAGATTTTCTAACACCTAAATGTTTAAACACCCTATACAATTCTCCAACAAGATAATCTTTACCCCTTCCAAGATTAACCACTGGTGTTAAAGCATTGAATTTCTCGAATGCAATCTTGGTAACATATGGGATAGTCTGTGTATGAGGACATGCTAAACCTCTATCCATTTCATCAGATATACTATTTAGATTAATAAAGCTTGGTAAAAAAATATAATCAACATCTTTTTCTATAAGATAACCTATATGACCATGTGCGACCTTTACGGGGAAGCAGGCTTCAGAGAGAACATGTTCAATTCCATAATTTATAATCTGGCGATTTGTTTTAGGAGAAACTTCAACCTCAAAACCCAACTCCCACAAAAGTGTGCTCCAGTATGGAAGAAAATCCTGGAAGAAGAAGATATACGGTATTCCAATCTTTATACCCCTTCTTTGCTTACCCTTATACTTGTCGAGCAATTCTAAATGTTTTTTCCATAACATCTCTTCCCTGTATAAAAAAAGATTTTCCATATTAGTTATTTTTTTCCTTTTTATATCGTACTTTTCACATCTACCACCATAAAATAAATAACCTTCTTCACCTGAGATTTTGACTCTATTTATCTCGCAAACATTTGGACAACCCTTACACTCAAAAGATGTTATCTCATAAGGTCGCTTAGAGAGTTCAAATCCTTTAAAGGTTGTCTTTAGTTCAGGGTGCTTTTTCATATGCCACATAGCGATTAAAGCCATACCAATCGCCCCCGTAACGTCGTGGTGAGGAGGAACGATTATCTTTTTACCAAGATATTTCTCAAATGCAGCAACAACAGATTTATTAAACGCAACCCCTCCCTGAAAAAATATGTTATTGCCTATCCTTTTTCCTGCAACAACCCTATTTATATAGTTCTGTACAATAGAGTATGCCAAGCCTGCGAGAAGATCATTCTTGTTGACCCCCTTCTGAAGATTCGCCATCAGCGAATTCTCCATAAATACAGTACATCTCTCACCGAGCCTACATGGATTTTTTGCTGAAAGAGCAAGCTCCTCAAATTCACCTTTTATAGAGATATTTAATTTTTCAGCTTGTTCTTCAAGAAATGAACCCGTGCCGGCAGCACACGCCTTGTTCATCTCAAAATCGATGATGATTCCATCCTGAAGAGCTATGAACTTTGAGTCTTGTCCACCTATCTCAAATATTGTATCTACATTTTTATCAATAAAAACTGCCGCTGTTGCTTGAGCGGTAATCTCATTTTTGACTATATCAGCACCAACATAATCTGCTATCATATATCTACCAGAACCTGTTGTTCCAACACCACAAATTCTAACTTTATCACCAATCTCCTCACCAATTTCGGATAGTCCTTGATTAACTGCTTCGATAGGTCTACCTGCAGTCATCAAATATCTTTTAGCAAGTAAATTGCCCTTCTCATCGATCACAGCAAGGTTAGTACTTATAGAGCCGACATCTATCCCCATGTATGCTTCTATAGGTCTTCTTACATCTCCAGATAAAATCTTTACTAAGCTGATCTTTTCATCTTTAAGAATATTTTTCGGGTTACTTAATTGGGGATAACCTTCCTCTATACATACCGGTCTTTTCAAAAACTCTTTAAGTCGCTCAATATCAAGAATATTTCTTAATCCATCTAACTCGTTCTTAATCACTGCACCAATAGAACACATCAGTGCAAAGTCCTCAGGTATAAAAAGGTCACTAAGCCCAAAAACTTCTTTAAATGCCCTTATCATGCCTTTATTAGCCGCAACACCGCCTTGAAAAGAGACTGGTTCAATAAGCTTTCTCCCACGAGTGATACAACCCTTAAAATTTCTTGCGACCGCAAAACAAAGTCCCGCTACAATATCCTCCATCGGCGTTGCTATCTGTTGCAAATGAATCATATCGGATTTAGCAAATACACTACACCTGCCTGCAATCCTTGGCGGCTTTTTTGACTTCAGGGTCAATTCACTGAATTCCTCTATTGTAAGTCTCAGTCTTTCTGCCTGCTGGTCAAGAAAAGAACCAGTTCCTGCCGCACATACTGAATTCATAGAGAAGTCTTGTATCAATGCTTCTCCTTCTCCAAGGAGAATAAGTTTAGAATCCTCTCCCCCCATCTCTATTATCGTTCTTATATGTGGAAAGAGTTTGCGAGTTGCAATTGCTTGTGCAACAATCTCATTAACTGGTTCAATACCCAAGACCTTTGCGATTAATCTTCCTGCTGAACCCGTTACAGATATAAAGTAATCGTCTTTATTACTATCAATAATCTGACTGAGGATTTTATATGATAGATGAACAGGATATCCCTTATGCCTCTCATAAAATTTATATGAGATACTATTAATCTCATTATCAAAAACCACTATCTTAACAGTTACTGAACCTGCATCCAAACCGATCAATTTCATAAGATTACCTCGATTTCATGAAATTATAACACAATAATTATAATTGCTGGAAATAACCTATAACAATAAAAACTAAGATAAGGAATAAATTTGTTATAACCACGTTTTAAAATTATTACTAAACCGCTTTTCTTGAACCGAGCAAAATAAATTTAAAATATAAAAGGTAAAAATCTATAAGGAACTTCCTTCTTATATCTTATGTATTCTATTCCATATCGTTCTAATAACTCCTTCTCTTCCGCAGGGATGATAAATACGTTCACAATAACAAAATCAATTATAGCCACAGATAATATAGATACAAATCCTGTTATCAAAAAAACACCGACAAATATTAATGAATGTGCCAGATATGTTGGATGTCTTACCAATGAAAAAAGTCCTTTATTAACAAGAGGTCCCTTAATTGCAGGTGTTATCTCTGGCACACCTATAATCGTGAGTAGACCCAATAGTTTAATCGTCCAGATATGCATCGATATTCCAACAAATAATAGAAAAAACCCTATTATCTGAAATAATGTGGGTAGCTTTAAAGAATATAAATAAAAAAGATCCCTCTTTAAAAAAATAAAAATAGCAAAAGGCAACCATGTAAAAATCGGTAAAATATATGATATTAAGCCAAGTCTTTTTAAGAAATTATTAGCATAATGGACAGGTATCCAGAAAGCAGGAATTAAAAGCCAAAACATTATTGTCATCAAAGCAAGTATTTTATTTAACATAGAGTATTTTACACTAAATAATTTACTAACTCTTTTACAAAAAGATTATTTAAACTATACAGGAAAATTAAGTATTAACTGAATACAGGAAAACTACTTCATATTAATTATTAATAGTAATTCTGACACCTGAATCACTTTACATCATACTGTAAAGTATTTAACAATGGGAAGCCCAGATCTTCTCTTTGTTTATAAAAAGCTTTTGCACACATCCTTGCAAGATTCCTTACCCTCGCAATGTAAGTTGTCCTTTCCGTAACCGAAATCGCTCCCCTTGCGTCGAGTAGATTAAACGTATGAGAGCACTTAAGACAAAACTCATAAGACGGCATCACCAAACCAAGCTTATTTAACCTTATGCATTCCTTCTCATAAGACTCAAATTGTTTAGTGAGCAAATCTACGTCAGCATAATCAAAATTATACTTCGAGAATTCCACCTCATTTAAATAATGTATCTCACCATATTTTATACCCTTACACCATTGTAAATTGAAAACATTATCAACATTCTGCAAGTACATTGCGATTCTTTCAAGCCCATAGGTCAGCTCAAGAGAAACAGGTTTAAGGTCAATTCCGCCTACCTGCTGAAAATAAGTAAATTGTGTAATCTCCATACCATCAAGCCAGACCTCCCAGCCGAGCCCCCAAGCCCCAAGAGTTGGCGATTCCCAATCATCTTCAACAAACCTTATATCATGTTTTAGTGGGTCAATCCCGAGATAAGAGAGACTTTCAATATAAATATCCTGACTATCGACAGGTGAAGGCTTTAATATAACTTGAAATTGATAATAATGCTGTAGCCTATTAGGGTTTTCTCCATACCTGCCATCCGTTGGCCTTCTTGAAGGCTCAACATAAGCTACCTTCCATGGTTCTGGTCCTAAAACCCTAAAAAATGTAGCAGGATGAAAAGTACCTGCCCCTACTTCTATATCATATGGCTGGAGTAATATACAACCTTTGTTAGTCCAGAATTGTTGTAACCTTAATATTAAATCTTGGAAATACATAAATATTATTCTCTTTATATATAGGAATCATAAACAATGAGCTTTTGTTATGTCAAATTTAGAAAAGGATTTATTATTAAATTAAAGCAGGAATAAAATGTTACGTAAATATCATTTATGTACACATGGGAAACTATTTATGGATAAAATAATGCAGATGTTGCGAAAAAATTTATTTTTCGATACCTTTTATGCACATTGTGTATAACAATATGATAATACTTATATATAGTTAATGATTATCTTATTACAGCTCTAATAAGGACATCTTAAATAAATTTATCGAGTTAAATAAATTTTTGAGCAATATCTGCATTATACACCCAACCTTATATAATAAAACCAAAACAATGGCAATAACTCAATTTCTGAAACAAAATAAACTACCTTTTATACAGATGTATAGTCTATTGGGTATTGTAATGTAATTGTTTATTTTATATCTGAGGCTTACGCTTCGACTTCAGCCTCAGTAGTGAAGACCCGTGATTTTGTTTCATAAATTGAGTTATTGCCACCTACCTTTCAGCCTTTTTCCGCTCTGCGCTATGCGCCGTTGCCTTTGCGCCACGCGCCTTACCGCCTTTAAACAAACGCAATAAACACTATAAACGCCAAAAACGCAATAAACGCAATTAGCGCAATCTTTACAAATAGTACATAAATGATGTTTACGTAACATAAAGCAGGAATAAACTTGAAAAATAAGCAAACTATTGTCTAAAATTAGTAGTTAATCACCTTCGGAGGGAGCAAAATGTCAGATATAATAGAGATTAGGTGGCATGGAAGGGGTGGGCAGGGAACTGTCACAGCAGCAAAAGTCCTTGCAGATGCATGTATAAGCGGGGGTAGGTATGTCCAGGCATTTCCAGAATATGGACCTGAAAGAGCTGGAGCTCCGTTACGTGCATATAACAGAGTTAGTAATAAAGAATTAAGGATGCATTGTCCAGTTCTGCACCCTCAAGTTATTAGTATAGTTGATGCAACATTAATAGATAGTGTTGATGTTACTGAAGGTGCAACAGATAACGCAATATTTATTGTAAATACATCAAAAGAACCTAAAGAGATTAGAGAAAAATTAAAAGCAAAACCAGAACAAAAGGTTTACACTGTTGATGCAACTAAGATTGCACTTGAATGTATTGGTAGACCACTCCCTAATGCTTCCATGCTTGGAGCAATTTGCAAAGTTACTGGTATTGTAAGTCTTGAACATTTATTAGAAGATGTTAGGAAAAGCTTTGGGAAAAAGTTTTCTCAAAAAATTATAAACGGTAACCTTGAAGCAACAAAAAGGGGATATGAGGAGGTAAAAGAAGGATGAAACTAAAGGGTTGGAAAGAGGTTAACCCAGGGGCAGTAATACTCGAGGCAGGGAATGCGGCTGAATTTAAAACAGGTTCATGGAGGTCTTTCAGACCAATATGGAAAGAGGAAAATTGTATTCAATGTTTATTCTGTTGGTTATATTGCCCCGATATGGCTATAAAGGTTAAGGATGGTAAAAGGGCTGAATTCGATTACGATTACTGCAAAGGTTGTGGTATCTGTGCACTCGAGTGTCCTGGTAAGAAAGGTAATAAGGCAATAATCATGGTGGAGGAAGGTAAATAATGGGACAGATTGTTGCAGTAACAGGCAATGAAGCTGTAGCATACGCACTAAAACAAGTTGACCCAGACGTTTGCGCTGCATATCCTATTACTCCTCAGACAGACTTAATGCAAAGATTCTCAAGTTTTATCTCAAATGGCTTGGTTAAAACAGAACTTATACTCGTAGAAAGTGAACACAGCGCAATGAGTGCTTGCGTCGGAGCATCTGCAGCAGGTGGTAGAGTTATTACAGCAACCTCCTCTCAAGGCCTCGCCTTGATGTGGGAGATACTGTTTATCGCATCAGGCTTAAGGCTTCCAATTATAATGCCCGTTGTTAATAGAGCACTCTCTGCGCCTTTAAACATACACGGAGACCATTCAGATGCTGTCGGTGCAAGGGACTCTGGATGGATTCAGTTATGGTCAGAGAATGCTCAAGAGGCTTACGATAACACGATACAAGCTTTCAGAATAGGTGAACACCTCAATGTCAGATTGCCTGTTATGATATGTCTTGACGGTTTTATAATCAGCCATTCGATAGAAAGAGTCGAATACATTGATGATAACGTTGTCAAAGACTTTGTTGGTGAATTCAAACAAGTCAATCCTTTACTCGACATCAAAAATCCAAAAAGCTATGGACCCTTAATACTCCCCGATTATTATATGGAATTTAGAAAGGCTTCTGATGAAGTAATGTCGGGTGTCCCTAAGGTTGTAATAGAGATTGGCAAAGAATTCGAGAAAATTACAGATAGAAAATATGGATTATTTGAAGAATATAGACTCGATGACGCTGAGATTGGGATTATTATAATGGGTTCTGCATCTGGAACGACCAAAGATGTAATAGATGAATATAGAGAGAAGGGGATTAAAGCAGGACTTTTAAAAATCAGACTCTACAGACCATTCCCTTACTATGAGGTAGGAGAAGCGCTAAAACACTTAAAGGCTGCTTGTGTCCTTGATAGGGCAGATGCTTGGGGTGGTTCATATGGCCAGCTTTTCTTAGACGTAGCAACAAGTCTTTACACATACTCGCATAAACCTATTCTTATTAACAAGATTTACGGTCTTGGCGGTAGAGATTACTTACCTCAACATGCAGTCATAGTATTAGATGAATTATATGAGATTGCAAAAACTCAGAAAGTAAGAGTTTACAAAGAATACATAGGAGTGAGGGAATAAAATGCCAAAGGTAATTACTTTAAAAGAACTTTCAAAAAAGGAGATTCTTTTATCTTCAGGCCATAGGATGTGTGCTGGCTGCGGTGCCCCAACTATAGTAAAGATGGTGCTTCTCGCATCAGACTATCCTGTCATAGCATCAACAGCGACAGGATGCCTTGAAGTTTCTACATGCATCTCAGATTATACAGCATGGAAGATACCATGGATTCATAATGCATTTGAGAATGCAGCTGCAACAATAGCAGGTGTTGAAACAATGTATAGAGCATTAAAAAAACAAGGTAAGATCTCAGAAGAGATTAAATTTATTGCTTTTGGCGGCGACGGTGGTACGTATGATATAGGTCTACAAAGCCTGTCAGGTGCTGCTGAGAGAGGTCACGACATGCTTTATATCTGTTATGACAACGGTGCATATATGAACACAGGTATTCAGCGCTCGAGTGCAACACCATTTGGGGCAGATACAACTACAAGACCTGCAGGCAGTATCGTTCCGGGAAAAACAGAACCAAGAAAAAATTTAACAAGAATAATGGCCGCTCATAATATTCCTTATGCTGCACAAGCCTCCCCAAGTCATTGGATGGACCTAATTAAAAAAGTCAGAAAAGCACTTGAGATAAAGGGAACGAAATTTATAAATATAATCTCACCCTGTAATAGAGGCTGGAGATCCAGAACCGATGATGCAATAATGCTAAGCCGCTTAGCAGTTGATACCTGCTATTGGCCACTATACGAGATTGAAAATGGTGTAACGAGAATAACATTCAGACCAAAAGAAAAGAAACCGATAGAAGATTTTTTAAGACCTCAAGGGAGATTTAAGCACCTATTTAATCCCGAAAATGAATGGATTATAAAAAAACTCCAAGATGAAATTGACAAAGAATGGGATAGACTACACATGGAAGAAAAGATGTCAGCCTCTTGATAATTATTGCATGTTATGATAGGTTTAAATCATGATAGGTTCTGATCTTATAATGTATGATGAGGAGTTTAAGAAGATTGATGAAGAACTCCAAAAACTATACCATCAGGCTAATGCAAAAGTAGTCTTTCTTGTAGATAAGAATGGTCAGTTAATAGCCTCAGCAGGAGAAACACACGGGATAGACACTACATCACTTGCATCTTTAACAGCAGGAAATATAGCTGCAACAGGTGGTATCGCAAGACTATTAGGTGAAAAAGAATTTACGATACTCTTTCACGAAGGTGAAAAGGATAATATACATATTTCACTTGTTGGGCAAAGAATCATACTTGTAGTAATATTTGACCAGAGAACATCGCTTGGACTTGTAAGACTTCGCGTTAAAAAGGCTTCTGAATCTCTATGTAAAATATTCGAAGATATTATCCGTAAGGTTGAATCTGAAAAAGAGGAAGGCAAATTAGATGAATCCCTCTTTGCTGAGATAAGTGATGAAGATATAGACAATCTTTTCAAATAGGTGCGATATAAGTGTCCTTTATAAATTATTCATCTCGTGAGATAAACTGTAAAATTGTTTATTACGGACCAGGCTTGTGTGGGAAGACAACAAATCTACAATACATTTACAAAAAGACCAACCCAGAACAAAAAGGTAAATTAATCTCTCTTGCCACAGAAACAGAGAGAACTTTATTCTTTGATTTCCTTCCTCTCGCTCTTGGCGATATAAAAGGATTTAGAATAAGATTTCACCTTTATACAGTACCAGGTCAGGTATTCTATGCAGCAAGCAGAAAATTGATACTTAAAGGTGTTGATGGGATTGTGTTTGTTGCAGACAGCCAGATTGAAAGGATGGAATCAAATCTTGAAAGCCTTGATGACCTCAGGATTAACCTTGCTGAGCAAGGTTATGAACTCGATAAATTACCATTTACTATACAATATAACAAAAGGGATCTTCCAAACATAATGCCACTTGAGGAGATGAACAAGTTATTAAACCACAAGGAAGTCCCTTGGTTCGAAGCTGTTGCAATTATAGGCAAAGGAGTCTTTGAGACCTTGAAATCAGTCGCAAAACAAGTACTACTTGAGCTAAAGAAACATTATTAATTATTCAAAATAAATTTCAATATATTGAATCCTAAACTCTCCTTTACATTTTCTTAACTACAAAATAGGAAGATATTTCTCCACTTCAGATGGATGAACCTTTATACGATAATCATCCCATTCTATCTTCTTACTCGCTATAAGCTGTTCGAATATATGCTCTCCGAGAGTTTCTCTTAATAGATCGCTATTTTCTGCAAACTCAATTGCTTCAATAAGGCTTCCGGGTAATTGACCTATACCTATCTCCTCTCTCTCCTTCTGCGTTAGGTGATATACATCCATCTCGACTGGTTCTTGTAGGTCGTAACCATTTTCAATACCTTTTAATCCAGCATTTAACATACACGCAAACGCTAAGTAAGGATTGCAAGCCGGATCGGGCGAGCGAAGCTCTATGCGAGTCGCCTTTTCTTTACCAGGTTTATAAAGCGGGACTCTAATTAGTGCAGACCTATTCCTCCTTGCCCAACATATATAGACTGGTGCTTCATAACCTGGTACAAGCCTTTTATAAGAGTTCACCCACTGATTCAAAACAAGAGTAATCTCTTTAACATGATTAAGAAGCCCTGCAATATATTTTTTTGCAATATCAGAAAGATAATACTTGTCTTTCTGGTCGAAAAAGGCATTTCTGTCACCCTTAAATAAGGATTGATGTGTATGCATACCGCTTCCATTTTGTCCAAATATTGGTTTTGGCATAAAAGTAGCGTAAACACCATACTGCTTTGCTATCTCCTTAACAATAACCCTATAAGTCATAACAATATCAGCCATCGTAAGTGCATCCGCATACCTTAAGTCTATCTCATGCTGGGAATGTGCAACTTCATGATGTGAATATTCTACCTTTATACCCATCGTCTCGAGTGCAAGTATTGTTTCTCTTCTTAAGTCTTCTGCTGCATCCATAGGATAATCAAAATATCCCCCCTCATCAAGAATCTCCGTGTCCTTGTTTGTTTTAAAATAGAAATACTCAAGCTCAGGCCCAAGGTAAAATGTATAACCCTTCTTCTTCGCTTTCTCAACATTCAATTTCAAAATATATCTCGGGTCTCCTTTATAAGGTGAACCATCTGGTTCATAAATATCACAAAACATTCTTGCGACAGACTTTTCCCTCGGCCTCCATGGAAGAATTGCAAAGGTCCCTAAATCAGGTCTTGCTATCATATCAGACTCATCTATCCTTGCAAAACCCTTAATAGAAGACCCATCAAACCCCATTCCTTCATCAATTGCATACTCGAGCTCTTCAACAGGAATTGCAAAACTCTTCAGTTGTCCGTGAATATCAGAAAACCATAACCTAATAAATTTTACATCATACTTCTTTACCAACTCTAATACATCCTTCTTATCTTTTGGTTTCTCCAACTTTTCCTCCTTTTTATTTTAGTTTTACTCAATACTACAGAAATTTAAATCAAACATCTCTTTAATATACGCCAAAAACATGCCAAACCTAACTCATTGATAATTAAAGATAATTTGTTTATGAGACTATTACAAAATTGTTTTATTAACAATTTTGTAATAGTCTCAGACCATTAACCTCTTAAATTTTCAGAATGTCTATACTGTAGGGCCTTTTATCCCATACTTCCTAATCTTATATCCAATCTGTCTTAATGTAATTCCAAGTGCCCTCGCAGCCTTTGCTTGAACCCAACCCGTCTCTTTAAGTACCTGCAATATGCTTTCTCTTTCAATATCTTCTATTGATGTAGTTAAAGATTTCCTAACCAAAATACCCTTAGAGAAAGATAACCTTAGATTTACTGGAAGATCAGCAGGCTCAATAATCTCCTTATTAGACATTACTACAATTCTTTCTATTGTATTCTCAAGCTCTCTGACATTACCAGGCCAACCATAATTAATCAACACTTTCAATGCATCCGGAGAGATAGATACATTCTTTCCACTTTCTTTATTAAAACGATTTATAAAATATTCCGTAAGGAGAGGAATATCTTCTTTCCTCTCCCTTAGGGCAGGCATAAATATTGGTACAACATTTAACCTATAATAAAGATCTTCTCTAAATTGACCCTTTGAAACGAGTTCTTCAAGGTTTCTACTCGTTGCAGCAATAAGCCTTACATCTACCTTAATTGTCTTTTCACCACCAACTTTTTCAAATTCTTTTTCCTGAAGAACCCTTAATAATTTGGGCTGAATAGAAAGAGGCAGGTCTCCAATCTCATCAAGCAAGAGTGTACCCCCATTTGCAAGCTCAAATCTACCTTTTCTTGATGCAATAGCACCAGTAAAAGCCCCCTTTTCATGTCCAAACAATTCTGATTCAAGCAAACCCTCAGGTATTGAAGCACAACTAAACCTAACAAACGGTTTTTTTGCTCTTGGACTCATATAATGAATTGCCTTCGCAATTAACTCCTTCCCCGTACCACTCTCACCACAAAGCAAAACAGTTGCCTTCGAATTTGCTACCTTAGAAACGGCTTCAAAAACTTCCTGCATCTTATCTGAATTCCCTATAATATTTGGAAGGCTGTATTTCCCTTTCAATTCAAGTCTTAAGTATTCCTTTTCCTGCTCCGATTTCTTATAATTCCGCCATAACATAATATACTGCGCAATAATTGATGCCACTATCTCTAAAACCCTGATATCCTCATCAATTGTGATAGCTTTATCTTTAAAGATCCTATCAACACTTAAAACACCAATTGATTCTCCTTTAAACTTGATTGGCACGCATAAAAAAGAGATTCCACTTCTACTGATCCTTGAACCAGTTTTATTTAAAAATAAAGGTTCTTCGTCTACATTCGGGATTACCATCGGATAGCCCCTCTCCAGAACCCTTCCTACTATACCTTCACCAATCCTATATTTTCCTTTTTCCCTTTGGTCTTTTGTAAGACCATGGGCTGCAACTATCCTCAGCTCTTTAGTATTTTCTTCAAAAAGAAAAACAGATCCCCTCTCCATCTCTAAGAACTCACCGAGAACATGCATCGCCTGATTAAGATTCTTCTCAAGATCAAAAGACGAGTTCAGAACCTTACTAACTTCCAGTAATGCTGAAAGTATTTTGTTTTCTCTTAGAAGTAATCTCTTTTTTGTTTCATACATTTTCTACCATCTCCCATACTCCACATGGACAAATACCTGCGCAAAAGCCACAACCAATACACTTATCTTCATCAACAACATATTCATACGAACCATCCTCATGCTCAACCCTTCTTATAGCACCCCAGTAACAAGTAACCTCACACATATGACAATCCCTGCATGTACCACATGATAGGCATCTTTCTGCTTCCTTATCTAATGATAAATCAACATAGCATGCCTCATAATACTCAGTTCTAATCCTCTCATAAGGTATAACTTGTTTAGCTTCGTACGAATATGGAAGTTGCATCAATTGATAATGGATAAAATCAGCGGTTATCCTACCCTGACCAATCGCATGTGTCACAAGGCCAAGGCGTGTAGCATCACCAATTGCAAATACTTTAACATCAGATGTTTGTCCAAATTCATTTGCTACTATCCAGCCCCTTTCTGTATGTATATTGGGTGGTAGAAAATCGAGGATTGGGATGTCTCCTACAGAAATAATAACCAAATCTGCTTCCAAATGTGTTCCATCTTTAAAATATAACCTTCTCTCATCTTTATCATATCTATCTGTAAACTTTGGCCAAATTATTTGAGTACCTTTTGATATAGCAGATTCCATCTCCTTACCAAACGCCGCTGGTTTTTGTATATCAACAGCTATTACAGATTCGGCACCACAATTATATGCCTGAGCAGCCACATCCATACCAACATTTCCTGCACCTATGATAACTACCTCCTTACCTTTTATATCAGGAATAACTCCAAAGTTTATATTCCTGAGGAATTCATACGCTGTTACTGCATGTTCATGCCCAGGAAAAGGTATTACCCTCGGTTTGTGAGCACCACACGCTATAATCACTATTTCATGGTCATTATAAATCTTTTCAAATCTTGCTAAATCAATCTTTTCATTCAGATAGATATTGACACCAATATCCATAAACCTTGATAGTTCCTTACGAAGCACTTCCTGAGGTAAACGTTCCCTTGGTATACATAACTCAAGCTTCCCCCCAAGTTTATCAGTAGCCTCGTATAAATCAACTTCATGCCCCTTTAAAGCAAGCTGCCACGCAGCACTTAACCCAGCAGGACCTCCACCAATTATGGCTATACTGTGTCCAGTTGGTTTTGCTTTTTCAGGCGCTGGAATATCCATAGCAAGTCTACCAAGCTCATCAATACTAAGTGGTTTATCAATCTTACCCCTTGTACAATTCTGCATACATAAATTTGGACAAATCTGTCCACATACCGTCGCTGGCAAGGGGCTATATTTCAACACAAGCTCTATAGCCTCTCTCAACTTACCTTGCCTAATTAACGCCGCCCTCTTATGAGATGGGATATGCGTTGGACAGTTAAATGCGCATGGCGGTAAATACTTTTCATTAGCCCATACAGGTTTATACCTCCTATCATTTCCAGTTGTAATATATGGCAATATCGTAAGTTCATGATTCATATAAGGGGCAAAGATTCCACCTTCACCTACTTCTTTTTCCCATGTATTTTTCCTGAAATCTGTAGTCGATACCTTAAACCACCTTCTCGACCTCTTTTCCTGCGGTGTATATGCTATCAACTTCTTCCAATCTCTTTGAGAAGACGTCAGCTCTTCATAATAAGATGCCCTATCAATCTCATCGAGGAATAGCTTTATGTTCTTCTTCAACCACTCCCAATCCTGAGGCGAAAGGTCTAATAACTTGACATCCCTTTCACTATAACCTTTTATATTTCCTCTAAAATATATTATCCCGCCTACCATACCAACACATGGACGATAACCAAGTATATTATCAGGGTCTCTTGGCTCAACACCACAAACAACCGCTATACCTCCCGCTTTAAATTCTGCAAATGAATCACCAACATTTCTGAAATACCATGACTGTGGTGGTTCAAACCGTGGATTATGTTTTGTCATAGTATCACATCGTGCTCCACCACTTCCCTGAACATAAAGAATCCCCTGAGCTGCCGCATTGAAAGCACCATTTGTCACATCTCCTAATACGGTAATCTTTGCACCACAATTAAGCCAGCCCACATCATCCGATGCACTTCCTTTCACTACAATCTCGGTCCCAGCCATACCCATACTCCCAAGCCTCTGACCCACTGGTCCTTCTACAATCAATTTAACCTTCTCACCCCTTGGCCATATCCTTCCACCAATTCCGTGTTGCCCATCAGCAATTATATGTAGGTTCCTTGCACCTTCACTAATCGCTTTTTGAATCTTCTCTTCAAGCAATCGCGAAGATAGTCTCTTGCCATTCACTCGACCATAAATTGTAACAACATCTTTACGTAATATATTCTTCTTATTATTTTCTATTTTCTTAGCATGCATAACTTATCTCCAATCTTTCTGCCATTGCCTTGTCATCTATACTAAGACCATCCGACATACCTATTGGTAGTTCAGTGCTTCTACCCATAGGCGCGAATATCTTCTTTAATTCAACATTCGCTGCTCTAAAAACCTCAACCAGCCTCTCTGCAACTTTATCCGGGTCAAGCCTTCTATACAGTTTCGGATCTTGCGTTGTTATTCCACGCGGACACTTCCCTGTGTTACAGATATTACAACGATTATACTCATCACCAAAGCATCCCGCAGTTGCCTGCATTATATATTTACCAACAGAGACTGCTGATGCACCAAGCATTATTAAGGCTGCAGCATTTGCAGCAAGATTACCTCTCTTTCCAATTCCACCAGCTGCTATAAGTGGCAATTCATTCTGTTTACCCTGTTTAACAAGGTCAAGATAACATTCCCTTATGTTTGAAGCAATAGGATGGCCCATCTTATCAAGCGAAACATTATATGCTGCACCAGTTCCACCGTCTTCACCATCAATCATTAATGCAGAGGCATATGGATTCCTTGCAAGATTATTCAAAACAGCGCGGGCTGTCTTTGTACCAGAAATCTTAGGATAAACAGGCACCCTGAATCCCCATGCCATTGACATAGACTGAATCATCTTTGCAACTGCCTCTTCTATCGAATACTTCGTTTGATGTGTAGGAGGTGAAGCAAGGTCTACAAATTGAGGCACTCCACGAATACTCGCAATAAGCTTCATCACCTTTTGAGCCATTAACAAGCCGCCATCACCAGGCTTTGCACCTTGTCCATATTTAATCTCGATTGCCGCTGGATCCTCAACCATCTCTGGGATTGCATGTATAATCTCATCCCAACCAAAATAACCAGAAGCAATCTGTAAGATAAAATACTTGAGGAATCTCGATTTGAGAAGTCTCGGCGGAACTCCACCCTCCCCTGTTGCCATAACAACAGGCAAACCTTCAACTTCATTCAAATATGCAACTCCCATTGCAAGACCTTCCCACATAGGTGGAGATAAAGCCCCTACAGACATACTTCCAATCATTATAGGGAAGATTTCCCTAACAGGTGGGATAAACCTTTCATTATTGTTATTGTCTATCAAAAGCTTCCCATTATTCGTTATAAGAGGAAGTTCCTCAGGAGGCAAAATCCTTCCAATGTATGTCCGTATCCTAAATTCATGCCTACCAGCATCTAATGCTGGATCTGTAAGCATAGATATCCTTGTAAATTTAATCCTGTCAAGTGTGGATAAAGAAGGGTCATTTCTTCTACCACCTCTTTTATATCCCTCACCACCTCTATTTTTGAAATGTAAAAATTTATTATGAGGATTATATTCTGGCTCAATCGCCTCGTTAGGACATACAAGTGTGCATGCTCCACAACCAGTACAATACCTATCAATATCTTCAACCTGCTCTATTACATGTACAACCCTTCTTACCACAGTCGGCTGTGGCGATGAACCTTCGGATACTACAACCCTCTGTAATCTAACTGCTGGTTGTATAGCATTTACAGGACAAACAGCTGTACAATAACCACATCTTTTACATCTATCATCTCTCCATCTTATTATGTATGGAAGATCTTTTAATGACAATTTGTGATTATAATCTAATTTTTTAGCTGGTTCCATACAATCACCTCCTCTGCATTTGGTTTTACAATTACCATGTCATACTTCATTGGGAATATATCTTTATTTCTATCCCGATTAGGTATAACACGGTCAAGTCCACATTCCTCAGACATTAATGCATACTTCCCCTTTACACCACCAACAACCCCTGGACGTAATTTCTTAGAATCATGAACCATAAAACACGTTCCATCAGGTATAAATCCAATAACAACGTTAGGACCATCAATACAAAGAGGTCTTAGAGACCGCCTGATAAGCTTAAGCGCATCTTTATCAACCCTAAGCTCTATCTCAGAATCTTTTAGAGGTGTTATTACATCTTTGTAGTACGTAAGAGGAAATCCAAGTTGTCTCACCGTGTAGTGTAAGATATGTGTAAATACTTCACTGTCACTATTATATCCTATATAACCAGGAAATCCCCGACTCATTAAAAATTCCCTAATTGGCACAAATGCTGTGTTTTCACCATTTGTCATAGTACAATAACCCTGTATAAAAAAGGGATGACACGCATAAAGATAAATCTCGTAATTAGTATTCTGCCTCCCTTGTGCAAAAATAATCTTTGCCTTTAAATCATCTTTATCAAGCCCAAAAAATTCCCCCAATTCTAATGGATCACCAACCTCCTTTAATGTGATAACATCAGGATAAAAAGAAAACACAAATATAGTCTTGTCCTTCTCACCCATGCGTCTCAGATTCAATCTAATATTCATTAACAATTCCTCTTTTTCACTTAATGGCTTATTCTTATATGATTTAGGGTAATCATAAACCCTCGCAAAATAATGGTCTCTTTTGTTTATGCCTTTAACATTCTTTATTTTTGGTGTCCAAACATGTATCAACTTAAAGCCTGCCTTCTCCATACATTCATCAAGAATCTTTTTTCCTTCCTTAGAGCATATTCCAGAAATAATAGGATATTCTCTCAGTTCTTTAAATTCACCACCTAGCTCTTTCATTACTAAGCCAAGCCCAGAACCATCATGCCCCTCTTTCATCGTCTCAAGTGCAAGTATGTTCTCAATAGGGGAAAAATAATTATTTGATGTTATAGCTGCAAGTCTACACATAATTTCACCTCTTTTATTATCGGCTATTGGTTACCGTTTTCCTTTATTTTAAACATTAATTACTTATTTGTCAAGTATTAACAATTTTGTGTTACGTAAATATCATTTATGTACACATGGGAAACTATTTATGGATAAAATAATGCAGATGTTGTGAAAAAATTTATTTTGTCACTCAATAACATCCTTTTAATTAACGCAACAAACGCTATAAACGCAACAAACGCTATAAACGCAATAAACTCTATATAAATTCCAGTCGTAAAGGCGACTAACTTCCAGTACCGCTTTGCGGTACTCAATTCCAGACCTGCAGAGCAGGTCTCACTTCCAATGCGAAGCATTAAATCTGACAAACGCTATAAACGCTAAAAACGCAATAAAAGCTAAATATACACATTAATGTAATAATTACAAAGATGTCTTAGTGTTATAAACAGCAATTCTTTATTATTCAATAAGTTACACATGGCACAATTTTAGCAGTATTTAAAACTCTAAAAAAGAAAGGAGATGTATTTATGAAAAAAACAAAACTTACTTTAATTGTAGAAGTTGCGGTTGTTTTTGTTTTTGGTTTTTTTATTACCAATCTCTACGGGATTGAAACAAATGTATCTGGTTATGCATCATTAGATTACTTTAGTAATTATGTATGGAGAGGTCAAAAACTAAGCAACAGCTGGGTACTTCAGCCTTCATTAGGCATTAACTATGGAGCATTTGGAGCTAATATCTGGACTAATTATGATACAGATTCCAAAATAGATGAAGGCAATGGTCACGGAGAAGTTACAGAGACAGATATCACTTTATACTACACTCATTCAATCAACAAGCTAAACCTTACAGCAGGGTTTATCTACTATGCACTTAGTGATGCCAATGATACACAGGAGATCTATCTATCAGCTGAATATGATGTATTCCTTAAACCTAAGTTAACAATATATTACGACTTTGATGAGGGTAATGGTGCATTTCTTGTTGCTTCAACATCTCACTCAATTGAACTTCTTAAAGATATCTCGATGAATCTCGGTGCAACAGCAAGTTACAACATAAATAACAAGGTCATGGGTCTTAATAAAGATAAAAAAGATTTCAGAAATTTTTATAATGCCGAAATATCATCATCTATTACCATCCTGATTTGGAAGAATATCACTGTTACTCCAAAAGTTGCTTACTCTTTCCCTTTGAGTAATGATTCAAAAGAGGCAATAAAAAACGTTAGCGATGATAGAGATGATGATGTCCTTTATGGCGGTGTTAATCTAACTTTTAGCTTTTAGGAGGATTAAAATGAAAAGTTTGGTTTTATCAATAATATTAGTTTTGATGTTTATAAGTAGTTTTGCATTTTCTGAGGAGCATGCCACCCCTCCTATCCCCGAATTGGCTGAGCAGGGCATACCTGCTCAGCCGACGGAGGCATTAAGTACAGGTACTGAAATGCCCAAGATAGACACAGGAGACACTGCATGGATGATTGTTGCTACGGCGTTTGTTATGCTTATGACGCTTCCTGGACTCGCATTGTTTTATGGAGGATTAGCAAAACGTAAAGATTGCTTAAACACTATGGCAATGTCTTTTGTAGCTTATTGTATTGTTAGTTTTTTATGGGTTTTTTACGGATTTACCTTTGCTTTTGGAAGTGACATATGGGGAATTACAGGAAGCGCTGAAAAACTCTTTCTCGCTGGTGTAAATACAAACAGCATAAATGATTTCGCAAAAACAATACCCGAATATATATATGTATTATATCAGCTTACTTTCGCAGCCATTACAGTTGCCTTAGCAAGTGGTGCTTATATAGAGAGAATGAAGTTTACAGCATGGGTGATCTTTTCTATACTATGGATGACATTTGTTTATGTGCCAGTAGCTCATTGGGTATGGGGTGGTGGACTGCTTTCAAAATTGGGTGCTCTTGACTTTGCAGGCGGTACTGTTGTTCATGTAAATGCAGGAATTGCAGCACTCGTTGGTTCCTTAATCCTTGGCAAGAGACACGAAGCAGTACTTAAACCTGGTAATTTAGCACTCGTTGTAACAGGGGCAGGCCTTCTATGGTTTGGATGGTTTGGATTCAATGCAGGTTCTGCAGTAGCAGCGAATGGACTTGCAGGAGCTGCCTTTATCAATACTAATACTGCAACTGCTCTTGGTGCTTTATCTTGGATGTTTACAGAATGGGTTAGCACAAAGAAGCCGACTATATTAGGTCTTGCTTCCGGCGCTATAGCAGGATTGGTAGCGATTACTCCTGCTGCTGGATTCGTTAACGTAAAAGGGGCGATGATTATAGGAGTCCTCGCAGGGATTATTCCCTACTTTGCAGTTGCCAACATTAAACCGAAATTAGGTTATGATGATTCACTCGATGTTTTTGGTATCCATGGTGTTGGTGGGATATTAGGAGCAATCCTCACAGGCATACTTGCTGATCCCTCAGTTAATGAACTCGGAAAAGGATTAATATACGGTAATCCAAAGCAGTTGCTCATCCAGATTTTAGCAGTCGTCGTTACAGCCTTATATAGCGGATTAATCACATTTATAATCTTTATGCTCCTTAAGGTATTTGTAGGGATTAGGGTTAAAACCGAACATGAAATTACAGGGCTCGACGAAAGTCAACATGGTGAAAAGGCGTATGGATAACAAAAGGTGTAAAGTTTAAAATATGATGCTAAAATTTATGATTCAGGAGGAACTATGAAAAAGATAGAAGCAATAATTAAACCCTTCAAACTTGAAGAGGTAAAAGCAGGTTTAAATGAAATTGGAATAATGGGAATGACAATCACAGATGTTAAGGGCTTTGGCAGGCAAAAAGGGAATGTTGAAGTCTATCGTGGTAAAGAATATGAGGTAACTTTTTTGCCAAAGATAAAGATTGAGATAGTTATACCGGATTCTATTATTAATAAAGTAATAGCAACTATAATCGAAAAGGCAAAAACTGGTGATATTGGAGATGGAAAGATATTTATTTATTCACTCGAAGATGTAATAAGAATAAGAACTGCAGAGAGGGGTGAAACTGCTATATAAAAAAATTTAAATTAAAAAGAATCATCAAAAAGATTTAATAACTGCTCAAAAATCACATACACATCTTCAGGCAAAAAGACGGATAGAAAGCCAAAGCAAAAATAAAACTGGCACTTAATTTGCGAGAATCTCAATGATGCTATCGAAGGTATTAAGTGCAAGTATTATTGGAATAGATGCTTATCCTGTAGATGTAGAAGTAGATATAGCATCAAGGGGGCTACCACATTTCTCTATGGTGGGATTACCGGATGCCGCTGTTAAGGAGTCTAAAGACAGGGTAAGGGCTGCTCTTAAAAACATTGGGTTTAACTTTCCATTAAAACCTATAACGGTTAATCTCGCCCCAGCTGATTTAAAAAAGGAAGGTTCTTCTTTTGATTTACCTATTGCGATAGGAATAATAATCGCAGAAGGTATCTTAACACCAAATTGTGTTGAAGGTTATCTATTAACAGGTGAATTATCACTCGATGGAAGTATTAAGCCTGTGAAAGGTGCACTCTCAATGTCTATTAAAGCAAAAGAGCTTGGTTTGAAAGGAATTATTTTACCAATAGAAAATGCACAGGAGGCAGCGATAGTGAGCGGAATTAATGCTTATGGAATGAGAAGTTTGCCAGAAATAATCGATTTCTTACTTGGGAACAAACATCTTGAGCCTTCAAAAATAGACATTGAAAAAATGATGAAAGAATATTCACATTACGAAGAGGACTTTAACGAAGTAAAAGGTCAAGAGCATGCAAAAAGGGCATTTGAGGTTGCAGCGGCAGGCTCGCATAATGTTTTGATGATTGGTCCGCCTGGTTCAGGTAAAACAATGCTTGCAAGAAGACTTCCCACTATATTACCAGGGATGACCTTTAATGAAGCCTTAGAAACGACGAGAATACATAGTGTCTCTGGCATCTTAAAGGGTGATAAACCGCTACTTGCGACAAGGCCATTTCGTTCGCCACACCATACCATTTCAGACGTCGCTTTAATAGGTGGGGGTCAGACTCCAAAACCAGGTGAGGTAAGCATCGCGCATAATGGAGTACTATTTCTGGATGAACTACCTGAATTTAAAAGAAATGTGCTTGAGGTCTTAAGGCAACCTCTCGAAAGTGGAGAAGTAACAGTCTCAAGAGCCATTGCTTCTATCACCTTCCCTGCATCATTCATGCTTGTTGCTGCAATGAACCCATGTCCATGCGGTTTTTGGGGTGATACACGACATCAGTGTACATGTACACCATCACAAATACATAGATACAGGCACAGGGTTTCAGGTCCATTACTTGATAGGATAGATATACACGTCGAGGTTCCTGCAGTACCATACAAAGAATTATCGAATGATTACTCTGGAGAAAGTTCAGAAGAGATAAGGAAAAGGGTAGTGAAAGCGAGACAAATACAACTTGAGCGCTTCAAAGGGGAAAAGAAGATATATTGTAATGGACAGATGAAAACAAGACATATAAAAAGATATTGTAGGCTTGAAACAGAGGCTCAAAGGATTCTTGACTCATCAATGCAAAAGCTTGCATTAAGCGCACGTGCCTACACAAGAATACTAAAGGTCTCAAGAACTATTGCAGACCTTGACGAATCTGACAACATCAAGTCTCACCATGTGTCTGAAGCAATTCAATACAGAACATTTGATAGAGCTATGTTTTAAATAATGAAATTTCCATAAAAAATTGCATTTCTTAAACCTTGAAACCTCTCAATAGCTCTCAAAATAAGGTTTTAAATCTGCAATAGTAAAAGAATATAAAGTTTTAAAAACAGATATGATAATACTATTTATACATCTCAATTTTAGTTTTTAATTTAAAATACAAGAACTGAATACATTAGTTATAGATGGTATTATATAAATTAAAATATACATAAAACTTTTAAAGATGAAGGATTGTGTGTGTTTTAAATGATAAGATTTTTTAAGTCCTGCTTTTGAAGATACTCCTAATCAAATCGCTCACCTTCGAGTTTGATCAACCATTTGGTCTCTTTTTATTGTTAGAAAATCTTATTCTTTTTTGTTTTTATTTGAATTTTGAAAAATATTTATCTATTTCTGGCCTCAACTCTATCCCTACTTTCTCAAAACAATTTAATAGGTCAATATATGCTCCTTTTCCTCCTAAAAAATCCCAAAATTCCTCTGCAACCTTTAATTCATTATCTAAATCCAGCATCCCTTTTAGCGTCCATCTTTCATAAGGTTTAGGTTCATAAGGATTGTAAGGGATGGCAATATAGGACTTGACATTTGCATCTGGGTGTTTTGATAAATAGATTGCTACCCATTCTAATAGTGTTCTTTTAAAATCTTTGAAATTGCTGATATTAGGTTTAACTGTCTTTAAGTCAAATAAATGGATGGCTCCATCATTGTCCTTTACAAATAAATCTATTTTTACAGTTTTTAATTTATTTACTCTGCCTGAAATAGCTACTTTTCTCACCCTTTCAATCTCTTCCAGTTTATTCGGACTTTTCCCTATCGTGAGTTCATTCATAATATGTTGGATTTCAAGCTGTGCTTGCTCGCTTATTGCATCACCCACCACAAATTGTTTTTGTGCAACAGGAAATCTTAAACTTGCCAATGTTTCAGCTACAGGTTCAAAAATAGAAGTGCCAAAAGTAGTATTCAAAGAATGGATAAAAGAAAATAATGCCATTCTATCCCGACCAATTAGGCGATAATGAAATGGCATATTACTTGTTTCTGGTTTATATGTTAAAAATTTATTCCTTAGACTTTCTCTAATAGTGTTTTCAACTTTTTTTATTTGTTCTTTTGTAAGAGCCATTTTTCATTTTTCCTTTAAGTGAAATATTGATTCAGAATAAGGTGTTTCTCTGTCTTTTTCTACTCGGCATAAAACAGGACGTTTAAACTCATTAACAATTTTCATTCCAGCTAATTCTGCAATCTTTGGATAAAGGTTAAATTTATCATTAGCCACCAAAAATACATCATAGTCGTCTTGAAGATATTTTTTGCAATTTATAAGCACTTCAGCTATACCTTTAATGTAAGAATTTCTTTGCTCTTCTCCCTGACCATTTGATAAAGGTCCTATCTCTAATCCGTCATTTCGTTCAAATCCAAATATCTCATATGCATAGGCATGTTGTTCGTGATAATCAATAAGCCCAACATAAGGCGGACTCGAAAATATTCCTCTTATCTTTTGTCTTAATAACATTTCTGCAAACTCTGTGTTTTTCTTTTTAATTTCCTCATAAATATTTATTGTTCTACTATCTCCAGTCAAACACACCTGAATTGTATCTGTTCTTAATTTATCAAATTCTTTAAGACGATTTAGCGTATCTACTGTATAAAATTTCCACCATTTTGTTATAGAAAATATTGGCTTACAAATTTTTCCATGCTTTTTGCAATAGTAGGTAGTAGTAACAGGTTCTTTTAAAGTTGCCAGGTCAGCATGGGTTGTTGCTCTGCATGAACGGGCAGTTCTGCTTAAAATGATGGTTAAAACATTTTTTACATCTATGTTATTTATTTTTATTATTTCTTCTGATAAAAAATCTATTTCTTCTCTCACAGGGGCTAAAAACCACTTATCTAAAAAGGTTTCACTTTTATCCTGTCTTATCTTGATTTGATATTTTTTAATCAAATCATTGTAAATAGGAATAAATTCATTTTCCCGCTTTCTTGCATATTCTTTCTCATTGATTATACGATTCGCCACTTTTCTCTTATAATCAGGTGAGGGGAAATATTGATTGTTAAACTGCGTCAGTTCTGAGAGTAAATGTTCTTCAAAAACGATATTATTTTTATTCTTCTGAAAGTCTTTTAGTCTTGAGGTTAATTTGTGAATTGTATTTGCAATCAAAGTTAGGTTATGCTTTTCAACTTTTACGTTAGAAATTAAGGTATTAAAAAAAGAAATATCTATTCCAATGGCGTGCATTCCTAATTCGTTTGCCTGGACTAATGTTGTCCCACTTCCACAAAAGGGGTCTAATACTATATCACCTTTATGAAAGTAGACTTCTTTTTTAAACTCATCCGTATGAAAATCAAGAAAATACTCTACTAATTGAGGAATAAATTTACCTTTGTAAGGATGCAATCTATGAACATGTTTTGTTCTTTCTGCCTCTTTAAATTGAGAAAAAGAAAGATGCCAATTAATATCCTCCCCTAATATATTTCGCCATTTTTTTTCCTTGGAAAAAGAATCATAATAATCTTTTAATTCCTCTATATTTATAAGAGGATTCCCATCATTTCCGTATTTTTTTATTCTCCCATACTGAATTAGATATGATATATTTGAGACAGTAATTTTACGATTTAGATATTGGGACGCCCAGATACTTGCCTCTTTTAAATTAATCAACTTTTTATTTTCTTCTCTAAAGAATGTAAGTTGCCTCATTGTCTAATTTTTTATTCTATCTTTTTTTTTTCAATTTTGCAAAAAAAGAAAAAATGGGGTCAGGTCTTGAATCTTGAATTTTTTTACCCAAAAAACATTTAACCTCACCATCACAACATCAGATACAAAATTAAATTATTACAAGTAATTTTCAATTTTTTTCATTTAGAAATGGTAGGCTGAACTAAGTTCAGCCTACCATTTTTTTAAAAAAATTCAAGATTCAAGACCTGACCCCGTGTTGGCATTGCATTTTTGCTCTTTCAGTAAGATTACAAAAGCATCTGGATGATAAATACGATAACCAGGCTAATCAAAACATAAGTGGCATAGACATTCACGCTCCCGCTGTGCATCCGTCCAAATAATGTAGCCATTGATTGTATCCATTTAACAATAGGTTGAAAAACTGAACGGTCCACGATATGGACTTCACTACGCTCATTGTTGATAGCCGTACGGAAATGTTCAGCAATAGTCTCTTTCCTTTCATCAAGCGTTGTAGGACGAAAGATCGCATCAAAGATAACGCGTATAGGATTTGAGAACCCTGTAGCAGTATAAGTCATCTCAGGAAGTAACCTTCGCACTCCACCATCCCAAACAGGCCCTTTCGTAACCGTTCTGGACTTCGTAAGTACTCGTATCAGAATGAAGGTTCCACACAAAAGCAATGCCAACATAATGACGGTATAAGAAGTCGACATAGCAAAAACCACTGGATTTCGTTCTGTACCTCTATGTAAAACGACTAAACCTCGACCAGGTAAAATATCTCGTCCAATTTGGGCTCCCAAATCATGGAACTCAGATATAAAGGAGTCGCTAAACTTTGGGTCACCTTTGACAACCGTAAAAAATGGCGGTACCAGTTCATCTACTATACTTTCATGTATCAAAGGGGAAATGGTATGATCCAGAACTGGAATCACATAAGTGGGAAGGATACCAAAAAGGAGACAAGAAACAGCAAGCATCCCCATCGGAATTATCATGGAACGTCTAAGCTCAACAGCCTTTTCAGCTTGTTTTGTTCTGGCAATTCCTAAAAAACTCATCGCAAAAGCCTTGACAAAACACGTGACAGCCAATGCAGCAGTTAGCGCTAATGCTGCACCGCAAAGGACAAATACAATTTTAACCGCTTTTGATGGAAGTGCCGCACTTTGAAGCATTGTTTGAAGTGTAAGCCATTCACTCACAAAGCCATTAAATGGTGGTAGGGCAGCAATAGATAGCGAACCTATAAGAAAGAAAAGCCCTGTCCATGGCATAACTTTCATTAAACCCCCGAGATGATCCATATTCCTGTCACCTACACTTGAATCTACCGCTCCTGCACCCAGAAACAGGAGGGCTTTATATATGGAATGATTGGTCATATGATACAATGCTGCAATAAAGGCGATACCTGCTAAAACGGAATATCCAGAAGCCATAAATACAAACCCTGCACCAATGCCAGCAGTGATGATCCCCATGTTTTCAATGGAACTATGAGCAAGCATCTCCTTCATGTCTTTTCTTATTGTGGCATAAAGAATACCAAAAAGAGCAGAAACGGTTCCAACAAAAAGGGTAAGCAGACCTAACCCAACCTGAGTAACCGGAAGAATATCAGCATTAACTCGAAGGATGCCATATATACCGAGATTAAGTATCACCCCCGATAGAAGGGCTGATACATTGCTGGGTGCTGCTGGATGGGCTTTAGGAAGCCATATATTGTTAGGCACCAGTCCAGCTTTGACACTGAAGCCTAAGAAAGAGAGTAAAAATATCGCCCAACGATTGCTGTCTCCGAGTCTTGCGGATGCCGATTTTAATGAAGCAAAATCAAGACTTCCCGACCCATTTACCAAAAGAAGGAAGGCAAAGGCTGCCATTATTGTCCCTGCTTCGCTCATTGCCAGCATCAGGTAACCTGAAGACGTATTCTCATCTTTCTCATGTTCATAATTCACGAGTAAATAAGAAAGGATCGACATAATTTCCCATGCGAGCAAGAATGAAAAAATGTCATTTGCAATTAGAAGAATGACGATGGATGCAAAGAGTAGATGATAAAAGACACTAAACGTCCTCAGGTTATATCGGCCAAGATACTTTTTCATATATCCCTAAATTCCCGCTAAATTAGGCATTATGGAGAATTATGCTTAGTATTTTTAGTTACTATAATATTAACATCTTTTCAGATTTACCATTAAACTACAAGGTGTTAAGATAAAAAAAGACATTTA